>Ga0222427_100031_pt1 | contig 452055 bp, 436 predicted proteins | sample 2B20Ametagenome_FD_182890 | JGI IMG/M metagenome (GOLD analysis project Ga0222427, IMG submission 182890) | Enriched microbial communities from leaf-cutter ant dump, University of Wisconsin, Madison, United States - 2B20A (version 2) | ecosystem: Environmental > Terrestrial > Nest > Insects... | reverse complement strand
CTTCCCATCCCGAACAGAGAAGTTAAGCCCGCCTGCGCAGATGGTACTGCAGTATTGTGGGAGAGTATGTCGTCGCCTTTCTTTTGAAAAACCCCATCCAAAACGGATGGGGTTTTTTCGTTTTATATGGGTTTTAGATTTTTATTGGATTTCTCTGTTTTAAAGGAAATAAACTTTATTGACATAAAGTTGCTCTTCTTTTTCAAAATAGAACGTTAAAAGGCATGAAATGTATTAGAAGTGCATATTGAGTTTAGCATTTGTCTTAATTAAGTTCTATTTTTGATTTATTACGCAATTAAAACAAAATGGAAGAGCTAATTCAAATTATAAATAGTTTTCAAAAACTAGATTTAGAGACTGAGCTGGCTGTTAGAAAAAGTTTTGTTGAAGAAACTTTTAGTAAAGGTGAATTTCTTGTTGAAGAAGGTAAGGTTTGCAATAAAATTTATTTTATCAAATCGGGTGCGATTAGAAGGTTTTGTATTGAAGATGGAGTAGAAGTCACTAAATGGATTTATACCGACAATCAATTTGTAACTTCAATGAGCAGTTTTTTTGAACAGAAACCGTCTTTTGAGAATTTTCAAACTTGCGAAAAGACAATTGTCTATTCTTTATCTTATTCTGATGAGCAAGCTTTGTTCGAATTTCCTCTATTTGTAAAGTTTCATATTAGGCAACTTCGACATTATCTTTCTAAAATAAATGAGTTCAATCATTTATTTCGTTTAATGACCGCAGAGAAAAAATACTTATTTCTTTTAGAGTCATTTCCTCAAATTATTAAAAAAGCCAAACTAAAACATATTGCCTCATTAATTGGTGTTAGTCAAGAAACTTTAAGCAGAATTCGAGCATCAATTATTTGACATTAGGTCAATAAAAAGAATGTAAAGTTTTTCAATTTTTGCTGTTAATTAAAGACGTAAAAATTGAAAAATACTTTTATTCATAAAAATGCTGTTTTGGGTAATAACAGCTCAATAGGAAATGGTGTTACAATTGAGCAGGATGTTATAATTGGGAATAATATTCAGATAGGAAATAATGTAACGATTTTAAGCGGTACAAGAATTGGAGAAAATTGTCAAATCCATTCTAATGCTGTTTTAGGAGGCGTACCTCAGGATTTAAAATATAGAAATGAATACACTCTTCTGGAAATTGGTGACAACAACATAATCAGAGAGTTTGTTACGATTAATAAGGGAACAATTTCTAAGGGCAAAACTTGTATTGGAAATTCGAATCTCATTATGTCAAATGCTCATATTGGACATGACTGTGTAATAGGAAATAATTCTATTATTGGCTTTAGTGTTGGAATGGCAGGCGAAGTAGTTGTTCAAGATTGGGTAAATATAAGTGGTTTAACAGCTATACATCAATTTTCTGTTATTGGTGAACATGCTATGATTAGTGGTTTGAGCCGAGTAGTCAAAGATGTTCCTCCCTATATTATTGCTGCTCGCGATCCTTTACGATTTGCTGGAGTAAATACTGTTGGTTTAAAGAGAAGGGGATTTACTTCTGATAAGATTGATGAACTTAGATCAATTTATAGAGTTTTATTTCAGGAAAAGAGAAACACTAAGTTTGCTTTAGAATTAATTGTTGAAAGATTTGTAAAAACTGTTGAGCGTGATAAGATTTTAAATTTTGTAAATCAGTCAAAAAGAGGGATTATAAAAGGTTTCGAATTTTGATGGTCTAAATAATCTATCTTTATAATAAATTTTAAAAATAACCTATTATGACGGCTTATAGCGCAAACTCTAAAGTTGATTTTTATTTTGAAAAAGCTGAAAAATGGAAAGCTGAATTAGAACAATTAAGAGATATAGTTCTAGATTGTCATTTATCAGAAGAATTAAAATGGGGCTGTCCGTGTTATACTTTTGATGGAGCTAATATTGTTTTGATTCATGCTTTTAAAGACTATTGTGCTTTTTTATTTTTTAAAGGAGCTTTAATGAAAGATCCAGATAAAATATTAATTCAACAGTCAGAAAATGTGCAGGCGGCTAGACAAGTTAGATTTACGAATGTTCAGGATATTTTAGCTATAAAAGAAATTTTAAAAAAGTATATTTTTGAAGCGGCAGAAATTGAAAAATCAGGACAAAAAGTTGAACTAAAAAAAGTTTCTGAATTTGAAATTGCAGAAGAACTTCAGAATAAATTTGATGCTAATCCTGATTTTAAAAAAGCTTTTTATGCCTTAACTCCAGGAAGACAGCGAGCTTATTTGCTTCATTTTTCTCAACCGAAACAATCTAAAACTAGAGAAGCTAGAGTAGAGAAAAATATTCCAAGAATTTTGGATGGCAAAGGATTGAATGATTAAAGTATTTATAGATAAAAAGAAAAACTCCTTTTGTTAAAAAGGAGTTTTTTGTTTTTATAATGCTAAGAAATTTGTTGTTCGACTGTATTTTTCTTTCGAATAGAAATAATAGATTGAAATAAAACAGAAGTCATAACCAAACTGATTCCAATATAAAAAGAGAAATTGACCGATTGGCCTTCGTTAAAAAATAAAAAAGCTAATATTATAGAATATATAGGTTCTAAGTTGAATGTTAGATTTATGGTAAATGCTGGAATCTTTTTAAGTGATTCTGCAAACATTACATAAAGTGCAACGGTACAACATGAAGCTAAAATCAATAAGTAGAAAATATCTTTTAAGTTTGGAATGAAAGCTTGGTCTGGAAAATTGTAAAAATAGAATGGCAGAGCAAGTCCTAATACTAAAGTTCCGCCGAGCATCTGATAAAAATTAATTAGCTTGCTATCATAAAATTGAACTAATCTTTCGTTGTAAATTGTGTAAAGAGCAGCAAATGCAGACGAAATTACACCTAATAAAATTCCAAGTTGATACGAAGAATCGAAATGGAAAATCAAGCTTATTCCCAATAAGGTTAGCATGCTTAATAAAACTTGAACGAGATTAAACCTTTTTTTATTGAGAATAGGTTCAAAAAAGGCAGTAAAAAAACTAGTCAAACAATAACATACCACACCAATTGATATGTTAGAATATTTAATGCTGGCATAGAAAAAAATCCAGTGAATAGTAATGAGCACTCCGGCTTTAGAGATTTTTGCTATTTCAGAAAATGACTTTAGCATTTTAAGATTATATATTTTTAAAATAAAAAATAGAATAATAGAAGCAAATAATACTCTGTACCAAACCAAGGTAATTTCGTTAAGAGAAATAAGTTTTCCGAAAACGCCAGTAAAACCAGCAAGTAAAACTGCAGTATGCAGTATCAAATAAGATTTTTTCATATAAAGTTGTCTATCCTTTTTTTGAAGGATATATTTTGAATATTAATAATTGAATGAGATATGGACACAAGAAATTAGACTGAAATATTCAGTCAAGTGTCAATACTAAAGACGTATTATTTAATTCAAGGAGGAGGAAGACAACCTTTTAAGCTCATGATAAAATTTAGTTTTTGCAAATCTATAAAAAGGATAAGGATTGAAAAAGTTAAAAAAGTTATTTAAATGTGAAACTTGATACTTTTTGCTAACGAATTGAACGATTCTAATTTTGATTTGAATATTTATTTATAGAAATTGCATCGTTACCAAATCGCTTAATTAAGAATATTATAATTTAATGAATACCAATCAATCACCTGCAGCAGTTCTTGAAACAAAACAGCATTTTGAAATTTTAGACGGACTAAGAGGCATCGCAGCTTTTGCTGTTGTTGTGTTTCATTTTATGGAATGGATTTTTACAGATCCAAGTCAAAACTTTATTGGACACGGATTTTTGGCTGTCGATTTTTTCTTTTGTCTTTCTGGATTTGTAATTGGATACGCTTATGATGATCGTATTGCAAAAATGGGCCTTCGTAATTTTTTTATATCAAGAATTATAAGATTGCATCCGTTGGTTATAGCAGGATCAATATTAGGATTGTTGGCTTTTTTATTTGATCCTTTTGGAGGTCATTTAGAATTATACAGCACAGGTAAAATCATTTTGACATTTATCTGTTCATTATTTCTTATTCCGTTTCCGGTTATTGCCGATCGCGGATTTAATTTGTTTAGTTTTAATGCACCAGCTTGGTCTCTTTTTTGGGAATATATTGCCAATATTGCCTATGCATTTGTTCTTTATAAAATTCGAAAAAACGTACTAGTTGTTCTTACTTTGATTTCTGCAGTTGCAATTTGTTATGTTGGATATAGTTCTGGAAATTTAATAGGCGGATGGAGCGGCCCAACTTTTTGGGATGGTTGCGCCAGAATATCGTATTCTTTTTTGGCAGGATTACTTATTTACAGATCCAATTGGATTATTAAAAATAAACTTGGTTTTGGAGGATTAACAATTTTGTTATTATTGGCTTTCATTATGCCATTTTCAGAATGGAATTGGATTTCAGAACCTTTGGTTGTATTGTTATATTTTCCGCTACTAATTTCTTTAGGAGCAGGAGCTGTCTTAAAACCAGGATTGAAAAAAGCATGCGTTTTCTCTGGGAAAATATCTTATCCACTATATATGACGCATTATGCGGTTTTATGGATGTTTGGAAATTATTTTACCAATTATAAACCAGATACAACACAATTGACTTTAATTGTCATAACTTCTGTGATTCTGCTTGTTGGTTTTGCATATTTGGTAATGGTAATTTATGATATTCCGTTAAGAAAATATTTGACAGAGAGAAGAAGAAGGCAATCCTAAAAAGAATTTAGATGAAAAAATATTATTTAATTTTAATATTTACATTGTTTTTTAATAATTCAAAAGCACAAATTAAAAAAGATCAATCTAAAATGAAACAAGAAGTAACAACCAATTTAATAAATGTTTGTAAAAGTAAGCTTGATATTTTTGATCGTTTTATGAATAAAGGAGCAACTGATGTTGAAATACAGGAGTTGGAAAAATTTACTGATCAAAAATTGCCATTATCTTATATCCAATTATTAAAAGCGTATAACGGAGAAAAAAGAAGCTTGGGATTTTTGGGAGGATTTGGATATTTAGGCATTGAGGATGTTAAAAGAGAATGGTTATTTTTTAAAAATGCTCCAGATACAAAACCTGAAGCGATTAATCAGGAAAAAAAAATTACCAATACTTTGTATTCTACTAAAAGAATTCCATTTGCCCATGATGGTTCTGGAAATTTTCTTTGTATAGATTTTATTCCAAATGCAGATGGTATTTTAGGTCAGATTATTTATCTGCCTTGCGGAGATCCTGAGCCAGTTTCTGTAATTGCTGACAACTTTGATGATTTTTTAAATTTGATGATTGAAAAAATTCAGTCTGATAAATTAAAACTCGTTGATGAAAGAGAAGACTGGGATGCGAAAGACTGGGAGAAGGCAGATATTTATTTTGAACGCACATGGAATAATGATTGGAGTGATATTGCAGAAGAATATAACACTAAAAAATAGCTTCGTTGTTTAAGATATGAGCTTTAATCGATTAGAAATTCAAAGACCTGATGAATCGGGTTATTATGCTTTGGATGAAGAATATCTTCTTTCCTGTATTTATTGGGATGGCTGGACAGAACGTCTCTTAAGATTTGAAATTTTCGTTGATATCTATTATGAATGCAGGGGTGAAATTGGCTTTTATACAAAAGAAAAAGAAAGTAAAGAAATTGAAAGTTTATTAGGTTTTGAATTACCTGCTGAAATTAAAAAACTAATAGATCTTTTGATAAATCAAGAAGAATTGCAATTAAAAAAGTACTATTCTGATTTTTTTATGGAAGATCCTAGTAATGTTCATTTTGTTATTAATCGTGACGGGATTTCGCATAATTCAGGAATTGGAATTATGTTGAAAAAACTTGAAAATCCAAATGAATCAGAGAAGTTGCTTTTTCTTTTAAAAGAAGAATTTGAAAAGCTTCGAGAAAGTATATACAATGAAATGCTGTTAGAACGAGATAATGATTAGAATGATATTGCAGAAGAATATAACACAAAATAATAGCTTCGTTGTTCAAAATACAATTAAGATGATAAAAGGTACTGATTATTTAATTATTAAGTTTCGTTTTTTGGTCAGTGCTTTGATCGAGAAACTCTAAAGTGTTAATAAAATTGAAATAGTCTTGTAAATGACAAATAGAAAAACCTCCAAGATTTATTATTTGGAGGTTTTTTATTTGTTCAAATCGATCTGAATTTAGAACAAGGACAATTCATCATAAAGAAATAACAATTCAGTCAATAAGAATTGATTGTTTTGCATGAGAAAAATACTTTTACATCAAAATAAATATAACCAGAACCATGAAGAAAATTTTAAAAATCGCCAAAATTACATTTATTACCCTTTTTGCTGTCATTTTAATTTTTATTGCTTACTTATACATTAGTAGTAAAATATTTTTAGAATCTAAAAAAAAAGAGAATATTAGTTATTTGTCAAAAAATAATGTTCAAGTTTCGGGTTCAATAGATGAAAAATTGTTTGATGCCGATTTTTATAAATCACAAGTTTTCTTGCTAGGAGAAATTCATGGTTACGCTGATAATCAGACCATAGATAAAGAAATGCTTTTCTTTTTGAATAAGAAAGTGGGAGTGAAATACTACATCGCTGAGATGGATAGTTTGGTAGCTAAAAAATTAAACGCCTTTTTGCTAGAAAATAAGAAAAATAAAGTTGCTTTAAAAGAAGTTGTCGAAACTATTAAGCAGAGAATTCCGCAGCAATCTAGTCAAGAATTATTTGATAAATGGAGTTCAGTTTATGATTACAATCAAAGTTTAGCAGATTCATTAAAGATTACCGTAATCGGAATTGATAAAAATTTTAATGATGAATCTAAAAGTTCTAGAGATGTAGCTATGGTTACTAACTTCAAAAATGCTATAAAAAAAATGAATATTGAAAACGAAAAGTTTTATGGACTATTTGGATTTTTTCATACACTTCAAAAGAAAACAGAATTGGGTAGAGAAACTCTCGCACAAGGACTAAAAGAATCAGGAATTAAAGTTTCAAGTTTTGTTAGCTACACGATAGACAGCGAAATGTATCTCCCTAAAAATCCTCAATTTCCAACTCCAGAAGATGAGAAGGTTGATTGGCTAAATGCAGATGGACCGCTAATGTTGGTGAAAGGAATTAACGATTTGAAAGAAGTAAGCAAACCAAATGCAATTACTCTTTTTAAACTTGACGCTAAGAATTCACCATATTTAAAATCACAGAATTTGGTAACCGTAAAATCAAGAGCTTTTGGTGAAAATATTGTTCCTTTGAAAGATGCTTCGGTAAATGATTATTTTCAATATGTGTTTTTATTAAGAAACTCTAAGGCTTTAACAAAATTGAAATAGTTTTATAATTGACAAACAAAAAACCTCCAAGATTTATTTTTGGAGGTTTTTTGTTTTCTCTAAGTTAATAAGGTTCTTCTTGTTTGAAAACATATTATATTAGCTCTTTAATCTTACAAAATTTTAATAACCAAAAACAAACGAACTTGAAAATTAATAATGTAATTAAGTATTTGTTTCTCTTCTTATCCGTTTATTCATTCGGACAAAACCCTTCTTTCAAAATCAAATATTCAGAACAATTAGCGGTTTATGTTTTTCTACAAAATTTATCTGATTATTATCCAGAGAATGTCTTTAAATCAGAATTCGAAAAATCAAAATACAATGTAGAGAAGTACAAAAGTTTAATTTCAAAGTTTGATGAATTGTCTATTTCATATAGTTTTCGATTCGAAGATTTTCCATATGGTTCAAAGAAAACAATGCAGACAATTGATTTTTTGAAGAAGAATCTAATAGAAACAGATAATTTAAATGATTTCAAACTTCGTTCTGTCGGAATGATTCCGAATAAAACTTTGAGTGATTTAGGAAATTGCATTTCAGAATTTACTCCAATTTATAATGAACTGATTTATAATCCGAACAAAGAAAAATTTGAAAAACAGTTGGATGAAATTATTAAATATTCTAATGAACATCAGATTGAGGATTACTTTGCGACAGGATTAGTATTTTATAATTCAAGTTGGGATAATTCAATTCCTTTTGAAGCTGCTTTTTATCCGTTGCCCAATTCAAAAGGATTTACGGCTTCTGCATTTTGCAATAATTTCGTTAGCGCCATTCAAACCGATTTAAAATCGCATAAAGATTTGTTTAGTGTAATGATGCACGAAACGTATCATATTATTTACGACGAACAATCGCTTGAAGTTAAAACAGCAATCGATACTTATTTCAAAGAAAATAAATCGAAGTGCAGTAATTACGCTTATCAGTTATTGAACGAAGTTTTGGCAACCGCATTAGGCAATGGTTATGTTTACGAAAAATTGGACGGTAAAATTGATGAAGGAGAGTGGTATAATAATAAGTATATCAACTTGATGGCAAGACAAATTTATCCGTTAACCAAAGAATATATCGAGCAGAAAAAGCCGATTGATAAGAATTTTATAGATCAGTACATTCGGCTTTACGAAAGCAATTTTCCGGATTGGATCAATGAAATGAATAATATAATGACGTATCGTTATGTAATTACCGAAAATCAAAAAGATTTCAATACCATAAATAAAATGTTTCGTTACCGTTCTAGAACAGAATACGAAGATCAAATTACCGAAAGCAGTATTGAAAAAATGCAGAATACGCCGCTGACCAAAGTGGTAATTATCTCAAAAGATAGTAAAGAAAAGATACAGCTTTTAAAAGGCAAGTTTAAAGAATTGAAAAACTGGAAAGCAAATCCAGACAAAGAATTTGCAGAAAAAATTCTGCTCGGCGACAAAAGCCAGTTGATAATTGTAAACCAGAAAAAAACTAGTCTTGAATCTCTTATTGAATCAATAAAATAAGGATAGCAAGAATATTTCTTATATATTCGTTTGATAAAATTTAAAAACAAAATAGTGAATGGATAAGATCAATCTATTAATAATTGTAACAGTAATTTCCTTATTTATTTCATTACTTCTTGCTTTATTTCTGCTCACAGTAAAAACAAATCATAAGACAAGCAATGTTCTTTTTGCAATTTTTTTAATTGTAACCGCAATAGATCTTAGTAATCCATTATTTGATTTAATGGACAACCAAGGGCCTTCAAATTTAGGAATGTTGAGAAGCACAATAGCATTTTTACAAATTCCAATTTTTTATCTCTACGTATTATCTGTTTGCTATTCCGATTTTAGGTTTAAACCTAAACATGTAATGCATTTGCTTCCGTTTTTGATTGCCAATTATATTTTAATGCCTCGTTTTTATCTTGTAAATGCGGTATCTAAAATGAATTTTATTGTAAATCGCCAAGATATGATAGAGCTTAAACTTACTCATATCCTTTTTCATATTCAAATTGTGATTTATTTTGTCGCCATTTTTGTATTGTTGCGAAAAGCCAAAAAACTTTATTTGGAGAATAATGCAGGAAGCAATATGAACTCTTATAATTGGTTGTTTCAGTTTACGATTGTCTTAACGATATTGTATTTCATTGCAATTCTTAAAAATATTTTCAAGTTTTCAGACCAGCCATATATTTCTGAATGGATCAAAATCGGGATTGTTGTATTAGAACTTTTTATTGTTTGTTGGTATTTATACAAGGCATTAAATAATCCTGATTTATTTAGAAATATAGATTCAAAATTAAAACTAGTTTCGGATATCTTTTTAGAAGAAAAGAAAACACAGTCAGTTTTAAATGAAAATGATTACGACCAAAAACTAATCAAATTAAAACATTACATGGTTGAAGAAAAACCATTTCTTAATCCAGCTTTGACCATTCAGGATGTTTCTTCTGCTATCGAAATTCCAGTTCGAGATTTATCACTTTTGATTAATCATAAATTAGAACAGCATTTTTATGATTTTGTAAATTTCTATCGCATAGAAAATGCTATGGAAATATTAAAAGACGAGACAAAAAATAAAGTTACCGTTTTAGAAATCTTATATCAAGTAGGTTTTAATTCAAAATCTTCATTTAATACTGCTTTCAAAAAACATACAGGAATTACACCAACAGCATATCGTAACGGTTTGTAAAATAGGGTTTTGTAATTACTCGTACTTCTTAATTCAAAGATTCGTACTCATTTATTTTGACAAATGAGTACGAATGCTTTTATTCGGTCGCACACAATTAGTTTCTTTCTCAAGTTTGTATCGAAATAAATTTTTAACCTAAAAACTCGATACAATGAAAACTACATTACAATTTTTCGCAGGACTATTATTAATAAGCAATTTATCTTTTGGACAAGATATTTCGAAAAAGATTGATTCAATAATAAAAAGCAATTATCAAAAAAATCCACAAGTAGGCATAAGTGTTGGATTTATTAAAAGCGAAAATGAATTCTATACTACTTACGGAAATTTAAATTCAGAAAGTAAAACAGAAATCAATAAAAAATCCATATTTGAAATTGCTTCAATTACTAAAATTTTGACAGCAAATTTAATTGCACAAGCTGTTAATGAAGGAAAAATAAAATTGGACGATTATATTGATGGCTTTCTTCCTGAAGAATATATTTTGAATGAAAATTTAAAAAACAAAATCAAAATTTCTGATTTAGCATCTCACCAATCAGGTTTACCAGATATAGATTTTGCAAAATTGATTGAGCTAAATCCGCAACAGCCTGTAAGCACTGTAACTAAAGAAACATTAAGCACCATAATTAATAATTGTACTGATTTAAAAGATTATGGTAAATATCGTTATTCTACCATTGGATATACTTTACTCGGACAAATAGTAGAAAAACTGTATAACAAGAGTTATGACGAAATTATTAAAAAGAAAATTATAAATCCGTTGCAGATGAAAAATACCTTAACAACAGATTTTAATGTAAAAAATAAAACTGTTGGGCATAATCCTGACGGAGGGATTCAAGAATTTTTCACTTGGAATGTTACTGCGCCAGCAGGATTGGTAAAATCTAACGCAGTTGATATGGTTAAGTATTTAAAAGCAGTTTTAAATCAAGATAGTGCAGTAGGAAAAGCTGCTTTACTTACAGAAAAAATCTTTTATAAAGATGAGAAAAGAGTATTAGGATTAGGTGTAAATATCGTGACTGATGACAAAAACACATTGTATATGAAATCTGGTGATTCTATGGGACAATCCTCAATTATCTGCTACGACAGAGCTTCAAACTGGGGAATTATAATATTGTTAGATCAAAGAAACTCGAAAATGAGACAAAATTTATTGAATGAAATTTATGAAACAGTTTTAAAGAACACTGAAAAAGAAAAAGTCAATATGTAATTCTTGTAGAAAGAAACAATTTGTTTCTTGGTGTTACTTCAATAAAAAAACTCCATTGTTTCTAATGGAGTTTTTTTTATCCTGTTTTTTATATTTTAAAAGCAAAAATAAGTATTACATTTGCAATAGTAAAGTATGTACTACACTCTATGGTTTAATGTTTTTGTATTAAAAAAAATACCGCTATGCTTGTAAACGAATTATCAAAAAAAACTGGTTTATCAATTCACACAATTAGATATTATGAAAATTTAGGAATGATTAAAGGATTGACTGATGAAAAAGTGAAATCTAATAATTATAAACATTATGATAGTAATACTATTGAGCGTTTAGAAATTATTATGGAAGCAAGAGAGGTTGGTTTTTCTTTAGCAGAAATAAAAAAAATATTAACTAGTTGGTTTGAAAATACAGATTCGAAACCAGAAACACTCGAGCTTTTTCAAGCAAAAATAAAAGAGATTGATAATAAAATGAGGTATTTCAAACAAACCAAAAATCTTCTTGAAAAAGTATGCGAGAAAATACAAAATAATGAACAATAGTGAATTATCGATTTTAGAAAATAAAAGTATATAGAAAACTCTTTAAGGAATTAAGGAGTTTTTTTATGCTTTTACAGAATGAAGTAAGAAATGTTTCATTTGAGATTTTAAGGGACTTTCAAAACGGGAATGTTATTTTTTTGCTCAGGATATAAGAAAATATTAGAGGGTTGTGCAAATAGTCTTATATTCGCTTTTAGATATAATAACCTCCTAAAATAAATTTTAAATAACAACCAGAGTTAAACTAGAATATCAAATTATGCAAGAAGAAATAACCAAACATTCAAACAAAATTTACAAAGCTGTGAAAAAATCAGAACATACATTTGGTGAGAAAGTCAAAGAAATCATTATCGAAATATTTATAATTGTTTTTGCTGTTACGCTTTCAATATCACTACACGGTTGGAGCGAGCATAGACACCAGCAAAAAGAAGTAACTGAGTTTCTTGCTAATTTAAAGAATGATTTAAAGAGCGATTTAGAAAGTATCGATAGAGAAGTAGATGCATACCAAAAGACAAATAAAAGCTATGAAAAAATTTTGGCATTGACGACTTCCCAACTTGATAGTATTTATAACTCTAAAAGTAAAGTCAATTTTCCAATTCATTCACACGGGCAAACATTGAGCGTAGGTAATTATGAAGGTTTTAAATCGAGTGGTAAAATTGGTTACATTGAAGATGAAAAATTAAAGCAGAAGATCTTAAATTACTATCAAATATATGTGCCGGCTGCTACCGAAGTTGATAAGATGTACACTGATTTTTTGTTTAAGTGTTTTGATAAAACAATAGAAAATGCAGATAAGCCAGAAAAAGAATTGTATTCAAACCCAAAATATAAAAAGACAGTCGAATATCTTGTCATGCTAGGCAAAAACAATATTAGGGTTTATAATGAAAACACAAAACCGCTAGCAGTTGAACTTATTAAAGAGATTGACAAAGCGTTGAATAAATAAAAAATCTAAATCATAAAAAAACTCCATTAGAAATAATGGAGTTTTTTTATGATTTATAATGTTGAGACTAAATGTCTTTTACAAACTGTCTTTAATTCGTTTTGTTATTTCTTCAATTGTTCCCATTCCGTCAAAAGTCAAGACTTTTATTTTCGACTTCATGTATTCAATTGCAGGTCTGGTCGAACTTTCAAAAACATCAATTCTTTTAAGATGAATGTTGGCATCTTTATCGTCTTTTCTATTAGAAGTTTCGGCTCTTTTTTTAGCTCTTTTTAAAAGTTCTTCTTTTGGAACATCGATATTGAGTACTTTTCCAATTTCTAGATTTTTAGATTTAACAAGTTCCAACAAATCATTTACTTGCGGTTCTGTTCTTGGATAACCGTCTAAAATAATTCCGTTGGCGTTTATATTCTCATCCAATATTTTGCTAAAAAGATCTTTCATTATAAAATCGGGAACCAAATCTCCTTTTTCTTCATATTGAGACATTATCTTTCCAATTTCTGTCTCGTTTTGTTTTTCCAAACGGCATCTGTCTCCCGTTGAAATATGCTCAAAATGAAGTTCTTCTTTTAAAATTTCACATTGAGTGCCTTTTCCAGAATATGGAGGGCCTGTTATTATTAATATTTCCATTTCAGCTATTTTCGATTCGTTGCATGATGCTCAAATTTAAGGAAATATTTTGGTCTTTGGCATCTTCGTTTTTAGATATTCTAAATCTTCCTTATTGTATATTCCAGTACCGCTAAAATTAATTTCTTTCAAATGGTTCGGAAATAAATTCGGACTTAAGTCTGTGAGTTTTGTATCAGAAAATCCCAAAATTTGCAAATTTTGCATTTGATTGAGTGTTTTTGGAATTTTAGATAAAGGACAATTTTCAATTCGAAGCGTTTTTAATTTTTCTAATTGAGAGATTGAATCTGGAATTGTTTCGATATCATTTCCTCTAACCATTAGGTATTGCAAAGATTTTAATTCAGAAATCCATTCAGGAAAAGTCTTTAAAGGAAAGTTTAGAAACCAAACTTTCTTAAGTTTTTTTAGATTTCCAATTTCAGCAGGAAATTCAAAATCATCTAAATCATAAATCGATGGATGAGCTTGCATTTCTAATACTTCGAGATTTATAAATTCTGAAAATATTTCGCCTTTATTTTTTAAGTTCTCATCATAAAATTGTATTATCAGCTTCTTGCAATTTTTAGGATTTTTAGAAGCTTCAGCCAAAGATGAAAATTTAGTTTTTCGAAATGGATTCATCGTTATGTTTGATTAGTGATGAGAAATTGATTTTACAATTGTAGGGTAGTTTTTGCTAAATAAAGATTTCTTGTAAGTTCAAAAGTATGACTTTCATAAATAAGATAAAAAAAACTCCATTATTTCTAATGGAGTTTTTTATGATTCTTAAAAGGTTATTTCCCTTTTATTATATTTTCTAGATATTCAATTTTTTCCTTTTCAGCCTGAACCAAACGTTCGTAAAGTTCTACAACTTTGTCAAGAGGATTAAAGCTTGGAGAAACATTGATTGCGTTTAATGTTGAGTTGTCGTTGCTGTTAAATGTATTGTTGATAATATTCAAAACAGCTTCTTCTGAAAAATTTTTAATTCCTTCCACAGTTACGCCAAGAGCCTTCGCAACTTCAGCTAATTTTGCATCATCTATTGTTTCGCTGTTTTCCATTGCAGAAATCGCTTGCTGATTAGTTCCTAAAGCTTGCGCCAATGCTTCCTGCTTCATATCACGAAGTTCGCGAATACGGCTTATTTTTCGCCCTATATGATTTGGTTTTGTTAGTGTGCTCATAATTCAAAGATAATAATTAAGTGAATAAACCAGAACTGTAAAAAACAGATTTTAAACGTATGTTACAGGTTTTCTTGGGGAGCGGTAAACAAAAATACAATTTTTATGGTAAGTATTTTGAGATTGTAGTTTTGTTCTCGATAAAGTTTGTCATTTCGAGGAACGAGAAATCACACTCGTGAATCGACAAAGATTGGCAGAATACTTTACGGAATTTCTATTGTGATTTCTCGTTCCTCGAAATGACAATATTTTATACATATTAAATAGATTCGAATAAGCACAAAAAAAAACTCCTTAATTTCTTAAGGAGTTTCTTGGTGGGCGATGAGGGGTTCGAACCCCCGACCCCCTCGGTGTAAACGAGGTGCTCTGAACCAGCTGAGCTAATCGCCCTATTTTACTAGGTTGCTATCATTTCTGATTGCGAACGCAAATATACGTTTGTTTTTGATTTCTGCAAAGAAATTTAAACTTTTATAAGTTTTTAGAATTCTTTATAGCCTTCATATTTAAAAGAAAACTCCTTAATTTCTTAAGGAGTTTTTTGTGGGCGATGAGGGGTTCGAACCCCCGACCCCCTCGGTGTAAACGAGGTGCTCTGAACCAGCTGAGCTAATCGCCCTATTTTACTAGGTTGCTATCGTTTGTGATTGCGAGTGCAAATATACGTCTGTTTTTGAGTTCTGCAAACAAAAACTAAGAAAAAATAAAACTTTTTTAAAAATAACTTATATCTATTTGTTTATGAATTTGTTATTAAAATGAATTTTTTAAGTTTTTTTCTAAATCAAAAGTATATTTTAGTCCAAAGGCAATTCGGCAACAACAAAAGTGCTTCCGCCAACGTAGATAAAATCATTTTCTGAAGCATTTTTCTTTGCTACCGCGAAAGCGATTTCCACAGAATCGTATTTTTCTCCTTTTAAATCGAAATTTGCAGCTGCATTTTTTAAAGTTTCGGCAGGAAGACCTCTCGAAGAATTCGGACTGCAGAAATAATATTTGGCTTCATTTGGAAATAATGGCAAAATAGAATCTAAATCTTTATCATTAACAACACCCAAAACAATATGTAGATTTTCGAATTTTTCATTTTTCAGCTGATTCATTACAACCGATAATCCGTGTTTGTTGTGAGCCGTGTCGCAAATAATTTTCGGGTTTTCTCCCAATTGTTGCCATCTTCCTTGTAAACCTGTGTTTTTTACAACATGCAATAAACCTTCTTTCAATTGCTCAATCGAAACGTTAAAATCAGTTTCATTGTTTAAGATTGAAATCGTCTGCTGAACTGTTTTTTTATTATGAAACTGATAATCGCCAATCAAATCAGACAAATAAATCTGATCGATTAAATCTGATGCAAAATAAATAGGCGCATTGTTCGCTTCGGCTTTAGCCAAAAATACAGGTTTCGTTTCATCATTATATTCGCCAATAACAACAGGAACGTTTGGTTTAATAATTCCTGCTTTTTCACCTGCAATAGCTTCCAGAGTATTTCCTAAAAACTGAGTGTGGTCTAAACCAATATTCGTAATCACAGAAACCAAAGGCGTAATAATATTTGTTGCGTCCAATCTTCCGCCAAGACCAACTTCGATAATGGCGATATCAACTTTTTCAGAAGCAAAATAATCAAACGCCAAACCAACCGACATTTCGAAGAAACTCATATCATTGGCTTCAAAAAAATCTTTGTGTTTTGCAACAAATTCAATAACAAACTCTTCCGAGATTTCTTTTCCGTTTATTTTAATTCTTTCTCTAAAATCTTTTAAGTGCGGAGAAGTATATAATCCGACTTTGTAACCCGCTTCTTGTAGAACAGAAGAAAGCATGTGCGAAGTAGAACCTTTTCCGTTTGTTCCCGCAACGTGAATGCATTTCAATTCCTTTTCAGGATTGCCAAGATGAGCTGCCAATAATTTGATATTCGTTAAATCTTCTTTATACGCAGAAGCACCTTGCAATTGGTACATTGGAAGTTGATTAAACATCCAATTGGTAGTCTCTTGATAGTTCATTTGTTTAGATAAAATGGTTGTTGATTGAAATAAATTTCGATTTTTGTAGTTTAATATTACAGCGAAAATTATCTTTATTGCAAATTTCAAATATTTTTTAGAATTAATTATTAAAAACCAGAATTAATATATGTTTAGTTTTATTCAGTTACAAACAGATACAATCGCAAATGCTTCAAATGTAGTGGTGGAAAAGATTGCAGCGCCACAAAATGAAATTTCAATGTTTGGCTTCATCATGAAAGGGGGAGTTTTCTTAATTCCGATCGCGATTCTATTGTTTTACACTATTTACCTAATTTTTGAACGTTATATGTACATTAACCGAGCGTCTAAAATTGATAGCCGATTAATGCAAGATGTTAGCGAAAAATTACATTCTGGAAATATCGAATTGGCAAGAACAATTGTAGAAAGAAATAATACTGCAGCCGGAAATATTTTAAAAGAAGGTGTTTTAGTAATCGGAAGACCAATTTCTGAAATCGAAGCCAATATGGACCGCGCTGCCGATATCGAAATTGGAGAAATGGAAAGACATCTAGGTCACCTTGGACTTATTGCTGGTATCGCGCCAACTTTAGGTTTCATCGGAACAATTTCTGGGGTAATCAAAATTTTCTACAGCATTTCTGTTACAGAAAATATTAGTATCGGAAACATTTCTGGAGGTTTATACGAGAAAATGATCAGTTCTGGATCTGGATTAATTGTGGGTATTATTGCCTATAGCGCTTACCACTTATTGAACGGAAAGATCGATAATTTTGCTTTAAAAATTCAGAAACAGATTTTAGAATTTGTCAATATAATTCAAAGAGCATAAGCCATGTCTATTAAAAGAAAAAGAAGATTTCACGCCGAAGTTGCGACTTCATCTTTGAGTGACATTATGTTTTTCCTGCTGTTGTTTTTCTTAATTATCTCAACACTGGCAAATCCGAATGTGATTAAGATGACTTTGCCGAAAGCTAAAGCGAATGAAAAGACCAATAAACAGCTAATAAGTTTATCGGTTACAGAAGATAAAAAGTTCTACATTGACAAACAAGAAGTAGATTTCGAAAATCTAGAAACGAGTTTAATGTCAAAAATAGGAACAGATAAAGAACAAACCGTTGTAGTTCGAATTCCGTTTAATCTGCAAGTTCAAGACTTAGTAGATGTTTTGCAAATAGGAGTGAAGAACAACTTAAAATTTGTAATTGCCACAAGTCCGAAATAGATTTATAATTTGGGCGTGACCACAATAAAAAAATGGGCCAATCAGCATAACGTTGATGCGCCCATTTTTTTATTCTGGTCGGGCTATACGCGCTACTTCGGTAGCCAGCTTCTATCCCTCACGCGAGCAAACGTAATCTGCGTCATTGTAAGGAATGAAGTGATAATACGAATAGTATAATACATCAGAGTTTTTGTCATTTCGACGAAGGAGAAATCACACTAGAAGCTCCGCAAAGTAATTCTCCAATCTTTGTCGAATCCCGCGTGTGATTTCTCCTTCGTCGAAATGACAAAACTAGACGAAGTAAGTGAGTCGAATCAAAGCATAATAAAAAAAAGGCTTTCAGATTTTCTGAAAGCCTTCTTTATAAGAGAAGATTTAGTGTAAATCTGTGAAATTCGTGTTTTTAATCCAAACTAAAATTGTAAATAATTTTTCCAACTTGTTTGGCAGGAGCATCACTATCAGACTCCCATTTTGTATTCATTGCTGCAATTCTTGCTTGATCTAGTAAACATTTTGCAGTATTTGTTGTTCCTTTTATTCCAGGAGTTGCGCTTATTGTTTTTCCGTTTTGGTCAACGCTTACTTCAACCACAACTTTACCTTCTTCGTTACAAGTATATTTTGGCGCAGGCTTAGAAAGTGCTTTTCTGTTCCCTAAAGAATATCCAGATCCACCGCCAGAACCGCCGCCACTTCCTGCTCCGTAACCGCTTCCAGTTCCAATGCCATTTCCGGTTCCGTTACCGCCTCCAGTTCCTCCGCCAGAACCGCCACTTCCGTAATAACCGTTAGAGTTTAAACTTCCGTTTGATTTTCCTTTATTTCCAGCTGCTTTATCATCTCCGTCGCCACCTTTATTAGAACCTTTCATAATGCTCGCTAAAGCATCATTTGTTGAGTTAGAAACTTTTGGTTTTTCTGGTACAGGTTTTTGTACAGGTTTCTCAACAGGAACAGGTTTTTTAGGTTTTTCTTTCGTTGGAATAACAACATCATTATCTGCAGTTGTATTTTCCTGAGAAATAATTGCTTCTTCTTCTGGAGTTGCTTTTGCAGGCGCTTGTTTTACATTGTTTTTTACATCAAGAACTTCACTTTTATAATTGGCTCCAGAACCTAAATCACTATCTCCAAAGTTTACTGTTACGCCTCCGCCGCCACCTCCGCCATCAGCAAGAGCGACATTATTTTCGGGATTATAAGGAGGCCAAAAACGGATAAAAAACAGCAATGCAATGATCACCACATATATTGCAGTAGTAATTAATAAAGATTTCTTTTTATCTGAAGAAATAGTGAAACTCATTGAATTCTGAATTTTGAAATGTATTATTTTAAAAACGTTTAAAAGTAGTAAAAATTGTTTAGAATGAAAGTGCCTCGTGGTATTTAACCGCAAAGTATGCTAAGAGTTTTTTTAAATGATTATAACGCAAAGTTCGCAAAGGTTTACGCAGAGAAACGCAAAGTTTTTTTTGAGTAAATCTTCGATTGAAGTTCGCAAAGTTTGATGCGCACAAAGCTTTGCGAACTTAATATTTAGATATAGCTTACGCTTCAATAAAAATACCTTAGCGTACTTTGCGATAAAAAAGGAGCTTGTAATTCTACCGCAAAGCATGCAAAGGTTTACGCAAGGTTCGCAAAGCGGTTTGTTTTTAAATCTCGCAAAGTCGCGAAGTCGCAGAGAAACTTAAAAAAGAAAAACTTTGCGACTTCGCGACTTTGCGAGAAATAAACCAGCGTTCTTTGCGTAAATCTTTGCGTGCTTTGCGGTTAAAAAAAAACGAGCCAACAATAATGTGGCTCGTTTGGATTGAATTATAAATAAATTTATACTAATTGTTTCAAAGCAATTTCAAAAGCAGTTGCGCTGATATTTGTTTTTGATGCACTTAAAGCATGAGCTTTTACAATAGCATTTTTAATCGTTTCTGATGTATCATTAAAAATAGCCTCATCTGTCATTTGAACTTTTTTCTCCATGAAATAAGCAAAAACTCTCGCCATTCCGCAGTTTGAGATAAAGTCAGGAATCAAACTTACTTTTTGATCTACTTGCTCCATAATCGAACCGAAGAAAATTTCTTTGTCAGCAAAAGGAACATTCGCACCGCATGAAATCACTTCCAATCCGTTTGCGATTAAGTTGTCAATTTGAGCTTGAGTTACCAATCTAGAAGCTGCACATGGCGTGAAAATCTCAGCACCAATTGTCCAGATTTTAGAATTGATTTCTTCAAACGGAATCATATTGTCAGCAACCAATTTGTTTCCATCTTTATTTAAAAACAAAGTTCTAATTTCTTCAAAAGAAAAACCATCTTCTTTAATTAATCCGCCATCGCGATCAATGATTCCGATAACTTTTGCTCCCATTTCAGCTAAATAGAAAGCTGCAGCAGAACCAACGTTTCCGAAACCTTGAACGATTGCTTTTTTACCTTTAATGTCTCCGCCGTAAGTTGTGTAGAAATGACGAACAGCTTCTGCAACGCCATAACCTGTAATCATATCGGCAACAGTATATTTTCTAGTTACGTCTGGCGAGAATTTTGGGTTTTCGATCACTTTAATTACGCCTTGACGCAATTGACCAATTCTATTGATTTTGTCAGCTTCTGTTGGTCTAAAGTGTCCGTTGAAAACTCCTTCTTGCGGATGCCAAACACCACATTCTTCTGTCATTGGAATTACTTCGTGAATCTCATCAACATTCAAATCTCCTCCAGTTCCATAATAGCTTTTCAATAACGGAGAAACGGCTTTGTACCAACGCTGCAAAACACCTTTTTTGCGAGGATCGTTTGGGTCAAAGTTAATTCCAGATTTAGCTCCTCCAATTGCAGGACCAGAAACTGAGAATTTAACTTCCATAGTTTTAGCCAAAGACAAAACTTCGTTCATGTCTAAGCCTTTTCTCATTCTTGTTCCTCCACCCGCAGCTCCTCCACGAAGTGAATTAATAACAGTCCACCCTTCGGCTTCTGTTTCTGAATCTTTCCAATTGAAAACAATTTCAGGTGCTTTGTTTTCAAATTGTTGTAATAAATCTTTCATTTTGTTGTGATATGTTTATTTTGTGTAAATGTATAAAATAGAATAATGCGAATAATGTATTTTGCATCAAATTTATAAAACAAAAAAGAAAAGCCGAAAACTATTTGGTTTTCGGCTTTCGATATATTTAAAAAATTAAGACTTATTGTCCTAATAAGTGTTTTTTCAAAGTTTCATCAACTGGTTTGTCAGAAAGCCAGATTCCGAATAATGCTTTTTTGAAATCAAATCCAGGAATTTTTCCTTTTAAGACTTCGTTCTTAGAAACGTAAACATTTTGGTCTAAAGGATTGTAAGCTAAAATGAACACATCTTTTTCTGTAATGGCATCACTTAAAAAGCTTTTCAGCTGTTCGATTCTAGGACGTAATTGCTCAAGATTTGCTCCTGCAGATTTTTCAAAACCTGTATTCATAGCTTTTGTTAACTTATTAGAAGAAACCATCGAAGAGGTGATTTCAATTCTAACAGCCATTTCAGTATCGCTGTCTATGATAAATTGTGGATCTTGGGTTAACTGAGATAAATAAAGTGCTTGAACATATACTTCCAACCACATTTTTGATCTTCCGCCCGCGCCATTCAGCTGCAATGATTTTCCTTGAAAGTCTATTTTTCTAGGAACACTTACACCATTTACTTCAATTTGAGTTTGAGCAGAAACAGTCGAAAATTGCAAGCTTAATAGGACTGTCAGTAAAAGTAAAATCTTTTTCATATTCTATCAAATTTTTATTTTTAGGGCAAAAATAATAGTAATTTATTAATATTTAGCTCATATTGAGAATGTTTTTTTATTCAAAATTTGAGGTTCAGTTTTTGTATTATATTAAAAATCAAATTAGTAAGACTAAGTTTACGTAGTTTTACCCGTTTTAAGAATTGTTTAGTTTTTTAGTCTTTAAGAATCCTCATTTTTTTAATTAGAACAAAAGTTTAAGCCTAATTTCAATCTTAAATTTTAGAAAATTTGTTGCCAAATTAATGCTCTTTTGAAAAAAAAGCTAAATAATAACGAAAACGTTATCGTAATCTTTGCTGATCTATTAATTTTATATGCATGCATTGTAATTTACACATTAAAAATTTATCTTTGAAAGCCTTTGCATGAAAAATTTAGGCACCTAAAAAATCACAAAAAACATAAAAAAACGATCAACTAAAGAAATCTGTTTTGAAATCTGGTTGAGAAAAACATTTAAAGTAAACTACTATGGATTTTAATCTTACCGAAGAACATTTAATGATTCAGCAGGCAGCAAGAGATTTTGCTCAAAATGAATTATTGCCGGGAGTTATTGAACGTGACGAAAAACAAATTTTTCCAACTGAGCAAGTCAAAAAAATGGGTGAGCTTGGATTTATGGGAATGATGGTTGATCCTAAATACGGAGGAAGCGGTTTAGACGCGATTTCTTATGTTATTGCAATGGAGGAAATTTCTAAAATAGATGCTTCTGCTTCTGTTGTAATGTCGGTAAACAATTCTTTAGTTTGCTGGGGATTGCAAGAATATGGAACTGAAGAGCAAAAACAAAAATATCTTCCAGGGTTGGCTTCTGGAGAAATTCACGGAGCTTTTTGTTTAAGCGAACCTGAAGCAGGAAGTGATGCAACTTCTCAAAAAACAACTGCGGTTGATATGGGAGATCATTATTTGGTTAATGGTACAAAAAACTGGATTACAAACGGAAATACAGCTTCTGTATATTTGGTAATTGCTCAAACGCATCCTGAATTGAAACATAAAGGTATCAATGCTTTGATTATGACGAAAGATATGCCAGGTTTTTCAGTTGGACCGAAAGAACAAAAAATGGGAATTCGTGGTTCTGATACACACTCTTTAATGTTTAGTGATGTGAAAGTTCCAAAAGAAAACAGAATTGGTGAAGATGGTTTCGGATTTAAATTTGCAATGAAAACGCTTGCTGGAGGTAGAATCGGTATTGCTTCTCAAGCATTAGGAATTGCTTCTGGAGCTTATGAACTGGCTTTGAAATATTCTAAAGAAAGAAAAGCTTTCGGAACTGAAATTTGCAATCATCAAGCAATTGCTTTCAAATTGGCAGACATGGCTGTAAATATTGAAGCAGCTCGTCATTTGTGTATGAAAGCGGCTTGGGATAAAGATCAGCATAAAAATTATGATGTGAGTGGCGCAATGGCGAAACTTTTTGCTTCGCAAGTTGCAATGGATACTTCGGTTGAAGCAGTTCAGATTCACGGAGGAAACGGATATGTAAAAGAATACCATGTTGAGCGTTTAATGCGTGACGCAAAAATCACTCAGATTTATGAAGGAACTTCTGAAATTCAGAAAATTGTAATTTCTAGAGCAGTAATTGCCGGATAAATAAAAAATTAGAATTTGATTTGAAACCCTTTTGACTTTTTAGTTCGAAAGGGTTTTTTTATGAATATTCTATTACTTTTCATAAGTTTATAGTCCAATTAAATTTTATTTAAATCATCAATAAAAAACAAAACCATGAGAAAGCTATATCTTTTACTTCCATTTCTTTTTTTGGCGTGCAAATCGGGAACTTCGACTACAAATGATAAAGAAGTAAAATCAGATTCAAAACCAATAATCGTTAGTTACAAAGTAAAAGAATCTGAAATATCAGATTTCTTAAAATACCTTTCATCAGATGAAATGGAAGGACGCGAAACAGGAACTAAAGGAATCGAAAAAGCGGCAGTTTTCTTGGAAGACTTTTTAAAGAAAAATAAAATCAAACCGTATTTTAAAACTTACCGAGATACTTTGACCAATTTTGATGCTCCTGCTTTTAATATTGTTGGAGTAATAGAAGGAACAGATCCTGAACTTAAAAAAGAGTTTGTGGTTTTGAGCGCACATTACGATCATATTGGTATTGAGCAAAAAGATCAGCCAGATAAAATTAATAATGGTGCAAACGATGATGCTTCGGGTGTGACTTCGGTAGCTGCGATGGCAAAGTATTTTAGCCAAACAAAAGCTAACAAGCGCAGTATATTGATTGTCTTTTTTGCAGGAGAAGAAAAAGGATTGTTAGGTTCTAAAAGTTTAGTCGAGAAATTGAAGAAACAAAATTTCAATCTTTATACGCAATTAAATATAGAGATGATTGGTGTTCCGATGAAAAGAGATTTCTTAGCTTACATTACTGGTTTTGATAAATCGAATATGGCGCAAAAAATAAATGAATATACAGGAAAAAACACCATCGGATTTTTGCCAAAAGAAGCAGAATATAAATTGTTCTACCGTTCAGATAATTATTCGTTTTTTCAAGCTTTCGGAAAACCTTGTCAATCTCTAAGTACTTTTGATTTCGAAAACTTTGATTACTATCACCATGTTTCAGATGAATTTAAATTAATGGATATTCCGCACATCACGGCATTCACTCAAGAGTTATTGCCAGCAGTGACAAAAATTGCAGTTTCGCCAACTCAAGAAATAACCATGAACAAATAAGACGCTGTTTTACAGCATTTGATTATTTTTGCGACATGAAAAATATTATCGTTACAGGAACAAGCAGAGGAATTGGTTATGAATTAGCCTTGAAATTTGCTGAAGCTGGTCATCAAGTTTTGGCCATTTCCAGAAAAATACCGCAAGCACTTTTAGAAAATCAAAACGTAACTTGTCTGTCTGTTGATTTAGCAGATGAAACTGCTTTGGATCAGGTTGAAAATTTTCTTTCTTCAACTTGGAAAAAAGTAGATGCAGTAGTTCATAATGCTGGTGCTTTACTTTTAAAACCTTTTGAGCAAACTACTCAGGCAGATTTTGAAAATATTTATAAAGTGAATGTTTTTGCTGTTGCTAATTTAACTCGTATTTGTATTCCGTATTTAGAAAAAGGAAGTCACGTTGTTACAATTAGTTCGATTGGTGGAGTTCGTGGAAGTTTGAAATTTGCGGGATTAGCTGCGTACAGTTCAAGTAAAGGTGCTGTAATTACTTTAACTGAATTATTAGCAGAAGAATATAAAGAAAAAGGAATTTCGTTTAATGTTTTGGCTTTGGGTTCTGTTCAAACTGAAATGTTGAATGAAGCTTTCCCAGGATATCAAGCGCCAATTTCTGCTGAAGGAATGGCAACTTATATTTACGATTTCACACTTAACGGAAATAAATATTTTAACGGAAAAGTTTTAGAAGTTTCTTCTACGAATCCGTAGATAAATTCCAATATTAAAATTCCAAATTCCAATTGATTGCAGAAGATATCTAACTTTTTACAAATAACATCTAACTTAAATTGAGCGAAACATTAGCTAAATATATTCCCGAGCATGCAGTAAAACCTGTTTTCGATTTGATAGTGGCCAATCAGGTTCATTTGAAAATTGTAAACGAGCGTCAAACTCGTCATGGAGATTATAGGAGAGGACCGAGTGGAAAGCATGAAATTACGGTTAATGCAAGTTTGAATAAGTATCGGTTTTTAATTACGCTGATTCATGAAATTGCACATTTGGTCGCTTTTGAAAAATTTGGACGAAACATAAAACCACATGGAAATGAATGGAAATTTACTTTTCAGCGTTTAATGGTTCCGTTTATTCGACCAGAAATATTTCCTGGACAGATATTGCCTTTGTTGGCGAGACATTTCAAAAATCCTTCAGCAAGTAGTGATACCGATACCACTTTGTCTTTGGCTTTAAAACAATATGACAAGGATAATGATAAGAACTATGTTTTTGAAATTCCGTATGGAAGTGTTTTTAGAATCAAAAATGGAAAAGTTTTTAAGAAATTGGCTGTTCGTACCAAACGTTTTGAATGCATCGAAATAAGCTCAGGAAAAACGTATCTTTTTAATCCGAATGCAGAAGTGGAGCTTATAAATTAAATTTCAATTTTTGAAATTCCAAATTCCAAAGCAGGAGTGAATAATCGAATAAAAAATCCCAAATTCCAATTGTCGTAAACTTTGGAATTTGGGATTTTTTTATTTGGAATTTAAAAGTCTAGCCTTTCAAATAAGCTTCTCTTACTTTCTTGAAAAGGTTTGAAGAATAAACAAATTTAACTACTGCCTCATTGTCTGTTGTAAAGATTTCTTCTTTTGTTCCTTGCCAAGCTTTAAGACCTTTTTTTAAGAAAACAATGTTCTCACCAATCTCCATAACAGAGTTCATATCGTGAGTATTAATTACAGTTGTAATATTGTATTCTTTTGTGATTTCTTGAATTAAGTTGTCAATCAAAGTCGAAGTATTTGGATCAAGACCTGAGTTTGGCTCATCACAAAACAAATATTTCGGATTATTTACAATCGCACGCGCAATTGCCACACGCTTTTGCATTCCTCCAGAGATTTCAGAAGGTAGCTTTTTGTGTGCATCAACTAGATTTACTCTTTCTAAAACAAAATCAACGCGTTCTTTAATTTGAGCCTTGTTGTTATTAGTAAACATTTTTAGAGGGAAAGCTACATTTTCTTCAACAGTCATCGAGTCAAATAAAGCACTTCCTTGAAATACCATTCCGATTTCAGTTCTCAAATCACGTTTTTCGTCTTTGTCTAAATCCGAATAAACTCTTCCGTCAAATTCAATTGTTCCCGAGTCTGGAGTATGAATTCCTAATAATGTTTTTAATAGAACTGTTTTTCCAGATCCACTTTGTCCAATAATCAAGTTGGTTTTTCCAGTTTCAAATACTGTCGAAACACCTTTTAAAACTTTGCTATCACCAAATGATTTTTCTATATTTTTTACTTCTATCATTATCCTAGTAATAATTGAGTTAATATATAATTTAGAAGAATTATAGTGACAGATGTCCATATAAATGCTGTTGTACTCGCTTTACCAACTTCTAATGCACCGCCTTTCATGTAATATCCATGAAAAGATGGAATTGTTGCCAATAACATAGCAAAGATTAAAGTTTTGATAAATGCGTACGTAATATGAAAAGGGATGAAATCTTTCTGAGCTCCCATAATAAAATCTGCACCAGTTGAAAATCCTCCGTAAGCACAAGCAAGCCATCCTCCAAAAATTCCTAAAAACATACTAATCCCGATTACAAAAGGATACATTAGTAAAGCGATTATTTTTGGAAAAACAAGATAGTTTACTGAGTTAACTCCCATAACTTCTAAAGCATCAATCTGTTCTGTAACGCGCATTGTTCCGATACTTGAAGTAATGTATGAACCCATTTTTCCGGCCATAATTACCGAAATAAAAGTAGGGGCAAACTCCAAGACAACAGATTGGCGTGTAGCAAAACCAATTAAATATTTTGGGATTAAAGGGTTAGTTAAGTTTAATGCTGTTTGAATGGCAACAACTCCTCCGATGAAAAAAGAGATGAAGCAAACAATTCCAAGTGAGTCAATAATAAGATCATCGATTTCTTTTAGAATTAGATTTTTCATAACAGGCCATTTAGTCTGTTTATTGAAAATTTCCTTCAGCATTAAAAAATATTTCCCGATTTGGGATAAATAACGGATTAGCATCATAATTTTTAAATATTGGCTAAATTAAGGATTAGTTTACAGTTTACCGTTTCGGCTGGACAGTTTTTTAATTTTTTTAAGATTAAAAAAGCTTTTGTTTCATTTTCTGGAAACGATAATTTCTAATAAATTTAGCTTGTTCTGGTGTAACCAATGAAGGAGTTTTGGCTTTTTTCGCTTTCCAAAAACCTCTAATATAGTCTAAAAATAGAAAAGGTTTTTTCTTCATCATCGCTAATTTTGCCGAAGCAATCGCGGTGATCCAAAAACCATATCCTAAAGTATAAAAAGCTTCGCCTTGTTTGTAGCGAGCTGTTTTGTTGTAATTTGCTCCTGTTGGTTTTAAGTGTTTTACGTGTAAAGACTCGTCTGTAACAATTTTCCAATCGTAATATTTACAAAGTAATTCATCAACAGTATCCCAGCCCATTGCAGGACGTAAGCCTCCAATTTGTTGATAGGTTTCTTTTCGATATGCTTTTAAAGCGCCGCGAATATGATCTTTATCGGTAAGATTTTCTAAAATCCATTCGCCATTTTTATCGATGTAGCAGAATCCGCCAGCCATTCCAACTCTTGGATCTGATTCGAAATGTTTGATTATGGTTTCGAAATAGTTTGGAGGAAAAATTAAATCGCCGTCAATTTTTACAATGATATCATAATTCGAATCTAAAGTTTCAAAACCTTTCTGAAAAGCCTGAATTACTTTACTTCCTGGCATATGAATTGCATCTGAAGTTTTATTTACAACAGAAATATACGGATTCTCTTTTGCAAAACCCAATACAACTTCTTCTGTTTTATCAGTTGAATTGTCATTTACAACCACAACTTTTGAAGGCAAAACGGTTTGAGTTACCAATGATTGTAAAGTCAGACCAATAAGATCTTGTTCGTTGTGTGCGGGTATAACAATGTAATACTTCATTTTAAATTCCAATTTTTTTAAATTCCAGATTCCGATAAAAATTCCAATTCTTTAAAATTCCAAATTCCAATTAAAACGTGTTCAATTGGAATTTGGAATTTTATTTTTTTTGGAATTTGCCTTTAGGCTTTTATTTTTTCAGCCACAACAATATAATATCTTGGAGTGAAGTATCTTAGTAAAGGTCTTAACCCAAACTTTTTTACAGGATGTGTAAATTGTAATCGGTCTGTGATTTTCCAACCTGTTTTTTCTAAAAGCCAATCCAATTGCCAATCCTCAAATTCATGGTAATGTCTGTCCCACATATCAGTTTTAGAACGATATGCTGGTGAAAACCATAAACGTAATGGAATTGAAATTAGTAATTTATCACATTTTACGTTTTGTAAAATCGTGTATGGATTTAGTAAATGTTCGAAAATTTCAAATGCAGTAAAAACAGTATATTCTTCTGTTTGTAATGCAGTATGATCGTTGTCTAAATCTTCGCCTTTTGTGTTTTTTACAGTGTATCCATTTTCTTCCATTATTTTAGAAAACGGATTTGGAACTCCAAAATCAAAAATAGTCTCTGATGTGCTAACGTGCTTTTGTAAAAACTCTAAAGTAAGTTTGAATCTTTTATTCGGAAACGTTTTTTCGTACATAGTCAGTGCGAACGAATTAATCTCTCGTTCTTGATTTTAATTAGGTCGCAAATATACTAAAAAAGTCCGCACCTTTTGGTACGGACTTTTTTAGTTTTCAGTCTCAATATTCAGTCTCAGTTTGCAATCTAAAGAACTGACTGCGACAGAAAACTGTGACTAATATCTGTAAACAAAAGCATTAATATTCATACCTGCTCCAACCGAAGCAAAAATTAGAACATCGCCTTTGTTGATTTCGTGATTTTCTATTTTTCCTTGTAAAATCAAATCGTATAAAGTAGGAACCGTTGCAACACTGCTGTTTCCAAGATCATGAATGCTCATTGGCATAATATCTTTTGGAGGTGTTTTATCGTAAAGTTTGTAGAAACGTTCGATAATCGCTTCATCCATTTTTTCATTTGCTTGGTGAATCAAGATTTTTTTCACTTCGTCAATTGCAATGCCACTTTTATCTAAACAGCTTTTCATAGCGCATGGAACGTTGCTTAAAGCAAATTCGTAAATTTTACGACCATGCATTTTGATATATTTAATATCAGGATCTAAATCTTTGTTATATGATTTTCCGAAGAAAAGGTAATTGGCTTCATCATTGGCGAAAGTAGCACTTTCGTAAGATAATAATCCAGCTTCATCAGTTGAGGCTTCTAAAATAGAAACTCCAGCTCCATCAGAATAAATCATAGAATCACGGTCGTGATCATCAACAATTCTTGATAAAGTTTCAGCTCCAATTACCATTACTCTTTTTGCCATTCCAGATTTGATGAAAGCATTCGCTTGAAGAACACCTTCAATCCAGCCTGGACATCCAAAAAGAATATCATAAGCCACACATTTAGGATTTTTAATTCCTAATTTATTTTTAACTCTTGTTGCTAAACTTGGCAAAACATCAGTTTGATGCGTTCCTGTTTTTACGTCACCAAAATTATGGGCGAAAATAATATAGTCTAAAGTTTCGGAATCAATTCCTGCATTTGCAATTGCTTTTTGTGCAGCAAAAAAAGCTAAATCAGAAGCATTGTATTGAGGTTCAGCATAACGACGGTTTTGGATTCCAGTGATGCCTTTAAATTTTTTAATTACAACTTCATTCGGATAACCAAAAGGAGTCCCATCCTCATTTAAAAAAACATGTTTGTCAAAATCTGTGTTTTTTACTTCTAGATTAGGAATATAGCTCCCAATACCAATAATTTTTATTTTCATTTTTTCCCTTAATTATCCGATAAATTTATTGCTAATGTATAAATAATATTATGATAACTATCATAAAAAATAGTATGCACGCATATAATTATGAAAAAACGATTTTTAGGTTGATATATTGTTTTTTTTCTAATGATTTTTTAATATTTCCTAGATTTCAAACGATTGAAATAGGTTTTAAGACTAAAATTTTTTTTGATGGAATGTTTATTTTGTTGAAATAATTTCACAAAAGATTAGCAGAAAGTTATGTTTCTTTAAATCAGATTTCTTCTTTAGTGTTTTGTTTGAAGAAAGTTTAAAAGTTTCAAGTTTAAGGTTTCAAGTTTTTATAGCAACTTGAAACCTTAAAGTGAAAACCAAAAATAAACCCGACAGATTTTAAAAATCTGTCGGGTTCTTAATATTAATAGAAAAACTAAATTTTAGCTTTCCATATAAGCTTCAATAGGAGCACAACTGCAAACTAAATTTCTGTCACCGTAAGCATCGTCTACGCGACGAACAGATGGCCAGAATTTATTGTCTGCAATATAATCTAATGGATACGCTGCTTTTTCTCTAGTATAAGGGAAATCCCAAGTATCATTAGTTAACATTGCCAATGTATGAGGTGCATTTTTCAATACGTTGTTTTTGTCATCAGCTGTTGCTGACTCAATTTCTTTTCTGATTGAGATAAGCGCATCACAGAAACGATCTAATTCTGCTAAATCTTCAGATTCTGTAGGCTCGATCATTAAAGTTCCAGCCACTGGGAAAGAAACCGTTGGCGCGTGGAAACCGTAATCCATTAAACGTTTTGCGATATCACCAACTTCAATTCCGTTTTCTTTGAATGAACGACAATCTAAAATCATTTCGTGAGCTGCTCTTCCACATTCTCCAGTGTAAAGAATTGGGTAGTGACCTTCGAAACGAGCTTTCATATAGTTTGCATTCAAGATAGCGTGCTCAGTAGCGCTTTTTAATCCTTCAGCTCCCATCATAGTGATGTATCCGTAAGAGATTAAACATACTAAAGCAGATCCGTAAGGTGCAGATGAAATCGCTGTAATTGCTTGCTCACCGCCAACTTTTAAGATTGGGTTTGTTGGTAAAAACGGAACTAATTTTTCGTTCACACAAATTGGTCCAACTCCAGGTCCTCCACCACCGTGAGGAATAGCGAATGTTTTGTGTAAGTTTAAGTGACAAACGTCAGCGCCAATTGTAGCAGGATTTGTTAATCCAACTTGTGCGTTCATGTTTGCACCATCCATATATACTAATCCGCCGTTATCGTGGATTAATTTTGTGATTTCGATAATTGAAGATTCGAAAACTCCGTGAGTAGAAGGATAAGTCACCATTAAACAAGATAAATCATCTTTGTGCTCAATCGCTTTTTCTCTTAAATCTTCTACGTCAATATTTCCTTCTGGAGTCGTTTTCGTAACAATAATTTTCATTCCGGCCATCGCTGCAGAAGCAGGATTTGTTCCGTGAGCTGATGATGGAATCAAACATACATTACGGTGTCCTTCGTTTCTTGACATGTGGTAAGCACGAATCGCCATTAAACCAGCATATTCTCCTTGCGCTCCAGAGTTTGGCTGTAAAGTTGTTCCAGCAAAACCTGTAATCACATTTAATTGCTGCTCTAATTTTTTCAACATTGTAAGGTAACCTTCAACTTGGTCAACTGGTGCAAACGGGTGAATGCTGTTCCAGTTTGGCATTGATAAAGGTAACATTTCAGAAGCTGCGTTCAATTTCATTGTACAAGAACCTAACGAAATCATCGAGTGATTCAATGATAAATCTTTACGCTCTAATTTTTTGATGTAACGCATCAACTGACTTTCTGAATGATGATTGTTGAAAACATCATGCGTTAAGAAAGTCGATGTTCTTTCTAATGAAGCTGGCAATTGACTAGCTTTAGTTAATTCAGAAACAGAAACCGTTTCTTTTCCTAAAGCTTCAGCAAAAATCGCAACGACTTGGTTGATGTCTGCCACCGAAGTTGTTTCGTTTAACGAAATAGAAATCGTATCAGCATCAGGATAGAAAAAGTTTACTTTGTTTTTCTCCGCAACCGTTTTTACTTTTTGAGCGTCTGCTTTTACTAAGATTGTATCAAAGTAAGCCGAGTTAACTTGAGAAACTCCAATTTTATTTAAAGCCTCAGCAGTAGTAACCGCCGATGCGTGAACTTTGTTTGCAATGTATTTTAAACCTTCTGGTCCGTGGTAAACAGCGTACATTCCAGCCATAACTGCTAATAAAACCTGAGCAGTACAAATGTTTGAAGTCGCTTTTTCACGTTTAATGTGTTGTTCACGAGTTCCTAAAGCCATACGTAAAGCACGGTTTCCGTTTGCATCAACAGAAACTCCAATGATACGACCTGGCATAGATCTTTTGTATTCGTCTTTAGTTGCAAAGTAAGCAGCGTGAGGACCACCATAACCCATTGGTACACCAAAACGTTGTGTAGTTCCAACAACAACTGCAGCTCCCATTTCTCCAGGAGAGGTTAAAGTTGCTAATGATAAAATATCTGCAGCGAAAGCTACTTTAATTTCGTTTTCTTTTGCTTTAGCAACAAAAGCGCTGTAATCGTTTACCTGACCGTATTTCCCTGGGTATTGTAAAATAGCTCCAAAGAATTCATTTGAAAAATCAAATGTTTCGTGGTTTCCAACAACTAATTCAATTCCGATTGGAGTCGAACGTGTTTGAAGTACAGATAAAGTTTGAGGCAAAATTTCTTCAGAAACGAAGAATTTATGTGTATTGTTTTTCTTTTGATCACGAGTACGAACGTCAAATAATAACGCCATAGCTTCAGCCGCTGCAGTACCTTCATCTAGTAAAGATGCATTGGCAATTTCCATTCCGGTTAACTCAATAACTGTAGTTTGGAAATTTAAAATAGCCTCTAAACGACCTTGAGCAATTTCTGCCTGATAAGGCGTATAAGCTGTGTACCATCCTGGGTTTTCGAAGATGTTTCTTTGAATTGGAGCAGGAACGATAGTTGGGTGATAACCCAAACCAATGTATGATTTAAATGTTCTATTTTTCTTCCCTAAGTCACGAATATGATTTGCATATTCGAATTCTGTCATCGCAGGATCTAAATTCAACGGCGCTTTTAGACGAATATCATCTGGAAGTGTTTCATAAACAAGTTGTTCAATCGAATCAACTCCAATAGTTTTCAGCATGTGCTGAAGATCAGTTTCTCTTGGACCAATGTGTCTTAAAGCAAAAGCATCTGTTTTCATGTAGCTATCTAATGTTTTTAAATGAATGTGACTCGGCACTTTACGGGGCGAATAACATTTAAAAGTAAATGTGTTGTTTTTTTGTGGCGCAAAATTAAGTATTATTAATAATTTAATAGGTATTTTTAACTTCAATTTTTATCAAATTTATAACTAAAGAGTTGATTTGTTACCAATTGATTAGATTTGAGCTATGAAACTACTAAAACAAATATTCGATTTTTATTTAAACAGCAGTATTCACGTGGCTTTGTCGTGTTATGCTTTGGTCCGAATTACATTTCATGTATTTCATATTCAGTACGATGAGCCAATGGCGCTTTTTGTTTTCTTCGGAACAATTGTAGGATATAATTTCGTAAAATATGATGCGCTTGTCCGCGTAAAGAAAAATCCAATTGGAACACAGCTAAAAATTATTGCTGTTTTGAGTTTCATTTCGGTCATTTTAGTCGGCTATTATTTTTTCCATTTAAAAAGAATTACACAAATCGTCTCCGTCGGAATTTTTGCCATAACCGCACTTTATACTTTGCCCTTTTTTCCAAATCGAAGAAATGCCAGAAACTGGGCAGGAGTAAAAATTTACATAGTAGCACTTTGCTGGGTTGGCGCAACTTTGGTTTTGCCTTTAATAAACGCCGAAATTCCGTTTACAACAGATTTCTTTATCAAATGCATTCAGCGATTTATTTTGGTTTTCGTACTGATTTTGGTTTTTGAAATTTTAGATTTAGCTAATGACGATCCGCATTTGCAAACCGTTCCGCAGACAATAGGAGTGAAGAAAACCAAACTTTTAGGATTCTCGCTGTTGATTCCGTTTTGGTTTCTGGAGATTTTTGTTTCAACATTTAACATTCATGATGCCATTATAAACTTGATTATGGTCATAATGTTGATGTTGTTCATTGCTTTTGCAAATACCAATCGTTCCAAATATTATACTTCTTTTTGGGTAGAAGCCGTGCCAGTTTTTTGGTGGTTGATGGTGGTTTTTCTTTAAAATTAATCTGGACGTGCCACCATCTTGATAAAAGGGCAAATTTACTTTGCGCTTATATGCCCTTTTATCAAGATGCTGTCGGGCTATACGCGCTACTTCGGTAGCCAGCTTCTATCCCTCACGCAAAACGTAAAATGAGAAAATATCATTTTCAAAAGAAATTAAACATAATATTTGAAGAAACATAGCCAATGGTTTCAACCATTGGCTATGTTTCGCTTCGTATTTCGCATGGATTTTGAAAACGTTTCCCACTGTTGAAACCGTGGGCTATGTTTTAAATCGATTGTTTAAAAATCAATATTGCATTTCAGAAACCTCTTTTAAAACTTTATTTCTTTCCAAAAGAAAGCTTGTCAAATGCTTTTCCAAAAACAAAAAATCAAATAATTTTCCAAAAATTCCAAACGGAGTTTCATATTGCAATTTATCTTTCATGATTGTAATTCCATTTTCTTCTTCAAAAAAATGTTCATGTTTGAAAGATTTGAATTTGCCTTCTTCCATTTCATCCACAAAATAATCATAGAGATTCATTGCTGTAATTCGGCTTTTGTGTGTGAGATAAAATCCAAAATGTTTGCCACGCCAAGTTACCGTTTCGTTTAAATTTATTAAACCTGAGGTTATTCCTGCAATTGCTTTTTCTTTTGAAGGACTTGCAGATTTTTGATGAATGTCGATATTTCTAGAGGCATCAAAAACTATTTGTTTTGGTGCTTTTATTCTGGTTGTTAAGTTAATTGTTGTCATTTTTGATGAAGTTTAACTCTGTCAAAGTTTCAAACTTTGACAAAGTTTTACAGTATGTTTTTGCGCAATCTTGTCATTCCGAGGAACGAGGAATCTTCGTTAGTAGCTCCGAAATCTTAATCGCCAATCTTTGTCGAGCTTCTTGCGAAGATTCCTCGTTCCTCGGAATGACAAGATTGGGTGAATTGGACTAGAAAGAAGTTTTATTTAAGTAAATCCTCAAAAGCCTCATCAATATTCCCAAACTTAAACTTAAACCCGTTTTCCAAAAGTCGTTTCGGAATCACATTCCTGCTTTTCAAAACTAATTCCGTTTCAGTTCTTATAAAAAAAGAGCCGATTTCCAGAAAGAATTTATTTAGCGGAATTCCGAATGGAAAACCAACTGATCTTCTAAGCTTTTGCATGAAATTAATATTTCGAATTGGTTCAGGAGAAACGACATTGATAACTCCAGTCATTTCTTTTTCAATAATAGAATCAACTGCATTCGCAAAATCTTCTTCGTGAATCCAACTTACAAACTGATTTCCGTTTCCTTGTTTTCCTCCAAAACCAATTTTTGCTAAAGCTTTTAGCGGAATCAAAGCGCCGCCATTTTTCCCTAAAACAATTGAAGTTCGTAAAGCAGTTTTTAAAGTTCGCGGAGTTTCAGTTTTAAAAAAAGCTTTTTCCCAAGACAAAGCCACATTTATAGAAAAGTCGTTTCCAATTTCGCCATCGACTTCATCCATTTGTTTGTCTAAAGAAAAACGATAAATAGTTGCTGTTGATGAATTTAACCAATGTTTCGGTGGATTCACACAATTTAAAATAGCTTTATTCAAGACTTTTGTACTATCAATTCTTGACCACAAAATCTTCTTTTTGTTTTCTTTGATGTAACGACAATCAACTGATTTTCCAGCGAGATTAATTAGAACTGTTGCGTTTTCTAATTCTTTTTCCCAACCAGAAAATGTTTTCGCATTCCAGTTTACGTATTTAATTCCGTCAACTATCTGAGATTTTCCTCGGGTAAGAATTACAATTTCATCAAATCTATTTTTGAAATGATTTACTAAAACTTGTCCGAGAAATCCGGTTCCTGCTGCTATAATAAGTTTAGTCATGTTACGAGGTTTTTTGGCCACGAATTACTCGAATTAGCAATAATTTCTTTGAAAATTAATTCGTGAAAATTGGTGTAATTGCTTCGCCCGTTCGCTATCGCTCGGGTCGTGGCAAACTTTTAATTAATTTAAAATTAAAAACAGAGCAATAATTCTATACAAAATCCAAGTGAAAGATAAATAAAAAGGAAGTTTTAAAAGTTTCACTCTTCTAAAATGTTCCAAAAACATAATGAAAACCGTAACTCCAAACCAACCAAAAATAATCATTTGCGGAAGTTCAAAAAATTGACTTAAAAGTAAAATCGGACTTATAATTAAACTTCCCATTAAAGAAATGGTCATTAAATTTCCAGCATAATTGATTACGGTTTGTTTGTCCAACTTTAAAAGAAATAAAGCTTGAAAAACAATTTGCCCAAATGCTAAAACTAGTTCTCTTGTAATGGTACTTTTAGGAAAATCTAAAATCAAATTAGAATATCCGAATAAAACGAAAGTTGTTATAGTTAAAGCAAATCCTATAAAAAGAAATCTATATTTATAATTGAAATCTGGTGTGCATTGCAATTTGTTTTCCTTTTTTATATTTCCAGGAATAATTACTTTTCTATTATATGAAACAAAAGAATAGAGTTTTTTTAGAATGAAATGAATTGGTTTTATGTTTGCAATTTTTTCAATTAACGGAAAAGAAAAACCAACGACTTTTATCAAACTATCAATTCCGTAAATTACAGTTTTGTTTTTGTTATCGACCAAAGCAATTTCGTTTGGAGCACGTTTTAAATCCACAAAATTTTGCTCTTCTTCAGATAACTGGCAATAAGATTTTCTTCCATTTTGATCTAACATACCGCTTTTTACAAATCCAGTAGTATATAAACTGCAAAGCGGACAATCTTCATCATAAAGCAAAGTTTGATTTTCGAGCGTTTTCATAATTTTAGGTTTTAAGGTTGATGTTTTCAACACATAGAAACATAGTTTTAGCAGATTTAAAAAAAAGGCGTTTCACTAATTTTAATTCACATAGTTTATCTATGTGTGGAAACTAGTTTCTTTTATTGTCTTTTTTGAGATAACAATCTATGTTTCTATGTGTTAAAATATTTTTTTTCTCTTTAATGAGTTAAGCATATAATTCTTCTTCAATTGGAAGCAACTGAAGCTTTCTTTTATTCTTAACTGTAATTTCAGATCCTTTTGCTAAGAATACAGAAGTTGGTTTTTGGTTTTGAAGAAATTCAAAATCGCTTCCGTAAGTTTTTTTGAAATCAATATCAACTCGATTATTTAAAACTTCAAATTGTTCCCATCTTGGATGTGTAACTTCATATTCAAAAGTCGTTTCTTCATCGATTTTTGTATAACCGAAATAATGTTCGGTAATAAATTCAGCTTCAGAATCAATTTCTATTTGACTCACATCTTTTTTGGTTTCAATTTCAATTGTATTCCATTCTTTATTGTTTTTCCACTTATAGATGAAATTGTTTGTATCTTCATTTTCTATAATCTCATGTTTCATTTTTTGAGTTTCATAATGTTCCTGATACAAAGTATTACCAATAAAAGTGATTGCCTTTCTCGGAACAATTTCTTTAATAAAAACAACACCGCGTTTCCATTCTCCGTTTTCAAAACGTTTTACATAAAATCTTAAATTCACTTCTTCAAAATTGATGTGAAATGGAATTTTCAATCCTAAAACTTTAGTGTTTTTAAACATAAATCCAACCAAGCTTACATAACATTTGTCGTTCCAAACATCAATCTCAGTTCCAACGGGAACATATTGCTCTAAAACCTCACGATCAACTTCATAATTGAATAAGGCTAAATTTTTCCATTCTGCTTCTAGAAATGAATCTGAATTAAGGTTTGCAGTAACGAAATAAAAATAGGTTGCAATTGACATTGGAAATAGAATAAGAAAAATGAAATTGCCTAAATCATTTCCAAATTTTAAATTGAATACAATAAATACAAAAGCTGCTAATACTGAAATCCAATAGTTGCCAACTTTTTTTAAATCTGATTGATTAAGTTTTTCTCTTTTTATAAATAAAATAATCCCGATTAAAATTTGGACAATTCCCAGTACGATTTGAAATAACATTCCAGGGTATATTAATAAAAGGTAAAGCCCAAGAGTAGTAAAATAAAAGACTTTATTGATTTTGTGAAGTATAGTAAATAATGTCATTGTATTTCTTGTATTTAATTAATGTTACCGTAGTTATTGATTGTTTTAAACTTTCAGAAAATATTGAAAGTTTTAGTTAAATTTTTTTATTTCATCATTTTCATGACTAATTTTCCAAGCCAGTTATCATTAAATTCAGTCATTTTGTCTAACATATTATCTGCTTTTAAAACGAAATCGTACAATTTGGTAGTCTGATCTACAAAGTGTTTTTCTTCTGCAGAATCTTTTGCCTCTATAGTAGAAACTTCTTTTAAGATTTTAAGAGTAGGTTTAATTTCTCTTTTGCTTCTTTCTCTCGAAATTTTAACCGCTAATTCGTCTAAATCTTTTTCGGCTGTGAAGAATTCTTTTCTTTCTCCAGCTTTGTATTCTTTATAAACAATTCCCCAATCCATCAAACCGCGTAGGTTCATACTGGCATTTCCTCTTGAGATTTGCAATTCTTCCATAATGTCTTCCATCGAAACAGGTTCGTTTGAAACCATTAATAAAGCGTGGATCTGTGCCATTGTTTTATTAATGCCCCATTGAGAACCTAATGCTCCCCAAGTTTGAACGAATTTATTTTTTGCTTCTTTGAATTCCATGAAACAAATGTATGTAAAAGTTTTTAAACTTTCAAAAATAATTGAAAGATAATTTGTAAAGAGGAATATTCTTAAAATCAGGTATTTATACTTATTTCTTTTTCTTACAATCTTCTTTACTTTGTTTTCTGTAAGAAAAAGCCTCAAACCTCATTTCCCATTTAAGCCTACTATTCGAATCTGCACTTTTGATTTGAGAAATAAACCTATATCACTTATCTGAAATGAATTCTGAGATGTTTTTTTAAACAAAAAACGTGGAGCAGAACCCACTAAAAAAAAACGAGGCGGATCCGAAAAGCCTTATGAGTAGGAAACCAAAAACAACAAGTTATGTCAGAATTATTAGCAGGTGCTTATTTAGCAAAAGGCACAATCGGAAATGTAGGAACACCAGGTGCTCCAATTGCATCATTTAGTTTAGTTGTAGTTCCATCACAACATTCTGTTTCCGGAACAGTAGTAATTACACAAGCTGTTCAAGGACCAGACAGCCACATTGTAGTTCAAGTAAAAGGAAAAATATTTTCTACTGGACTAGGTCAATTTACACAAGTAGTGAGTTTACAAGGACAATATATTCAATCTGTCCCACCTCCCGGACTTGGTACTTTCTTAGCAGAATTTAATGCTCATTTAGCAATTAACAATGCTTGGGATGGTCAAGGCGGTTTCTCATATTGGAAACATGCTGTTGAAGATGTACCAGTTGCAGCTGCAAAAGAATTAAAGTCTCAATTAGCATAAAAAGCCCTAAAAGTGAACAACTCGGATTAATTAAAAGTTTTCTGAGTTGGTTACAATTTTGAGTTAAAGGGCCGTCTACACAAGACGGCCTTTTTACTTTCAATCCCCTAAAACTTAATCAAAAAAAAACAAATGAAAAGAAAACAAGTTATAATCGGTTTAGTGGTTGTTGTTTTAATAGCAGCTGTTACACTCTTTTTTCTGAACAAGGAAAAAATAATGAAATACGATTCATCTTCTGGATATGCTAATGCTGCAGCACCTTCGGCTCCGTGTGAATGTGAATCCAGCTGGTTTCCGCATGAACAAACTCCAGCGCCTAAGGAAGGAGATGGAAGTCCGTTTGATGTAAAAAACACTACAAATTGCATTTTTCATCAATGGTCATGGCAAAAGTTTTTATGGCTTACAAAACCCGTAAACGGACAGCCTTTATTTTTAGATTCGCTAGATGTTGTAAGTCCTGAGATGGCTCGTGTTGCTCCTCAATTAGGATTAAAGCTAGTTTTAAGTTCAATCAATCAAGCTGGTCCTGAAGGTATTTTGGTTTCTAATCCTAAATTTGTTCCTGGTAAAAAAACTGGGGACACGGTATATTATTCGATTCACGTAAACAAAATACTGTTTGATAAAGCAGTTTCGGCTGCCTCTGAAATTAATGGCGGTAAAACGCCTTATTCAAATTTAGATACATTTCCAGTTGGTTCACTTGAATTAAAAGTTTCATGGATCAGTACCGATGCAATTCCTCAGGATAAGATCGCAGATTATTTTGTAACAAAAGCTGCGGTACAAAATAGTAATGGAAAATATGTAGCGAAGAACGTGGCATTATTGGGAATGCATGTAGTAGGAGTAGTAAAAAATCATCCTGAGTTTATCTGGGCAACTTTTGAACATAAAGCAATGGCACCAGTTTATGATTTGAAAAACAATTCTGTGACTTCTGCAGATGAAACTTTGTTTTACGAAAAAGGAACAACAACAGGATTAACTGGAATAACTTATGATAAGCAGAACAAAAAGCCATTGACGCCAAATAAAGCATTCATTTTGTATGAATATGGAATACCGAAAGTTCTAGGAACTAATGACTTTATGAAAACAAGTCAATCTGAACCAGTTAATATTGATAATATCGAAACAATTAACAAATGTGTACAATCGCAATTAAAAGATGTTTTCAAAAATTATTTTTATAATGGATCTATTTGGTTGGATACTGATGGAATGTCTGCTGAACAACAGGCGCAAATGATTGTAAAAAGCAAAATCTCAAGTGTACTTCCAGATTCATTGGCTAGAGGTTCTTCTAATTTGGCTAATATTACGATGGAAACCTACACTCAAACCTTCAGAAGTGATGTGCATGACATTAATGCCAGTAATCTCGTGAATTGTTTTACTTGTCATCAGTCTCAGAATTTTGATAAATCTAGAGGTATTGGAAAATCACCTTTGTATTTGAGCCACATTTTTGAATCGTATTTATACACGACAAAACCTAGTGTAACAACAGGCAAAAATGCTAATGTTGCAACAGATCGTATTAAAGAAACAAAATCACTTAAACTTAAACAGTTTGAAGAGTTTGTTCGTGATAATAAGTAAGTTGTCAATTATAAAAAGTTTATTTTACAAAAGGCCAGAGCATTTGTTCTGGCTTTTTAATTCCTTGCCTGTTTCGGCTTATGATGTATTTAAACTAATTATAAAGTTATGTTAATTCAATACTTGAAATTTTTGATTAAATAATGATGCAGCTATTTTTGTAAAAATCGCATTTATGGAATTATACTACACTTTTTCGGTACTTATTGTACTAGCTTCTTTCTTCGCCTATTTAAATTTAAGATTTTTAAAGCTTCCAGGAACCATCGGAATTATGATTATTGCGATGTTGGTTTCGGTTGGAATTCGTCTTTTGGGAGATTCTTATTTTCCTGCAACAACCAAACATTTTTTTGATTTAATAAAGGAATTTGATTTCAATGAAATCCTGATGGGAGCCATGTTGAACTTCTTGTTGTTTGCTGGTGCACTGCACGTGAATATTTCGGATCTGAAAGAACAAAAAGTACCAATTATGATTTATTCTACAATAAGTGTAGTCTTGTCTGCTTTGATTATTTCGATGCTTCTTTTTTATATTGCGCCACTTTTAGGAATAAAAATACCTTATATATTTTGTCTCGTTTTTGGAACCTTAATTTCTCCAACCGATCCAATCGTGGTTTTAGGAGTTTTAAAAGAAGCGAAAGTTCCGAAAAGGATAGAAACCAAAATTGTTGGTGAGTCATTGTTTAATGATGGAGTAGCAGTAGTAATGTTTGCTGTTGTTCTAAAAATGGCTACAGATCCAACATTTGATGCAACTTTTGGATCAATCTCTTTGTTGTTTATAGAAGAAGGAATTGGCGGACTTTTATTAGGAGCCGTTTTCGGATTTACAGCTTCAAGAGTTATGAAAAAAGTTGATGATTACAAAGTTTCCGTTTTAATCACGCTTTCTATTGTAACAGGAGGATTTTTGGTTGCACAAGCACTACACGTTTCGAGTCCGCTTGCGATGGTTGTGGCTGGATTGATTATCGGAAATTATGGTAAAAAAGTTGCCATGAGTGAAGTTACGAAAGACTATTTAGGAAAGTTCTGGGAACTTATCGATGAAATCTTAAATGCTGTTTTATTCCTTTTTATTGGTTTTGAATTGCTTTTACTTCCAGATCTAAACAAACAATTGCTAACAGGTTTTGTAGCTATTTTTATTGTACTGTTTTCAAGATTAACTTCGATTGTTTTACCTTGGAAATTCTTCGATATCTTTAAATTCTTCGGAATTAAATCAGCTTACAACAAAGGTTCTTTGATGGTTTTGGTTTGGGGAGGAATTCGCGGTGGAGTTTCTATTGCGTTAGTTCTTTCGATGCCAGAAGGAGAGTATAAAAACTTGTTACTTGAGGTAACTTATATTGTTGTTTTATTCTCAATTGTCGTTCAAGGATTAACCGTTGGAAAATTAGCGAAACGAGTTTTGGAGAAAGAGTAAAGACTTAATAGAAACAAGAGCAAAGAAGCAGAATTTCTGTTCTTTGTCTTTATTTTATAAACTGAAAACCCTGCAAGTTATTTTGCAGGGTTTTGTTTTTTATCGCTTATCGTCTTTAGAATAATTCGATTCTCCGTTAATATTAATTGTTCCGCCTAAAAACTTCGGTTCACGATTTCTTAAAACATCAAAAAAAGATTTACATCTCGAAAGACATTCTCTAAATTGAACATAATTGTAACCCAAATATTCTCCTTTATTAGCAGAATATCCAGCCGATTTTATTCCCAATTTATTTCCAATGTAAATCGCACGGTTCAAATGGTATTTCTGAGAAATTAAAGTTGCTCTTTTTATTTTGAAAATATGTTTTGCACGATACATTGTCGAATACGTATCGAAACCTGCATAATCAATAAAAATCTTTGTGGTGTCAACTCCGTGAGAATAACAGTAATTTTTCATAACCGTTAATTCATCATATTCTTCACGGCCATTATCTCCTGAAAGCAGAATTTTATTAATTCGTTTTGCTTTCCAAAGCATAATTCCAGCATCAAGACGATCTTTTAAATATTTGCTTGGCTGATTTCCGTTGATTCCCGCGCCAAAAATAATTCCAACATCATTCTTTGGGAACTTCTTCACCGAATAATAAATCTTGGTTTTTGTAGAAGAGGTTACATAATAATTGATTGAGATAATCGCAACCAATCCGATAATGACAAGATAAAGCGCTATTTTAAAATATTTTTTCAAAATGTATTTTGTAAGATTAAGATTCAAAAATGCTAAGATAGTCAGACAAAATCAAATAAAAAAACCGAAGCATTTTTGCTTCGGTTTTAGTTTTAAGGTTTAAGACACTTAGCAACTTAGAAGCTCAGTATCTTAGAAACTTTTATAATAATCCCGCTCTCTTCAACAAAGCTTCCGGTTTTGGTTCCTGACCTCTGAAACGTTTGTATAAAATCATCGGGTGTTCTGTTCCGCCTTTAGAAAGAACATTGTCTTTGAATTTTTTAGCGATTTCTTCGTTGAAAATCCCATTCTCATGGAAATATTCAAAAGCATCGGCATCTAAAACTTCAGCCCATTTGTAGCTGTAGTATCCAGAAGAATATCCACCTTGGAAAATATGAGAAAAAGCAGTACTCATTGCATTTTCTTTCACATCTGGATACAATTGTGTATTAGCAAATTGCTCTGTTTCGAAAGTCTTCAAATCTGTAATATTCGTTGGATCTTGTCCGTGCCAAGCCATATCCAATAATCCAAAACTTAACTGACGTAACGTCGCCAAACCTTCCTGAAAACTTGCACTTTCTTTAATTTTTTGAACATATTCAATCGGAATAATTTCTCCCGTTTCGTAATGATTCGCAAACAAAGCCAAAGCTTCTGGCTCGTAACACCAATTCTCCATAATCTGACTTGGTAATTCTACGAAATCCCAATAAACAGAAGTTCCTGATAAACTTGGATAAACTGTGTCGGCCAACATTCCGTGTAATCCGTGACCGAATTCGTGGAATAAAGTTGTTACTTCATTAAAAGTCAATAATGAAGGTTTTGTTTCCGTTGGTTTTGTAAAATTGCAAACGTTCGAAATATGCGGTCTTTCGTTTACGCCATCTTTTACGTATTGTGATTTGAATGAAGTCATCCAAGCGCCGTTTCTTTTTCCTTTTCTTGGAAAGAAATCAGCGTAGAAAATCGAAACTAAATCATTTTTAGCATCGCGAACTTCATAAGTTGTTACTTCTTCGTGGTATTTATCAATATCAAAAACCTCAGTAAAAGTTAAACCGTAAAGTTTTTTAGCAACTGTAAAAGCACCGTCTAAAACTTTTTCTAATTGGAAATAAGGTTTTAGTTTTTCATCATCTAAATTAAAAAGCTGTTGTTTTAATTTCTCCGAATAATAAGCGCCGTCCCATTTTTCCAATTGCTCGATTCCGTCTAGTTCTTTCGCGAAAGCAGTTAATTCAGCAAATTCTTTTTGAGCCGCAGGTTTTGCTTTTGCCAATAAATCGTTCAAGAAAGAAAATACTTTTTCTGGACTTTCGGCCATTCTTTCTTCCAAAACAAAATGAGCGTGGGTTTTATAACCTAATAAATTCGCTCTTTCATGACGAAGTTTAGCAATCTTCAAAACATTTTCCTGATTGTCGAATTCGTTGTTTTGAAAACCTTTTGCTCCAAAAGCAATTGCCATTTTTTTACGCAATTCGCGATTATCAGCATAAGTCAAAAACGGAATATAGCTTGGATGATCTAATGTGAAAATCCAGCCTTCTTTTTCTTGATTTTTTGCTAATAATCTTGCGGCTTCGATTGTTCCTTCTGGCAAACCAGATAAATCTTTCTCATCAGTTAAATGCAATTCGAAGTTGTTGGTTTCTGCCAAAACATTTTCGCCAAATTGCAAACTCAATTTCGATAATTCTTTGTCGATTTCTCTCAACTGATTTTTCTTGTCTTCTGGCAAATTCGCTCCGTTTCTAGAGAAACTTTTGTATTTTTTATCTAATAAAGTGGTTTGTTCCGGGTTGAGGTTCAAACTTTCTTTTTGATCGTAAACGGCTTTTACTCTTGCAAACAATTTAGCATTCAAGCGAATGTCATTTCCGAATTCTGAAAGCCAAGGCGAAACTTCCTGAGCAATTTTCTGCATTTCGTCATTCGTTTCAGCCGAATTCAAATTGAAGAAAACACTAGAAAGACGATCTAAAATATCGCCAGAATAATCCATTGCTACAATTGTGTTTTCAAATGTCGGTGCATCTGGATTGTTTGTAATCGCATCAATTTCGGCTTTAGCCAAAGCAATTCCTTCCTGAAAAGCAGGAACGTAATCTTCGATTTTAATTTGCGAAAAAGGTGCGGTGTTATGTTTGGTATTGAAATATTGTGTTAATACGCTCATTTTTTTTAGTTTTCAGTCTCAGTCTCAGTTTGCAGTGTGAACCAAGACTAAGAATTATTTTAAGTATTCAGTCGCAGTCTCAGTCTCAGTTTTCGGTCTCAATAGAAACTGAAAACTGAGACTGAGACTGAAAACTTATTTTAAACTTTCAGCCGCTTTATTTACTGCAGCTTTCAATTCTTCTTTATAAGCAATAATCGTATCCAGAACTTTTTTGTCATGGCTTCCGATGATTTGTGCTGCTAAGATTCCAGCGTTTTTTGCTCCGTTTAAAGCTACAGTTGCAACAGGAACTCCGCCCGGCATTTGTAAAATTGATAAAACAGAATCCCAACCATCAATCGAATTACTCGATTTTACAGGAACTCCAATTACAGGAAGCGGAGACATTGAAGCCACCATTCCTGGTAAATGCGCTGCACCGCCCGCTCCAGCAATAATTACCGAAATTCCGCGATTGTGTGCATTTTTGCTGAAATCGAATAATTTCTCTGGCGTTCTGTGTGCCGAAACGATATCTACTTCAACTTCAACATTGAATTGTTTTAATATGTCGATTGCATCTTGCATAACTGGCATGTCTGAGATGCTTCCCATTATAATAGCTACTTTGCTCATGTTTTTATTTTTGTTGTGTGTTTGTTTCAGGTTTAAAGTTTCAAGTTCTGGGAAACTGAAAACTGCGACTGTGACTAAAAACTGATCATTAAATTACTGACCACTGATTACTCTAATTGTGTTCTTAACTTCTTGTGCAATTCTTCTTGCTTCTTGCATATTCTCATTTACGATTGTCACGTGACCCATTTTTCTGAAAGGACGTGTTTGTTTTTTTCCGTAAATATGAGGAGTAACACCATTCCATCCTAAAATGGTTTCGATGTTTTCGTAAACTACATTTCCAGAATGACCTTCGGCACCAACTAAATTTACCATAATTCCGGCAACTTTACTGTCTGTGTTTCCTAACGGAAGATCTAAAATAGCGCGCAAATGATTTTCGAATTGTGAAGTATAACTTGCTTCAATAGAATAATGACCAGAATTGTGCGGACGCGGCGCCACTTCGTTTACCAAAATTTCGTCATCTTGCGTTTGGAACATTTCAACAGCTAGAAGACCAACGTGATTGAAGTTTTTAGAAACGTTCAATGCAATTGCTCTTGCTTTTTCTGCAACTTTATCATCGATTCTTGCTGGGCAAATTACGTATTCTACTTGGTTGGCTTCTGGATGAAATTCCATTTCGACAACTGGATAGGTTTTAATTTCTCCTGATGGATTTCTACAAACAATTACTGCCAATTCATTTTTGAACGGAACCATAGTTTCTGCAATACATTCTACATTTGGAAGTGTATCTAAATCTGAAACTTGACGAACTATTTTTACGCCATTTCCATCATAACCAAATTCAGTGCATTTCCATACAAATGGTGTTGCAACTTCGTTTGATGTAACGGCAGATTTTAGATTTTCTAAATTTTCGAATCTTTTATAAGGCGCAGTTGGGATATTATTTGCAGCATAAAAATCTTTTTGAATACCTTTATTCTGAATTCCTTTTAAAGTTTTTGGAGATGGATATACTTTTAATCCTTCGTTTTCTAATTGTGTTAAAGCTTCAAGGTTTACCAATTCGATTTCGAAAGTCAAAACATCGACTTGTTTTCCGAAGTTGTAAACGGTTTCATAATCCATTAAATCGCCTTGAAAGAATTTGTTGCAGGCAATTTTACTAGGCGCTTCGTCACTTGGATCGAGAACGTAAGTTTGTATATCAAATTTTCTAGTGTCGAACAAAAGCATCTTGCCTAATTGTCCGCCACCTAATATTCCTAATTTAAAATCAGAAGAAAAATAATTCATTTTGAGTTGTGTTTTTGCAAAGATACTTTTTAATCTTTTTTTAGCCAAAATTTAGTTTTTAGCCACAGATTAAGAGGATTAAAAGGATTCTGCTTTTTTGCCACGAATTACACGAATTAGCACAAATTTTTTAACGCACTGCAATTAGTGAAAATTAGTGTAATTCGTGGCAACCTTAAAAAATCATTTTTAATCCTTTTAATCTGTGGCGATCAAAAATCTATTTTATTTTCTTCAAAACTTCTTTTGCGACGGCTTTGTACGCTGCTGAATGATCTCCGAAATCTTTATCAATAATTACTTTTAACTCGGGATGAATCCAGTCGTAATGGTTTCCTAGAATGTATAAAGTTCTTATAGAATAGGCTTTTGTTGCGACTTTGGTATCGTTAATTAGCCAATCAAAAGAAGCTTCAATGCAATCTTGCAGATTTTCTTCAGAGAGTTTGATGCTGTTTTCACTTTTTTTATAATGCGATTTAACCAAAAGCTGTGTCACTTTTGCAATTGGACGAAGAGAACTTTCATCTTTTAAGATTTTCAAATTGGAACAGAAAAAATCAAGATGAGGTTGCAACCAAAGTAATTCTTCGTAAGAAACAAATTCTAAAATCCAGCAGGCTTTATGGTTGTTTTTGTCTGAAGGCGTAAAGCATATCGAAACTAGCTCGCTAAAAAGCGATGGATTTTCTAGGATATCTTGCGCAGCTTTTAGACGGTTTTCTCTATAAGCATTTACGTAATCCAATTTTTTTTGCAATTCAGACGGCATTGTTTTTGGTATTTAGTGCAATGCTAAAATAAGTAATTTAATGAGATAATTCCGTAATAGTTTATTGGTAATCCTGGGTAGTAGAATCGGGGTTGCGCATTTCCAATTCCTGTTGCATTGGTCAAAATCATGGAAGCATATTGTTCGTTTGTAATATTATTTATTCCAGCATCCAAATGTGCTTTTAATCCTGATAAAATCTCAAATTGATATCCTGTTTTTAAATTGAGCAAAGAATAAGAATCTGAAAAATTAGCATTAGAATCATTCATCGGAATTTTATCTGTGAACTGAAAATCAGCTGAAAAGTAAAATCCTGAATTTGTGTTGAAATTAAAACCTGCGCTTGCTGTATTGGCTGGAACTCCGGTTAATTTATTTCCAGAATAATCATTTCCGTTATCGACAAATTCTTTGAATTCATAATTTCCGATAGAAGTGCCAACGTAAGAATTCAAATTGAAAGTTTGACTGATTGCCCAATTGTGTTTTAACGCAATTTCGATTCCTTCATGAAATGTTTTTCCGGCATTTACGCCTTCATATTGATCATCTCCAATTCTTTTGGCAACCAACAAGTCTTTAATTTCCATTCTGTAAATCGCAATTTCTGCATATAGTTTTTTACTGAAAAGGTGGAGTTTGCTTCCCAATTCAAAATTATAACCCGTTTCTGGCTTTATGTTTTGATTGATATTTCCTGTGCTGGTTAAAGTTTCTTCAGTTGCAGGAAGCGAAAATCCTCGGCTTGCAGAAAAGTAAAAAGTCTGAATTTCATTTGGCTTGAAAAGAAAAGAAAGTTGTGGCGAAAAAATGCCATCATAACTATAATGTTCCGTCGGATTATTCACAGAAGCGGGAAAATCATTCTGAAGTTCAAATTTGGTTTTATTGTAATTTAAACCTGCTTGAATCTCAAATCGGTCAGAAAGTAAGGTTCTGATTTGCGAAAAAATATTATAAAAATGCCTTTTCTGATTCGTTGCTGTAAGCTGATCACCTTGTAAACTTCCGTTTCCATTATTTTGTTGGTATAGATTTTCAAAAGTATTTCCGCTGTAATTATCATTGAAATATTCAATTCCGCCAATAAATTGATTGTTAATTTTTCCGATTTTAAAATCTCCCGAAAATTGTGTTCTTGCGCCCGAAGCAAAAGTATATTGACGCAAAATATCAAAAGGACGCGGTTCGTTGCTGTCTTTATAATTAATGAAAACCGAAGTCGAATTATTCAAATGATTATTAATTTTAAAATCATAAGCCAATCCGCCCAAAGTCGATTTGTATTCTTTAAAACCTTGTGAAGCAACCCAAGTCGGCGCGCCTGCCTGCGGATTATTTTCGTAAGTCGTTTTGTTAATCGAACTCGGAATGTAAGCTTTCAAGTAAGTATAATTGGAGAAATAAGTCAGTTTGCTGTTTTTCTTTCGAAATAATTCTCCGCCAAGCGTAATTCCCTCGCGATTGTAAGCGCTGTTTTCGCGCCAACCATCGGTTTTTAAATTGTGATAACTCAGATTTAAAGAAGAACTTTTTTCATTGAAATCAAAACTTATTCTATTTTTCAATAATCCATAAGAGCCAAAAACAGAACTAACTTCAGCTTGATAATTGCCTTTTTTTAAAGTTTGAGGAGAAAGCAAAATCGCGCCGCCCAAACCAGCGCCGTAAACACTAGAAAGCGGACCTTTTATAATTTCTATCTGATTGATGTTTTGAAGATCAATATCATCAATAACCGTTTCACTGTTTCCAGAAGTTAGCGGAATGCTTCCATAAAAAGCTCGAATTTTATTGGTTCCGTATGGAGTTCTTGCACCAATTCCGCGAATTGAAATTCGGGTTGTAGTGATATTCGAAGATTGCATGAAAACACCAGGAATCGTATTGATGACATTGCTAATGTCGGTAGTGTTATTTCGAAGTAATTCTTTTTCGGATAAAATGCCAATTGAAGCTGGACTATTTTGCAAATCCCGATTAATGTGAAGCGGACTAATTAAAACTTCACTCAATTTCTGAGTTTTAACCGAATCAATATTTTGGACTTCTTTTTCTTGTGCAGTTAAATTTTGAAAAACAATAAATGCAAAAAGAAGAAGAAAATATTTTTTGAAAAGCATAAATGTAGTTAGAGGTTTTGGAATTTGGAATTTTATTTTAACACATAGAAACATAGCATTGATTGAGGCAAAAAAGGCGTTTCAAATTGTATAGTAACTTCTTTTTAACAAAAATCTATGTCTCTATGTGTTTAAAATATTTAGTTTGTTCAGATAGTCCATCGAATTAAAAATTGAAAATATTTTTAACCGCAAATTGCGCAAATTCACACAAATTAATTTTGCGAAAATTTGTGTAATTTGTGGTTAAAACGATCTTAACTATTTATTCGCAGTCACTTTCCAAATTGTATTTCCGCTATCATCATTTACCAAAAGCGATCCGTCGTTCATAACCGTTACGGCAACCGGACGTCCGAAAACTTCGGCTTTTTCATCATTTGAAATAAAACCAGTTAAAAAATCTTCTGGTTTTCCTGAAGGTTTACCATCTTTAAAGGGAACAAACAATACTTTATAACCTGAAATATTAGAACGATTCCAAGAACCATGCTGACCAACAAAAGCACCATTTTTGTATTTTGTTGGAAAAGCGTCTTTCGTATAAAATGCCAATCCCAACGAAGCAGTATGAGCACCAACAGGAACATCAGGAACAATCGCTTTTTTGACTAAATCTTTAGGTCCGTCTTTCCATCTTGGATCTGGAATGCTTCCAAAATAACAATACGGCCATCCATAAAAACCGCCTCTTTTTAAACTTGTAATATAATCGGGAACTAAGTCATCACCAAGTTCATCTCTTTCATTAACTGCAGTCCAAAGTTCATTTTTAATGGCAGGATTCCAATCCATTCCCATCGGGTTTCTTAATCCTTCTGCATAAATTTTTTCATCAGTTCCGTCAGGATTAATTTCTAAAATTGCGGCGCGACGAACTTCTTTATCCATGCCATTTTCTCCAACATTACTTCCTGAGCCAACTCCAATATAAATTTTTGTTCCTTCAGGATTTGAGAGCAAACTTCTAGTCCAGTGATTGTTGTATCCTCCGGCAGGAAGTTCGACAATTTTGGTTCCTTGAGTTTCTAATTTTAATGGAGCATTTTTATAAGGATATCTGTAAAGTCCATCAGTATTTGCAACATAAAAAAAGTCTTTTAGAATTAACATTCCTAAAGGTCTATTAAGACCACTCAAGAAAACTTCACGAGTTTCAAATACTCCGTCTTTGTCTGTATCGCGTAAAATGATAATTTGATTTTTACTGGTTCTTGTACCGCTTTCAACAACAAAAATATCGTTGTTTGGACCAATATAACTCCAACGCGGATTCTCGAAACCATCTGCAAATTTAGTCACTGTAAAGCCATCTGGAGCTTTTGGTGTTTTGCCAGCAGGCCAGCCAATTACTTTACTATTCTTGGTTTTAGATTCGGTTGCATAAGGAGGGGGCAATGTTATGTTTCCAATAGCAGTTTTTACAACGTTGCTTGGTTGTTTGGCTAAGGCTTCTTTTTCTTCTTTTTTTACTTGCCCATTGCAGGCAGTCATTATGGCTAATAGTAGAATTGGTAGTAAGGTTAAGGATTTTTTCATTGGTTTTTTGGAGTTAAATAATTATATCATAACAATTTAGGTAAAATTCAAATAGTGTTATAAAAATATTAATAAACATTAACTGATATTTAACATTCGTAAAAATATCTCGAATACAGTTTATTTTGATAGAAGCTGTTAAGTTCTAATTCTTTATCTTTGTCCATTATTTTAAAAAGAAAAATAATGATACAACTTCACGATAAACAATTTGTTCCGTTTATTTCGGCTAAAGAAATTGATTTTGCTTTGACTAAAATGGTAGCTCAAGTAGAAGACGATTTTGGAGATGATACACCAATTTTTATTGGAGTCTTGAATGGTGCTTTTATGGTGGTGTCAGATTTTCTGAAAAAATATAAAAAACCATGCGAAGTTTCATTCATTAAAATGGCTTCGTATGAAGGAACAGAAAGTACAGAATCGGTTAAAGAATTAATCGGTATCAGTCATGATCTTTCAGGAAGAACAGTAATCGTAATCGAAGATATCGTCGATACAGGAAATACTGTCGAAGAATTAAAGCACTTGTTTAAAGCACAAAACGTAAAGCATTTTAAAATTGCAACATTATTCTTTAAGCCAGAAGCGTATAAAAAAGACATTAAAATAGATTATATCGGAATTCGTATTCCGAATAAATTTATTGTAGGTTACGGTCTAGACTACGATGGTTTAGGAAGAAACCTTACTGAAGTTTACAAATTAGCAGAATAACAAAACACAACTATATATTCATTTAAAGACTTCTGAAAGACAGAAGTAACAACACTCATTTCAATTATGATTAACATCGTTTTATTTGGAAAGCCTGGTGCAGGAAAAGGAACTCAGGCAGAATTTTTAAAAGAAAAATACAAATTAACACACCTTTCAACAGGAGATATTTTTCGTTTCAATTTAAAAAATGATACTGAACTAGGGAAAAAAGCAAGAGTTTTTATGGACAACGGAGAATTGGTTCCTTGCGAAGTAACAACTGCAATGTTAATTGATGAGGTTAAAAAACATCCAGATACTGCAGGATTCTTGTTCGACGGTTACCCAAGAACAATCAATCAAGCAGAAGCTTTAGATCAATTTTTGCCAACAATCGGATCTAGCGTAACAGCAACAATTGCTTTAGAAGCAGATGACGAGATTTTGGTAGCAAGATTATTAGAAAGAGGAAAAACAAGCGGAAGAGCTGACGATCAAGACGAAGAAAAAATTCGTGTAAGATATCAAGAATACAATGAGAAAACAGCTCCTCTTATTGGATATTACAAAGAACAAGGTAAGTTTCATGCTGTAGACGGTATCGGAACTATCGAACAAATTACAGAACGATTAACGTCAGTTATAGATAATTTGTAGAAGCTTATTCCAGCTGTACGTTACAAGTCCTCGCTAAAAAAACTATTTTTCCAAACCATAAAACGAGCTTCCGTTGGTCGCTGTTTTCTGGCAGGAAAAATTAGTTTTTTTAGCTCCGGGCTTTTCACTTCCATCTGGGCTAAAAAATCAAGATTGCGAATTACTATTAGCGAGACCATTTTATAACGAATCCACTATCAATTGGAAATACTAATTATATTTTTTCTAATTCTATTAAACGGAGTTTTCTCCATGTCTGAAATCGCTTTGATTTCGGCCCGTAAAAACAGGCTTGAAACAGCTGCGAAAAAAGGCAACAAAAGCGCTAAAACAGCGCTTGATCTAGCCAATTCCCCAAATAAGTTTTTATCTACAGTACAAATCGGAATTACCTTAATCGGAATTTTGACAGGTATTTATTCTGGTGACAAAATCACTGCCGATGTAGAGCTTTTTGTAGCGGGTTTTGCTGCTCTTAAACCTTACGCGCATTCTATCGCGGTGGGAATTGTAGTTGTAGTTTTAACTTTTTTCTCATTGGTTTTAGGAGAATTACTTCCAAAACGAATCGGATTAAATTATCCAGAGGCAATTGCAAAAATGGTTGCAATGCCAATGAAAGTGATTTCGATTATTACGGCTCCATTTATTTGGTTGCTTACTACATCAACAGATTTCTTATTGAATGTTTTTCAGATAAAACCAACTGCTGACGGAAAAGTTACCGAAGAAGAAATTAAAGCCATCATTAAAGAAGGAACAGAAGTAGGAGAAGTTCAAGAAATTGAGCAAGATATTGTGGAGCGTGTTTTCCATATCGGAGATAGAAAAGTAAATTCTTTAATGACACACCGCAAGTCGGTTGATATGCTGCCATTAAAAGCAGATAAAGAAAAAATCAAAGAATTGGTTGTTCAGGATCTTCATGCAGTTTATCCTGTTTACAATGATAATTACGATGATATTGTCGGAGTGGTAACACTTAAGAATATCTTCGCCAATATTGAAAACGATAATTTCGATTTATCATCAATTTTATCTGACGCACCTTATTTAATGGAACAGACTACGGCTTATAAAGCTTTAGAAAATTTCAAAAAAACAGGAGTTCACTACGCTTTAGTTTCAGATGAATATGGTGTTTTTCAAGGTATGATTACCTTAAATGATATTCTAGAGGCTTTAGTTGGTGACGCTGCAGAATTCTATAAAGACGAATTCCAGCTTATAGAAAGAGAAGACGGTTCATGGTTGGTTGACGGACATTATTCGTTACACGACTTCTTAACGTATTTTGAGTTGGACGAGTTAACCAACGATTACGAAGTAAACACCGTAAGCGGAATGATTATGACCGAGCTTTCTCATATTCCAAAAGAAGGAGAAAAATTAGTTTGGCAAAAATTCGTTCTAGAAGTCATCGATATGGATGGCGTTAAGATTGATAAAGTGCTTGTGAAAGCATTAAAAGAGTAAAATTTGTTTCAAGTTTAAAGTTTCAAGTTGGTTGACGTTCTGTTAACTTGAAACTTGAAACATGAAACTACACATAAACAAGAAAAAATGACAGAAGGGAATTTTGTAGATTACGTTAAGATATATGTTTCTTCCGGAAAAGGAGGAAAAGGTTCTACGCATTTACATAGAGAGAAATTTATTGAAAAAGGAGGTCCAGACGGTGGAGACGGTGGCCGTGGAGGACATGTGTATTTAGTTGGAAATAAAGGACTCTGGACATTATTTCATTTAAAGTTTGCGCGCCACATTAAAGCCGGTCACGGTGGAGATGGAGGATCTGATAGAAGTACTGGTGCAGACGGAGAAGATAAAATTATTGAAGTGCCACTAGGAACTGTTGTAAAAGACAAAGAAACTGGTGAAACACTTTTTGAAGTTACAGAACACGGAGAGAAAAAGATTCTGGCAAAAGGAGGAAAAGGAGGTTTAGGAAACTGGCACTTTAGAAGTTCTACAAACCAAACGCCTCGTTATGCTCAGCCAGGTTTGCCTGGGTTAGAAATGGATGTGATTCTAGAACTTAAAGTTCTGGCAGATGTTGGATTGGTTGGTTTTCCTAATGCAGGAAAATCTACTTTATTGTCTGTATTGACTTCAGCAAAACCAAAAATTGCCGATTATCCGTTTACAACTTTAAAACCCAATCTTGGAATCGTAGCTTACAGAGATTTTCAATCTTTCGTAATTGCAGATATTCCTGGAATTATTGAAGGTGCTGCAGAAGGAAAAGGTCTTGGACATTACTTCTTGCGTCATATTGAACGTAACTCTACTTTATTGTTTTTAATTCCTGTTGATACAGCGGATATTAAAGGAGAATATGATATCTTGGTTAACGAATTAACGAAGTATAATCCTGAAATGCTAGATAAAGAACGTCTTGTAGTAATTTCAAAATGCGATATGCTGGACGATGAACTAAAGGCTGAATTGAAAGCAGAACTAGATGTTTCTTTCAAAGGTGTTCCTTATATGTTTATTTCATCTGTTGCACAACAAGGTCTTACAGATTTAAAAGACAAGCTTTGGAAAATGCTTAATGAATAATTAGCTTCTATAAATAAATATAAAACCCGACAATAATTATTATTGTCGGGTTTTTACTTTTTGCACGAAAAAACAAAAAGCATTAAGATGGCTAAATCTTATTTTTACAATTTTAAATTATAATCCGAAGTTTTTAGAGATTCCGATGTTTAAAGTTTTTCCAAAGTTAAATCCGAAATGTTCTTCTCTTGGGTCATTTTTGCCATTAAGATTGTCATAGTTGATTCCTCCTATTGAGAAATTTAAGCCAAATCCTCTTTTCATGTTAATGAATAAAGCAGGAGTAAGACTTGCATACATTCCTTTTTGGTCATTAACATTAGTAGATTGATAGCCTGCACCTAAATCGCCAAAGATTGAGAAAACTTCTGAAAGTGGCACAGTATAACGTACAAAACCTCCGATTTTGTATTTTTCTGTTGTATCTTCTCCTTTTGTTTTTGCACTCATTATAGAACCCTCAACTCCTGCAGTCCATTGGTCAGCAAATTGGTATCCGACTTTTGGAGAAAATTCAAAATTTTCAACTTTTGATTCTCCATCTTTATCATAAGAGAAACCAACGTTTCCTCCTAATAAAATTGAATTTTTCTGCGCACTTGCCATAGCTGTTATTAATAAAACAGCAAATAAGAATAATTTTTTCATTTTCATTTTTTTTGTTGCGCAAACATAAAAGAAAATATTTTGTAAGAAAAAATTTAGTATTTATTTTTTCAAAAGAAAGTATATTTTTACAAATAAAATATTATTTTAAAGGTTGAAATTGATTTGTAGCAGGTTTTTAATTGTTTTTTTAATTTTTTTTTGAACAAAATATAATTTGTTTTAATCTTTATAAAATTAGAAATTTCGATAAATCAGCAAATATTGTGTTTAATAGGTTTTGTTTTTTGATTTAATATCTATTTTTTCTTTAAAAATGAGCTATATTCGCAGAACTTAAACAAAATAACATGAAAAAAGTAATTTTATTCTTTACCATGTGCCTTATGGCTTTCCCGATGAGAGCTGATGAAGGAATGTGGTTTTTGATGTTTATCGAAAGATTGAACCATAGAGATATGGAAAAAATGGGCTTGCAATTGACAGCCGAAGAAATTTACAGTATTAACAATCATAGTTTAAAAGATGCGATTGTACAGTTTAACGGAGGTTGTACTGCAGAAATCGTTTCAAACAGCGGTTTGGTTCTTACTAATCACCACTGTGGTTATAGCTCGATTGCAGAACTTTCTACTGCAGAACAAAATCATTTGAAAAATGGTTTTTGGGCAAAAAATCGTTCAGAAGAACTAAAACCAAAATCTTTATACGTTCGTTTCTTCGTTCGTATGGATGATGTTTCAAAAAGAATCTTGTCTAAAGTAAACGATACTATGACAGAAACGGAAAGAAACAAAGTTATTCAGCAAGAAATCGCTTTAATTGAAAAAGAAAATAGCGAAAACGGAAAATACACAGTTTCTGTTCGTCCTTTTTTTCAAGGAAATGAATATTACTATTTTGTTTATCAAGATTACACAGACGTTCGTTTAGTTGGAACTCCTCCTGAAAGCGTTGGTAAATTTGGTGGAGATACAGACAACTGGGAGTGGCCTCGTCAAACTGGAGATTTCTCTATGTTCAGAGTTTATGCAGATAAAGACGGAAATCCAGCTGCATATTCTAAAGACAATGTGCCTTTGCAACCAAAACATTATTTACCTGTAAGTTTAAAAGGTGTAAAAGAAAATGATTTTGCAATGATCTTAGGTTATCCAGGAAGAACAAACCGTTGGATGCCAGCTGGTGGAATTGAGCAAAATATTAAATATGCTTATCCTGCTTGGGTTGAAGGTGCAAAAACCGGAATGGATGTAATGAAAAAGTATATGGATAAAGATGCAACTGTTCGTTTACAGTACGCTTCTAAATATGCTTCGACAGCAAATTACTGGAAAAACCGTCAAGGTATGATCGATGCTTTAACAAAAGCTGGAACGGTTGATACAAAAGCAGAACAAGAAGATAAATTCTATGAGTGGGCAAGCAAACCTGCAAACAAAGAAAAGTACGAGAATGTAATTCCGACTATTAATGATTATTACAGAGAGACAAACTTAAAAGCTCGTCACGATAATTATTTGACTCAACTTTTACGTACTTCTAGCTATGCAACTGGACCTGCTAATTTAGGAAATGCATTAATTGCTTATTACAAAGAAAATGATGCGAAGAAGGCAGAAATGCTTCCTAAAATCAATGAAATGGTTGAGAAGATTTATGGTGAGTTTTACGCTCCGTTAGAAAAAGATATCTTAACAGCACAATTGAACTTATATGCTGAAAAAGGTGCTGAGTACGGACTTGCTCCAGAAATTGCAAAAATGAAAATGGCTAACAATGGTGACTTTACTGCAGATGTAGCAAAAGCAACTGAACAAAGTTACTTTACATCTAAAGAAAAAGTATTAGCATTTTTAGCTGATCCAAAACCATTGGCAATTGTACACGATCCGTTGTACATTATTTCTAATGATTTATTGACAAAATACCGTTCTAAAACAGATGACCAAGCAAAAGCTGATGATGGTTTTGCAACTGCTTACCGTAAATTGGTTGAAGGTTTAAGAGAATCTAAATTGAACGCAATTAAATATCCAGACGCAAACTCTACGTTGAGGTTGACTTACGGAAAAGTTCGCGCTTTACCAGCAGATCCTCGCAACGATGCTAAAATTAATAACTATACTACAATGGAAAGTATGGTTAAAAAATACAAAGCAGGAGATCAAGAATTTGACTTGCCAGCGCGTTTGTTAGAATTAAATAAGAAAAAAGATTACGGACAATATGCTGACAAAGCAGGTTACATGCCAATCAATTTCTTAACTGATAACGATATTACTGGAGGAAACTCTGGTTCGCCAGTTCTTAACGGAAAAGGAGAATTAATCGGTATTGCTTTTGATGGAAACATCGAAGCAATGGCTGGAGACGTAATTTTCGATTCTAAATTACAAAGAACTATTAACGTAGATATTCGTTATGTACTTTGGATTATTGACAAATATGCTGGAGCTAAAAACATTATCGATGAATTGACGATTGCTAAATAATCGCGATTTCTTTATAAAACTTAACCCGACAGATTTCTAAAGTCTGTCGGGTTTTTGTTTTATATATTTCCTTATTTTTGATATATGAAAAAGTTGCTGCTTTTATTTTTAATTGTTCCAATGTACTGTTGGTCACAATCTTTTGAAAGAGCAGAGAAGCTATTTAACGCCAAAAAGTATGATGAAGCGGAACCTATTTTTGAAGACGCTTTAAAAACAAAACCTTCAGATATAAAAACTCTGGAATATTTAGGAGAAATTGCGGCGCACCAAAAATCCTGGGTTAAAGGATCCGAATATTTCAAAAAATTAAAAGAGTTGAAACCAACCGTTGCCGATTATTTTTTTAAGTATGGAGGCTGTCTTGCGATGCATTCTTTAGAAGTGAATAAAATTAAAGCTTTTGGAATGGTTGGCGACATGAAAGAAGCTTTTGAAAAGGCAATTGAGCTTAATCCGAAACATGTTCAGGCCAGATGGGCTTTAATCGAAATCTATTTGCAATTGCCTGGAATTCTTGGTGGAAGCGAATCTAAAGCTTTTGAATATTCAAATGAGTTAGCACAATTTTCTCCAATTGACGGCTATCTGTCAAAAGGACGAATCGATGAATATTTTAAACGTTATGATGTAGCTGAAAAAAATTATAAAAAAGCACATGAAATTGGCAATTCAAAAGTGACGTTTCAAAAATTATATAATTTATATTTGAACAAATTAAAAGATCCTAAAAAAGCGCAGGAACTTAAACGAAAATTTGACGCATAATAAATCATAAGGTATCAACTAAATTCTGAGTTGTAATTGGAATTTAGAACTATAAAAATTAAAATTTTAAATGAAAACACATTTCATCGCGATAGGCGGAAGTGCAATGCACAATTTAGCATTAGCATTACACAATAAAGGATATCAGGTAACAGGAAGTGACGATGCTATTTTTGAACCTTCAAAATCGAGATTAGAAAAGAAAGGAATTCTTCCTGCCGAACTAGGATGGTTTCCAGAAAAAATCACTTCAGATATTGATGCTATTATTTTAGGAATGCATGCTAAAGCAGATAATCCTGAATTATTAAAAGCGCAAGAATTGGGTTTGAAAATTTATTCGTATCCTGAATTTTTATACGAACAGTCAAAAAATAAAACTCGTGTTGTAATTGGTGGTTCTCACGGTAAGACTACGATAACTTCTATGATTCTCCATGTTATGCATTATCATAACATTGCAGTCGATTATATGGTAGGAGCACAGTTGGAAGGATTCGATACAATGGTTCATTTGACTGAAGAAAATGATTTTATGGTTCTAGAAGGCGATGAATATTTATCTTCTCCAATTGACAGACGTCCTAAATTTCATTTGTACCAGCCAAATATTGCTTTGATTTCTGGAATTGCTTGGGATCATATTAATGTTTTTCCAACCTACGAAAACTATGTAGAGCAGTTTGAGATTTTCATCGGAAAAATTACAAACGGAGGAATTTTAGTTTACAACGAAAATGATTCTGAAGTAAAACGTGTTGCCGAAGCAGCAACAAATCCGATTAGAAAAATTGCCTATTCAACTCCAGAATATTCTGTTAACGATGGCGTGACTTTATTAAAAACTCCAGAAGGTGATATGCCAATTGAAGTTTTTGGTGCTCACAATTTAAATAATTTGGCAGGAGCAAAATGGATTTGCCAAAATATGGGGGTAGACGAAGAAGATTTCTACGAAGCGATTGCTAGTTTTAAAGGTGCTTCTAAACGTTTGGAGAAAATTGCGGAAGGGAAAGGAAAAGTTGCTTACAAAGATTTTGCACATTCACCAAGTAAAGTGGCTGCGACGACAAAAGCAGTAAAAGAACAATATCCGAACAGAACTTTAGTAGCTTGTTTAGAATTGCATACTTACAGCAGTTTAAATGCTGAGTTTTTAAAGGAATATGAAGGTGCTTTAGAATATGCCGATATTGCGGTTGTATTCTATTCGCCAGATGCGGTAAAAATTAAGCAATTGGAAGAGGTAACTTACGAACAAATTGCCACGGCTTTCAATAGAAAAGATTTAATTATTTACACAAATCCAGCTGAGTTCAAAGAATATTTATTCAACTTGAATTTAGAGAATTCTGCACTTTTATTAATGAGTTCAGGAAATTATGGAGGTTTAAATTTTGATGATGTAAAAGGATTGATTGAGTAATTAGTCAATTAGAAAATTAGAAAAAGTGCCAATTGCTATGCGATTGGCACTTTTTTTTGAATTATCTAATCTTCTAATTGGCACATTTTCTAATTACAAGATTTATTGAAGGAATTTTCTTCTTTTTCATATCTTCGCTTTTTAAATTGATAAGATTATGGATGGAGAACATTTTGCTATAAAAAATTGGTCGGATGATGACAAACCTCGCGAAAAGTTAATGTTGAAAGGAAAAGATGTTTTAAGTGATGCTGAATTATTAGCAATCTTAATTGGTTCTGGAAGTCGTAATGAATCTGCTGTTGCATTAAGCCAAAGAATTTTAGCTAGTGTTGGAGGATTGAATTCTTTAGCAAAATTATCTATTGCTCAATTAATGAAATTTAAAGGAATTGGAGAAGCAAAGGCCGTTACAATTGTCGCTGCTCTGGAATTGTGCGCGCGACGTAGATCGGAGAAAGCTATCGAAGAGGTAAAAATAAAGTCTAGTAAAATGGTTTTTAACTTAATGCAGCCTATAATAGGAGAATTAACTCATGAAGAATTTTGGGTGCTTTTTCTTAATAATTCGAATACTGTAATTTCTAAGGCGCAATTAAGTAAAGGAGGAATAGGAGGTACAACTGTTGATGTGCGTTTGATTTTTAAATTAGCATTTGAGAAGTTCGCTACAGCATTGATTTTGTGTCATAATCATCCGTCTGGAAGTTTGATTCCTAGTGATGCTGATAAACAAATTACGAGAAAGATTAAAGAGGCAGGAAGCAAGTTAGATGTTAAAGTTTTGGATCATTTGATTATAACTGAATCAAAATATTATAGTTTTGTAGATGAAGGAATCTTTTAATACATGAATACCAATATTACCGACATCTTTTTCGATTTAGATCATACGCTTTGGGATTTTGATAAAAACTCAGAAATGGCTTTTGATCGTATTTTTAAAAGTAAATACCAAGAAATCACAACTCAAGATTTTATTAAAGAGTATATTCCCATCAATCAAGAATGCTGGAGATTGTATCAGAATGATAAAATTACACATCAGGAATTGCGCTATAATCGTTTAAAGCTATCTTTTGACGCTTTGAATTATGTGGTTTCTGATGAGAATATTCTAGAAATAGCAAATGATTATATTGAGTTTCTTACTGATAACAATTATCTTTTTGATGGCGCGATTGAAGTTTTGGAATATTTGAAGCCAAAATATAAACTTCACATCATCACAAATGGATTTGCTCAAGTTCAGGAAAAGAAAATTAATAATGCTTCGCTTGGCAGTTATTTCAGTACAATCACAAATTCTGAATTAGCTGGGGTTAAAAAACCAAATAGTATTATATTTGATTATGCATTAAAATTGGCAAACACTTCAAGAGAAAACAGTATTATGATCGGAGACGATTTTGAGGCTGATGTAAATGGAGCTCTGAATGCAGGTTTGGATGCTATTTTCTTTAATGAGAAAAAATTAGATATTTCGGGAGATTATAAACAAATTAACCATTTATTAGAACTAAAAAACTATTTATAATTATGAAAATTAAACTTTTACTTACTGCTCTTTTGTGTTCAGTTGTTGGATTTGCGCAGTCTGTTAATGATTACAGAGCTGTGATCGTGCCTCTGAGATATGATTTTATAAAAACAGATAACCAGTATCGTTTGGCTACATTAACAAAGTCAAATTTATTAAAAGCAGGTTTTGAAGCTTATTATACAAATGAGCAATTGCCAGACGGACTTACAGATCGTTGCCAAGTTTTATATATAGATGTGAAAAAAGACAATGGTTTTTTGGTAACTAAACTTTTTATTGAATTAAAAGATTGTTACGGACAAGTGGTTTACACATCTGAAATGGGTAAAAGTAAAGAGAAAGAATATGAGGTTGCTTATAAAGAAGCGCTGGATAATGCTTTTAAATCGATTTATGCATTGCACTATAAATATAGCGGTAAGTCTGTAGCGCCATCTAGAACTGTTGCACAGAAAAATACTGCCGAAAGTTTGGCAGCTGCGACAGTTGCTCCTGCGGCTGCGGCTGTAAAAGTAGCGCAACCAAATGCTGTAGCTACGACTGCTTCACCAGATTTAAAAGATCCAAATTTATTATATGCTCAACCAACAGAATCTGGTTATCAATTAATCGATAAAACTCCAAAAGTAGTTATGAAGCTTCTTAAAACTTCTCAAGCAAATGTTTACATCGCTATAAAAGATAATGTTCAAGGTTCTTTGATTTTGAAAGAAGACGGACAATGGTATTTTGAGTCTTATCAGAATGACAAATTAGTTTCAGAAAAAATTGTAGTTAAATTCTAAATACAAAATACGGTTTAATAACCGTATTTATCTTTCCAACGGTTCTTTAAAAATTCGCGGGTACTATTCTCTCTAGAATTGTTTCCAGGATTGTAAAGAACCGTTTCTTTTATAGCATCTGGCAGAAATTCTTGTTCTGCAAAATTATTGGCGTAATCGTGCGAATATTTATATTCATCTCCATATCCTAATTCCTTCATTAATTTAGTAGGAGCATTTCGTAAATGAATAGGCACAGGCAAATCGCCAGTTTGTTTCACTAATTGTTGTGCAGTCCCAATTGCCATATAAGAAGCGTTGCTTTTTGGCGAAGTAGCCAAATAAATCGCACATTGACTTAATATGATTCGGCTTTCTGGATATCCAATTGTGGTAACAGCTTGAAAAGTATTATTAGCCATTATAAGTGCAGTCGGATTAGCATTTCCAATATCTTCACTTGCTAAAATCAGCATTCTTCTGGCGATGAATTTTACATCTTCGCCACCTTCAATCATTCTGGCTAACCAATAAACAGCTCCATTAGGATCGCTGCCTCGAATAGATTTTATAAACGCAGAAACGATATCGTAATGTTGTTCGCCAGTTTTGTCATAAAGAACGGTGTTTTGCTGTACAAGTTCAAAAACACGATCGTTGGTAATTGCAATTTCATCACCAGCTGAAGCGTTAATGACAAGTTCGAATACATTTAAAAGTTTTCTTCCGTCACCACCAGAAATTCGCAATAAAGCTTCTGTTTCTTTTAGGTTTATTTTTTTAGTCAATAAATAAGCATCAGTTTTCATTGCACGCTGCAAAAGAGCTTCTAAATCGGCTTTTGTAAAAGCGTTTAGTATATAAACTTGACAACGTGACAATAATGCAGGAATTACTTCAAAACTGGGGTTTTCGGTTGTCGCACCGACCAAAGTTATCCAGCCTTTTTCGACAGCAGCTAAAAGTGAATCTTGTTGTGATTTACTAAATCTATGAATCTCGTCTATAAATAGAATCGGATTTTTAGCAGTAAAAAGTCCGCCACTTTGTTTTGCTTTTTCAATAACATCGCGAATATCTTTTACGCCAGAATTTATGGCACTTAAAATATAAAACGGTCTTTTGGATTCTTGGGCAATAATTTGAGCCAATGTTGTTTTTCCTGTTCCAGGAGGTCCCCAGAAAATCAAAGAAGGAATTATTCCTTTTGAAATTTGCTGTGTTAAAGAACCAGTTGGACCAACCAAATGCTGCTGGCTTATATAATCTTCTAATTTCTGCGGACGAATACGCTCTGCTAAAGGTGCTTCCATATCACAAAATTACTATTTTAAGATTTAAATTTCATTCATTCAAAAGTTAAAACAGTTTACTCGGAGAAGGATTGTTCTAATTTGAGACATTTTTTTGTTTTCGGATATGACAAATTATCAGTAAAATATTTTTGGAAAGTTTTTTGAGTTCTTTTAAATGTTATTTTCAAAACTATGAGCGATACTAATTTTAAGTTTTCAAATTCAGTTGTTGGACTTCCATTGTTTTTTGTCCTTTTTTTATGGATAATATATTGGCTTCAAATTCGCTTTGATTTTGATTTTTATCAATACGGAATTTACCCAAGAGACTTCATAGGATTGCGAGGCGTTCTTTTTAGTCCTTTCATTCATGAAAATTTAGATCATTTATACAATAACAGTATTCCGCTTGTAATACTATTGGCGGCAATGCAGTTTTTTTATCCAAAACAAACTTTTGGGGTTATAAGTTATGGAATACTATTTTCGGGATTAATTACTTGGGTCGTAGGACGAGAGAATTTTCATATCGGCGCAAGCGGATTAATTTATGTTCTCGTAAGTTTTATTTTTTTTAAAGGCATTCAGACTAAATATTACAGATTGGTAGCATTATCCTTAACTGTGATTTTGCTTTATGGCGGAATGATATGGTATGTTTTTCCTGATGTTGACCAATCTATTTCTTGGGAAGGACATTTGGCAGGACTTATTACAGGTTTTGTTTTGACTTTGTTTTATAAAGCACCCGAATATGCAAAGCCAATTGTTTACGATTGGCAACGTCCAGATTTTGATCCAAGCACTGATCCTTTTATGAAACATTTTGATGAAAACGGAAACTTTGTTCCAATTTCATATGAAGAGGAAGAGATTGAATATTTTTCGTCTAGTCATCCGGTAAATTATATCATTATAAAAAAAGGAGGATTTGAAGAAGAGGCAGAGCAATAATTTTCTTTAAAATAAAAAGAGTAAATTTGTTAGTATAACAATTTAATTCTGGACATTATGAAAATCAAGTTTTTAGTTTTGTTCTTGTGTTTTGTTTTTGCAAAAGGCATCGCTCAATGTGATATTAAAAATAGGGTGCAGCCAGATGGCAGTATGGCATATTATTTTGAGCCAGCAGTCTTTTATTCTACAAAATCAAAATCGTTAAAAATTAATATTGTTACAGACAAAGAGCACTACCTTGTTGGATTGCAGCCTACGCCGTTTCCTGAAAAGAAGGAAGGAAAAAAAATTAAAGATGATTTGATAATACATCTTGCAAATAACAAGACATATACGTTGGTGCATTACGATACACAATATAGACGTAATGATTCTATAATGCAGGTTCTTTATTTAATAGATAATAAAGATATCGAAGCATTTTCTACTTATGAGGCTGTTAGTGCAGAAATTAATATGCAGGGTACAGAATTTGTGAGAAGTTACAATTTTAAACTCCATAAAGACGCTATTGTTAAACAGCTTACTTGTTTTTTAAAGGAAGACGAAAAATAATTTATTCTTCATCTTTTACTTCTGGGGCTTTTTTAGCAGTTATTTTCTTTTGGAGGTTTCGAAATAGATTATTGAAAGTTACTGTAAGTGAAGCTGCATTGGTTGTTTGATTTCCACTATTTCTAGGTAGGTATTCATTGCAATACGTTAATTCAACCTGAAAATCATCAGAAAACAAATACCCTGCACCAATATTTAATCGATTTCGATCAAAGAAACTTTCTCCTGTGACTTTTGCTCCGGATTTGAAATAAAGTTCATCTGAAGCAATTGCATATACGACTCCGGCCCTTAAAAGTTTACTATTAATAGGTTGTATGTATTTAATCTGCTGACGGTATCTAAAAACATTTTCATAGTCACCATCTTCATTTTGCATATGACGATATTCACCACGCATTCTTGTGCTTAAGGTATAGCCTGTTTTATGAAAGTAATAAATGCTTTGAAGGGCAAAACGCCATTCTGGAGATTCAAATTGGCCGATTTCTGGAACATCTCTATTATTGAAATAAGCAATAAAAGCTGAAAATTTCCATCTCGGCGAAAAGTAGTAATGACCCCAGCCTCTAAGGGATCTTTGTATAGTATTTTCGAATAAATTTGGAGATGATTCGCTGCTGCTATAGGCTGCCGCTATATCTATTTCAGTAGCCCATTTTTTGCTTAAAGTTTGGTTAAACTGAAATTCATTCCAAAACTGATTGTACGTAGTATTTTGTCCGTAGCTGTTTGTAATTGATAGAATTACAAACAGACAACAGAATATGGTAACTTTTGATTTTGAATTAGATTTTGAAAGCATTAATTAAAGGTATTTAATTATTTCATTCGCATCTCAATCTTCAATGTGTTTTTTAGGTTCTTTGTCGAACGGCTTCATATAGAAAAGCACCACAGGCAACAGATACATTTAAGGATCCTATTGAGCCGAACATTGGCAGCTTAGCTTTTTCGTCTACTATTTTTAAAACTGAAGGATTTATTCCTCGGTCTTCAGATCCCATAATAATAGCCAAAGGTTCTGATAGTGATATATCGTATATGTTTTGATCTGTTTTTTCAGTTGCAGCTACTGTTTTGATTCCAGAACCTTGCAAGTAGAAGATAGCATCTTTTATATGTTCAACTTTGCAAATTGGCACATTAAATACAGCTCCAGCTGAAGTTTTAACAGTATCTCCGTTAACAGGTGCTGAACCCGCTTTTTGTATAATGATTCCGTTTACACCAGTACATTCTGCTGTTCTAATAATAGCACCAAAATTTCTAGCATCTGATACTTGATCTAATATTAGAAAAAGAGGTTTGTTGCCAGACTCAATTGTAGATTCAACTAAATGTTCTAAATCAATAAAACCAATAGGAGAGATGGTTGCTACTGCTCCTTGGTGGTTATTTGGTGTAAGACGATTTAATTTTTCTACAGGAACATAAGAGAAGTTTACGTTTGCACGCTTCATGACCTTCATTAAATCTTTCATAAGTTCTCCAGAGATATCTTTCTGGATGAAAACTTTGTCTACTTCTTTTCCTGCTTGAATCGCTTCTATGATGGCTCTAATGCCAAATATTTGATGTTCTTTTTCCATTGGACAAATATAGGTAATGTTTATATAAAAAAAAACCATCCCGATTTGGGATGGTTTAGTTTCATTATAAAAGAAGTACTAATTACATAGATAAAACTCCTTCTTTGTATGAGAATTTCAATTCTTGACTTGTAGTTCCTTGAACTTTGTCAGTAATTTTAATCAATCCTGTGTAAAGAACATCTTGGAAATCTGGATCTGAATCAGTTCCAAAGTTTACTGATCTTGTGATTTTGTAAATAACAACATCACCAACAGCTAAATTAGTTAAAGATGTAACTTTAGTACCAGCGTTGTAAGCATCCTCAGCTGCAAATAAGTTAGCAGTTGCGTAATCTACAGTATTAGCTTTTACAAAATCAATGCTAACACCTTCTGATGCAGCGAAACCGAAAGGACTAACGAAATCAATTTCTGAAGCTTCATGGTTTCCAGTTGAGAAACTGAATGTTGAATCACTATCAGAAATGTTTCCAACGTGACCAGCACCGAATACTTGATCAACAAAAGTTACAGTTGTAGTAATTTCATCTGTTTGAGTTCCAGCAGTTACAATGAATTTGTAAGTGATTTTATCTCCAGCAACAAGTCCTCCGTAAGTAGAGTAAGGAATGTTAGCTAAATCTAAAGATTGTTTAGTTACAGGTAAAGTTCCTGGTAATGCAGTAAACGCACCTTCATTTTTAGACCACTGACCAACAATACTTGTAATTGTTGTAGTTGCTTTATTTACAGGTGTAAAATATACTACCGCAGGAGTAGGATCATCATATTTTATTGATGAAATACCACTTGAAGTACTAGCTACAAGATCTCCATCACCGTTTAAAACTTGCCAAGTAATTCCTTTTCCAACTACTAAAGAGAAAGGAGCTCTTGATGTTGTACCATCAGAGTAAGTTGCAAGAATTGCTAATTCAAAAGTTCCTGTTTTACCAGTTAAAGTTGTTACACCATCTTTTGTTACTGGGAAATTATCAAAACTTCCTAATGTAGAAGTGTTGAAAGTAGCTTTTCCTTCACTTAAAGTTGCATCTGCTACTTTGTCTCCAAATACGATAGGATCTGTTGGAGGTGTTTTTGCAGCATTTTTGAAAATTTCAACTTTAGTAACAGTTACACCTTCTTTAGTGTATGTGTTAAGTGGAAGGTTATAGTTGTTATCCAAACGACTTATACTAGTCGTTGTTGGAACTGCATTACCTCCTGTAGTTGCAAATTCCATATTGTCATCTGCAGAACATGAAGCCAAAGTTGCAATAAATGCAAACGCAGCGATCTGTTTAATGTATTTTTTCATATTTGTACTATTAAATATAATATTAGTGTTTGTCCCAGAAAAGTTTAGTAGTTACAGCATTGTTACCCAATTTTGCAACTGCAGCTTCTAAGTTTGCAGCGTTTAATGTCTGCTCGATTCCTGGATAAGAGTAGCGTTTTGGAACTTCAGTGATATCACCAAATGTTACAGGTGGCGCAACTAAAGCAGGGAAGTCTAATCTTCTGTAAGAAGTCCAAGCTTCAAAACCTCTATTATAGTAAGCAATCCAAGCTTGCTCTCCAATTTTTTGTTTCCAAGTTCCTGTTGCAGTAGCATAAGCTACATCAGATCTTGTTAAGTAAGCAGAGATATCTCCAGCAGCTACTCCCCAATCTTGTAAAGATGCAGTTATGGCAGCGTTATAGTGAGATTCAGCAGTACCACCAACAGCGATACCTCTTTCTACAGCTTCAGCTAATAAGAATTCAACTTCAGAATATGTGAAAATTACACCTGGATAAACTGGATCTTTAATTGTTTCAGTAATGTGAGAGAAGTTTCCATAAATGTTAACTGTTCCGTATACACCACCTTTGTATTGTCCTGATCCTTCTGGGTACTCCGTGAAGTATTTAGATCTTCTTGGGTCAGAAAGAGCATTTAATTTGTTTACAAATGTGTCAGCAGGAATAAAGTCATTACGTCCACTAGCTACTAAGTCAAGATATAACGGGTTGTTATTTGTTGTGTTTGTAGCGTAAGGCATGTAAGCTCCATCAGCACTTGCCATGATCATTCCATCATTTTTAGCAGCTAATGCTTGTGTGCTTGCGTAAGCGTGATCAACATCGTCCATCATGATAGCCATTCTGAAACGTAGAGAGTTAGCAAATTTAGCCCATTTTGCAGTATTACCACCGTAAATAAGGTCAGCACTATCGTAGCTTCCAACTGATTGATCTAATTTATGAGATGCATTAGTAAGTACAGTAAGTAAATCTCTGTAAATAGTTTGAGCATCGTCATACTTAGGTTGTGGATGATTGTCAATATCTAAAGCTTCAGTGTAAGGAACATCTCCAAAAGTATCAACTAAGATACCGTAGCAGTAAGAAGTTAAAATATCAATAATTGCAATTTTATTATCAATTACTACTAAACCTTCAGCAGCTCCAGTGTAGCTTGCTTTTTGCTCAAGTAAAAGCGTTTTAGATTCTTTAAAGTCTCTAAGTACATCACGGTAGTAAGTTGCCCAGTGACGATCTGGAATTGTACGTCCAGTAAGGTCATATTGAGTTTCTTGTGGGTATTGTACCTCTGCCCATTGCTGAGCATATAATCTGAATACGTTGTAGTTAACAGATGTGCTAGTAACCTGATCCATCATGAATTTCTCGGCATTTGTAAATAAAAATTCCGGAGAAGTAGTGGTAGGGTTTTTTGTGTCCTGGTTCATGTTCCCAAAATCATCAGAGCAAGATGAAAATAAGGCAATGAACGATATTAATATTATTAGTCTATTTTTCATAGCTTAGAATTTTATTGTTAAGTTACAACCAATGTTTCTAGTTGTTGGTAAAGAACCGATAGAAAGTCCTTGAGATCCTACGTTAGATCCTAGTCCACTTTCTGGGTCTGCATCTGGAAGATTCTTTTGGATGATCCATAAGTTAGATCCGATAAGTGAAATTCTAGCATCAACTAATTTCATTTTTTGAACTAATGAAGATGGTAAAGTATAAGTAATGTTTACCTCTCTTAATTTGATAAATCCAGCATCGTAAACAAATTGACTTCTTGGTCCGTTAGTGTAAGCATTTGTGATAGCTCCACCTGTAGAGTAAGCAGTTCTTGTTGTGTTTGGAGTTCCGTCAGCATAAACACCTGGAAGGATTACACCACCACCATTTACTAAACTGTTTCTTGCTGGGTTTCCAAGATCATTGTTTCCACCTGTTTCATCAGTTAAACCAGTTCCAACACCGTACCATTGGTCAGTAGAGAAAACATCTCCTCCGTGTTTAGCATCGATTAAGAAGCTGAAAGATAGGTTTTTGTATGAGAATTTGTTACGGATACCTCCAATCCAATCTGGATTGATGTTTCCAATAATATTGTTTGTAGAAGTATTGATTACGTATCTACCAGTTGCTGGGTTAACGATTCTTTGTCCGTTAGCATCGTAAGTGTAATCTGTTCCTTTTAATACACCAAATGGTTGTCCAACAACAGCATTTAAAGTTACTGTACCAGGGAAAGAAGATACTTGTAAGTTAGTTACACCATCAGCTAAAGCTGTAACCATGTTTTCGTTTTTAGACCAGTTCACGTTAATATCCCAAGTAAAATTGTTTGTTTTAACAGGAGTAGCGTTGAATTGAACCTCGATACCTTTGTTTTCTACTGTTGCAGCATTAACATATTTAGAAGTGTAACCTGTAGCAGTTGAGTAAGGTACTCTTACAGCTTCTCCGTCATTCACGTTTTTGTATAAACTCACGTCAAATCCAACTCTTCTGTTTAAGAATTGCATCTCAAGACCGATCTCTTGTGTATTAGTTTTAATAGGTTTAAGATCTGGGTTGTTTTTAATAGAGTTTACAGAATACATTTGGTTTCCATTGAATGGATCGTATTTTGTATAAGTATCAACCAATGCTAATGCAGGTGTTCCTAATGGGCTTTCAGAGTAACCTCCTCTTAATTTACCAAAGCTTAACCAGCTAGCATCAATGTTTTTAGAGAAAACCCAGCTACCAGAAACTGAATAACTTGGTAAAGAGTTGTCATCTGCAGGCAAGTTAGAGAAAGCATCTCTACGAGCAGTTGCATCGATGAAATATGTATCTAAGTATCCGAAAGAACCTGAAATATAGTAACTGTTAACAGATGTCTTAGTTTCTCTTTCGTAAGGGTATGGGCTCGCCGCTTTTGAGTTAGATAATGCGTAGATACCAGGAATGATTAATCCTCCTTGAGTAGAAGCAGTAATTTGGTTAAAATAAGTATTTCTTATTGTTCCCCCAGCTACTCCACTTAAGCTAAAGTCTTCTCCGAACTTTTTGTTGAAAGTAAGTAGTAAGTCATAGTTTTGCTCAGAGAAGTTACCATTGTAACGTTGGTATCCTGAAGTTTCATCAAGAGCATTGATACCGAAAGTTTTTGCTACAGAACCAACAGCAACTCTTTCCTCACGGATCTCAGAGTAAGTATCTGTAGAGATTTTTCCAGTCGCAGAAAGCCAGTCTGTAATTTTGTACGTTAAGTTTGCATAACCGATAAAACGATTTCTACTATCGTTTTGGTAGTTTTGGTAACGCTCAAAGTAAGGGTTGTTCCAGTATGCAGGAGATCCATCTTCAACAGAAGTTCTGTTCCAAGTGATGTTTTGTCCGCCTGAATTGTTGTATGCTTGTTGTAATTGTTTAATATCAACGTTTGTTTGCCACCATTGACGGAAGCCAGAAACTAAGTTGTCGCTGTATCCTGTCATGTTTCTACCAACTGTTTGTTGTGCAGAAAAGTTAGCAAATGTGCTTAAAGACAATCTGTCTGTAAATTGGTGATTTAATTTTAAACTGAAGTTGTTTTTTCTTAATTCACTATTAATTAAAACACCAGTTTGGTCAGTATTTGTATAGTTAAATACAACATTTGTTTTTTCGTTTCCATCTTCAAATGAGATACTGTTCACTAAAGAAAGTGAGTTTTTGAAGAAAGAGAAAGGATCATTTGCAGCAGCTTTCCATGGAGTTGCTTTTCCGTAGTTAGCATTCCCTGGGTAAGCAGAGAAAGCATCCCATTGGTAAACATTCAATGAAGGATCAAAACGGTTACCTACAGAAGCATCATCTCCCATAAGAACTACTCTATCATTTACACCATCACCGTTAATATCTTGTGTAGTGTCAAAAGAAGCACCGTATCCAGCTCCATAATTTTTTTGGTATTTAACGAAAGTACTTTTATCAGGACTACCAGTTACTACTTCAGAAGAAACAGTGATTCCTAATCCTTTTCTAGCTTTACCTTTTTTAGTTGTAATCATTAAAACCCCGTTACCAGCTAAGTATCCGTATAATGCAGATGCAGCAGCACCTTTTAATACGTTCACACTTTCAATATCTTCTGGATTGATATCCATCGCGTTATTACCGTAGTCAAATCCTCTAGATCCAGAAGATTGTGCTGTTGTTCCGTCGTTTGTGTTGTTACCGTTGTTGATAGGCATACCATCAATTACGATTAACATCTCATTACTTTGACCAATAGCTTTAACCCCACGTGAGATAGCACTTGTAGAACCTCCAAAGTTAGTGTTTCTTGTAATGTTAACACCGGCAACTTTTCCAGAAAGTTCGTTTAAGAAGTTACCACTAGAAGTACCATTTCTTAAATCTCCTCCTTTTACCTCTTGTGTTGCATAACCAAGAGATTTTTTCTCTCTTTTAACACCTAAAGCTGTTGTTACTACAACGCTTTCAAGTTCTTGAGCATCTCCAGCCAATTTTACGTTAACTGTAGATGAAGTTGCAGCTATCTCTTGAGTTTTCATCCCAATGTAGCTAAATACCAATACTTGGCTTGGTGATGCTTTGATAGAATATTTACCATCAAAATCGGTTTGCGTTCCAGCTTTGGTTCCTTTAACTAATACACTAACACCTGGTAGAGGCATCCCTGCATTGTCAGAAACTGTTCCCGAAACAGCTCTTTCTTGCGCAAAAGAAAGTTGCGCAACTAGTACTAATAAAAGCACTAAGAATCCATTGAACTTTAGTTTCATTTTTAAATATTTTGAATTAGTATCGCAAAACTCTTAATAATTTGTTAACTTTCCTAATAAATAAAAATCTTTTTTTGGTAAACTTTAAAATTTAACATTATAACATATGTTTACGATAGTGTTATATAATTGTATTTCTTGCTGATTTTCCTGACCATTCGTGAGAATAATTCGTAAAATTCCATTTTTTGTTTGTATTCCTGCACCTATTCCAATTCCTATTAAATTCTTAATTTTTTTAGGATTTGAAACATTGGTTAAGTCTTGATATATAGCATAATCCGTAATTGTATGAATGTATGCGGTTTTAGAAAACATATATCTGTATTCTGTAAGAATTGCAGAGTAAAAGTTTGCTTGGAGACTATTTTCTGAAAATCCTCTAATTGAATTCATTCCGCCGAATCGAAATAATTCGTTAGAAATGTAATTTTTGCTGTCCAAATAAAAATTTTGTGAATTTATGTTAATGAAATTCTTGTTATTGAGCTCAAAATTATATGAGGCATTTAGATTTAAATAGAATTGTTTGCTTGGATCTGCTGTTTCAGGATCGTTATTTGTTTCTCTTTTTCCAAAGCCTATTATTGAATTCAAAAAAGCTTTTCCCGGCATGAGATTGTTATTTGAATCTATTCTTCTGTATTCAAATGTTGAAGTGAGATATGAATTGTTGAAATCGCTAATGATAGAATTGTTGATGTTCTGAATGTCGCTCGACTCTGTTGATTGGTAGCCAAGATAGATTTTGGAATTATAATTTAAATAATAACCAAGATTAATATCTGTTTTTGTATTCTGGAATGTACTGTCTTGTTTAAAGATGTTTAATTGTGCTTTTATTCCAAGAGGAGACTGGAATAGGTATGGGATCTCAAGTTTTGTATTAAAAGTCTTTTGCTGATTTCCGTCGCTCTTCCAGTAAAGAGAAAATTTTTCTCCGGCTCGAAGTATATTTGTTAAAGAAATGTCTAAGTATCCATTTAAAATTAACTTTTTATTTTCATCATTTGAAAAACCAATATAGCCATCAAAATTGTTGGCTTTTCTTTTGTCTAGATAAGTGTAGATTTTGGTTGAGTCTGATGTGAATAATATTTCCGGATATTTGGGTTGAGAAACGAATTCGAAACTATTGATATCGTCATGAAGTTTTTTGACGGATTCTTGATTAAAAGTTTTATTTAGGTATTTTTTGTTTAGTTGTTTTAATGCTCCTTTCGGGAAATAATCTTTTAAAGCAGGATTTGTGTAATTTACAATAATGGAATTTAGGGTTCGTTTTTTTTCGGAATTAAAATTTAAGTCAGCGTAAATTATCGAATTCTTTTTTTTGATATTTTGTAGTTTGATTTTTGAAAATGCAAAACCCGCTTTTTCATTATCTGATATTTCCTGATTTAAGAAATTTTCAAGTTCTGTGTAGGGTATAATTATGCTGTCATTTGCTGTTTTTTTTGAGCCATAAAAAAAAGTATTTATACCTATATATATATGTACTTCTTTTATTTGGTTTTTTAGGTCTATTGAAACGCTGTATGTGGTGTCGTTTATCTTTTTGTTTTCTAGTACTTTAGAGTCAATGTAGCCCTGTTTTGCAAGTCTATTTGTTACTGTTGAAATTTCGTTGTTTAGGGATTTGATATTTGAATGTTTTTTTGTGTAAGGAATCGAATCGATAGTTCGATTCTGTTTTTTATTGATTCCGTTTATATTAAGGTAGAAAGATTGCGCAAAACAATTAGATGATAATAGGAAAAGGAGTATGTAATGTAATTGTTTCAAAAGCAATTGTTTTGTTAGTTAAATGTAAAGCAAATATCTAATGTTTCTTTGTGAAATCATAGATATAAATAATGTTGTTGAAAATTAATGATTTAACGTTTGTATAGTGAAAAATATTTTATACATTTGCAACCCCGTAAAAAGCGGGAATTTAATAAACATAATAATTTTTAGTATTAATTATGCCAACAATTCAACAATTAGTAAGAACAGGAAGAACTCAGATCACTAAGAAGAGTAAATCGGTTGCTTTAGATTCTTGTCCTCAAAGAAGAGGGGTTTGTACGCGTGTTTACACTACTACACCAAAAAAACCAAACTCTGCAATGCGTAAAGTTGCGCGTGTACGTTTGACAAATGGTAATGAGGTGAATGCTTACATCCCAGGAGAAGGACACAATCTACAAGAGCACTCGATAGTATTAGTGCGAGGTGGAAGGGTAAAAGATTTACCAGGTGTTAGATATCATATCGTTCGTGGAGCGCTTGACACGTCAGGTGTTGCAGGAAGAACGCAAAGAAGATCTAAGTACGGTGCTAAACGCCCAAAAGAAGCAAAAAAGTAATTTAAAAACTTTTAAGAAAAAGACATGAGAAAAAGAGCGGCAAAGAAAAGACCACTTTTACCGGATCCAAGGTTTAATGACCAATTAGTAACACGTTTTGTGAATAACTTAATGTGGGATGGTAAGAAATCTACAGCTTTTAAAGTATTTTATGATGCTATTGATATCATCGAAACTAAAAAGCAAAATGATGAGAAAACTTCATTAGAGATCTGGAAAGATGCTTTAACAAACGTTATGCCTCACGTAGAAGTACGTAGCCGTAGAGTTGGTGGAGCTACATTCCAAATCCCAATGCAAATTCGTCCAGACAGAAAAATTTCTATGGCAATGAAGTGGTTGATACTTTATTCAAGAAGAAGAAATGAAAAATCTATGGCACAACGTTTAGCTTCTGAGTGTTTAGCAGCTGCTAAAGAAGAAGGTGCTGCAGTTAAGAAAAGAATGGATACTCACAAAATGGCAGAAGCTAATAAAGCATTCTCTCACTTTAGATTTTAATTCGTAAAGAAATGGCTAGAGATTTAAAATATACAAGAAATATCGGAATCGCTGCTCACATTGATGCTGGTAAAACAACAACAACTGAGCGTATTCTTTTTTATACTGGAAAGTCACACAAAATTGGTGAGGTGCACGATGGTGCTGCAACAATGGATTGGATGGCTCAAGAGCAAGAAAGAGGTATTACAATTACTTCTGCTGCTACAACTTGTACTTGGAACTTTCCAACTGTACAAGGTAAAGTTATTCCAGAATCGTTACCATACCACTTTAATATTATTGATACTCCTGGACACGTTGACTTTACTGTAGAGGTAAACCGTTCTTTACGTGTACTTGATGGTTTAGTTTTCTTATTTAGTGCTGTTGATGGTGTTGAGCCACAATCAGAAACTAACTGGAGACTTGCTGATCAATATAGAGTTCCTCGTATGGGATTCGTAAATAAAATGGACCGTCAAGGTGCTAACTTCTTAGCTGTATGCGGACAGGTTAAAGATATGTTGAAATCGAATGCGGTTGCAATTACTTTGCCTATTGGTGATGAAGCAGATTTTAAAGGTATTGTTGACTTAGTTAAAAATCAAGCTATCGTATGGCATGATGAGACTCAAGGAGCTACTTTTGATATTGTGGATATCCCAGCTGATATGGTTGATGATGTTAAGCATTACCGTTCTATTCTTATCGAAGAGATTGCTACTTATGATGAAAATCTTTTAGATAAGTATATGGAGGATGAGAACTCTATTACTGAAGAAGAAATCAACAACGCTTTAAGAGCGGCTACTATTGATATGGCAATCATTCCTATGCTTGCTGGTTCTTCTTTCAAAAACAAAGGAGTTCAATTCATGCTAGATGCAGTTTGTAAATATTTACCATCTCCATTAGATAAAGAAGGTATTGAAGGAATTCACCCTGATGATGCTGAATTATTAGAAGAAGATCAAACTAAAATCTTACGTAGACCAGATGTAAAAGAGCCATTTGCTGCTTTAGCATTTAAAATTGCTACTGACCCATTCGTAGGTCGTTTAGCTTTCTTCCGTGCTTACTCTGGACGTTTAGATGCTGGTTCTTATGTTTTAAATACTCGTTCTGGTAACAAAGAGAGAATCTCTCGTATTTACCAAATGCACGCTAACAAACAAAATCCAATCGAATTTATTGAGGCTGGAGATATTGGAGCTGCTGTAGGATTTAAAGATATCAAAACTGGAGATACTTTATGTGATGAGAAGAGCCCAATTATCTTGGAGTCTATGAAGTTCCCGGAGCCAGTAATTGGTATCGCTATTGAGCCTAAAACTAAAGCTGACGTTGATAAAATGGGTATGGCTTTAGCTAAGTTAGCTGAAGAAGATCCAACGTTTACTGTTAGAACTGACGAGGCTTCTGGTCAAACTATTATTTCTGGTATGGGTGAGCTTCACTTAGATATCTTAGTTGATCGTATGAAACGTGAGTTTAAAGTAGAGGTTAATCAAGGTGAGCCACAAGTAGAGTACAAAGAGGCGTTTACTAAATCTGCTCAACATAGAGAAACTTACAAAAAACAATCTGGAGGTCGTGGTAAATTCGGTGATATCGTATTTAGAATCGAGCCTGCTGATGAAGTTGATGGTAAAGTTCCTGTAGGATTACAGTTTGTTAATGAGGTAAAAGGTGGTAACGTTCCTAAAGAATATATCCCTGCTGTTGAAAAAGGTTTCCGTGAAGCTATGAAAACAGGTCCATTAGCTGGATACGCTGTTGATAGTTTGAAAGTAACTTTATTAGACGGATCTTTCCATCCTGTGGATTCTGATGCTCTTTCTTTTGAATTAGCTGCTAGAATGGGTTATAAAGAATCTGGACGTGCTGCTGGAGCTGTTATTCTTGAGCCAATCATGAAAATCGAAGTTATTACTCCTGAGGAAAACATGGGTGATATCGTAGGTGACTTGAACCGTCGTAGAGGTCAAGTTAATGACATGGGTGATAGAAATGGTGCTAAAACTATCAAAGCTGATGTGCCTTTATCAGAAATGTTTGGTTATGTAACGACATTAAGAACATTATCTTCTGGTAGAGCTACTTCAACAATGGAGTTCTCTCACTATGCAGAAACACCTTCTAATATTTCAGAAGAGGTAATCAAAAAAGCAAAAGGTAACGCTTAATTTTAAGAAAATGAGTCAAAAAATCAGAATAAAACTAAAATCTTACGATCACATGTTGGTAGATAAATCTGCTGAAAAGATCGTAAAAACAGTAAAAACTACTGGAGCAGTTGTAACAGGTCCAATTCCGTTGCCAACTCACAAAAAACTTTTCACTGTATTGCGTTCTCCGCACGTTAACAAAAAAGCGAGAGAGCAATTTGAAGTAATGTCATACAAGAGATTGATTGATATTTATTCATCTTCATCTAAAACTATTGATGCTTTAATGAAACTTGAATTGCCAAGTGGAGTTGAAGTTGAGATCAAAGTATAATTTTTTATATTTTTTTATATAAAAAGCGAGACATTTTTTGTCTCGCTTTTTTTGTTTTAAAAATGCTGTTTTTCAATTTTGGAAATTGAATTATTTGTTGTTTTAAAAATATTGAAAATAATAGTAATCCCCTTTGTTTTAAGGTGCTGCGGATTCTTTTTGTTGTCGTTTGATTAATTAATTGTTAAATATAAAATGCTTTTAGATTGAAAAATTGAATTCGGATTTTGGTGTAAATGCGCTTTGTTTTAGTGTTGTTTTGATGCTTGGATTTTGATTATGAGCGATTTAATTTTTGTAACTGTTTGGTATATTCAATTTTAATGTCTACTTTTGCACTCCCTGTTTGGAAATTTCTGTTATTTTCAAATTGAAGGGAATTTTAGTAATTAATAATTAATATTTATGTCTGGGTTAATTGGTAAGAAAATCGGCATGACTAGTATTTTCGACGAAAACGGGAAAAACATTCCTTGTACAGTAATCGAAGCTGGTCCATGCGTTGTTACCCAAGTCAGAACCAACGAGGTTGACGGGTATGAAGCGTTGCAACTTGGTTTCGATGACAAAAACGAGAAACATTCTACTAAAGCTGCTTTAGGGCACTTTAAAAAAGCTGGAACTGTTGCTAAGAAAAAAGTCGTTGAATTCCAAGATTTTGCAACTGAACAAAAATTAGGAGATCTTATTGATGTTACTATTTTTGAAGAAGGAGAATTTGTAGATGTGCAAGGTGTATCTAAAGGTAAAGGTTTCCAAGGTGTTGTTAAACGTCACGGTTTTGGTGGGGTTGGACAAGCTACTCATGGTCAGCACAACCGTTTAAGAGCGCCAGGTTCTGTAGGAGCTTCTTCTTATCCATCTAGAGTATTCAAAGGAATGCGTATGGCTGGAAGAATGGGAGGAGAAAATGTAAAAGTTCAAAACCTTAGAGTTTTAAAAGTAGTTGCTGAAAAGAACCTACTTGTTGTTAAAGGATGTATTCCTGGGCACAAAAACTCTTATGTAATCATTCAGAAGTAATGGAAGTAAAAGTATTAGATTTCAACGGAAAAGATACTGGAAGAAAAGTTCAACTTTCTGATTCAGTATTCGCAATTGAACCAAACAATCACGCTGTATATCTTGATGTTAAGCAATATCTTGCTAATCAAAGACAAGGTACTCACAAAGCTAAAGAAAGAGCTGAAGTAACTGGAAGTACGCGTAAGATTAAAAAACAAAAAGGAACTGGTACTGCTCGTGCAGGAAGTGTTAAGAGTCCATTGTTTAAAGGTGGTGGAACAGTATTCGGACCTAGACCAAGAAGTTATTCATTCAAATTGAATAAAGGTTTAAAGAGATTAGCTAGAAAATCAGCTTTCTCTATCAAAGCAAAAGAGTCAAATATTGTAGTTTTAGAAGACTTTAATTTTGAAGCTCCAAACACTAAAAATTTCATTAACGTTTTGAAAGCTTTAGGGTTAGAGAATAAAAAATCTTTATTTGTGTTGGGTGAGTCAAATAAAAACGTATATTTGTCGTCACGTAATTTAAAGGCTTCAAACGTCGTAACTAGCTCAGAATTAAGCACTTACGCAATATTAAACGCTAATAATTTAGTGCTTTTGGAAGGTTCTTTAGAGTTAATTGAAGAAAATTTAAGTAAATAATAGGAAGATGAGCATTATTATTAGACCTATAGTAACGGAAAAAGTAACCAAAGAAAGTGAAGTTCTAAACCGCTTCGGATTCGTTGTTAACAAAAAAGCAAACAAAGTTGAAATTAAGAAAGCTGTTGAGGCTGCTTATGGAGTAACTATCGTTTCTGTTAACACAATGAATGTGAGACCAGATAGATCTACTAAATACACTAAAAGTGGTTTAATCAGTGGAAAGACAAATGCGTATAAAAAAGCAATTGTTCAAGTACAAGAAGGAGAAACAATTGATTTTTACAACAATATCTAAGATAGAAAAATGTCAGTAAGAAAATTAAAACCTATTACCCCGGGTCAGCGATTTAGAGTTGTGAATGGTTATGACGCTATTACAACTGATAAGCCGGAACGCTCTTTGATAGCACCGATAAAAAACTCAGGAGGTAGAAATAGTCAAGGAAAGATGACCATGCGTTATACGGGTGGTGGTCACAAGCAGAGATATCGTATTATTGATTTCAAAAGAACTAAAGATGGAATTCCAGCTACAGTGAAATCAATCGAATACGATCCAAATCGTACTGCGTTTATCGCTTTATTAGCTTATGCTGATGGAGAGAAAACTTATATTATCGCTCAAAACGGATTGAAAGTTGGACAGAAATTAGTTTCTGGACCAGAGTCTCAACCAGAGATCGGTAATACTTTACCTTTAAGCAGAATTCCTCTTGGAACTGTTATATCTTGTATTGAGTTACGTCCAGGACAAGGAGCTGTAATTGCTCGTTCAGCTGGAACTTTTGCTCAGTTAATGGCAAGAGACGGGAAATATGCAACAATTAAAATGCCATCTGGTGAGACAAGATTAATCTTGTTAACTTGTTCGGCTACAATTGGAGCTGTTTCTAACTCTGACCACCAATTAGTTGTATCTGGTAAAGCAGGTAGAACAAGATGGTTAGGAAGAAGACCTAGAACTAGACCAGTAGCGATGAACCCAGTTGATCACCCTATGGGAGGTGGTGAAGGACGTTCTTCTGGAGGGCACCCACGTTCAAGAAACGGATTGCCAGCTAAAGGTTACAGAACTCGTTCTAAGAAAAACCCGAGTAACAAGTATATCGTAGAACGTAGAAAGAAATAATAAGATATGGCACGTTCATTAAAAAAAGGACCTTTCGTTCATTATAAATTAGACAAGAAAGTTCAAGAAAACGTAGAAAGTGGTAAAAATGCAGTTGTTAAGACTTGGTCTAGAGCTTCAATGATTACTCCAGATTTCGTTGGACAAACTATCGCAGTTCATAACGGTCGTCAATTTGTACCAGTTTACGTAACAGAAAACATGGTAGGTCACAAATTAGGAGAATTTTCGCCAACTAGATCTTTTAGAGGTCATGCTGGAGCAAAAAATAAAGGTAAAAAATAAAAGAAGCAATGGGAGTTCGTAAAAGAGAAACAGCAGATGCGAGAAAAGAGGCTAATAAGTCTATCGCTTTCGCAAAATTGAATAACTGCCCTACTTCACCTAGAAAAATGCGCTTAGTAGCGGACTTGGTAAGAGGTCAGAAGGTAGAAAGAGCACTTAACATTTTAAGATTCAGTTCTAAAGAAGCTTCAAGAAAATTAGAAAAACTATTATTATCTGCAATCAACAACTGGGAGCAAAAAAATAGTGAAGGTAATTTAGAAGAAGCTGGATTATTTGTTAAAGAGATCAGAGTAGATGGTGGAATGATGTTGAAAAGACTTCGTCCAGCTCCACAAGGTCGTGCACACAGAATAAGAAAACGTTCTAATCACGTTACAATCGTGCTTGGAGCTATCAATAACACACAAAGCAATTCTTAAGCAGCATGGGACAAAAGACAAATCCAATTGGAAATAGACTTGGTATCATCAGAGGATGGGACTCAAACTGGTATGGTGGAAATGATTACGGCGATAAATTAGCTGAAGATCACAAAATCAGAAAGTATATCCACGCTCGTTTATCAAAAGCTAGTGTATCTAAAGTAATCATCGAGAGAACTTTAAAGCTTGTAACCGTTACTATCACTACTGCTAGACCTGGTATCATTATCGGAAAAGGTGGACAAGAGGTAGACAAGTTAAAAGAGGAACTTAAGAAAGTTACTGATAAAGAGGTTCAAATTAACATCTTTGAAATTAAAAGACCTGAGTTAGATGCTTATCTTGTGGCTACAAGCATCGCTCGTCAAATCGAAAGCCGTATTTCTTACAGACGTGCAATCAAAATGGCTATTGCTGCTTCTATGCGTATGAACGCTGAGGGTATCAAAGTTTTGATTTCTGGTCGTTTGAATGGTGCAGAGATGGCGCGTTCAGAAGGTTTCAAAGAAGGTAGAATTCCTCTATCAACTTTCAGAGCTGATATTGATTATGCTTTGGCTGAAGCTCACACTACTTACGGTAGAATGGGTATCAAAGTATGGATCATGAAAGGTGAAGTTTACGGTAAGAGAGAACTTTCTCCACTTGCTGGAATGGACAAAAAACAATCTGGTACTGGTGGTGGTAAAGGTGGAGATGCTCCTAGAGGCAAATCTAACTTTAACAAAGGAGGTAAACCAGACGCTCGTAAAAGAAAGTAAATTTTTAAACTAAAGAAAAATGTTACAGCCTAAAAGAACAAAATACCGTAAGGTACAAAAAGGTAGAATGAAAGGTAACTCTCAAAGAGGGCATGAACTTTCAAATGGAATGTTTGGTATTAAATCTGTACATGAAGATGGAATGTTCTTAACTTCTCGTCAAATCGAAGCTGCACGTATCGCTGCAACTCGTTACATGAAAAGAGAGGGACAATTATGGATTAAGATTTTCCCAGATAAACCTATTACTAAGAAACCTCTTGAAGTACGTATGGGTAAAGGTAAAGGAGCAGTTGAGTATTGGGCTGCTGTTGTTAAACCAGGAAGAATTATGTTTGAAGTTGGAGGAGTTCCTTTGTCAGTTGCAAAAGAGGCGTTGCGCCTTGCAGCTCAAAAGCTTCCAGTAAAAACTAAGTTCGTCGTTGCTAGAGATTTCGAAGCATAATTTATATTTATTATGAAACAATCAGAAATAAAAGATCTTTCTGCAGCGGAGTTGCAAGAAAAACTTAGTCAAACTAAGAAAGTATATGCTGACCTAAAAATGGCTCATGCTATCTCTCCAATTGCTAACCCACTTCAAATTAGAAGCGTTAGAAGAACAGTTGCAAGATTAGCTACAGAGTTAACTAAAAGAGAGTTACAATAATTGTATTCTGCTGAAAGATGGAAGAAAAAAGAAATTTAAGAAAAGAAAGAATAGGTGTTGTTACTTCAAATAAGATGGATAAATCTATCGTTATTTCTGAAGTAAGAAAAGTAAAACACCCATTATACGGTAAGTTCGTGTTGAAAACTAAGAAATATGTTGCACACGACGAAACAAACGACTGTAACATTGGAGATACTGTAAGAATTAGCGAAACGCGTCCTTTAAGTAAAACAAAATGTTGGAGATTAGTTGAAATCTTAGAAAGAGCTAAATAATTATGGTACAACAAGAATCAAGACTAAAAGTAGCAGATAACACGGGAGCTAAAGAAGTTTTAACTATTCGTGTTTTAGGAGGTACTAAAAGAAGATATGCCTCTGTTGGTGACAAAATTGTAGTTTCTATCAAAGATGCAACTCCAAACGGAAACGTGAAAAAAGGAGCTGTTTCAACTGCAGTTGTTGTACGTACTAAAAAAGAAGTGAGAAGAGCTGATGGTTCTTATATCCGTTTCGATGACAATGCATGTGTTCTTTTGAATGCTGCAGGGGAAATGAGAGGAACTCGTGTTTTTGGTCCGGTAGCAAGAGAACTTCGTGAAAAACAATTCATGAAAATTGTATCATTAGCACCAGAAGTGCTTTAATTCGTTTTTAAGATGATAAAGCTAAAAATAAAATCAGGAGATATCGTAAGAGTTATTGCTGGAGACCATAAAGGTGCTGAAGGTAAAGTTTTACGTGTTTACCGTGAAAAAAACAAAGCGATCGTTGAAGGTGTAAACATGGTTTCTAAACATACTAAACCAAGTGCTAAAAACCCTCAAGGTGGTATCGTTAAGAAAGAGGCTTCTATTCAAATTTCTAACATTGCTTTAATTGATCCTAAAACTAAGGAAACAACTAGAGTAGGTATTAGAGTAGAAGGAGATAAGAAAGTAAGATTTTCAAAAAAATCTAATCAAGTACTATAGTAATGGCATATACACCTAGACTAAAAGAAGAATATAAGAGTAGAGTAATCTCTGCTCTTAAAGAAGAGTTCGGATATACAAACGTAATGCAAGTTCCTAAACTTGAAAAAATCGTTTTGAGCCGTGGAGTTGGTGCAGCTGTATCTGATAAAAAACTTATTGACTATGCAGTTGATGAGTTAACAAAGATCACTGGACAAAAAGCAGTTTCTACAATCTCTAAGAAAGACGTTGCGTCTTTCAAATTGAGAAAAGGAATGCCTATTGGAGCAAAAGTTACTTTACGTGGAGAAAGAATGTATGAGTTTTTAGATAGACTTATTACTTCAGCTTTACCACGTGTAAGAGATTTTAGTGGTATTAAAGCTACTGGTTTCGACGGAAGAGGTAACTACAATCTTGGAGTTTTAGAGCAAATCATTTTCCCAGAAATTGATATTGACAAAGTAAATAAAATTTCAGGAATGGATATTACTTTTGTTACTACTGCAAAAACTGATAAGGAAGCAAAGTCATTATTGGCTGAATTAGGATTACCTTTTAAAAAGAATTAAGACATGGCTAAAGAATCAATGAAAGCCCGCGAGGTGAAAAGAGAGAAAACGGTAGCTAAGTATGCTGAGAAGAGAAAAGCTTTATTAGAAGCTGGAGACTACGAAGGTTTACAAAGATTGCCTAAAAATGCTTCACCAGTTCGTTTACACAACCGTTGTAAATTAACAGGTAGACCTAGAGGTTATATCCGTCAATTCGGTATTTCACGTGTAACTTTCCGTGAAATGGCTAACAATGGGTTAATTCCAGGAGTTAAAAAGGCTTCTTGGTAATCTCGCAATAAGTTATTACTTTTGCAAACCAAAAAATAATTTTTAATTGATTAAAGGTTCGGGAAACGAGTGTTTCCCGAAAACCATAATCGCAATCAAATACATATGTATACAGATCCTATTGCAGATTATTTGACTAGAGTTCGTAACGCTGTGGCTGCAAACCACAAAGTTGTTGAAATTCCAGCTTCTAATCTAAAAAAAGAGATAACTAAGATCTTATTTGATCAAGGTTACATCTTAAGTTACAAATTTGAGCAGAACACTGTACAAGGTTCTATCAAAATTGCTTTGAAGTATGATAAAGATACTAAAGAGCCTGTAATCAAAGATATCCAAAGAATTAGTAAACCTGGTTTACGTAAGTACGCAGGTGCTGCCAAATTACCAAGAATCCTTAACGGATTAGGAATTGCTATTGTTTCTACATCAAAAGGTTTGATGACTGGAAAACAAGCTAAGCAATTAAATGTAGGTGGTGAAGTAATTTGTTACGTATACTAATTTAAAACACTAGATAAGATGTCAAGAATAGGTAAAAGCCCAATTGTAATCCCTGCTGGTGTAACTGTTGAAGTTAAAGACGGTATTATTACAGTAAAAGGAAAAAAAGGTCAACTAGTTCAGGAGTTTTCGGACGTAGCTGTAAAAGTTGAAGGCGATCAAGTTTTAGTTGAAAGATCGTCTGATCATAAAGACCATAGAGCAAAACACGGATTATTTAGATCTTTGATCAATAATATGATTGTTGGTGTTTCTGAAGGTTTCACAAAAGAACTAGAATTAGTTGGAGTTGGTTATAGAGCTTCAAACCAAGGTCAAAAATTAGATTTAGCTCTTGGATATTCTCACAATATTGTTTTAGAAATTGCTCCTGAAGTAAGTTTAGAAACAATATCTGAAAAAGGTAAGAACCCTATCGTAAAATTAACATCATTTGACAAACAACTTTTAGGACAAGTTGCTGCGAAAATCAGAGGTTTCCGTAAGCCAGAGCCATACAAAGGAAAAGGTGTTAAATTTGTGGGTGAAGTATTAAGAAGAAAAGCAGGTAAATCAGCTTAAAATATAAGATTATGTCATTAACAAAATCTGAAAGAAGACAGAGAATTAAATTCAGAATTAGAAAATCGGTTAGTGGTTCTGCTGCAAGACCAAGACTTTCTGTATTTAGAAGTAATAAAGAAATTTACGCTCAAATCATTGATGATGTAAATGGAGTTACTATCTTAGCTGCATCTTCTAGAGAAAAAGAAATAGGAAAAGGTACTAACGTTGAAGTAGCTGCTGCTGTTGGAAAATTAGTTGCAGAGAAAGCGTTAAAAGCTGGGATTGATACTATCACTTTTGATAGAGGTGGGTATTTATATCACGGTCGTATTAAATCATTAGCAGAAGGCGCAAGAGCCGCTGGACTTAAATTCTAATATATTATGTCTAAATACAAAAATGTAGAATTGGTAAAACCTAGTGGTCTTGAATTAAAAGATCGTCTAGTTAGTGTTAATCGTGTTACTAAAGTTACAAAAGGTGGTAGAGCTTTCGGTTTTTCTGCTATTGTAGTTGTAGGTGATGAAAATGGTGTAGTTGGTCACGGATTAGGAAAATCTAAAGACGTTTCTGAAGCAATTGCGAAAGCAGTAGAAGATGCTAAGAAAAACTTAGTTAGAATTCCTTTAAATGGTCAATCTGTTCCTCACGAACAAAAAGGTAAATTTGGTGGTGCACGCGTATTCTTAATTCCAGCATCTCATGGTACTGGAGTTATTGCTGGTGGAGCTGTTCGTTCAGTTCTTGAGTCAGTAGGTATTCACGATGTATTGTCTAAATCTCAAGGATCATCAAATCCACATAACGTAGTTAAAGCAACTTTTGATGCTTTATTGCAAATGAGAAGCGCTCACACTGTTGCAAAACAAAGAGGAGTTTCTTTAGAGAAAGTTTTTAAAGGTTAATTAGGAAATTATGGCTAAATTATTAGTAAAACAAGTAAGAAGCAAAATCAACTGCCCTCTTTCTCAAAAGAGAGGTTTGGAAGCTTTAGGTCTACGTAAAATTGGACAAGTTGTGGAGCATGAGTCAAATCCTGCTATCCTTGGGATGATAAACAAAGTTAAACACTTAGTTTCTGTTGAAGAAGCTAAATAACAAATACTGTTATGAATTTAAGTAACTTACAACCTGCTGAAGGATCTACGCACAATCAAAATAAAAGATTAGGTAGAGGAGAAGGTTCTGGAAAAGGTGGTACCGCTGCACGTGGACACAAAGGAGCTAAATCTCGTTCTGGTTATTCTAAAAAGATTGGTTTTGAAGGGGGACAAATGCCACTTCAAAGACGTGTACCTAAGTTTGGTTTCAAAAACATCAATCGTAAAGAATACGAAGGTGTTAATTTAGATACTCTTCAATTATTGGTTGACAACGGTGCAATTACTGATTCTGTTTCTATGACAGATTTCGTAGCAAATCGTTTGGCTACTAAAAATGAAATCGTTAAGATTTTAGGTAGAGGAGAATTGAAAGCAAAATTAAAAGTAACTGCCCACAAATTTACTGCTACTGCAAAAGCTGCTATTGAAGCTGCTGGTGGAGAAGCTGTAACTATATAACTTATCTATTAAGATGAAGAAATTTATTGAATCAATAAGTAATGTTTGGAAAATCGAAGAACTAAAGAATAGAATCTTAATTACTTTAGGATTACTTTTAGTATATCGTTTTGGAGCACACGTTACGCTTCCTGGAATTGACGCAACGCAATTGACTGGTTTAGCGGGACAAACTAAAAATGGTCTAGGATCTATTCTAGACATGTTCACCGGGGGTGCTTTCTCTAAGGCTTCAGTATTTGCCTTAGGTATCATGCCTTATATTTCTGCGTCTATTGTCGTTCAGTTGATGGGGATTGCGATTCCATATTTACAAAAACTTCAAAATGATGGGGAAAGTGGTAGAAAAAAGATTAATCAAATCACTCGTTGGTTGACAATCGCTATCACATTGGTTCAAGGTCCAACTTATATCTATAATTTATACAGAACATTGCCTAGTAATGCATTTTTGCTAGGCTTTAATTCACCTGAATTTTTGTTCTCGTCAGTTATCATTTTAGTTACTGGTACAATTTTTGCTATGTGGCTAGGTGAGAAAATTACAGATAAAGGTATTGGAAATGGTATTTCATTGTTAATTATGGTTGGTATTTTAGCACGTTTGCCACAAGCTTTTATTCAAGAGTTTACAACACGTGTTACCAATAACAATGGAGGTCCAATGTTATTAGTTATTGAAATTATTGTGTGGCTATTAGTTATCATTTCTTGTGTGTTGCTTACAATGGCAGTACGTAAAATTCCGGTACAATACGCTCGTCGTACAACAACTGGAGATTATGAGCAAGATTTGGCAGGAGGTAATAGACAATGGATTCCTCTAAAGCTTAATGCTTCTGGAGTAATGCCAATCATTTTTGCGCAAGCAATTATGTTTATCCCTGCAGCAGTAGCTGGATTGTCTAAATCAGATACATCACAATCTATTGTTGGTGCATTTAGTAATATGTTTGGTTTCTGGTATAATTTTGTTTTTGCAACTTTAATTATTGTATTTACATTCTTTTATACTGCAATCACCGTTCCTACTAACAAAATGGCTGATGATTTAAAAAGAAGCGGTGGTTTTATTCCAGGCGTTCGTCCAGGAGCAGAAACTTCTGATTTCCTTGATAAAGTGATGTCTTTAATAACTTTCCCAGGATCTTTATTCCTTGCTTTGATTGCTGTGTTCCCAGCTATTGTTGTAAGTATTATGGATGTACAACAATCTTGGGCAATGTTTTTTGGAGGTACCTCATTAATAATTATGGTTGGTGTTGCGATAGATACTATCCAACAAATCAATTCATACTTGTTAAATAAACATTATGATGGTTTAATGAAGACTGGTAAAAATAGAAAAGCGGTAGCTTAATATATTTATGGCAAAACAATCAGCAATAGAACAAGACGGATCAATTATAGAAGCATTATCTAATGCAATGTTCCGTGTAGAGTTAGAAAATGGACATATTGTAATTGCTCATATTTCTGGTAAAATGCGAATGCATTACATCAAATTATTACCTGGTGATAAAGTGAAACTAGAAATGAGTCCTTATGATTTGTCAAAAGCAAGAATTACTTATCGATATTAAAGGATATTCACTATGAAAGTTAGAGCATCAGTAAAAAAGAGAAGTGCCGAGTGCATTATCGTGCGTAGAAAAGGGAGACTGTACGTAATAAACAAAAAGAATCCTAGATTTAAACAAAGACAAGGATAATTATGGCAAGAATAGCAGGGGTAGATATCCCAAAAAACAAAAGAGGTGTTATCGCACTTACCTATATTTTCGGATTAGGAAAAAGTAGAGCTATTGAGATTTTAGAAAAAGCTCAAGTTAGCCAAGATAAAAAAGTTCAAGATTGGAATGATGATGAGATCGGAGCAATTCGTGAAGCTGTTTCATTTTACAAAATTGAAGGAGAATTACGTTCTGAAATTTCTTTAAACATTAAACGTTTAATGGATATTGGATGTTACAGAGGTATTCGTCATAGATCTGGTCTTCCATTAAGAGGACAAAGAACTAAAAACAACTCAAGAACAAGAAAAGGTAAAAGAAAAACTGTTGCTAACAAGAAAAAAGCAACTAAATAATAAGTAATATGGCTAAAGCAACTGCAAAAAAACGTAAAGTTATCGTTGAATCAACGGGTGAGGCTCATATTTCTGCCACTTTTAATAACATTATTATTTCTTTGACTAATAAGAAAGGTGAAGTTATCTCTTGGTCTTCAGCTGGTAAAATGGGTTTCAGAGGTTCTAAAAAGAACACTCCTTATGCAGCTCAAATGGCAGCAGAAGATTGCGCTAAAGTAGCACTTGAGGCAGGACTTAAAAAAGTTAAGGTTTATGTAAAAGGACCAGGTAACGGACGTGAGTCTGCTATCCGTTCTATTCATAACGGTGGAATTGAAGTTACAGAAATTATTGATGTTACTCCAATGCCACATAACGGATGTCGTCCTCCAAAAAGACGTAGAGTTTAATTTTTTATTTTTATAGTATAACCAAGGTAGAACATAGATTATCGAAGGATTAGACCTGAATTCATAATTTCTACCTTAAATTTTTTTTAAAATGGCAAGATATACTGGTCCTAAAACCAAAATCGCTCGTAAATTTGGCGAAGCAATCTTCGGAGATGATAAATCTTTCGAAAAAAGAAATTACCCACCTGGACAACACGGGATGGCTAAAAAAAGAGGAAAAAAGTCTGAGTACGCTGTTCAATTAATGGAAAAGCAAAAAGCTAAATATTCTTACGGAATTTTAGAAAAACAATTCAGAAACTTATTCGAAAAAGCATCAGCGACTAAAGGAGTAACTGGTGAAGTTTTATTACAATTATGCGAAGCAAGATTAGATAATGTTGTTTTTAGAATGGGAATTGCTCCATCTAGAAGAGGTGCGCGTCAAATCGTTTCTCACAGACACATTACTGTAAATGGAGAGGTTGTTAATATTCCTTCTTACCACCTTAAGCCTGGTGATAAAGTTGCAGTTCGTGAAAAATCTAAATCTTTAGAAGCTATCGAACGTTCTTTATCAAATTCAAGTCATGTTTATGAATGGATTACTTGGAACAATGATCTTAAAGAAGGAACTTTCGTTTCTGTACCTGCGAGACTTCAAATTCCAGAAAACATTAAAGAACAATTAATCGTAGAGTTGTACAACAAATAATAATTGACTTAGTCGAAATTTATGGCAATATTTAATTTTCAAAAGCCCGATAAAGTTATCATGATCGATTCAACCGATTTTGAAGGTAAATTTGAGTTTAGACCTTTAGAACCTGGTTACGGATTGACAGTTGGTAATGCACTTAGAAGAGTTTTGCTTTCAGCGTTAGAAGGTTATGCAATTACATCTGTTCGTATCGAAGGTGTAGATCATGAGTTTTCTACTATTTCAGGTGTTGTAGAGGATGTTACCGAAATTATCCTTAATCTAAAACAAGTACGTTTCAAACGTCAGATCGAAGATATCGATAATGAATCAGTTACTATTTCTGTTTCAGGTAAAGATCAACTAACAGCAGGTGATTTTCAAAAATTTATCTCAGGTTTTCAAGTTTTGAATCCAGACCTTGTTATCTGTAATTTAGATTCTAAAATCAAATTGAACTTCGATTTAACAATCGAAAAAGGTAGAGGATACGTTCCTGCTGAAGAGAACAAAAAACAGAATGCTGCAATTGGAACAATTTTTACAGATTCTATTTTTACTCCGGTAAAAAATGTAAAATATGCAATCGAAAATTTCCGTGTAGAGCAAAAAACAGATTACGAAAAATTAGTTTTTGAAATTAAAACTGATGGATCTATTAATCCTAAAGATGCTCTTACTGAAGCTGCTAAAGTTTTAATTCACCATTTCATGTTGTTTTCTGATGAAAGAATTACACTTGAGGCTGACGAAATTGCACAAACAGAATCGTATGATGAAGAGTCATTGCATATGAGACAACTGCTTAAAACTAAGCTTGTTGATATGGATTTATCTGTGAGAGCATTAAATTGCTTGAAAGCGGCTGAAGTTGATACACTTGGTGATTTAGTATCGTTCAATAAAAATGACCTAATGAAATTCCGTAATTTTGGTAAAAAATCTTTAACTGAACTTGATGAACTTGTTGCAGTGAAGAATTTAACTTTCGGAATGGATTTAGCTAAATACAAATTAGATAAAGAATAATTTACTTCATATTTTGCTCTCCATAGCGGATTGTAGCAAGATGAAGATAATAACAACACGTCATGAGACACGGAAAAAAATTCAACCACTTAAGCAGACAGACTGGACATAGAAAAGCTATGTTGGCTAATATGGCTTGTTCTCTTATTGAGCACAAACGTATTAACACTACTGTTGCTAAAGCTAAAGCGCTTAAACAATTCGTTGAGCCTTTAATTACAAAATCAAAAGAGGATACGACTCACAACCGTCGTATTGTTTTTGCTTACTTACGTAACAAATACGCTGTAACTGATTTGTTTAGAGATGTTGCTGCTAAAGTAGGTGACCGTCCAGGAGGATACACTCGTATCATTAAAGTTGGAAATCGTTTGGGAGATAACGCTGATATGGCGATGATCGAACTTGTTGACTTCAATGAACTTTACAACGGAGGTAAAAAAGAAGTTAAAAAAGCTAAAAGCCGTCGTGGTGGTAAAGCTAAAAAAGCTGAAACTGCTGCTCCAGAAGCTCCTGCTGCTGAAACAGAAACGACTACTGAAGCTTCTGAATAATTATGAAAGTAATCATTCTATAAAAATCAAGGATAAACTAATTTTTAGTTTATCCTTTTTTTTTGATTTTTTTGAAACTACAAAAATGTAACTTATTTAAAATGATAGGTTTTATTTTTAAGAGTGAAAGTTTTAAAAAATCTTGGAAGGGCTATTTTAAAGAAGTAAATTTGCAAAATATCTAATTACACTTAAAACCTTTATATCGGTTTTATAACTTGATTAAAAAACAATACAAATTAAATAATGAAATACACAACACGACAAAGCGCCATTTTATTACTTAGTGATGGAACAATCTTTCACGGAAAATCTATCGGAATTAGCGGTAAAACTTTCGGTGAAGTTTGTTTTAATACTGGAATGACGGGATATCAGGAAATTTTTACTGATCCTTCTTATTTCGGGCAAATTATGGTTGCTACAAATACACATATCGGAAACTATGGTGTTAATGATTCTGAAGTTGAATCTGATAGTATTAAAATTGCCGGTTTAGTTTGTAAAAACTTTAGTTTTAATTTTTCTAGAGAGAATGCTTCTGGAAGCTTGGAAGATTATTTTGCTAAACAAAATCTAATCTGTATTTCTGATGTTGATACTCGTGCACTTGTAAGCTACATTCGTGACAATGGTGCAATGAATGCAGTAATTTGTACAGATGGAACTTCAATCGAAGATTTAAAGAAAGAGTTAGCAAATGTTCCAAATATGGAAGGTTTAGAATTGGCTTCTAAGGTTTCTACTAAAGAGCCATATTTCTTTGGAGATGAAAATGCTACTTACAAAATCTCAGCTTTAGATCTTGGAATTAAAAAGAACATTTTAAGAAATCTTGCTAAGAGAGATTGTTACATTAAAGTATATCCTTTTGATTCAACTTATAAAGATATGTCTGAATTTAATCCAGATGGATATTTCTTATCAAACGGACCTGGAGATCCAGATCCATTGTTTGGAGCAATTCAGGTTGCAAAAGAAATTTTAGCAGATAATAAACCTTTGTTCGGAATCTGTTTGGGACACCAAGTAATTGGATTAGCAAATGGTGTTGAAACTTATAAGATGTTTAACGGACACCGTGGAATTAATCATCCTGTTAAAAATATCGTTACTGGTAAAGGTGAAATTACTTCTCAAAATCATGGGTTTGCTGTTAAGAGAGAGCAATTGGAGAATCACCCAGAGTTAGAAATTACTCATGTTCACTTAAATGATGGTACTGTTGCGGGAATGAGAATGAAGAACAAAAATTGTTTCTCAGTACAATATCACCCAGAAGCAAGTCCAGGACCACATGATTCGTCATATTTGTTTGACCAATTTGTAGAGAATATTAAAAGTAGCAAGGTCTAAAACGATGTAGTTAATAAATAAAGGTGTTTAATGACTAAAATGCGTTTATAGTATTAAATATTTTTATAATTTCGAAAAAAAAATATAATTTATTAATAAAAAACAAAAATAATGAGTATTATAATTAAAGTTCACGCAAGACAAATTCTTGATTCTAGAGGTAATCCTACTATTGAAGTTGATGTAGTAACTGAAAATGGAGTTTTAGGTAGAGCTGCTGTTCCATCTGGAGCATCAACTGGAGAGCACGAAGCTGTTGAATTACGTGATGGAGGTAAAGCTTATCTAGGTAAAGGTGTTTTGAATGCAGTGAATAATGTAAATACTATTATTGCTGAAGAATTAGTTGGAACTTCTGTTTTCGAACAAAACACAATTGACCAATTAATGATTGATTTAGATGGTACTCCAAACAAATCTAAATTAGGAGCTAATGCTATTTTAGGTGTTTCTTTAGCTGCTGCAAAAGCTGCTGCTAACGAACTTGGGTTGCCATTATACAGATACGTGGGTGGTGTTTCTGCTAATACGTTACCAGTTCCGATGATGAACATCATCAACGGTGGTTCTCACTCTGATGCGCCTATCGCATTCCAAGAGTTTATGATTTTCCCAGTAAAAGCAACTTCTTTTACACATGCAATGCAAATGGGAACTGAAATTTTCCACAACTTGAAGAAAGTATTACACGATAGAGGTTTAAGTACTGCTGTAGGTGACGAAGGAGGTTTTGCTCCTAACTTGGCTGGAGGAACTGAAGATGCTTTAGATACTATCAAATTAGCAGTTGAAAAAGCTGGATATTCTTTCGGTGACGAAATTATGATCGCTCTTGACTGTGCTGCTTCTGAGTTTTATGTAAACGGGAAATACGATTACACTAAATTTGAAGGTGAAACTGGAAAAATCAGAACTTCTGAAGAACAAGCTCAATACTTAGCTGAACTTGCTGCGAAATATCCAATTATTTCTATCGAAGACGGTATGTACGAAGATGACTGGGACGGATGGAAAGCTTTAACTGAAAAAATCGGTGATAAAGTGCAATTAGTAGGTGATGATTTATTCGTAACTAATGTTGCTCGTTTGTCAACTGGTATCGAAAAAGGAATTGCTAACTCAATCTTAGTAAAAGTTAACCAAATTGGTACTTTGACTGAAACAATTGCAGCTGTAAACATGGCTAAAAACGCTGGTTACACATCTGTAATGTCTCACCGTTCTGGAGAAACTGAAGATAATACAATTGCAGATTTAGCTGTAGCTTTAAACTGTGGTCAAATTAAAACAGGTTCTGCTTCTCGTTCAGATCGTATGGCAAAATACAACCAATTATTGAGAATTGAAGAAGAACTTGGAAGTACTGCTTATTTCCCTGGTTTAAATGCTTTTAAAATCAAATAATTGAACAAATTATATATTGGAAAAAACCATCCGCCGAGGCGGATGGTTTTTTTTTGGAGTTTTAACAAATTCATAGCAGTATTCTTTTTTTAATTAGTCTTAAATTCATTAGATTTGATAAATTATTATTTAAAGAATTATTTCCAATATATTATGTCAAAAATAGCTACATTAGAAATAGATGGTAAAAAGATTGAACTTCCAGTAATCACAGGGAGTGAAAACGAATCAGCTATCGATATTAACAAATTACGTGATTTAACAGGTTATATTACACTTGATCCAGGTTATAAGAATTCAGGATCTTGTACAAGTGAAATCACTTTCCTAGATGGAGAAGAGGGGATTTTGCGTTACAGAGGATATTCTATCGAAGATCTTGCAGAAAAAGCTAGTTTCTTAGAAGTGTCATATCTTTTGATTTTTGGTGAATTGCCTACCGCTAAACAATTAGAAGATTTCGAAAATGGTATTAAGAAGCATTCTTTGGTAAACGAAGAAATGAAAAATATCATTGACGGTTTTCCTAAAACAGCTCACCCAATGGGAGTGTTATCTGCTTTAACAAGCGCTTTAACAGCTTTTAATCCTAAAGCGGTTAATGTTGATAACCAAAAAGAAATGTACGAGGCTATTTGTAAAACAATGGCAAAGTTTTTAGTGATTGCTACATGGACTTACAGAAAATCTATGGGTTATCCTTTAAATTACTATGATAATACAAAAGGTTATGTAGAAAGCTTCATGCAATTAATGTTTAAATTGCCTACTGGACCTTACGCGGCAAATCCAGTGATCGTAAATGCTTTAGATAAATTATTTATTCTTCACGCAGATCACGAACAAAACTGTTCTACTTCTACAGTTAGAATGGTAGGTTCTTCGCACGCTGGTTTATTTGCTTCAGTTTCTGCGGGAGTTTCTGCTTTATGGGGACCACTTCATGGTGGAGCTAACCAAGCAGTTCTTGAAATGCTTGAAGAAATCAATAAAGATGGTGGAGATACAGATAAATTTTTAGCGAAAGCAAAAGATAAAAATGATCCTTTCCGTTTAATGGGATTCGGACACAGAGTTTACAAAAACTTTGATCCAAGAGCTAAAATTATCAAAAAAGCAGCGACAGAAGTGTTAGAAACTTTAGGTGTTGAAGATCCGATTTTAGATATCGCGAGAAAATTAGAAAAAGCAGCTCTTGAAGACGAATACTTCAAATCAAGAAACTTATATCCAAATGTTGATTTCTACTCTGGAATTATCTACAGAGCTTTAGGAATTCCAACAGATATGTTTACTGTAATGTTTGCAATTGGAAGACTACCAGGTTGGATTGCGCAATGGAAAGAAATGCGTGAAAACAAAGAGCCAATTGGAAGACCAAGACAAATTTATACAGGACATCCTTTACGAGAGTTTAAGTCTAATAAATAAAAAACGAAAGCTTCACTTAACTGTGAAGCTTTTTTTATATTTGCTCAAAATATAATAAAGTTATGTTGCAATTAAATGTAAAGAACGAAACGTCTCGACTTCGTGCTGTAGTTCTGGGTTCTGCTGTTCATAATGGGCCAACTCCAACTATAGAAGAGGCTTATGACCCTAAATCATTGGAACATATTAAGGCAGGGACCTATCCTTTAGAAAAAGATATGGTTGCTGAAATGGAAGCTTTTAACGCAGTTTTCAAAAAGTATGATGTAACTGTTTATCGTCCGGAGATAATTGAAAATTACAATCAGATTTTTGCTCGTGATATTGGGTTTGTAATTGATGATGTTTTTGTAAAATCGAATATTCTTCCAGATAGAGAAAGAGAATTAGATGCTATTCAGTATGTAATTGACCAGATTGATCCATTAAAAGTAGTTCGTCCTCCAGAAGAAGTTCATATTGAAGGAGGAGATGTAATGCTTTGGAATGACCATATTTTCATTGGGACTTACAAAGGAAGCGATTATAAAGATTACATTACTGCAAGAACAAATATGCATGGTGTAAACTATATTAAATCGTTGTTCCCGAATAAAATTGTAAAAGAATTTGATCTAGTAAAATCTTCATTGGAGGCAAGAGATAATGCTTTGCATTTAGATTGCTGTTTTCAACCTGTTGGAAAAGATAAAGGTATTATCTATAAAAGAGGTTTCCGTGAAGAGGCGGATTATCGTTATTTAGTAAAGCTTTTTGGAAAAGAAAATCTATTTCATATCGAGAGAAACGAAATGTATAATATGTTTTCGAATGTGTTTTCTATTGATGAAAATGTAGTAGTTTCTGAAAAGAATTTTACTCGTCTGAATAACTGGCTACGAGAAAATGGTTTTACTGTTGAAGAAATTCCGTATGCTGAAATTTCAAAACAAGAAGGACTGCTAAGATGTTCAACACTTCCATTAATTAGAGATTAAAAAGATTCAGTAGAAGCGCACTGCAGTGCCTCTTTATTAAAAAAAAATAAAAATCATGAAACAAACTACTAATGCTATCGTGATGATTCGTCCAGTTGCATTCAGAATGAATGAACAGACGGCTGTAAATAATTATTATCAAAAAGTATTAGAAGGACTTTTGCCAAGTACTGTTAATGCTAAAGCACAACAGGAATTTGATGCCTTTGTTGAAAAGCTACGAGCTGTTGGGGTGGATGTAACTGTTGTAGATGATAATTTAGAAACGGATACTCCTGATAGTATTTTTCCAAACAATTGGGTTTCATTTCATGAAAATGGAGATGTAGCACTTTATCCAATGTTTGCCGAAAACCGTCGTCAAGAACGTCGTGAAGATATTTTGGATACTTTGGAAGAAAAAGGATTTGAAATTTCTAACATTATGGATTACACTTCTGCAGAAGAAGATGGTATTTTCTTAGAAGGAACAGGTAGTTTGTTGTTGGATAGAGCAAACGGAAAAGCATATTGCGCTTTATCGCCAAGAGCAGACGAAGAATTGTTTATAGAATTCTGCGAAGATTTTGATTATGCTCCGGTTATTTTTGAAGCTTTTCAAACGGTTGATGGCGAGCGTAAACTAATTTATCACACAAATGTAATGATGTGTTTAGGAGAAACTTTTGCAGTTATTTGCGCAGATTCTATTGATGATAAAAAAGAACGTAAAATGGTTCTGGATAATTTAAAGGATGATAAAAAAGAAATCATTTTAATTACAGAAGACCAAGTGAATAATTTTGCTGGAAATATGCTGGAAGTTTGCGGTACAAATGATAAGAGATATATCGTTATGAGCGCTTCTGCACATCAAAGCCTAACTCCGAAACAAATTGCACAGTTAGAAAATCATGCTGAAATTTTAAGTTCAAGTCTGGATACAATTGAAGCTTGTGGCGGAGGAAGTGCAAGATGTATGATGGCGGAAGTTTTCTTGCCAAGAAAATAATAGGCTATTGATTTTTTTAAATTAACTTCCAGCTTATATGGTTAGTTAAATTTTTAATATTTTTCATCTTATGTAAAAAGCATATCTTTATCATGTCGAATTTGGATCCTTTCAAATTAAATTTTCATCTTCCATACTTTTTTATAATTTTTTAAAAAAATACACCAAACTTAAATGCAATTCAGAAATGATATTCAAGGGCTAAGGGCATTAGCATTTTTATTAGTATTTATATTTCACTTAAACTCAAACTGGTTGCCTGGAGGTTTTTTGGGTGTAGATGTTTTTTTTGTTATTTCAGGTTATATAATGACATCTGTTATAGTATACGAAGTAGATAACAAAAAGTTTTCTTTCGATGTTTTTTTTCTAAAAAGATTTAAAAGGATTATTCCAGCATATTTTTTCTTATTATTAATTACAGCAATTGCAGGATCTTGTTTGTATTTATATTCTGATATAGAGAAACTGCAGCAAACCTTATTGAGATCGACTTTGTTTATTTCAAATAGAATGTTTGCAAATGGTAATTCGTATTTTGGCGCTAAATTGAGTGAAAACCCACTTCTTCATACATGGTCGCTTGCAATTGAAATGCAATTTTATTTTATATTGCCTATCTTACTTTATTTTTTTAGAAAAAATATTCTTAAAATTTTTATAGCTCTTATTATTCTGTTAACTATTTATTCAACCTATGAAATAAATGTACTTGAGAGTCAAAACGAGATGTATTTTTCGCTTTGGGCCAGAGTGCCAGAATTTTTAGTAGGAAGTGTGTTTTTCTTAATTTTTAGAAATGGATTAGATATTAATAGAAGAGTCAATAATTTAATTTCTATAACAAGCTTGACAATCCTATTAGCTTGTGCTATTTTAGTTTCAGAAAAAACACCCTTTCCTGGTGTAGTGGCTTTAATTCCTTGTTTGGCTTCTGCTTTTTTGTTAATCATCGGGAATAATATTTTTTCAACATTTCTTGCAAAGAAAATACCAGTCTATCTGGGCGAATTATCTTACTCTCTATACTTGTGGCATTTTCCTTTGATGGCTTTTATACGCTATAAAAATGATGAATACCTTTTTAATTGGAACGAAATTATAATTATTTGCGTTTTAACATTCTTCTTTGCATGGGTTTCTTATAGTTTGGTTGAAAATAAATTTAGAAAAATTGAAAGTAAGAGTTTCTTTAAAATCTATATTCCACTATATGCTATTTTTGCAATATTTTCTTTATGTATCCCAAAAATTGTAAGTTTTCGAAAAATTCCTAAGCTTTATTCCGAAAGATATTTTGGAAAAGAATCACATGGGACAAATAAGGTTCAAAAGTTTGGAGCGGTAAGACGCGATGATAATATATTATTAATCGGTGATAGCCATGCATGGTCTTTAAAGCCTTATTTTGATTACATTGGTAAGAAGAATGGTTTTTCTTTTAAGACATTAACATGTGATTCGTATCCAGCTCTAGCAGGTATAAAAAAAGCTGATATTCCAAAAGATAAAATTAAATTTCTTGAATCAAGCAAGCAATTAATCCCTATTACTCAGCACTTAATTAGCGAAAGCGAAATAATAATTTTGGTAATAACTGGTATTAAAAGACCAATTTCAGAATATGAAGCGATAGAAAATTTAAGCAAGCAACTAAAGTCTAATCAAAAATTAATATTAATTAATTCGTTTCCAGCGTTAGATAAAAATCCCTTAAAATTAAACGCAGGTTTTATAAAAAAAAGCAATTATAAATTTGTAAAAGAAGAGAGCAGTTATACTTATAAAAGATTGAAAAGTATTTCTGATGAATACGATAATGTCTATTTTTACGATGTAAGTAAGGGGGTCATTACAGAAGATATGGGATATATCAATGATACTGTTGCATATTATGATTCGGGCCATATTAATACTTATGGCGCAGTTAAAATGGCAAAAGAGCAAAACAATGATTTTATGAAATTGTTTTCTAACATTAGGCAAAGCAAGTAACTTCGAATTCAAAAGGCTATGTTGCATACAAAGTTTTTGAGCAATATCTTTTTTGAATTAATTTTACTAGCTTCAACAAAAATCCTTTTTTTATTTAATATCTAAATAATTTACATCAAATTCCCTTTAATAATATTTACAATTGCACTTACAATATATTGAATCCCAATTGAAATAACTATAAAACCCACAATTCTAGAAATTGCAACAATTCCTGAAGCGCCTAATATTCGGGCTAAATAATGAGCGCTTTTTAGAATTGCAAAAATAGCTACTGCGATTGCAAGGATCGCTAATGAAGAAATTATAATTTCGTTTAATTCGTGATGTTCTTGGTAAAAAGCAATTAATAGAGACATAGATCCAGGCCCTGCAAGCATTGGTATTGCAAGAGGAGTCAGCGCAATATCATTTCTTTGTTGTGCTTCATTTTCAATTTTTTTATTGATTCCTCGTTTTTTGTTGAACTTTCCTGAAAGTAAAGAGAAACCAGAATTTACAATTACGATTCCGCCAGCAATTCTTAAAGCGTCAATGCTAATTCCGAAAAAAGTTAGAACATATTGACCAATAAAATAAGAAACCAGTAAGATGATAAAAACATTGATAGCAGTCCAAAGTGAAATTCGAGATCTTTCTTTTTGAGAGTCGTGTTGAGTTAGTCCGACAAAAATTGGCACAGTCCCAATTGGATTAAGTACCGAGAATAATGCGGCAAACAAGTAGATGAATAATTCCATATAATATTGGTTAGTGAGGTAAATGTAGTTATTTTTTGATGCTTTGATGTAGAATTATGTTATAATAATGTTTTTTATTATTATTGATTCCGAATTAAAGACATAAAGTTAAATCGTTCTTTTTGATTACTTTTGCAGTCTAAATAAAAACTATGAAAAGCAAAAAAACATTAGTTATAGGAGCATCGACAAATCCAGAACGTTATTCTTATAGAGCAGTAAATATGTTGGTAGGAAAAGGGCATTCTGTATTGGCAATTGGTCAAAAAACTGGCGAAGTTGCTGGTGTAAAAATTCAAACGAAAGCAATACCAGTTAAAAATATTGATACTATTACTTTGTATTTAAATCCTGTTCGTCAGAGAGATTATTATAATTACATTATTGAATCACATCCTAAAAGAGTAATTTTTAATCCAGGAACAGAGAATCCTGAATTGTATCAATTATTAGAGCTTAATGATATTCAAGTTGAAGTAGCTTGTACTTTAGTCTTATTGACTACAAATCAATACTAAGTTATTGTTTATTGCTTTCTTTTAAGTCTCGAAAAGAAAGGGGTTTCGTAATAAAACAACAATAGGATAGAGCTTTGAATTTAATGGCTCTAATGTAGGCTAAACCATTAAAAATATTACTTTTGTGGTCATGGAATTTTCATCAAAATTAATTGAAAAAGCAGTAAACGAAATGTCACAATTACCTGGGATAGGTAAACGCACAGCACTTCGACTAGTTCTTCATTTGTTAAAACAACCGAAAGAACAGACTGCTTTTTTGTCTCAAGCATTATTAAATATGCGTGATGATATTAAGTTTTGCGAAAGTTGCCATAATATTTCTGATACTAAAGTGTGTGAGATTTGCGCCAATCCAGTTAGAAATCATGAAACAATATGTATTGTAGAAGATATTCGAGATGTTATGGCAATAGAAAATACTGGACAGTTTAAAGGAATATATCATGTGCTTGGCGGGAAAATTTCCCCTATTGAAGGAGTTGGTCCGAATCAGTTGAATATTTCTAGTTTGGTTACAAAAGTAAAATCTGGAAATGTAGCAGAAATTATTTTTGCATTAAGCTCAACAATGGAAGGAGATACGACAAATTTTTATATCTATAAACAAATTGCAGATGCTGAGATCATAATTTCAACAATTGCAAGAGGAATATCAGTAGGAGATGAATTAGAGTATGCAGACGAAATAACGCTTGGAAGAAGTATTTTGCATAGAGTACCTTTTGAAAAAACATTTAAAAATAATTAACTAAGCCCCAATAAAAGTTAAGTTTTTCTGTACGATATAGGAAAAGCGATACTTGCTATAAAATTGAACGAATGACAAAAAACAGCTTTTTTTTATTCCTATTAATTTCGATATTATTTACTTCATGTATTCCAATTAAAGATTTGGTATACCTTCAAGATAAAAATAAATCAGACGAACAAACAACAATTGCAGCAGTAGAATCGAAACCCTATAGGTTGCAAGTAAGTGATGTTATTAGCATTAATATAAAAGCAATTGATCCTAAGCTAGTTTCTATTTTTAATACTACAGAATCTCAAAATGGACAAACCGCGAAGGGAGAATCTAGTTTGTACTTCGATGGATTTACGGTTGATGACCATGGAAATATAAGAATGCCAATTCTGGGAGAAATTAATGTAATTGGTTATACTCTTGAAGAAGTGCGTTTAAAAATTGAAAAAAAATTATTGGAAGAATATTTCAAAAGTGAAGCCAATATTTTTGTTACAGTTAAGTTAGCTGGTTTTAGATATACAATTAATGGTGAAGTAGGAAGTACAGGAACAAAAACTCTATTTAAAGAAAATGTAACTATTCTGGAAGCTGTTGCAAATGCAGGAGATATTACCACGGTTGGTAACAGAAAAGAAGTAACTGTAATACGTCAGACCCCAACAGGTGTACAAATGCATGATATTGATCTGACAGATGTAAATGTTATGAAATCACCATATTATTATTTACAGCCAAATGATTATATCTATGTAAAACCCTTAAGACAAAAAACGTGGGGAACAGGCCAAACAGGAATACAGTCTATAGGAACAATAATTACATTATTGTCTTTGGCAACCACAGTTTACCTAATTATAAAGTAATATAGATTTTTAAAATGTTAGACATTAAAGACTTCGCTATTTTTGAAAATCATTCTCATTTTGATTTTAAAGGGTTTCTGTTGAAAATTGTAGGATACTGGAAATGGTTTGTTATAAGTTTGATTATTACATTCACAATTGCTTACCAGATTAACGTTCGTAAAGAAAAAATTTACGGAATGCAGACAATGATTTCTATTAAAGAAGAGAGTAATCCTTTTTTTACATCAAATACAAGTTTGGTTTTCAACTGGGGAGGAATTTCAGATCAAGTAAATGGTATTTCTACAGTTTTGCAATCAAGATCTCACAATGAGTTGGTTGTAGATAAACTTCAATTTTATATCGATTATTTAGAGCAAGGAAAATATAATTTAATAGATTCATATGGATCTGTACCATTTTATGTTGATATTGACAAAACGAAGGGCCAAATTGTAAATACATTAATTGGTATAAAATTTTTAAGCGAAAATGAGTATCAAATAAGTATTCCATTTGAAGTTAATTCAGTTTCGTTAATTACTTATAACGATAATTCGTATAATAATACGTCAGTACAACCTATAATGTTTGTTAAAAAATATAAAGTTGGAGAACGTGTTAATCTTCCATTTTTAAATTGGAAAATTCAAATAACGGATAATCCTGGTCTTTATAAAGGAAAAGAGTACTTTGTTAGATTTAATGATTTTGATGCAACAGTTTCTAAATACAGAGGTGTAAATGTAGATTCAGGAAAAAATAGTGGATCATTATTGACTTTGTCTATGCAAGGTACTAATAAAGCTAGAATGGTTGATTATTTGAATGCTACTGTTAGAATGCTGATTAAAATACAACTTGATGGTAAAAATCAATTTGCAACAAATACTATAAGATTTATTGATAGTACTTTGGTGGCAATGGAATCGCAGCTTAAACAAACAGGTAATGAATTAAAGTCTTTTCAAAAAGATAAAAATATTTATGAGATAGAAGATGGTGGTTCTAAAGTTTCAGATAAAATAATGAATTTTGATGTTGAAAAAGATCAAGTTACTAGAAAAATTGCGTATTATAATTCATTAAGATCGTATTTAAACAATAGTGTTGATTATTCTAGATTACCAGCGCCCTCTGTTGCGGGAATTGAGGATCCAAATATTGTTGCAAATGTTTCTAAACTTATAGGGCTTTCTACTCAAAGATCTGAAATGGCGTATGCGGTAAAGAGTGAAAAAATATTTAAGGATTTTGATAATCAGATGGCAGCAGTAAAAAATGTTCTTCAAGAGAATATTGTGACCGCAAAAGCAGCTTTAATGTATGATTTATCCTTATTAAATGCTAAAATTGGTCAAGCCGAAAGTACAGTTAAAAAACTTCCTGCGGAACAGCAAGAATTATTAAAGATTAAAAGGAAATATGATTTAAATGACAATATTTATACCGCATTTCTTCAGAAAAGAAATGAGGCAGAAATTGTCAGAGCCTCTAATTTATCAGATATTCACTTTATTGATCCTGCAAAAGATATAGGAGGAGGTTTAATTGGACCTAAAACCTCAGTGAATTATGTAATGGCGTTGTTTGTTGGTGTTTTAATTCCCTTGCTCTTTGTTCTCGTGATTTTTTTTATTAATAATTCGATTCAGAATACTGAAGAAATTAGTAAATTAACTCAAATACCATTACTAGGAGTAGTCGGTTTTAGTAAAGATTCAGGCAGTATGGCAGTTTTTGAAAAACCAAAATCAGCTCTTTCCGAATCATTTAGAGGAATACGTTCTTCCCTTCAATTTTTATATAAAAAACAACAGGTGAGCGGATCAAAAACTTTAATGATTACTTCTTCAATTAGTGGGGAAGGAAAAACTTTTTGCTCTATAAATATAGCGACTGTTTTTGCTTTAAGCGAAAAGAAAACAGTAATCGTTGGTCTAGATTTAAGAAAGCCAAGGTTAGCAGATGAATTTCAATTAAAAACACCTTTAGGGGTTGTTAACTATCTAATCAGGCAAAATAGTTTAGAAGAAATTACGAATTCTACACCTATTCCAAATTTAGATGTAATTCTATCAGGGCCAATACCTCCAAATCCTTCAGAGTTGATTTTAAGTGATGGAATGAAAGAATTAATTGATGAATTAAAAGAAAAATACGATTATATAGTTTTAGATACGCCACCAGTAGGTTTAGTTGCAGACTCATTAGAACTAGCTCAGTTTGCCGATGTGACATTGTATATTGTGAGACAGAATTATACTAAGAAAGATATGATAACGTTGTTGAATACAAGACTTAAACGTGGAGAGTTAAGTAGCGTGAGTATTGTATTGAATGGTTACGAAAATAAAGCAAAATATGGTACAGGTTATGGATATGGTTACGGTTATGGAGCATATTCCAATGGTTATCACGAGGAAGAAATCAAGGATGGATTTTGGAAAGCGTTTGTGAATCGAATTAGAAAAAGCTAAATTTTTGACAAATGGGAAATGAGATGAAAAGTACGGTATTAATTACAGGAGGAGCTGGATTTATAGGCTCAAATTTGACTGAGTATTTTTTAGGCTTAGGTTATAAGGTCGTTTGTTTAGATAATTTTTCTACTGGTCATCGTCATAATTTAAAAGATTTTTTAGATAATCCTGATTTTAAATTGATTGAAGGTGATATCAGAAATTTGGCAGATTGTAATTTAGCGGTTCAAGGAGTAGATTATGTATTACATCAGGCAGCGTTAGGTTCTGTACCTCGATCGATAAAAGATCCAATTACGACAAATGATGTAAATGTTTCTGGATTTTTAAATATGCTTACTGCGGCGCGAGATGCTAAAGTAAAACGATTTGTATATGCCGCAAGTTCATCAACTTATGGAGATTCTCAAGGATTGCCAAAAGTGGAAGATGTTATAGGGAAACCATTATCTCCTTATGCAATTACAAAATATGTAAACGAATTGTATGCAGAGATTTTTAGCAAAACTTACGGATTAGAAACAATTGGACTTCGTTATTTTAATGTTTTTGGTAGAAAACAAGATCCTAACGGAGCATATGCAGCTGTAATTCCAAAGTTTGTAAAACAATTTATGAATCATGAAAGTCCTGTAATTAATGGAGATGGAAATTATTCTCGTGATTTTACATATATCGACAATGTTATTCAAATGAATGAGCTGGCTATGATTTGTCAAAATCCAGAGGCTTTTAATACTGTTTATAATACAGCGTTTGGAGATAGGAATACACTGAATGATTTGATTACCTATTTAAAAGAATATTTATCAGGCTTTGACCCAAAAATAAAGGATGTGCCAGTTATTTATGGTGAAAATAGGGCGGGAGATATTCCTCATTCTTTGGCAAGTATTGAAAAAGCAAAAAGAAATCTTGGTTATAATCCAAAGTATTCTTTGCAAGACGGATTAAAAGAAGCTGTTGAATGGTATTGGAATAATTTGAAATGAAATTAAATTTAAGATTAATATAAATCAAATGAAAATTACAAAAATTTGCTGCATTGGTGCAGGATATGTTGGTGGACCAACTATGGCAGTTATTGCTCAAAAATGTCCACATATTCAGGTTACAGTTGTTGATTTAAATGAGCAAAGAATAGCGGATTGGAATGATCCAAATCCTGAAAATATTCCGATTTATGAACCTGGTCTTTCTGAAATTGTAGCAGAAGCAAGAAGTAGAAATTTATTTTTTTCGACAGATGTTGATAATGCAATTGATGAAGCACAAATGATATTTATTTCAGTAAACACTCCTACTAAAACTTATGGTAAAGGTAAAGGAATGGCGGCTGACTTAAAATATATTGAACTATGTGCAAGACAAATAGCAAGAGTAGCAAAACAAAATAAAATTGTAGTTGAAAAATCAACTCTGCCAGTTCGTACTGCTGAAGCAATTAAAAGCATATTGGATAACACTGGAAATGGTGTTCAGTTTCAAATTCTTTCTAATCCAGAATTTTTGGCAGAGGGAACTGCCATAACTGATTTGTTAAATCCAGATCGTATTTTGATTGGTGGAGACACAACTGAGGAAGGAGAGGAAGCAATTAATGCTTTGGCTGATGTTTATTCAAACTGGGTAAGTAGAGAGAGAATTTTGACAACAAATGTTTGGTCATCAGAATTATCTAAACTTACAGCAAATGCATTTTTAGCGCAACGTATATCTTCAATTAATGCAATGTCAGAGCTTTGTGAAAAAACTGGCGCAGATATAAATGAAGTTGCGAGAGCGATTGGTATGGATAGCAGAATTGGTCCGAAATTCTTAAAAGCTTCTGTAGGATTTGGAGGTTCTTGTTTTCAAAAAGATATTCTCAATTTAGTCTATATTGCAAAATCATATGGCTTAAATGAAGTTGCGGATTATTGGGAACAAGTAATTATCATGAACGATCACCAAAAAAGAAGATTCTCAAATAAAATTGTTCAAACATTATATAATACAGTAGCTGATAAAAAAATTACATTTTTGGGCTGGGCTTTCAAAAAAGATACAAACGATACAAGAGAGTCTGCTGCAATTTATGTTGCTGATGATTTAATAAATGAACAAGCTAAAATCTCAGTTTTTGATCCGAGAGTTTCTAAAAATAAAATGTTGAACGACTTAGATTATTTGGAAACAAGAGGAAGTCAGGAAAATATTAATGCTTTAAGTGTGTATGAAAATGGATATGAAGCTTGTAAAGGAGCACATGCTATTGCGATCTTAACAGAGTGGGATGAGTTTACAGTTTATGATTGGCAAAAGATTTACGATTCAATGCATAAACCAGCTTTTGTATTCGATGGAAGAAATATTTTAAATGCTAAACAATTAGAATCAATTGGTTTCGTTTATAATGGTATTGGATCATAAACTGGTTTTGTAGTGGTAAAATGAAGTAGTAAAAACTGCGTCATCATAAATAAAAAAAAATGAATTGGTACGTAGTTTATACAAAACCGAAATGGGAGAAAAAAGTTGCAGATAAACTTAATCAACTTGGAATAGAATGTTATTGTCCATTGATAACGCAGGTAAAACAATGGTCAGATCGTAAGAAGAAAATCGAAATGCCTCTTTTTAGTTCCTATGTTTTTGTTCAGTTGCCTGATTTAGATCGTAATTTAGTTTTTCAAGTGCAGGGAGTAGTTAGGTACCTATTTTGGCTAGGAAAACCTGCAATAGTTAAAGATCAAGAAATTGAAATTATTAAAAAGAGTTTAAAGGCTCCAAACCTAAGTGATGTTTCAGTCTCTAGTATTCAGGTTGGAGATAGAATCAAATTAGAATCAGGCGCATTTAATAATCAAAATGCAATAGTTCAAGAAGTATCTAGTAGTTATTATGTACTTGTTTTAGAAGCGTTAGGGTGTGTTTTGAAGATAAAGTATAAATGATTTAAGAAGTTAAGATATAACAGAAGAGAAAGTCTTTTAAGATATTTTTCTTCTGTTTTTTTATTATGTATTTATTTACAGCCTGATTAATAGATTGTTGCGAAAATTAGTTTTTTTTTAGTAATTCGTTTTGTAAGTATTACGGGAAACCGTATTGAATAACTAGACTTATTATGTTATATTTGCCGAAAATGATTAATTTAGGTATCTGAGTCAGAATTTTGTGACTGAGAACGGCGAAGCCATGAGTTTTATTGACCAGAAATAAATTAAAAAATATGAATTTGGAAGTTAAAGTAAAAATTGCAGTTATAGGTTTAGGTTATGTGGGATTGCCTTTAGCTCGATTATTTGCTACAAAATACTTAGTAGTAGGATTTGATATAAATGAATCAAGAGTTGACTCCTTACGATCTGGAACAGATAGTACTTTAGAAGTAGAAGACGATGTTTTAAATGAAGTTTTAGTAGAGAGTCTAGATGAAGAAAAAGGCTTGTATTGTACTACATCGATAAATGATATTAAAGAATGTAATTATTATATAGTTACTGTTCCTACTCCTGTAGATAAAAATAATAGACCTGACTTAACTCCCTTGTATAAATCGAGTGAAACGGTTGGGAAAGTTTTGAAAAAAGGAGATATTGTTATTTATGAATCAACTGTTTATCCTGGAGTAACAGAAGAGCAATGTGTGCCGGTTTTAGAAAAAGTTTCAGGCTTGAAATTTAATAAAGATTTTTTTGCAGGATATTCTCCCGAAAGAATAAATCCTGGCGATAAGGAGCATACTGTTGAAAAAATATTAAAAGTAACTTCTGGTTCAACTCCTGAAATAGGATTAAAAGTTGACGCATTATATAAATCTGTAATTACAGCAGGAACACATTTGGCACCTACAATAAAAGTTGCAGAAGCGGCGAAAGTTATTGAAAATTCTCAGCGAGATATTAACATTGCTTTTGTTAACGAATTGGCCAAAATATTCAATTTAATGAATATTGATACCCAAGAAGTATTAACAGCGGCCGCTACGAAATGGAATTTTTTACCTTTTAAGCCAGGTCTTGTTGGCGGACATTGCATTGGCGTCGATCCATATTATTTAGCACAAAGGGCGCAAGAATTTGGATATCATCCTGAAATAATTTTAGCAGGAAGACGTTTAAACGATAGCATGGGAGAATATGTTGCTTCGCAAATCGTAAAGTTGATGATAAAAAAAGGAATTTCTGTTAATGGTGCAAACCTGTTAATGTTAGGAATTACTTTCAAAGAGAATTGTCCGGATGTGCGTAATACTAAAATTGTTGATGTAATAAAAGCTTTAAAAGATTACGGAATAACAGTTACAGTTTTTGATCCATTTGCTAATATTGAAGAAGTAGTGAAAGAGTACAAACTAGAAACTGTAAATATTTTGCCTAAAAAAAAATTCGATGCATTGGTATTAGGAGTAGCGCACTCAGAATTTCTTGAAATTGATTTTTCAAATTTGAAAAAAGACAAAAGTTTAATTTATGATGTAAAAGGAGTTTTAGGATCTTTAGCCGATAATAGGCTATAAATTTTGAAATTTCTTTTTTTATTTAAAAATATATGAGTTCAAATAAATCTGTTACACATGTAATTCTTACTGGAGGAGTTGGAAGTAGACTATGGCCTCTTTCGCGTAAAAGTCGACCAAAACAATACCTTGAAATATTTGATGGAAAATCTTTGTTTGAAATGACCGTCGAACGAAATAGCCATTTAGCAAATAAAGTAATGGTTGTTGGAAATGTTGATAATTTTCACTTAAGCAGTAAAGTAATGGAAAAAACTAGTACTTCATACGTAAATATTGTTGAAGCTACTCCTCGAAATACAGCTGCTGCAATTGCATTTGCGGCATTTGCCTCCGAACCCGATGATATTTTGATTATTACTCCATCAGATCATATTATTGATCAAATGTATAATTATAATCAAGCAATATCTGAAGCTGTTTTAAAAGCGAATGAAGGATTTATTGTGACATTCGGAATAATACCTACTAAGCCAGAAACAGGATATGGTTATATAGAGGCAAAAGGTGACAATGTTATTTCATTTAGGGAAAAACCAAATGAAACTACAGCAAAAGAGTTTATTGCAAAAGGTAATTTTTTATGGAATAGTGGAATGTTTTGTTTTAAAGCAAGTGTTCTATTAGAAGAATTAAAGAAATTTCAACCAGATGTATATGAAAAATCTAAAATGGTGTGGAAAATGAATAAAAATGGATTTCTAGATTTAGATCTATCCATGGAAATTCCTTCGATTAGTGTTGATTATGCCGTAATGGAAAGAAGTAAAAAAATTAAAGTTGTACCAGCTTCTTTTTCTTGGTCTGATTTAGGTTCGTTTGAATCAGTATATGATTATTTAAATTCTAAAGGCCATTCCACAGATTTAAATGGTAATATGGTTATAGGATGTGATAAGCATACAACTTTTTTAGGTTTAAAAAACACTATTTTTGTTTATACTGAAACTGCTAATCTGATTTTGCAAAAAGAAAATTCGCAAGATGTGAAGGATATTTACACTGAACTGGAAAAACAAAATTCGGATTTATTAAATTAATTATAATGAAAAAAATTCTTATAACTGGTGGAGCTGGTTTTATTGGCTCTCATGTAGTTAGACGTTTTGTTAATAAATACCCAGAATATCAAATTTTTAATCTAGATGCCTTGACTTATGCAGGGAATCTTGAAAATATTAAAGATATTGAAAATAATGCAAATTATACTTTTTTAAAAGGCGATATCGTTGATGAAGTATTCATTAATGAACTTTTTTCAAAACATAATTTTGATGGAGTTTTGCACTTGGCAGCAGAATCGCATGTTGATCGGTCAATTGAAGACCCATTAGCATTTGTAAAAACGAATGTAATCGGCACAATGAATTTATTAAATGCCGCTAAAAATCAGTGGAAAAATAATTCTGATGGAAAAAGATTCTATCACATTAGCACAGACGAAGTGTATGGAAGTTTAGGAGCAGAAGGATTATTTACAGAAACCACATCATATGATCCTAATTCACCTTATTCTGCGTCAAAAGCAAGTTCGGATCATTTTGTTAGAGCTTATGGGGAAACTTATGGTTTACCTTATGTTTTAACGAATTGTTCTAATAATTATGGCTCTTATCATTTTCCAGAAAAATTAATTCCACTTTTTATAAATAATATTATAAATAATAAGCCTTTGCCAGTTTACGGAGATGGAAACTATACCAGAGATTGGCTATTTGTTGAAGATCATGCTGTCGCAATTGATTTAGTTTTTCATGAAGGTAAAAATCATGAAACATATAATATTGGAGGCTTTAACGAGTGGAAAAATATTGATTTGGTAAAATTATTATGCAGTATTATGGATCAAAAGTTAAGAAGAGAAGAAGGAACTTCTCAGCAATTGATCACATTTGTAAAAGATAGACCAGGACATGATTTAAGATATGCAATTGATGCATCAAAAATTAATAAAGAATTAGGTTGGAAACCATCTGTAACTTTTGAAGAAGGTTTAGAAAGAACAATAAATTGGTATCTTAATAATGAAGAATGGTTGAAGAATGTAACATCAGGATCATATAAAGATTATTACAAAAAACAATATTCATAAAATAAAAAATTTTAGAATTAAATCGACATGAAAAAAATAACATATGCCCTTGTTTTATTTTTTGCTTTTTTGTTTTCATATTCTGTAAAGGCACAGGACGTACTTAAATCAAAAGATTTAAGTACAGTTAAAGTAGATTATTTATCAGATGATGATTTGGCTAAAATTAGTGCACAATTGAAAAGTAATAATACTACAATAGAGCAAGCAGAGCCAATGGTACTTTCAAAAGGTATGAGTCCGACAGAATTTCAAAAGCTAAAGGATAGATTAAATGATTACAATAATAAATTATTAAAAGAAGTGGATAAGCCTAAAATTCAGGAAACAAAAAATGAATTTGGGAGAAAACAAGATAAAATTAAAAATGAAAAAGTTAAAGATTCTGTTAATGTTTTAATCTTTGGTTCTGAATTGTTTGATAATCCAACTTTAAATTTTGAACCAGATTTAAAGGTGGCAACGCCAATGAAGTACATGTTGGGTCCAGGCGATGAATTGCAAATAAGTGTTTATGGAGTTCAAGAGTACAATGCATCAGTACCAGTTTCAGTTGAAGGCATGATTTCTATCCAATATGTGGGACAAATTTCAGTATCTGGGATTTCTATCGAAGCGGCTACACAAAAAATAAAAGCTGCGATTGCAAAAGTATACAGTACTGTCCGTTCAGGACAATCTCAGGTAAGTGTTAGTCTAAGTCAAATAAGAACAATCAAAATAACAATAGTTGGAGGTAAACAGCCAGGGAATTACTCTATTTCTTCTCTCGCTACAGTTTATAATGCATTACATTTAGCAGGTGGTCCTGGAAAAAATGGAAGTTATAGAAATATTGAATTAATTAGAAATAATAAGGTCTATAAGAATATTGATATATATAGATTTTTAGTAAAGGGCGATCAATCTGATAATGTTGGCTTAAAAGAAAATGATGTAATCAGAATTCCAGCATATACTCAACGAGTTACTGTAGAAGGGGAAGTAAAACGTCCTGGTATTTTTGAAATGAAAAAAGGTGAAACTTTTTCAGATTTATTGAATTTTGCTTCAGGGTTTAATGAATTTGCTTATACTGCTTCAGTAAACGTATTGCAGAAAACGGGTAAAGAATTTAAAGTTCATGACATAAATGAAAGTGAATATAATTCTTACCTTCCTCAATCAGGGGATGTTTTTAGAATTACCAAAATTTTAAATCGCTTTGAAAACAGAATAAAAATAGAAGGTGCTGTTTTTAGACCTGATTATTATTCGTTTACTGAAGGCATGCGTGTCTCTGATCTTATAACGAGAGCGGAAGGACTGAAAGAAGATGCATACAGTAAAAGAGCAAGAATAATTCGTCTAAAAACTGATTTGACAACAGAAATTGTTAATGTAGATCTGAGCGCTGCGTTGTCTGGAGATTTAAATGCAGATGTTGAATTAAAAAGAGAAGATATAGTTACTGTTTATTCTATTCTTGATTTTAGAGAAGAATATAAAGTTACTATCGATGGAGAAGTAAAAAATCCTGGCGTATATGATTATTTTGAAAATTTAACTTTAAATGATTTAATTATACAAGTTGGCGGTTTAACAGGATCCGCATCCAAAAGGGTAGAAATTGCTAGGATGATAAAATCAGATTATATTGATGATTCAGATCCAAAGCGTATTGAATTGGTTCAATTTGAAATTACTTCGGATAATAATGAGCAAGTCAAAAATTTTATTTTAAAACCCTTTGATGTAATTAATATTCGACGAATTGCAGTTTATGAAAAACCTCAAATGGTTGTAATAAAAGGAGCTGTTACATATCCAGGGAAATATGTTTTGGCAAATAAAAAAGAAACAGTTTATAATGTTGTAATGAGAGCTGGAGGATTAACATCTGTTGCTAATTTAGAGGGAATGAAGATTCTTAGACCAATTAAAGAGGAGCAGATAGAAAAACTAAAAACTGTAGATCTGAATTTGTCTAAAACGGATAGTTTAAACAATAAGCTCATAAACAAACTTGAAAATGATTTGAAATTTTCTACGATTCCAATTAACTGGGAAAAAATAGTAAAGAACAAAAACCATTATTCTAACGTGACTTTGTTTCCAGGTGACGAAATTGAAGTAGCTGTTTATAATGAAGGAGTAAAAGTTACAGGAAATGTATTATTGACATCAGAAATTCCATATAGGAAAGGAAAAGGATTTAAATATTACATTAATTCAGTTGGAGGAGTTGATAGTAAAGGCTGGAAGAAAAAGGCCTACATTATTTATCCTAATGGTAAAGCAGATGTAACTAAATCATTTTTATTTTTTAGAACATATCCAGATGTAGAACCTGACTCACAGATAGTAGTTCCTGAAAAACCTGAAACGAAAAAAATGAGTACAGGAGAATGGGTTAGCATTGGAAGTGTGTTAACAAGTTTAGCATTATTAATCGTTACAGCATTTAAATAAAATTAAAACATATGTCTATTAAAGATGATGAAATAACAATAAAAGACTTAATCAATATTGTTAAAAAATGGTACGTCTACTTGCTTTTAAAATGGAAAATTATTGTTTTATGTGGATTATTTGGTGCTGGATTGGGATTGAGCTATTCTCTTCTTAAAAAGATATCTTATAAAGCAACTTTATCTTTTGCATTGGAAGACGAAAAGGGAGGAGGAGGAATTGGTAGTGCTTTGGGTTTGGCAAGCTCACTTGGTTTAGATTTAGGTGGTAGCGGTGGCGGAATTTTTAGCGCCTCTAATTTGACTACATTGTTTAAATCTCGTGCCATGGTAGAGAAAACATTGCTCTCTTCAGTAATAGATAACGGGAAAGAAATTTCACTTGCAGAACTGTTAATAAGAAACAATAATTGGCGAGAAAATTGGAATAAGAATCCCAAATTTAGAAATATTCAATTTCCACCAAATTCAAACCGAAAACTTTTTACACGTGCTCAAGATAGTATACTGAAGGTTATGTACGAAAGTTTTGCAAGGGGAGCTTTGGAAGTAGCGCAAAAAGACAAAAAAATATCAATTGTAACTATTGAAGTGACAACTAAAGACGAATTGTTTTCTCAATATTTTTGTGAAGGGCTAGTAGAACAGGTGTCAAATTTTTATATCGATACGAGAAGCAAAAAAGCACGTTTGAATATGAATATTCTAGAAAGGCAAACAGATTCTATACGAACAGAGCTTAATAGTTCAATAACTGGTGTTGCAGTAGCAAATGATAATACTTTTAATTTAAATCCCGCTTTAAACATTAGAAGAGTACCCTCTTCAAGAAAACAGGTAGATGTCCAGGCAAATTCAGTAATTTTAGGAGAATTAGTTAAACAAACAGAATTAGCAAAAGTAACGCTTAGGAGAGAGACGCCTTTAATTCAAGTTATTGACAGACCAATCTTACCTTTGGAAAATGATAGAATTAGTAAAATCAAAGGTATTATTCTTGGTGGTTTCTTATTTGGCTTTATTTCAGTTTTAGGATTAATAATTAAAAAAACTTTATCTGATTTAAATAATAATTAATTCGTGAGAATTATTTTTTATATAATATTAAAATAATTAAAATGAAAATATTAGTAACTGGAGTAGCTGGTTTTATTGGTTATCATCTAGCAAAATCTCTGTTAAATAAAGGTTTTGAGGTTGTTGGAATAGATAATATTAATAATTATTATGATATTAATTTAAAATTTTCAAGACTCGAACAACTAGGAATAGAAAGAAACTTAATAAAAGATGATTTTCTTCTGGGGAGTACCAGTTTTGACAGTTTTACTTTTGCGAAAATTGACATAACAAATTTAGAATCTCTTCGAGGTTTATTTGAAGAACAAAAATTTAATTATGTTGTTAATTTAGCAGCACAGGCTGGTGTACGTTATTCATTAGAAAATCCTCATACTTATATTCAGTCTAACATTGTCGGATTTGTAAATCTTTTAGAATGTTGTCGAAATTACAAAATTCAACATTTTCTATATGCTTCTAGTTCTTCAGTATATGGTGCTAATACAAAGATTCCATTTTCAGAAAATGATCGTGTCGATACCCCAGTTAGTCTATATGCTGCAACAAAAAGAAGCAATGAATTGTTAGCATATACCTATAGCCATCTTTATAATCTTCCTACAACTGGATTAAGATTCTTTACGGTATATGGGCCTTGGGGACGTCCAGATATGGCTCCAATGTTATTTGCTAATGCAATAAGAAAAGGTGAAGCAATTAAAATTTTTAATAATGGAGAGATGGAACGCGATTTCACATATATTGATGATATTGTAGAAGGAATTATTTGCAGTCTTATTGTTTTACCTGCAAAAGAAACAAAAGCTGATATTTTAAATTTAGGAAATTCGAAACCGATTAAACTGATGGACTTTATCTCTATTATGGAAGATGGCTTTGGAAAAAAAGCGATCAAGGAATATCTTCCAATGCAAGATGGCGATGTAAAAATTACTTATGCAGATACATCATTAATAGAACTTGAAAAAGGATATAAGCCTAACTCAGATTTAAAGATAGGTGTGGATTTATTCATAAAATGGTTTAACAAATATTATAAAACAGATGTTCAAAAATAAAATTTTATTGATAACAGGAGGAACTGGCTCTTTTGGAAACGCAGTGCTTCGTGGTTTTTTAGAATCTGAACTTAGTGAAATAAGAATTTTTTCTCGAGATGAAAAAAAACAGGAAGACATGAGAATTGAGTACGGAAATCCTAAACTCAAATTTTATATAGGTGATGTTAGAGATTTATCAAGTATTAATGCAGCAATGGTAGGTGTCGATTATGTTTTTCATGCTGCAGCTTTGAAACAGGTACCTTCTTGTGAGTTTTTTCCTTTAGAAGCAACAAAGACTAATGTTGTCGGTACAGCAAATGTAATTCAATCAGCAATCAATAATAAAGTTAAAAGAGTTATTTGTTTAAGTACAGATAAGGCTGCTTATCCTATTAATGCAATGGGGATTTCAAAAGCTTTAATGGAAAAAGTAGCAATTTCAGAGTCTAGAAATATACCTGAAGGAGGACCAATTATATGTGTGACAAGATATGGTAACGTTATGGCTTCTAGAGGTTCTGTAATACCATTGTTTATTAAACAATTAAAAACAGGAAATGCTTTAACAGTAACAGACCCAAAAATGACGAGGTTTTTGATGTCATTGGATGAAGCTGTAAGTTTAGTTATGTATGCTTTTGAGAATGGTAAACAAGGGGATTTATTCGTTCAAAAATCTCCTGCTTCTACAGTTGGAGATTTGGCTGAAGCAATGAAAATTATTTATAAAGCTGATAATGAAGTAAAGGTGATAGGAACACGTCATGGTGAAAAGCTATACGAAACCCTATTGACTAAGGAGGAGTTCGTTAAAGCTGAAAGTCTAGGAGATTATTTTAGGGTGCCAGCCGATAACAGAGACTTAAATTATGGCAAATATCTAAACGAGGGAGATGTCCAATTGTCAACAGATACGGAATATAATTCTCATAATACAAAACAGTTAAGTATTGAAGAAATTGTAGAAAAAGTGCTTTCTCTGAATTATATTGATGTTATTTAATATTTGTGCATAAATAATTGGTTCTCTCTAGAGGAAATTATTTTGATTAACGAATTAAGGTTGATTTTTAAAATTATTTGATAATTAAAAAAATTATGAAAAGAATAGGTATTACAGGACAAAATGGCTTTGTAGGAACTCATTTATATAATACATTAGGACTATTTCCAGATGAATTTGATAGAGTAGATTTTGATAAGACCTTTTTTGAAGATGACAACAAGCTAGATGATTTTGTCTCAAAATGTGATATTATTGTTCACTTAGCAGCATTAAACAGACATGAAAGTCCTCAAGTCATATACGATACAAACATTGCGTTAATTGAAAAATTAATTGTTTCATTCGAACGAACAAAAAGCCTTCCACAAGTTTTATTTTCTTCTTCATCACAAGAAACAAATGAAAGTTTGTATGGAGTATCAAAAATGCAAGGAAGAATTTTGTTTGAAAATTGGTCAAAAAAAAACAATAGCATTTTTACCGGTTTAATTATTCCTAATGTTTTTGGCCCATTTGGTAAACCATATTATAATTCGGTGATTGCAACTTTTTGCAATCAAGTAGCAGAGAATAAAGAAACAGAGATAAAGGTCGATAGTAATTTAAATTTGATTTATGTTGGAGAGTTAGTCAATGTATTTTTAGAGGAAATTAGAAATCCAGAGTCTAAAACATTGAAGGTTCAGCATACGAAAGAAGCTAAAGTTTCAGATTTATTAGCGCTTTTAAATAAATATAGGGATATATATCAAATTAATGGGGAAGTGCCAAATTTGGATAATAAATTCGAATTGAATTTATTTAATACATTTAGATCTTACATAAATCATAAAGAACATTTTCCAGTCAAAACAACGAAACATACAGATTCAAGAGGAAGCTTTGTAGAAATTATTAGGCATGGAATTGGTGGACAAACTTCTTTCTCAACAACAGAACCAAATATTGTTAGGGGAAATCATTATCATACTAGAAAAATAGAACGTTTTTTTGTTATAAAAGGAAAAGCGTTAATTCAATTGAGAAAAATAGGTACTGATGAAGTATTGGAGTTTTATTTAGATGGAGAATTTCCTTCTTATGTTGATATGCCAATTTGGTATACTCATAATATAAAAAATATTGGAGATGAGGTTTTATATACTAATTTCTGGATTAATGAACCTTACAATCCTAACGATCCTGATACTTACTTTGAAGAAGTATAAATTTAAAAAATAATTTAAAAATTAATGATTAATATTATAAGTATTAGTGGTATCGATTTTGATAAAGATGGTGGGGAAGCGTCGGATATTAGAACCAAATTTATAAATAAAGGATTTAAAACAGATGATACATCTATAAAAGTTTATTCTTACAAAGCAAATTATTCTGCCAGTACAAGTTTTGAAGGGCAATATATTTTTGAAGAAAAGAAAAATCAATCATCTTTTATATCTAAAGTAATTGCAGCTTTCAAAAAGAATTGGGATTTTTTTATTTTTCTAATGAAATTTAAAAGAGATGACATTATATTAATTGACAAACTTCCAATTATTTTAATTTATCCTTTTTTACTATTTAAAATTATTAGAAAAAACTACGTTGCTGCTCAATTTAGCGAATTTTTAGTCCACCACACAACACCCAATACTAAAATTGGAAAGATTCTAGGCAACTTTTATTTTTTTAGTTTGAAATTGTTATTAAAAAAGGTTGACCTTGTATTAGTTATTTCAAAAGAACATAGGAGATACTACGAATCTTTAGTTAAAAAAGAATGTAATTTTTTTGTTCTACCATTTTTAATTGACACTGATAAAAATGTTGATAATAATAGAGAAATAAATTCGAGATTTAAAGTTTGTTATGCAGGAGCTCTTTCTAAAAGCAATGGTGTTGAATTTTTGATAGATGCATTTGTAAATGTTGAAGATGCTGAATTAGAAATTTTCGGACCTTCAATAGATGGGTATGAAAAATTCTTAATAGATAAAGTTGATTCTCTTAAAATATCGCATAAGGTATTTATTAGTAAAGCAAAAGAAAATACAGAAACAATAAGATTGTTAGCTACAAAAGATTTGTTAGTTATCCCCAAATTAGATGATTTTAGAGCAAAAGGATATATTCCTTCAAAATTAGGTGATTTTTTATTTTCTGGAACCCCTGTACTTGTTACTGATGTAGGGGAAATGGATGAATATATTTTTGATGGTATAAATGGTTATATCATAAAAACAGAGGATCCTGTAGAATTTGGAAAAAAAATTGATTCAATTATTAATAATCAAGCCTCATCAGAATATATAGGAGTAGAAGGAAAGAAAACAACCATCAAATTTCATTATAAAAATCAGATGGACTCTTTTTTACTTTTTTTAAAAGAGATAATAAATGAATAAAGAATTAATTAAATCGTTTTTGATTTACGGTTTAACATCAGGATTAAGTAAATTTGTACCTCTCCTTTTAATCCCTATTTACACCAGAGTATTTTCGCCAGCAGATTATGGAACAATGGATGTCATACAGTCAATAGTTTTAATTTTGACTATTTTTGGGACATTACAACTAGAGACATCTATCCAAAGATATTATTACGAATTTAATGAAAAATTGAGAAAAAAGATGATTGCGACTGTTTTGATTGCAGTTTCAGTTCTTTCAATTTTACTTTGCATTATTACGTTTTTATTTGCTACGTTGTTATCTGAAATTTTGTTTAGTACAGAAATTTACAAAACAGAAATTTTAGTAGCCTCTTTTATTATTCCGTTTTTAAATATCTCAACAGTAAATTTTATAGTGTTACGCTATTTGAAAAAACCTTTTTTATTTGGTTTTTTAACTTTTTTACAAGTTGTAATAACTGCTTTAGCGACTGTCCTTTTGGTTTTATATTATAAATTAGGGATTAGCTCTGTTTTTTGGGGGCAATTGGCCGGTTTTTTTCTAATAACGGTAATTCAGTTTTATTTTATAAGAAATCATATAATTATATGTTGGAGTCCTAAATTGTTAAAAAAAATGTTGTCATTTGCTTTGCCTCAGTTTCCAGCAAGAATTGGTAGCACTAGTAATGCATATATTAATAGGTTTTTTATGATTGGGATGCTTTCAGCAACTTCAATAGGATTATTCTCAGTTGCTTTAAAGTTTGCTTCAATTATGCAGTTGGTATTAAGTGCTTTTTTAATGTCTTGGATACCGTTTATGTATGAAAATTTAAAAAAAAATAATCATAAAACCATTTTTAAAAATATTTTTAATATAGTTATTTATTTGTCTGGAGCATTTATAATTTTGATTTCTTTATTTTCAAAAGAGATCTTGGTTTTGTTTACAACAAAAAAATTCTTTGAAGCTTATTATTTATTACCAGGACTAATCTTTTACTATGGTTTGTTTATAGTTAAAGGAGTTGTAGATATTGGACCAATGATTTCAAAACGAATGATTTATTCGTCTTATTCCTATTTTATTTCATCAGTTATAAACATCTTCTTAATTTATCTTTTTGTTAAATTTTTTGGATTAAAAGGAGTGGTGTATGCTTTAATATTTACTAACATATTTTTGGTAATTCTTTGTTGGTATTACTCTGAAAAGCTATATCCTATTTTCTTTTCGAAAAGAATATTTTTATTTTACATATTAATATTGTTTCCACTGATTCTTTTACTGATGAATTTTGATGTAAATCTCCTATTTAGAATTTCGTTAAGTATACTAATTATAGTAGCTTCTTTGTTTTATATAAAAAAAATTAAATTGAATGAATAAAATGCCTTTAGTATCTGTGTTAATGAGTGTTTTTAATGAAAAAGAAGAATGGTTAAAAGAAGCAATTGATTCAATTTTAAATCAGACTTTTTTGAATTTTGAATTTATAATCATAAATGATAATCCTGAAAGAGAACTAAATATGTCTTTGTTGGAGGTGTATAAAGAAAAAGATTCTAGAATAGTTGTTCTTAATAATTCTGTTAATATTGGTCTTACGAAATCTTTAAATGTTGGTTTAAGATTAGCAAAAGGAAAATATATTGCCAGAATGGATGCTGATGACATTTCTTTGCCCAAAAGGTTGGAAATGCAATTTGATTTTTTAGAACGTAATTCAAATTGTATTGTATGCGGAACGTTTGTAGAAAACTTTGGGCTAAAAAAAGGTATCAGAAAATATCCGGTAAAACATGGTGATTGCTTAAATGAATTAATAATTAATTCATGCTTTGCGCATCCAAGTGTTATGTTTAGAAGAGACGTTTTATTGGCTCAGGATATTTGGTATGATGAAAATATGAGACAATCTCAAGATTACAAATTGTGGGTTGATCTAATCAATTTAGGAGAATTTTGTAATATATCAGAAGTTTTGTTAAAATATCGTATTACAAATCAACAAGTTTCAACAAAAAATAAAAAATCGCAACAAGGTTTTGCTAGAGAATGCCGTAGAATTGCAATAGGAAAATTATTTGAAAACAAGGCATTAAGTGTTCTATTAGATAAATTTAATTCCAAAGATATAAAATCAATTTCTTCTAGATTTAAAGGTTTTAAAAATCTTACACCACTATTATGGCTTTCATTAGAAAATTATCGTTTTTTTGATTTGTTAAATTTTCTTGCATCTGGTTCTTTTTTGAAATGTACTTTAGTCCAAAATGGTGCAGTTTGTAAACGTTTTATTTTAGGTGCCGATCCGTTAATTTAAGAAAGAATAAATGAAAGCTTTTTTGAATGTAATTTTATTTTTTTTTTTAATTTTTGGCTTTAGAGTTCCAATTGTTTTAAACAGCTCTATTTTAGCGGCTCTTATTTCTATTCCTTTCTTGGTAAATGAAGAAAATAAAAAAAATTTCTTAAGTGCATTTAGGACTAAATTCTTTATCCGAATTTTATTGGCATTACTATGTCTGACCATTCTTTATGTTTTTTTTGTTTTTGGACATGGAACATCTGGGCAATTTTTATTTTATAAGACTTTTATTGCGCAATTTGTTTATATCATATGTGCAATATTGGTTTCTAGTTTTATATTGGTAAACAATAAAGATAATCAATCTAGTGAAGGAAGAGTATTAAAGTTGTTTTTAATTGCTTTTTCAGTACAAACTATCATTCAGGTTTTAGGGTTTGTTAGTCCTTCAGTTTATTCTTTAGTCTCATTATTTCAAGTTGAAGAAGCAAAGAATGCTGTAATGGCTAGTCAAGAGGTTGGTTTGTTTCGAGGATATTCGCTTGCGGCAGATTTGTTTTTTGGACTAGGAGCAATGTATGGCATGGGTTTTATTTTGCTTTTTTATTTAGTATCATTAGGAGAACTTAAAAATAAATTAACAGTAGCAAGCATATTCATTTTATTGTTAGTTGGTACTATATTTACAGCACGAACTGGTTTTATAGGCTTATTAATATCATTAATATTTGCTTTTATATCAAAAGATATTTCTGTTATATATCTCTATAAAATTATTTTAAGATTAACTTTTGTCATCTTTTTATTGGTTGTGACATCAATAATTTTTTTACCAAGAGAGTATCTGGATATTATAAATGAGAATGTTATACCATTTGCATTTGAATTTTTATTTTCTTTTTTTGATGGAGGTAAGGTAGAAACTACTTCAACAAACCAGTTAATGTCAATGTTAGAAACGCCAATTACTTTGAGAACATATTTGTTTGGTGATGGTCTCTATATTAATAATGATGGTACTTTTTACAGGTATATTGATTCGGGTTTTTTAAGAAATATTTTATTTTGGGGTGTTGGAGGTTTATCTCTCATGTTTTTTTATCAGATATGTTTTTTCTGGTATAAGAAAGAATCTTTAAAAATGAGATTTTTTCTTTTTTTTCTTTTTATATACATATTAATATTACAAATTAAAGGAGAAGCGATTGCTAAAGTTCATATGATTAATATTTTTTTAGTTTGCTATTATTTAGCAGTTAGAAATGATCAAAATAGCAGAAAAACAGTTTAAATGAAAAAAAAAGTTGCAGTTTTAAATTTGTCCCAAATGTACGGTGGCGGTGAAAAGTTTATAGAGGATGTTTTTTTTCCTCTCTCAGAATATTATGACATTCATTACCTGCTTCGAAGTGAAATTTTATATGATAAATGCATTGAAGGCAAAAAACTTTTTTTAAAAGGAAATAGATTAAGTGCCCTAAAAGAGATTAATACTTTTATTGAGATAAACAATATTGAAACATTAATTTTGAATGGAAATGGGTCGATTTATTTTGCCCCTTTTATAAAGTGTAAAAGTAAGATTGCTTATAAACATACGGGTTGGCAATCTGTTGAGGGAATATTAAAGAAAATTGTTTATTTTTTTGCAATTAACTTTTCGTATTTATATTGTAAAAAAATATTAGTAGTTTCTAAATGTGTGCACCCCTTAAAAATTTGGAATAAAAAAACTTTTGTGATTTATAATGGAGTAAAAATACCTTCTTTACCCGAGATAAAAACAAAGAACACAGTACCGCATTTAATATATGTAGGAAGAGTTTATAAAGAGAAAGGAGTTTTCGAATTATTTGACGTATTAAAAGATTTGTCAAAAGAGTATTCATTTAAAATGAAATTTGTTGGTGATGGAGAAAGTCTTGAAGAATTAAAATTGTTGACAATCAAAAACAAATTAGAAACTTTAATAGAATTTTGTGGCTTTTGTGAAAATGTTGAAGAGCAACTTTTACAAAGTGATATTTTAGTGCTTCCAAGCTATTATGAAGCATTTGGCCTCGCTACTGCAGAAGGGATGTCTTGCGCTTTAGCAGTTGCTGTGAGTAATAGAGGAGGAGGAAAGGAATTAATAGTTTCAGGAGAAAATGGATTGTTGTTTAATCCCTTTAAAAAAGAGGAGATATCTAATTCATTAAAAACACTATTGGAGTCTGAGACTTACCGAATAGAATTAGGACAGAACGCTCGCAAAACAATTATCGAAAAATTTACATTGGATAAAACAATTCAAAGATTAAAAATACTTCTTGAATGAAAATAGCTATAGATTGTAGAATGTATAATAGTTCAGGTATTGGGACTTATTTACAAGGAATTTTACCTTTTCTTCTTGAATACAAGGAATATGATTTTTTACTTATTGGAGATAAAGAAAAATTAGATTTTTTTTTATGTGATGGAGTAGAAATTCTTGATTGTTCTATTCCATTTTTTTCTTTGGGAGAACTTATTAATTTTCCAGTGGATAAAATTAACAAATGTGATATTTTTTTTACACCAAATTATAATATTCCATTTTTCATCAAAATTCCTATCTATTCTTACATACATGATGTGGTCTTTTTAGATTTAAAAAAATTGACTTCCAAATTTGGTCTTCTCATTAGACGATTTTATGCACAAAGAGCAATTAGGATTTCAAAAAGTATATTTACGGTATCTAAATTTTCTAAATCAAGAATAAATGCTCATTTTAATACACAAAAAAAAATAATTGTTAATTATTGTGCAGTAAAACAAGATTTGATCTCTTTTGATAATTCAGCAGATACAACACCTAATGAAGAATATATTTTGTTTGTTGGAAATATAAAAAAACATAAAGGACTTAAGACACTTTTGAAAGGATTAGATTATGCTTTCACAAAAGGATTTAATAAAAAATTATATATTATTGGAGAAAAAGAAGGTTTTAAAACTAAGGGTGATGACTTTAATTTTGCTGAAAGAGATGATATTGTGTTTTTAGGTAAAATTTCTGATAATCAATTATATAATTACATGCAAAATGCTTTTGTTTTGGTTCAGCCTTCAGAATATGAAGGTTTTGGTTTGCCACCATTAGAATCATTGTATTTAGGAACAGGCTGTTTAATGTCTGATATACCAGTCTTTAAAGAAATCTATAATGATTTTGAAAATTGTTTCTTTTTTAAAACAGGAGACCCAGAAAGCTTGGGAGAAAAATTATTGTCAATAAAACCAATTAAGATTGAGCAAAAAGAAAAAATCGAGAAGAAATTTTCTTTTAAAATATCAGCGTCTTTAATAATAGATGAAATAAGAAAAAATTAAAAAAGAAATGAAAGTATTACAATTGGTGAAATACTACGAACCATGTCAAGGAGGGATGGAAACTGTAGTTAAAAACATAGTTGAAGGAGTAGTTGAAGGTAATGAAAATGTAGATTTTACTGTTTATTCGAATAATCATAATCAAACTTTTTCAAAATTAGTCGAAAAAAAAAATAGAGAGATAATTATAAAAGAAATTACACCTATATACTTAAAAAGTCAGCCACTTAATTTAAGATATCCTTCATTGCGAAGTCTAATTAAAAATAATGACATCATTCATCATCATTATCCTTTTCCAACAATGGAATTTACCTTATTGAGGTATTTAAAGAAAATAAAAAATAAAAAATTAATTATTACATGGCATGCTAATATAAAAAACTCAAGGTGGAGTTGGATTGAAAGAATTTATAATCCTATGATTGAAAAATTACTTAATAGAGCAGATCTAATTATTGTGACATCCCCACAACTTTATGAGGCATCAACTTTACTTAAGAAATACAAAGAAAAAATTAAAACAATCCCTTTAAGTTTTGACCCTAAATATTTATCTGTTAACTCTAGAGTTTACCCTAAAGATAGAAGTTTTGAGATTCTTTTTGTTGGCAAACTTAGAAAATATAAAGGAGTTGAGTATTTAATAAAAGCAATAGAAAATCTAGATGTAAAACTAAAGATAGTAGGTTTTGGAGAAGAACTTGAAAGTTTAAAAAAAATAGTAGAAAATTTGAAACTGGAAAATAAAGTTGATTTTTATTCAGATGTGGATGATGAGCAATTATCAACTTTTTATAAGAATGCAGATTTATTTGTTTTGCCATCTATAAATGAAGCCGAAGCGTTTGGAGTAGTGCAACTAGAAGCAATGGCAAATGCATTGCCAGTTATAAATACAAATTTACAGTCTGGTGTTCCTTTTGTATCATTAAATAATTATTCAGGAATTACTATTGAACCCGAAAATATTAATGCTTTGAAAGAGGCGATAGAAAAAATAATTTCTAATAAAGAACTTTATGAATTATTTTCTGCCAATGCTTTAGAAAGAGTAAAAGAATTTTCGAGGACTAAGATGTCAAAATCTTATTTTGATATTTATAATTCTTAAATTATGAAATCTATCTTAATTACTGGGTTTTCAGGTTTTGTAGGGGCTAATCTGTCAGTATATTTATCGAAATATTTTTCTAATATAGAACCGCTTTCGTTAAGAAATTCAAATTGGAAAACAAATTTGAATGGAGATGCAATTGTGCATCTTGCAGGAAAAGCTCATGACACAAAAAATGCAAGTAACGCTTCAGAATATTTTAAAGTAAATACAGATTTAACAAAAGAATTATTTGATGCTTTCCTTCAAGGAGATATTAAAGATTTCATTTATTTCAGTAGTGTAAAAGCCGTTGCAGATGTTGTAGAAGAAAATTTGTATGAGGATATTATTCCTAATCCCAAAACTCCGTATGGTCAATCTAAATTAAAGGCTGAAGAATATCTTCTTTCAAAAGAAATTCCTGAAGGCAAAAGGGTTTTTATTATTAGACCTTGTATGATTCATGGCCCTGGAAATAAAGGAAACTTAAATTTGCTCTATAATGTCGTAAAAAAAAGACTTCCTTATCCATTGGGAGCATTTCATAATGAGAGATCATTTTTAGGAATTGATAATCTTAATTTTATGATTAAGGAAATTCTTCAAAATAAAGAGATAAAATCAGGAGTGTATAATTTTTCGGACGATGATGTACTTTCTACAAATGAGCTTGTAAAGATTATATCTACAGTTTTAGATAAAACAAATTTAAATATTTCTGTTCCTAAGCCTGTCATAAATGGTATAGCAAGAATTGGAGATGTTATTAAATTTCCATTAAATTCTGAAACAATTCAAAAGCTAACAGAAAATTATAGGGTTTCGAATCAGAAGATAAAGAAGGCAATTGGAATTGAAAAATTGCCAAATACAACAAAAGAAGGATTGGAAAGAACAATAAAAAGTTTTATAAAATAATGCAATACACAATATTAGGTTTAATCTTAATGATCTTAATGCTTCTTTATTTTAAAGTTGCAGATCGTTTTAATATTATCGATAAACCAAATCAAAGAAGTTCACATACTGAAGTAACTTTAAGAGGAGGAGGAATTATTTTCTGGTTTTCTTCTTTGTTATATTTCGTACAAAACATTGAAACTAATTATTTTTTCTTTACAGGAATTACTTTGGTTAGTTTGGTAAGCTTTTGGGATGATATTCAAAGTCTTTCTAATAAAATTAGAATTTCAATTCATTTTCTTGCAATTACATTGATTTTCTTAGATCTCAACTTGTTTACACTTATGCCAATGTGGGGAGTTGTTATATCTTATGTACTTGCCATTGGATTAATAAACGCTTACAATTTCATGGACGGTATTAACGGTATAACAGGGCTTTATACTTTAGCTGTACTTGGATCTTTATTATACGTTAATACCAAAATTCAATTGTTTACAGATGGCAGTTTGATAAAATATGGAATGATTGCAAGTCTTGTTTTTCTGTTTTTTAATTATAGAAAAAAGGCTAAATGTTTTGCAGGTGATGTTGGTAGTATTGCAATTGCATTTTGGATTATTTATTTAGTTTTAAAATTAATCCTAAACACAAACACTATTGTTTGGCTTTTGTTTCTAGCTGTTTATGGTGTTGATGCAGTTTGTACCATTTTACACAGACTTTATTTAAAACAAAATATATTCGAAGCGCATCGTTTACATTTGTATCAAATTCTTAGCAATGAATACAAAATACAGCATAGATTAGTTTCGCTCTATTATGCATTGGCGCAAATTGGAGTTTCTAGTTTAGTAATATCACTTTATCAAAAAGTGAACGATTATATATTATTCGCAATTATAATTGTTCCATTGCTTTTAGTGTATTCGTTAAAATTTTACTTAATAAACAAAAGCAACTTAAAATTACAAGTATGAGTCCAGAAGTAATTCAGGGAGGAAATTTTTCAGATCATCGAGGAACTATTTCGTATGTTAATGATTTTAGTTTTAATGATATTGAAAGATTTTACATCATTACTAATTCGGAAGAAAATCCTATTCGTGCTTGGCAGGGACATAAATTAGATTCAAAGAATTTTTATTGTGTAAGCGGATCTTTTAAAATCCATTTTGTAAAAATTGACAATTGGGAAAACCCTTCTAAAGATTTAACTATTGAGACGGTAGAAGTATCTGAATTTGACAGCAAGATTGTGCATATTCCCGCGGGTTATGCAAATGCAGTAGAATCATTAGAAAAGAACTCAAAATTAATATCATTTTCTACTTTGCCATTATCAAATGTAAAAGAAGATGATGCACGATATCCTTCTGATTATTGGAATTTAAATGAGTAGAATTTATTTGTCCTTATCGCAACAAAGTGGTTTCGAAATGGAATATATTGAGAAAGCATTACAGTCAAACTGGATTACTTCTGGAGGGCCGAATGTAAATGATTTCGAAACTGAACTTCAGAATTATTTTGGAGAAGATTCATTTGTTGCAGCGTTAAATTCTGGAACATCTGCCATTCATTTATCTTTAATTTTATTAGGAGTAAAACAAGGAGACGAGATTATTTGTCAAAGCTTGACATTTTCAGCATCTGCAAATCCAATTTTATATCAAGGCGCAACTCCCGTTTTTGTTGATAGTGAATCTGAAACATGGAATATATGTCCTGATAATCTTGAAATCGCGATAAAAGACCGAATTAAAAAAGGAAATAAACCAAAGGCAATAATTGCAGTGCATTTGTATGGTATGCCATATAAAGTCAATGAAATTCATGCTATTGCTGATTGTTACGATATTCCAATTATTGAAGATAGTGCCGAGGCATTGGGAAGTTGTTATAAAGGGAAAAATTGTGGTACTTTTGGCGAATTTGGAATATTATCATTTAACGGAAACAAAATAATTACAACGTCGAGTGGTGGTGCTTTGATAACTAATTCAAAAGCGTTAAAAGAAAAAGCCATTTTTTATGCAACCCAATCAAAAGATGATGCGATTCATTATCAGCATAGTGAAATTGGATATAATTACAGAATGAGTAATGTTTGCGCTGGTATTGGATTAGGACAAATGAAAGCGCTTAAAGAGAAAATAGATTCAAGAAGAAATAATCATTTATTTTATCGAGAACTTTTTTCAACTATTGAAGAAGCAGAACTTTTTGAATCAAAAGATGAAGATTATTTTTCAAATTACTGGTTGAATACTATTTTGCTAGAATCAAACGAAGTTAAGAATGATTTGTTGCAAGCTTTTGAAAAAGTAGACATTGAGACACGACCTATTTGGAAGCCAATGCATATGCAACCAATTTTTGAAGAATATCCTTTCTATGGTAATAAAGTAGCAGAAAAAATATTTGAAAAAGGGCTTTGCTTACCTTCTGGAAGCCTTACAGAAGATGATAAAATTAGAATTGGAAACGAAGTGAAATTTTTTTTTAATAAAAAAATAAAAGAATAAGATCATATTTTTAAATGAAAATCGAAGAAACATACATTAAAGATTTAGTTATTATTGAGCCAACTGTTTTTGGCGATGAAAGAGGTTATTTTTTTGAATCTTATAGTAAAACCAAATTTGAGGATCTAGGGATTATGATTGATTTTGTTCAGGACAATCAATCATTTTCCAAATATAGAACTTTAAGAGGATTGCATTATCAAAATCCTCCTTTTGCACAAACGAAATTAGTACGTGTTTTAGAAGGTGAGATTATTGATGTTGCTGTAGATTTAAGAAAAGATTCGCCTACCTACGGAAAATCTTTTAGTATTTTACTTTCATCAGAAAATAAAAAGCAATTATTAGTTCCTCAAGGGTTTGCTCATGGATTTTCAGTTATCAGCGAAACAGCATCAGTAATGTATAAATGTGATCAATTTTATAATAAAGCTTCAGAAGGAGGAATTAAGTATGATGATCCTTCTTTAAATATTGATTGGGGAATGGATTTGAATGATGCGATCGTTTCTGAAAAAGATCAAATTCTTCCTTTTATAGAAAATTGTAATAGTTTGTTCTAATGAAAAAAATTCTTGTTACAGGTGCAAACGGGCAATTAGGATCAGAGCTTTCAGTTTTATCATCGAAATATCCAGAATACGACTGGATTTTTGCAGATAGAACAAAAATTACATTAGACAATCTGTATCTTTTGGCTATTCAATTGAGTAATATTAAGGTAGATGTGATTTTTAATTGCGGAGCCTATACTGCAGTTGATAAAGCTGAAATAGAAAAAGATCTGGCTTTTACAGTGAACTCTTCGGCAGTAGAAATAATTGCAAAATATGCTTCAGAAAATAATATTAAGTTAATCCATGTTTCCACAGATTATGTTTTTGACGGCACTTCATCTGTTGCTTTAAATGAAGAAGCATTGACAAATCCTATTAATACATATGGTGAAAGTAAATTGGCGGGTGAAATTGCATGTATTAAACAAAATCCGGATTCTATTATTATTAGAACTTCTTGGGTTTACAGTAAATTTGGAAATAACTTTGTGAAAACCATGCAGAGATTAATGCAAGAGAGAGAGGAAATAAGCGTAGTAAATGATCAAGTGGGGTCTCCTACTTTTGCTGCTGATTTGGCGCAAGCAATGATTGATATTGTTAATTCATCAAATTGGATTTCAGGTGTATACAATTATTCTAACGAAGGAGAGATAAGTTGGTATGAGTTTGCTTTAAATATTAAAGAGTTAGGAAATTATAATTGTAAGGTAAATGGTATTCCATCTTCTTCATATCCAACACCTGCTAAAAGACCAAGTTTTTCATTATTAGATAAAAAGAAAATAAAATCAATTTATAATTTAGAAGTACCATATTATAAAGAAAGTTTAAAAAAGATATTTTTATAAAATAAGAAGCAATTTTATTTTTATATTCTGATTAAAGTCAAAGTTTAAAAATACTAAAATTAAAATTTATGAAAGGGATTATATTAGCTGGAGGTTCTGGGACAAGATTACACCCATTAACTTTAGCGGTTAGTAAGCAGTTAATGCCAGTATATGATAAACCCATGATATACTACCCATTATCAACATTGATGATGGCAGGAATTAGTGAAATTTTGATAATTTCAACACCTCATGATTTGCCTCATTTTAGAAAACTGCTAGGTGACGGAAGCACGATTGGCTGTAAGTTTAGTTATGCAGAACAGCCGGATCCAAATGGTTTGGCTCAAGCTTTTGTAATTGGAGAAGAGTTTATAGCTAAAGACAAAGTAGCTTTAGTATTAGGAGACAATATTTTTTTTGGAACAAATATGCAGCAGCTTTTAAAAAATAACGCTAATCCAGATGGAGGCGTAGTTTTTGCATATCATGTTGCAGATCCTGAAAGATACGGAGTAGTTGAATTTGATGAAAATAAAAATGCCATTTCTATAGAAGAAAAACCTGTCGAGCCTAAGTCAAATTATGCTGTTCCAGGGCTATATTTCTATGATAATTCTGTTGTAGAAATTGCTAAAAATATAAAACCAAGTGCTCGTGGTGAGTATGAGATTACTGATGTCAATAAAGTTTATCTAGAAAAAGGTAAATTGAAGGTTGGAATATTAAGCAGAGGAACGGCTTGGTTAGATACAGGAACGTTTAATAGTTTGATGCAAGCAGGACAGTTTGTTCAAGTAATAGAAGAAAGACAAGGGTTAAAAATTGGCTGTATCGAAGAAATTGCTTGGAGGCAAGGTTTTATAGATGATCAACAGCTTGAAAAGTTAGCACAACCACTTTTAAAATCAGGATACGGAACATATTTAATCGATTTTTTAAAACAAAAGAAAAAAAGTGTTAAAATTTAATTTGTATCTTTAACTAATTATTTAAAATCTTTAATTTGTATTTTTATAGAAATGTCGAATTAAAGGCACTTAAAAAAAGCACAATTGAATACAGATAAACCAAATAATATAACTTCTTTGTTATATAATACTTTTTCGCCAAGAAATCTTCGGGCAAATATTAATAATCTAAGTTATTTGCCTAGATGGATAATTGTTGCTATAGATGTAATGGTTTTGGTTTTTTCTTTTTGTCTTACATATTTGCTTTTTGAAGGGACCGCAATAGGATATCTAATTACCTCTCATAATTTTTTCTTTGTTGCAGGATTAATTATTGCTAATGTGTTCTTTTTCTGGCTTTTTAGAACATATTCAGGCATTATTCGACATTCTTCTTACATAGATGCAATAAAATTATTGTTTTCTCAAATGTCAGTTCTTGTCTTTTTCTTGTTTATAAATTTAATCTTTGAATTATATACAGGACATAAAGCTTTTTTAAATACTGCGCTTTTTATTAATTTAGTATTGTCTTTTTGTGGACTGTTCTTGTATCGTGTTGTGGTTAAACAGACATTTGAAATGTATTTTTCTGAAAAAGCAACGACTAAATTAATTCGAACTGTAATTTATGGAACAGATGCTAACGCAATTTCTGTAGCAAATGCATTGAAATTTGAAAGCCCTTCTCGTTTTAAAATAGTTGGCTTTGTAGACAAGAATAATCAGAACGCATCTAAACGTATGTTAGATCTTCCTATTCTGATTTTGAGAAAAAAACTTCCTGCTTTAATGCGTTCTGTAGCTGCGGAAGGTGTAATTATTGCAGATAAAAGTTTGAGCAAAGATGAGCAACTTATTATTGTTGATCAATGTTTGGAATTTAATTACAGAGTATATACGGTACCGCTTATTTCAGATTGGGAAAATCAGAAGGAAATCTCACAAAAAGTTAAGAATATCCAAATCGAAGACTTGTTAGAAAGAAAACCTATAGTTCTAGATAGTAGATCTATTTCTAAACAATTAAAAGATAAAACAATTTTAATTACAGGAGCAGCAGGATCGATAGGAAGTGAGATTGTAAGACAAGTTTTGAATTTTAATCCCAAAAATGTTATTGTCTTAGATCATGCGGAAACACCATTACACAATTTGTGTTTGGAAACTCAAGCAATGAATGTTAGTACTAAAATTGTTGCTGTAATCGCAGATGTAAGAAGTAAAAAAGCTCTAGATAAAGTTTTTAAAAATTATAACCCTCACGTTGTTTTTCACGCTGCGGCATATAAGCATGTACCTTTAATGGAAGAGAACCCTTCTCAGGCAATTCAGACTAATATTAAAGGAACCAAAAACCTTGCTGACTTGGCTTGTAAATACCATGTAAAGAAGTTTGTAATGGTTTCTACAGATAAAGCTGTTAACCCAAGTAATGTAATGGGAGCTAGTAAACGAATAGCAGAAAAATATGTACAGTCTTTATTTCTAAAAAATCAAAGAGAAAACATTCAAGGAGGAACAAAATTTATAACTACTCGTTTTGGAAACGTATTAGGTTCAAATGGATCAGTTGTTCCATTGTTTACTAAACAAATTGCAGAAGGTGGACCTGTAACAATTACGCATCAAGACATTATACGTTATTTCATGACAATTCCAGAAGCGTGCCAACTTGTATTGGAGGCTGGAGCTATGGGTAATGGAGGAGAAATCTATATTTTTGACATGGGCAAACCAGTTAGAATTATTGATTTAGCACGAAAAATGATTAAGTTGGCTGGTTTTATACCAGATAAAGAAATAAAAATAAAAATTGTTGGTTTAAGACCTGGAGAAAAACTTTATGAAGAGTTATTGAATGACACTTCTAAAACTCTTCCAACATATCATAATAAGATTATGATCGCGCAAGAAATTCAAGATGAGTATGAAAATCTTCATATTGATGTTGATGAGTTAATTGGAATTGCTGATTTTTATGAAAATGATGATATTGTTGCAAAGATGAAAAAGATAGTTCCAGAATTTAAAAGTATGAATTCGACTTTTGAAGTTTTAGATAAATAAGATTAAAAAAAATATAAATTCAAATATAATCAAGAGGTGTTTTTTAAAAACGCCTTTTGACATTTTTAAACAAATTTTAAATTGTTAAAAATCTTGTTAATTTTTGTAATAAGGTTTTTTACGCTCTTTTAAATGGATTCTAAAAATACAAACGATTGGCTGTTTGAAATAACGCCTAAGAATAAATTTTTCTCGCTGAATTTTAAAGAAATTTGGCAGTATAGAGATTTATTAATGCTTTTTGTAAAGCGAGATATAATTACCGTTTATAAACAAACAGTTTTAGGTCCTCTCTGGTATTTAATACAGCCTTTATTTACTTCTATTACTTTTACGATTATTTTTAATAATGTAGCAGGTATTAAAACAGGTTCTATACCACCATTTTTGTTTAATCTAGCTGGAATAATGGTTTGGAATTATTTTACTGCTTGCTTAAACGGAACTTCGGATACTTTTAAATCTAATGCAGGAATATTTGGAAAAGTATATTTTCCTAGAATTATTACCCCCTTGTCAATAGTCATTTCGAACTTAATTAAATTTGGAATTCAGTTCGGGATATTTATTTTCTTTTATATTTTCTTTTATTTTCAAGGAGCAGATTTAAGTCTAAATATATCAATATTTTTTTTTCCAATCTTAATTTCATTTATGGGAGTTTTGGGATTGGGATTGGGGATGATGATTTCTTCAATGGTTACAAAATATAGAGATTTAAATAATTTAGTTGGTTTTGGAGTACAGCTGCTAATGTATATATCTGCCGTAATGTATCCGATGGAATTGATAAAAGAAAAACTCCCAAAATTTGGTTGGATTGTAGAATACAACCCATTGGCATATGTGATAGAAACTTCTCGTTATATGCTTTTAAATATTGGAAGTGTATCAATTTTAGGTCTAATATATACAATGATAGTTACAATTGTTGTTTTCTTTATTGGATTATTGATTTTTAATAGAACAGAAAAAAGCTTTATAGATACTGTATAGATGAAAGATATAATATTAAAAGCAGAAAATATTTCTAAGCAATATCGTTTAGGTGAGGTTGGAACGGGTACTTTGAAACATGACTTTAATCGATGGTGGCATAAAATTCGTGGAAAAGAAAATCCATATTTAAAAATTGGTGACGCCAACGATCGTTCTACAAAAGGAACTTCAGATTACGTTTGGGCTTTGCAGGATATTAACTTTGAAGTTGAACGTGGAGAAGTTTTGGGGATTATAGGAAAGAATGGGGCAGGAAAATCTACACTTTTGAAAATTCTTTCGAAGGTTACAGCGCCAACAACAGGTAGTTTAAAATCTAAAGGACGTATAGCTTCTTTATTAGAAGTTGGAACAGGTTTTAATGGAGAAATGACTGGACGCGAGAATATATTTTTAAACGGAGCTATTTTAGGAATGACCAAGAAAGAAATCAGTTCTAAGCTTGATGAAATAATTGAATTTTCTGGTTGTGAACGTTACATTGATACTCCAGTAAAAAGATATAGTTCTGGAATGACAGTTCGTTTAGCATTTGCAGTAGCAGCTTTTTTAGAACCTGAAATTTTGGTTGTAGATGAGGTTCTAGCAGTTGGTGATGCTGAGTTTCAAAAAAAAGCCATTGGTAAAATGCAAGATATCTCTAAAGGACAAGGAAGAACTGTTTTGTTTGTAAGTCATAACATGGCAGCAGTGAAAAGTTTGTGTACGCGAGGGATGGTTTTAGAACATGGCAAAGTAATTTTTGAGGGGCATGTTGAAGAAGCTGTTAACAAATATTTCAGTGATCAAGAACAATTTGCAAATAAAAAATGGGATCTGGAATCAAGTCCTAAAACTAATTTTTTACGTTTATTAGCTGTAAAAATCCTAAATGAAAATAATGAAGTGGCATTAAATCACTCAATTTCAAATTCGATAGCGGTAGAATTTACTTATGAAATTTTGGAAGAGGGAAATATTTTTACACATGGATTTAATTTATTTAATAATGAGAATGTTCATATTTTAAGTTCCCATGATAAAGATTCTTTAACACTAGAGAGATCATTACCAAAAGGCATTTATTCAAAAAGAATTATAATTCCAGGAAATTTATTAGCAGAAGGAACTTATTCATGTAGTTTTGCGATCATGAAATATAATCCATTTGTTGTAGAATTTCACGAAATGGATATAGTGGGATTTAATATAGTGGATGAATTTGGTGGTAATACAGCAAGAGGAAATTATAATGGTAATTTTCCAGGAGTTATTAGGCCAATTTTAAAATGGAAATAAATATGAAAAATTGGACTGGAGAGCGATTAGAAACATTTGTTTATAATAGGATTGCGATAGAACACTTGCATAGATATGCAATTACTAATAATTATATAAAAGATAAAATTGTTTTAGATATAGCCAGTGGAGAAGGTTATGGTACTGCTTTAATGAGTAAGGAAGCTTCATTTGTATATGGAGTGGATATTGATAAAGAATCAATTTCGAAGGCTAAATTAAAATATACACAAAAAAATATTGAATTTTTAGAAGGTAGCACAAGTGCAATACCACTAGATAATGATTCTATAGATGTAGTAATCAGCTTTGAAACAATTGAACATCATGATCAGCATGAAAAAATGATGCTTGAAATAAAAAGAGTTTTAAAGCCTGGTGGAATAGTAATAATATCTACTCCAGACAAATTGTATTATTCTGAACAGCGAAATTTAATTAATGAATTTCATGTCAAAGAATTGTATAAAGATGAATTTAAAAACTTAATTAATAATTATTTTAATTATCAGCAATTATTGACACAATTACATAATAACGGAAATTCAATAATTCAGAATGATACAGAGAAAAATAATTTAGACTTATATTATGGAAATTATCTCGCTATTAAAAATAGAGAGGTAAAACCAATGTTTTTAATATCGATTGCATCAGACTTAGAATTTGAAAAACATGATTTATCTATTTTTGATGGAGGGTATTTTGTTAAAAATGAATTAATGGCTGAATTTAGAGATAGTTATTCGTATAAAATTGGTCATCTAGCTCTACTGCCACTAAAATATCTTAAAAAAATTTTTAAGTAATAAATTAAAAGGTGGATACAGACAAAAAAATATTTATCATTATTGTAACTTATAATGGAATGCAATGGATCGAGAATTGTTTAAAAAGCGTGTTAAGCAGCTCGGTTGCAGTGAAAATTATTATTGTTGATAATGGTAGCAAAGATGGAACAGTTGAATTTATTAAGTCAAATTTTAAAGATGTTTTATTATTTGAGCAAAATCAAAATTTAGGTTTCGGAAAAGCTAACAATGTTGGATTAGATATTGCTCTTAAAAATAATGGAGAATATTTTGTTTTATTAAATCAAGATGCTTACTTAGAGAAAGATACAATTAGTTTGTTATTTGAGGAAATGAGACTTAATCCAGAATATGGTATTTTGAGTCCAGTACATTTAAATGGCAAAGGCAATAAAATCGATTTATATTTTCAATTCTATATCTCACCAAATAATTGCCCAGATTTCTTTTCTGATCTTTTCTTAAATAAAGTATTGAAGAATGTTTACGATGTCAATTTTATTAATGCAGCAATATGGATGTTGTCAAAAGAAACCTTAAAAAATGTTGGTGGTTTTAATCCTTATTTTTTTCATTATGCAGAAGATAACGACTATGTAAATAGATGTAATTTCAAAAAAATGAATGTTGGAATTGTTCCAAAAGCAATAGCATATCATGATAGAAATTTACCGAATAGGAAATTTGATCTAAAGACTTTTATCAATTTAAAAGATCTTGATCTTCTCGACCCGAATAGATTATGTTCGGCCAAGAAAATGATTATTCAGACTATTAAAAAAAGTATTATCTCAATAATAAAACTTAAAAAAACAGATGCCTTTTATAACTATCAGTATTTAAAGAAAATGATAAAGAATTATCATTTAATAAAAAGAATTCAGATTACAACATGCGAAGACAATTATTCCTTTCTTACTTATAGAGATTAAATGATGAGCAATAATTTATTAAAACTTTTAGTAGTACTAGTTAACTATGGTGATGAACAACTTATCTTTTTGAAAAAAGTCATTCAAGAGTTAAAAGCGTTCAAAAAATTTGATGTTACAATTATTGTAAATTCAAATATCGAATTAAATATTGAAGGAATTAATTTCGTTAATGTATTGACATTATCAGATTATCGACTGTTACCATTAACGTGTAGAAAAGTAATATGGGATAATAGAAATGATTATGATCTATTTATATATGGAGAAAATGACCATTTATTTTTAGAAGAACATATAGAAAAACATATCGAATATTCTACGATACTCCCTAAAAATAGAATTTCGGGATTAATACAATATGAAGAAGACCTAACTGGTAAATACTATCCAGGATTTCATGCTGATTTCGATTGGAATTATAAGTCAGTAGAATCGTACAAAGGTAAAAAATTCGCTCATTTTAATAATGTACATCAGGCTTCATTTATTTTAACACAAAAACAGTTGTTGCGTGTTGGTAAAAAAATTAATTTTTTAGAATTGGTAAATGAGCAAACGATTACTTATCGAATAATTAAAAAAATAAGAAAGAAATTTGGTTTAAAATTGCCGCGAGAAAATAAATATAGCGTTAAATGTAAAGTCAATACAGATATTTACTTGTTTGCTGGCATGAAAAAAATGATCTGTATTTCAGAATTTGAGGATAATTTAATTCACCATCTCCCCAATTTATATATTGAAGGTAAAGAAGGACGAAATAAATTGCGATCAGATTCTTTAAGAATGGAGCAATCTGTGAGCAAATTATTGAAGGGCTAAAATTTTTATATGCTTGCTATAATTATTCCATATTATAAATTAACATTTTTTGAGCAAACATTAGAGTCTTTGAAAAATCAGAAAGATCAAAGATTCAAAGTGTATATAGGCGACGATGCTAGTCCAGAGAATCCATCTTTTTTATTAGAAAAGTTTAAAGGAAAATTAGATTTTGTTTATCATAGATTTGAAGAAAATTTAGGTGGAATTTCATTGGTCAAACAATGGCAACGTTGTATTGACCTATCAAATAAAGAAGAATGGTTAATGGTTTTGGGGGATGATGATCTGTTATCTAATACTGTTGTAGAAAAATTTTATTCAAACTTGCCTGAATTTGAAAATGAAAGTAATGTTGTAAGATTTGCATCGATGACATTTAATGAGGAGAATAAAAAAACGTCGGAGAAATTTGAACATCAAAAATGGGAAACGGCTTTTGATTTTTACTATAAACGTTATAAAGGATTAACCAGAAGCTCCTTATCAGAGTATATCTTTACCAAGAATTCATATTTGAAATATGGATTTAGAGATTACCCATTGGCTTGGCATAGCGATGATATGGCTTGGATAGATTTTAGTGAAAATGAACCAATATATACAATTAATAACTCTTATGTTGTTGTTAGACTTTCTGAAATAAATATTACAGGTAAGAAAGATAATTATGAGCTTAAAAATAAAGCAGAACAGTTATTTTTTAGAGATATAGTTCGTGAAAAATTAAGCTTTTTTAAATCTATCCAAAGAAATGAGCTCTTAATGAATTATGAAATCGCTATTAAAAAAAATAGAAAAGTAACTTTTGAGGAATGGATTTTTTTATTAAAAAACTATTTCAAAAATTTTAAGATAGTACCTTTCTTAAAATGTATTCGTAGAATTCTTAATGATAATTTAACCGCATGAAACCTTTGATTTCTATAATAATTCCAACATATAATAGAGCAAATTTAATACTTGAAACGTTAGATAGCATTTTATTGCAAAGTTATAAAAATTGGGAGTGCATAATAGTTGATGATGGTTCGACAGATGAAACTGATGAGGTGTTGCAAAAATATGTACAACAAGATGCTAGATTTCAATATTTTAAAAGACCTGAAGAGATTTTAAAAGGACCAAATTCATGTAGAAATTATGGATTTGATTTAAGTAAAGGTAATTATATTAAATGGTTTGATAGTGATGATATTTTACTCCCCAATGCCCTTGAGAAGATTAGCAATAGTTTTTCAAAGAGCCCTGATTTAATTGTGTCATCATTACAATATGTTGACTTCAATAAAAATGTACTGAATAAAAAACATGTTTTTTTATCTCAAGATGTAATTCATGATTATCTTAAAGGAAAAATTGCATACTATGTATGTACTCCAACATGGAAAAAAAGTTTTTTAAAAAAACAGCCTTATTTATATGATGAAACAATTACAAATTTAGATGATTGGGATTTTAATTTGCGAATGTTGTATAAAGAACCAACAGTAATTTATTTGGATGAGGAACTTATTCAATACCGTATACATGATAGCTCATTGTCTCATAAAATTGATAAATTAAATGTTGATGAAATAAAATCAGAATTTAAAGCAATTAAAAAGCATCTATCATTAATTAAAGAAAATAAAAGAGCAAATCCGAATGTTTTAAAAATGCATATGAAAAATCGTTGCAAGTTTATACTTAGAAAGGCCCTTGTTCAGAATAATAAGCATAAATTATACTATTTTAAAGAACTTTTAGTTTCAGAAATGAAGCTTTTTCAGTTGTCAGAAATGATAAAGACAATAATTGGATTTACTATTTATAGTATTTTTAAAAAAGGTTATAGACTCTTGTAAAATCTGAATGTTTTTAAAGTTAACACTATAAAATGAAAATAAAAGTTGATTATGTTATCTCGTATTATTACGAAATGTTTCTAATATCAGTTAAATAAGTGTATGACTATGTTGATACAGTTTTTTTAGATATTAATAATTACAAAAACTATAAAGACATACATCCTATGAAAACAGATTTATGGAACATTTTATGCTAGCTTCTTCGATAGATGATTTCATAAAGGTTTATGCAGAAAAAAACAAACAAGACCTTAAGGGAATAGATTTTTTTCAACTAGTAAAAGCATTCTTAAGGAGGCTAAATAAAAAAGTAATTTTAAGAAGAACTAATTTTTAGGTATAATCATTTAATTAGTAGTAGAAGTATCATTGTGGAATTATCAGTTATAATATTGTCATATACAATAACAGATGGATTGTTTGAAATGACCTCCAATTGTATTAATTCTTTGCTAGAATCTGAAACAGCTATCGATGTTGAAGTTATTTTAGTTGAATCAAATAAAAATTATTTTAATTCTGGATTTCTATATCCTGAATTTGTAAAAGTTATCGTTCCAGATTCGGATTTTAATTTTCACAAATTTCTAAATATTGGTATCAAAGAATCAAAAGGTGAATTAGTCGCATTATGCAATAATGACTTGATCTTTTATAAAAATTGGTTTACTCAAATTCTTAAAGTAAGTAAGAAAGCCCCAATGATAAAATCATTTTCACCAAGTGGTAAGATTGGTGATTTTGGTTTTACAGAAGAATTCGAACTTGGATACAAAGTGAGGACGCATGTGCTAGGATGGTGTTTAGTAGTCTACAAAGAGGTTTTGGAAAAACTCGGCTATTTAGACGAGGCATTTAATTTTGGTTATGCAGATAATGATTATGCTATGACCTTAAAAAAATTTAATATTAAACATGCCTTAGTAAATTCTTCTAAAGTTGAACATTTGGAGAGAGAAAAATCTAAAGAGAATCGCAAGGGACTAAGTGAAGGGTATAAAAATCTTCATGATCGGGTAAATTTAAATTTAGACAAATTACCAGATTATGTATTAAAAAAAGGCAATGAGTATCTTTTAGAAGATAAACAAGTTTTAGACGATTATATAAAATATCATAACAAATGGGGAGCCCCTGTTTTATTACATCGAAAAAACAAGATTGTAGATTTATTGATACAATATAATCTAGGGTTTCTTAATAGATTAATTTTGTAAAAAGGTGTTTTTAAGAGAAAAAAAATAAAAAAGGGAACGTTGAATATTCAAAATGAAGAATAATTTTACACATATAACAATTACACATGATAATCTGGAGAGTTTTATCATAAGGAAAGAAATTCTAAAAGCAGTTCAAAATAATATCCCACAATTTAAGGGACAAATTTTAGACTCGGGTTGTGGTTCAATGCCATACAAAAAGATTATTCTTGAAAACAAAAACATTGATAGTTATATAGGTTTAGATATTGAAACTGGTTTAAATTATGAAGATGTTAAGCCAGATGTTCTTTGGGACGGAATCATTATGCCATTTGAGGATGAACGTTTTGATGTTGTGATATCAACTGAAGTTTTAGAGCATGTTCCAAATCCAGACGCTTATTTAATAGAAGTTAAGAGGGTTTTAAAACCTGGCGGGATGTTCTTTTTTACTGTGCCTTTTTTAATGTCTTTGCATGAAGTTCCTCATGATTATTATAGATATACCCCTTATGCATTAGAAATGATTTTTGAAAGAACGGGGTTTACATCCACAAAGATTACTCCTTTGGGGGGATATAACGCAGCTATTGCTCAAATGTTAGGTCTTTGGGTAAATATGTATTTATGGGGCAAAAAGAAGAAAATAATGAGAATTATTGCTAAACCAATTATTAATTATTTATACAAAAAAGATAAAGCTCCAAAAGATTTTAAAAGATCGACAATGATTGTAGGGCTAGCAGGAACAGCATTTAAACCCATTTCAAAATGAAAATTCTTTTAATTTCTATGTCTTCTGTTCATATAATTAGATGGATAGAAAATTTGAAGGATACAAATTTTGATCTTTACTGGTTTGATGTTCTAGACAGAGGAAAATTAAAAACTCTAGATTCTGTAACACAATATACAGGATGGAAAAAAAGGAAGAGCCCACACATAAAAGGAGAATATTTTATAAGTAAAAAGTTTCCTGATTTGTATGAAAAAATTCTTCCATATCTCGAAGTGACAGCAAATGAAGCTTTAGAAAAAATAATTTTAGAAATAAACCCGGATGTAGTTCATAGTTTTGAAATGCAAAGTTGTTCATACCCGATTTGGAAAACAATGTGTAAATTTCCAAAAATAAAATGGCTATATTCTTGTTGGGGAAATGATCTTTTTTATTATATGAATTTTAAAGATCATAATTCGAGAATAAAAAAAGTACTAAAAAGAGTTAATTATTTACATACAGATTGCAAAAGAGATTTCGGTCTTGCTCAAGAGTTAAATTTCAAAGGAGATTATTTAGGAGTTATTCCTGGAGGTACAGGCTATAAAATAAAAGAATTAGAATCTTTTAAATTGCCAGTTTCAGAACGAAAAATTATTTTAGTAAAAGGTTATGAACATCGTTTAGGAAGAGGTTTAAATATTATAAAAGCACTCCACTCATTAGGATCTGATATAAAAGATTATGAGATAGTAGTTTTTGGAGCACATCAAATTGTAATTGATTATATTAAAGTAAATCAATTAGATTTTCGTATTTATGATAGGCATGAATTGTCTCATGATAAGCTGACTAAATTAATGGGAGAATCTTTAATTTATATTGGCAATAGTATTTCTGATGGAATGCCTAATACTTTATTGGAAGCTATTGTTATGGGAACTTTTCCAATACAATCTAATCCAGGAGGCGCTACAGAAGAAATAATTAAAAATAATGAAAATGGATTTTTAATTCAAAATCCAGAATCTGTTACAGAGATTAAGGAAAATATTTTAAAGGCAATTTCAGATTTAAGTTTAATAGAAAATGCTGCAGTACAGAACCAAAAGATAGCATTTGAAAGATTAGATTATTTAGATAATAAATTGAAAGTAATCGAAATGTATAAAACTATACTGAAATGAGATTAGGTTTTAATCCGAATAAAGATAAAGAAATCTCAAAATCTGATTATTTTCATCAGGTGGTTATTCCTGTTTATATTCCAAATCAGGAGGAATATTTTAAAGATAGTTTCGAAATACTACAACTCTGCCTTTCCTCGTTATGGAAAACTTCTCACGATAAAACTTATATTACAATTGTAAATAATGGAAGTTGCGAAATAATTGTACATTATTTGAATGGTTTATATAAAGAAAATAAAATTCAGGAGCTTGTTCATGTATCGAATATTGGGTATATAAATGCAATGATAAAAGGAGTTGCTGGACAAAAATTTGATATTATAACTACGTCTGATTCAGATGTTTTGTTTCTAGGCGGATGGCAAGATGCTACTTATCAAGTTTTTCAAAATTTTTCAAGATGCGGAGCAGTTTGTACAACACCATCTTCTCGGTCATTAAGAACAAATACAAGTAATTTATATTGGGACTTTTTGTTTTCAAGAAAAATGCAATTCAAGGAAGTTATAAATCCGGAAGCACTAAAGAAGTTTGGGGTAAGTGTTGGTAATCCAGATTTTTATAATGACATTCAATTAAAAAAATATTTAACAATTTCTAACAGAGAACAAACTGCTGTTGTTGGAGCAGGTCATTTTGTGGTGACTTATCGAGCTTCTATTTTTAATTCTCTAGAAAAAAGATATACAGATTATGTAATGGGTGGGGGAAGCGACGATTTATTTGATGTTCCGGTTGTAAAAAAGGGTTTTTGGAGGTTAGCAACTGTCGATAATTATACCTACCATATGGGAAATGTGCTAGAAGATTGGATGAATACTGAAGTCTCAAAATTAAAACAAAATAATATTGAAGCTAATTTTAATCTTAAATCAGTACGAGCTAGTTCAAAATGGCTTTATTTCTTAAAGTCTAAAATTTTTGGGAAATTTATTTTGAATAAAAAAATAATGAGGTATTTCCTAATCTGGAAAGGACTTTCAAAGGAGGAAGCTCGTAATTATTTGAACTAGAATAGTTGTGCAAAATAAAATTAAAATCGCTTATCTTATAACAGCTTATCATGATTATGAGCATTTAAAAAGATTGATGACAGCCTTAAATGATAGCAATGTCTCTTTTTTTGTTCATATTGATAAAAATTCTTTGATGCCAACAAATTTGAATGAATTTGAAAATATTAAATTCATCAAGAGACATAAAGTTTGGTGGGGAGGGTGGTCACATCAAAAAGCAATTCTTAATTTGATGAAAGAGGCCCTTGAAGGAAGGTTTGATTATTATTCTTTAATCAGCGGAAGCGATTATCCAATAAAGAAAAATGATTTTCTATACTCGCTGTTAAATGAAGGAGGAGAATTTATAAGTATAAAAGAAGGATTTCCTGCAGAATTTAAAAAAGGGTGGGTAACCAATTTTTATTTTGATCTGTTTTATCGAAGAAAACCCAATAAACCAATTTGGATCAAAGTTTTACTGCGTTTAGAAAAAAAAATTAGTTTATATTTTCCTAAAAAGAATTTTCCTTTCGTGAAAGTTTTTTTTGGTCCCACTTGGTGGACATTGAGCCATTCAACTGTTCAGTATATACTTGGCTTTTTGTTGGCAAATCCAAAATACGAGCGTTTTTTTAAAAATTCATTTTGCTGTGAAGAGATTTTAATACCAACAATTATTGGAAATTCGGAAATTAAAAATTTGAAAGGAAACTTAACTTACGTTGATTGGACAGTACATCCTGGGCCTGCATTTATTTCGGAGAAGCATTTTAAGGTTTTTGAAAATACAATTGTGAGTAATGAGTATGGAGATAATTGTGCATTTTTTGCAAGAAAATTTCGAGATGAAAGTTTAGAGATTTTGGAATATATAGATAACAATTTTAGAGTTTAATTTTATGCTAACTATAATTTATCCATATAGAAATAGAGATGCTGAACGAGTTAAACGTTCGTTAGATTCATTAAAAAAGCAGTTTAATACCAATTTTAAAGTGCTTTTTGTTGATTATGGCTCTAATCTTCATATAGCAAAAGAGATTAAAGAATTAATTGCCAATTATAATTTTGCAGACTATATCTATAATTTTTCTGAACATCAGCCTTGGTCAAGAGCCAAAGCAATTAATATCGGATTGAAAAATGTTAAAACAGATTTTGTATTTACGGCAGATGTAGATATGATTTTTAGTCCAGATTTTGTTTCAAAGCTTCATGAACTAAAAAATCCTTTAAAAACATATTATTTTAAAGTTGGTTTTTTAAATAAGAAGGAATCGAAATCAGATAAAAGTTTTGAAGATTATCAAATAGATTTTACTACCGGAGTTGGTGCTCAAGGATTATCACTGTTTTATCTTAAAAGTCTCGAAGAGATTCAAGGATATGATGAATTTTTGCATTTTTGGGGGGCTGAAGATATTGATATTCACGAAAGATTAATCAGAACGGGAATTGAAAGCGTTTTTTATGATAATCAGATTTTACTTTTGCATCAATGGCACAAAAGCTATAGAAAAAGTGAAACAGATGCTTTGAGTAGTGATCTCCAGTTGAAAGGAGTAGTAAAATTAAATCATCAACATTTATTGAGTAACAAAAAAAATAAAGTTACAAAAGTCAATAATGAATCTTGGGGAAATCTAGTTCAAGAATCAGATTTTAATGAACTGGAGAAATGTACTAATCAAATAATCCTCAGCAATAAATTGGAAGTAATTGATCATTTCTTGTTTGTAGAATTACCTCGATTTAAAGACAAAGTATTGTCATTTCAATTTGTTGAAGATGTTTTCCAAGGTTCGATAAAATATAGAATAAAGAAGTTTTTGGGTAAAAATGTGCCTAAATATTATTCATTAAAAGAAATAAATGACATGCTCTTACTTCATATTATTTCTTTTTATCATACTTGTCCATATTCTTATACAATAAGTAAAGACTTAAAAAGTATTACTTTCAAAATAAAAAAATAAGAAAGATTTAATTTTATTATTTTTACCCAAATCTCATTAAAATGCCTCAAGTAATCCTGATTTCTCAAATTCCTTTACCTTATTCTAATATAGGAAGCTGGACTACTATGTATCATAATTATCTCTCTAATGATCACTCTATTGATCTTATTATTTGTGAAAAACCAAAAGACTTCTATCAGCAGGTGAAGTATAATACAGTCGAGAACAATTATATTATTAAGTTCCAGAAGAGATTTTTGAAAAATAAATATATCGGGTATTTAAAGGCACTTGAAAAGGTTCTTGAAAAAGAGGAGAAAGTTATAATTCAAATTGTTGATAATTTTGGAATTGTAAAACCTCTAATTGATTTTTTAGATAGAAAAAAGAAGAGGGATAAATGTTATCTGCAGTTTTTTTACCATGGCTTTCCGCCTTATTATGAAAATTTTTCAGGAAGATGGTTTTTTGAAGCAATAGATGAAATGGTTTTATTAACCAACGATTCTTATAAAGCCTATAAAGAGTATTATACTGTTTTGCCTACTAAATTTTCTGTTTTACATAACGGAATTGATACTTCGAAGTTTTATAAAATAACTTTAGAAGAAAAAGAAAATTTAAAGAAACAGTTAGAGATTACAAACAAAAAAGTATTTCTCTGGTGTTCACAAGATCGTCCAAAGAAAGGATTAGATTTGATTCTTGAGGTTTGGAAAAGGGTAAAACAACAAAAGCGAGACTCTATTCTTTTGGTGGTAGGTACTAATCGTGATATTAAAATTGATGGAGTTTCTTTTTTAGGGAGGATTCCAAATAATGATTTACCAAAGTACTATCAAATCGCAGATTGTTATTTGTTTCCGACTCTTTGTCATGAAGGTTTTGGTATGAGTCTGATTGAAGCGCTCCACTGTGGGTGTTACTGTATTGCTTCTGCAAATGGTGGAGTTCCTGAAGTTTTACAATATGGAAAACTGGGTAAACTGATTGAAAAGCCAAATTTTATTGAAGAATGGGTATCTGCAATACAACTATTTTTAGAAGGAAAAGAAACACATTCTACATTGATTTCAGAAAACTTATATTCAATGCAAAATTGGAATAAAGGAATGAATACAATTATTGAAAACGCAAAAAAGAATTTTAGTTAATGAAAACTATTGCAATAATTCCCGCGCGTGGAGGTTCAAAACGGTTACCTCAAAAAAACACAAAATTATTGGCAGATATTCCGCTTTTAGCTCATTCTATTTTATATGCAAAAAAAAATAGTCAAATAATAGATGAGATTTATGTTTCGACAAACGACGAAAAAATAAAACAAATTGCTCTAGGTTATGGAGCAAAGGTTATAGATCGACCTGAATTTTTATCTGGAGATTTAGAGCCAACAGTTTCAGCATTAAAACATGTATTGAAATCAATTGAGGGAAGTGTCGAAAATGTAGTTTTATTACAGCCAACAAATCCATTACGTCCAGAAAATTTACTAGGAGAAGCTTTTGATTTTTATCAAAAAGGAAACTATGATAGTTTATTCACTGTTTCTCGCAATCATAAGAAATTAGGAAAAATAAAAGAAGGTAAATTTATTCCTTTTAATTATGAAATTGGACAAAGAAGTCAAGATCTCGAGCCTCTTTTCTTCGAAAATGGATTGTTGTATATTGCAAAAACCGAAAAAATTTTAAATGATATAATTATATCAGAAGATGCTTTTCCATTTGAAGTAAATCATACTTTTGCCAGTGTGGATATCGATACACAAGAAGATTTTGAATATGCACAATATTTATTAGATGACAAAAAATAATAATTACTTTCCTAATTTAAACGGTGTTCGGTTCATCGCCGCTGCCATGGTAATAATTAGTCATATAGAATTAGGTAAATCTTATTTTGGAATTGAAAATGAATTTAGCAATCTGAAACAATTAGGTGTCTTAGGAGTATCGTTGTTTTTTGTTTTAAGTGGTTTTTTAATAACCTTTTTACTTTTAGAAGAGAAAAAGAAAAATGGACAAATTAACCTTAAGTTTTTTTATTTAAGAAGAGTATTGAGAATTTGGCCACTCTACTTTTTTATTATAATTCTTTCTGTTTTCATACTACCTCATATAGAGCTGTTTAATATTCCCAATATGACTTTAAGATTTGACTATAATTCAGAATTTATAAAGGTTATTTTGTTATTTCTTTTTTTTCTAACGAATATTCTAATTTCAATTAAATTAGTTCCTTTTGCGACTCAAACATGGTCAATTGGAACGGAAGAGCAATTTTATCTAATATGGCCATTAATTATAAACAGGATAGAAAAATTGGAGAAAGTGTTTATTGCGATAATTGTTTTTTATAATCTTCTAATTATTTTATTAAAAAGCAATATTCTGCCAGAAGTAAAATATTCAAGTATATTTGAGACCTATATTAGATTAATTCAGTTGGACTCACTAGCTTTTGGGGCCTTAGGAGCATGTTTTTTATATAAGAGAAGTAAGATTCTTTCTAAAATAGTAAATAATTTTTCTTTTTGTACGTCACTTATTCTTGTAATTTTTATCGCTGCATTTAATTCAAGTGTTTTATACTTTAAATCTTCATTAGTTGCAATTTGTTTTATCGTTATTATTTTGAATTTGGTTCATAACAAAAGGCTTCATAATATACTTGAAAACAAATTCTTTTTCAAGATGGGAGAAATTTCATACGGATTATACATGTATCATCAAATAGTAATTGCATTGTGTATTAATTGTTTACTAAAATATAGCGGTTTTAATAATATCATTTTATACATTTTTACATTTGTAATAACTATTCTTATTTCAATCGTTTCATACAAATTCTTGGAAAAGCCTTTTATCCTAAAGAAAAAACATTATACATTTAGAAGCCAAACAGTTAATAAAAGTTAAAAAATAATGAATCCATATATCGAAATAGCAGGCCGAAAAATTGGCTTAGATTATCCGCCATTAGTAATTGCTGAAATTGGTATTAACCATGAGGGATCTCTTCAAGTAGCAAAAGAAATGGTAGATGCAGCACAAAGAGCAGGAGTAGAAGTTGTAAAGCATCAAACTCATATTGTTGAAGACGAAATGACTGGAGCAGCAAAAAAGGTCATTCCTGGAAATGCAGATGTTTCTATCTATGAAATTATGGAGCGATGCTCATTAAATGAAGCGGATGAATTAGAACTTAAAAATTATGTTGAAAGTAAAGGCATGATTTTTATTTCAACTCCATTTTCCAGAGCAGCCGCAGAAAGATTAAAAAAGTTTGATATCCCTGCTTATAAAATTGGTTCTGGAGAATGTAATAATTATCCACTATTAGAACATATCGCTTCATTTGGAAAACCTGTAATTCTAAGTACAGGAATGAATACGATCGAAAGCATACGAAAAGCGGTAGCAATTTTTGGTAGATATAATGTTCCTCTTGCTTTATTGCATACTACAAATTTATATCCAACGCCAATTCACTTGGTTCGTTTTGGTGCGATGGTCGAATTGCATGAAGCTTTTCCAAATAAAGTTTTTGGATTAAGTGATCATACTTTAAATAATAATGCTTGTCTAGGAGCTGTTGCTTTAGGGGCTAGTATTCTCGAAAGGCATTTTACAGACCACATGCAACGAACAGGTCCAGACATTGTTTGTAGTATGGATGAAAATGCATGTCGAGAATTGATTATTTCAAGTGCTGAAATCGCACAAATGCGTGGCGGATCAAAAAAACCTGCAAATGAAGAACAAGTAACGATTGATTTTGCTTTTGCAACTGTTTGTTCTATTGCTTCAATAAAAAAAGGAGAAGTTTTTTCTAAAGAAAATATCTGGGTAAAAAGACCTGGAACAGGAAAAATATTAGCAGAAAAATTTAACGATATAATGGGTAAAACTGCAACGAGAGATATTGAGAATGATGAACAATTAATTTGGGAAGATATTCAGTAATTATCAATGAAAAAAATCCTTTTTTTAACAGGAACAAGAGCAGATTTCGGAAAAATAAAATCATTAATCTCAATTCTTGAACAACAACAAGAATTTGAGGTTTTTGTTTTTGTAACAGGTATGCACCTTCAAAAAGAATACGGCTACACTTTAATTGAAATTGAAAGATGCAATTTTAAAAATATTCACACTTTTGTGAATCACACTCACGAAACTACAATGGATTTAACTCTTGCTAAAACTATCGAGGGGTTTTCAAGCTATTGTAATGCAATAAAACCAGATATGATTATTGTTCATGGCGATCGTGTTGAAACGCTTGCTGGAGCAATTGTTGGTTCTCTTAATAATATTCTTGTTGCACATATTGAAGGAGGTGAGGTCTCTGGAACTGTTGATGAATTGATAAGACATAGTGTAAGCAAACTGAGTCACATCCATTTTACATCTAATGCTGAGGCAGAAAAAAGATTAATTCAAATGGGGGAGGTCAAAGAATCTGTCTTTACAATTGGTTCTCCAGATATTGATATCATGTTTTCGAAAGGACTACCAGATTTGGCAACAGCAAAAGAATATTATAATATTCCATATGCTGATTTTTCCATTGTAATGTTTCATCCTGTTACGACAGAAATAAATGCAATGAAACAATATGCCGAAAATTTTGTTTCTGCTTTGCTTAATGATAGCCACAATTATGTAGTTATATATCCCAATAATGATTTAGGAAGCCAATTTATTTTGGATAGCTATGGGAAGTTAAAAAATAATGAACGATTTAAAATTTTTCCTTCACTTCGTTTTGAGTACTTTTTGACTCTTTTAAAAAACAGCAAATTCATTATAGGAAATAGTAGTGCAGGTATTCGCGAAGCGCCTTATTATGGTATTCCGATTATAAATATTGGCACTAGACAGCAAAATAGAGCAATACATGCCGATATAATAAATGTGGATTACTCTGAAAGTGAAATTGAAGAAGCACTTTCTATTATTGACTCTCATAAAGTACAAAAATCTGACAGTGATTTTGGACAAGGAAATAGTGCAGAATTATTTCTTAATTGTCTTCAGAAATCGGATATTTGGCAGCTCAATCACCAAAAACAATTTAGAGACAGTTAATGCCTGATAAAAAAATTTTTATACTGTTGCCAGATGGAGTTGGGCTTCGAAATTTTGCTTTTTCTAATTTTTATAAAATAGGATTAGAGAAGAAATTTGGCATAACGTATTGGAATAATACTCCATTTGATTTGACAAGCTTAGGTTTTAACGAAATTAAAATTAAAAATGCTAAAGCAAGTCCACTTACAGATAGTTACAAAAATGCTCGAAAACATATTGAGCTTAATCTTAATATTAAAAGAGAAAAAGATAAGGTGTACGATTCTTATCGTTTTCCTTTTTCTTTTAAAACCATAAAGGGTGCAGTTAAAAGTTGTGCTGCAAAATTTTTCATTGGAATAAATAATTCAGAAAAAGGTTTAGAAAAAGTTAGAGAAAAGATCAAGAATCAAGAAAATAAAACAGATTTTTATAAAGATTGTGTAGAAACACTTCAAAAAGAAAAACCTGATTTCGTATTCTGTACTAACCAACGACCTGTTTTGGCAATAGCTCCAATATTGGCAGCAAAAGAACTAAAAATACCGACAGGAACTTTTATTTTCTCATGGGATAATTTGCCAAAAGCTACGATGGTTGTTGAAACAGATTATTACTTTGTTTGGAGCCAACACATGAAGAATGAACTTCTAAAATATTATCCATACATTCAAGAAGATAAAATTTTTATTGTTGGTACACCTCAGTTTGAAAGCCATTTTAATTCGGAGAATATTCTAGAAAAAACTAAATTTTTTAATGACCATAATCTCGATTTAAATAAAAAATACATTTGCTACTCTGGAGATGATTTTACCACTTGCCCTGATGACCCTCAATATTTATCAGATGTTGCAGATGCAGTTAGAAAAATAAATGAAGATTTTAAAACATCATTAGGTATAGTTTTTAGACGTTGTCCTGTTGATGTTTCCGAGAGATACAATGAAGTCTTATTAAAAAATAAAGACTTGATTACTTCAGTAGCGCCAATTTGGAAGAAAATTGGTAAAGAATGGAATGCTATTTTGCCAACAGAAGAAGATGTTAAACTGCTTGCCAATACGATCTTTCACACTGAAATGGTTGTAAACCTTGGTTCATCAATGGTTTTTGATTATGCGAGTTTTAAAAAACCATGTGCATTTCTAAATTATGATGTTCCAAATAAAATAGATGAAAACTGGTCGGTTACTAAAATTTATAATTATGTCCATTTTCGTTCAATGCCTAGTAAAGAATCAGTTATTTGGTTGAACTCTGTAAATGAGATTGCAGATAAAATTAAATTAGGTCTAAAAGATGCCCATGAAACAGTTGAACAAGCAGAAAAATGGTTCACAATAATCAATCAACATCCTGCCGAAAATTCTTCAAAAAATATATGGGAATCAATAGAAGAAATCCTTAGTAATTAAAGATTCTGAAATAAAATTAAGTAATTCATGTTTTTCAACTCTTTAGCTTTTGCCATATTTTTACCAATAGTTTTTTTCCTGTATTGGTTTGTCTTTAATAAAAATAAAAGCACACAAAATGCTTTGCTAATTGTGGCAAGTTACTATTTCTATTCTTGCTGGGATTGGAGGTTTTTATTTCTATTGGTTTTTTCTACTTTTTTGGATTATTTCACAGGAATCCAAATTGAAAAAAGTGATTCGGATAAAAAAAGAAAGTTTTGGTTTTGGCTTAGTATTTCGGTTAATTTAGGATTTCTAGGAGTTTTCAAATATTATAATTTCTTTGCAAGCTCATTCTCAGAATTGTGTACTTCATTTGGCTTTAAAGTAAGTCCAATATTACTAAATGTAATTTTGCCAGTTGGAATTTCATTTTACACTTTTCACGGATTATCATATGTAATTGATATTTACTACAAAAGAATAAAAGCCGAATATAACTTTGTCGATTATTCTTTATTTGTAAGCTATTTTCCTCTTTTAGTTGCAGGCCCTATCGAAAGAGCGACACATTTATTGCCGCAGGTAAAAATAAAACGTGAGTTCAATTTTGAAAAAGCCAAAGAAGGACTTTCTCAAATTATTTGGGGAATCTTTAAAAAAGTAGTCATAGCAGATAATTGTGCTGTTTTTGCAAATAATATATTTGACAATTACTCAACAATGGATTCTTTTTCTTTGATTTTGGGAGCGGTTTATTTTGCTTTCCAAATTTATGGTGATTTTTCAGGTTATTCAGATATTGCTTTAGGTGTTTCAAAGTTATTTGGAATTGATTTATTGAGAAACTTTAATTACCCGTATTTTTCGCGAGATATTGCTGAATTCTGGCGTCGTTGGCACATTTCGCTTTCCTCTTGGTTCCGAGATTATTTGTATATTCCACTTGGAGGAAGTAAAGGGCCAAAATTAAAAAAAGTTAGAAATGTATTTGTTATTTTTTTAGTTAGTGGTTTTTGGCACGGTGCCAATTGGACTTATATTGCGTGGGGATGCATTAATGCACTTTATTTTTTGCCTCTATTATTGTTAAAAAGAAATAGAAATAATTTAGAGGAAATAGATATTTCATGGAATTTCTCTTCATTTAAAGTGGTTACAAGTATAATATTTACTTTTGGCTTAACTTGTTTTGCTTGGATTTTTTTTAGATCAGAAAATATAAATATGGCTTTCGAGTATATAAAAAAAATAATTTTATTTACTTATGATTTAAATAATGTAAAGGCTCAGGTAAGTTATTTGATTGTGATCGTTTTATCTTATTTGATTCTATTGGAATGGAATAATCGAAAAGAAGAATGTCCATTATTTAATCGGTTTTCGAGAATTAAAATAATAGTGACAGTGTTACTTATTATATTATTTGGACAATTTGACATCCAAAGCAAATTTATTTATTTTCAATTTTAATGCAATTTTTAGTGAAGGCCTTTTTAAAATATATTATCGGAATTATTGCAGTAATTTTTATAATTGCTTTTAGTATTCAGTATTTTTTAGATAAAGGCTTGCGTAATCTTAAGAACACTCAAGTTAACGATTGGAAAAATATTTTAGACGGTAAAATAAATAGTGATATTATAATTAATGGATCTTCAAGAGGGTTTGTTGGCTATAATTCTGAAATTATTGGAGAAGAACTAAAATCAAGTTGTTTCAATTTGAGTTTCAATGCGGGAGGATATAATTTACAACAAGATAAATTTGATATTTACATTAAAAAAAATAAAACGCCTAAAATTATAATTCAAAATATTGATTTGGCATTTTTTATAAAAAACAATGAACTTCCAGATGAGGGGCAGTTTTATCCCTTTTTATACAATAAAGATTTAGAATATTTATTTTCAAAATTTGACACCAAATTCAACTGGTTTAAGATTATCCCATTAATAAAATACAATCAAAATTTTAATTTATTGAAAGCTGGTGTAATGGCTAATTTTTCAAGTAAAGTAAAGAAAAATGCTAAAACTATAAATGGATTTTGCCCTCAAGATAGGGCTTTTGTTGTAGATCGCCTCAATTTGAAAAGATTTGAAAACAAAGTGGTAAAATCTAAAAGTAAAGAAGAAATAAAAGTTTTATACCAAATGATAGAGTTTTATAGGTCTAGATTAAAGTCTAATTCAAAAATAATATTGGTCTGGATGCCTGAACATAAATTGAGATTAACAGGAAGCTATAATTTACAAAGAAAATATATAGTTAATGAATTAAATTTGCTTCAAAAAAAATATAAAAACATATCATTTATTGATATGGCTTATGATAATATTTCAAATTCTGATGAAAACTATTATGATACATTTCACCTAACAGAAAGAGGTGCTAATGAGTTTTCAAAAAAAATATCAGTAAAAATTAATAATTTTTTAAATTAACATATGTTTTTCAACTCTTTGGCTTTTGCCATTTTTTTGCCAATCGTTTTTTTTCTTTATTGGTTTGTCTTTAATAAAAATAAAAGCACGCAAAATGCTTTGCTAATTGTGGCAAGCTACTATTTCTATTCTTGCTGGGATTGGAGGTTTTTATTTTTATTGGTTTTTTCTACTTTTTTGGATTATTTCACAGGAATCCAAATTGAAAAAAGTGATTCGGATAAAAGAAGAAAGTTTTGGTTTTGGCTTAGCATTTCGGTTAATTTAGGATTTCTTGGAGTTTTCAAATATTATAATTTCTTTGCAAATTCATTTGCAGAATTGTTTACTTCATTTGGCTTTAAAGCAAGCCCAATATTGCTAAATGTAATTTTGCCAGTTGGAATTTCATTTTACACTTTCCATGGATTGTCATATGTAATTGATATTTACTACAAAAGAATAAAAGCCGAATATAACTTTGTCGATTATTCTTTATTTGTAAGCTATTTTCCTCTTTTAGTTGCAGGTCCTATCGAAAGAGCGACGCATTTACTGCCACAGGTAAAGGTAAAACGTGAGTTCGATTTTGAGAAGGCAAAAGAGGGTGTTTGTCAAATAATATGGGGATTGGTAAAAAAGGTTGTAATAGCAGACACTTGTGCAACGTATGCAAATGCTATTTTTGATCATTATACTTCAATGAACTCTTTTTCGTTGATCTTAGGAGCAATTTATTTTGCGTTTCAAATTTATGGCGATTTTTCAGGATATTCTGATATTGCTTTAGGGACGTCTAAATTGTTTGGATTAGATTTACTGCGAAACTTTAATTACCCATATTTTTCCCGCGATATCGCTGAATTCTGGCGCCGTTGGCATATTTCGCTTTCCTCTTGGTTTAGAGATTATTTGTACATTCCACTTGGAGGAAGTAAAGGAGGACTTTGGATGAAGATTAGAAATACCTTCATAATTTTTGTAGTCAGCGGATTTTGGCATGGAGCGAACTGGACTTATATTGCTTGGGGATTTATAAATGCAATATATTTTCTTCCATTACTTTTATCAAATAAGAATAGAAATAATTTAGATACTGTTGAACTGAGATTTAATTTCGATTCTTTAAAAACGTTATTAAGCATATTCTTAACGTTTATAATAACTTGTATTGCTTGGGTATTTTTTAGAGCAAAAACAATAACAGATGCAATTTCTTATTTAAAACAAATTGTTACTAATAGAAAATTTGATTTTCAATATCTAGATAACGAACGATACAATTATGAATTATTGTTAATGATTGGGGTTTTCGTTTTAGTTGAATGGAATAATAGAACTAGAGAAGAGCCACTTTCTGGGAAGTGGAATATGTTGAAAATTGCATTAGCAATTTTGGCAATTTTGGCTTTCGGAACTTTCTCAGATTATAAAGAATTTATATATTTTCAGTTTTAATGAAACGTTTTTTAGTTTATATTTTTACAATTATAGTTTTAATACTAGTAGTAGCGATTACTTTAGATGTAATCTATACGGCAGTGTTTTTTGAATCTAAAGATCGTGGAAAAATTGAAACAGTAGTAAATTCTAAAGCACAGAATTACGATATTGTTATTTTAGGATCATCAAGAGCAAATAATCATTTTGTCTCTAAAATGTTTGAAGATAAAGGATTAAAAACCTTTAATTATGGTATGAGTGGAGGACATTTATTTGAAGCCTCATTAATGTTGAAATTATTGATAGAAAGAAAATGTAAAATTAAAAATATAATTCTTGAAGCAGATTTGAATCTTTCAAATGATCAACAATCTGAAGGGGTTGCAGCAATGTTCCTACCCTATATTCATTGTTCTAGTACAATAAGAGATCATTTTGCTACTGAGGAAAATTTTAACGAATTGTATTATATTCCTTTTTATAGATATATAAAATTTGATTCTAAAATAGGTTTCCGTGAAATATATAAAATCTGTATAAACGAGAAAACAAACTCTTTAGACAATTTAGGTTTTTATCCGTTGAAGAAACACAAAAACGGGAATATGAAAAATAACATTGTCAATCTAAATCCATTACCTCACAATAAGTATTATGAGGAAATTAAATCGATTTGTAAAACAAATAATATCAATTTTATCGCTGTAATGACACCAATGTGCGAAAATGTTGTTGGAATGGATTACTTTGATAAAGTCAAAAAAGAATATCCTGAAATTCATAATTATGAAAATACAGTTATTGAAGACAAATATTTTTCTTCTTGTGGACATATGACTGATGAAGGGGCAAAGTTATTTACAGCAAAAATTATTTCAGATTTCTTTAAGAAATAAGATTTTAAAAACAATTGATTAGTATGAAAAAAGGAAGATTCCTTTTATATGTGTTGAAGATCTTTATATTGACTTTTGTTTTGGCATTTTTAATAGATCAAACATACTCCTATTTTTTTCTTCAATCTAACAAAAGAGATAAAATTGGATTGATATACAATTCTGATCCAAAAGAATATGATGTAGTCATATTAGGCTCTTCTAGAGCAAACAATCACTTTGTAACACAGATGTTTGAAGAGAAAGGCTTTAAAACATTTAATTTTGGAATGCCAGGTTCTAAATTATACGAATCCGATTTGGTTTTGAAATTACTTTTAGAGAAAAAAAACAAAATTAAAAATGTAATTATTGATACTGATATTACACTAAAATCGGAAAAAAAATCTGAAGGTACGTTTTTGAAATTTTTGCCATTTTTATATTCTTCACCAGTTATAAAAAAGCATTTAGAAAACGAGGACGATTTTAATTGTCTTTATTATATTCCATTTTACAGATACCTAAAATACGAAACAAAAATTGGTTTTAGACAAATGTTTTTTTACGCTCTAAATAAAAAGACGAAAGATGTTGAAAATGGAGGGTATGAAGCAAAATTAATAAATGAAGAGTTACACCCAGAATATTTACTATCTGATCCTCAAAAAAATAGATATTATGAAGAAATCAGAAGAATTTGTAAAGAGAATAACATCAATTTGATAGCTGTTATGACACCAATGTGCAGCAAATTGTTTGGAAAAGATTATTTTCAGAAAGTCAATGAATTGTATCCCGAAATTCACAATTATGAAAACAAAATCAACGATGATAAGTATTTTTCTTCATGCGGTCATATGAACGATGAAGGGGCTAGATTATTTACAGCAAAAATTATTGAGGATTTTTTTAAATCAAATAGCAGTCAAAATAGAATAAATTAATAGATGTTGATTCGTAATTCATTTTCAATTATTTAGATTAAAATCAATGAAGAAATTTTTACTTTACTTGACAAAAATTTTTCTCATCATAATTGTTTCGTTAATAATTTTAGATGTTTTATACACTGCTATGTATTTGCAATGCAGAAATAGAAATAAAATTGTCCAACTGTATAATTTTAAAAATATAAATTATGACGTGATAATTTTAGGTTCATCTAGAGCAAATAATCATTTCGTATGTGAAATGTTTGAGAAGAAAGGACTAAAAGTTTTTAATTATGGTATGAGTGGTTCAAGTCTTTTTGAGACTTCTTTGATGTTAAAATTAATTATAGAAAAAAAATGTGTCATCAAAAATGTCATTCTCGATGCAGACGTAAATTTAATAAGCGATAAACAATCAATTGGAATAGGTTGTGCCTTTTTGCCATATATTCACACTTCTAAAACTACTAGAGAACATTTTAAATCGGAATATGACTTTAATTATATCTATTACATCCCGTTTTATAGATACTTTAAATATGAGAACCGTATCGGATTTAGAGAGATGTTCATGAATGCAATAAGTAAGAAAACTAATTTTCTAAATCATGGTGGCTATACTAAATTGGATGGAGTTGAAGATGGAAGCATGCACTATAGTACTTCTGCTTCTAACCCTTTACTTCACCATAAATATTACGAAGAAATCAAGAACATTTGCAGAATTAATCATATAAATTTTATTCCAGTAATGACGCCAATTTGTGAAAATAATGTAGGGATGGATTATTTTGATAAAGTAAAAAAAGCATATCCGGAAATTTACAACTATGAAAATGCAGTAGTTGAGAACAAATATTTTTCATCTTGTGGACATATGAATGATAATGGCGCGAGGATCTTTACAGCAAAGATTATCAAAGATTTTTTTAGTAAATAGAATTTTAAGGAAATTATTTGATGATAACATTTAGTAAAATAGGAAAAAAAGGAAATTTAGGAAATCAACTTTTCCAAATCGCCTCTACTATTGGATTAGCGAATAAGAATAATAGTGAATTCTCTTTTTTGCTCTGGAAATATCAAAATTCTTTTAAAAATAGATTACCACGTTTAGATGATGAATTATCAAATTTTGTGAATCTTGAAGAAAAAGAATATCATTTTCATGAATGGAATTTTGGGGCCAAAAATTATGATATCAGTGGTTGGCTTCAAACAGAGAAATACTTTGATAAAGAATTGACAAAACATTATTTTGATTTCTCAGATTCTTTAAAAGAAAAAGTAAGGAGACTGTATAATGAAGCTTTTGAAAAACGCACTATCTTAATTTCAATTCGAAGAGGAGATTTTGTAAATCATAAAGATTATTTTCAGCTTCCGATAGATTATTATTTAAATAGTTTAGCTGCTTTTTTTCCAAATTGGAACTCTTGTAATCTTATTATTTTAAGTGATGATATAAATTACTGTAAATATCATTTTTCGTTTTTAGAAAATGTTTTTTTTGGTGATGGATTAAATGAAATCGAACAGCTTTGTTTAGGAGCAATGTGTAATGATTTCATAATAAGTAATTCTACTTTTTCTTGGTGGACAGCTTGGCTTGGAGAAAAAAGTGATTCAAAAATTATAAGACCGTTCAAAAATTTTGACGGACAAAAAAGTAAAGAACTTGATGATAAAGATTATTTTCCAGAAAGATGGATGAAATACAATCATTTAAATAAAAAAATCAAGTTAAAAGATTTGGTGTTTTCCGTAAATTCTGGAAAAAATCAGGAAGAAATAAGATTATATTTATTGAATTATTTTGAGGCAGAATTTGTTTTGAATGAAAAAAATGTTCGTTCTAAGAAAAATATTTATGCAATAAATAAAGATTATTTTTTGCCTCCTTTTTTGATTTATCTCTCTTGGTTAAAACTTGAAGAATCTAATATAAATGTAGTTGTTAATAAAACAGTTAAAGTTTTTACAGTTTCAAAAGCGTTAAACTACAAAGAATTTGAGGAACAAAAGGATTTTGGTTTTTTTTCAAAAATCTTCTCATTTCGAAAAAATAATAATACGAAAAGCAATGAACAGGAGATTTATTTAAAAAGAAATATTTCTTTAAATGTAGACAAGAACAAGGAAGATAAATTTAGAATATATTTTTCTGCAGGTAAATTTCGTAATGTTGGAGGTTATAAATTTAGTTTTAAAAGATTTCTAAAAAGAAAAGAAAATCAATTGAAGAGAAATATAAAGAAAAAATTGAATCGATTAAAAAAATGAAATCAGAATTACACATTGGCTATATAGTATCGCATTATCCTCATAAAGCTTTTGGGCATGACGGAGGAATTGGTACTAGTGTTTATACTTTAGTCGAAAGACTAAGAAAATCTAATGTGCAAGTTTCTGTTTTTGTATATGGACAAAAAAATGAATTCATTATTGAAGAAGAAAATCTTATTATTTACAGTTTAGGTAACAGAAAAGGTAGGTTTTTTAATTTTTATCTAAATAGGAAAAAGATTGAGAAATTCATCAATAGAATTATTCTTGAAAAAAACATCAATTTAATTGAAGCTCCAGATTGGACTGGAATTACCGCTTTTATGCGTTTTAAAATACCCTTGATAATTCGTTTTCATGGAAGTGATGCTTATTTCTGTTATTTAGAAGATAGAAAACAAAAACTTAAGAATTTTTGGTTTGAAAAATTAGCGATTAATGGTGCAGAAGCATTTATAGCGCCTACTAAATTTGCTGGAGAAGTTTCGCAGAATATTTTCAATATTAAAGGAAAAGAAATTAAAACCATTCACTCTGGTTTAGATCTTAAAAACTTTGAAAATGAAACACCTGAAGAATTTGAAAAAGATTTGATTTTGTATGCGGGAACTTTGATTAGAAAAAAAGGAGTTTTAGAACTTCCAGAAATTTTTAATGTGGTGCGCAAGACTTTTCCCAATGCTAAATTGGTTTTAATTGGAGGTGACGCTCCAGATATAAAAACAAATTCAAAATCAACATGGGAATTAATGAAAAATTTGTTTACAGAAGATGATTTGAAAAATGTGAATTATCTAGGAAAAATTCCATACAACGAAATCCAAACCTATATAAAGAAAGCAAATGTATGTGTCTTTCCAACCTTTGCAGAAACGTTAGGTATGGTTACAATTGAGGCGATGGCTATGCAAAAATCAGTTGTTAATAGTAATATAGGGTGGAGCCAAGAACTAATATTAGACGAAGAAAGTGGTTTTTTGGTCCATCCTTCAAATCATAAGTTGTATGCCGAAAGAATTAAGCAAATTTTGAATGATGATCTATTAGCTCAAAAAATAGGTAAATCTGCTAGAATTCGTGTTGAAGAAAAATTTGATATAAATAAATTGCTATTTGAGAACATAAAATTTTATCAAGATATTTTAAAACTAAAAAAGCAATAAAGTGGTACTTGTTTATCATCAAAATAACAAAATTATTGAAGCTAACTTTGAAGGGAAGAGTATTCTGTTTTCTCAAAAAAGTATAGCCTCAAATTTATTTCAAATAGCCGAAAAGTATCCTGAACAGCTCATTATTTGGTGTCGATTAGATTTAAAATCAAATTTGAATGTAGAAAAAGTTCAAGAAATTTTTCATCATAAAAAAATAGTTGCTTCATATAATTTAGCAACAAATACGTTTTTACCAGAGGGACTTGGTTATGCAGATGTTTCTTTGTTTTTAAATGTTAAAAAAGATGTTAGCTATCCTACTTGGATGATGAGTTCTCATATCGGTGGAATTCATGCTGAGGTTTTAAATACTTTAAAAAATCAAATTTTTGAAGATTCAAACTTTGACTATTTTCTGCATTCGATGGCAAAATTAGGAATGCCATTAGGCTTATATTGTTATTCTGAGCCAAAGTTGCTTAAGAAACCCGATGAGACTTTTGTAAAATTTAAAAATAACAACTTTTTTTTATTTAGGTTTGTTAAGCAGCATTACAAAACACGCTGGATATTTATACTGTTTTTAAATTTATTCCTTTATGAAAGAGAGTTTGCTTTTCTACCTCTTTTAAGTGCTATGTTTTACAGAAAGCGATACCTTAAAGAAAGTCTTGTGGAATTAATTGAAATCCACTCAGAAAAAAAAACAATAAAAGAAGGTACTATAGACATTATTATTCCGACAATTGGACGTAAAAAATACCTGTATGATTTTTTAAAAGATTTAGAATTACAAACTTATTTGCCAAATAATGTAATAATTGTAGAACAAAACTCTGTTGCTGATTCTGTTTCAGAACTTGATTATATAGAAAACAATAAGTGGCCATTTTATATTAAACATATATTTATTCATCAAACAGGAGCTTGTAATGCTAGAAATTTAGCTCTTGCAGAGATAAAAAGTGAATGGGTATTTATGGCTGATGACGATATTCGAATTGACAAGAATTTTTTGGAAGAGGCATTTAAAGTAATAAAAAAAGAAGGTATAGAGCAGATAACATTTGGATGTTATGCTCCTGATTACATTGAGAGTAAAAAATATAAACATAAATTTCAATCTAATAATTTTGGATCGGGCTGTAGTATTGTAAGAGCTAAAAATATAGAATCGGTGTTTTATAATAAAAGGTTTGAGTTTGGTTATGGCGAAGATAGTGACTATGGAATGCAACTTAGAAATTTGGGATTTGATATTATATATTCTCCAAAACCGGAAATAAGTCATCTAAAAGCGCCAATTGGTGGCTTTAGAGAGAAACATGTTTTACCTTGGGCTAATGATTTAATTCAGCCCAAACCATCGCCAACAGTAATGTTGTATAATCTTTTAAATGTAACGAATCAACAGTTAAAAGGTTATAAAACGACTCTATTCTTTAAATTCTATGGCGTTCAAAAAACTAAAAATCCTATCAGATATTATAACAATTATAAAATTCAATGGGATAGAAGCTTATATTGGGCGAATAAATTAAACAGTAAAAAATGAGAGTTTCGTTAATAATCTGCACTTATATGAGGGCTAAGCCTTTGCAGAGACTGCTTGAGTCAGTTAAAATTCAAGAAAAGTATCCAAATGAAGTTTTAATTATTGACGGATCAATTAATGATGAGACTAGACTAATCTTCCAGGAATATGAATATTATAATTTAAAATATTTCAAAGTTTCAGATCAAGACAGAGGCTTAACGAAACAGCGAAATTTTGGAATTTCAAAAGTAGATCCAAAATCTGAAATTGTTTGTTTTTTGGATGATGATACTGTATTAACCCCTTCTTATTTTAAGGAAATTTGCAATTCATTCCAAAATGACGATGATATTGGTGGTGTTGGAGGAATTGCTTGTAATGAAAATAAATGGAAACCTCAAGAGAAGAACGGAAATTACAATAAAAAAAAGTTTTATTTGTTTGAAGGATATTTTTATAAAGAAGGTTTAAGAAACGTCGCAAGAAATTTTCTTGGTCTAGCTTCGAACTTAGGTCCAGGCAAAATGCCACTTTATTCGCATGGAAGAACTTGTGGTTTTCCTTTGACGGGTAAAACTTATGAAGTGGATTTGCTGATTGGAATGTCTATGTCTTTCAGAAAACATATACTTGATAAAATTAAATTCTCAAAATTTTTTGAAGGATATGGTTTGTATGAAGATGCTGATTTTAGTTTAAGAGCTTTACAATTTGGCAAAAATGTAATTAATACAAATGCCAGATTGTATCATTATCATGATCCATCAGGGAGACCAAATCAATATAATTATGGGAAAATGGTAGTTAAAAATGGTTGGTATGTTTGGAGAATTAAAAATCCAAATCCAAAATTCATTGATCGTTTTAAATGGAATTCAATTACTGTTTTATTAGCTTTATTGCGGTTTAGTAATATCTTGACAGTGAAAAATAAAATAATTCCTTTAACTGAAGCAGTTGGAAGGATGGTTGGCTATTTTAGTTTAGTTTTTACTAAACCGGCTTTGCCAACTTCTAATAATTAGAATACAGAAAAGATAGTTAAAGTAACATTAAGGAAGTAATTATGAAATTAGAATTATCAACTTGGACTTCGCATTTGAATCAGCTTGTATATTCTTATTTTTATTTTTGTAAAAAAGAAAGAATAGAAATCAATTTAGTTAGAAATGAAAAAGTAAAATACGACGGAGGAATATTGTACATTGGAAATAAACGTATCTATTTTGATTATTCTGACTCACCAAGATTTATAGACTTACCAGAATTATACGATTTTTATTTTAAAAGATCTCTTCGCATCGAAGATCATAAAAACAATGTATATCCTCTAAATTTTAATACTTCATTGTCTTACAATAGTCATTTATTGCTGATGAATTTAAAGACGGATATATTGTTTCATAAATATAGTAGAACTGAAGTAATTAGGGCAATTGATCGGTTTTCTCTTTTTGTAAATGCCTCGCATAAGGTTGTAGATATAAAAAGATATCCAACGAAGGTGCATGATTCAGGAGGGAATGTGATTTTTTATGCAAGATTATGGAATCCAGATAATCATAAAGATGAGGAAGAAAAAGAGCGAAGAAGACTTCAGAACGAATTTAGAATTAATGCATGTAGGATACTGAAGAAAAAATATAAGCAGGCTGCAGTAGGTTTATTTAATGATTCTTTAGCAATTACTATGGCTCCCGATTTAATACTTAATAAAAAACAATCAAATAAAAACAATTATTTCGAAATCTTAAATAACAGCAATATTTGTATAGCCGATGACGGACTTAAAGATACCCCCGGTTGGAAAATAGGCGAGTATTTATTATTTGGAAAAGCAGTCGTAACAACACCACTCAATATTTCTGTGGACAATTTTAATGAGCATGTGAATTTTGAGAAACTTAGTAATCGTAATGCTTATGAAGAATTGCCTCAAAAAATTGACTATCTATTAGAGAATAAGAAATATTTAAGAATGGGAGAAGAGAATCTGCTTTGGAGTGAAAAGTATTTGCACCCGAAAAATTATATTAAAAGAATTCTAACAATAGTAGAAAATAAAACAAAGATTGAAGTCAATTAATTTTGTTATAATAACTCACGTATCTCATGTTTGCAAAAACAATGAATATTTAGGATATTCACCGTATATTCAAGAAATGAATATTTGGCTGAAATATGTTGATAAGGTTATTATTGTTGCTCCATTAACAAAACGAGAAATAAGTCCAATAGATATTTCGTATAAACATGATAAGATAAATTTTAGGAAAGTTTCTGATTTTAGTTTTATCAGTATAAAAAATATTTTAGTCTCAATTTTTAAATTGCCAATTATTTTTTGGAAGATAATTTGGGCAATGAAAACAGCCAATCATATTCATTTAAGATGCCCAGGAAACATGGGGTTAATAGGTTGTTTTGTTCAAATTCTTTTTCCAAATAAAAGTAAAACAGCAAAATATGCAGGAAACTGGGATCCTAAAAGTAAACAGCCTTGGAGCTATCGCTTGCAAAAATGGATTCTTAGTAATGAATTTCTAACAAGGAATATGCAGGTTTTAGTATATGGAGGTTGGGAAAATCAATCAAAGAATATAAAGCCATTTTTTACAGCAACTTATTCTGAGTCTGAAAAAAACAGTATTGAAAAAGCTGATTTTAGAGACGGCATAAAATTTATTTTTGTTGGAAGTTTAGTAGTTGGCAAAAATCCATTGTATACTGTTAAGTTAGTTGAGGCATTGTTAAAGAATGGATATAAGGCAACATTAGATTTGTATGGTGAAGGTGCAGAAAGAAATTCTCTAGAAAATTATATTCAAATGAATAACTTGGAAGATAATATTTTTTTAAGAGGGAATCATAGTCAAGAAACTTTGAAAAATGTATATAAAAAAAGTCATTTTGTAGTTTTGCCTTCAAAAAGTGAAGGATGGCCAAAAGCTATTGCAGAAGGTATGTTTTGGGGTTGTGTACCAATTGCTACAAAAGTTTCATGCGTACCATATATGTTAGATTATAATAAACGTGGGGTTTTACTAGAGATGGATTTGGATAAGGATACACGGCAAATAGAGGATTTGATATTAAACCTAGATTCCTTTTTTAAGAAAAGTCAGCTCGCAGAAGAATGGTCTCGAGATTTTACTACTGATGTTTTTGAAAATGAAATTGCAAAATTGCTGATGAAATGAGAATTGTACAGATTATAGATTCTTTAGAGGTTGGTGGTGCAGAACGTATGGCTGTAAATTATGCAAATTCACTTGCTAACAAAATTGAATTTTCGGGATTAATTTCAACAAGAGGAGAAGGTTTACTTGTAAATCATTTAGATCAAAAAGTTACTTATTTATTTTTGAAAAAAAAATATGTTATAGATTTAGGAGCAATTTTTAGATTAAGAAATTATCTTAAAAAGAACAAGGTTGAATTTATTCATGCACATAGCTCTTCTTTTTTTATGGCAGTTTTAGTAAAAATGACAATGCCATGGATTAAAATAATATGGCATGATCATTATGGAATTTCACAGGATCTTTCATTGCGAAAAAATTTGACATTAAAATTTTCATCTTTTCTATTTTTAGGAATTATTTCTGTAAACGATTCCTTAAAAAAATGGGCTCAGAATTATTTGAATTGCAAAAACGTCATATACTTTCCAAATTTTGTAATCAGGAAATCTATTCCTTTTGGTAGTTTCCAGTTAAAAGGAAAGGATGGTCAAAGAATTATCTGTGTTGCAAATTTGCGTCCGCAAAAGAATCATGATTTACTTATTAGTGGAGCATTAGAAATTCATAAAAAGTTTCCAGAATGGACTTTTCACTTAGTAGGCAGGGATTTTAATGATCTTTATAGCAGGAGTCTACGAGAAAAAGTAATAGAAAAAGGGCTTTCTGAAACCGTATTTTTTTATGGTGCTGTAAATAATGTTGAGGAATTGTTAAAACAGAGTGAAATAGCAGTTTTAACTTCTTTTTCAGAAGGACTTCCTTTGGCTGTTCTAGAATACGGATTCGCTAATTTACCAGTAGTGGCAACCAATGTTGGAGAAATTTCAAAAGTTATACCCTCAGTTAGAGAAGGCTTAGTAATTGATTCGAATAATCTAAATCAATTTGTCGACTCAGTCGAGAGATTGATTAAAGATCAATGTTTTAGGAAATTATTGGGTAACCAATTGAATTTTTTTGTAAATGAAAATTTTAGCGAAAAATCAATTTTAAAAGAGTATGTTAAATGGTTGAAATCTTTAATTCTTTTACAGAGTAAATAATTTATAATGAAAAGTACAAAATTTAGTTATTTAGCTATAGTTATTCTTCATGCATTATTAGCATTAATTATTTTTATTATCCCTTTTTTATCCAAAATATATGCTTTACTGATTGTTATTCTAGGATGCGTAATTGTTTATAAAAGTAAAAACAAAAATAATGAAGTTCTTTTTATAAGCGCTTATTTGGTAGGAGCAGAAGTTTTTTTACGAATGACTGGTGGAAATTTTAACAATGAATATATAAAGTTTTCTGTTGTGTTTTTCATGATTTACGGGATGGTTTATAGTAATTTCTCGAAAAGCGCATTAATCTATTTAATATTTTTAGTCTTATTAATTCCAGCTGTTTTTGTTACAATTTTTGAAGGAGGAATTAATATTGATGTAAAAAAGGTTCTTGTTTTTAATTTATCTGGCCCAGTTTGTTTAGCTGTTTGTTCTATTTATACGTTTAAGAGAAAAATTGAATTTGAGACACTAGGTAAGATTTTAATAGCAGCAGGATTTCCGATAGTTTCTATAACCACCTATTTGTTTTTATATACGCCAAATATTAGAGATGTTGTGATGGGAACGCAATCAAATTTTGAAACATCTGGCGGTTTTGGGCCAAATCAGGTTTCTACTATTTTGGGATTAGGAATGTTTGTTTTTTTTACTCAATTAATCATATTCTCAAAAAACAAAGTAGAATTACTTATTAATGCGGTATTATTTATCTTTATAAGTTATCGCGGGATTGTTACTTTTTCAAGAGGAGGAATTATTACAGGAGTGGCAATGATTGCATGTCTTTTATTTTTATTCTATTATTTTTCTAATGCAAAAGGAAAAAGTAAATTGAGTTTAATCTTTATTTTAACGGGGATTTTAAGTATTGGAATTTGGACATATAGTTCCTTTCAGACAAGGGGGCTTATTGAAAAACGTTATGCTAATAAAGACGCTTTTGGGCGTGAGAAAAAAGACCGTTTGGGAGGAAGAGAAGAGATCATGGATGTAGAGATAAAGCTTTTTAAGGATAATCCCTTTTTAGGAGTTGGAGCGGGACTTAGTAAATCGAAAAGGGTAGAAGAGTTAGGAGCAGAAGTGGCCTCACATAATGAGATAACACGATTACTTGCTGAACATGGACTTTTTGGAGGTATAGCTTTTCTAATTATTTTTACAGTACCATTTTTTCTATACTTACATAATAAACAGCATTTATATTTTTTATCATTCTTCATCTTTTGGCTCTTAACAATTAATCACGCCGCTATGCGAACCGCAGCTCCTGCATTTGTATATGCATTATGTCTTCTTTCTGTACAAATAAAAATTCCTGAAAAAACAGAAGAAGCAAATTAGCTAAGTTCAATTTTTATAATACATTTGCCTCAAGTTTAAGCCCCTAACAAACTGAAAAATAATGTTGTCAAAAAAGAAAATGCATTTCGAGATTTCGGAAAGGAGAATACTGCTCCTTTCTTTCGATGCTGTTTTTGTTTTATCCGCCTTATATCTATTAAGTTCAATATTTGAGTATCACTATTTTGATTTTGGAGTAAATAGTTCTTTAAGTATTGTTTTATTAATAGCGTATCTTTACATTTTTGGAGTAATATTCGAAATTTATAATTTACAAGTAGCAAGTAACCATCTTCAGATTTTGCAGAATGTTGTCTTTACTGCAACGGCTACTGTTTTGGCTTATTTATTTACGCCAATTCTCTCTCCGATACTGCCCAAACAGAGACTCGTTATACTAATATTTTATTTTACAATATTAATTACGTTGCTGTTATGGCGTTTGTTTTACTGCTATTTTTTAGCTTCTCATAGATTTTCTCAAAGTGTAGTTTTGATTTGTGATCAAAATGAAGTTGAAAAATTGGTTCTAGGTTTGGAGAATGTCGATCCTCATTATAAAATTATCGGTTTCGTAAACTCCGATTCTATTGCAGATGAAAACTTAGATTTTCATTACGTAAAAGAAATAAAAAAAGATGAGTTAGAACATTTTGTATCGACAAATCATATTTCAGAAATCATAATTGCTTCTCAGAATACAGATGGTATTACTCCAGACTTATATCAGCAATTGCTTCATTTATTAGAAAAAGGAACTATTATACGAGAATATACTCAAGTTTACGAAAGTAAAACGCAGCGGATCCCGGTTCATCATATAGAAAGAGATTTTTATAGGTTTTTTCCTTTTAGCAGAAGCAATAACAATAAACTTTATTTGTCTTTTGTTCGGCTTATAGAAATTATGTTTTCTGTTTTAGGGCTTTCGATCTCCCTAATTTTTATGCCAATAATTTTTCTTTGCAACATCTTCGCCAACAAAGGAAGTCTTTTTTATACTCAAGAAAGAGTGGGAAAAAATGGTGTTGTTTTCGAGATTTATAAGTTTAGAACCATGACAGAGAATTCAGAAGCCAATGGTGCTGTTTTTGCTGCTCATAATGATAAAAGAGTTACTCCTTTTGGTAAATTTATGCGAAAGTCAAGAATCGACGAATTGCCTCAATTTATTAATGTTTTAAAAGGAGATATGGGCGTAATTGGTCCAAGACCTGAACGTCCTTTTTTTGTTGAAGAAATCGCTGCCGTAATGCCTTTTTATGAAACGCGCCATGTAATTAAACCTGGACTTACGGGCTGGGCGCAGGTAAATTATTCTTACGGAGAATCTATAGACGAAAGTTTAATTAAACTTCAATACGATCTATACTACATCAAACACAGAAGTGTTTTTCTTGATTTAAGCATCACTTTCAAAACCATTACTACGGTTTTGTTTTATAGAGGACAATAAGTTTTAAATTATAATCGGAATTGGTTTTTTGTTGCGAATTGCTGTTCGCACCAAAACCACTCCACTTGTAATGATTAACGGTAAAGTGATAAAGAAATGCGCTTTGTTAATCAAAAACAAAAAGTAAATTACTAAAAATACAAAGTTGATTAGTGAAAATCTATAAGTCCATAATTTGTTTTTGAAAATAGAAAACAAAACTAAAACCAATAAAAGCGGACTAAATAATAGAACATTGTAATTCATCGCCAGTTCTTGGTGAAAAGAATAAAATCCCATTATAACGAAGAATATCCCAATAAGAGATAAAATTAAAAAGTAGATTTTATCTACCGTTTTATCTCTCGCAATAATTACAAAAAGCAAGATAAAGAGATAAGTATAGATGTTATTCCACCAAGAAGATGGCGTTTCTTTTGTAAACTCTAATAGTGTTTTGCTTTTTGAAGCTAAAGGTTTATTTTGAAAAGTGGTTTTGTCTAAACTATTTTTCAACTCAAAAGGAAGAAAAATTCTTGTTCCCATTTGATCTACTTTCGTTCCGAAAATAATACTTGTTCCCAACTGATCGTAGAAATGACCATCAAAATAAGGAAAAAGAATAGAACGATACGTTTTGTCTGTGTCTTCTGTTTTTACAATTACATTTCCGCCTAAAGTTTTATTCACGACATCAACAACCATCGAAGTACAGTTTTTATCAATGAATTTATAAGTGTAAAAACGCTCGTCAGATGCTAAAACAGCATTTAATTGGTCAAAAAGTTTTTGTTTTAAATCTTGTGAAATCAGTAATTCCTGTTCGAAAATGCTTCTTTTCTCATAAGTGTATTCTTCAAAAAAATCGGCATATGAGTGTACAGTCGCAAAATATTGCAAATCTCCTTTAGCAAACTTTAAAACAAAATTTGGAGTTCTAAAATCAAAAGTTCCATAATTGTAAACAACGTCAAAATTGTTTCCAGGATCTAAGACTCTAATCCCGGTATGTCCAAAATAAGAATAAGTTTCGTTTCCAAGTCCGCAAGTCAAAATGCTTATTTTAGCATCTTTCGATAAAGCCAAACTTTGGCTGAAACCAATAAAACTGGATAAGAATAATAAAATAAAAAGTGCTTTTTTGGACATGACAGTTTTCATGATTTAAAATTTTTAATGTTTGATGGTTTCTAATTATCTAAAGATACCCAAATCTACTTTCAAAGAAAAAATATTAGAATACAAAGCAGTACTTTGATTTCCTAAATCGGTTAAAGCATAATCAATCTGTATGCCTTTATATCTAAATCCTAAACCAATATTAGGCTGAAAGTTTACTTTTTCGCTATTATCCAATTGTGTTACATTCTGAAAGTTTCCTGCTCCAGCTCGTACAAAAACTAAATCGGTATAACTAAACTCAAACCCTAGAGCTGGGTCTATACTTACTGCTTTTGATGAGATAATATCATTTGTCTGCTCAAATCGCATGTTTAAATTTGCAGAAGTAACTAGACTACATTCGTTATGGAAATCAAATCTTTTCGAAACTCCTAATTGTGCTTTTGGCAGTGTTATTTCTGTACTTTCTGGCAATTCGTTATTTTCTCCTGGAATCGCATTTGCTATTTTAGCATATTCCTCTTCATCAATATTCCAAACATTGTATGTTGTCGTAATGTCGCGAAGCATTAAACCAAATTTCCAATCATTTCTTTCAAACTGAAGTCCGATATCAAATCCAAATCCCCAAGAATTGGCAAATTTTCCAATTACTCTTCGAATAACTTTTGCATTTACTCCATATTGAAATCCGTCAACAGGCAATTTTCTTGCATACGAAAAAGTAAAACCGTAATCTGCAGTAGAGAACAAGCTGATTCTGTTATAATCTATATTTCCTTGATTATCGATTAACTGTGTGGTATCCATAATATCATCTACTCCAAAACGAATCATCGAAATTCCCCAAGCACTTCTGTCGTCAATTGGACTTGCGTAACCTATATAATCGTATTGTGCGATATTAGCAAAATAGCTAGCGTGCATTAAGGCAATTTGATGATCTTCAAGATGAGTCAAACCAGCTGGATTCCAGTAACCTGCAGTTACGTCATTTGTAGCTGCGGTTACAGCACTTGCCATTCCAAGAGCTGCGGCATCGACTCCAATATTCATAAATTCATTCGAGTATTTTCGAACGGTTTGTGCATATTGAAAAGTACAACTACAAAATAATAAAAACACTAAATATTTCTTCAACGTATATGTTTTTGCAGATCGAGGCCTGTTTTAAAATTTTTATCAAAAATATAATATTTTACTCATCTAATAAGTTCCTTTAGTTAAATATTCCCAAAGTCATACTGCGAATTAAAAAACTCTCGAAAAAACTCGTTTTGCATTGAGTTATTATACTAAATTTGTTCTCTGCCATTATCAAAAATTAAAGCTATGAATATTAAAAAGCACATTCCAAATCTAATTACATTAATTAATCTTTTCTGCGGTTGTGTCGCAATTGTCTTTGTTTCCCAAAACAATTATTTAATGGCTTTCTATATGGTTTGTTTAGGAATCTTTTTTGATTTCTTTGACGGATTTTTTGCTAGATTATTTAAAGTTTCAAGTCCACTTGGATTGCAGTTAGATTCTTTGGCAGATATGGTAACAAGCGGAGTGACGCCAGGATATGTAATGTATAGCATGTTTACTAACAGCGCTCACGAATTTGGAACACATCCTGCAATTCCATTCTTAGGATTTATCATCACTTTAGGATCTTGTTACCGTTTGGCAAATTTTAATATTGATACGCGTCAAACAGACTCTTTTATTGGTTTGCCAACACCAGCAAATGCGTTATTCATTTTAAGTCTTCCTTTGGTTATTTCATTTTCAGATTCTTTGATGGTTCTAGAAATTTTAACCAATCAATGGGTTTTATTAGTAATAACATTATGCAGTGCTTATATTTTGAATGCTGAGATTCCGTTGTTTGCTTTAAAGATTAAAAAATTTAGTTTTAAAGAAAATGCACTTCAAATTGTGTTTCTTATCATTTCGGTATTAATGATTGTTTTGCTTCAGTATATCGCAATTCCATTGATTATTGCTTTTTATGTATTGTTGTCTATTATCAATAATCTTTTCCTGAAAAAGTAATTCTGTTTAATGGCAAGAAAAACGACTTATCGTAAAACATATTCAAGAAAGCCCGCTGGAAGATCTCTTCTGAGCAGGCTTTTTCGTTCACTTTTATTGATTTTTTTCGGACTTTTATTTATTGGGATAATCTATCATTATCGTAAAGGACTTGCTTATTATTTAGGTTTTAAAACAGAAAAAGTTTTAGACGAAGATGAGGTTGACAAACACCTTTCTGATGTTCGAAATATTCGTGTTCTCGAAAACCATAAAGGAAAAGTAATTGGAATTGACGTTTCTGAATTTCAAGGAAAGGTAGATTGGGAAGAAGTTGAAATTTTGGATGAAAAATATCCTGTTCAATTTGTTTTTATTCGTGCCACCGCAGGAAATGATCGTGTAGACAGGCAATTTAAAAGAAACTGGGAAGGCGCAAAAGAGAATAAAATCATGCGTGGTGCTTATCATTATTATCGTCCAAACGAAAATTCTATTGAGCAAGCCGATCTTTTTATTAAAACAGTAAAATTGCAAAAAGGGGATCTTCCACCAGTTTTAGATATCGAAAAATTGCCTAAAAATCAGCCTTTAGACAGTTTGAAAAAAGGTTTGAAACGTTGGTTGAATAAAGTTGAAAAACATTACCAAGTTCGTCCGATAATTTACTCGGGCGAAAGATATTATTCTGATTTCTTGAAAGAAGAGTTTAGCGAATATCTTTTCTGGATTGCTAATTATAATTTCTACAGAGAAAAAATTGAAGATGATTGGTTGTTTTGGCAGTTTACAGAAAAAGCTTCTTTGCCAGGAATTAAACATCGTGTTGACGTGAATATCTATAATGGCGATTTAGAGCAATTACACTTTATCACGGTTGAATAAGTTTTCAGTCGCAGTCTCAGTTTGCCGTTTTATGAAACTATTTTGCAAAAACTAAAACAACAATTATTACAGCAGGTAATAGAAGTAAAACCGAATAAGGATTGGCAAAATTTATAGTGTAGCCCATCCATTCAATTCTTTTAGGAGGGAGAAGTCTTTTGTCTTTCGGATTATAATAGAACAAACCAAAAAAGTACCAGTTATTTGGATCTTTATGCCAATTATTTTGGTCATCCTGAGTTGGTTTTTCTGATTTCAATATTTAATAGTTTTCAGTCGCAGTCGCAGTTTTCAGCATTCACTGTGACTGAATACTGCGACTGAATACTTAAAAGTTAAAATTCCAATTTCTTCTTACGAAGCTCGAAGTTTTGTCCAAGATAAACGCGACGAACCATTTCGTCTTCTACCAATTCTTCTGGAACTCCTGCTTTAAGAATTCCTCCCTCAAACATTAAGTAAGTTTTATCGGTAATCGCCAATGTTTCTTGAACGTTGTGGTCGGTAATTAAGATTCCGATATTTTTGTTTTTTAATTGCGCTACAATTCGCTGAATATCCTCAACCGCAACAGGGTCAACTCCTGCAAAAGGCTCATCCAATAAAATAAATTTCGGATCGGTTGCCAAGGCACGCGCAATCTCGGTACGACGGCGTTCTCCTCCAGAAAGTAAATCTCCTCGGTTGGTACGAATATGCTCCAAACTAAATTCTTCAATCAGACTTTCCATTTTAGCAATTTGCTCTTCTTTAGAAAGTTTAGTCAATTGTAGTACGCTTAGAATATTGTCTTCAATACTTAATTTTCTAAATACAGAAGCTTCTTGCGCCAAATAACCAATTCCTTGCTGTGCACGTTTGTACATTGGGTAATCGGTAATGTTTAAATCGTCAAGAAAGATATTTCCTTGATTAGGTTTTACCAATCCCACAATCATGTAAAAAGACGTTGTTTTTCCTGCTCCATTTGGTCCCAAAAGTCCCACGATTTCTCCTTGATTTACTTCAACAGAAATCCCTTTTACAACACTACGTCCTTTATAAGTTTTGATTAAATTATCGGCTCTTAATTTCATTTTTTAAGTTTAATCGTTTAATCGATAAATCGTTTATTCGTTGCAAATTAACAAATAAACGATTCAACAGTTAAACGTATTAACAATTATTTATTTTCCAGCTTCTTCAAGAGCTTCCCAGAATTCGTAAGCTCTTCTTAAATGAGGAATTACAATTGTTCCCCCAACAAGAGTTGCGATTCCCATTGCTTCCATCATTTCTTCTTTAGAAACACCTTCTTTATAGCTTGTTTCTAAATGGTATTTTACACAGTCGTCACATCTTAAAACTGTAGATGCAACTAGACCTAAAAGCTCTTTTGTTTTTACATCAAGAGCGCCTTCCGCGTAAGCGTTGGTGTCAAGATTGAAAATTCGCTTTACAATTTTGTTATTGTCAGCTAATAATTTTTCGTTCATTTTAGAACGATAGTCGTTAAATTCTTGAATTATATCAGACATTTTCTTTCATTTTATTTTTATACACAATCTTCGAAATCAAGATGCTTAATTCGTAAATGATTAACATCGGAATTGCAACAATAGTTTGACTCACAACGTCTGGCGGAGTTACAATTGCAGCAATAATCAAAATGATTACAACAGCATATTTCCAATATTTTCTTAAAAAAGTAGGAGTTACTAAGCCTAATTTCGTTAAGAAATAAATTGCAATTGGAAGTTCAAAAAAGATCGCGCTTCCCAAAATACTTGTTTTAACCATTCCCATATAGGATTCTAGCGTAAACTGGTTTTTCACCACATCACTTACAGAGAAAGTCGCAACGAAGTTTACAGACATTGGTATAACAACATAATATCCGAATAGAACTCCTAAAAAGAAAAGTAATGAAGAAACGAAGATGAATACTTTCGCATTTTTTCTTTCTTTTTCATAAAGGGCTGGACTAATGAATTTCCAGATTTCCCATAAAATATAAGGGAAACTTAGAATGAAACCTGCCAGAATACACATCCATACAAAGATGTTAACCTGACCTTCCATTTCGGTATTCTGAATAATAAAGTTCAGTTCGGTAATACAAATGCTGTCCGCAAATCCTAATGAATGTGATAAGTCGCAAAACCAAACATAGGTAAAGAATGTTGGTCTAATCGGACCTAAAATAATTTGATCAAATAAATAATCACTAATAAAATAAGTAACAATTGCCATAATAATTGTTGCAAGTGTACTTCTAACCAATAACCATCTTAGTTCTTCAAGATGATCTAAAAATGACATTTCGCCAAGATTTTTTTTTGCCATTATACGATTCCTTCTTTTAAAATGTCATGTAAATGTAAAACGCCTTTGTATGTTCCTTCGTCAGAAACAATTAACTGTGTAATAGAATAGTCTTCTAAAATATTTAAAGCATCAACTGCCATAGTTTCAGACGAAACTACTTTTGGGTTTTTAGACATAATATCCCTTGCCGTTAAGTCTGCTATAGTATCTACGTCGTTTAGCATTCTTCGGATGTCTCCATCCGTAATAATTCCGATAATTTTATCGTCTTCAATTACTGCAGTTACGCCCAATCTTTTTTCAGAGATTTCAAAAATCACTTTTTTAACAGGTGTATCAGGAGTTACAGCTGGTTTTAGTGAGTTTTCTATCATATCTTTTACTCGAAGCAATAGTTTTTTTCCTAACGCGCCGCCTGGATGATAAACTGCAAAATCTTCTGGTTTAAAATCGCGCATTTCCATTAAGCAAACTGCAAGGGCATCGCCCATTACAAGTTGTGCAGTTGTGCTGTTTGTTGGAGCTAGATTGATTGGACAAGCCTCTACGTCAACTGTAGTGTTTAGAACATAATCAGAACCTTTTGCTAAAAAGGAAGTGATATTTCCAGTTATTCCAATTAAAGTATTTCCGAATCTTTTTAATAAAGGAACAAGGACTTTGATTTCTGGACTATTTCCGCTTTTAGAAATACAAATAATGATATCATCGTTCTGAATCATTCCTAAATCGCCATGAATTGCTTCTGCAGCATGCAAAAACATAGAAGGAGTTCCAGTTGAGTTAAAAGTAGCTACCATTTTTTGTGCAATAATGGCACTTTTTCCAATTCCTGTTACGATTAAACGGCCTTTGCAATTGTATATGTGTTGGACAGCTTCGTAAAAATTTTCGTCCAAAAAATCAATTAGTTTTGTAATTGCTTCACTTTCAGAGAGTATTGTTTTCTTGGCGATCGCCAATATATTTTCTTTTGTGATCAAAACAGAATATTTAAAATTTGTATGTATAAAAGAAAGTTGTATCTTTATGTGTTGCAAATTTATACAAAATACCATTAATATAGAGAATGAATTCAAATGAAATTGAAATACATAAAGAATTAAAGAAGTATTTCGGCTTTAGCCAATTTAAAGGCTTGCAGGAGCAAGTCATTACGAGTATTTTAGACGGAAAAAATACATTCGTAATAATGCCGACCGGTGGAGGAAAATCTCTGTGTTATCAATTACCGGCTTTAATTCAAGAAGGAACAGCAATTGTTGTATCTCCTTTAATTGCTTTGATGAAAAATCAGGTTGATGCAATTCGAAGTCTTTCGTCTGAAAATGGAATTGCACATGTATTAAACTCCTCTCTAACTAAAACAGAAATTGCTCAGGTCAAAAAAGATATTACTTCTGGACTGACCAAACTTTTGTATGTCGCCCCAGAATCGTTAACAAAAGAAGAATATGTGGCTTTTTTACAAAGTGTTCCAATTTCTTTTGTAGCTATTGATGAAGCGCACTGTATCTCAGAATGGGGACATGATTTTAGGCCAGAGTACAGAAATCTGAGAAACATAATTAAGCAATTGGGTAAAGTGCCAATTATTGGTCTTACTGCAACCGCAACCCCAAAAGTTCAGGAAGATATCCTGAAAAACCTTGATATGGCTGATGCAAATACTTTTAAAGCATCATTCAACAGACCGAACTTGTATTATGAAGTTCGCACAAAAACGAAAAATATTGAGTCGGATATTATTCGATTCATCAAACAACATAAAGGCAAATCTGGAATTATTTACTGCTTAAGCCGTAAAAAAGTAGAATCTATTGCAGAAGTTTTACAAGTAAACGGAATCAGTGCCGTTCCTTATCATGCAGGTTTGGACGCTAAAACCCGGGCGAAACATCAGGATATGTTCTTGATGGAAGACGTAGATGTGGTTGTAGCAACAATCGCATTCGGAATGGGAATTGACAAGCCAGACGTTCGTTTTGTAATTCACCACGATATTCCAAAATCACTAGAAAGTTATTACCAAGAAACTGGTCGTGCAGGACGTGACGGTGGAGAAGGACATTGCTTAGCTTACTACTCATATAAAGATGTAGAAAAGCTAGAGAAATTTATGTCTGGAAAACCAGTTGCCGAACAAGAAATTGGTTTTGCACTTTTGCAAGAAGTTGTGGCTTACGCCGAAACCTCAATGTCGCGTAGAAAATTCTTGCTGCATTATTTCGGTGAAGAATTTGACAGCGAAAATGGTGAAGGTGCCGATATGGACGACAACGTTCGTAACCCAAAACATAAAGTGGAAGCGAAAGAACAAGTGGTTAAACTTCTTGAAATTGTTCGCGATACGAAACATATCTATAAATCAAAAGAAATTGTGTTCACTTTAATCGGACGTATTAATGCCGTAATTAAAGCGCATAAAACCGATACCCAGCCTTATTTTGGTTCTGGTTCAGACCACGACGAAAAATATTGGATGGCATTGTTAAGACAAGTTCTAGTTACAGGATATTTATCTAAAGATATTGAAACATACGGTGTTATTAAAATCACCCAAGAAGGTTTAGATTTTATTAAAAATCCAGTTTCATTCATGATGTCTGAAGACCATGAATACACAGAAGCAGATGATGAAACTATTGTAACTGGTGGAAAATCGTCTGGAACTGCAGACGAAGTTTTAACCGGAATGCTTCGTGAACTTCGTAAAAAAGTAGCCAAAAAACTTGGAGTGCCACCATTCGTAGTTTTCCAAGATCCTTCAATCGAAGATATGGCTTTAAAATATCCGATAACTATTCAGGAATTATACAATATTCATGGAGTTGGGGAAGGAAAAGCAAAAAAATACGGAAGCGAATTCGTTGCTTTAATCAGCCGTTATGTTGAAGATAACGATATTATTCGCCCAGATGATTTAGTTGTAAAATCTACAGGGGTAAATTCAGCGAACAAATTATATATCATTCAGAATATTGATAGAAAATTGCCTCTAAGTGATATCGCTTCCGCTAAAGGACTTTCGATGGATGCCTTAATTAAAGAAATGGAGCAAATTGTTTATTCTGGAACTAAGCTAAATATCAAATATTGGCTAGATGATATTTTAGACGATGATCAGCAAGAAGAAATTCACGATTACTTCATGGAATCTGAATCAGATAAAATAGAAGACGCTCTTAAAGAATTTGATGGCGATTACGATATTGATGAATTGCGTTTAATGCGTATTAAGTTTATTAGCGAAGTAGCAAACTAAAGTTAAATTCCAAAATATAAAATCCAAATTCCAATTGCTTCATCAACTTGGAATTTGGATTTTTTTTTTAAAGTATTTCAGTTTTGGAATTTAGAATTTAAAATGTTGGAATTTTATTCAGTATACAATTCCCCTCGATGCGGTTTCAAAGCATCTCTTACTTGAATCATATTTTCGTCGGTTACAACCATAAAAGCTATGGCGTACATTTCGTCTATGATTTTAAATCCTGTAATATTTAAAGGTAACTTTTCGATTGCGATATATTCTTTCAAATGAATTTCGTGATGTTCAGCCGTTTTTGCTGAAGCTGGTCCGCGGAAATCCCAAATTAATTTTATTTTTCTAGACATTTTTTTTTAAAGGTGCAAAGGTTCAGAGTTACAAAGGTACAAAGTCTTTCTCAAAGGTTTTAAAGATTTTGAATTGTTAAGGTTATGGTTTTTTTATTGTAGAGGCGCACTGCAGTGCGTCTACGCAAGGTATATCCTCAATATGTTAGACGCACTGCAGTGCGTCTCTACAATATGCTTTGTGCTGAAAATCTCCAAAATCTGCTTATATCTGTTTTAATCTGCGTGCAAATTATAGACTAAATATAAAATATCATTTCAAAATAGTATTTTTGCATGTTCTTTTCATAGAAAGAAAAGCTAATAGAATAAATACACAAAAATGCCTAAAGAACTTTTACTTCAAGTTACACCAGAAATTGCTGCAAACGAATCACTGCTAAAAGACCATTTGTCTAAGCAAATCAAAGTTTCTGCTCAAGAAATTCAGCACGTTTCGATTTTAAAACGCTCAATTGACGCACGTCAGAAAGCGATTAAAATCAATTTGAAAGTTGTTATTTATTTAAAAGGCGAACCTTTTCAGGAAACTAAATTGGAGCTTCCTATATATAAGGATGTTTCCAATGCACAAGAAGTTATTGTAGTTGGCGCTGGTCCGGCTGGACTTTTTGCTGCTTTGCAATTAATTGAGTTAGGTTTAAAACCTATTGTTCTAGAACGTGGAAAAGACGTTCGAGGACGTCGTCGTGACTTAAAAGCAATCAACCGCGAGCATATTGTAAACGAAGATTCGAATTATTGTTTTGGTGAAGGAGGAGCAGGAACGTATTCTGACGGAAAGCTATATACACGTTCTAAAAAACGTGGTGACGTAACTAAAATTCTTGAACTTTTAGTAGCTTTTGGAGCTTCTGAAGATATTTTGGTTGAAGCGCATCCGCATATCGGAACCAATAAATTGCCTAAAATTATTGAAGATATCCGAAATAAAATTAGAGAATTTGGAGGTCAAGTTTTGTTTGAAACCCGTGTAGATGATATTCTGGTAAAGAATAATGAAGTTGAAGGAATCGTAACGCAAAACGGAGATAAAATTCACGCGAATAAATTAATCTTGGCAACAGGACACTCAGCACGTGATATTTTTGAATTATTAGATAAAAAGAAAATTTTAATAGAAGCAAAACCTTTTGCTTTAGGAGTTCGTGCAGAACATTCGCAGGAATTGATAGACAGTATCCAATACAGCTGCGATTTCCGTGGCGAACATTTGCCACCAGCACCATACTCAATTGTAAAACAAGTTAACGGCCGCGGAATGTATTCATTCTGTATGTGTCCAGGTGGTGTAATTGCGCCATGTGCGACAAGTCCGGGTGAAGTGGTTACAAACGGTTGGTCGCCATCTAAACGTGATCAGTCAACAGCGAATTCTGGAATTGTTGTGGAGTTGAAATTAGAAGATTTTAAACCCTTCGCAAAATTCGGAGCTTTGGCCGGAATGGAATTTCAAAAAAGCATCGAACAAAAAGCTTGGCATTTGGCTGGAGAAACTCAAAAAGTTCCAGCTCAAAGAATGATTGATTTTACAAAAAGCAAAGTCTCGGCAGATATTCCAAAAACTTCTTATGTTCCAGGAACAACTTCAGTTGAATTGGGACAGGTTTTTCCAGGATTTTTAACTCAAATTATGCGTCAAGGTTTTCAAGATTTTGGAAAATCAATGCGTGGTTATTTAACTAATGAAGCTATTTTGCATGCTCCAGAAAGTAGAACTTCTTCGCCAGTTAGAATTCCGAGAGACCCTATGACTTTAGAGCATTTGCAAATCAAAGGTTTATATCCTTGTGGAGAAGGTGCGGGTTATGCGGGCGGAATTATTTCTGCAGCAATTGACGGTGAAAAATGTGCCTTAATGATTGCGGAATCCTTGAAATAATTGACTTCAGGTTTTTTGGTCCAGTAAAGATTGTTATCTTAGTATTCTGATTTTAATAGAATATTCCCCAAAGATGACAATACAAGAAATCGAAAAAAAATACGGATTTGAATACCCTTTCTTATACAAACAGTTAGACGCCGATGGCATGCTAGATGTTGGAGAATATGGGCCAAATTGGTATACAGATGTCTATCCTACTTTAAAAGACAATCCGCCTTTACTTTTGCATTCTTATGATTTTGAATCGTTGAATTTAGAATCTGTTGCAGAAGAAATCGAAGAACTTCAAGATCCAGAAGATTACCGAAATATTAATCCAGAATTTAAGTTTATTCCGTTTGCCAAAAGCGGTGGCGGAGATCATTATTGTTTTTTCTTAAATGAAGAAAATAATGGTGATGTGCCAATTGTATATGTTTGGCATGATATGAATGAAGTAAATTATCTGGCAAAGAACCTACAGGATTTTATCTTCAAAGTTTTATTGATTGATATGTCGAAGCAAGATACTTACAACGAACTTAGCGATGAAGAGTTTAGAGACGATATAGAATCAGTATTTAAGTCTCATAAAAAATATTTAACCGATCGCCAAAATGCGATTATAGAAGAAATTCTAAAGAGAGAGCTTGTTGACTACGAAATAAATGTTTCGCCAAAAATTGTAGAATCGGCTAGAGGATTGTTGACAGATTATGAACTCGAATCTATTGTCAACGAAGTAATTCCTTTCGATAAAATGAATCAAAGTTTTAAATATTCTAACGATTAGTTTTAATACAAATAATTGTAATGAGCTTTTTCTCTAACATATTTGGACGTAATAACGATCCAAAATCGATAATTTCTTTTGATATTATTGATCCTATTTACTCGTATTTATATAATGAACAATCGAGTCTTGAATTTAAAGTAAAGGGAATTCAGGAAGATGTCATGGTAAATTTATTCTTTGTTCCAGGTTCGTTTGATCATGAAGAAGGAAATGAAGAAATAAAAAAAGCAGGATTTAATAATGCTTATGAAGTTTTGAATGAGCTTTATAAAAAAATGAATATTTCGCCTCTTTCTGAAGAACAGATTCAAGAAGGTTTGGAATACGATTTTATACACATTCAATTTTATTCAGAACCGACTTTAGAGGAAAAAAAGTTCTTTAAACGTTCCATAAAAAACTTCCTTATCTTTTTCTGTTGCACGAATAGTTTAGAAATAAACGATTTTAAAATTTTGTATTCAGGAAGACATTTCTTCGATTATACAAAAGGATTGCTGGAGAGTGAACTTTTAGATATAGAAAATCCGAAGAATGAAAGTGAGGAAATCGGAATTAGAGATTTTAAATTGGTTTTGCAGGGAATCTGCCAGTATTTAAATATTGAAATTCCTAAAACAGTTGAACTTCCTTCGCAAGAAAATTTAGTGCAGAATGAAGAAGTGACTTTAGAAATATTTAAAGAGTTTCTGCAATTAGTTTCGCGAGGAGAAATTGAAGGAGAATTATTAGAAAGCCAATCACAAGAACTTTTTGATAAGAAAGATCAAAATGATGACGAATTTGGTTATGATTTTGACTTCTTGGAAGGCATAAATTCATGGGATAGCGATTGGAAATTCGATCCAGAAGATGCTGAATATTTTATTGGTGAAATGCTTGGAGAAGAAGATTTCACTTTTGATTATCCAGAAGAAACTTATAGTCATGATTTGTTTCCATACATTCAATCAGAGTTAGAAAAAAGAAATTTAGAACTAATGACTTGTGAAACGTATGGTGATAGTTATTTGTTTTTTCTAGCCAATAAAAATGAAGTGAATAGAATTCTAGAATTGTCTGAATTGACAAAATTGGAAGTCGTTAAGCTTTAGTATTAGCCACGAATTACACTAATTTTCACGAATTAAATTTTAATCCAAAGAGAGAAATTAGTGAAAATTGGTGTAATTCGTGGCAGAAACTTTTTATGGAATCAATATAATTTTTCCTGTGCTTTTTCTGCTTTCTAAGAAATCATGCGCCAATTTTCCTTCTGATAATTTGAAAGAAGTCGGTTCTGAAAGTTTGATTTTTCCTTCGGTAATCCAGCTAAATAATTGTGTTGCTCTTTTAATTCTTTCTTCTTTAGAATTTAAATAACTCCACAAATCTCCGCCTGTCAGAGTTTTAGAACCATCCATAAGCATTCTTGGGTCTACAGGTTCAGGATCGCCGCCCGCCATTCCGAAGAAAACAACTTGACCGCATTCTTTAGTTACTTCAAAACTGTCTTTTAAAGTGCTTCCGATACTGTCATAAACAACATCAACACCTTTAGGAGCAATTTTGAAAACTTGAGATTTCCAATCGTCATTATAAAGAAAAACATGATCTGCACCTTGTTCGAATCCAATTTTTGCTTTTTCTGGAGATGAGGTTAAACCAATAACCGTTGCGCCCAAAAGTTTGCTAATCTGAGTTAGTATTTGTCCAACTCCACCAGCAACCGCATGTATTAAAACCGTTTCTCCTTTTACAGTTTTATGACTGTCTGTTGCTAAATAATGAGCAGTTAGACCCTGCAATAAAACAGAAGCTGCAGTTTCAAAAGAAATGCTTTCAGACAATGAAATAATATGATTTACATTTACCGCTACCAATTCTGCATTTGCAAACGGAGCATCGGCAAAAGCCACACGATCGCCAATTTTAAATTCTGGATGATTGTTGGCATCGACCACAATTCCTGCGCCTTCATAACCTGCAATAAAAGGCGGATTTCCTTTTAAATGATAATTTCCTTTGCGTCGATAAACATCGGCAAAATTTAACCCGATGGCTTTCATTTCGATTAAAATCTCATCGCTTTTTAATTCTGGATTAGGAATTTCTATATATTCTAAAACATCTGATTCTCCAAAAGAAGAAAAGGTAAGTGCTTTCATTTTTAATTAATTTAAGAATGTAAAGTTCGGAAAAAATTAAAAGCCTCTACTGAATTTTAGTAGAGGCTTTTGAAAATGTTTTTTTGCCACAGATTACACTGATTTAAGGGATTTTTTTCTTTTGCCACGAATTTCACGAATTTACACCAATTTAAATATGAGTAAATAATTTGTGGAGATTCGTGTAATTTGTGGCTAATAAAATCTGTGTTAATCCTTTTAATCTGTGGCAAAAGAAAAACTAGATTTTAGGCAATTTCATATCGTTAAAAGTGCTTTTTTGCTTCGCTAAAGCTTCAATATCTTGCCATTTTCTAGGAGAATCTGCAGAAAGGTTTTCATAAGAATCTTTAAGCATTAAAATATCATCTTCGATACGAACACCAATATTCCACCATTTTTTATCACATTTACTATTTGGCGGAATGTAAATTCCAGGCTCAACCGTAAGAATCATGTTTTCTTTTAAATTCCCCATATAGTTTCCTTTATCATGAACATCTAAACCAAGAAAGTGCGAACATCCATGCGGATAATAAATTCGAGCGTCTTTTGGATCTGTAATAATTCCTAATTTTAGCAATCCAGCAGTTATAACTTCTTTTGCTTTTTTGTTTAAATCCTGAATTGGAGTTCCTTCTTTGCAGATTTTAAAAACTTCTTCCTGTGCATCATAAACAATTTGATAAATCGCTTTCTGCTCTTCAGTAAATTTTCCGTTTGCAGGAACTGTTCTTGTAACGTCTGCAGAATAACCGTGATATTCAGAACCAACGTCCATTAACAATAACTGATTGTCCATTTTTGTGGCATTGTTTTCTCCGTAATGTAAAATACATCCATTTGCGCCAGCACCAACAATTGGCGGATAACCTTCTCCTTCTGCACCATAATGTCTATGAACATAGGCATGAATTCCGTCAGCTCCATTTTCGCTCATATCTGGACCAACCGCTTTCATAACTTCATTGTGGGCAATGCAAGAAAGTTTCACCGTTTTACGCATTAGAACAAGTTCTTCAGGAGTTTTGATTTCGCGAAGAGAATTAGTGATTTTGTCAAATAATTCTATCGAAGCTTCATTTGCTTTTGTAATTCCAGCTTTAGATTTGAATGATTTCAGTAATGCATATAAATTGTCAGGATGGTCGCTTTCTGCAATATCTGTTGGGATTTCATCATAAATAACTTTATCGAATTTTGCGAAATCAATTGCAAATGCATTAAAATCTTTTCCGTTGTAAACAGTTGAAAAACCTAATTTAGATTTAGCTCCTTCAATTCCTAAACGTCTGCCAGTCCATGTTTCGCGAGAAGGATTTCTTTCTCTAACAAAAAGAATTTCGTTGTATTTTTCTGTTCCTTGCGGTTCTTTAAAAAGCACTAAAATTGCATCTGGTTCTTTGTATCCTGCTAGGTAATACATATCAGGATTTGGGTGGTAATTGTAATTGATGTCTTTCGAGAAAACTCTTTCCGGATAAGAAAAAACAACAGCGACAGAATTAGCAGGCATTAAAGCTCGAAAAGCTTCACGACGTCCTTGATGGAATTCTTTTGTTAGGTAATCTGTTGGAAGGTTTTCTTGCGAATGAACAAACGACGCCGTCAAAGCAAGTACAAAAAATAGAAATTTTTTCATTTTTCGGGTTTTTTATTGATGATTTTTTGGTTTTTTGATTGATGCAAATTACAAAAAAAATGATACCGTAAGATTGAAATTAAACATTTGACTTATAAAAGTTTAAATAAAATGCAGTAACTTAGATAAAGAAAATTATGACTTTTATTAAAATCTAAATTTCAAAAATCTTCTAACTGGGCATGAATATTGAGTAAAGAATTTTTATTGAATGATTTTAATCTTCAAAAAACAAATTATAAATCTTTAAAATGCATTTTTATGAAAAAATACACACTTGCAGTCCTTTCGGTTTTGACTTTATTATTTGCGTCATGTTCGGCGTCAAAAACAGATAAAAGCGCAGGCGATCTATTTGGCACAACTTGGGAATTAGAATATATTTCTGGACCAAGAATTGCTTTTGAAGGATTATATCCGAATAAAAAACCACAAATTACTTTCGATAAAAAAGAAACAAAAGTGTTCGGAAATAATGGATGTAACGGTTATAGTGCTCCATATAATTTAAGTGGTAAATCTTTAACTTTTGGCGAGCCAGGACCAACAACAATGATGTTTTGTGAAGGTGGTGGAGAGCAGCAATTTGTGCAGCAAATGAAGAAAATTACAAGTTATTCTATCGATAATGATGGAAAGCTAATTTTGAATGAAGGCGATGTCGCAATGATGAGATTCAAGAAAGTGGCAAAACAATAGTTTTATGATATTTAACTTTGTCAAAGTTTCAAACTTTGACGAAGTTCTAACTTATAAAAAAGGGAAATGATTTTGTCATTTCCCTTTTTTATTGAAGTTGGTCAATATTTCTGCTTATTACATTTTTATCAGAAGTAGTTTTAGCTAAGTCAAGTGCTGTTTTAAAATGCTGTAATGCTTTTTTGGAATCAATTTCTGTATATAGATTTCCGAGTAAAGAATAATAAAAATGATTGTCGGTTAAGTTTAGTTTTTCAGCTTCTTTGATGGCTTCTTGTTTGCCTTTTACTTTAGACAAAACATAAGTTCTGTTTAAAGCCACAATTGGAGAATATTCTAGAATAATTAGATTATTGTAAAGCTCTAAAATGTTATCCCATTTCTCAATCGTTTCTTTTTTGATGGTATGCCAATACGCAATTCCTGCTTCAAGATGGTATTTTGAAAGTGTATTTCCAGTTGAGGATTGGCTTAAAAAATAAGTTCCTCTGTCAATTAATTCCTGATTCCAAAGCGATTGATCTTGATTTTCGTATAAAATAATTTCGCCATTTAAACCTGTTCTAGCATCAAATCTTGACGAATGAAAACACATTAATGCCATCAAAGCATTTGTCTGCGGCAAATTGGTGCTTTCGTTTTGAATTAATAAATACGTAAGACGCATAGCTTCGGTACAAAGATCTTTTCGTAAAGTGGTATTTTGCGAAATAGAGTAGTAGCCTTCAGAATAAAGCAAATAAATAGTTTTGAGAACGGTTTGTATTCTATCTTTTATTTCAGAATTGCTCGGATTTTGAATTTTGATATTCTCTTCTTTGAGTTTTTCTTTGGCGCGATTTATCCTTTTATAAATCACTTCTTTATTAGATAGAAAAGCATCTGAGATTTCATTGATTCCGAAACCGCATAACAAATTTAAAGCAAGCGCAATTTGAGCTTCTTCAGAATTACACGGATTACAAACAGTAAATATCATCGCAAGCTGACTATCTGCAATATTTTGATCTGATAAATCAATGTCGATTTCAGGATTGTTTAAAGGTGTGTTGTGTTTTATTTCGGCAACTATTTTGGTTTCAAAAATGTTATTTCTTTTCAAATAGTTTTTGGTTTTGTTTTTGGCAGCGGTATAAAGCCACGCGGTAGGATTTTCTGGAATTCCTTTAATCGCCCAAGTTTCTGAAGCAGTCAAAAAAGTATCACTTACAATATCTTCGGCAATTTCAATATGCTGAATTCCGAATAAGCTGCAGAGAACTGAAACTATTTTTTGATATTCGGTTCTGAATAAATTGGGTAAAAGTTCTTTTTGCTCCATGTTTGAATAGAAAAATGCCTTAGTAAAGATACAAAGGCATTTTTATTTAAGTTAGTTCAAAATCTAAACGGCCATTCTTATTTCGACATTTCCTCCAAAATTTAGAACTGGGCATCCTTGTGCGATTTCAGCAGCTTCATCATAATCTTTAGCTTTAATTATAATCAATCCGCCAATAGATTCTTTAATTTCAACAAAAGGGCCATCTGTAATTCCTTTGTTTGAATTTACAAGTTTTCCTTGGCCGTCCCATTTCTGTAAAGGTCTTGCCAGTTTATCTTGAGCAGCAAGACTTCCAAACCAGTTTTGCCACTGTTGTAAATGCTGTTGCAATTCTTCTGGAGAAGGCTGTGTTTCTTTTGTTTTAAAATCTCTTCTGAAAATCAATAAAAACTCATTCATTTTTTATGCTTTTAAATTGAATAATTTGCTTTTGAGTTGTATAAAGTTAATTGTTTTTAGAAAATAAAATCAATTACTATTTATCCAAATTGTCCAACTCTATAAGTTCCTGGTACGTTTGCAAAAGTGATATTAAGACGATTCCAAGCGTTAATCGCCGCAACTGCAAGCGTAAGATCTATTAATTCTTGTTCTGTAAATTCGGCTTTTGCAATTTCATAAATTTCGTCTGGAACATCGCAAGCATTTACAGCTTCAGCTAATGAAAGAGCAACTCTTTCTCTTTGGGTGAAATAAGGAGTTTCTCTCCAAACACTTAATCCAAATAAACGCTGCGTTGTTTCTCCAGCTGCTAAAGCTTCTTTTGAGTGCATGTCTAAACAATAACCGCAGTTGTTAATTTGAGAGATTCTGAAATTTATTAATTCCATAAGAGACGCTTCGATTGCTCCTTTTTTCAAATAACCGCTAATTCCAAATAATGTGCTAACTGCTTTTTGACCTTGTTCGAATAAATTTAATCTAGTTTCCATGATGTATATCTTTTAATTGTTTATACCCTAATAACAATCGAACTTTCATAATTGGACAAAAAATGGAAAAAAAAGTGAATTATTTTTATAATTAAATGAAAAACCCAGTATTTACAAGGCTTTACAAAATAAAAAAAACCGTCCATTTTTGATGGACGGTTTTAGAATATTTTTTAAATCTTTATTTCTTTTTCAGTTTATCTTTAAAAACCTTTTCAAACTTCTCTAGTTTAGGCTGAATTACCATTTTGCAATACGGCTGATTTTTATTGTTGGCATAATAGTTCTGATGATAATCTTCGGCTTTATAAAAAACTTTAAAAGGCTCAACTTTTGTCACAATCGGACTGTTGTACACTTTTGCTTTGTTTAAATCGGCAATAATGCTTTGGGCTGCTTTTCTTTGTTCATCATTTCTATAAAAAATAACAGAACGGTATTGCGTTCCAACATCTGCGCCTTGACGGTTTAAAGTTGTCGGATCGTGAACAGTAAAGAATACTTTAAAGATTTCGTTAATATCAGTTACCGTTTTGTCATACGTAATCTGAACCACTTCGGCGTGACCCGTTTCTCCTGTGCAAACTTCTTCATAAGTTGGATTGGCAACTTTTCCGCCTGAAAATCCAGAAACAACAGATTTTACTCCGTCTAGATTTTCGTAAACGGCTTCAACACACCAGTAGCAACCTCCACCAAGCGTAATGGTTTCTAGATTAGATTTTTTATTTTGCGAAATGCCATTCAGCGAAAGCGCAAAAAGACATATTAAAAGTATATTTTTCATTTTTTAGCTTATTTAGTATCAGGAACAAAATCAAGAGCAATCGAATTCATGCAATAGCGTTTTCCAGTAGGAGCAGGACCGTCGTCAAATATGTGGCCTAAATGTCCGCCGCAACGTCCACAAAGTGCTTCTGTTCTTTCCATTCCAAGCGAATTATCTTCTTTAAAAACAATGCTTTTTTTGTTTTCTTGTTCAAAGAAACTTGGCCATCCGCAAGTGCTTGAAAATTTAGCTGTAGATCTAAAAAGCAAATTCCCGCAAGAAGCGCAATAATAAGTTCCCTTTTCATCAGAATTCCAATATTTTCCTGTAAAAGGTCTTTCGGTGTCGGCCTCACGCATTACTGCGTAAACATCTTCAGGTAAAACCTTTTTCCATTCGGCGTTGCTTACGTTTAGTTTCGTTTTATCGGTATTCGAATAATAAGGATTTCCTGGTTTACTGATTTTATTTTCCATGGCAACAGTTTTTGTAGGTTGCTTTTTAGTGTTTTGTCCGCAGGCTTGTAAAATAAAGAGCGGTAATAAAAAACAAAGGCTGAAAATTAGATTTTTAGATTTCATAAGTTCTTGGGTGCTATAATCTGTATTTCAAAGATACGCCGAGATTTAGCTTCAAATTACAGACGAGGTTATTATTGAGATTTTTTTAAGTGTGTTTTAACTTTTTATTAGTTACGTAAAATGAGACAATGTAGTTTTTATGTCTTAATTTTAACAGCTTTTAATTTTTAAGCATAAATTATAATGTTGTAAATCAAGAAAATAGAAATTCAGTCTTGAGCTAAGCTTTTGACAAACTTAATTAGCATTTTTAAGCCATTTCTTTTTTCGTATTTTTGTTTGCTTAAGAAGCCTTATGACAGAAGAAAACGTAATACTAGTTAATCAAAACGATGAACAGATTGGCCTAATGCCAAAATTAGAAGCACATGAAAAAGCGCTTTTGCACCGTGCCTTTTCGGTTTTTATTTTAAATAGTAAAAACGAAATTATGCTGCAACAGCGTGCTCATCATAAATACCATTCTCCTTTGCTTTGGACTAACACTTGCTGCAGTCATCAGAGAGAAGGCGAAAGCAATATTGAAGCGGGAAGCAGAAGATTGTTTGAAGAAATGGGTTTTAAAGCTGAATTGAAAGAGTTGTTTCATTTTATCTATAAAGCGCCTTTTGACAATGGTTTAACAGAACATGAATTGGATCATGTTATGATTGGTTACTATAATGAAGAACCAAACATAAACCCAGACGAAGTAGAAGACTGGAAATGGATGAGCATTGAAGATGTGAAAGCAGATATTGAAAAACAGCCCGAAATTTATACCGTTTGGTTTAAGATAATTTTTGATGAATTTGATCATTATCTAGAAGACCATAAATTATAGCCAACCAACCAGAACATAAATGAGAGTAACCATATCAAGAAAAGCACATTTTAATGCTGCACATCGACTGTATCGAAAGGATTGGTCATTTGAAAAAAACGATGCTGTTTTTGGAAAATGTAATAATCCGAACTTTCATGGTCATAATTATGGTTTGACAGTAAGTGTTACAGGAAAGATTGACCCGGAAACTGGTTTTGTTTTAGATGTGAAAGTATTAGCGGATATTATACGAGAAGAAGTAGAAATTCCGTTTGATCACAAAAATCTGAATTTGGATGTTCCTGAATTTGCAGATTTGAATCCGACTGCTGAGAATATCGCAGTTGTGATATGGAATAAAATTAGACAACGCATTCATACCGACTTTGATTTAGAAGTTGTGCTGAACGAAACGGAACGAAATTTTGTAACTTATAAAGGAGAATAAAAAATGTCATTAAAAATAGGAGATATAGTTCCGAATTTTACTGCGAAAGACAACAATGGAGAACTTTTTGAAAGCCAAAGTGTTTTAGGAAGAAAGCCAGTGGTAATTTATTTTTATCCAAAAGATAATACGCCTGGCTGTACAACTGAAGCTTGCAGTTTTCGGGACCAATACGAAGATTTTAAAGATTTGGGAGCTGAGGTAATTGGTATTAGCAGCGATAGTGTAAAATCACATCATAAATTTGCAGCTAAGCATAAATTGCCTTTTATTTTGCTTTCTGATCAGGATAAAAGATTAAGAAAACTTTTTGGCGTACGTAATAATCTGTTCGGACTTCTGCCAGGACGTGTTACCTATATAATAGATAAAAATGGTTTGCTGATTTCTGTATTTGACAGCGCAAATGCTGCCAAACATATACCGAAAGCCTTAGAAATCGTGCAAGAATTAGTATCATAGATTACCAAAATAGTATCAAATTAGAATTAATTAAACAAATATATTAGCCTAAAAAACATGAGTCAGAATTTATACCCTTTGCAATTTGAACCGATTTTGAAAGAAAGAATCTGGGGAGGAGAAAAACTAAAAACTATTCTAAACAAACCAATCGTTTCTAAAATTACTGGCGAAAGCTGGGAATTGTCTACCGTGCAAGGTGATGTAAGTGTCGTTGCAAATGGAGTTTTAAAAGGAAAATCTTTAATGGATTTAATTGATGAAACACCAGATGCTATTTTAGGAACTAAAGTTTATGAGCGTTTCGGAAAACAATTTCCGCTACTTTTTAAATATTTAGATGCAAGAGAAGATCTTTCTATTCAAGTGCATCCAAACGATAAATTGGCAAAAGAACGCCACAACTCATTCGGAAAGACTGAAATGTGGTACGTAATGCAAGCCGATGCAGATGCAAGAATTATTGTTGGTTTTAAAGAAAATTCTAGTAAAGAAGAATACTTAAAACATTTACACGATAATACTTTGGTTTCTATTCTTGATGATGTGAAGGCAAAATCTGGCGATGTTTTCTTTTTAGAAACAGGAACAGTTCATGCAATTGGTGCAGGATTGGTTGTTGCAGAAATTCAACAAACATCTGATATTACATATAGATTATACGATTTTGATCGTGTAGATGCACAAGGAAACAAAAGAGAATTGCACGTAGATCTTGCTTTAGATGCAATTAACTATAATAAAGTAGATACGCAAAAGAAATACGAGTCTAAAGTTAATACTTCAAATACAGTTGTAGATTGTCCTTATTTTACAACTAATTTCCTTCCATTGGAAAATAAATTAGAAGTTGCTAAAACTGGAGAAACATTTACAGTATATATGTGCATTGAAGGTGATTTTGAAATTGAATACGACGGATTCAAACAAGCTTACAAAAAAGGAGATACCGTTTTGGTTCCAGCTGCAATAAATGCATTTAATTTGAACGGAAAAGCTTCAATTTTAGAAATTTACATTTCTTAGCATTAAATTTAAAGATAATATGTATTTTTGCAGACGCAAATTAAAATAAAAAGAAAAATGGCAAACGTTAAGAATTTAAAGAAAGACATCAACTTCGTATTAGGAGATATTATTGAAGCAGTTTACTTGTTTGAGATGTCAACAACAGGAAATCCTACTCCAGAAACGAATGCTTTGGTCGATGAAGCTATTGCTGCATTCGATACTTTGATTACAAAAGTGAACGCAAAGAACGTTGAAAATAAAAAAGCACACTTCAAGCAAATTAATGTTGAATTAGAACAAGCTGCTAATCAATTGATTGAAAAAATCAACGCATTATAAGAAAAAAAAAGTGTAAAAAAGTGCAAATTTATTTTGGGAAAACGAAAAACCGCTTTATATTTGCACCCGTAATGACGCCGATGTAGCTCAGCTGGCTAGAGCAGCTGATTTGTAATCAGCAGGTCGTGGGTTCGAGTCCCTCTATCGGCTCAATAAAAACGGAAACCATCACAGAAATGTGGTGGTTTTTTTAATTATAGAGAGAGGTGTGAAATTTTTTTTGGAATATTAAAAAACATTTATATCTTTGCACTCGCAAAATAGGCCGATGTAGCTCAGCTGGCTAGAGCAGCTGATTTGTAATCAGCAGGTCGTGGGTTCGAGTCCCTCTATCGGCTCAAAAACCATCACAGAAATGTGGTGGTTTTTTTTTGTTCCAAAAAAAAACAAATTCCAATTTTTGAAATTCCAAATTCCAGCTTGCTTCGCCATTTGCTATTGTTTGGATGTAAAATCTAAATCTCAAAATCTAAATTCCAAGTTCCAAATTCGAAACTGTCACCTTTGTCAAAGTTTTACAACTTTGGCAAAAGTTTGAGAGATAAAATAAAAATTCCAAATCCCATTTCGTTCAGAATTGGAATTTGGAATTTTAGATTTTTGTAATTTAAAATTTAGTTATTGGAATTTCAAAAATTATCTACCCCATTTTTCATGAGCTGCTGTAAATTGTCCAGAAGACATTGCGGCGAAAATAGAAAGTTCGCCTGCTAAGCATAATGCAATGGCAATTTCGGCAAGTTTACCGCTTTTTCCTGCGCCAGAACAGCCTAAAAGTTCAAGACATTCTTTTTGGGTAGGAAAAGATGTTCCGCCGCCTACAGTTCCTACGATCATGTTTGGCATTGTGATAGAAAAATAAATATCACCGTCTTCTGTAATTTCCATTCTGGTAAATGAAAGAGCAGCTTCGCCTGTACAAGCAACATCTTGCCCGCAAGCAATAAACAGAGCGGCAAGTGCATTCGATGGATGCATTCCGCTGCCAACTACACCTGCTTTTTGGGCTCCTGTAACGCAAATTTTCCATTGTTGGTGTAATAACTCGGGAGTTGTCTTTAAAACTGATTTAACGATCTCATTTTTTATTACAATTTCTGCGGTAACTTTTTTTCCTCGAACTCGAGTATTTAAAGGACTTATTTTTTTATCTCCCGAAAAATTGCCTTCAATAGTCCAGAATACTGGTTTTATTGGACAGTTTTCTAGAATATATTGGCATATTCTGTCTGAGCATATTGTTACCATGTTTTGGCCTGATGCATCGCCTGTAGAAAATTCAAATTTTAAAATAAGAATGTTCCCTTCAATATTAACATCAATGTCATTTAAAATAGCAAACCTACTGCTTTGTTTGGTTAATATCGAAAAAGTCTCAGTGTGATCTAAAACCCATGAGACAAATTTGCCTAATTCGATTACGGTTTTAAATTTAAAAGTAGGAGTTCTTTGTACGCCTTCTTGAAGTGTAATTACGGTTATTGGGCCAGATTCTCGACAGGCTTTTGCGCCTCTGTTATAAGATGCAAGTAATGCGCCTTCGGTTGTGGCAAGAGGAACGTAAAAATGGCCTTGGGCAACGCTGCCGTTTATTACTAATGGGCCAATAATTCCGGTAGGAATCTGACTCATTCCAATGTAATTTTCGATGTTTCCTTTGAGGCTTTCGTTGTTGGTAAAAACTTTTTGGCCCGACAGAAAATCTAAATCTAAATTTAATTGACTGCGAATAAAATTCAAACGTAATTTTTGACCATTTAAAGTGTAGGGATCCTGATCGGGAATTTTTTCTGCTTGAGAATGTTTTGGATTATAAGATTCTAATTTGTGAAAAACTGACGAATCTATGTAATCATACTTAGGTCGACTAATGTTGTTGGTTAAATTTTCCATAAATGTAGTTTTTAATTTGAAGCTAAGTTATTACAAATTAGATTTTAATTTATGTAAATTCTGACAATTTAACAGTTAATTGTTTAATTGTCAATTATTTATGATAATAAAAACCAATGATAAAAAAAAGGCATAAAAAAAATCCTGTTCTTTTAAAAGCAGGATTTAATTAAAGATTGAAAAAGCGTCTTTTATACGTGTAACTTGTTGTTTTTTAACAGATTATATTATTTTGGTTGCTCACTTTTCTTAATTTCAGCTACATATTTTGTTAGTTTCTTTCCGTAAAGCGATTGAGCTACTTTTGGAGTCATCGATTTTTGAATTGTATCAAGAAACTTTAAATTGATGTCGTAAATCTCTGCTAAAGCAATATAAGGCGCTACTTCGTGATCTTTATTGTTTATAGCAAAGTTTGTAGCGTATAAATATTTTCTTTTGATATTTGACTGCTGTTTCGCGTCTATACTGTCAATTGCTTTTTGATCTTGTCTTTTTAAGGCTTTGAATTTTGATTCTACCATTGAAAGATTTTCATCTCTAAAACGAACATTTATTTTTTGATATTCTTCGTATAGTTCTTGGTTTTTAGATCCGGTAATTTTTGCACCTGTAATGAAGTTATCCAAATTGGTTTCGATATTCATGTTTCCAGGTTCAGCAAAAAACAAGATGTTGTTATCTAGAGAGTTTGTTACACCACGATCTAAAAACAAATAAAGCATCTCAGGAGATTCTAATTTGATGTCTCTTTCAAAAGCTGAATTTCCATCGATTTTAATGCTGTCGATAGCAACAAGAGAAGTATCTACAACTCTTTGAATATATAAAGTTCCGGTTTTTAAACCTTTAATGTTTCCTGTAAGGTGTAGGTTGTCAGCAGCAGACTCTTTTTTACTGCAAGATGCTAATACTGCAAGAGTAACAAAAGCAATTAGTGTTTTTTTCATTAGTTTTTGAGATTTTGGTGCAAAATAAAGAAAATAGTTTAAATGTAAAGAGGCTGCTGTTTTATTTTTATAAAAAAATAAATCCCAATCTATTTCTAAATTGGGATTTTAAAATAATGGAAGAAAAGGTCTTACAGTGATAACTGGTATGAAGCACCATTTTCTTGTGTGTAAGTGTAAATTGCATCACAATCGTTGTTTCCGTAATCTACAACTCCGTTTAAAAGATCTCCCTGTACTTTCAATTGTCCTTTAGAAATAAATAAACATGAATATTTTTTAATCAAAGGTTCTTTTACTGTTAAGGTAATTGATTCGCCTTTTGCAGATGTCACTTTATGTGAGCCTTCTGTAATTTCGTATACGTTGTCTGATAAAACCAAAGGAGTATCTGCACCTGCAGTTTGTTTAGTAGTGTAAAATCCAGAATTAGTGTAAACTCCTCCTTGTGCATCTGTAAGTTTACCATTCATTACTTTTCTAGTCCATTGTGGTGTAGTAGCAACAGTTGTAGTGTTAGTATATTCAATAGTGCCTTCTAATTTGATATAGTTTATTGAGTAGTCAATTCTTTCAATTGTCATTGTGCTTCCTGTTTCATTAATTGGACCAGTAAGCGTTACTTTTAATTGTCCTTTTCTGGTAAGATTATTTGCGTCTTTGCATCCTGCTGTACCGAAATCGGCTAAGAAAACTTTTGGGTACTCTGTTCCGTTTGGTTTAGTGATAGTGATTGTTGCGCAAATTCCAGGAACTGTTTCTGCAGTCTTTCCAGTAGTTGAGGTACTTGTGCTAATTAAAAGACCAGAGTTAAGATCCATTTCGTTAGAAGTGTCAACAAAAATTGATGCTCCAACGTTTGTTAGGTTTGCTGAAGTTGTAGGGTCTTCATGATTGTCGCTAGAACAAGAAATGTATAAAAATGCTGTAGCGCAAATAGTTGATAGTAAAATGACAGTTTTTTTCATGGTTTTTTTGTTTTGGATTAGATTAATAAGGCAGTCAAATGTAATAAAAAAATAAGTTACATTTTGAAATTCCTATAGTGGTTAATTAGGTTATTATAACGATTTTTTGAATAAAAAATTATAGTCCTGATTAATGAGCTGATTTTGGCAATTGGTTTTGGTTTAAATAAAAAAAGCTGTCCAATCGGACAGCTTTTTTATAAAAGCAATTTTATGCTTATTTGATCATTTCAAAACTTCTTTTTACGAAAGCAGTAAGCGCTTCACCTTTTAGAAGGTTTTGAGATAATTTAGCTAAATCTAAAGCTTGTTTAACTAAATGCTCTTGATGTGTTTTGTCTTCTGTATTTAAGATGCTAGAAGCAAGATCAGAATTGGTGTTTACAACCAAATTGTACATTTCTGGCATATTACCCATTCCGAACATTCCGCCGCCAGTTTGACTCATTTCTTTCATTCTACGCATAAATTCTGGTTGCGTGATAATGAATGGAGCAGCTTGAGAATCCATAGCTTCCAACTGAACGCTGTATGCTTTTGGAATATAAGCTTCTAAAGAAGTTTTTAAAGCAGCTTTTTCGTCATCAGACAATTTAGAAATAGTGTTTTCTTCTTTTTTGATTAAGTTATCAATATGATCCGAGTCAACACGTACGAAAGTTAATCCGCTGTTATCGTTTTCAATCTTTTGGATTAAGTGCGAAATAATCGGAGAATCTAAAAGCAATACTTCATAGCCTTTGTCTTTTGCTGCTTCAATGTAAGAGTGCTGAGCATCTTTGTTTCCTGCATAAAGAACTACTAATTTACCATCTTTATCAGTTTGGTTTTCTTTTAGTTTTTCTTTTAATTCTTCTAAAGTAAAGTAAGTGTCGTCTACCGTTGGGTATAAAACAAATGCACCTGCTTTTTCATAGAATTTATCTTCAGAAAGCATTCCGTATTCTAAAACGATTTTAATATCGTTCCATTTTGCTTCAAAATCAGCACGGTTTTCGTTAAATAAAGCTTTTAATTTATCTGCTACTTTACGAGTAATGTAGTTTGAGATTTTCTTAACAGCTCCATCGGCCTGTAGACCAGAACGAGAAACGTTTAACGGGATATCTGGAGAATCAATAACACCTTTTAACATCGTCAAGAATTCAGGAACAATTCCTTCTACATTGTCAGTAACGTAAACTTGGTTTTGGTACAACTGAATTTTATCTTTCTGGATTTGCATGTCGCTACCCAATTTTGGGAAATACAAAATACCAGTTAAGTTAAACGGATAATCTACATTTAAATGAATGTGGAATAATGGCTCCTCAAATTGCATTGGATACAATTCTCTGTAGAAGTTTTTGTAATCTTCATCAGATAATTCAGAAGGCTGTTTTGTCCAAGCTGGATTTGGGTTGTTAATGATATTGTCTGTTTCAACAGTTTCATTAACGTAATCTTCTGGAGCGTCTTCTGGTTTAGGAAGTGTTTCAGTTCTTGTTCCGAATTTAATCGGAATAGGCATGAACTTGTTGTATTTGTTTAATAAACCACTGATTTTAGAATCGTCTAAGAACTCCAAAGAATCTTCTGCAATGTGAAGAATAATTTCAGTTCCGCGTGAAGTTTTGTCAGCAGGCTCTAAAGTAAATTCAGGACTTCCGTCGCATGTCCAATGTGCAGCTGGTTCATCTTTGTATGATTTTGTAATGATTTCAACTTTTTCTGCCACCATAAAAGCAGAGTAAAAACCAAGACCAAAATGTCCAATAATTCCAGAATCTTTAGCAGAATCTTTGTATTTGTCCAAGAATTCCTCAGCGCCAGAAAAAGCTACCTGATTAATGTATTTTTCAACTTCATCAGCCGTCATACCTAAACCTTGATCGATAATGTGGATTTTTTTACCTTCTTTATCCACTTTAACTTCAATGATAGGGTTTCCGTATTCTACTTTAGCTTCACCAATGCTAATAAGATGTTTTAATTTTAAAGTAGCATCAGTACCATTAGAAACAAGCTCGCGCAAGAAAATTTCGTGGTCGCTGTATAAGAACTTTTTAATTAAGGGAAAAATGTTTTCTACCGAAACATTAATTTTACCTGTTGCCATATTTTTTAATTTTTGAGTTTTAATGTGATGATTTTCATTTATTCAAATAAAATACCAATTCTATTTTGGGTGACAAAATGTCGGAAATGTTAATTTTGAAAGAAAATAAATAGATTCTAAAACAAAAAATATGGCAATGAATCGTATATTTGTGGTACAATAATTGTTAAAAAGGCAAGTATTAATCTAAAAAAAATTGTACAAAATGAAGAAGAGTATTTTTATATGCTTGATTGCCGCTATGTTTTTTGCGTGTAAATCAGCTTCGTCAACAGCTTCATCTTCTGAAGCTACTACGCTTTCAACAAAACTTGACAAATCGACTCAAGTAGCGTTAAAAGGAAATTGGGTACTTACCAATGTTTCTTACCCAGGTTCTGATTATATCAAAGTAAATTCATTTGACCTTGCAGATTCAAAATGTTTTATTGGAAGTACTTGGAGTTTTATTTCAAATAATAATAAAGGAAATATGGCTTTAACTTCTCCAAGTTGTACTGGATTTTCTTCGCCAATTGTATGGAGTATTAACAGTCAAGGAATGTTTATTCTTAAGATTCTTAATGCAGGAGAAAAAGCAAAAAAAGTAAGAGATGGTTATTTGCTTAAAGTTGCAGGTGTAACTGAAAGTTCATTTCAGTTAATTGATAACATCAATGTTGGTGGTCAGGTAAAAGATGTGGTTTACCAATTTCAAAGAGCTAATTAATATTTTAAAGATATAGAAAATGAGAAAGATAACGGTTTTAGGTTTAAGTAGTTTAATGGTTATAGCTAGTTTTTTTACAAGCTGTGATTCAGTAAAAAACGCAAATAATACACAAAAAGGAGCCGGAATTGGTGTAGTTGCAGGTGGTGTTATTGGAGGTATTTTAGGAAATAATCTTGGACGAGGCGGAAACGCTGCTTTAGGAGCTGCAATTGGAGCTGCAGTAGGTGGTGGAACTGGAGCTTTGATTGGAAACAAAATGGATAAACAAGCTCGTGAAATTGATCAAGCTTTACCAGGTGCTTCTGTAGAAAGAGTTGGTGAAGGTATTCACTTGACATTAAACGAAAATGCAGTTCGTTTTGACACTAATAAATCTACTTTGACAACTCAAGCAAAAGCTAATTTAGATAAATTAGTTCCTGTATTTAATGAGTATGGCGATACAGATATTCAAATTTTTGGTTACACAGATAATACAGGTAAACCAGAATATAACTTAACACTTTCTGGACAAAGAGCTGCTTCTGTGCAAGCTTATTTAGTTTCAAAAGGATTAAAATCTAGCCGTTTCAAAACTTCAGGTTTAGGAATTGCAGATCCAATTGCAACAAATGATACTCCAGAAGGAAGAGCTCAAAACCGTCGTGTTGAATTCTCAATTACAGCAAACGACAAAATGGTAAACGATGCTAAAGCAGAAGCTGGAAAATAGTTTCTAAATAAAATAAATCATCAAAAAAGCTGTTTCAAATAATTGAGGCAGCTTTTTTTTGACTTTAGAAATTAAACATTGTAAATTTGACGTCTCATATTACAACTCATGCTCGACATTCAAAATATATCTTTTTCGTACACCGAAAGCCCCGTTATAAAAAATATCTCTTTTTCTATTGAAAAAGGCCAGAACGTTGCCATTATTGGCGAGAGTGGCTGCGGAAAAAGTACGCTGCTCAAGCTTATATACGGATTGTACGATCTGGACGAAGGAAATATTTTTTATGGTGATAAACCTGTTTTGGGACCAAAGTTTAATTTGATTCCAGGAATGCCGTATATGAAATATTTGGCGCAAGATTTTGATTTGTCTCCATACGAAACTGTTGCAGAAAACGTAGGGAAGTTTCTATCTAACGGTTTTGCAAACATGAAAAAACTTCGTGTTCAGGAATTGTTAGAAATGGTAGAAATGGATCAGTTTGCTAATGTTAAGACTAAATTCTTAAGTGGAGGACAACAGCAAAGAGTGGCTTTGGTTAGAGTTTTGGCTTTAGAACCAGAAGTGATTTTGTTAGATGAGCCATTCAGTCAGATAGATGCTTTTAGAAAAAATGCTTTACGTCGTAATTTATTTCGTTACTTAAAACAAAAAGGAATTACCTGTATTATTGCAACGCACGACAGTACAGATGCTTTGTCTTTTGCAGATCAGGCAATCGTGATGAGAAATGGTGAAGTAATGGTAAAAGACGAACCTTCAAAAATTTATGAAGATCCAAAAGTGAAATATGTGGCATCTTTGTTTGGAGAAGTAAATGAAATTCCGACGCATTTATTATTGTCTTATCCAGACGAAACACATAAAACATTAGTTTATCCGCATCAATTTAAAATGGTTTCAGAATCGAAATTGATGGTAAAAATTAGAAGAACTTATTTTAGAGGAAGCCATTATTTAATTGAAACAGTTTATAAAAGACAGTTGATTTTCTTTGAAAGCGAAATAGATTTACCGCTAGAACAAGAAGTTTTTTTGGCTTTAAATTATTTATAAATTCGTTAATGTAATTAGAAAATTTTTTCTTTAACTAAATGATAAAATAAACCCGACAGTTTTTAGAAATCTGTCGGGTTTTGTTTTTGGATATTAATTCTTTAAATATTTCTCTAAGAACTGATCTTGTTCCCAAAGTAAATGAAGAATATTTTCTTTAGCCACATAACCATGAGATTCTTTTGGCAGAATAACCATTCTTGCTGGCGCTCCAAGACCTTTTAATGCTTGAAAATAACGCTCTGTCTGCAAAGTAAAAGTTCCAGGATTGTTATCTGCTTCTCCGTGAACTAATAGAATAGGAGTTTTCATTTTGTCAGCATTCATAAAAGGAGACATTGTATTGTAAACTTCTGGAGCTTCCCAGTAGTTTCTTTGCTCAGATTGAAAACCGAATGGTGTTAACGTTCTGTTGTAAGCACCACTTCTTGCAATTCCGCAGGCAAAAAGATCAGAATGCGTTAATAAATTAGCGGTCATAAAAGCTCCGTAAGAATGTCCTCCCACAGCCACTTTTTTGCGATTAATATATCCTAAAGCATCAACTGCATCAATGGCTGCCGCCGCGTTATCAACTAATTGTGAAATAAAATTATCATTTGGTTCTGTTGTTCCTTCTCCAATAATTGGGAAAGCGGCATCGTCTAAAACTACATAACCTTTAGTAACCCAATACACAAATGATCCGTAATAAGGAAAAGTGAATTCGTTTGAATTTTGAGTCGATTGCGAAGCACTGTTTCTATCTTTATATTCAGCAGGATAAGCCCAGATCAATAGCGGCAGTTTTTCTTTTTTAGTTTTGTCGTAACCCGCAGGAAGATATAAAGTTCCTGAAAGTTCCAATCCGTCCTTACGCTTGTATTTAATAACTTCTTTGCTAACGTCTTTAATGCTTTCAAACGGATTTTTGAAATTGGTAACTTGTGTTAAGCCATTTTGTTTTTTAATGTTTCTGAAATAGTAATTCGGATATTCTGTTTTTGATTGAATTTGAACCAAAATTTTTCCGTTCTTAAAATCTTCAATTTCTATAATGTCTTCTTTTTTGTCTTTATAAGGAGAAGTATAAATACGTTTTGATTTTAAAGTTTCTAGATTGAATTCATCTACAAAAGGGAATTGTCCGTTTTTAGTATAACCTTCGCCAATTCTAAAAAGATTATTTTTTTCGATGGCTAAAACATATTTATTGTAATCATTTTTTCTGGTTTCAAAAACTCCAGGATCAGAATAAACATCTTGAGAATTTCTATCCGTAATCAATTTTGGTTGCTGACTTGGATTTGAAGGATTAATCAAAAATGTTTTGGTATTTCTAGTATCATACCATTCTTCTGAAAGAACAGCTACATTGTCATTCCCCCAAGTAATATCGCTGAAACGTTGTGGCGTTTTTGCCAATGATGTAGCTTCTTTATCAAAAGGTGCATCCCAAAGAAAAACTTCGTCTCTAAAATCAACTTTGTTGGCAGGATCTCCTTCATCTAAAGCTACAACGTACGATAATGTTGCAGGTTTATCATTTCTCCAAGTCATTTCTCTTTTTCCTTTTCGAACAGCCATAAAACCTTTTGGCATAATTTCATTTAAAGGCACATCGTTTACCGTTTTAATTTCTCGTCCGCTTAAATCATAAACAACTGTTTTGAATGGAAATCTATTTAACGGAACTACATAAGAAAATGGTTTTTGAATTGTTGTCAGCATAATATAATTACCATCTGGAGAGATTCTTTCTCCAGCAAACATAGCAGCGTCTTTATATAAAACAGCATCACCATTTAGTTTTACTTTATATAATTCAGAAGTTATGCAATTTTCAAAATTAGCCTCGTCGTTTTTGTTTTTCAACATATCAGGATATGTCCTGTTTTGAGATTTTTCTCCAGAAGTATTTGAAATAATTGGACCAGTTGGCAGGTCTTTTTTAGAATCTAAAAGTGGCTGTCTGTTTTTAGGAAGCATTTTTACTAAAATAGTCTCGCTGTCTAAAAACCAAGTAAACGGATTTCCAAGATTGGCATTTACTCTAGCCTCTGTAAGTTTTGTGGCGCTGGCAGTTGCTACATCCAAAACCCAAAGCTCAACACCCGAATTTGTAGTGTGAGAAAATAAGATTTTTTTATCATTAGGCGACCAAAGAATATTTGTTATTTTCGGATTCTCAGGCAAACCTTTAACTTGAATTTCTTCTTTTCCACTTATTTTTCGTAACTTAAGATTGATTAAGTAAGTTGCCGTGCTTGAAATATTAGTGACAGGGTTAATTCTTAAACCTGCCAGCTTAACTTCGTCCTGATTTAGATCTTCCAGCGTTTTATAAGTATTGCGATACATTAAGAGCATGTTCTCTTTTTTCGTATCCATAGATACCGAAGGAGGCCTTTGGTAATCTGCCAAATCTAAAATAGATTTTGAAGGTTTTTGATAAGTCAGATTCTCTTGTGCAAAAGAGCAAAAGCTTATGCTTAAAAATAAAAACAGCGTAACCTTTAATTTCATAGTTTGAATTTTATGAGTTTATAAAATGGTATTCAAAATGTTTGTCTAATATACTTTTGTCTTGTTACATTTTGCATCTGATTTTTCATTTTTTTCAATGTTTGTGTCCGAAAATTGCCTTTTCAAGAAGTAAAAGGTTATAAGTTGCTTTAGAATTAAAATATATTAAATTGCTAATAACGAAAAAAATAGTATTTTGTGTACGTATATTTTAAAGTATGCGTAAATTTGCAATCCAATTTTTTAATAAATAATAATAGATTATGTATCATTCAAAAATAGCTGGTTTAGGATATTATGTTCCTTCTAATGTGGTGACTAACGATGATTTGTCTAAGATCATGGATACTAATGACGAATGGATTCAGGAGAGAACTGGAATTCAAGAAAGAAGACACATTGTCCGTGGAGAAGACACTACGACTTCAATGGGAGTAAAAGCAGCTAAAATTGCAATCGAGCGTTCTGGCGTAGCCAAAGAAGATATTGATTTTGTAGTTTTTGCTACTTTAAGCCCAGATTATTATTTTCCAGGACCAGGAGTTTTGGTTCAAAGAGATTTAGGCCTAAGAACTGTTGGTGCATTAGATGTTAGAAATCAATGTTCAGGATTTGTTTATGCAATTTCTGTTGCAGATCAATATATCAAAACCGGAATGTATAAAAATATTTTGGTAATTGGTTCTGAAGTTCACTCTACAGGATTAGACATGACAACTCGCGGACGCGGAGTTTCTGTAATTTTTGGAGATGGAGCAGGAGCTGCAGTTTTAAGCCGTGAAGAAGATCTAACAAAAGGAATTTTATCTACACATTTACATTCTGAAGGACAGCATGCTGAAGAATTAGCTTTGCAAGCACCAGGAATGGGAGCTCGTTGGGTAACAGATATTATTGCAGATAATGATCCTAACGACGAAAGTTATTATCCATACATGAACGGACAATTTGTATTTAAAAATGCCGTAGTTCGTTTTGCAGAAGTAATCAATGAAGGTTTAGAGGCAAATGGTCTTCAGGTTTCAGATATTGATATGTTGATTCCGCATCAAGCAAACTTGAGAATTTCGCAGTTTATTCAAAATAAATTCAAATTGACAGACGATCAAGTTCATAACAATATTCAGAAGTACGGAAACACTACAGCAGCGTCTATTCCGATCGCTTTAACTGAAGCTTGGGAACAAGGGAAAATCAAATCTGGCGATACTGTAGTTTTAGCAGCTTTCGGAAGTGGATTTACTTGGGCAAGCGCTATTATTAAATGGTAAAATAATCATCTTACATTATATTTTTTTTAACCTGCTTTCTTTACTGGAAGCAGGTTTTTTTTATACAGTTTTGTCAGGCTGAACGAAGTCGAAGCCCACGTTCCAATAGGAGCGCCCTTCGACTCCGCTCAGGGGGACAATACGTTGACGATTAAAGAGTGTGATTCCTATTTGTCAGGCTGAGCGAAGTCGAAGCCCACGTTCCAATAGGAGTGCCCTTCGACTTCGCTCAGGGAGACAAGCGTTGAGATTATCGAGTTTTTGATTTCTATTTGTCAGGCTAAGCGAAGTCGAAGCCCGTTCCAATAGGAGCGCCCTTCGACTTCGCTCAGGGAGACAATACGTTGACGATTAAAGAGTGTGATTCCTATTTGTCAGGCTGAGCGAAGTCGAAGCCCCGTTCCAATTGGTACGTTCTGGTATTTATTATTTGAGTTAAATTTCTTACTTTTATTTTCTTGAAAAATAAAAAAATATGAAAAGATATTACGTCTATATTTTGAAATGCTCTGACGGAAGTTATTATACTGGAATGACAAACGATATCAATAGAAGACTAAATGAACATAATTATGGTTTAAATAAAGAAAGTTATACTTTTAATCTAAGGCCATTACAACTAGTATTTTGCACAGAATTTAATGATGTTACTCAAGCAATTCTTTTTGAAAAGCAAGTAAAAGGATGGAGTAGGAAAAAGAAAGAGGCCATAATAAATGATAAGTGGGAAGATCTGAAAAAACTTTCGCAATGTTTGAATAAAACAACTCATAAAAGTTTTAATAAAAAGGATGTTTAGTAGTAACTTAGCCTTCGACTTCGCTCAGGTTGACACTTGAGTTTTTTCAAGGTCAGAGATCTTTTAAATTAAATTAAATGAAAAAAAATCAACTAGAAATAGCTTGTTTTAATTATGAGTCGGCGTTAATTGCACAAGCAAATGGCGCAGACAGGATTGAACTTTGTGAAAACATGAAATTAGGAGGAACTACCCCAAACTCCATTTTGGTAGTAAAAGTTCGTGAAAACCTAAATATAAAAATGCATGTTATCATTAGACCTCGTGGGGGCGATTTCGTTTATTCTGATGAAGAACTTACCGAAATGAAACAAGACATCAAACAATATAAAAAATTAGGCGTAGATGGTTTTGTATTTGGAATTTTAAAGGAAAACGGAAAAATAAATAAAAAGCAAAATAAAGAATTAGTGCATTTGGCGCATCCACTTTCGTGCACTTTTCATCGTGCGTTTGATGTTGTGAAAAATCCTGAAAAATCTCTTGAATCTGTTATTGACTGTGGTTTTAAAACAATCTTGACTTCTGGTCAGGGCGTAAATGTCGAAGAAGGAATTCTTGCTTTAGAAAGACTTCAGGAACTGGCAGGAGACAGAATTGAGATTATGCCAGGTGGAGGTTTACGATCTTCAAACATTAAATTGCTTCAAGAAAAATTAGATTTGACTTTTTATCATTCGTCAGCTATCACAGATAATTCGGAAACGGCAAATCCAGAAGAAATAAAAGAATTAAAGAATTTTTTATAATTAATTCTAAAAAATAAAAAAGCCTGGAGTTGGCATACTCCAGGCTTTTTCTTTTCTACAAGAACTATTAAAATCTACTAATCAAAGGTGAATTAAAACATTCCGCCACCACCTTTATTAGTGTTATCTTCTCTTTGTTTACGTTGTAAATTTTTGATTTTTCCTCCTCCAAAGTTGTAAGTCAAACCTAAATAAACTGTTCTGCTTTCCCAAGAAAACTGACCTGTTTGAGGATAAGGATAAATTCCGTCAAAAGCATATTTCATTGTTTTGAAAACATCATTAAAACGTACACTAATGTTCATTTTGTTGTCTAGTAATGTGTAACGTGAACCAATATCCATTTTGTACATTTCATGTCTGTTTTGCTGAACATCTTCAACTGGTCCTCTGTAAAAACCGAATAATAAGAAACTCAAACGTTTTGTTGGTTTGAAGTTTGAGTTCATACGAGCATTGAATGCTGTAGTTGTTACACTACGCTCAAGAGGAGCACTTGTGTTTGTCGTAGGATCAAATTCAAATACAATACCTTGTTGCTTAATGCTCGAAAAGTCAATAGATGGTTGAATATCCCACCATTTTGTCAACTTGTAATTTAATGAAACATCAAAACCATAAGCACTATTGTGATCGTAATTTGTATAGCTTAAGATTTGTTTGTATCCAGACGGATCATTTGGATCTGGACTTAATGTTCTGCTAATTTGATCATTAATACTTCTTACATAAACACCTGCAGTAACACTTCCTTTTTCAAGTGTTTTAGTGTAATTTACCTCTACTGAATTTGTAAACTGAGGTCTTAATTCAGGATTTCCGTATGAAGTTACTAATGGAGTTGAGAATTCACGAATTGGTTTTGTTTGCTCAATACTTGGGCGGTCAACACGACGGCTATAGCTAAATTGAAGAACATTTTTTTCATTCAAATTATAAGTAAAATAAGCTGATGGATATAAAGTAAAATAGTCATCATTAAATTTATCTTGACCGTAATTTAAATTAGCTACAACTTTATAGCTTTCAAAACGAGTTCCTAACTGATAACTGAATTTTTTGAATTTTTGACCAAAAGTCACATAAGCCGAATATATATCAGTGTCATAAGTGTAATTTGAAACTCTTTCATCAACAGGAACTAAAGGATTACCTGTGCTGTAATCGTTGTTTGTTCTTGTAATTCTAGCTTCAGCACCAGCTTCAAGCGTAGTTTTGTCGTTTAACGGATTTACGTAATCAACGTTTATTGTGCTCAATTTTCTTTGATCACCAATTTGATCGTTATAAATTACACTATTTGAAGTGTTGTCAGGTCTTGTTGTGTTAGTATCAAAACTCGCATTTTGATTTGATTTTGTATCACTGTAATTACCTTCAAAATCTAAAGTGTGTCCTTCTTTTTTGAAAATATGCTTGTAAGCCAAATTGTAAGTTCCAGTTTTTGTTGGCCCTTTGTAAATTGAATTTTGATAAATGTTTAAAATATCTGGATCGCCATTATTGTAATCAATATTAGTAATTACATTTCCGTTTCCAGTTGATTTATTTTGATTAGTGTAGAAAGACAAAGTGTTTTTGTCATTAATTAAATAATCCATTCCTAACTTATATAAGTAATTATCATTTTCGTTAGAAATTTTTAGATTTTGCTCTACATCCTGATCCAATCTTAAGATTCTTCCTTTGTTATAGTACGTTCCAAAGTTTTGTCCTCCGTTTCCAAAGAAGTTTACTTTTCCTGTTTTGTAGTTCAAATCAAGCGATTGGTTGTATTTTGCAGTTTCTCCAAAAGTAATACCACCACTGTAACTTCCGTTAAAACCAGTGTTTGCACTTTTATGCAATACAATATTGATAATTCCAGACATTCCTTCTGGATTGTATTTTGCACTTGGATTTGTAATCAACTCAATTTTTTTGATAGAAGTTGACGGAATTTGTTTCAATAATTGAGCAGGATCAATGTTCGATGGACGTCCGTCAATTAATACACGAACATTGTCGTTTCCGCGAAGCGAAAGTTTTCCGTCTTGATCCACATTTACAGATGGAATATTGCTCATAATGTCAGATGCAGATGCTCCAGCAGTTGTTAAATCTTTACCGACAGTAATTACTTTACGGTCAATTTTTTGTTCAATTGTAGAACGTTCGGCAACAATATTTACACCTTTTAACTGAGTTGCTTCTTCTTCAAGAGCAACATTTACAGTTGCAGTTTTTCTATTTTCGCTTAAAATTACCGAACCAATATATTTTTTGAATCCGATATATTGAATCTCGATTGTGTAACTTTTTAAACCAATGTTTTTAAAAGAAAAGGCTCCGTTGTCGTCTGTATTCACGCCAGAAACCACTTTTCCATTTTCTTTAAGCGAAACAGTTGCATAAGAAATCGGTGCATTGTTCGACTTTTCTGTAATTTTTCCAGAAACACTTCCAGTATTCTGGGCCTGTGCAGTTGCGATTATACCTAATAACGCAAACAGAAAGAATTTTAATTTCATGATTTTTTACTGATTATTTTTTGATTTGATTGATGATGATTTTAGTTTTGTTAGTTTTTCTTTTTTTGTTTTTTTTCTGACTTCAATAAAAACTGAAATCACTATGTAAGACTCTTTTGCATTTGATATGTTACAAGAAATTCAAGAAAAAAAAATATTTTTTTTCTCATGGGCTGTTTTGTAAGAGATTAGGCTTTTGATTTTTTGATAATTTTAACAATTAAAAAATGTGTTTTTTTGTCAAATCGAAACTCTTTTCTTGAATTTAATATGTTTTTGATTTTCTCTATTTGATGAATAAGCAGTATCTTTGCTCACTTTAAAATAAGTTTACATGTCATTATCACAAATTCTTACACCTTCTATACAAAAAGCAATACAAGCATTATTTGATGTTACTGTTGATAAAATCGAGTTTCAAACTACTAGAAAAGAGTTTGAAGGAGATATTACAATGGTAATTTTCCCTTTATTGAAAGTGATTAAAAGTAATCCGGCTGAAATGGGAAACAAAATTGGAAATTATCTAGTTGAGAATGTTTCTGAAGTTGCTCGCTTTAATGTAGTCTCTGGTTTCTTGAATATTGTTATTTCAGACAGTTATTATGTAAATTTCTTTAACGGAATAAAAGACCAAAAACAATTCGGATTTGTAGCTTCAAATCCAGATGAAAAGGCTATTATGGTAGAATATTCTTCTCCAAATACCAATAAACCATTGCACTTAGGACACGTTCGTAACAATTTGTTAGGATATTCTGTTGCAGAGATTTTAAAAGCTTCTGGTAAAAAAGTTTATAAAACACAAATTATCAACGATAGAGGAATTCATATCTGTAAGTCGATGTTGGCTTGGGAGAAATTTGGAAACGGAGAAACTCCTGAAACTTCTGGTTTAAAAGGAGATAAACTAGTTGGTAAGTATTATGTAGAGTTTGATAAAGCTTACAAAAACGAAATTAACGGTTTAGTAGAAGCTGGTAAAACTGAAGAAGAAGCAAAAAAACAAGCACCAATTATTATCGAAGCACAAGATATGCTTAAGAAATGGGAAGCTGGTGACGAAAAAGTGATTTCTCTTTGGAAAAAAATGAACGAATGGGTTTATGAAGGTTTTGCAACAACGTATTCTAATCTTGGAGTTAATTTTGATAGATATTATTACGAAAGCAATACTTATTTACTAGGAAAAGATGTTGTTCAGGTAGGTTTAGATAAAGGTGTTTTCGAAAAAGATCCAGACGGTTCTGTTTGGATTGACTTGACAGACGAAGGTTTAGATCGTAAAATTGTATTGCGTTCTGACGGAACAGCAGTTTACATGACACAAGACATCGGAACAGCAATTCAGCGTGTAAAAGATATGCCAGATGTTGGCGGAATGATTTATACAGTAGGAAATGAGCAAGATCATCACTTTAAAGTTTTATTCTTAATCTTAAAGAAATTAGGTTTTGATTGGGCTTCAAGTCTATATCACTTATCATACGGAATGGTTGATTTGCCTTCTGGAAAAATGAAAAGCCGTGAAGGAACTGTTGTAGATGCAGATGATTTGATGCAAGATATGACAGACACAGCAAAACAGATTTCAGAAGATTTAGGAAAACTGGATAGTTATTCTGTTGAAGAAAAAGCCAAACTATATAAAACAATTGGCTTAGGTGCTTTGAAATATTATATTTTAAAAATAGATCCTAAAAAACGTATCTTATTTAATCCAGAAGAATCTGTTGATTTTGCTGGAAATACAGGACCGTTTATTCAATATACATACGCGAGAATTCAATCAATAATTCGTAAAGCTGATTTTGATTTTTCTAACAAAATCGAAGTTGAAGAATTGCATGAAAAAGAAAAAGAATTGGTAAAACAAATCGAACTTTTTCCAGAAGTAATTCAGAATGCGGCTCAAAATCATAGTCCAGCATTAATTGCTAATTATACGTATGATTTAGTAAAAGAGTACAACTCATTTTATCAGTCAGTACACATTTTAGGAGAAGTTGATTTGACAAAAAAAATATTCAGAGTACAGCTTTCTCAAAAAGTTGCTGAAGTAATTAAATCTGCATTCCAGTTATTAGGAATTGAAGTTCCTGAAAGAATGTAACTTTTTGTAAATAGATATAAAGAGCCGATAATTAACAATTATCGGCTCTTTTTTTGTTATAAAGTAAAGAAAAATTTTGAAAGTAGGTTTAGAGAAAAATAAATTAGCATGAGGATATTGTTAAGAATGTTTGTGATGAATTTTCGGGTAAAAAAGAATAAATACAGCTTGTATATATCGTTTTTATAATTATGTTTACGGTAAGAAAATTATGGATAATAAATACGGCTTAAGGCTTGTAAATAGAAGTGTTGTACTAATTTATTTACTATAAAAAATAATCGAGGAAGCCGAAAATCGTGAGAGTAGGCAAAATTTTAAACCCAAAAACAAATGATCAAAAAAACTTTACTATTAATGATGCTTCTTTTTGCATTTACAGCGGTAAATGCGCAGGATTTAATTAATCCATCTTATGGATTTTCACACAGTAAAACAGCTTACATTACTTTAGCTGACGGAACTGAAATTAGTGGAACTATTCGTGATATCGATAGAGACAAAGGACTAATTGAATTCATTAAATTGCAAGATGCAGCTGGAAAAAAACACAAACTAAAACCAGAAGATATTAAATATATGTATCTGCCACCAAGTGGATTAGATAAATTAGGAAAAAATCTTGACTTTATTTCAGATTTTCAAAAATGGAATGATGATAAATTGAACCAAGAATACATAAAAGAAGGTTACGCTTATTTTGAAACTGCTACCGTAAAAATTAAGAAAAAAGAATCAAAATTATTAATGCAACTTTTAAATCCAGCATTCAGTAAAGAATTTAAAATCTACTGCGACCCTTATGCAAAAGAAACGACTTCTTTAGGAGTTGGTGGAGTTAAATTTGTTGGAGGAGATGCTAAATCTTATTATGTGGCTAAAAAAGATTCACCTGCATTTTTGTTAAAGAAAAAAGACTACAAAAAAGAATTTGCTCCATTATGGGGAAGTTGCGAGAAATTAATTTCTGCTAATCCAGAGCCAAAATGGACAGATTTAACAAAACACGCTATCACATATTCTGAGTGTGCAGAATCTAAATAAAATACTTTATTAAGTAGATCTTACAAGAAAGATTTTAAAGCCAGTAGTTTTTAACTATTGGCTTTTTTTATTGCTTTTTGGACTTATAGGGTGTTTTTGTAATCTAATTCTGCGGTATTTTTGCTGTCGAATTAAATAATAGCCAAAAATACTTCCTTATATTCATTTTTAACTATTTTGAATTAGTACCCTATATTAGTCTCAAATGGTAAGGATAAAAAAGCCGTCTAGTTTAGACGGCTTTTTTTCGCTTTACGATTATCATTTTTAAGCTAATAGAAGTTGTTTGAAGAATTGGAATATCTGCAATTATTTAATTAAAATTTCTAATTTCTTCTACGTTTTTAAGTTTTTTATAGGTTTTTATTTATTTAAAAAGATTTGAATTGTGTCAATTTGTAGTATTAAAGCTTCAAATTATAATGTTAAATAATATAATTTTCTTGTTAAAATTATTTTAAATTTTTAAGTTCGGCCCCAATAACTCAAAACAAAAAATAATGAAACAAAAATTAAAAAGATTAATAGTGCTTTTTTTTGTGTTTGCGTTGCAGTTTACTTTTGCGCAACAAAAAAAAATTACGGGAACAGTTTCTGACAATTCAGGAATACCTTTACCAGGTGTTAGTGTTTTGGTCAAAGGAACAAAAAATGGTGTTCAAACTGATTTTGACGGAAAATATGTAATTAATGCATCGTCTAACCAAGTTTTGGTATTTAGTTATATCGGAATGAAGACTCAGGAAGTTTCAGCAAGTTCTTCGGTTGTTAATGTTAAAATGATTGACGCAGGAGCACAGGAGCTAGAAGGTGTTGTTGTTACAGCATTAGGAATTAAAAAAGATGAAAAAAAACTGGGATACGCTGTGTCTAAAGTGTCCGCAGATGAAATTACAAAATCAGGAGAGCAAAATTTAGTTCAAGCTTTAGCAGGAAAAGCAGCTGGTGTACAGGTAATTGGTTCTGGGGGAACTCCCGGTTCATCTAGTAAAATTATTATTAGAGGTTTAAATACAATTACAGGGTCAACAGATCCATTAATTGTTGTTGATGGTATCCCAATTGATAATACTACAGATCAAACAACAGCTGGAGATAATCCATTCAATTCCGATTTATCGGGTATCAATAACTCAAATAGAGCTTTGGATATTAACCCTAATGATATAGAAAATGTAACTATTCTTAAAGGACCAGCTGCGGCAGCTTTATATGGGGCAAGAGCTGGTAATGGAGTTATAATTTATACAACAAAAAAAGGTAAAGCTCAAAAAGGACTTGGTATTGATTTTACCACATCATTAGCGATTGACAGAGTAAGTCAATTGCCTGCTCGACAAAATAAGTATGTTCAGGGAACAAGTGCAACAGCGACAGCTGTAAATCCTGGAACACCTCAAAGCTGGGGACCGAGTGCAGCTTCACTTGGAATTCCAATTTATGACAATGTTGGAAACTTCTTTCACGATGGAATTACCCTAAACAATAATATAGCATTCTATGGAGGTGATGATAAAGCAACTTTTAGAGCGTCATATGGAAATCTTTCTCAAACGGGAATGATTCCTGAAACAGGGTTGAAAAGAAATACGATTAGACTTGTCGGGGACTTAAAGTTAAACGAGAAATGGAAAGCAGGAGCTAGCATGCAATACACTCGTACTACAAATACTTTGGTACAGAATGGTAGTAACGTTTCGGGAGTGATGTTAAGTCTATTGCGTTCTGTAATCAATTATGATTTGAGAAATTATATGGATGCTGAAGGAAATAACAAGAACTATTTCAGTTCGTATGATAATCCATATTTTACTGTTCATGAGAACCCCGCAACAAGTGATGTAAATCGTGTTTTGGGTAATATTTACTTGACTTACAAACATTCTGAATGGTTAAATTTAACAGCTAAAGGAGGTATAGATGCTTATTCAGACGCTCGTAAACAAATCTTTGCTATTTCATCAAATGGAGATAATTTAGGAGGAATTGGCGAAGTAGCTTTTAATAGTATAACAAATAAAGAGTTTTATGGTGATTTAATCGCTTCTGGTCTTATTCCTTTAAAAACAGATTGGCTAAAAGTGAACTATACAACTGGCTTAAATTTACGTTCTTCACAATATCTAAGTGTTTATTCAAGAGGAAAAGATCTTGCAGTTAGAGATTTGTACAATTTAGGTAATGCAACTCAATTGTATGCATCAAATAACGAAAGAAATACAATATCAAGAGCATTGTTTGGTCAGATAGAATTTGATATGAAAGATCAAGTTTTTCTTGCTGGAACTGTAAGAAAAGAATGGTCGTCTACTTATGGTAATAATGTAAAGAGTGCCATATTTCCTTCAGGAACTATCTCTTGGATTATTTCCAATACATTTGATTGGGCTAACTATGTAAAAGTGAATTATGGATATGGTGAGGTTGGGATCGCTCCTAGACCTTATGCTACTATAAGCACATTTAGTCAACCATTTATGACCGACGGTTTTACAGATGGCTTGAGTTTTCCATACAATGGTGTAAATGGAATGACAGTGTCTGGAACTTTAGGAAATCAAAATTTAAAACCCGAAAGAGTATTAGGACACGATCTTGGTTTAAGTGCTAAGTTTTTAAATAATCGTTTAACAACAGATATTAGTCTTTATTATAAAACTTCTAAAGATTTATTGATTAATGTTCCTCTTCCACAATCTTCTGGATTTGCAATTGATTATAGAAATGCAGCAGAATTAGTTAACAAAGGAATTGAAGTAGAATTTGGATATGATATTTTTAAAAAAAGCAATCCTTTCCATTGGAATGTTAATTTAAACTGGGCTAAAAATAAAAACAAGGTAACTGATATTTCTGGTGGTTTAGACGAAGTTCAAATTGAAGCAGCTTTCACGTCAATTGGATATTACGCAGTTAAAGGACAGCCTCTAGGTAGTTTTTATGGAACAAAATGGGAACGTGATGCAAGTGGAAACAAAATAATTGGATCTAATGGTTTGCCAATTATTGCGGGTGAAACAGGAAATTTAGGAAATTCAGCTCCTGACTGGACAGGAGGAATTAGAAATACTTTTTCATATAAGAGAGTTACTTTGTCAGCTTTATTAGATATCAGACGAGGTGGTACTGTTTACAATGGTACATTAGCTAGGTTACATAATTTTGGTATTTCAGAAGAATCCGCAGATAGAGAACGTACTTATGTTATTGATGGCGTTAAAGCTGATGATACTAAAAACGATATTGCTATTACTGCAAAAAAATATTTTCAAAATTATTTAGGTGATGGCGGCGGTGCCGCTGAAGAAGCGGTAACTGATGTTAACTGGGTTAGATTACGTGATGTAACTTTAAGTTATGACTTTAATGTGAAAAAAATTGAGGGCATCAATTCTGCACAATTATCTTTCACGGGAAGAAACTTATGGTTGGATACCAACTACAAAGGTGTTGATCCAGAGACTAGCTTAACTGGTGCGGGATCGAAAATCAATGGTTTAGATTATTTTAATAATCCCGGTAGTAAATCATTTATCATGAGTTTAAAAGTAGGTTTTTAATCTAAAAATAAGTAAAATGAAAAAACATGTAAAAAGTTTAATTCTATCTGTATTTAGTATTGGATTACTAGCAGGTTGTCAAACAGAATTAGATAACTTTAATGAAAATCCAAATGCCCCAATAACTACAACTCCCTCATTATTACTATCAGCAATGGAGGTTTCTACCTTTTCAAACCATACAGGAGGTATAATTAGAGATGCGGAGATTTTTAGTCAACAATTGGCGGGTACAGATATTGGACAGATGGGGCCTATTAGTCAATATATTGTTGCTGAAAATGATGCGACGAACGAATGGAATACCATTTATGGGACTACTTTAATGAGTGGTCATCTCCTAAATCGAGATTTTGCTGCTGAATATCCGTATTATAATGGAATAGGGCAAATACTAACAGCATTGAATCTGGGGTATGCCACTGATATGTGGGGAGATATTCCGTATGATGAAGCATTTCAAGCAGAATCAGGCAATAAAACACCTAAGTATAATACGCAAGAAGAGATTTATGCAAGATTGCAATCTATTTTGGATCAATCTATTGTGAATTTAAGTAAACCAGAATCTAGTAATTTAACAACACCTTCTGATGATGATTTTATATTTGGAGGTGATACTAAACAATGGATTAAAATTGCTTACGTATTAAAAGCAAGATATGCGTTAAGATTATCTCAGGTTGATACAGGAGCAGCTCAAAAAGCTTTGGACTATATCAATGCATCTGGAATCACTTCAAACAATGATGATGCTAATGCTTTCTTTCCAGGAACAACGAATGGACTTAACCAATGGTATGCATTTAATGTGAGTCGCCAAAATTATTTAAAAATGGGTAAGTATTTTGTTGACTATTTAGTTAATAATAATGATCCAAGACTTTCTTTTGCTGTCGCAAAAGACAAATCAGGGTCTTATTCAGGAAATGCTGCGGAAGATCAAGGAACTACAACAACTTCTTATATTGGGTCTGCATTTGCAAGTCCAACTTCACCTGTAGGGATGGTTACTTTTGCAGAAGCAAAATTCATTGAAGCAGAAGCAAAATTAAGACTAGGACAAGATGCGCAATCAGCATTTCAACAAGGTGTTGCAGCTTCTGTTTTGAAAGTTACTGGTACAAACGCTGAATCAGATTTCCTAACTGCTGCAACTTCATCAGTTACTCTAGCAAATATTATTCAACAAAAATATATTGCTCTTTTCTTGACAATGGAGCCATTTAATGATTACAGAAGAACTGGTTTTCCTGCTTTGGTTCCAAACCAAGCATCAAATACAAAAAGTATTCCTGTAAGGCTTCCAACTCCCGATGAAGAAAGACAGTATAACAGTAATGCTACTGTAGTGAGTAATGTCACTTCTCATGTATGGTGGGATAAGGATTGATAATTGTAATTTCTAATACTTTTTAGAAAGATTAAAAGAGAACCATTATAAAAAAAAGCCGGAAGTGTCAAAACTTCCGGCTTTTTTTACAACAACTAATTCTACCTATTTAACAAATTTGTCAATAATAGCGTCTGATTCTGCTTTTGCAGTATCTGGTTTTAAATCAAATAATAAAGAGTAAAGAGCTTTTCTGTCTACTTTAGCCTCTAAGTTAAGATCTTTATGTCTGTCAAAAAGAGTTTGCCATTTATCGCGAACGTTTTTCCAAAGAGCATTATTTGCTACCCACCATTTTTGAGCTGCGATACATTTTACATCTGGAACTTTAGTGTAAACATCAAAACCTTTTTCTTGAGCTAAAAGAACATCTTTTCCAGCATCGTCACGAACTAATTTGTCGTTGTCTTGCTCATGATTCCATCCTGTAGAAGTGATTTCGTGGATGTTTCTTCTTTTCAAAACATTGTAATCATTACGTTTTGTTTGCTCTCTTCTTGGTAGTGGAGCATCGGCAACGTTTGCCCAATAGTCTTGTCCGTCAACGTGAACCCATGTTGAAGATCCTTCATATCTTGGACTATCATCTACTTGATATACTTTTTGAGTCCATTGCCCTTTAACGGCTTTTTTATCTAACTTTTTGTATTTCCAAGTATTTCCTTTATCAAATGTATATAAGTCAGTGTTTTCGTATAACCAATCTTGTCTCCAGTGTTTGATGATCATATCGTCACTTACAATAAGTAAATGCTGCATTACGATTTTGTTCGGAGTATCTTCTAATAATTCTACCCATTCTAAAGCCGATTCGTGTTTAGTTTCAGAAGGTTTATATGTAAGAGAATCTTTTGGGTAAGAGAAAGTTTCTGTGAAGTTAAACTTCACTTCATAACAACCACACATCGATTTAATTGATTTTATGTCTTGTTGTTTCTTGTCCTGACTAAAACCAAGACCACATGTTAAAGCCATAGCGGCCGACAAAAAAAGGTGTTTTGAAATCATAACTTATTGTTTTGTTTTTAAATTTTTCGCAAATATATAAATTTAATTTAGAACAATTAAAAATAGTTATATATTTGCATCGATTATTAAGACTGAATAAAAATAATGAGAATTAGAATTACTGTTTTTGCTGTTGCGTTTTTTTGCCAAATTTCTGTTTCACAGGAGGTTAAAAAAGATAGTGTGAAGACAAATGAATTATCGGAAGTTAAAGTTACTACTGCAACAAGAACAGAAAGAGTTCTATCGTCATTGCCTTTGCCAATGACAATTATTACATCTGAAGCAATTATTAAGTCTGGTGTTACAAGATTAAATGAAATTTTAAGTGAACAAACGGGGATTATTTTAATTCCTGACGAAAGTGGTTTTGAAGGAATTCAGATGCAAGGATTGGATGCCGCTTATACTATGATTTTAATTGATGGAGTACCTCTTGTAGGAAGAAGTTCTGGAGTTTTAGATTTGTCAAGAGTCTCTGTTGGGAATATAGAAAGAATCGAAATTGTTAAAGGAGCCTCTTCTGCTTTATATGGTTCTGAGGCAATGGGAGGAGTAATAAATGTAATTACAAAAAGACCTAAAAAAGATATGTTTTCGGGAAGTCTTTCTTATCGATATGCAACTTTTAATACTAGCGATGCTAATACTAATTTGCTGTGGAAAAAGAAAAAATTCGCAGCTAATCTTTTTGCCAATTTTTATTCTACAGACGGATATGATTTAGATAAAAGTACACCCTTAAAAAATGTAGAGCCATTCTATAATTTTACTATTCAGCCTAAGATATATTACGACTTTTCGGAGAACTTAAAGTTAATTGTAAATAACCGTTTTTATGATATGAAAATGGATAACAGAGCAATAATAGATGCTGAAAATTATAGTGGGGATGCCAAAGAGAAAGAATGGAATTCGCAGTTGAAATTTGAGCATAAATGGAATTCAAAAGTATATTCTGAATATGAATTTTATGCTACAAACTACAAAAATGATTCATTCTTAAAAGATGAGAATAATGTTCTTTTTGAGAGTGCTTACTATAATCAGTGGTTAATTCGACCAGAGGTTAGAACCACACTTTCATTAAAAAATGATAAACTAACAGGTGGAGTTGGGGTAAGTTATGAAACTTTGGACAGAACTTATTTTGAAAAACAAGTAAACTTTAATTCGCAATATGTTTACCTGCAATATGATTATAACCCAACAGAGAAATGGAATATTCTTGCTGGATTTAGATATGATAATCATAGCGAATATGCTTCGCAGTTTAGCCCAAAATTAGCGGTCAATTATAAGGTGAATGAGAATTTTTCTCTAAAATCTTCTGTCGGTTATGGGTACAAAGCACCAGATTTCCGTCAGTTATATTTTGACTTTACAAATCCATCGGTTGGATATACCGTTTTGGGATACAATGTTGCTGAAGATCGTTTAAATCAATTGGATGAACAAGGGCAGCTTTTGTCTAGAGTAAGTGGAGTAAGTTTTAGTGATCCGTTGCAACCAGAAAGCTCAATAAACGTGAATCTTGGAACTTTTTACAAGAAAAATAAATTAAGATTAGACGTAAATGCTTTTTATAATTCGATAGAAAATTTAATTGATACTCGTGTTGTAGCTCAGAAAACTAATGGACAGAATGTATTCAGTTATTTTAACATTAGTAAAATCTTCACTTACGGTTTAGAATTTAATTCAACCTACGATTTCACAAAAGACTTATCGGTATCATTTGGATATCAGTTTTTAACAGCAAAAGACAAATCCGTTCTAGATAATTTCGAAAATTATCAATACATCCGTAACTCAGATTTACAAACCATTCAAATTAAAAAATCTGATTACTTCGGATTATACAACAGATCCAAGCATACAGCCAATGTAAAGTTTGCTTACACGATTCCGAAAATAAAAACCGACATCAATTTACGTGTTTTCTATAGAAGCAAATACGGAATGTACGATACGAACGGAAACCAAATTCTTGATAAATATGACACTTTTGTTGATGGCTACTTCTTAACAAACTTATCTATATCAAAATATATCGGAGATAAATTTATGCTTCAGGCAGGAGCAAATAATTTATTTGATTTTACAGATCCAACTCAAATTAGCAACCTGGCAGGCAGGCAGCTTTTTGCACGAATTCAATATAATTTTTAATCAACATTTATTTAACACCTTTCACAAAATGAAAACAAAAATCTTTACACTTTCGCTTTTAGCATTATTTATTTCTACTGTATCTTGCAGTAGTGATGATGATAAAAATACTGTAGCACCAGTAGTAACAACAAAAGTTTCTAATGTTTATGCTCCTCAAACTGGAGGACAAGGACAACCAGTTGGTGGTGAATTTACAAAATTCAGTTTTTCTGAAAATAAAATTGTAACTGACGATAATTGGGATATCGCTTTCCGTGGTACATCAGTTATTGTTAATGGAGGAACAAAAATTAGTGCTACTGATGCAGGAGAACCAGAAAGAAAAGGACAAGGAGCAGTAAGTATTGTTTCGGGTATTTTTGCAAACGTAACAGCTTTTCCAGCATCATCAACTTTTGCTCAAGATGCTAGCGGTGCTTCTGCATTCCCTAGTTCAGGAGATAATGTTTGGTACGATTATAACGGAGCAACTCATATTATTTCTGCAAAAGCAGGAAAAGTATATGTTATTAAAACTCACGATGGGAAATATGCAAAAGTAGAATTCTTGAGCTATTACAAAGATGCACCTGCAACACCAGACGCAAATTCTACAGCAAGATATTATACTTTCAATTTTGCATACCAAGCAAACAGTACTACTACATTCTAAATAAAAATAAACAATCTCAAATAATTTATTTTATACAGGGATTTTTAAATAAAAACATCAAAAATCTAGTTAATCATTAGCTTTGTTTTTTTTATTTTTTTTTTGATTCAAGAGGTTAGAAATTCTAACCTCTTTTTTTTGTTCTACTTTCTTGTTAAAATGAAATAGAAACAAAATGTTATTCTATCTTTGCACAAATTTTTTCTGCAGTAAGTTAACAATTATTTAATTGGTTTAATTTTTGAATGCAGTTCTTCATATTTATAATTATTAGGTGAATACAAAATCTTATTTTTTTCAGTCTTTTGCAATCGTGGCTTTAGCCCTAGTTGCTTTTATTGGGTTTAAACAAATCCTTCCAGACAAAATATTTTCTGAGAGTAAGTTAGATTCTAAAAATATATTGATAGACAGTCTGCTTTTAGAATCTGTTGCCGAAGATTCATTATCGCTAGATAAAGATAGTGTTGCGAAAAGTGAGGAAGCGCTAAACGGACAGAAAATTGTTTTTGATCAAACAGAAGGAATTGAGTTTCCTGCAGAAACATTCGAAAACTACAAAGGATATCAGTACTTGATTTCTTTTTATGAGAAATTGTATCAGTTAGAGAAAAATCCGCAGAACAAAGTGAGAATCGCTTATTACGGAGATTCTATGACCGATGGAGATTTAATCGTTCAAGATGTTCGTACCAATTATCAGGAACGTTTCGGCGGAAATGGTGTTGGTTTTGTTTCTATTACTTCAGAATCTGCTGCTTCGAGAGGTTCTGTAAAATCAACTTATTCTAAAAACTGGAAAACACAATCTTACTTAAATGTAAAAAAACCAGCAAGTCCTTTTGGAGTTAACGGACACGTGTTTTTTGCTAATGATAAATCGAATTCAACTTGGGTTCAGTACGAAGCTGGATTGAATAAATATTCTACATCTTTAGATAACGCAACATTATTTTACGGACATTCATCTAAAACAGGGAAAGTTAATTTTATTATTGGAAAAGATACCATCAAGAAAAGCCTTTCTCCAAACGGTTTAGTGAATACGTTGAAAGTTTCGTCAGGAAGTTTAAAAGCTTTTAAAGCCAATTTCATACAAGCAGATTCTATTCCGATTTACGGATTTAATTTTGATAATGGTGCAGGAGTTCATGTGGATAATTTCTCGCAGCGAGGAAATTCTGGACTACCAATTTCGATGTTCAATGCAGATGTGATGAGAGCTTTTAATAATAGTTTAAAATACGATTTGATTATTTTACACTACGGAACAAATGTTTTAAATTACGGAACAAAAAATTATTCTTGGTATGAAAAAGGAATGACAAAAACCGTAAACAAAATAAAAGAATCTTTTCCTGGCGTTTCAATTTTAATTGTTTCGACTGCTGATAAATCGACTAAATATGATTTAGAAATGAAAACCGATTCTGCTGTAGTTCCATTAATGAAAGCTCAAAAACACTACGCATTAGAAGCTCAGGCCGGATTTGTCAATTTATATACTCTAATGGGAGGAGATGGTTCTATGATTAAATGGGTTGATGAAACTCCTGCAAGAGCAAATAAAGATTACACCCACTTTAACCAACGTGGAGCAAAAGCAATTGGTAATTTGCTATACGGGCAATTAAATAAAGGATACGAAGAATATAAAGTGCTCAGAGAAAAAAGAGATGCTGAGGGGACTAAGCCAAAACCAGTAAGAAAAGCCAGACCAGATTCCGTTTCAGTAACAAAAGACAGTGTATGATAAACAAACTTATTCTTTCTTTTTGTTGTCTTTTTTTTGCAACAAATGAAAAAACTCCAAAAACAGACGTACATCCAACACCAAAAAGTATGGTTCATAAAGCAGATACAGCAGTAATTGATGGTCCTTCTGATGGTCAAATTTACAATGCGCAAGCATTAAATGATTTTTTCAAAAAGCTGGAAAAAAATGAAGATCAGAAGAATCAAAAAATCAATATTGTACATATTGGAGATTCGCATATTCAAGGCGATTTGATGACCAATGAAATTAGAAAAAAACTGCAGCAGAAATTTGGTAACGGAGGGCGAGGTCTAGTTTTTCCGTATCAATTGGCTAAAACAAATGGTTCTTATAACGAACGTTTTAAATCGAACAGAACTTGGGAAAGTTATAGAAATATTCTCCCAGTTAAGAGTTGTCCGATTGGGTTAAGCGGAATTGGACTTTGGAGAGATTCTGGCGGATTTGTGATCGAGATGAATGTAAAAGATCTAGCGTATAAATTCAATACAATAAAAGTAATTACGCCTCAGAACCAGAATATGTTCGATTTGGCAATTTCGTCTAAAATCAATTCCATTCAAACAACAGAGCCAAAAGTCATTACGCATAAAATTAAAAAAGGTGAAGTTCTTGGTACAATTGCAGACAAATACAATGTTTCGGTTGCTGAGATTAAAAGAGACAATCATTTAAAATCTAACAATATCCGCGCAGGAAGAACGTTGAAAATTGCCACAAAGGAAACGAGACAAAAGACGATCTCAATGTCAGAATTTGTGCCGTTAGCAGTAGAATCAGATTCGTATTCGCATTATTATAATTCAGAAAATGCTTTAAGTCGAATTTTCTTGATTCCGAACAAACAAGCAAAAGATTATGAATTAAACGGAATTGTTTTAGAAAAAGATGCTCCAGGATTGATCTACAGTAGTATTGGAGTAAATGGTGCTAAATATTCAGATTATAATAAATATCCGTTATTCTTTGAACAATTAAAATCATTGCATGCAGACTTGTTGGTTTTTTCTTTAGGAACAAATGAAAGTTACGATCATTTAGATGTAGAAAAATATATTCGTGAGCTAAAAGAATTTATTAGCAATATAAGAGCACAGAAAATAGATGCGCCAATTATTGTAATGACTCCGCCGCCATCTTTGCTAAGAAGAAAACCAAATACTTATATTGATGATTATGCAAAACAAATTATTGATATAGCTCAGAAAGAAGGTCTTGCCGTTTGGGATTTATACGATGAGTTTGGCGGAATGAGTGGCATTAGACAATTAAAAATACAAGGACTAATAGGACCAGATTGGGTTCATTATTCAAAAAAAGGATACGAGAAACAAGGAGATTTGTTTGCTCAGGCATTTTTAAGATCATACGATAATTTTAAATTAAAGAAGTAAGTTGACAACAATAGATAGCATTAATAATTGGTTTATTCAAAACTTTGGTGCAATTACGATAGAACAAGTTAAGAGTTGGTTTGTTTACAATCCCGACGAAAAACTTTTATTCAATACCGGTTTATTCTTAGGTTTATTTCTGGTTTTCTATTTTGTGTATGGTTTTTTACGCAAAACATTTTATTTGAGATTAACGTATGTTATTCTCTTCTCACTTTTCTTTTACTATAAATCAAGCGGAATTTATTTTCTGTTACTATTGCTGTCGTCTGTTGTAGATTATGGTTTAAGCCAGATTATTTATAGAGAAAGCAGAGATAGTGTTAAGAAATTATATTTGGTTATAAGTGTAATTTTGAACTTAGCACTTTTAGGCTATTTCAAATACATGAACTTCTTGATTGTGACTTACAATGACATGTTTCATGGCAATTTTGCACTTCATAATGTTTTTCTTCCTGTTGGAATTTCGTTCTATACTTTCCAATCGATGAGTTATATTATTGAGATTTATAGAGAAGAAATTAAGCCAACGAAAAATTATATTGAGTATTTATTCTTCGTTTCGTTTTTCCCGCAGTTAGTTGCTGGGCCAATTGTACGTGCTAAGGATTTCTTGCCTCAGATTTATCAAAAATTAAATCTGACGAAACAAGATGTAAACAATGCATTGTTTTTGATTATTGGCGGTTTAATTAAGAAAACAGTAATCTCTAATTACATATCTGTAAACTTCGTTGACCGTGTTTTTGATACGCCAATGAGCTACACTTCGTTCGAAAACTTAATGGCTTCTTACGGATATGCCATTCAGATTTATTGCGATTTCTCTGGATATTCAGATATGGCAATTGGTATTGCATTATTGTTAGGATTTAAATTGCCTGTCAATTTTAGAACACCATATAAATCTACTTCGATTACCGATTTCTGGAGAAGATGGCACATTTCGCTTTCAACTTGGTTAAAAGACTTTTTGTATATTTCTATTGGAGGAAACAGAGAGGGTTCTTTCGCAGGATATTTATTCCCAAGTTTATTCTTCTTCGGATTATTGCTTTGGGGAATGTCTTGTTACAACGAAAGTATAATTCCGCTGATCATTGCAGGAGTTAGTATTTTAATTTTCGCTTTGTCATTTCTGCTTTCAAGCAAAATAAAACAAACATTAGTAACCAATTTCAACCTGTTTACTACAATGCTTTTAGGAGGTTTGTGGCATGGAGCAGGAGCACAGTTTATTGTTTGGGGAGCACTTCACGGATTAGCATTAGCTGTTCATAAAATATTTATGGAATTCTTTCCTTCAAAGAAAGATAAAAGCCCGAATTTCTTATGGAGATTTTTCTCAATCGTAATCACATTCCATTTTGTGGTTTTCTGTTGGATTTTCTTTAGAGCAAGAGATTTCGAAACAGCTTTACAAGTAATTAACAATATTGGCCAATTAACATTCGAACCAGAACTTTGGAAAACAATTGTTTTAGGTTATAAAAATGTTTTCGGATTAATGTTATTCGGTTACGTTTGGCATTTCTTACCAGAATCATTCACAAACGGAATGAAATCTGTTTTCGATAAAACACCTTTACTAATAAAAGCCATAATCTTAGGATTTGTTTATTGGATTGTATATGCAACAGCCGTTGCCGGGTCACAACCCTTTATTTACTTCCAGTTCTAAGGTAAACTTATTAATCTCGCAAAGTCGCGAAGCCGCAAAGTTTTTTATATGCTTTGCGGCTTCGCGACTTTGCGAGCAAAATGACATAGCGCAATTTGCGTTCCCGATAGCTATTGGGATTGCGAACTTTGCGAGCAAAAAAATAATCTCCAAAATCTGCGAGAGAAAAATAACAGTTAAACAATTCGAGAAATTAGTGCAATTAGTGGCAAAAAAAACTTTGTGTCTTAGCGCCTTCGTGGCAAAAAACCACACAAATAAAAATTGCCTGAAATATCTAATTAGATTATCTTTGCACTTCAAATAAAGAAAATGATATGTTTGATAATTTAAGCGATAAGTTAGATAAAGCGTTCCATATATTAAAAGGACACGGTAAAATTACAGAAGTAAACGTTGCCGATACTTTAAAAGAAGTTCGTCGTGCGTTACTTGATGCCGATGTTAACTTTAAAATTGCAAAAGATTTTACTGCAAGAGTAAAAGACAAAGCAATTGGTCAGGATGTATTAACAACATTACAACCAGGACAATTATTGGTTAAGTTGGTAAAAGACGAACTTACCGAATTAATGGGTGGAGATGTTGCTGGAGTTAACCTTTCAGGAAATCCGACAGTTATTTTAATGTCAGGTTTGCAAGGTTCTGGTAAAACGACTTTCTCAGGAAAATTAGCAAACTACTTAAAAACAAAGAAAAACAAGAAACCATTACTTGTAGCGTGTGATATCTACCGTCCGGCGGCGATCAATCAGCTTCATGTTGTGGGAGACCAAATAGGTGTTGAGGTTTACTCAGAACCAGAAAATAAAAATCCTGTAGAAATTGCTCAAAACGCAATTAAGCACGCTAAAGCAAACGGATTCAATGTTGTGATCGTCGATACAGCAGGACGTTTGGCAGTAGATCAGGAAATGATGGACGAAATTGCTCGTGTACACAAAGCAATTCAGCCACAAGAAACATTGTTCGTTGTCGATTCTATGACAGGACAAGATGCTGTAAATACAGCAAAAGCTTTCAACGATATCTTAAATTTTGATGGAGTTATCTTAACGAAATTAGATGGTGATACTCGTGGTGGAGCTGCACTTTCGATCAAATCGATTGTAAACAAACCAATCAAATTTGTTGGTACTGGAGAGAAAATGGAGGCAATTGATGTTTTCTATCCAGAACGTATGGCTGAGCGTATTTTAGGAATGGGAGACGTTGTGTCTCTTGTTGAAAGAGCTCAAGAACAATTTGACGAAGAAGAAGCAAGAAAACTTCAAAAGAAAATCGCTAAAAACGAATTTGGTTTTGACGACTTCTTAACGCAGATTCAACAAGTGAAAAAAATGGGTAACATGAAAGACTTGGTTGGAATGATACCAGGTGCTTCAAAAGCCATGAAAGATGTTGAAATTGAAGACGACGCTTTCAAACATATTGAAGCGATCATTTATTCGATGACGCCAGGAGAAAGAAGCAAACCAGCAACTATCGACGTGAAAAGAAAAGCCAGAATCGCAAAAGGTTCGGGAACAAAAATCGAGCAAGTAAATCAGCTGATGAAGCAGTTTGACCAAATGAGCAAGATGATGAAGATGATGCAAGGTCCAGGCGGAAAAAATCTGATGAAAATGATGGGTGGTATGAAAGGGATGCCGGGTGGTATGCCAGGAGGAATGCCGAAATAAAATAAGAAAAGTTTCAAGTTTAAGGTTTCAGTTAAGAGACCAAAACTTGAAACTTTTTCACTTAATATATTAAGAGTTTCGTTTTCAACATGAAACATGAAACGTGAAACAAAACAAACTTTAAATCAGAAACAAAACAACACAATGCAGCTACTAGACGGTAAAAAAACATCTAACGACATTAAAAACGAAATTGCAGCCGAAGTTCAATCTATAAAAGCAGCTGGAGGAAAAGTACCTCATTTAGCAGCAGTTTTAGTGGGAAACAATGGAGCAAGTTTAACTTACGTAGGAAGTAAAGTAAAATCGTGTCAAGAAATTGGTTTCGATTCAACTTTAGTTTCTTTACCAGAAACAATTACAGAAGACGAGCTTTTAGCAAAAATCAAAGAATTGAACGAAGATGATAACCTTGACGGATACATCGTTCAATTGCCTTTGCCAAAACATATCGATGAGCAAAAAATCTTATTAGCAATCGATCCTGACAAAGACGTGGACGGATTTCACCCAACAAACTTTGGTAGAATGGCTCTTGAAATGGAAAGTTTTATTCCAGCAACGCCATTCGGAATTATGGAATTGTTAGAACGTTACAAAGTAGAAACAGCAGGAAAACATACCGTTGTTATTGGAAGAAGCCACATCGTAGGACGTCCGATGAGTATTTTAATGAGCCGTAAAGGAAATCCTGGAGACTCAACAGTAACATTAACTCACAGCCGTACAAAAGATTTAGCAGAATTCACTAAAAATGCAGATATCATTATTACAGCTTTAGGAGTTCCAGAATTCTTAAAAGCAGATATGGTAAAAGAAGGAGTAACTGTTATAGACGTTGGAATTACTCGCGTAGAAGACGCTTCAAACGCAAAAGGATATGTTATCAAAGGTGACGTTGATTTTGACGGAGTAAGTAAAAAAGCATCATTCATTACACCAGTTCCAGGTGGAGTAGGACCAATGACAATTGCAATGTTGCTTAAAAATACACTTTTAGCAAGAAAAATGAGAAGTGCAAGAAACAAATAAATTGCTTCAATATAATTAACAAGCCTGTTCAATCGAACAGGCTTTTTTATGCAATTAGATTAAAATTTCTTTCACATAGCAAAAATGTTTCTGGCTATATTTATTTAAAAAAGTGAAACGCCTTTTCTAAAGTTTCAAAATCTATGTTTCTATGTGTTTAAAATCTGCGCATAGTGCCATTTTAATATATAATTAATAGATTAAAGTTTTGGTTCTTAAAAATAAAGGATATTTTTGCACCACTTAAAAAACACTTCTCCAAATGGACGATTATTATTATTCGTTAGTATTTAATTAAAGCAGCTTTTGAAATTTCAAAATGCTGCGATAAAACCCTGTATTTTGAAATGAAAGCCTTTTACACAAACAACAACGGATTGGTAGAAATCCAAAAATGGACTTCAAATTGCTGGATTCACATCGAATCACCAACAGAAACAGACAAAAAGTACTTATTAGAAGAACTTCAACTACCCGAAGCATTCTACAATGATATTGAGGATATCGACGAAAGACCTCGTATCGAAATCGAAGATGGTTGGACGCTTATTATTATGCGCATCCCAATAAAAAGTGGCGATGTAAAAATCCCTTTTCATACCGTTCCGCTCGGAATCATTTTTAAAGATGATATCTGCGTAACCATCAGTTTTTATAAAACAGAAATCATTGCCGATTTTGTTTCGTATTCACAACGCAAAAACATCGAGATCGAAGATAATTTCAATCTTGTATTGCGATTGCTTTTATCATCAAGCGTTTGGTACTTGAAATATCTGAAACAAATCAATCACAAAATTAAACTTGCCGAAGACAACTTAGAGAAATCAATCAAAAATGAAGAATTACAAGCCTTGCTTCAAATCGAAAAATGTTTTGTATTCTTCATCACCTCTTTAAAAGCAAATGACGTTTTATTTCAAAGAATTAAAAACCTAAAAGCACACAAAGCAAGTTACGATCCAGAATTGTTAGAAGATGTCGAAATCGAATTGAATCAGGCGCAAGACACAGCCAATATTTACAACAACATCTTGACAGGAATGATGGATGCCTACGCTTCTGTAATCTCCAATAATATGAACAATATTATGAAACAGATGACCTCGATTTCCATCATTTTAATGATTCCAACATTAATCGCCAGTTTGTACGGAATGAATGTCCCAAATGGCCTAGAAGAAAGCAAATACGGAATCTGGATTCTGCTTTTAATTTCTATAATACTTTCCTCTTTCGGCGTATTTTTATTCAAACGCAGAAGATGGTTCTAAAATAATAAAAGCCTGTTCGTTAAGAATAGGCTTTTTCGTTTTATAATTAGGGCGTGACCTCGTTTTGCAAATGGCGCACCAATCTTTACGTTTATACGCGCCATTTGCAAAACGAGGTCGGGCTATCCATGCTACTTCGGTAGCTTATTCCTATCCCTCACGCAGTCGTTCCTATAAGAAGATTTATTTTATAAAGCATTTTAAGAAAACTCCGGAGGGGTGAAATATTTATAGCAACAATGATCCACGCCAATTAAAGCCCCATCGGGGCGAAACATTTTTTTTCATTTTTTTATTTGCTAATTCAAAATAAATAATAACTTTGTAACGCAAAGTACTTTAATTATGAATCAAAAGCACCAAGAAGATTTAGCACATATTCGTTCCATGATGGAGCGTTCTTCAAGATTTATATCATTAAGCGGACTTTCAGGAGTTTTCGCGGGTCTTTCGGCTTTAATTGGCGGAATCTATGTTTACCAGCTTTTCAAAGCAAACGGAATGGATTATCTAAACGATGAACATAGATTATATTCTGCCAACTTGGTTTCAGAATTATTCTGGATCGGAATCACAATTTTAGTATTTGCATTTGCATTCGGAATTTTTTTCACCATTAGAAAAAGCCGAAAATATAATTTGCCAATTTGGACTTCAGCGACAAAAAAGATGTTGTTCAATTTAGCAGTTCCACTTTTAACTGGCGGAGTTTTTTGCCTAGCAATGATACACCACGGTTATTTTGGTTTAGTGGCACCATCAACATTAATATTTTACGGACTTGCGGTTATAAACGCAGAAAAATATACATTTTCAGATATTAAATATCTAGGTTTTTCGGAACTGATTTTAGGATGTATTGCACTTTTTAATATAGGATATGGTTTGATTTTCTGGATTTTAGGTTTCGGAATCCTGCATATCGTATACGGATTAGTGATGTTCAAAAAATACAAATAACCCAATGGGAATTATTGATAAACTAAATAAAGATTTTGAAAGCCGTGTCAGACTGGGTATTATGTCCGTTCTGATGGTCAACGACTGGGTAGATTTTACCGAGATGAAAGCGCTTTTGAATATCACCGATGGTAATTTAGCGAGTCATTCTTCTGCGCTTGAAAAAGCGGGTTACATCGAAGTAAAAAAAGAATTTGTGGGCAAAAAGCCAAAAACCTCGTATCAAGTTACCGATTTAGGACGCGCGGCCTTTAAAGAACACTTGTCGTACCTTGAAAAATTAATGAAATCCTAATAACGCTATTTTTTTACCCAAAAACTTTGAATTACAAAGTACTTTTAAATTTAAAACCATGAAAAAACATCAAATTATTTTAGCTTGTACAGCGGTTTTTTTACTGCTTTTTTACAACGAATCCGTTGGAATCAATATTTCGCTTTTCGGCGTTTTCTTAACGCTCTTGGTTAGTTTTTATAGTCAGGAAAAGTTTGTAGAGAGATCACATTTAGTTCTTGTAATGACCTCGATTTTGTCTTGTTTTGCCTTTGCTTGGTACGGAGACGCAGCTTCTTTTTTTGCTTTGGCATTATCAATCTTGTTTTTACAGTTTAAAATTCAGAGCGGAAAACTCAAAACAATTCAGATTTTTCCGTTGATAGTCTTAAACGGATTTGCTTCTGTGGGGAGAATATTTATGTTTAACCAATGGCTACCAGAACGAAAAATACACAATGATTTTGCTAAAAAGCTAGTTGCTTTTGTTCTTATTCCAATTATTTTTCTCGGATTGTTTTTTATCGTTTATTCTTTTGGAAGCGACCATTTCTCTTCATTATTTACAGATTATGAGTTAGATATCAATCTACCGCAATTAATCGGAATTAGTATTTTAGGATTTTATATTTCTTTCAGCTTTTGGAATTATTGGGTTCCAGATACCTGTTACGAATACAATTCGAAATTAAGCAATGATTTCAGCGATATTTCTGAGGTAAAAAATCAAAGTACTTTTTCATTTCTAGATTTGGATTTCGAAAGAAAAAGTGGCGTAATCACTTTATTTCTTTTAAATATTATGCTTTTGGTTTTTATTGCAACCTACAATTACGAACAGTTTTTTGAAGTTGTAGAAAAAGCAAAGCTAAGTTCAGATACGCACGAACGAGTAAACTCAGTAATTTTTTCAATTTTAATGGCAGTTGGCGTAATTATGTTTTATTTTAAAGGAGGTTTTAATTTTGATGAAAAAGCTTCTTCTCTAAAAACGCTGGCAAAAGTTTGGCTTGGATTAAATGTTGTTTTAATTATAAGTGCAATCATCAAAAACTCAGAATACGTTTCTTATTTTGGTTTGACTTATAAAAGGCTGGGAGTGTATGCTTTTCTAATTTTAGCCATTATCGGATTAGTAGTTTCATTTCAAAAAATAAACAAACAGAAAACAAATGCTTTTCTTTTTAACCAAATGCTTTGGTATTTCTACGGAACGATTATTTTATGCAGTTACGTAAATTGGGGTGGTTTAATTACGAATTACAATATTTCGGTAAATAAAGGTGTAGAGCCAGTTTTCTTAAGCGGATTAAATTTTAATGATGAGGCGCGAAGAGAATATTTTAAAAAGAACAATTTAGACGGAAAATATTCAGAAGCTGTGAGAGAAGAAATGATTTCAAATTATCAAGACGCTAGTTTTTTATCTAAAGCTTTGTATTATGAGTTTTTAGATAAGAAGCAAAAATAATAATGAAAAATTGTTTTCTTGCGCTGTTACTTTTAATATCATTCAAGGGTTATTCACAACAGTTAAAGTATAGAAGTGTTGATTATTACTTGAGAGATTTTAAAAAAATCGAAATGAAAAAACTTCAAGAAAAAGAACTTTTAGATCATAATTTTAATATTGCTCCAAGGTTTAAAAAGAAAGGGAGAAACGGACTAAATGAGGCTGGTCAAAATTTATACTTTGAAATAAAAATCAATCTTTTGAAATCATATTTTAAAGATTATCTCTATCAGCAGCATTTAGAATATAAAGGAGAAACCTATGTTTTGTATTTTTCTATTGCAGGTTTTGATGATTTGGAATGGTGTGTTTTAAAATGGAAGAAAGGCAAATGGAAAAATCTAGAAAAAATTGACAAGCATCTAGTAGAAAATTCTAGACATACTGAAAATGCAGATTTTGATTTTATTTGTTTTAATTATGATGAAGGTCCTAAGAATACAAGAGGTGTCAAAATTTTTATAAAAGATCATTATTTAGTTATGCAAAGAAGCGGATTGTACCATTCTTTATTTGATTTGAAATCTCAAAAACTTCTCATTAATGAATCGTGTCCTTACTGTGAAAGTCAATCAGATACTAAAGAACAAATGAATTTTTGGATAAACAAAAATCTCCATGATAAAATTGACAAAATTATAAATCCTTAGTAAAAAAAATCCCATTCAAACGAATGGGATTTTTTTATTTATTATCTCCTCTTTTCTTAAATCGAGGATCATGTTTTGAGATGAAATTTTTTCTTCTGGTTGGAGTTGCAGCGTTCGAATTTGGACTTTCAACTTTAGGAAAACTCGCTTCTTCCGTTTTACTAGAAGGCTCAATTAACTGATTTAATTCTTTTATTTCGTCATCAGTCAAATCTCTATATCTTCCAACAGGAACATCTAAAGAAATATTAATAATTCGGATACGTTTTAACGCTGTAACTTCATAACCTAAGTACTCAGACATTCTTCTAATCTGACGGTTTAGTCCCTGCGTTAAAATAATCTTGAAAGTATATTTACTAATTTGCTCTACTTTACATTTCTTAGTAACCGTATCCAAAATTGGAACACCATTTCCCATTCTCTGGATAAAACGTTCTGTAATGGGTTTGTTTACTGTAACCGTATATTCTTTTTCGTGATTGTTTCGCGCGCGAAGAATCTTGTTCACAATATCACCATCATTAGTCATAAAAATTAATCCTTCACTGGCTTTATCCAACCTTCCGATTGGGAAAATACGTTTCGGATAATTGATATAATCAACAATATTATTTTTAACTTCTAAGTTAGTCGTGCATTCAATTCCGACAGGTTTATTAAAAGCCAGATAAACCATTTTTTCGTTTTTCTCAACAATCAACTTTCCGTCTATACGTATTTCATCATCTGAGGAAACTTTCGTTCCCATTTCAGCTACAGCGCCATTTACCGTTACACGTTTTTCGTCAATCAGTTTATCCGCTTCACGACGAGAACAATAACCAGTTTCTCCTATAAATTTATTAAGACGTTTCAAATTTTCTTCCATACTGCAAAAGTAGGCAAAATTTAAATTTTAGACTTCAGATTTTAGATTTTAGATTTTTTGAAAAACTTTGTCCCTTTGTTTCTTTGTCCCTTTGTAACTTTATTGGCGGTGAAACTCCTTGCTGTCTTCAGGCGTTTCATTTCTTTCAAACATTCCGTAATCGCGAACTACAGTTGCAATTCGCAAATGATAATCTTTAAAAATGCTATTTCGGCCTTTTTCCTGCGCATGGCGATGCATTTCTAGATTTCTCCATTGCAGAATACTTTCTTCATCTCGCCAAAAAGACAAAGACAAAATTTTTCCAGAATCGCTCAAACTCTGAAAACGTTCAATAGAAATAAAACCATCAATATGACTTAATTCAGGTTTTAGACTTGCGGCTATGTCTAGATATTCTTCTTTTTTCCCTTCGTTCGGAATCACTTCAAAAATTACAGCTATCATTTTTTTGTTTTTTAATTAGAAATTGAAATCCAAATTGCTTTTGGCAATCGGGTATTAATAAGCGGTTCATATTCTATTTCATTCTCTAAAATAGATATATTTTTAAATTTATTGAATAAATAATACAATGCTTCAGTCGCAAGATGGATAGAAAAATGCTTTGCCAAACACATATGTCCGCCAGTTCCAAAAGTCAAATGTTCTGAATTATTTTTTCTTTCAAGATCAAAAATCATGGCGTTTTCAAATTGTTTCCCATCACGATTTGCAGAAGCGAGAACAACGAGAATAGTTTCATTTTTTCTGATAGTAATATCGTCAAGCGAAATATCTTCTGAAGCTATTCGACGTGTATTATGAATTGGCGGATCAAATCGAAGAGTTTCAACAACCAATTTTTGAATCTGAATTTTATCTGTTTTATCGCAATCGCTTTCTTTAGGAAAAAATTGTAATAATGCATTACTCAACAAACCTCTTCCAGCATCGTAACTTTGAATGAAAAGACCAATTAAATTGCTTATAAATATCGATTTTGTTTCTTCAAGAGAAATGTTATACTTCGTAGAAATAACAGTAATTAAATTTTCGTAAAACGAAAGTACAGCAATATGGTTTTCTACGATTACATAAATCTCTTTTGTAATAGTATTGATAAGTTCAATATCGTCAGGCTTTTTATTGGGTTGCATTATTTTGATAAGCTGTTCGATGTGGCTTGCAATAAAAAGAGAATCTTGATCATTAAAATCAAAACTTTTTAAAACAGTCAAAATCGGTAGTTTTTTACAGATTAATTCCACCCAATTTATTTCGGTTTTATTGTTTTGAAATAATTCAGAAAGAACTGTTTCAAATCCAATAGATTTCATTTTTGAGAAAAGAACAGTCGCAATTTCTCTCGCAATTTCATGCTGAATTCCGTTTGAAAGTCTAGCTAAATTACGGCTGATTTTTAAAGCATATTCGTTGAGATCATTTTCTGGAACTGACGGAATGTGTGCATTTTTATGATTTAGTATTTGCGTACAATATTCATAAGAATAAATAGCCCAGATTTTATTTGATTCATCCCAATAAACAGGATTTTCATTAATCATTTTTTGATAGAGCGAGTAGGGATTTTTAATTTCCGATTGTAGAAATAAAGTAGACATGGTATATATTTTTTAGCAAAGTTATTTACCTTTATTCTTCAATACTTAAGTTTACCCTTAACTATAGTTGTTTAAAAATGGAAAATCAATTTGTAAAAATAGCATCATTAATTGGCGACCCAACGCGCGCAATCGTGATGTGGACATTGCTCGACGGAAAAGCTTTTACAGCAACAGAATTGGCAATAACGGCAAATACATCACCTCAAAATATGAGCATGCATTTGGCGAAACTTCTTGATGCAGGATTGCTATGTGTTGAAAAGCAAGGAAGACATAAATATTATCGATTTTCGAATAAAGAAACAGCTTATGCAATTGAAGCAATGGCAAGTTTAATTCCGCCTGTAATTCCTGAAAAAAAGAAAACAGAGCAACAATCGCCAATAAAACATTGCCGAACTTGTTACGATCATTTAGCCGGAAAAATTGGCGTGGCTGTAGCCGAAAGTCTGCTAGAACAAGAAGTTATTTTAGATTTGGATACAAAATTTGAAATAAGTACAAAAGGCGAAAAATGGTTTTCTGATTTTGGAATTAATATCGAAGATCTTAAAAAACAGCGACGCATATTTTTGAAGCCATGTTTAGATTGGAGCGAAAGAAAAAATCATATTGCAGGATCAATCGGTTCTTCTTTATTAGATAAAATGATTGCCGAAGATTGGTTGCGAAGAACGAAAAATTCACGCGCCATACAAATTACAGGCAAAGGAGAAAAAGAATTATTTAGACTCTTTAAGATAGTAGTTTAAGGATAAGTCACAGTCCCAGTATCAGTCTCAGTTGAGAGCCTTTGCAACTTTGTTCCTCTGTTACTTTTTCATTTTGTCCCTTCAGAAAAAAGAAACTCAATCACTTTATTGTACAAATCATCGTCATGCATTCCGTGGCCTAAACCTGAAGTTTCAATAAACTGGCTGTTTTTCCAATTACTAGCTATTTTTTGCCCTTCGGCGAAAGCTACAATTTTATCAGAAGTATCGTGAGCAATAAATCCAGGAATAGTAAATTCTGAGGCAAATTTCTGCCCCGAGAAATCTTCTAGTTTAAAATTGAATCGGTCAAGGAATTTGCTTTCCAAAAGTGAAAACATCTTAGTATTCAAGCTCAACATTGAAACATAATTGCTAATCAAAGTTTTTAACTCAGAAGGAGCACCTAAAATCACCATTTTAGTGATGCTCGTATTCGGAAATAAATATTGATGATAAACGCAGGCAGCACCGCCAATCGAATGTCCGATGATAATTTTTGGCTGATATTTTTCTACTGCTTTATTGATGAATTCAGCGTAAAGCGGAACATTAAATTCTTTTCCGCTGCTTTGTCCGTGTGCGGGAGCGTCAAGTGCAATAATCGTACTTCCGGATTTTTGAAGATGAGGCAAGGTTTTTTTCCAGCGCGAAGAATTGCTTTCCCAACCATGAACTAATAAAATTTTGGTTTCATTTCCTTTCCAAATATAAGTTTGAAAATGATGTTCGTTATGATGAAAAATTTCTGTTTCTGTATTCTTTAAAACTTTAGGAAGTTTTTCTTTTTGCAATCTGCCAATTCTAGGTTGACTGAAAAGAGCATAAGAAAGTTCAACAGCTTTTTGCGGACGCACGTAACTTAGAACGTTTATGTAAGATCCAACAGATTTTAATGTAATAAAACGAATGCCTTTTTTGATTCCCAAAACTTGTATTTTTTTTCTAAAGGTAGAAAATGTTTTGCCACAGATTAAAAGGATTAAAAAGATTTTATTCAGCATGAGAATAATTTAATCTGTGTTAATCCTTTTAATCTGTGGCAAAAGAAATATGACAAAAAAAAGTCCCGATTTAATCGGGACTTGATATTTAGAATTTTGCGAACAATTGTTCCATTTTTTCTTTTTCTTCTTCAGCTAACTGAGTGTCAACTAAGATTCTTCCAGAGTGCTCATCAGTGATGATTTTCTTTCTTGAAGCAATTTCAACCTGAGTTTGTGGTGGAATTGTGAAGAAAGATCCAGCAGAAGCTCCTCTTTCGATAGAAACTACAGCTAATCCGTTACGAACACTGCTTCTGATTCTGTTGTAAGCTGCTAATAATCTGTCTTCGATTTGTGCAGCATACTCAGCAGATTTCTCCGTTAAGAAAGCTTCTTCTTTCTGAGTTTCAGCCATGATAGCATCTAATTCAGATTTTTTATGTTTTAAATGAGAGCTTTTAGCATCAAGTTTTTCTTTTAAGTTAGAAATAACTTCTTTTTTGTGCTCGATAGAAGCTTTCATTTCTTTGATTTGCTTTTCAGCCAATTGAATTTCTAATTCTTGAAATTCAACCTCTTTTGTCAAAGAATTAAATTCTCTGTTGTTACGTACTGATTCTTGTTGTTTTGTGTACTTTTTAATAACCTCCTTATGCTCCTCAATAGCAATTTTCTTTGCTTTGATTTGCTCCTCAATCACTTCAAGTTCACCTTTCAGTTTCTCTGAACGAGTGCTCAAACCTGCAACTTCATCTTCTAAATCTTCAACCTCTAAAGGAAGTTCTCCTCTAACGTTTCTGATTTCGTCAATTCTAGAGTCAATAAGCTGTAAATCGTATATTGCTCTTAACTTGTCCTCAACACTTAATTCTTTCGTATTCGTCATATTTTATAAGTACTTAACTGGATTTGTATTTTCTTCCGATAAAATGATTGCAAAATTAATGATTTTTTTTTGAAGATAATCAACAATATAGTTTTTTGTATAGCGTTCGCTCTCAAAATGACCAATATCTGCCAAAAGTAACTTGTTTTCAGCCTCATAAAACTGATGATACTTCAAATCGGCAGTCAAAAAAGCATCGGCTCCAGCCTGAATTGCGTTTTTTATGGCAAAACTTCCAGATCCTCCCAAAACGGCAACTTTTTTTATTTTTTTTCCTAAAAATGCCGAATGGCGAATTCCGTCGGCAATCATTTTTTCTTTTACAGAAACAAGAAAATCTTTTTCATCCATTTCGGTTTCCAATTCGCCAATCATTCCTAGACCAATATTTTGGTGTGAATTTTTCAAATCATAAATTTCATAAGCGACTTCTTCGTAAATATGATTCGCAAAAAGTGCTTTTAGAATTCTCGATTGTAAGTGTTTTTCAAAAACTACTTCAATTTTGATTTCTTCTCCTGTATGCAGTTTTCCTTTTTCTCCAATCACAGGATTGCTGTCTTCATTTCCTTGAAAAGTAAAAAAGCCCTGCGAATTGAAACTGCAATTATCGTAGTTTCCAATAATTCCCGCACCAGCTTCAAACATGGCATTTCGAACTTTATCTGCATTATCTGGAACAGTAAAAGTGACTAGTTTTTGAATGAAATTTTGCTTCGGAATCAAAACCTTAGTATTTGTTAATCCTAAAGCGTCACAGAAAATTTTGTTCACGCCTTGCGAATGATTGTCAAGCGCAGTATGAACAGCATAAATAGCAATGTCATTTTTGATTGCTTTTAAAATAGCACGTTCTACATAATTCTTACCTGTGATTTTTTTAATTCCAGAAAACAATATGGGGTGAAAACAAACGACTAGATTGCAGTTCTTAGAAACAGCTTCGTCAATTACACTTTCTAAAGCATCGTGGCAGACTAAAACTCCTGTTGATTCGGTTTCAGAATCACCGACTAAAAGTCCGACATTGTCAAAATCTTCGGCGTAAGCCAAAGGAGCCATTTCTTCTAGAATTGATATGATTTGTTTTATTTTCATTTTTGAGATTTGTTTCAAGTTTAAGGTTTCATGTTTCAAGTTCTAAGATTTGCGTCTAAACCTTAAACAAATTAACGAAAAAAAATATACTTTGATAAGTTGAAATTTACTTTCGAATCAATCCGTTTACATTATTGTTTGTAAACGGTTGATTTATATTTTGTAAATCAAATTGCGACTTTTCGTATATTTGTAATTCTAAATTAAAAGTCATGACTACAATAAAAATTAATGAACGAACAAAAGAAGGCAAAGCATTCATGGCTATGTTCGATGCTTTTTTTAAAAATGTTAACGGCATTGAAATTGTTGAATCAGATAATTATGGACAGGTTAACGAAGAAGAAAGTGCTTATAATCCTGAGTTTGTAGATATGGTTTTGAAATCTGCAAAAGATAATAATAGTACTGAAATTAATCCTAATGATGTATGGGGAAGTTTAGGATTGAAATAAAGGAATTAGCGAAAAAACAAATTATTCAACATTATAAATCTGGAGATAAAAAGAGTATTAAAAATATTGAAAAAATTCTTTTAGAACTTTCAGAAACTCCTTTTGAAGGAATTGGAAATCCTGAACCTTTAAAATATGAACTTACTGGATTTTGGTCTAGAAGAATAAATCAAAAAGACAGAATGATATATTATTTGGAGGATGATACTGTGACAATCTTTATCGTTTCAGCAAAAGGTCATTACTCAGATAAATAGCTCTATGAACTTACTTCGAAAATTACTTTTCCCTTTCGCCATTTTATACGGATTCATTACTTCTATCCGTAATTTTCTTTTTGATAAAGGTGTTTTAAAATCAACTTCATTTGATATTCCTGTTATTGCAGTTGGAAATCTTAGCGTTGGCGGAACTGGAAAGACACCTCAAATAGAATACTTAATTCGTTTATTATCTGATAAATATAAAATCGCTACTTTAAGTCGTGGTTATAAAAGAAAATCGGAAGGTTTTGTTTTGGCTGATGAAAATTCGAATGCCGAAATTTTGGGAGACGAACCTTTTCAGTTCTATCAAAAATTTCCAAATGTTATGGTGGCGGTTGATGCCAATCGTACAAACGGAATTCAGCAATTACTTTTGCAAAACGAAAAACCTGAAATTGTTTTATTAGATGATGCTTATCAGCATAGAAAAGTAAAAGCAGGTTTTTACATTTTACTGACTTCTTATGGCGATTTATATGCCGATGATTTTATGTTACCAACAGGAAATTTGAGAGAAAGTAGGAGCGGAGCTGAAAGAGCAAATATTGTGGTGGTTACAAAATGCCCTAAAATTTTAAGCGAAGAAGAACAAGCTAAAATTAAATCGAAGCTAAAATTAAAAAATAGTCAGCAAGTCTTTTTTACTTTTATAGATTATGACATGGTTATTTATGGTAAAAACGAAAAAATTGCTGTTAACGAAATCAAATTGGAGTCTAAGTTGCTTTTGGCTGGAATTGCAAAACCAAAACCATTTTTTGATTACTTAAAAAATGAAAGTGATGAATGTCTGACTTTTCCAGATCATCATCATTTTTCTGATGCAGATTTAGATTCAATTCGAAATAAAGCAAACGGAAGAAAAATAATTACTACCGAAAAAGATTATGTGAGATTGAAAGACTCAGAATTGGTAGATCAATTGTATTATCTTCCCATAAAAAGCTCTTTCATCAACCATCAGCAAGACTTTGATGCTACGATTTTAAATTACGTAAAGAAAACTTAGAACCCCAGTAACTAAGAAACTTAGAGTCTTAAGAATTAATCAAAAAACTTGGCTATAGTGGTGTAAAAATCGTCTGGAACGAAAGGTTTTGTAATCACATCGTCCATTCCGAAAGAAAGAAGCATATCTCGGTTTTCGTCAAGCGAAATGGCTGTTAAGGCAATAATTGGAGTCGTTTTGTCAAATTCTCGAATCAATTTAGTAGCTGTTGTTCCGTTAATTCCAGGAAGATGAACATCCATTAAAATCATATCGAAGCGTTTAACTTTTAAAAGCTCAACAGCATCTTCTCCATTGTCGACAATCTCGCAAGTAATATTTTTGTTTTCCAACATTTTACGAGTGATCATTTGATTGATTTTGTTGTCCTCAATCAATAAAATAGATTTGTTTTTCAATTGTTTGTCGTTATAAGGTTTTACTTCTTCGATTACTTCCAATGGTTCGTTGTTGATTTTAAAATTTAGTTTAAAGGTAAATGTAGAACCTTTGCCTACTTCACTTTTTAGTTTTATTTCGCCTCCTAAAAGCTCAATTAATTTTTTTACAATGGTAAGTCCAAGACCCGTTCCGCCGTATTTTCTGTTTACTTCGATAGATCCTTGAGAGAAGCTTTCAAAAACAGACTGTAGTTTGTCTTCTGGGATTCCGATTCCAGTATCGACAATTTCAAAATAAACGGTTGCATTTTCGCCTTCTTGCGAATACAATTTTGCAATTACATTTACATGTCCGTTTTGAGTAAATTTTAAAGCATTATTGATTAGGTTTAATATGATCTGAGATAATTTGGTCGGATCTCCAATTAGATTGTCAGGAATCGCTTTGTCTATTTCCAGATTAAAATAATTCTTATTGGCAGTTGCGAGTTCTTTTAATGAACTTTGAATATTAAAAAGCAATTCTTTCAAATTAAAGCTGATATTTTCAACTTCAACTTTAGTCGAATCTATTTTATTAATTTCTAAAATTTCATTGATAAAAGTGGTTAAATAGTTGCCAGAGAATTTTAAAGACTCTAAGTATTTTAATTGTTTTTTCTTCGGTTTGTCTTCAAGTAGAATATGGGTTATTCCGTTAATCGCATTCAACGGTGTCCGGAGTTCATGACTTACTGTAGACAAAAATTCAGATCTTGCTTTTGATGCTTTTTCTGCTTTGTTTTTGGCTAAAATCAGTTCCTTGTTTTTTTCTCGAAGCAATAAATTGTTCTGATTCCTGATGATATTGTTTTTGTATAATGCTAAACTCAAAAGAGATAAAATCGAAATTAAAGCAATTGCCAAAATACTAACCAACTTAGAATAGCGATATGTTTTGAGCTGGAATTTTTCTTCGCTTTCTTTTTTAATAGTATTGTTTAAAGATTGATTTTTTTTGAATTTTGAGAATTCGTCCAAATCAATTTTGGCATTTTTTAATTTTAAAATATAATTTTCCAGTTGATAATGCTCGTCTAAATACGAGTATGCCAAATCGTAATTTTTATTCTGTTTGTAATATTGGCTTATCGCTAAAACGATTTTAGATTTCTTCGGAAAATCATTGATTTTAGAATTGTATTCTAACGCTTTATCAAAATATATAATAGCAGAATCATTTCTTTTAAGCTGTCCTTCAATTAATCCAAGCTGATAATAGGTGTCTACTTTGGTTTTTAAAATAGAGTTGTTATCAGGTTTTTTGGTAATTGTTTTAAAAGTTTTTACTGCCGATTTAAGATCGTTATTCGTCTTATACGCCAAAGCTTTCTGATAATCTAAAACGTCAGCATTATCATTAATGTTTAGTTGTTTGAGTAAATCTTTGGCTTTTGTGTAATAAACATTGGCTGTTTTGTAATCGCCTTTTGCTGTATTGGTTACTCCAATATAATGCAATGCCAAAACTTTTGTGCAGCTTGGTTTTAAAGTGTCAAATAAAGAAACAGTTTTGTGAAAGTTTTTTAAAGCATCTTCAAATTTTCCTTGGTTGTAATAAATTTTGCCAAGTTTAAAAGTCTGATTTGCGAGATTCTCTTTTTTGCCATTTTCTTCACAAAAATTAATCGACTTTTCGGTGTAATAAATTGCCTGATTGAACTTTTTATTGTTAAGATTAGAATTGGCAAGCTTGTTATAATACATAACGCTATCCGTATTCTTTTTGGCTTGAGAATACAAAAACGAGTTAAAAAAACAAACAACAATAAAAAGATAGTATTTCATGTATGGCAATGCTATTACAATGAATCTTATTTTTTTCTTATCAGTAAAATTAAATCGATCAACCTAGATGAATAGCCAATTTCGTTATCGTACCAGCCTACAACTTTTACCATTTTATCGATAACTGAAGTTAACTGAGCATCAAATAAACAAGAATGTGTGTTGCCAATTACATCAACCGAAACAATCGGATCTTCGGTATAATCTAATATTCCTTTTAAATTTGTTTTTGAGGCTTGTTTGAATGCTTTATTTATTTCTTCAATGCTCACAGCACGTTTTACATTGAAGGTTATGTCTGTTAATGAGCCATCTGGAACAGGTACTCTAATACCACAACCACCCATTTTATTGTGCAATTTAGGAAAAATTTTCGTTAATGCCTTAGCTGCACCAGTAGTTGTTGGAACAATTGACTGGCTAGCACCTCTTGCACGGCGTAAATCCTTATGTGGCTGGTCATGAAGACTTTGATCTGTTGTAAAAGAGTGTATAGTTGTAATATAAGCTTGCTCAATTCCGCACAATTCTTCGATAATTTTAATCATCGGAGCAGCATTGTTCGTTGTACAGCTCGCGTTAGAAACTATATCTTCGTTTCCATCCAGAATATTTTCGTTTACACCGAGAACAACCGTTTTGATGGTATCAACTTCTGATGGAGCCGAAAGAATTACTTTTTTTGCTCCAGCTTCCAGATGCGCATTTAATTCTTCGTGCGTTTTATACTTACCTGTCGATTCGATTACAATATCAATTGAATGCGATTTCCAGTCTATATTTGAAATATTTTTTTCGTGAAAAAAGAAAAAATGCCTTCCATCTACAATGATACTATTTTCGTCATGACTTACTTCAACAGGCAAAACTCCATGAATACTGTCATATTTAATTAAATGCGACATGGTTTTATTGTCTGCAATATCATTTATAGCTACGACTTCGATTTCGGGGTGATTTAAAAGCAATCGGAATAAATTTCTTCCAATTCTTCCAAATCCATTAATAGCAATTCTTGTTTTCAATTTTTTGTTTATTTGTTTAATCGTTAAACCGGTAAATCGTCTAATCGATGATACGGTTAAACGATTTACCGATTAAACAGTTAAACTTTTTTATAAAATATGTTTTTGTGCTTTGTATGAAGAACGAACAAGTGGTCCGCTTTCTACGTGTCTAAAACCTAACTCAAGACCAAATTGTTCGTATCTGGCAAATTGTTCAGGTGTAATAAATTCTTTAACAGGAAGATGTTTTTTACTTGGCTGTAGATATTGGCCAATTGTAACAACGTCAACATTTGCATTTCTCAAATCAGTCATTGTCTGGAAAACTTCTTCTTCAGTTTCTCCAAGACCAAGCATAATTCCCGATTTTGTTCTGTTAATTCCCTTTTCTTTCAAATAACGAAGCACTTCCAAACTTCTGTCATATTTAGCTTGAATACGAACCTCGCGAGTTAAGCGTCTTACCGTTTCCATGTTATGAGAAACAACTTCAGGATTTGCTTCTACAATACGATCAAGGTTTCTTTCGATTCCTTGAAAATCTGGGATCAAAGTTTCAAGAGTAGTTTGAGGATTCATTCTTCTGATAGCTCTTACAGTTTCCATCCAAATAATAGAGCCGCCATCTTTAATATCATCTCTGTCAACGCTAGTAATTACAGCATGTTTGATGTTCATTATTTTAATAGAACGAGCCACTTTTTCAGGTTCGTCCCAATCTACCGTTTCTGGTCTACCAGTTTTTACACCGCAGAAACCGCAAGAACGGGTACAAACATTTCCTAAAATCATGAAAGTCGCCGTTCCCTCACCCCAGCATTCACCCATGTTAGGGCAGCTTCCAGAAGTACAAATGGTATTTAAACTATATTTATCAACTAAACCTCTAAGTTCAGTATATTTTTGTCCGATAGGTAATTTTACTTTTAACCACTTTGGTTTTGTGGTTTGTATATTTTCAGTGACTGTTTCCATATATCAATGTTCAAAGTACAAAGATACGGAATGTAGTTTATTTGGAGATGTTTATTTGCTTTTCGTTTGCTTTTCTAAAAAGAGAAGACATTTTTACAATAAATAAGTTTTAATGTTAATACTTTGATTTAAAATGTTTTTTGATTTTGTTTTCTTTTCTTATTGTTTCCGATTCTAATGTTTTGGCTGCTTTTTTATAAAATAAGAGTATAACCTTAATCTGTTACAAATTTGACTTTTTCTGATATTGTAAAATTTACGCTGTACTAATTTTGCTGTTAATTTAACAGTTTAAAAAACATGAAAAAGAAATTTATTCTAGTAGGAATGCTATTTGCAGCTCTTGGTTTTGGTAAAATAGATGCACAAATACTTTCAGATAAATCAATGGGAGCTTTGAGTAAAGGTGTTTCAGGATTTACTTTTAGCGATGCAGATGCAGTAGCTTTAGCAAAAAAATCTATCGATGAAATGGATGCAAACAATCCCGTTGCAGCGCCAACAGATGGTTACTCAATTCGTTTAAATCGTGTATTTGGAAAACACAACACCACTGAAGGGGTAACTTTAAATTATAAAGTATATCTAGTAAAAGATATTAATGCTTTTGCTTGTGCTGATGGTAGCGTTCGTGTGTTTGCAGGTTTAATGGATATTATGGATGATAATGAATTATTGGCTGTAATTGGGCATGAAATCGGACACGTTGTTAATCATGACACCAGAGATGCCATAAAAGCAGCTTATAAAAAAGAGGCTTTAATGGATGTTGCGTCATCACAATCAGGAAAAATGGAAACCCTAACAAATTCTCAATTGGGACAAATAGGAAGTGCCATGATTGATAGCAAACACAGCAGAAAACAGGAATCTGAGGCAGATGCTTTCTCTTATAATTTTATGAAAAAAAATGGATATGACGTGAATGCAGTAGAATCAGCTTTTCGAATTCTTCAAAATTTAAGCGAAGGAGCTGAATCATCTTTTATGACAAAGATGATGAGTTCGCATCCAGATTCTGGAAAAAGAGCTGATGATGCTAAGAAAAAGGCAATAAAAGATGGTTTGTATCATGAATATGTACAACAAAAAATCGATAACTCAGCGCCTGTAAAAGCAAAAGCTAAAACAACAACAACGGCTAAAAAAGCGACTTCAAAAAAGAAATAATATTTTTTGATATAAGTGTAAAACGGCAAATTCTTATGAATTTGCCGTTTTTTTTGTTTTAAAATGCTGTTGGATAATACTTTGTAGAACTATTACTTGACTCGCTTAAAATTTATACCTTTAAATGTTAAAAAACAGGATTTTTTGTAGAAACGTAAAAATGTTATTATAGTATATTTGTTGTTAAATTAATAAAAGTAAAAAATGAAAAAGAAATTTATTGTATTGGGAGTTTTATTGGCCACTTTTAGTTTTACTAAAACAAATGCACAGATTAATCTAGGAGATAAAGCAATTGGGGCAGTTCAAAAAGGAGTTAGTGGTTTTACTTTTAGTAATGCTGATGCTGCAAAACTGTCTAAAGAAGCAGTTGATAAATTAGATGCAGAGCATGAAATTGCTGGTCCAACAGACGGTTATACGTTAAGATTAAATCGTGTTTTTGGAAAGCATGCATCTGGAGAAGGATTTACTTTAAATTATAAAGTGTATAAGTTGAAAGAAGTAAATGCTTTTGCAACAGCAGATGGAAGTGTTCGTGTGTACTCTGGATTAATGGATATTATGGATGATAATGAATTGGTTGCGGTAATTGGACACGAAATCGGACACGTAGCAAACAATGATTCTAGAGATGCTATTCGTGCGGCTTATCAAAAAGAAGCTTTAATGGATGGAGTTGCTTCACAATCTGCAACTGTGGCAACGGTTACAGATAGTCAGCTTGGAAAAATTGGAAGCGCAATTATAGATAGTAAATATAGCCGTAAGCAAGAATCTGAAGCCGATCTATTTGCTTATAATTTCATGAAGAAAAATGGTTATGATGTAAATGCTGAAGAATCTGCTTTTAGAATTTTAGCAAAAATGAGTGAAGGATCTGAAGCGTCATTTATTGACCAAATGATGAGTTCGCATCCTGATTCTAAAAAGAGAGCAGATGATGCTAAGAAAAGAGCAGAAAAAGATGGTTTATATAAACCGTATGTGCAACAGAAAATTGTAAATACAGTTCCTGTAACTACGACTAAAAAGACAACTACAACCACTAAAAAGAAAACAACTACGACAAAAAAGAAATAAGAGTTGTTCTTTAAAATTATAAACCCCAGCATTGCTGGGGTTATTTTTTATCCTAATACATGAAAAGCAAGAACTTTTTGCACTTCATAAACATTAACCGATTTGTTGAATTGTTTTACAATGCTTGGCTGCTGTTCGCTTGAAATCCAGATTTTTAATTCGGCATCAAGATCAAAAGTTCCCGCAGTTTCTACACTGAATCTTGTGATGTTTTTGTAAGCAATAGATTTGTATTCTGTTTTGCTTCCAGTAATTCCTTGCACATCAACTAAGATTAATCTTTTGTTGGTAAAAATAAAAGTATCGCGAATAAGTTTAAAACCCATTTCGATTTCTTCATTTTCCGTCAAAAGCTGTCCATATTTCTTGATTAAATCTTCTGAACTTACAGAACCTGCATTACCAAGAATAGCTGAAAATATTCCCATTATTTTGTTTTTAATTAGTTAAAATGAATTCCATTTTGAAGCGGTAAATGTAATCGATTTTATATGAATATAAATAAAAAAGCAGAACCTAAGTTCTGCTTTTTACTTTTCAAAATATTTATATTAGTCAACTTCTGTTTTTATTGTAATAGGAAGGTTGTATGCAGTTCGTACTGCTTGTCCGTTAAGAATTCCAGGAGCCCATTTTGTTTTTAATGACTTTAAAACTCTAATAGCTTCTTTGCCCATTCCGTAACCAGGATCATTTTTTACCATAATGTCAGTAAGTGATCCGTCTTTTTCAACTACAAAAGATACATACACTCTTAATGTTTTTTCTGCATCAAGTTCTGGTCTGCGGAAATTGTTTCCAACATACTTGTAAAACTGTGCAATTCCGCCTGGAAATTCTGGAAGTTTATCCAATACCGCAAAAGAAACAGGATCGTTGGTTGGTGGCGCAACAGAAGCAACATCGCCATTTCCTCCAGAAGAAGGCATTGCATTAGTTACAGGCCCATTTCCAGTTGTGTTGTCAGAAACAGGCACATTTTCTGTATTTACAGCAATGTCGTCAACGGCGTCTTGTGTTCTACTAACCACAGGATTTGTCAACTGAACTGCATCCGTTTTTGGAGCTGTGCTATGTTCAACCATTGGCGCAGGCGGAGCTGGCGGTGGCGGTACGACAATTGGATCAACGTGTACAATCTTTGGTTCGTAAATCTGAGGTTCTGGCTCAACTTCAACAGGTGAAGTTCTAATTTTGCTAATAAGTACCGGTGCACTTCCTAAAGCCGTTATTAACAATAAACCCATAAAGAGAGCTGTAACAGAGTTTTTGGAGTTCTCCTGGCGTAATTGATACGCGCCGTATTCTTTGTTTTTGTTCTCGAAAACAAGATCGGTCCACTTGTTTTCATAAATGCTTAATTTAGACATAATTTTTGGGTTTTAAGGTTAAGTAACTTTAAATCATACGCAGAAAAGGTTTAGGGTTGAGCTAACAACGTGAAAGTTGTAGTTTTAATGTTGTGGAAATGTGTTTATTTTAAGAATAAAAGTAAGAATTATTTATTCTTTGTTTAAAGATAATAAATTATCTGTTACGTTCGATAATTTCGGCTAATAATTTTTTAGCACGTAAAAGTTTTACTTTAACGCTGCTTAATGGCTCGTTAATCTTTGCAGCAATTTCCTGATAAGACATTTCCTGAAAATAACGAAGTTGAATTACTTCTTGATAATGTGGTTTAAGTTCTTTGATGCATAAGAGCAGACGAGAAAGATTCTGTTCTTTAATTAAAGCATCTTCTGCAGAAGGAGTAGGGTCGGCAATGTTGTATGCCTGTTGGTCTTCATTGTCTGTAATTTCTATAAAAAGATTGGTTTTCTTTTTTCGAAGTAAATCAATATAGACATTTTTTGCAATTGCGATAAGCCAGGTGTTAAACTGAAACTCTGGGTTATAAGAAGCTATTTTGTCAAAAGCTTTAGAGAATGTTTCTATGGTAATATCTTCTGCGGTGGTTTCGTTTTCGGTTCGTTTGAGCATAAACGAATACACCTCATTCCAATAATGATCTAATAAAAAAGTAAAGGCGATCTGATCGCCTTTTTTTGCTTTTTCTATTTTAGAATTTATTTCCAATATACTGGTTTTGAAAAGATATTAGTTATAAAGATATTAATTTGCGTTAATATAAGCGCTATCTCAACAACTGGAAACCAGATTTTAATATCTTTTTCTTTTAATTTTCCTGCAGAAAATCCGATTACTGTCCATACAACGGTATAGCGTGTTGCTAAAATTGCCAATACAGCGATCCATTGAAATTGAAATGCTAACAGTATTATAACTGACAAAAAGAAAAATAATTGCGAAAGAAAGAATAAGCCTAACTGCATTTTATCAAAAAACTTGTAATGTTCTGCAGTAGAAACATGTCTTCTTTTCTGAGTAAACCATTCCTTATAAGTTGTCTTAGGTTTTGAATACGTAAAACTTTCAGGTGAATAAGAAATAGTAGTATTTTCTTTATTTGCCGCTTGGTTAATGAACAAATCGTCATCGCCAGAACGAATCTGAATGTGGTCAATAAAACCATTTACATTAAAAAACTCTTCTTTTTTATAAGCAAGATTTCTTCCAACTCCCATATATGGAAGTCCCATTTTTGCCCAAGAAAAATATTGCATTGCTGTTAAAACAGTTTCAAAACGAATAATTTTATTTAAAAACGAACGCTCTACTTTCTCATAACCGCCATAACCCAAAACGATAGTTTTGTTGGCAGTAAAATGAGAAGACATAGAAGTAATCCAATCTTTAGAATTCGGAAAACAATCTGCATCTGTAAAAAGTAAATAATCTTTCTTTGCTGCTTTTATTCCAAGCGTTAAAGCGTATTTTTTATTTCCCCAAAAAGCCTCATTGTTTTCGACTTTTACCAAACGGATATTAGAGAATTCTTTTTCAAATTCTTCAAAAACTTCAAGCGTTTCATCGCTAGATGCGTCGTCAATTAGAACAATTTCAAAATCTGGATAATCTTGCTGTGCCAAAAGCGGAATGTATTTTTTTACATTCTCTTCTTCGTTTTTAGCGCATACAATTACAGAAACCGGAAGATTTTTAGGTTTCACATGTTGAGGTTTGGCAAAAGCAAATTTCCCAAAAACTCCTAAATAATAAAATAATTGAACTACGACAATAGCAATAAAAAAGTAAAATATGTATATAAGCATCTGATTTATTTGGTTCTATTAATTTCACGTTCTGCGACTGCAAATGTACTTATCAATTCGTTAAATTCAATAACCAAAACCGATTTACTTTCGGCATTTTGACATTTCTTTTGCAACAGCAATAGACTGAGGGTTTTCGGTTTTTTCCAATTCCGAAATTATGTTTTTATAATTGTGATCGTCGCGATTTTGGGATAGTTTTTTTGTAGCTTGAATTTCCTCAATTTCTATTTCAAAACCAAAGATTCCGCGGGCTTCGCGCATTGTTTTTTCAGACAAATCTTCAACCCGAACAGGAATCTTAGAATTTGCTTCGTATTTGTCTACAAGTTTTTTAAGTTGTTCTACAGACGTTTCATAATCTACGATCTTGATTTTTCCGTAAACATGTACGGCTATGTAATTCCAAGTCGGAACATTTTCGTGATCGTACCAAGACGAAGAAATATAACTGTGCGGTCCTGTAAAAACGGCCAGAACTTGATCGTTTTCTTTAAAACCTTCTGCTTGTGGATTCAGTTTTGAAATATGTCCTTGCAGAATTTCTTTTCCATCAGAATTTAATTCCAATTCTATCGGAATATGAGTCGCACACAACTTTCCGTTAGTCTGATTAATTAGAATTCCAAAACTGTTTTCTTTCAAAAAAGCTCTGATTTCTTCAGGATTTTCGTTTTTATATAAATCAGGTGTGTACATTATTTGCGGTTTAAGGAAGATTTACAAATAAATTTTCATGCTTAATTTTCAATTGCTTCATTACTTAAATTAAATAATTTTGAATTTACGCTAAAATAAATAATCAGAAGGCCAATAATCGTAAAAACAATTCCTTCAATTAAACATTGTACAGCAAAATCATCTGAAAGCATTACTCTAAGTGGTCGAAAAAGAAGTGAAAATATTTCTTTTCTAAAAAACTTTAATCTTAAAAGGATGTATAAAGCGATTGCAAGCAAAATAGTATTTATCGAAGAAAGTTTTCTTTTCCAGTTAAGAAATCCAACAAAGAAAATACCCATCAAGAGAGCAAAAAAGATCCATATAAACACACTTGGCCAGAAGTCTGAAACATCTTCATTTGTAGGGAACAATCTGTCCCAGTTTTCAGATTTTTGAAAGTGAAATTGATTTTTCATGCAAATGACTTTTTCTGCAACAGTAAATAATCGCAATTGAAAAATGCCATTAATTAAGAAAATCATTCCTAGAAATTGAATTAAAAGAATTCCTATATTTAGTTTTTTCATTAAAGATTTAAGTAGAGAGTATTATATTAAATCACATTAACTTCCGCTTCGATTTGAATGCCGAAAGTTTCAAAAACCGTTTTCTGAACTTCTTTTGAAACAGCTAAAATTTCTTGGCCAGTTGCGTTTCCGTAATTCACTAAAACCAAAGCTTGATTTTTATGAACTCCAGCGTCTCCAAAGCGTTTCCCTTTAAAGCCAGCTTGTTCAATCAGCCAGCCAGCAGGAACTTTCACTTCAGTTTCTGAAACTTCGTAAAATTTCATTTCTGGGAATTTTTGGTGGATTTTCTCAAAATCAGATTTCAATAAAATCGGATTTTTGAAGAAACTTCCGCTGTTTCCTAATTCTTTCGGATCTGGCAATTTGCTTTGTCTAATGGCAATTACAGCATTACTCACATCTTTTAATGTCGGTTCTGTAATGTTATTTTTAGCCAATTCTGCCAAAATATCTCCGTAAGAAGTATTTATTTTATGATTGCGTTTGGTCAGTTTAAAAATAACCGATGTAATAATATATTGGTCTTTTACTTCGTGTTTGAAAATACTTTCGCGGTAACCAAAATTACATTCAGCATTATGGAAAGTTTTCATTTCTTGTGTTGCAATATTCATGGCTTCGCAAGAAACAAAAGTGTCTTTAATTTCAGTTCCGTAAGCGCCAATATTCTGAACTGGTGTTGTACCAACATTTCCAGGAATAAGTGACATGTTTTCTAAACCGCCAAAATTATTGTCAATTGTCCAAAGAACGAAATCGTGCCAAGTTTCGCCAGCCTGACTTTCAACCCAAACAAAATCATCGTCTTCTTTTGTGATTTTTTTTCCTTTTAAATCAATATGAATAACCAAAGCGTCAATGTCTTTTGTTAAAAGCATATTGCTTCCGCCTCCTAAAATGAATTTTTTCTCGTTTTTGTTTTCTTGTAAAACTGTTTTTAATTCAGCAATCGAGTGAACTGCAACAAATTGTTTGGCACTTGCTTCAATGCCGAAAGTATTGTATTTTTTTAAAGAAAAATTGGATTGGATTTCCATAAATAAAAGGCTTTTTAATCTGTGTCAAAAGTAAGGATTATAATTTATTCCGCTCAATGAAATATTTGTTTGAATAATTTTTAGGTAGAGATTAGAATTATAAAGCTAACTCAAAATTATTGAATATTAAATTGTCATGGAAAGAAAGTCCTTAAAAGAAGTACTTAATCCTAATCCTATATAAGCATTGTGATTTTCATCTGTATAGCGAGTTTCTTTTAATAATTTTCTACTTATCAATACATTGATAAGTGTTTTTATATCATGTTCATATGTGGCAGTTTGATAAATATGGTTAATCGATTTTTTAGGATCATTTTTTAAATTCTCAATTAATTCTTTTAAGCTAAATAAAAGTTTTTCCTTATTCGGTTGAGTATTTAAATAGTGTAATAAGTTTTTGTAATCTTTTTCAGAAATATCCGAAACATTTAGGTTTAAATTTTTTGATGTTAAACTATCATTGATTTTTTTTAAATTACTAATTTCTGTATTAAGTCTTTTGATTTCATCGATCGAAGTAGAGACTTGACTTGTTAAAACGCTGATTTTCTCATAATTTTCTATTTCTGACGTAATTTCTTTGTCTTTTTTATAGAACCACTTTAGGCAAGAATGTATAGCTGTATTTAATGTTGTAAATAAGATTATTAAAAAGATCGAAATTCCTAGGCAAGTTAAAATCCTTATATAATAAACTGAACCGTATGTTTCTTTTATATACTTTATTTTTAAAGAAGCACAATTAATTTCAAAAAGTAGATAAAATATTATATCCCAGTTATATAAAAAAAGCACACAAATGTAGGTTGTGATTATTGGAGCTTTTAATTTTTCAGTAATCGATTTTGTTATATTTTCTAGTATTTTTTCTTCTTCCATTTTAAATAATTTAAAGCTTTTTTAAATAAAGTATTTTAAAAATTGATGATGAGATTTGAATTAATTCAATACAATAAAATGAAAATTAATATTTAGAAAAACCCAACAACTCATGATATTTTTCTGAAATAACCTTCATATTAATGTCATAATTTGCATTTTCTTCCACAAATTTTCTATTTCGAGTAATCGCTTTATTTCGTAATTCAGGATTTTCGAAAGACCAAATTAATTCTTCGGCAAGCATTTCGACATTATCAATTGTAATTAATTGACCATTTTCGCGATGTGTAATCCAACTTTGATTTCCAGGAATATCTGAAACTATAGGAAAACAATTAGAAGCCATTGCTTCAAACAAAGATGCCGAAACACCTTCGGTAATTGGCATGCTGATATAAATGTTAGATTGCTGTAATAATTTAGGAAGTTCTGTATTCGGAATTCTACCTGTAAAAATCACTTTGTTTTCGATTTGAAGCTCTTTTGCTAAATCTTTTAAAAACTGCAATCTGTTTCCGTCGCCAACAATAGTCAGAGAAAAATCAATTCCTTTTTGATTTAAAATTCCGAAAGCTTTTAGAATAGAATCGTGTCGATATTCTGGCTGAAGCGAACGCGTTACAATTGCTTCGATTTTGTTTGAATTATTAGTTGAAGGAGTAAAAAGCGATAAATCAATTCCTTTTGGGAGCACTAAAACTTTGTCCATATTAACACCAGTTGCTTTCATGTGAATTGCCATTACTGGTCCCCAAGCATGAATTAAATGCGCTTTCTTAAAAGCATATTTCTGAATGAATTTTTTATAAGGATATAAAGCAGATTCTTCAGGCCATAAATCAGTTCGGCCTTGCTGTGCTATTGCAATAGTTTTAGATCCGGATAATGCAGCAAGAAAACCGTAACTGGTTGTTCTTTCTGCAATAACCATATCTGGTTTTTCTTTTTTAATGATTTTTCGAATAGAAATAGGAGCGAAGAAATACTCTAAAATACGTTTAAATCTATGGTTGTTGGAAGTTTGAAGTTCCCAAGTAATAATTTCAAAATCGCCAAATTCTTTCAGGCCTTTCATCCAAGTAATGGCGTCGGCGCGATAAGATTCTCCAAGAAAAAGTATTTTCCTTTTCATTCAATTGTTTTTTGCCACAGATTAAAATGATTAGAAGGATTTTTGCTGTTGCGAAAAACTAATCTGTGAGAATCTGTGAAATCTGTGGCAAATAAAACTAAAATTCTTCAGTATCCAAAGCGCGGTTGATGAATTCGTTTAGTGGTTTTAGAGCAATCAATTTTTGGCTCATTTTCTTTACGAAATCTTTTTCCAACACTTCAGAAACATTGTAAACTTGAGTTGCCGTGAAGCTTTTCAGTTTTAAAAACTCAATTGCAGGATGGTCTTTTTCGTAACCGCGAGGCATGCTTTTAAGAGAATTGTTTTCGTTTATGTCTAAACTTCCAAATTCTTTCTTGAAATTTTTATCGTTTAAGATTTCCTGTAAATCTTCATAGAAAAAAGCAATTTCTTTACGGACTTTCTTTAAATCTTCCGCCTCAGGCGAATAAAATCCGCCAGCAATAAAACTTGCGCCTTTTTCGATATGCACGTAATATCCTGCGCGATTTAAACCTTTTGTTCCGCCAGACATCCAGACTCCTAAATGTGCTTTGTATGGCGATTTGTCTTTAGAAAAACGAATATCACGGTTAATTCTGAAAGTGCAGTTTTTTACTTCCAATAATTCTAAAGAAGGATCAAGCGGTTTCATCGCATCTAGAAAATCACTTACCAATTGATGGTAGTCTTTCTTGAAAACTTCGTATCTTTTTTTGTTTTCCTGAAACCATTCGCGGTTATTGTTTTTTCTTAAATCGTCTAAAAATTGCAATGATTCTTTCGCTAACATATGCTTTTGTGTTTTTATTGCAGTTAATGTTTTGGCTAATTTACTGATTTCTTAAGGAAAAGTTTGCGACGAATTTCACGAATTTCACGAATTTTTAATTGCTTGTCGTTCAGCTTTGACAAAGTTTTAAACTTTGGCAAAGCTTTAATTCGTGAAAATTTGTGTAATTTGTGGCAAAATAGATATCACAAATTGAATATCTTATAAGTCTGATGCGTCGATTTTACAATCGCTTCGGTTCTTTCTGGATGCGTATCAGAAATAAAAAGTTGTCCAAACGTTTCGCTGTTTACCATTTCTATAATTTTGGCAACGCGCGTTTCGTCTAGTTTGTCAAAAATATCATCGAACAAAAGAATTGGTTTTACGCCGCTTTGTTTTTTCAAGAATTCAAATTGAGCCAATTTTAAAGCTATCAAAAAAGATTTTTGCTGTCCTTGCGATCCGAATTTTTTTATCGGATGCGAATCAATTTCAAAAGACAAATCATCTTTATGAGTTCCAACAGTCGTGTAATGCAATGCTCGGTCTTTATTAATGTTTTCCTGTAAAAGTGTCAAAAGGTCTTTTTCGAATAAATGACTTTCATAAACTAATTGCACACTTTCTTCAGATCCTGTGATTGCCTGATGATGTCTATTAAATATAGGTATAAACTGCTCTAGGAAATCTTTTCGTTTTTCAAAAATCGATTTTCCGAAACCTTGCAACTGTTCATTATAGATAGATAAGGTGTCATTATCGAAAACATGATTTAGAGCAAAATATTTTAAAAGTGCATTTCGCTGTGTAATTACTTTTTGATATTGTATTAATTCGTGCAGATAAGTAGCGTCTAATTGCGAAATCACGCTATCCATAAACTTACGGCGCGTTTCACTTCCTTCAATAATCAAATCGCGATCGGCTGGCGAAATAATTACAAGCGGAATAAATCCGATATGATCTGAAAATTTGTCGTAAGGTTTTCCATTTCGTTTTAAAACCTTTTTCTGTCCTTTTTTTAAACTGCAAACAATCTGTTCCGTTCTCTCATTTTTTTCGAGTTCGGCATCAATCACAAAAAACTCTTCGCCGTGTTTGATATTCTGTACAGCAAGCGGATTAAAATAACTTTTTCCGTAAGCCAAATGGTAAATAGCATCGAGCACATTGGTTTTTCCAATGCCATTTTTACCCACAAAACAGTTGATTTTGATGTCGAAATCAAAACTTGCTTCAGAAAAGTTCTTGTAATTAAATAATGAGATTTTGTTTAAATGCATTTTTTTAGGGACTCCAAGTGTAAAATTTACTGTTTTTGAACAGTAAAAATTTGAGGCTGCAAATTACCGAAAATTATCGATATAATTGGCTTTAGGACGATTCTCGGCCAATTTATTTTAGCGCTTCCGCGAAAGCGCAAATCACAAAAGAAAATATTTCTTTTAAAATAGTGATAAAATTGAAATTTTTTACGTCATTTTCAATAAAAATTTTATTTTTGCCGTTCACTAAATAAATTTTAAATGGCAACTTACAATAAAAGAGGATATAAGACACCAAAAGAAAAGGAAGTAAAAGAGGTGGTTACTGAAGAGCAACAAGTAGTTATTGACGAAAAAGACAGTACAACAGCTGGAGTTTTCTCAAAATTAGACGAAACGGCTTCAAGAACTGAGGATTGGGTGGCTAAAAATCAAAAAATCATTATTGGTTTAGTTGCTGGTATCGCAGTTGCTACAATTGGATATTTGGCTTACCAAAAATTTATTGCAACTCCTAAACAAGAAGAGGCTGCAAGTGAAATGTTTGTTGCGCAACAAAACTTTGAAAAAGCTGTAAACGGTGTTTCTAGCGATTCATTATTCAAATTATCATTAAACGGTTCAGAAGGTAAATTCGGATTTATCAAAATCGCTGACGAATATTCTGGAACTGATGCTGGAAATTTAGCAAATTACTATGCTGGTATCGCTTACTTAAATACTGGTAAATTTGATGAGGCAATTAAATATTTAGGTGAATTCAAATCTAAAGATGTAATCTTAAGTGCTTTGGCAAAAGGTGCTACAGGTGATGCTTATTCTCAAAAAAATCAACAAAAAGAAGCTTTAGATTTTTATGTAAAAGCTGCTGAGTCTAATAAAAACGATTTTACTACACCTCGTTTCTTATTAAAAGCTGGAAAAACTGCTTTAGCTTTAGGACAAAAAGAAGATGCTTTGAAATACTTCAACGACATTAAAGATAATTACGACAGTACTCCAGAAGCAGCATCTGTTGATGCTTTGATTGGATTAGCACAATAATTATACTATTTGAGTTCAGTTTTTAGATTTTAGATTCGTATTTTAGCAGTCTGAAATTTAATAACAAAAATAGTACAGATGGCTACTGAAAATAAAAATCTATCAGAATACGATAAAAACACAATCCCAAACGCGAAAGACTTTCGGTTTGGGATTGTTGTTTCTGAATGGAATGATACTATAACAGAAGGACTTTATAATGGTGCTTTTGACGCTTTGGTTGATTGTGATGTTCCTGCTCAGCAAATTATCCGTTGGAATGTTCCAGGAAGTTTTGAGTTGATCTACGGAGCTAAAAAAATGCTTCAAACACAAAATGTTGATGCGGTTATCGTAATTGGATGCGTAATTCAAGGAGAAACTAAACATTTTGATTTTGTTTGTGAAGGCGTTACACAAGGAATTAAAGATTTGAATGTTCAAACAGATGTTCCAGTTATTTTCTGCGTTTTAACAGATAATAATATGCAGCAATCAATTGACAGAAGTGGAGGAGTTCACGGAAACAAAGGAACTGAAGCAGCGATTGCAGCAATTAAAATGGCTTATATTCGTCAGCAAGCTTCGATAGCTCACGTTTTTAATCAGCCATTATTAACTTCGGGAGCGCTTCAAATTGAAGATTCGCCAAAAAAGATAGAGAACGAATAGTATTTTTTGTTCAAAGAAATATCAAAACCTATGCTGTTAAAAGTGTAGGTTTTTTTTATGCTTTTTTTGTGATTGTTTTAAGTCGTGTTGAATTCGGAATTATATTACATTTGAGTTGATCTTTAATTTATTTTCTATGAAAAAATGTTTACTCTACGCTTTTATTTTATGTTTTAGTCTAAGTTATGCTCAGACCAAAATCGATGAAAATTTAAAAAGAGAACTTGATTCGATTATGAAGTCTGATCAAATTCTTAGGGAATATGCCAATTTTGATACTTCTGAAGATCGAAAAAAAGAAATAGAAAAAGAGCTCGGTCGCGAAAATGATCCAAACTTTAGAAATGGACTTTGGCTTGAGATGCAAAAACGAGATTCTGTTAACATTATTAAAGTAGATGAAATTATTAAGCATTATGGCTACCCAGGAAAAAGTCTTGTTGGCGAACCTACAAATATTGCGGCATGGTATGTTATTCAGCACAGTCAAAAAATTGCAGAATATTTGCCAATGATTGAGAAAGAAGCAAAAAAGAAAGAAATACCTTTTACGTACTTTGCAAAAATGCAGGACCGCTATTTAACACAACAAGGAAAAGAACAGATTTATGGAACGCAGGGGCAGATGAAACAAATAACTAATAAACAGACAGGGAAAAAAGAATTTTTTACCTATGTTTCTCCAATTGAAAATCCTGCTAAAGTTAATGAACGAAGAAAAAAAGCAGGTTTTACAACTACTGTAGAAGAAAATGCAAAAGAAATGGGGATGGAATACAAGGTTTATACCTTAGATGAAATCAAGAAAATGGACTAGTTTTTTGGTGTCTAATCCGCAATCATTCTGTTTTATAGACTGTTGTAGTTTTTGTTTTTTTTATGATTGTTCTTATTCTAAAAGCCAATCAAAATTCACTAAATTTGTACTTCTTGGTTTGTAAAAAAACTAATCTAAACTTTAAAACTATTTTTGCTTAATGTCGAGTATTATTCAATTGCTTCCTGATCACGTTGCTAACCAAATTGCTGCTGGAGAGGTGGTTCAAAGACCAGCTTCAGTCGTAAAAGAATTGTTAGAAAATGCGGTCGATGCCAAAGCAACTGATATCAAATTAATTATAAAAGATGCTGGTAAATCACTAGTTCAAGTTATCGATAATGGTGTTGGAATGACCGTTACCGATGCTCGTTTGTGTTTTGCCCGTCACGCTACTTCTAAAATCCGTCAAGCGGAAGATTTATTTTCGCTTGGAACAAAAGGTTTTCGCGGAGAGGCTTTGGCTTCTATTGCGGCGATTGCCCACATGGAAATGAAAACCAAACAGGATCAGGACGAACTAGGTACGCATATTATAATTGAGGGAAGTAAATTTGTTTCGCAAGAAGTGGCTGTTTTGCCAAAAGGAACTTCATTTGCGGTGAAAAACTTGTTTTTTAATATTCCTGCTCGTCGTAATTTCTTAAAGTCTGATACGGTTGAATTTCGTCATGTTATGGATGAGTTTCAGCGCGTAGCACTGGCACATCCTAATATTCATTTTAGTTTTTATCATAACGGAAGTGAGATGTACAACCTTCCAGCGGCAGTATATCGCCAGCGAATTGTTGGTATTATGTCTGGAAAAACGAATGAGAAATTAGTTCCAGTAAACGAAGATACCGAAATTATAAACGTTCAAGGTTTTGTATGTAAACCTGAATTTGCTAAGAAAAATAGAGGAGAACAATTCTTTTTTGTAAACGATCGATTTATAAAAAGCAGTTTTTTGCATCATGCTATAATGTCTGCTTATGATGGTTTACTGAAGGATGGTTCTCAACCAAGCTATTTCTTGTATTTGCAAGTTCCGCCAAATACAATTGATATCAACATACACCCAACTAAAACAGAAATTAAGTTTGACGACGAACAAGCATTGTATGCTATTTTAAGAGCTTCTGTCAAACATAGTTTAGGGCAATTTAATGTTGCTCCGCTTTTAGATTTTGACAGAGATTCAAATTTAGATACGCCCTATCATTATAAAGATGTAGAAGCAGAAGTGCCAACGATTCAGGTAGATGGAACTTTTAATCCATTTACGGATGATAAAACCAATCAGCATTATAGTAAAGCTAGTTCTGGATCATCTGGATATAGTTCGGGTTCTTCTTTTTCGTCTTCATCTTCATCAGGATCATCTTCGTCTTCTGGATCATCATATTCAGGATATTCTAAAAGAGTAGAGCCAACGGCAAGCTGGGAAAGTTTATATGTTGGTTTGGATGTCGAAAATCCAGAAAGCATAGAAAGTTCGCCTTTTACATTCGAAAACGAAGAAGTGACTTCTTCATTGTTTAATGACGAAGATGTAGAGCAGGCAACTCAGAAAACGTATCAAATTCATAAAAAATATATTGTTTCGCCAATAAAATCAGGAATGATTATTGTTGATCAACAGCGTGCACATCAGCGAATTTTGTACGAACAATTTTTACTGAATATGACGGTTAATCAGGCAGCAAGCCAGCAATTGCTTTTTCCTTTAGATTTGTTTTATTCCGCATCTGAAATGGAATTAATCGAAGAATTAAAACCTTCGTTGGCAACAACAGGATTTGTTTTTGACGAAAGCAAAACTGATCATATTGTAATTTCTGGAATTCCAGTAAATATTACAGAAAGTGAAGTTTCGCAAGTGATAGAGCAATTATTGAGCGATTTGCAAGACGGAATCCCTGGGAACAGTTACAGTCAGAACGATACAATTGCCAAGTCAATGGCCAAAAGTTTAGCGGTTAAAACAGGATCTTATTTAACCGAAAAAGAACAAGATAATTTAGTAAACGGTTTGTTTGCTTGTAAAGATCCAAATATTTCACCTTTTCAAAAACCTACTTTCATCACCATGCGTGTTGAAGATATAGATAAAAAGTTTGCTGTATGATGAATATCACACCAGTAGTTAAGCAACTACTAATTATAAATATTATATTTTTTATTGGGGCTCAGCTAGTGCCAATTTCTTATGAATATCTTGCTCTTTTCTTTCCTGAAAATCCAGGATTTAAAGTTTGGCAACCTGTTACTCATATGTTTATGCATGGCGGTTTTGCTCATATTGCATTCAATATGTTTGCATTATATTCTTTTGGATCTACATTGGAGCATTTTTGGGGAGGAAGAAAATTTTTATTTTTCTATATTTCATGCGGGTTAGGAGCAGCTCTCGTAAATTTTGCGGTAAATTATTACTTCTATCAAGATAGTCTTAATATTTTATTGGGACACGGTTATGCAAAAGCTGATATTTTAAATATTTTAAATCAAGGTAAGATCGATACGAGATGGCAACAAATTTTGACAGCTTCAGAATTTAAACATTTTACAAGCGCTTATTTTGGAACTGTAGTGGGAGCTTCTGGAGCAATTTATGGATTGTTAGTGGCTTTTACTTTTATGTTCCCAAATGCAGAATTGGGAATTATGTTTATTCCTATTCCAATAAAAGCAAAGTATTTTGTGCCAATTTATATGCTTTTGTTTGATGGTTTTTTTGGGATTTTTGGAAGTTCATTAATGGGAATAGAATCTGGAATTGCACATTATGCGCATATTGGCGGTGCATTTTTCGGATTTATGATTATGTGGTACTGGAAAAAAAATCAGTTTAATAACAACCGTTGGAATTAATTTTTAACTTTAAAGTACAAATTCTAAAACAAAGGAGTTTCTATGAACATTTTAGACGATTTAAAATTACAGTATAGATTAGGTGGCATTGCTATGCGTGTTATGTATTGGAATATTGCATGTTTTATTGTATCGCTTATTTTTTTCTATAATTACTCAAATGGTCTGTTTGATTTTCCAAGTTGGATAGCTTTATCTTCAGATCCTCAGGTTTTTATGTTTAAACCTTGGACTCTTTTAACATATGCTTTTTTTCACGATGGATTTTTTCATCTGTTGTTTAATATGATGGTGCTTAATTTTGCTAGCACTTTGTTTTTAACCTATTTTACCCAAAAGCAATATTTAGGACTGTATCTTTTAAGCGCTCTTTTTGCAGGAGTAGCTTTTGCATTAAGTTTTTACTTTTCTAACATTAGCGGTTCTATTGTTGGCGCATCTGCGGCTATTATGGCTATTCTAGTTGCGGCAACGACTTATTCTCCGTTAATGAATGTTCGTTTGTTTTTATTCGGAAATGTAAAGCTTTGGCATATTACAGCTGTTATTATAATTTTAGATTTAATGCAGTTTCGTCTCGGAAATATGGGCGGACATATTTCACATATTGCAGGTGCCTTCTTTGGATTTATTTATATTAAATTGCTTCAGAATGGTACTGATTTAAGTATTATTGTTTCTAAAACATTAGATTTCTTTGTAAATCTTTTTAGAAAATCTCCTACGACCCCATTTACAAAAGTTCATAAAAATTACAAAAAACCTACAGAAAAAACGACATCAAGAATTGTTACGAAAGATAAAACGCAGCAACAGATTGATGAAATTTTAGACAAAATCAGTCAGTCAGGATATGATTGTCTGACAAAAGAAGAAAAAGAGTTTCTATTTAAAGCTGGAAAATAAACTTGTAGGAGAATTAAATATGAAAAACCTTTCTTGGTTTAATAAAATAATGTTCTTTTTGAACATAGTCCTGACTGTGCTTACATTTAGCGTCTATGTTTTGCCTTTTTTAGCACCTAAAAGTTTTCCGCTTTTATCGGTGCTTACCTTGTTTATGCCTGCTTTTTTTGTAGCCAACATATTGTTTTTTGTCTATTGGGGAATTCAGTTCAAAAAACGCCTTATTTTATCTGGTTTGGTTTTATTAACTGGAATTACATTCATAAGTAAATTCTATAAGTTTTCTGCAAAAGAGTATGTGAAAGACGAAAAAGATTTTTCTGTGATGAGTTATAATGTCCGCCTTTTTAATGTTTTTAAATGGCTAGATCGCGATGATATTCCGGCAAATATTAAAGCTTTTATAGACGAAAAAGATCCTGATATTTTGTGTATTCAAGAATATTCTAATTCGGCACATTTAGATTTAAAAGTATATCCACACCGTTATATTTTTATCGATGGGAAAAAAATTAAAACCGGACAGGCAATTTTTTCTAAGTTTCCTATTATCGAGGAGGGGAAAATTATTTTTCCGAAATCGGACAACAATGTAGTTTATGCTGATATTAAGCGCGGAAAAGATATTATTCGCGTTTATAATATGCACTTGCAATCGATCAAGATTTCTCCTGATGTGAGCGAAATATCAGATGATATTGATAATGTAAATCAAAAGAAATCGCAGCGTATTTATGGCAGAATAAGCAAAGGATTCAAGCAACAGCAAGAACAAGCGGAGATTTTTAGAGAGCATATAAAAAACTGTAAAACTCCAATGATTATTTGTGGAGATATGAATAACAGTCCGTTTTCTTATGTGTACAGAAGCATAAAAGGAAAACTGAAAGATGCTTTTGAAGAAGCAGGGGAAGGTTTTGGGGCTACTTACAAGTTCAAATATTATCCAGCAAGAATCGACTATATTTTTACGGACAGTAAAATGAAAGTAAAACAATTTGAAAGCTTCCCTGATTTTGAAAATTCAGATCATTATCCAATAATGACAAGGCTTTCAATGGAATGATTTTTTATAGTCTAAAGTCAAAAGTTATCGTGATATGAAATTTATAACTCGTAACTTTTAATTTATAATTTATACGATTTTCTGCGTTTTCAGATAATCCATTGCAAATTTACCTTCGTTAAAAAGCAAATCTAGAACACTTAAATTGTTAATGAAGCCATGCTTGTCATCAAAAACTTGAGTGTATTTTTCAAATGAATTGGCATCTTTTTTTCCATTTGCCAAATATCTGAAATCGGTAAAATCATTTACTTCATGAAAGTATTCTGTAGTTTTTCCGAACTCCAATTTCATTCGAAGACATTTTGTTACAACATCTAAAACTTCGAAGTTTAAATCCATCAAAAATTGGTGTTTTTTCTCGAAAATAGGAGCGATATCATCTTCAAAGTACTCAAAGAACGGAGAACTTCTATATGCTGCTTCAAGCGATTTAAAATGCTGTTTCTGCCAATCAAATTCGTTTTCGATCAAAATGTCTTTTGTTTTTTGATGTGCTTCTTTAGAATGCTTAACAGGGATATTTAATAATTGAATTCCATTCGGACTATAGATATAAGTTCTGTTTCTATTAGTCTGCTTCTGAAAATTATCTTCCATTTCAAAAGTAATGCTGTCAGATTGCGCGATTACAGCAAAATGACTAATAGATGGAAAATAAGTTGGAAGTATTAAAGAATTCATTTCTATGTTTGTTTAAAAGTTTCAGGTTTCAAGTTTCAAGTTTTTTAAACCTGAAACTTGAAACCTGAAACAAAAATAGCTTATTTTTTATTATGCTTTATTTTCTCTTCTTTTTTTCCAGATAAAATCTCCTACGAAATAAATAGCAAGAAGTATCAAGAAGTATTTGAAGTAAGATTGAGGCTGACCTTCACCATCTACAGTTGTAAATACTCGGCTCCAACGAATTTTGTTGATTCCTTTTCCATTAGTATCCCAGCTCATCCAAATGAATACTGGTTTTCCTACGATATGATCTTCTGGAACATAACCCCAGTAACGGCTATCTTCTGAGTTATGACGGTTGTCTCCCATCATCCAGTAATAGTTTTGTTTGAAGGTGTATGTTGTTGCAGGTTGTCCGTTTATGATGAATTTAGAACCTTTTAATTCTAACGTATTCCCTTCATAATTAGTTATAATCTCTTTATAGAAAGGAAGTGATTCATTCGTCAAAGCAACTGTTTTTCCTGCCTCAGGAATATAAATTGGTCCCATGTTGTCTTGGTTCCATTTGTTGATATGAGGGAAAATATCGTTGTTGTTTCCTGTGTCAATTTTTCTAATTACAGCAGTAACTCCAGGAGTGTGCTTGAATCTTTCTGCTCCAGCTTCTGTTAGTGAACCTAAGTAAAGTGTATCTCTTTTTTCAGTTCTAAAACCTGCTGGATCTGTAATGTCCAATTCTTTGAAGATTGTTTCAAAGTCAATTGGAGTTTTTCCGTCCAATGCTACAGCGTATGAATACTGTGGTTTTGCTCTTTCAGGTAAAACTAATTTTTTGCCGTTAATAAAAACGTAGCCGTCTTTTATTGATAAGCTGTCTCCAGGAATACCAACACATCTTTTTACGTAATTTGATTTTTTATCAATTGGTTTAATAACGCCTGGTCTTCCTTTTGGCTCAAAGAAATAATGAACGGTATCTACAGGCCAGTTGAATACGACAATGTCGCATCGGTTTATTTTTTGTAGAGCCGGAAGTCTCAAATATGGCAATTGTGGCCAGCTTAAATACGATTTAGTTTTAGTTAACGGAATAGAGTCGTGAACCATTGGTAATGCAACAGTAGTCATTGGGACTCTAGGGCCGTAGTTTAATTTGCTTACAAATAAGAAATCACCAATTAATAAAGATTTTTCTAAAGATGATGTCGGAATTGTGTAAGGTTGAACAACATAAGTGTGTACTAAAGTTGCTACTATAATGGCAAATAATAAAGAGCTAACGGTGTCTGCAGTTTTGTTTTCTGGAGTTAATTTGCGGTCTTTATTGTATTCTAATTTTTGTGTATAGTTGACAACATAGATGTAAAAACCTAAAGTAAAAAGACCTAAAATAGTGTCTAAAGTCGATTTTTTACCAAAAGTTCTTAAGGTTTCTACCCATATAACTGGAAACATAATCAAGTTAATGATTGGGATAAAAAGCAATAATGTCCACCATGTTGGGCGTCCAATGATTTTCATTAGAACGATAGAATTGTAAACCGGAATTGCTGCTTCCCAGCTTTTTCTTCCTGCCGCCTGATATAATTTCCATGTTCCAAGAAAATGAATAATTTGAACGGCTAAGAAAAATACGAACCAAGAGTAAAATGTCATAATATTGTATTTTAAGTTTCAAATTCAAGTTTTTATTAATCTTGAATTTCGGTCAGTTTATTGTAAGTTTAATACATCTTTCATTGAGAAAATTCCCTGTTTTCCTGCTAGCCATTCTGCAGCGATAACAGCTCCAAGGGCAAAACCTTCGCGGTTATGAGCAGTATGTTTAATTTCTATGCTGTCTATAGCAGAATCGTAATTTACTGTATGAGTGCCAGGTACTTCTCCAATTCTTTTTGCTTCAATTCGGATTTCATTTGTTTTAGCGTCTTCCATAGTCCAATTCGCGTAATTGCTGTTTTCGATAACGCCCTGAGCCAAAGAAATTGCTGTTCCGCTTGGTGCATCAAGTTTGTGAATGTGGTGAATTTCTTCCATCGAAACTTTATAAGAATCGAATTGCTTCATGATTTTGGCTAAATATTCATTCAATCCGAAGAAAATATTTACTCCTAAACTGAAGTTTGAGCTAGAAATAAATCCTCCTTTTTTCTCATTGCAAAGTGCAATCATTTCGTCATAATGTTCTAACCATCCAGTAGTTCCTGATACTACAGGTACATTAGCGTTAAAAGATGCAGAAATATTACTCACTGCTGCTGATGGAACACTGAAATCGATGGCAACATCAGCTGTCGAAAGTCCGTCATAGGTGTTAAATTCATCTTTTCTTAAAACTATTTCATGACCTCTTTCCAAAGCAATTCTTTCGATTACTTTGCCCATTTTTCCGTATCCTAAAAGCGCAATTTTCATTATGATTTATTTTTTGATTTTTTAAATAGAATCCAATCTATTAAAACTTGTAATTAAAGGTTAGTCCGACGTTTGGTTTAAATGTTACATCGGCAGGATAAATTTCTGGACGCATTGAAAGTCGCTCGTTAACATTAAACTGTATCAAAGCGGCATCAACATTGGCATCGATAATGTTTAAAACATAGAATCCGACAACAAATAAAGCAGATAAATCTCTGTTTCTTTGGTAGAATTTTTGTCCGGCAACAAGTCGGCTTTCATCCAAATATTTATATTTATCATCGTTGTAGCCTTCTAATCTTCGTTTGTAGGCATCACGATAATCGTGGTACTTTTTATTGTTGTCTATGTAGAAATATAAACTTGTTCCGATTGCTCCGTAAACCAATGGAATTTTCCAATATTTTTTGTTGTATGCTTGACCTAAACCTGGTAGTACAGCAGAATAGAAAGCTGCTTTTGCTGGTGTAAGCGGATCTATTTCTTCTAATGCAGTAGTGTCTTTTACGACCAAAACCGTGTCTTTTTTTGCTTGGGCAAAAAGAGAAACGGTTCCTGTTAGAAAGAACAATAGACCAATGGGGACAATTTTATTCACTATCCGTTTATTAATTTCATAATTCTGTTAAAGTCAGCTTCAGAATTAAATGGAATTGTAATTTTTCCTTTTCCGTTGCCAGCGACTTTTATATCAACTTTTGAGCCAAAATAATCGTTGAAACTGTTTTTTTGAGTTTCTCTAACTACGAATGCAGCGTCAGCTTTTGGCTTTCCGTCAGCTTTTGGCTGTAAACCTTCGTGGTAATTTTTAACTAAAGCTTCTGTCTCACGAACTGATAAATTTTGGCTAACGATTTTTTGATAAATATCGGTCTGAACGTCTAAATCTTCAATGTTGATAATTGCTCTACCGTGTCCCATGCTAATAAAACCGTCACGAATACCTGTTTGGATAATCGGATCTAATTTTAAAAGACGTAAATAATTGGCAATTGTAGAACGTTTTTTACCAACTCTTTCACTCATTTGTTCTTGAGTTAATTGAATTTCGTCAATTAAACGCTGGTATGATAAAGCGATCTCAATTGGATCTAAGTCATGACGTTGAATGTTTTCAACCAAAGCCATAACCAAAGATTCGTTGTCATTTGCAATACGAATATAGGCAGGAACATGAGTTAAGCCTACTAATTTAGATGCACGAAGACGACGCTCTCCAGAGATTAACTGGTATTTATTAAAATCTAATTTACGAACAGTAATAGGTTGAATTACACCAAGTTCTTTAATAGAAGTGGCTAATTCGCGTAATGATTCTTCATTAAAATTGCTTCTAGGCTGAAACGGATTTATTTCAATCGCACTTATTTCAAGCTCAATGATGTTTCCAACAACTTTATCAGCATTTTTATCTTCTACTGATTTAATGTCGTTTTCTGGATCTTTTAATAGTGCAGATAATCCTCTTCCTAAGGCTTGTTTTTTAATTACTTTTGTCATAAAAACTATTTACTGTTTTTCTTTATAATTTCTTGAGCTAAATGAATATAGTTTACAGCACCTTTACTTGTAGCATCATAATTAATGATACTTTCTCCAAAACTCGGAGCTTCACTTAATTTTACATTTCGCTGAATTACAGTGTCAAAAACCATGTCGTTGAAGTGTTTTTGAACCTCTTCTACAACTTGATTAGATAAACGCAATCTTGAATCGTACATTGTTAATAATAAACCTTCAATGTCTAAATCAGGATTGTGTATTTTTTGAATACTCTTAATAGTGTTCAATAATTTTCCTAATCCTTCAAGTGCAAAATATTCGCATTGAATAGGAATAACTACAGAATCTGCTGCTGTTAAAGCATTCAAGGTTAACAAACCTAAAGAAGGCGCACAGTCGATAATGATATAATCATATTCTTCTTTTGCTTCTTCCAATGCTTTTTTAAGCATGTATTCACGGTTTTCTTTGTCAACCAATTCAATTTCGATAGCAACAAGGTCAATGTGAGCAGGTATCACATCTACGTTTGGAGCTGTACATTTTAAAACGGCTTCTTTTGGTGTTACAGTATGCTCAAGTATTTGGTAAGTTCCAGTTTCAACTGTTTCTACGTCAATTCCAAGACCAGATGTAGCATTGGCCTGTGGATCTGCGTCGATCAACAATACTTTTTTCTCTAAAACACCTAATGAGGCAGCAAGATTTACTGATGTAGTAGTCTTTCCAACGCCTCCTTTTTGATTAGCAATAGCAATGATTTTGCCCATTTATTTTCTGAATTTTGAACCGTAAAAATACAATTATTTATGGTTTTTGAAAATCTATTTTGTTAACATTTGTGAAACTTCGCTTAATCGTGGTTTCATGGGTGCTTGGCGGAAAATAATTTTAGTTATGAATAAAATTATAATAAGATTTTGGAATAAATTAGTTGGTATTCTTGCTGCAAAAAGGCAAGAATCTAATTTTATTTAGAAAAAAAGTCTTATTTTAAGATTTCAATAGTAACATAAACTAAACCGCTTTTTTTATTTGAAGCAATCTCCATAAAAGCTCTTTTAGTAAGGTCAATTTCTCTTCCTTTTACAAAAGGTCCTCTGTCTATAACTTTTACAATTACAAATTTATTATTTGTTTCGTTTGTTACTTTTAAGATTGTGCCAAAAGGAAATTTTTTGTGTGCGGCGGTGAGTTCATTGTTGTTGAATCTTTTTCCGCTTGCTGTTTTTCTTCCATTAAATTTATCATGATAATAAGAAGCGTGTGCATTTTTCATGTATAAAATCCCTTCCTTAATTACGGTAGATGAATCGACAGGAGTAATGTTTTTTTGCTGTGCTTTAATAATGGTAGAAAAAAGTAAAGCAATAAATAGTACAATTTTTTTCATTTCATTTTTTCTTTCTATTGGTGCACAAAAAAAAGCCATTAGAGAGAAACAGATGAGTTCAAGAAGCTTTCTTTATGTTATAAAAAGGCAAAATATCCAGTTTTTGTAGTGTTTTTGATAAGAAAAGAATGAAAACAACGGTTAGAGATTATTGCTATTTTGGGATTTCTAAAAATTACAATTATTACAATCTATCAAACCACAAAAATGAACATTCTTATGAGTAAAAAAGCAATCTCATTAACTGCAGTATTTGCATTTTTTCTGTTTTTATGCAGTTTTGTTTCACCTATTTCGATTAACGAAAGAATAGAAGGAAATAAAAATATAGAACACAAAATTGTTTATAATAAAAAGAAACATACAATTACATTATCATGGACGTACTTTGGCTCTTCTGGAAATTATGTGATTACAAGAGGAGGAAGTCGTCTCGCATCAGATTTTATATCAGTTGGATCAACTTCTAAATTAACATTTACTGATACTAAGCCTAATGCGTCTAAATATGAGAATTATTATAAAGTGACTCGTAATGACGTTACAATTGTAATTTCTCTGGAAAATCAGATTTTTGGAGATAATATGTATTTCTACGATAGAAAACATGAAAAAGCTGAAACAGCACGAAATGAAATTAATTCGCAATTTAGTGCTATCGGTTTAGGAGGTGCAAATGGCGAATGGACAACAAAACGCCAAGCGTATTATTTTAAGCCGAACGTTAACGGTCAAACTTATGATATAGGCGGATCGGGTTCTGCTTCTTCTACAGCATCAAATGCTATAGAATTAGGATTTTATTCTCATATTGGAGGTTTAGGAAAAGTGCCTTCAGATGTTAAATTGGGCTCAATATTTACAAGGCCTCATCTTTCTGGAGGAGCAAATGCTACCTGTACGTTTTGGCGTTCGGTAGAAAATGTTGAAGTGATGCGTGATTTTTCTTGGACGGTTTCTCAATCAACTAGTGCAAGAAGACTTTTGATTGAAAGCACTTCAAAATATATTTCAGATATTGGAGACACCAATTTTTGGGGAAGTGGCGGTTTTATTGCTGATGCTCATTATACAACATCAAGACCAAATTGGGGTGGACAACAACAATGGTATACAAGAAATACTGTTTTTCCTTCGGGGTCTGGTGCAATGGGAGGTTCTTATAATATGGTTTGGCAGGGTTGCGTAAATCCTCCGCAAGCAGATGATAGTAATTCGCCAATTTCTACAACTCCTATTATTAGAGAAAAACCTTTTCTTTTTATTGATAATGATGGAGAATATAAAGTATTTGTTCCTGCATGGCAAAAAGATAGAGTTGGAGTTTCTTGGTCTGCAACAGATATGGGGAAAGGTAAAATTCAAGATTTGATTACAAGCTGGTATGTTGCTAAAGAAGGAGATACCGATGTAGAGATTAATGCAGCGTTGAAAGAAGGTAAAAATATATTTTTTACTCCAGGACATTATGCATTAAATGCTCCAATTCAAGTAAACAGAAAAGATGCGATTCTTCTTGGGGCTGGAATTGCATCTGTAACATTAGAGCCGACTGAAAAAAATACTTGGGGATGCATTTATGCTGATGATAAAGACGGAATTATCATTGCGGGGCTTTTAATGGATTCTTTGAATAGTACAACTTATCAGGTTAGAATTGGTAACGAAGGAGCAAATACAGATCATTCAGCAGATCCTATTTTGTTGAGTGATATTACTTGTAGGGTAGGTGGAGTACAATCAAAAAATATTCAGATTCAGGCTTCAATGCAAATAAACAGTAATAATGTTGTGGGAGATCATTTCTGGTTATGGCGTGCCGATCATGGTTCGCAAAAAGGGGGAGATGCACGTTGGACAAGAGATAGATGTAAAAACGGACTTATCGTTACAGGAAATGATGTCACGCTGTACGCTTTATTTGTAGAACATTATCAAGAGTATGAAGTGCTATGGCTTGGCGAGCGTGGAAGAACCTATTTCTTTCAGAACGAACCTCCGTATGATGCGCCGAATCAAGCGAGTTGGAGCAGTCAAGGAGGAAGAATTGATGGTTATGCCGCCTTTAAAGTTGCAAATACTGTTAAAGAACATCATACAATAGGAATGGGTTCGTATGCAGTTTTTACAGGAACGGATGGAAATGTGAATAAGAAAAATGGTTTTGAAATACCAAACAGTCCAAATGTAAAGCTGGAAAAAATGTGTATTACTCGTTTTGCTGGCCCTGGAAATATTCAAAATGTTATAAATGCTACAGGAGGAAGTACAACAACTGGTGTAAAACGTGTAGCGGCATATAATAATGGAGAAGGAGCACAGGCTTTTGATGAAGAATTTACGTTGCCAAATCGTGAATCTTATCCTTCTTATATAAATATGGAAAAATAATAAGAACGATTTTTTTTTGCCACGAATTCACGAATTTCCTTTTTCAAATCTTTGTGATTATTTTTTCGAATTAATTCGAATAATATTAGATGAAGTATTAAAAAAGAAAATTCGTGAATTCGTGGCGAATATTATTTATTTAGTTCCTACTATTTAGGAAATAGCGAACAAAGTCCCAAAGTTTTATGTTTTAAGTTTAAAGCAAAAAAAAAGTCTTTCCAAAATTGAAAAGACTTTTGTCGGGGTGGCAGGATTCGAACCTGCGGCCTCCTGCTCCCAAAGCAGGCGCGATAACCGGGCTACGCTACACCCCGAAGATGTAATTTTTGTTGTAGTGCCCGAAAGCGGATGCAAAGATATAAATAAATTTGATTTGTAAAAGAAAAAAATGAAAATAAATAAAACTTATTTGCACATAGCTATTTCAGATTTATTTTCGACGTTATTTTTTATAATAAAGTTTACATTTGCAACTCAAAAATACTATTACTATGTCAAATACAATCGAAAAAATTAAATGCCTTATTATAGGTTCTGGTCCTGCGGGTTATACTGCAGCTATTTATGCGGCTAGAGCTAACATGAATCCAGTGTTATATCAAGGAATGCAACCTGGTGGTCAATTGACTACTACAAATGAGGTTGAAAACTTTCCAGGTTATGTTGATGGAGTAACAGGACCTGAAATGATGATTCAGTTACAAGAACAGGCAAAACGTTTTGGTGCAGATATTCGTGATGGATGGGCAACAAAAGTTGACTTTTCTGGAAATATTCATAAAGTTTGGATTAATGATACAATCGAATTGCACTGCGAAACTGTAATTATTTCTACAGGTGCTTCGGCTAAATATTTAGGATTGCCATCAGAACAACACTATTTAAATATGGGTGGTGGAGTTTCTGCTTGTGCAGTTTGCGACGGATTCTTCTACAGAAACCAAGATGTTGTTATTGTTGGAGCAGGAGATTCTGCTTGTGAAGAAGCACATTACTTATCTAAGCTTTGTAAAAAAGTAACAATGTTGGTAAGAAGCGAAAAATTCAGAGCTTCAAAAATTATGGAAGAACGTGTTCGTAAAACTGAAAACATTGAGATTTTAATGAACCATGATACAGTTGAAGTTCTTGGAGATAATAATGTAGTTCATGCTATCAAAGCATTAAACAAAACTACTGGAGATGTTATTGAAATTCCTGCAACTGGTTTCTTCGTAGCAATCGGTCATAAACCAAATACAGATATTTTTAAAGATTATATCACATTAGATGAAACAGGTTACATCATAAATACTCCAGGAACATCTAGAACGAATGTTGATGGCGTTTTCGTAGCTGGTGATGCTGCTGATAATGTATACCGTCAAGCGATTACTGCTGCAGGTACAGGATGTATGGCTGCATTGGATGCTGAAAGATATTTAGCTTCTAAAGAATAATTTTGTTTCAGGTTTCAAGTTTCTTTTGTTTCAAGTTGTTGGAATCTGAAAGAATTGCATAAAAAAAGAAAACCCAGTTTCAATTGAAACTGGGTTTTCTTTTTTGTAAGTTCGATAGGTTAACCTGAAACTAGAAACCTGAAACCTGAAACAAATTATTTAATCTTCTTCAACAATTTAGCTTCTTCAGAAAAACGAGTAAGTTGTATCGCTGGATTTCCGTAAAGAGAAATTTCTGCTTTGTCACCAATTGCCAAAGAAAGTGATGTTTCGGCAAGAATACTTCCAACGGCAGAACTTTCAGCAGTTACATTTGCTTCTTTCAAAGTGAATTTTACTCCCGTGAAAACAGAATTATTGTCTAATCTTATAGTTGCTTTTTCAGCAATACCTTCGACAGCAGCAGTCGCTTTTTGATATAAATCACATTTGAATTTTATAGCAGAAACCAAAGTTTTTACCACAGCATTTTTACTCAACTGTAAGATTCCGTCTTCAGCTTTTAAGTTAAGTTCTGTTCTGGTTTTATCATCAGCAATTAGAGAGAATTTCTTGGCATTTACATTCAAATATAATTTAGAAAAATCAAGACAATTCATTGTAATGTCGTCTAATTGTAGTTCTTGAATAGCGTAGACAACAGCGTCATTTTTAGCGATGACTTTATTCAACGATTTTGTGTAAGTAACTTTTACAGATAGTTTTTTGAAAATAGTAGATTCTTTATTGGTATATAATCGAAGCGTTTTTTCTCTTAAATCCATACCTATAATATCATGCAAGTTATCGTCGGCTTCAATTTTAATTTCATTTTTTTCTCCCTGCTCCAAATAAACTTCCAGATTATCATCGACTTCAAGAGCGTCAAAACTTCCAACTTCTTTTAACGAGGTAGTTACAATTTTAGAACCTTTAATTTTTTCTCTTTTTTGTGCAAAAGTGAAAGTTGTAACAAATAATAATAAGAGCAGCGCTATACTTTTTTTCATTAATTCTAGATTTGATTTTGACAAATATAAAAAAATCATCCACTTTGGGTGAATGATTTCTTTTATATTTAACAGTTGTAAGTTTAGCTTTTGCTTACACTTCCTCCAGAAGTTTCAGATTTTTCAACTTTTTTAGGATTACCGCTGAAGTTTATATTTCCACCGCTAGAAGCTTCTGCTTTTAAACTTAGAATTGGATGTACAGAAACTGTTCCTCCGCTAGAAGCATCTGCATGAATATCATTTACCATTAATGCCTCAGCATCGATACTTCCACCGCTTGAAACTGAAGCGTTAAGATTTAATGCTTTACCTTCAATTCCTATAGAACCACCGCTTCCAGCATCTAATGAAATTCTGTCCGATTCAACATCCATATCCATCGATGCGGCGCTAGAAACTTCCAAAGTAAGATCTTCACCGTGAATAAGTCCACTAGTTTGAACAGTTGATGCACTAGAAGCTTCAATTCTATTAATTGCAGGTAATTTTACAGTAACCGTTTTTGATGTAATGTTACGGAAAGAACTGTATTTGCATTCAATAATAAGAGTTCCGTTCTCTACTCTAGTAACAATTTCTTTTTGAAGATTATCGTCGGCCTCAACTGTAATTTCTGTTGTATTAGATTGCTGAACAACCAAATCGATGGCATTGCTTACAGAGATATTTTTAAACTCTCCGTTAACGGTTCTTTTTTCTGTTGTAACATTTCCGCTTCCTTCAATTGCATTCATGTTAAAGTTACATGAGGCAAATAATAAAGCAGTAATAGTTATGATTATAAATTTCGTAATATGAATGATTATTTTTATCATGGTTTAGTTAATTTTGATTATCACTCCGTTTTTATCAGTGGTTAGTCTTCCTTTAGTTTTCTTTCCGTTTATAACTTCTTTTCCGTTAATTTTAACCGAAACTTCTTTTACAGTATCAGTTGTATCAATGTCAACATCCTTAACGGCATCATCAACTTCTTCGTTTAACTTGTCATAGTCAATTTCATCGCTGTCAGCGTCTTCATCTGCTGGGCAGTTTAGACATTTTACTTTAGAACCAATAACTTTATAGCTGTAATCTCCGTGGTAATTTAATTCGAAGAAATTATCATCTGAGTTATAGTAATCTCTAACAGAAGAATCTGGTTTTACTAACTGTCCTTCTGGAAGATAAAGATAGATGTCAACTTCTTGTCCTCTAAATTTATTTTTAACATCTGTCAGAAAATAGTTATCCAAAATTAAATGATTTCCGTTAACCTGAAACTTGTAATTGATTTTTTCTGCTCTTTTTTTAGCATTTGTAAATGAGTTCCCTCTTGCACTTTTTTCGATCTGCATAAATGGAGTCGACTCATCTGTGCGTAATACATGTATACGGACATCATTAGAATAAATCAATTCGTTGTTTGCAGAATCTTGCACAAATTCAAATTCTCTATAATGATTCAAGCTTTTTGTGTAATAGTCATTGTACTTGAATTTAATGTATAAAGTATCGGTTGGTTTAATTGCTAGAACTTTTTTCTCTACAACTTTATTATCGTATGAAATTTCAGTTGCCTGTTTGATTCCGATACTAGTAAGAATTGCAATAGAAATAATCCATAGAGCTAGAAGCGTATATTTTGTAATATTTCCAACTGATTTTAAGTTTGGAGATAACAATTTAAATCCTAAAAGTGTTAAGAAGAAAAACGGAATTCCAACTGCAAAGAACATTAGTAATCCAAATGACCAAAGCGGATATTCTGTAAAGTTTCCTGCTTCGATAAAATGCTGCCAAGGAAAATCGATAAAAATGTTAGTTCCTAAAGTAAAAACGCCAATCAATAACATGATCAAAGTTGAAAGTCCTGCTATAATTAGAATCACACCTAAAAACTTAGCAAAAATTTTAAAAACCGTCATGACAAAGTCTCCAAATGAACTACTTATTCTCTCAGCTCCCGACTTTACCTGGTTTCCCATTTTGTCATAATCTGCATTTTTGAATTTCTCAGAAAGCGTATCAATTTCTTCTCGAACTTTTTTTTCGATGTTTGAAATCGTTACAGGCTCACCAGTCATTTCTAATTTTTCTGAAGTTGTAACAGCTTCTGGAGTTACAATCCAAAGAACAAAATAAGCTAAGATTCCGGTTCCAAAACCTGCAAAAACAAAGATTAAGAATATGATTTTAATCCAAACAGCATCAATTCCAAAATAATGTCCTAAACCTGTTGCTACACCGCCAATCATACCTTTTTCTTTATCGCGATATAATTTTTTGTGCTTTCTTGGTCCGTAATTATTGAAAGATTGATTTGCATTTTCTTCGTCTTCAATTCGATAATCTTCTGGCTGACCCATTACTGCAATCACTTCGTCAACATCTTTCAGTCCAACAACATGTTTTTCGCTTTTTTGTTTTTCTGTCAACAATTCAGAAACACGCATTTCGATATCTTTAATAATTTCATCTTGACCAGAAGAGTTGTTAAGTGATCGTTTTATAGCGTCAAAGTAGCGTGTCAATTTTAAGTATGCATCTTCATCGATGTGAAAAAACATCCCGCCTAAGTTAATATTTACTGTTTTGTTCATGACTTATTGATTTTGATTGGTGATTAGATTTACGGCATCAGATAATTCTGTCCAAGTACCGCTGAGTTCGTTTAAAAAAGTTTGTCCGATTTCGGTTAATCCATAATATTTTCGTGGCGGCCCTGAGGTCGATTCTTCCCAGCGATAATTTAGTAAACCGTCATTTTTTAATCTAGTTAACAACGGGTAAACGGTTCCTTCTACAACTAGTAATTTTGCGTTTTTTAAAGTGTCTAATATTTCAGATGTATATGCGTCTTTTTCTTTTAGAACTGATAAGATGCAAAACTCAAGAACACCTTTGCGCATCTGTGCTTTTGTGTTTTCAATGTTCATAATTTCATTTTGTTTTTTTTTGATTGAACAATTCGTTTTTTGATTGATGATGATTGATTGATGATTGATTTGTCTATAACCTTTAACCTTTTTAGTCAGACTCGAAGTCTTACTTTACAAAAGGAATCGTAAGCGGATATTTGTATAATTCTCCGTTTGAAGCTTTTATTGAAGCATAAATCACTAAAAAGAATTCAACAAATTTTAAAACTGCAAAAAGGACCACAGCTGTAATTCCGACACTTAAAATTCCAATGTTTGCTTGAATGTTGAAATTTCTGATTACAAAATCGTCATCATTAAAAACAGCTTCTATTGGAAGATTCTGCAAGAAAACCGTAATAAAAATTGGAATAGCAATAAGCGCTAAAATCAAAGAGTAAAGCAAAATGCTTAACTGAAAGTTCAAAGCCTGTTTTCCGTGATGATCTGCAAATTCAGACTTGTCTTTATAATTCGTCCAAATGATTAGCGGAAAAATATAGTTCCCAAACGGAATTATATATTGGCTTAAAGTACTCAAATGAGTAAATGCTGCTGTATTCTTTTCTGATGTTTTTTCCATGATTAGTGGTGTTGTTGTTTCCATGATTAAAAGTATATAGTAATTTCTTATGCAAATATATGTCTAAAAAACAGTATCTTGTTTTGCATAGTACCAAATATTAACAAAATTTTAACAAGTTTGAAACTATGAAATAACGTTTAATCTCTTGAAAATCATTCGTAATGCCTGTGTTTGTTGACTTCTTTTTGATATATGAATAATTTATTGTGCGCGCATAGTTTTTTTGTATTTTTACATAAAAAAATAAATCATATGGCACTTTCGGTATCAAAACTTAATAAATTCGTTCTATTCAAATTGCCTTCTGCATACTTTTGCGGCGTACGTGTAAAAGATATAAACGATAGCAGTTGTACGGTAACAGTAAAACACAGATGGATCAATCAGAATCCGTTTAATTCTATGTATTTTGCAGTTCAAGCTATGGCGGCAGAGTTAACAACTGGAGCTTTGGTCATTTCCCAGATTCAACAAAGCGGTAGAAAAATCTCTATGTTAGTGGCCAACAACAAAGGAAACTTCACAAAGAAGGCAACAGGAAGAATTACATTTGTCTGCAACGATGGAAATTTAATTGCCGATGCAATCAAAAAAACAATCGAAACTGGAGAAGGGCAGACGTTCTGGATGAAATCTATTGGAACAAATGAAGAAGGTGTTCAGGTTTCTGAAATGGATTTTGAATGGAGTGTTCGTTTGAAATAAAATATAAGTTTTAAATATAATCTAGGCCTGTTGAAAAACGGGCCTTTTTTATTGCTGTAAAAAAAAATACGCTTTCATTCGTTTGAATTTCAGTGTTTTTGTTTTTAATATTTGATTTTTGTTAAATTTTCTTTTGTAAATTTATTTGAAAATTATTCGGTTAGATCTGTAATAATTTATTGTTTTCATTCCGTCTTCATATTGGGATACTACTTTTATATTCCAAATAGAGCTTTATATTTGTAAGAAAAATACAGTGTTATTTTTGTGAGCACAAAATAATTAATTCATTCAAAAAAAGATTTTATGGAGGAAAAAAAACAAATATTTCAAACAGAGACTAAAAAACGTTGGAAAACATTTCAATGGTCCAGCCGACTTATTTTGTTTCTTCTTATTTTAATGGTTCCGATTTTTTTCATCACTTTAAAAAGAGGACTAAAACCAGTATTACCACTTTTGGCAAATAAATCGACCTCAGGAAAAACACTAGAAAATCCTATTGTACCAAAAGAATTAAGCGTAAAAGAATTAAAAAAGTTTAAAGGATTTGATTATTTTTTACGATCAAAATCAAAAGTTGAAAAGCTCGCAAATCAGCCTCGAGTAGCTAAAACGGCTACTGAAGTTCGAGCTGCTTTTTTAGTAGATTGGGATCCGCAAAGTTTGTTTTCACTTCAAAAAAATGTAGATAAACTCAATATGGTAGTTCCAGAATGGTTTTTTATTGATCCAAAAACCGATTTGCTGAAAACCGAAATTGATACCGCAGCACTTAAAGTGATGAAAAAAGCGAAGGTTAAAATTCTTCCGTTAATTAATAATATCAATGAATCATTGGGAGAAGGCGATTTTGATGGCGATTTAATTCATAGAATTCTTCATGATAAATCAAAAAAAGAAAGACTTATAAATGACATTGTAAAAGTTTTAAATAAGTACAAACTGCAAGGAATTAATATCGATTTTGAGGAGTTTAAAGAGAATAGCGACGAACCTATAATCGCTTTTCAGAAAGAATTATATGAAAAATTGCATCCGCTTGGTTATTTAGTTACGCAAGATATAATGGCGGGCGATGAAGATTTTAATGTCAAAGAATTGTCAAAATACAATGATTATATGTTTTTGATGGCTTATGATGAGCATTATGCGAGCAGTATTCCGGGCGAAGTAAGCAGTCAGAAATGGATTGAAAGAATTGTCGATAAAACCGCAAAGGAAATTCCATCAGATAAAATTATTCTTTGTTTTGCGGGTTATGGTTACGATTGGCAAGAAAAGGAAGAAGGCGAAACGATAACTTACGATCAAGCAATTGCAATTGCAAAACAGCACAATGCCACAATAAAATTTGATAATAATACTTACAATAACTCTTTTAAGTATACAGATAGTAATGGCAAAAAACATGAAGTTGATTTTGAAGATGCAGCAACAAATTTTAATACCATCAGATTTAGTGATGAATACGGTTTGGCTGGAACAGCTTTGTGGCGCTTAGGAAGCGAAGATCAGCGTTTATGGAGTTATTATCAACGTAGTTTAACAAATGAAAGCATCGCTAAAAAACCGTTTGATTTTAGTGTAATGAAACGTGTAAATACGCGAATAGAAAGTCCTGCATATATTGGCGATGGAGAAATATTGAATGTAATTGCCGATCCTGCACCTGGAAGAATTACTTTGGAAATTGATAAAGATGACAATATTATTACAGAACAGAGATATGTCGAATTGCCAACTAAATATGTAATAAGCAAGTTTGGAAATGTTCATAAACAAGTAATTCTCACTTTTGACGATGGTCCAGATCCTACTTATACACCACAAATATTAGATATTTTAAAAAGAGAAAAAGTACCAGCTGTATTTTTTGTGATTGGTATTCAGGCCGAAGACAACATTCCTTTATTGCAAAGAATTTACAGCGAAGGTCACGAAATAGGCAATCATACTTTTACGCATCCAAATATTGCTTTGGTAAGTCCAGAAAGAGCTTCGGCCGAAATGGAAACGACAAGATTATTGATTGAAGCTGTGACTAGACGAAGCACAGTACTTTTTAGAGCACCTTACAATGCAGATGCCGAACCTACAACCGAGGCAGAATTAAAACCAATTGCATTAAGTAAAGCTCAAAATTATTACTCTGTTGGAGAAAGTATCGATCCTAACGATTGGGAAAAAGGCGTTAGTGCCGATTCGGTTTACGTTAGAACGATAAAACAATACGAGGCAAATCCTGATAAAGGAATTATTCTGCTTCATGACGCGGGTGGAAACAGACAAGCAACTGTTGAAGCTTTGCCTCGAATTATTAAATATTTTAAAGACAGAAATATTCAGTTTACGACGGTTTCGCATTTGTTGGGTAAAACCAAAGATCAAATTATGCCGAAAGCAAAAGGACAATTTATAAGTTTAGATAATTTTATTTTTGACTTCGGATACTGGTTTGGACATTTTATTACGGCTACATTTTGGGTTGCCATTTTTCTTGGTTTCCTTAGAATTGCATTAATGGCAATTATGGCTTTTATGAAAAAATGGCGTGATCATAAATATCCTCCAGTTTACAATATAAGTGAAGGAAATCCAAAAGTCAGTATTATTGTTCCTGCTTATAATGAAGAAATTAATGCTGTAAAAACTATTGAAAACCTTTTATGCCAAGATTATCCAGATTTTGATATTGTTTTTGTGGATGATGGTTCAAAAGACAAAACTTTTGCCATGATAAATAATGCTTTTAAAGATAATCCAAAAGTAAAAGTGCACACCAAACCCAATGGTGGGAAAGCATCGGCATTGAATTACGGAATCAAACTTACCGAAAACGAATATGTAGTTTGTATTGATGCTGATACGCAATTGAAAAAAGATGCTATCTCGCATTTAATGAAAGGTTTCACGATGCAATTGAAAGACAATGCAGAAATTGGAGCCATTGCAGGAAATGTAAAAGTCGGAAACGAAAACACAATGCTTACCAGATGGCAAAGTATAGAATACACCACTGCCCAAAATTTTGACCGAAGAGCTTTTGATTTGATTAACGGAATCACAGTTGTTCCTGGCGCAATTGGTGCTTTTAGAAAAGTTGCCATAGAAAAAGCAGGAGGCTTTACAACCGATACACTTGCTGAAGATTGCGATTTGACAATTCGTATTTTAAGAAATGACTATCATATTATAAATTGTATTGAAGCGATTGCAGTAACAGAAGCGCCTGAAAGTTTAAAGGAATTTATGAAACAGCGTTTCCGTTGGAGCTACGGAATTATGCAGGCTTTTTGGAAAAACAGAGATGCCTGTTTTAATCCGAGATATAAAGGATTAGGAATGGTCGCTTTGCCAAATGTGCTGATTTTTCAGATCGTATTGCCCATTTTTGCACCATTGGCAGATTTAGTTCTTATTGTAAGTTTGATTTGGAATCATAACGATTCTGACAGTCTTCATAAAATCCTGATTTATTACATTGCTTTTATGCTGGTCGATATGTTGGTAAGCGTTGTGGCTTTTGTCTTTGAAAAAGAAAAACTCACCAAATTAATCTGGCTGATTCCGCAAAGATTTGTGTACAGACAATTAATGTATGTGATTTTATTTAAAGCTTTACGAAAAGCCTTAAAAGGAGAAAGCCAAAGTTGGGGAGTACTCACACGAACAGGAAATGTCGCAACGGTGAAATAGTTTTTTACCACAGATTAGAAGATTAAAAAGATTTCTTAGTGAAGAACTTTGTCAAAGTTTTAAACTTTGACAAAGTTGGATACGATTTTTTTGCAATGAATTCCACGAATTGCCACAAATTCTGTATGAAAAATAATTAGTGAAAATTAGTGAAAATTGTGGCAAAAAATAAAAACAAAAGAGGCCTCAAAATATTTTTTGAGGCCTCTTTTTCTGAAATCGAATTTCATTTATTTTTTAACACAACAAGATTTTTTATCTTTTTTGTCTGTTGTTTTTTTGCAACAAGATTCTTTTTTGGCTTTGTCTTTTGTAGCTGGTTTTGTATCCTGAGCCATTACGCTAATGGAAAAAAAAGCAACTGTTACTACGGTGATTACTTTTGTCATTTTGTTTAAATGTTTTTTGTGTTAGATATTATAATTGGTAATCCAAATATATATTGATTTCTTATTTGTGAGAATAGTTTTATTGTTAATGTTTTTATAAAAGTGCTTTTGGTATTAAAAACCATAAGTGACTTTGCGCTCTTTGTATTGCCCTTTTTCTATAACCCAAACCAATTCATAACCTCCTGCACCATCACTGTTGCTTGAGGAAATATATAATGTGTTGGAGCTCTTGTCATAATTTACTTTTGTATTAAAAAGGCTTGGCTCATACAAATCCTCGAAAGCATTTTTAGGAAGTTCAATAGTTTGAGATCCTATGGTTATCGTTATGGATTTAAAAGTCGTTTTAGGAATTCTTCCATCAGTTCCCCAAAAATGTTTTCCGTTTATCTTTTCTAGAAAAGATTTGTCTTTTGAAAATGTAAGTTTTGCAGTATTTGATTCGAAATTCTTGCTTTCGATACTAATCGTAAGATCGTCTTTTTTGAAAACAACATTCGTTTTAGTTTCTTTTATTAATGGAACATTTGCAAATTCAGATAAATATTTGACCCTATCTTTGTATAAATAACCACCTAGATCTTTGTTATTTTTGGAATAATCGATATTGATCCAATTCTTTTCGGGTTCAAAACAATAAACTAAGAAACCATTTTTTAATTGGTCTGAAATATTATTTCCTTTGGATGCTTCAGATCTCACGTTTACATATCCATCGTTATCTTTTATTACTGCAAATTGTGCGAATAGACTACTGCTAAATAGTATTACTGAAAAGAAATAGATTTTTTTCATTTTACTTATAATTTCTCTTTACTAAAAACTGAATTAATATTATGACTAACAAAATAATTAAAAGGAGTAATTCCATAAAAATTAATCCAACTAATGGCATACCACATCTCAACGGTTCATTAGCGGTTAGTCTATTTTCAATGATGTTAAATACTAAACAGGAAAAGATGACTTGTAAGAGAAAATTAATAAAACTTACTTTCGTAAAATTTAGTTTAATGCTTTCGGCTAGATGCTTTCTTCCAAATATAAGTTGAAAAACTGAAGGAATAAAGAGTAATAAAACTGGATTCATTTTTTAAGCAATGTTTTTTTTTGTGCTGAATTTCTTATTTTTTCACCACTTCAAAATTAATGCCAGTTCTATCTTTTAATAATTCAAATTAACGCCAAATCCAATTCCCATATCGCTGTCATAATGTGTCGTGATTCCAAAGTTTCTAGCAACGATATATTTTAAACCAGCCATATATTCTTTATCGGTATTCCACATCAAATCCATTCGTAGACGTTTGGAAAGCGGAATATCTTTTCGTTCAAATTGAATACGAACATTTCCGTCAGTGTAAACCTCAAGTTGAGCTTTTACAAGCATTGGTAACGTATATTCCAAACCGGCGCTAAAAACCGAACGATTGTCTTTGGTGTTTTTCTGTCCGAAAAGATTTTGTTCTTGTTCATCTATTCCCATTCGTCGATATCTCCAATCAAACCCAATAAAAGGCATTAGCCATTGATTTTTTCCGATATATCTTCCAATATGCGTTTCCGTTTCATAACCATGTTCGTCATTATAACCCAATCTCCATTCTGTTCCGATGCTCCATCTAGTGTTGCTAAACATTGCTTCACCATCATTTCCGTTAGTTGCAAAATCATTTTGAGCTGAGAAGTGAAACATTCGATCATCCATTTTTAGCATTTTAAAAGCCATTTCAGGATGATGAATCAACGGATTTGGAGCTGAATTTTCATAAGAGAAAATACGTCCCATTCCTGCCATCATGTGATACAAAATATGACAGTGAAAAAACCAGTCGCCATCTGCATTTGCCTGAAATTCGATCGTATCGGTTTCCATTGGCATAATGTCAATTACATTTTTCAGCGGAGAATAATCGCCATGTTCGTTTAGAATTCTAAAATCATGACCGTGTAAATGCATTGGGTGACGCATCATTGAACCGTTATACAATACAATTCGAACGTTTTCTCCTTTTTTAATTAAAATTTTATCCGTTTCAGAAACCACTTTATTGTCTAAACTCCAAACATAACGGTTCATATTTCCAGAAAGTGTAAAACGTAATTCTTTTACAGGCGCATCTTTTGGAAGATTTGTTTTAAATGGAGATTTCAGCATTCCGTAATTTAAAGTCACAATTTCAGAAGTTTCTGTGCTGTCATTTTCCATTTTCATGTCTCCCATATTATGATTGGAATGATCCATTGCAGGTTTTACATTTTCATCTTCGCCCGAAATTTCAGGATACATAACGGCATTCATGTCCATTTTATTCAATGACATTTTCATGCCCATATCATTCATTTCGCCGTTCATTTTCATCATGTCGTTCATCATTTTCATACCTTCAAAATATTTTAATTTCGAAAGATGATGAACGGGTTGTTTTTCCCCATTTCCTAAAAATAAAGAAGCAGATCCAGTTCTGTCTTCGGCTGTAGCCAAAAAAGCAAAAGATTTGTTGTCTTCCGGAATCGTAACCACGACATCGTAAGTTTCAGAAACGGCAATAATCAAACGATCGACTTCTACAGGTTCAACATCATTTCCGTCGCTTGCAACAACCGTGATTTTTCCTCCTCCATACGTCAGCCAGAAATAACTTGAAGCGCCTCCATTTGCAATTCTTAAACGAACTTTTGAACCAGGTTTAAAATCAGAAAGCTGTTGTTCATTTTTTCCATTAAGCAAAAACTTTTCATAATAAACGTCACTAACATCCATCGCATTCATTCGTTTCCATTCGTTGGTCACTTTGGTCGAAAAATGTCCTTGTTTTAAAGCTTCAGCATAACTTTGTGTAGTTCCTTTTTTAATAGCAAACCAATCGTTGGCATTGTGTAGCATTCGCTGAATATTCTCTGGTTTCAAATCTGACCATTCGCTGAGAATAACTGGAATTGTCGGCAAATCATCAATTCCTTTTCTGATAGTCGGATCATCTTTTTTCTTATTGATGATAAAAAGTCCATATAAACCAATTTGTTCCTGCAAACCCGAATGGCTGTGATACCAATACGTTCCATTCTGAATAATTGGAAAAGTATATTTATGAGTTGTTCCCGGTTCAATCGGCATTTGAGTCAAATACGGAACTCCGTCTTCTTTATTTGGAAGAAACAATCCGTGCCAGTGCATCGAAGTGGTTTCTTTTTTTAATTCGTTATGTACATAAATTTCAGCAATGTCGCCTTCGGTAAAAGTTAAAGTCGGCATCGGAATTTGTCCGTTTACAGCAATCGCACGTTTTTCTTTACCCGAAAAATTGACAATTGTATCGCGAACATGTAAATCGTAACGCACCACTTTTTGGGCCTTTAGCTGAAAAGCGATTAAAAATAAAAGAAGAATATATTTGATTTTCATGATCGATTATAATTTTAAAAAATTAGTCTCAATTTAATTTTAAACAAATAGAAACATAGATTTTCTTGTCTAAAAAATAGAATAAAAGAAACTAGTTTCCACACATAGCGCTATGTGTATTAATGCAAGTGAAACGCCTTTACACGCAATGCAAAACTATGTTTCTATGTGTTTAAATAATTTCGCCCCAACCTACAATTTTAGATTTCTCAATCGTAAAGCATTTACGATTACCGAAACAGAACTTAAACTCATAGCAACCGCCGCTAACATTGGCGAAAGCAAGATTCCTAAAAATGGAAATAAAATTCCTGCTGCAATTGGCACGCCCAACGTATTATAAATAAAAGCAAAGAATAAGTTTTGTTTGATGTTTGACATTACAGCGTGACTCAAGTTTTTAGCTTTTACAATTCCGTTTAAATCGTCTTTTACCAATGTAATTTTAGCACTTTCTATCGCAACATCAGTTCCAGTTCCCATTGCAATTCCGATATTCGATTGAGCCAAAGCAGGTGCATCGTTGATTCCGTCTCCAGCCATTGCTACCACTTTTCCTTGCGCTTGAAGACGTTCGATTTCTTTCAATTTATCTTCTGGAAGACAATCAGCTTTAAAAGAACTCAAATGCAATTGCTCGGCAACAGCTTTTGCAGTGTTGTGATTATCTCCAGTTAACATAATGACTTCAACACCTTGATCGATTAGTTCTTTAATCGCTTTTGCGCTGTTTTCTTTGATGGCATCGGTAATGGCAACAAAACCTAAAACTTCTTTTTCAATAGAAATATAAGAGATAGTTTTTCCAAGATTTTGCTCGGCAGTTACTTTATTTTCTAAATCTGAACTAATCGAAACTCTGATTTCATCCATTAATTTTTTATTTCCTAAAGCGACTTTTTTGCCTTCGATAGTTCCAAAAACTCCTTTCCCTGCAATAGTTTCAAAACCTTCAACATCTTTTAGTTCGCTGTCTTTTGCTTTCGCGAAATTGACTACAGCTTGCGCTAAAGGATGTTCGCTATGCTGATTTAAAGAAGCAATGTTCTGAAGCAGAAAATCTTCATCATTATTTATGGCATATATTTTTTCTACAGAAGGTTTTCCTTCTGTGATTGTTCCTGTTTTATCGGTAATTAAAACATCAATTTTATTCATGTTTTCTAAGGCTTCGGCATTTTTGATTAAAATTCCGTTTTGAGCGCCTTTTCCAACACCCACCATTACTGACATTGGAGTTGCCAGTCCAAGTGCGCAAGGACAAGCAATAATTAGAACCGCAATTGCATTAATTAATCCGTAAACGTAAGCTGGTTCTGGACCGAATTTCGCCCAAGCAAAAAAGGTTAAAACCGAAATAATCACAACGGTCGGAACGAAATATTTAGAAACACGATCGGCTAATTTCTGAATTGGGGCGCGGGATCTGCTGGCATTATTTACCATTTCAATAATTTGTGAAAGCATGGTTTCTGAACCTACTTTTTCGGCAATCATTACAAATGATTTTGTTCCGTTTATTGTTCCAGAAATCACTGAATCTCCCACTTTTTTATCTACAGGAATTGGTTCTCCCGTAATCATAGATTCGTCAATACTACTTTCTCCAAAGTAGATTTTTCCATCAACAGGAATTTTCTCTCCAGGTTTTACACGTAATAAATCGTCTTTTTTGATATTGTGAATGGATATTACTTTGTCAATTCCTTTTTCTACTAAAGTGGCTTCAGTTGGCGCTAATTTCAATAATTCTTTTATTGCGCCATTGGTTTGTCCGTGTGCTTTGGCTTCCAATAATTGTCCTAATAAAACCAAAGTGATAATTACGGTTGCTGCTTCAAAATACAAATGGATTGTTCCGTGATGCGATTTGAATTCAGCTGGGAAAATATCAGAAAAAAACATTCCGACAATGCTAAATAGAAAAGCAACGCTGGTTCCAATTCCGATTAGTGTGAACATATTCAAATTCCAAGTCACAATTGATTTGTATGCGCGAACGAAAAACATCCAACCTGCATAAAATAAGACAGGAATTGAAAATAGAAACTGAACCCAATTCCATTTTTCGATAGACATTATATTATATAAAGGATTATTCGGAATCATTTCTGACATTGAAATAATGAAAATAGGAAGCGTAAACAAAATCGCGATTTTCATTTTTTTCAATAAATCAATATAAGTTTTGTTTTCTTCGCTTTCAGAAGCTTGCATCGGAACTAAATCCATTCCGCAAATCGGGCAATCGCCTGGTTCGTTTGAAACGATTTCTGGATGCATCGGACAAGTGAATTGTGTTGCTGTTATGGCAACTTGTGGTACTAAGTCCATTCCGCAAACTGGGCAGTCTCCGGGTTTGTTGTATGTTTTGTCGCCTTCGCAATGCATTGGACAATAATAGACGCCATTTGCACTGTGCTGTATTTTTTTAGTTTCTGTTTTGTGATGATTATGGTCATGATTCTCTTTTTTATGACCAGAACAGCAAGATTTTGGTGCTTCGCCATGATTTTTAGGAGAATCCATTTCAATAGTATAATTTCCCGCGGCAGATAAAACTTCTTGGAATTTTTCTGTTGGAACATGTTTCTCCATTGTAATCGTAGCCGTTGGCGGATTCAAAGTTACTTCTGCCTGAACGCCTTCCACTTCGTTTAAAGTTTTTTCGACTTTAGTTCGGCATCCGTTGCACGACATTCCTGAAATTATATATTGATGAGTCATTTGTATTGGTTTTTAAGTATTACAATGCAAATTTCCGAAGTATGGCCGAGTTCGGTTTGTATAATTTTGTGAATGATTTGTAAGATTTACTAAGATAAGGTTTTTTTACCGCAAAGTGTGCTAAGAGTTGCGCAGAGAGCGTAAAGAGTTACGCAAAGGACGCTAAGTTTTTTTCTGTTTTTGAGATTAAAAAGTTCGCAAAGCTTTGTGTTGAAATAGGTTTGCGAATTCTATATAAAACATAGCCCAAGGTTTCAACCTTGGGTACACAAAGATTGGAACACGATGCGTTTCCCAAGGTTGAAACCTTGGGCTATGTTCTGACTAAATTGTGAAATCGTTATGTAAAAAGTTAGCCACAGATTAAAAAGATTATCACAGATTTTTAAAATCCTTTTAATCCTTATAATCTGTGGCTAAATAAAATCTTTGCGAACTTTACATAACTCTTAGCGTGCTTTGCGGTTAAATCAAAAACTATATATTCTCAATCTGAATACGCTTTTTATCTTTTGATTGTTTGAAAGAAGTAGGAGTGAAGCCTGTGATTTTCTTGAATTGATTGCTCAAATGCGCCACATTGCTGTAATTCAGAATATCCGCAATTTCGCTTAATGAAAGCTCGTTATAAATCAGTAATTCCTTTACTTTTTCAATTTTCTGACTGATGAAATACTTTTCGATTGTGGTGTTTTCAATTTCCGAAAACAAATTGCTCAGCGAATTATAATCTTGATTCAGATTTTCAGCCAAATAATCAGACAAGTTGATTTTGAGATCATTGTTTTTATGATGTACCAAATCGACAATTAGATTTTTTATTCTTTCAACCGTTTTTGTTTTCTTATCATCAATTAAATCAAAACCTAAAGTTTGTAGGTTTTTCAACAAAACTTCTTTTTGCTCGTCGCTGATTTCTTGTTCCAATTCAACTTCACCCAATTCTACAGAAATAGTAGGAAGTCCGAGTTTTTCCAACTCAGACTCCACAACCATTTTGCATCTCGCACACACCATATTTTTGATGTAGAGCTTCATATTTATTTGATCGTTTCTACCACGTTTCCGCAAGTTAGCATTGAAGAACCATAATATGGATTCTTAACCGCTTTTTCTTTGCTTAACCAATCAGCGTCTGCCATTGGGCAATATTGTTTGTAAACTGGTTGCTCTGGATTAGAAACTTTTATTAAATCGTAAGTGCTTTTCGATAAAGATTTGAAAGTCTCACGTTGTTTTTTAAGATCTGTTGTAGACGAAATACTTTTAGCATCGGCAGTTAATTTTTTAACCACTTTCATCCAAACTGTATGTTCGTTGCTTTTTAGTTTGTCCATTTTTACTGCAGAAATTGCTGTCAATAAAGTTGCAGCTTTCGCCGAAGTCAATTTGCTGTCACTTTTAATAAGCGCATCTTTTACATTAAAATAAGCATCGTAAACAGATTGAAGCTGACTAGCATCAACAATTTCTGTATCTCCTGATACTGATTTTACTGTGTTTGCCTGAATATTGTTTGCACTAAATAAAACTGTTAGTACGGTTGCTAAAGCTATGATTGATTTTTTCATTGTATATAATATTTGAGTAAAGGATTTATTTCTTTTAAAATTAATTAAAAAAGTTGATTCCGAAAAGACCCAATATGGGCTGTCATAAATGCGATAATTATATTTTCGGCTTTAGCCAAATAGAAGTAAATCCTGAAGAAATAGTAGAATTACTGTAAGATGAAATCGTGTTTTTTAAAGAGAAATTGAAAACATCATTCTGCAAATCAAATTCGTTTGAATTTAAAATAACGAATTGCAATGCAGAAGTTGTACATCCCGAATGACGGCATTTTCCATCGCAATTGTGTTTTTCTTGTTTAGAAGTTTTCTTTTCACAGCATTTTTTAGAGCAGCTGTTTTCTTGTTTTGAAGTCATTTCTTTATGATGTCCCATATTACACGCGTATGTATAACTCGGATTCAAAAAGAAACTAAGTGTTATAAAAAGCAGTATTATATGGATTTTCTTTTTCAAAGAAATTGTTTTTGAAGTACAAATTTAGTTAAAAATGTTCGAGGAAAGTACTTTTTAAGATTTCGCTAACTACAGTTTCTTAAAATCGGTTGGTTTCATGTTTTTTCGTTTTTTGAAATAATTCGTCAAATGACTTTCATCTGTAAAACCAAATTCATATGCAATCTGCTTAATCGGCAACTGATTGTTGTGAAATCTCTTTTCGATTAATGTTGTTCTCAAATTATGAATGTATTCGCGATAACTGATGCTGAAGGTTCTTTTGAAATAGGCGCTAAAATACGTTTGAGCAATATTAAAATGTTCTGCAATCACTTTTACCTGAACCAATTTCGGCTGATAAATATTCTGATGAATGTAATTCGCAATTTGTTCATTATCCAAATGATTTGATTTCATCTGCAGATTCATACCGCGAATAGTTTCTTTAATTAAACCAAAAATCGAAAGAATCTGATAAAAAACAATAGGCGAAGAAGTAACATCAATATATTTATCGTAAGTAACAATGTTTTCGACTGTATTTTTTAGAATCGTTTTGCAAGGTTCGTCAAACTTCAAAACGGTTTCTTTTAAGATTTTATCTCGCATGAAACTTTCTGGAGTATTTACTAAAAATTCATCACAAGTCAGATTCTGTTTAGAGTTGAAATAATTGTCGGTGAATTTGATGAAAATGAATCGCGTACTTTTCTTTATATCAAAATAATGTTCATCGTCTGGCGAAATAACAAAAAGATCTCCAGCTTTATACGGAAGCAGATTATTATTTAAATGATGAATTCCGCTTCCTTTTTTAATGTAGATGATTTCGTAATACGTATGAGTATGCGGAGGAAGATGAAATTTCTCTTCTTCAAATTCGTCAAGAACAAGCGTTTTAAATTGATTTAATTTCGGCATACCTTAAATGTACAATTTTATGTCGCAAATTTACAACTTTTTTAAGGGTTAACGGTGTTAATTTTGCCTCGTAGAAATCTATTCCTTTCTACAGTTAATCAAAATGAAAAAAAGTCTTATTGCACTCTCTCTAGGAGGGTTAACTATTGGTATTACAGAATTTGTAATGATGGGTTTACTCCCAGATATTGCTTCAGATATGAAAGTTTCGATTCCGGTTGCAGGATATTTAATTTCATCTTATGCACTTGGAGTTGTTATTGGAGCGCCTTTATTAGTAATCGCAGGAAGAAATTATGCGCCTAAAAAAATGCTTTTAATTTTAGCTGTAATGTTGGCTGTTTTTAACGCATTGTCAATTATTGCTCCCGATTATAATGTTTTATTTGCTTCTCGTTTTCTTTCAGGATTACCGCACGGAGCATTCTTTGGAGTGGGAGCGGTAGTCGCAAGCCGTTTGGCAGATAAAGGAAAAGAAGCGCAGGCAATTTCTATAATGTTTGCGGGTTTAACGATTGCTAACTTAATAGGTGTGCCAATTGGAACTTATATAGGTCACCATTTTATTTGGCGCTATACCTTTGTATTAATTGCGATTGTTGGTCTTTTGACCTTTTTAGCCATTTATTTTTGGATGCCAAATCTTGAAAAAGGCGAAAGTGTGAATATGAAAACACAACTTCAATTCTTTAAGAAAACTGAAGCCTGGTTAATTATCGGAATCACAGCAATTGGTTTTGGAGGCCTTTTTGCTTGGATCAGTTATATTGCTCCTTTATTAATTAATGTATCTAAATTTTCACCAGAAGATGTTTCTTCAATTTTAATCTTAGCAGGATTAGGAATGGTTGTTGGGAATTTTGTGGGAGGAAAATTGGCTGATAAATATTCGCCTGCACCAACCGTATTGGCATTACTATCTGTAATGGTACTTGATTTGTTGATGGTTTACTTTTTCTCTTTCAACCAATATGTTTCATTGTTTTTGACATTCTTAACAGGAGCAATTTCTTTCTCTGTTATCGCACCAATTCAAATGCTTATGATTAAAACAGCTAAAGATGCAGAGATGATTGCATCGGCAGCACTTCAAGGAAGCTTTAATATAGGAAACGCTTTAGGAGCTTTCTTAGGAGGATTGCCTTTAGCGGCAGGTTATAATTTTGCTTCGCCAAATCTTATTGGTATTGCAATGGCCGTGACTGGTATGATCATTACATTCATATTGATGAGGTTACATCAAAAACAAATGCAAGTGCAGCCTGCATAACTTTTAAAATATCTATTTTCTAAGCCCTTAACGTTTGTTTAAGGGCTTTTTTATGTCTTCAATAAATCAATTCGCTCCAGGACTCTCTTTTCATTCATTATCGATTTTACTTCCAGAGTCAGAAAATACCCTTTAAAATAAGCTTCCTTTTTTCTCTTTGTTGAAAATTTTTTAGGATCTTTTTAACTTTTTAAGTGTAAAATTAACACATAATAAGTTTCGTAATTTATATTCATGTAATCGATTGTTTTTTTTGTAAAAATCGAATCAAATGAACGATTAGTAATAATATTATTAATATTTTATGTTGATATAAATTAGATATGTCACATAAAAAAGCGATAAAATTTTCAATATGTAATTTTTTTTATGAAATTTTTGGGAAATTTTATTTTTCGTTTAAAAAAAATATCTATGTTTGTGTAATCGATTACAACTTTTTTTACATTGTTCGAAAACGATTAAGTAAAAGGAAAGGAAAATGAGCAGGGATAAAGCTTTACTTAAGTGATAAATAAATTACTGTTAAAATAAAACCACAAAAATTAACTATAAAATGAATTGAAAGTAACCACAAAAAACCACTTAAACCACAAAGAAAAACCATTTAATAACTTAAACAATCAACCAATGAACTTTAAAGAACTATTAAACAAAGGAGCAAATTTTTGCTTTAAACTTGTTTTCTTACTGTGCCTATTGATCGGTAGTCAAGTACACGCGCAGGGCACAACGATAGAGGGAACCGTGAAGGATGCTGCGGGACTTTCTCTCCCTGGAGTAAACGTCTTAGAGAAAGGAACTAAGAACGGAACTTCTACCGATTTTGACGGGCATTATAAATTAAAGCTTACGAATCCGAAAGCAGTTTTAAGCTTTTCTTTCATAGGATTTAAAAGCATTGATATTGCTGCAGATGGAAAAACCAAAGTAAATGCAACAATGTCTGAAGATTCTAATAACTTAAATGAAGTTGTTGTAATTGGATATGGAACATCTAAAAAATCTGATTTGACTGGAGCAGTTGCTACATTCTCAGGAAGCGAAGCTCGTAAAATTCCAACTCCAAACGTAGCTGAAGCATTAACAGGACGTATTGCCGGTGTATCGGTAACAAGTTCTGAAGGTTCTCCAGATTCAAACGTTCAGATTAGAATTCGTGGAAATGGATCGTTAAGTCAAGATGCTTCTCCATTATACATCGTAGACGGATTTCCAGTAAATAATATCAATGATATTTCTTCTTCTGACATTGAGACTATGACAGTTTTGAAAGATGCATCTTCTACAGCAATCTACGGTTCTAGAGGAGCTTATGGAGTTATTATCGTAACAACTAAAAAAGGTAAAGACGGTAAAATAGCAGTAAACTATAATATGTTCTACGGAATGAAAAAGCTTGCTAATACTATCGATGTTACATCTCCAGAAGATTACGTAAAATGGCAGTATGAATATGCTTTGCTTGATCAAACTGATAAAACTATTTTAAGTAATCCGAGTTCTTATACTAAGTATTTTGGTAATTGGCAAGATTACGATATGTACAAAGGTATGAAAGGAAATAACTGGCAAAAGCAAGTTTTTGGACGTACTGGAGAAGTTCAGAGCCGTGATTTATCTATTCGTGGTGGAAGTGATAAAATGAACTACAACTTCAATTATGCACATTATGATGAAAAAGCAATTATGCTTGGATCAGACTATAAAAGAAACAACTTATCGCTTGCTTTAAATAGTAAAGCTTCTGATAAAGTAGACTTGAGTTTTACAGTACGTTACTCTGATACTCAAATTGATGGTGCCGGTATGAATGAGCAAAACGAAGCTTCTTCTGTAGATTCTCGTTTAAAAAATATTGTGGGATATGCTCCAATTCCAATTCCAGGTCTAACAACAGATGATACAGACGAAGCGGTTTCTAACAATTTAACGCATCCGTTTGTGGCTATTACAGACAACAATCGTCAGCAGTTTAGAAAAAACTTTAATACATTGGGAAGTTTTTCTTGGAAACTTACTTCAGATTTAATATTCAAAACAGAATTAGGTTTAGATAACTACAACTTCCAAGATTATCGTTTTTATGGCCGTACAACGTATTATGTAAAAAATAATCCTGCGGCAGAAAGACAAGGTATGCCTGCATTGATAATGTCAGATAGAAAAGATACTCGCTTTAGAAATGCAAATACTCTTAACTATGATTTGAAAAAAGTAATGGGAGAAAATCATAGCTTAAAATTACTTTTAGGAGAAGAATCTATTAATTATGATAGAAATGATTTGACAAATACAATTCACGGATTCCCATTATCTTTTGAATTAGATGAGGCAAAGAAATTAACTACACAAGGAACGCCAGTTTCAGTTGATAATTTCTATTTTCCAGACGATAAATTACTTTCTTTCTTCGGACGTGCAAACTATGATTACAAAGATCGCTACCTTTTAACAGCAACTTATCGTGCCGATGGTTCAAGTAAATTTTTAGGAAGCAATAAATGGGGATTCTTCCCAGCAGCAGCGGCAGCTTGGAAAATTTCTGGAGAAGAATTTATGAAAAATGCGTCATGGGTTAATTTGCTTAAATTAAGAGTGAGTTATGGTGAAGCAGGAAACAATAATATTCCAACAGGACAAATGGTTCAAAGTTTTGCTTCTTCTACATCTACATGGATTAATGGAGTAGATAGCTATTGGGCAGCTTCAAAAACAATGGCTAACCCAGATTTGAAATGGGAAACTACTGTAACACAAAATATTGGTTTAGATTACGATCTTTTCAAAAATAAAGTGACAGGATCTGTTGAGTTTTATAAAAATAAAACAAAAGACTTATTAATGAATTTCCCAATTTCTGGAGGTTATGACTATCAGTATAGAAATATGGGTGAAATTCAAAACAGCGGGGTAGAGGCAACTTTAAACCTTAACTTAATTGAAAGACCTAAATATGGGGTAAGTGTATCATTTAATGCTGCATTTAATACGAATAGAATTAACTCTCTTGGTGTAATGAATGATTTTACATGGTCAAGTGGATGGGCTTCTTCTTCAATTACAGCAGATTACCTAGTAAATGTAGGACAGCCTTTAGGTATTATGTATGGGTATAAGAGCGATGGACGTTACGAAGTTTCAGACTTTGACTATAATGCAGGAGCTTATACTTTAAAAACAGGAGTTGTAGATGCTAAAACTGTCGTTGGTCCAATGAAACCGGGTGCTATGAAATTGAAAGATATTAATGGCGACAATGTTGTAGATAGTAAAGATCTTACTGTTATTGGAAATGCTAATCCAAAAAGTACTGGAGGTATGGTCTTAAATGCTAATGCTTACGGATTTGATCTTTCTGCAGCTTTTAACTGGAGTATTGGAAACGATGTATACAACGGAAATAAAACAGAATTTTCTACTTCAGTTCCTAACGGACAATATAGAAATTTAGGTTCTGAAATGGCAGATGGGAAAAGATGGACAAATCTTGATCCTAACACAGGACAATTAGTAACCGATCCTGCTCAGTTGACTGCTTTAAACGCAAATACTACAATGTGGTCTCCATACATGCCTCGTTATGTTTTTACCGATTGGTCTGTTGAAGATGGGTCTTTCTTAAGACTTAACAATTTAAGTTTAGGTTACACTACACCAGATGCTCTAACTTCTGCTTTAGGAGTTTCTAAGTTGAGATTTTACTTGACAGCAAGCAATGTTTTTGTTTGGACTAAGTACTCAGGTCAAGATCCAGAAGCTTCAACTAGAAGAGCAACACCTTATACTCCGGGAGTTGATTATTCAGCTTATCCAAGAAGTAGACAGATGATATTTGGTTTAAACCTTAATTTCTAATTCAGTTAAATTTTCACAAGATGAAACATAAAATATTAATAGCAGGAATATTTGTAGCAAGTTTTTTTACTTCTTGCTCAGATGATTACTTAGATGCTCCAGCAAAATCAACATTAGACGAATCAGTTATTTTTTCTAATCCAGGATTGGCTGAAGGTGCAATTGATGGAATTAAAATTCCTTTTGCAGAAACGAATTCATACAGAGGACGTTTTCTTCCTTTTTATGGTTTGAATACAGATACAGAATGGTATAACTCTTCTCAAACTGTAAGTGATGCGTCAGATTTATGTACTTATGATGCACAATCGACTAATTCTCAAATGAATACTACTAATAATGCTTGGGCAATGATGTACTCAGGTATCGAGCGTGCTAATATTGCTATTAGAGGTTTGCGTGCTTATGGAAATCCAACACCTGGATCGGAGTTAGGATATTTATTAGGTGAAGCATTAACTCTAAGAGCTATTTATTATGCCGATTTAGTAAAAGCATGGGGAGATGTGCCAGCAAGATTTGAACCATTAAACAATGCAACTTTATATGTGGCAAAATCAAGCCGTGATGTGATTTACAAACAGATTATTGCCGATTTAGGAGAAGCAGCAACATTAGTGCCTTGGCCAGGAGGAAGTACTGCAACAAGTAGTGTGGAAAGAATCAATAAAGCGTTTGTAAAAGGATTCCGTGCTCGTTTAGCATTGGCTGCTAGTGGTTACCAGCAATATCCTGATGGTATCAGAAGAAGTACAGATCCTGAATTGTCTGTTGCAAGAATGTATGCTTTAGCTTTGTCAGAATCTCGTTCTGTTATTGAAAGTGGTTCGGCACATTTGGAGCCTTCATTTGAAACGTTCTGGAAAAAATACAATCAGGAGTATATCGTTGCAGGTGGCGAATCTCTATGGGAAATACCTTTCTCAGATGGTAGAGGACGTATGTTGTTTACTTTTGCTGTAAAACATACTACAAACGACCAGTTCCATGCAAATGGAGCAAATCGTGGAGGAACTGCAGGGCCACTTCCTACTGTTTTTTACGATTATGATCAAGCAGATACAAGAAGAGATGTAACATGTGTTCCATATAAATACGGTACAGCAGTAAATAATATTGCTAAACAAGAATTAGGAGCTTTAAATACTTGGTATTTTGGAAAATACAGATACGAGTGGATGACTCGTTTTGTAACATCAACAAATGATGATGGAGTTAATAAAATTTATATGAGATATGCTGAAGTTCTTTTAATAGCAGCAGAAGCAGCAAATGAATTAGAAGGCCCATCAGCGGCAGCTCCATATTTAAAAGAAATTAGAAGAAGAGCATTTCCAGCAGCATCTCAGAATGAAAAGGTGGATAACTATGTGAATTTACTAACTAGTAAACAAGCAATGTTTAATGCTCTTGTTGATGAAAATAAATATGAGTTTACAGGAGAAATGGAGCGTAAACAAGCACTTATCCGTTGGAATTTGCTTAAAACAAAAATGGACGAAGCTAAAGCTGATATGGCAGATTTGTCTAGTCGTTCAGGAAATTATAAAGATGTTCCAACTACATTGTATTACAAATACAAAGCAGATAATGTGACTTTAGATATTTATGGTTTGAATCGTGGAGAAACTACAAATCCAGGAGCAGATTATTCACAATTTACATGGACTTGGACAGGTGCAACAGCAGATACTAAAATAAATACTTTATACAAACCTGGAGTAGATCCAAACAATAGACAATTTTGGCCAATTTGGAAAGTGTTTATTGAGGGTAGTAATGGAATGCTAACAAATGATTATGGTTACGAATAACAAATTATTGTAGTTAGTAACTTGAAAATTAATAAAGTATAATTATGAAAACAAAATATAAAGTAAAAGGATTTATTGCTGTAATGTTACTTGCTGTCGCTGTTTCAAGCTGCGAAAGTTACAATGAAGCAGTTATTGATAGTTTAGATGTAAGTAGGGCTTTTTCGCCAGTAGGCATCTCGGCCATAGTTAGAAACAAAACGACAGTCGAATTAAATTGGACAGTTAAAGATGACGCAGATCATTATGTTGTAGAAGTTAGTGCTGATGATCCTAATTTCAGTACGATTTATAAAACTTTAAATGTTGCCCCAACAGAACTTCCTGTGCAAATTGCATTAGAAGGAGAAACAGTTTATTCGTTTAGAGTAAAAGCAATTAGCGCTACAGGTCTAGAAGATTCTAAATGGTCTATTGCTACAGCTACAACTTTAGCAGAAGATATTTATCTTGCCTCAGTAGATGGAGATATTGATGCTAAACAGGTTACTTTAAGATGGCCGGCAAATAGTACTGTAACACAAATTGTAGTTAATCCAGGTGCTATAACACATGTTATTACGCCAGCAGAAAAAGCGAGCGGTGTTGCAATAGTAACAGGATTGACTGGAGAAACTTCTTATACAGCAGATTTGTATAACGGAACTAAAAAAAGAGGATCTAAAGCTTTTACAACTGGAATTGATGTAGGAGATGGTATTTTAGTTAAAGCAACAGATAATTTAATACAAATGATTGCTGATGCAGAGTCTGGAGCAATACTTGTTCTTGAGCCAGGAGATTATACTGCTGATAACCAAGTAGGAGCAATTACTTTAAACAAATCAATAACATTAAGAGGTTTGCGTAGTTTTAATAAGCCAAAACTTCATGTTAACTTTTTAATGACAAACGGAGCGGCTAATTTAAGCTTAATAGATTTAGATTTAAAAGGAGATAGTTTTGCTGCTGGCAGTAATATTTCGGTTGTAAAATACAACGATAATAATACAACCTATGGTGCGCTTTTAATAAGCGGTTGCAATATCCACGATTATGCAGTTTCATTAATAAGCGCTGGTTTATCAGCTTCTAAAATGACTTCGGCAATAATCGAAAATACAATTGTAACCAATATCTTGACTACTGGAGGAGAATTTATTGACTTTAGAGGATCATCCTTAGGTCAACTTACTCTTAAAAACAGTACGTTTAACAATTGTGCAACAGCAAGATATTTCATTCGTATGGATGCTGGACTTACTGGTAGTTCAAATGTGTTAATTGATGCTTGTACAATCTCTAATCCAAATATGCTAGCTGCGACTGGAAACGCTATTTTGTATACACGTTTTTCTACTACGTCAATAATTGTACGTAATACATTGTTTGCAAATACGCCAGCGCCATATACTAGAGAGGCTGCAACTCCAAATCCAACATTTACCAATAACAATTATTTCAATTCACCAAACTTAGTAGGTAATCCTAATTCACTTGCTAATAATAGACCAGACGCATCTGGAACATCATTAGATCCGCAATTTGGAACTACTGCTGGTGACTTTACAATTAAAGATCAAACGTTAATTGATAGAAAAGTTGGAGATCCACTTTGGTATGGTGGTAGATAAAATAAAAATCGTGGTTGATTAAATAGAGAAAACGGGATGCAATTAAGTTTGCAATCCCGTTTTTTATTTAGTTTTAGGTCGCAGAAAAAACTGAAAACCGTGACTGAGACTGAAAACTTAAAAATCATTCAATGGATAAATCAAATTTTTGAAGCAAACCTGCAAGTGCCGCGTGTGAGACTTTTGTTCCTTTAATTTTATTTTCAGAAGGATCAAAAGCATAATTTCTGGAACTTCTAAAATCAGTTTTTTCTAGATTACTTTCCACGAAAGTGGCACCAGAAAGATCACAATTCTTAAAAATTGCCAGCGACAAATCGGTGTTAGAGAAATCAGTTTCTTTTAAAAAACAATCTGCAAAAGTGGTTTTCTTGAGTTTTTTATAAATGAAAGTAGAATAGTCTAAAATACAATCTTCAAAATTCATTGAAAACAGAAAACTATTGCAAGCACTGAAATCCAATCCCATTAATTTACAGCCAATAAATTTGATGTTTTTCAATCCTGTATTTCTCAAAGTCGCCAAAGAAAGATTGCAATTTTTAAAAGTACAATCTAGAAAGTCGTTATGACTTAAATCGCTTTTAGAGAAATTACAGTTAATGAATTCGCAGTTTACGAATTCGGTATGGGCTAAACTTTTTTCCGAATAATCGATCGTTTCAAAAGTTCGGTTTTGATATAATTTTGATTCCATTATAATTTTTAGAAGGCGTATAAAAGTTTTATTCTAATTCGATGCAATCGAAAAGAGTATTATTTTGAAGTAATTCAGTAACATTCAATTCGCTGTCAACTCGTAAAATATTATCGCAATCTTCAAGATCGAAATTCCACTGAGATTCTGGCAATAATTGATTTAGTAATGCAGAAGCCGATTCGAATTTGGTCTGATTATCAACGGAAGTTTTAAAAACATAAATCATAATTTGCATTTTTGAGGAAGCAAATTTCTGAAAAACACCCGCATATTTGTTAGGATTCTATAATCAATAATTAGGACTTATCAATCATTTTTCGGTATCGAATAGGAGAAATTCCTTCTGCTTTTTTAAAAAATCGACTAAAGTAAGATTGATCTTCAAAGCCTACTTGCGTTGCGATTTCACCTACAGAAAGTGTAGTTTGAAACAGTAAATATTTAGCTTCTAGCAATATGTTTTCGTCAATCCATTTTACTGCCGATTTCCCTGTTACAGTTTTGACACATTTGTTTAAATGGTTTGGAGTAACATTCAATAAAGAAGAATAGTAATTAACCTGATGTTGGGTTTTGATATGATCGTGAATTAATTCTTTGAATTTTCCTGTAATTGCTTCCGCTGCCGAAATGCTTTTAGAAGATTTTACCGCATTTTTATTCATTTCATAAAAAAGCGTAATCAGATACGATTGCACAATATTTAGATCAGTAACAGTAGTTTCGGAATATTCCTTTTTCAATCGTTCCAAAATATTGGTTATTGGTGCAAGATCTTCAGAAGCCAATTTAATTTTTGGATTTCCTGAAATCTTTAGAAAATCAAAATCATTCAACAGTTCTCGGCTTCCATATTTCCGAATTAAAATATCAGGATGAAATTGGCAAATATATCCGCTGTGTATATTATTAACATTATCAAGCGAAAAAATCTGCCCAGCCGGAACCATAATCATTTCGTTATCGGTCGTGATATATTCCTGATAGCCCAATTTCATTTTATGCTGACCAGAAGAAATAAAAATCAAAGTATGACAAGAATGTTTAGAAGGCGGAACAGGATGTTGCATCTGCATCATTTCTCCGATTTCAAGACAGAAAAAATGTTCAGAATTCGATTTGAAAAGCATGTGGATAGGATTGTCTTCTCCCAAAAACTTTTCTCGAAATCCTTTTAGATTATAGGTCTTTATTTTCTCTGCCTGACTCTTTTTCATTTTTAATAATATAATCTAAAATCAAGCAGTTTGCATAGATTGTAATGTTTGGTATAAAGATCTTCGACAACTTCAATTAAATTATCGTTTTCCTGATACAAACTAAAAAAGGCTTTATCGATAGTACTGCAACTTGCAATTTTATTATAAGTAGAACCATAGCCAGAAATAGCTCTAGCACCCGTAATGTCCAAGAAATATTGTGCTTCTTCTTCGTTTAAATCTAAAACTTTCAGATTCGCAAAATGAATAATTTTACCTTTCATTTTTCCTTCAAAAAGCTCGGCAATTTCTTCAATGCTGTAATAATAATCGTGAAGACAGATATTGTTTTGCTGTCCGGGCATCGCTAAATAAATGATTTCATAATCTTTGAAATTATGATCTTCATACAGCAAAATATTCAAACTTTCTTCCAACCCTTCGATTGTATCACAAGTTTTATGAATGCTAGAAATACCTTGGTCAATTGCCAATTCTTCCAGACATTTTACCACATTGGTCGGGGTATGATCGTCTATATCTCGAACGCCTTCCAGGCAGAAAATAAATTTTTCATTATCCATGCAGTTTTCCTTTCTGGTTTTAAAGATTGATTCTGATTAGTGATTCTAGCAAATGTATTTTTTATAAAATAAAATATAGCATCAAAAGTAGACTTTAACGTGTTTTTTTGATTTTAAATTTAGGTTACAGCCACGTAAATTTTTAAACGTATTTTTGTAGACCAAAAATAAATTACGCATGATACAAATTAATCAGAAGGCATCTTTTGCCTTCGAAGATATATTATTCTGCTTTGCTCTAGAATCTGAAGCAGCAGAAGTTTTTAAAGGACACAATGTTTTATTCACTGGAATTGGGAAAGTAAATGCAGCTTACGAATTGACGAAAGCAATCCAAAATAAAAAGCCTTCTGTTATTATAAATCTCGGATCTGCAGGAAGTGGCTGTTTTCAAAAAGGCGAAGTAATTTGCTGTACCAAATTTGTGCAAAGAGATATGGACGTTCGCGGTTTAGGATTTTCATTGTACGAAACGCCACTTTCTGGTTTGCCTCCAGTTTTAGAATATGGTTTATTGATGGATAATCTTCCAGAAGGAATTTGCGGAACAGGAGATAACTTCGAAATGGAACATTGTTCAGACGTATACAATGTTGTCGACATGGAGGCTTACGCTTTAGCAATGATTGCCATGAAAGAAAACATTCCGTTTTTAAGTTTAAAATACATTTCAGATGGAGCCGATGACAATGCCGCCGAAGATTGGACGGTTCAGGTTCATAAAGCCGCAATAGCTTACGGTAAAATCTTAGGATTGATTGAAGAATCAGAAGCCATTTCTTAATTGAAGTGGCTTCTGTTTTTTATTTAAGAATTTTCTATTAGAATTTTAATCATCATATTATGATGCTCTTCTATTTGTTCAGTATTCCAAGATTTAAACTCAAATATTAATACTTGTTTTAGGCTTTCAATATTTTTTCTGTCTTTAAAATGTTGCTTTTTAGCTTCAAAATTCAGATCACTATATTTTGAATTTGATCCACTGTTTATTAAACATAGATTTCCAAAAGAGTTCATTGTTTTTTCTTTTAAGTCTCCATCAAGTAGTTCTATATTATTTTGAGCGAATACATGTTCCACAGAATTTCTCTGAGTGAATTTAAAAGAATTAAAATGTTGTTTGTTTTCTTCAGAGAGTTCTAATTTTTCTCTTTTTATCCATAAAAGGAAGTCCAAATAGTTAAATATGAAATTGGTAATAGTAACGCCATTAAATTGCCAATCAGAGTTTTTTGAATAAGTGCTTTGGGCAATTCTAAAAAGGAAATTATAGAAATCGTTACTATTTACTTCTACAGAAAGTCCATTAAAAAAAGCTAAAGACTCTAATAACCAATTTTTGTAAGAATTGGTTGGAAATGAAACATGAAACATAGACTGAATCATTTTTAACTTATCATTTTCTTCTTGGTCAGAAAAGGTATTGATTAAATAATCTTGGTCTTTACTTGAAGGTCTTTTAATTACCCAGTTGTTGTTTCCGTCATTATTAATTTCTCTTTTAATGTAATATTTGTCAAATAAAGTTCTGTACTCTAACAAAGTATTAATAAAAACAATTGGATCAGGAAAATCATTAGCTCCATATCCAAAAGATCTTAAAAGATTTTTATCATCTAAAGAAACATCTGGGCGAAGATTAGATGTTTTTAATACTTGTAAAAGAAAATTAGGGAAATCAATTATTGAAGAATATTTTCCTTCGATATAATTAGTTTCATTAAAACCAATTTCTTTTTTTATACCTCTTTCAAGTATGTTTAATAATTGGTTTCCATCTGTCTTTACTTTTGAATCTGTTTCTTCTATTTGAAAATGAATATCTTCAATTTTTTTTGGCTTATTAGATGCATTTTCACCAAAAATTTCCTTTCTCAAATTTGGGTCAAAGGAATATTGGACATATTTATCCATATTAGAACATGCATCCCAAATTTTTCCAAAAAGAATAGAGCCTTTTTTATTTTCATTTATTTTTTGAATAAAAAAAGCTTTTAATATTTGATGTTTTTCTAATTGAACGCCCCGGGTATTCATTATTTCAAAATAATGATTTATGTCTGTTTCTTTTGGAACATTGACACGAATGATGTAAGTATTGTTCTCAAAGTAATTTTGAAAAGAGTTTATATCTAATACTTTTTCTTTTAAATCTTTTCCAGAATTAAAAAATTTAGAAATGATTTCAAAACCTGATTTTAAAGATTTAGTAGCATTTGTTGCCTCAAGATGATAAGTTGGATCAGAATGTCTAAAAATAGAATCTAAATACTGTTCAACTTCTGGTCTTGCTTCATAGAATAGATTTTTTTCTGCTTTTTCAGAATTAAAAAAGGCATTAATTAACGTTAATGTAGTATGTCTTTGCTGTCCATCAATTATTTCATATAAATGTGAATTCGACTTATTTTTTTCATCAACAATTAGAGTTCCTAGATAATAATTACTTTCTTCTTCTGTGCTTTTATCAATAATATCTTGTAAAAGTTGTTCTATTTCTTTTTCTCCCCAAGCATAATTTCTTTGATATATTGGTATTAAATATTTCGAATTATTGTTCAGTAATTCGTTAATCGTTAATCTTTCAGGTTCTTTCATTTTATTATTTTTCGTAAACCGCTTTTATTTTTGGAATATCCATTACAATTTTTCCACTTAAAGTGGTTACATCTTTAAGAACTTGTTTAGGATGATGGCTTTTGCTTATTTGGTTAAATTTATTATTTAATTTTCCATACTGATTATTCTCACGGATGTATTTATTTATTGATAAGTAGCTAACTCTAGATTGTTTTAATCTTAAATAATATGCCCATTTGAAAAGTTCTTTAGATGCTTTTTCAAATTCAATTTTTCCAAATTTATCGTAGTACGTTAAAATTATAGCCTGATACAATTCCTTGACATAAATATCTCCCTGCCTCCAGTTTTTACTGTAACTAGTGCTTTCATTATAAAAACTATAAAATTTAGAGTTTTTATCTTTAAATAGTTTATCAAATAACTCAGTATAGTAATAAACGTATTTGAAAAAGTATTTTCCATTAATTATAGTCTGATTGATTTGAAATGGATAATCTACTTTAAAATCTAATGAGGTTAGTAAATCGTTTTTTGCAAGATTCTCTACAAGATTGATATTTAAAAGATGGCCTCTTAGATATGGATATTCTTTTAATTGATTAATGTTGATTCCTTTGAATTCATCGATTGAATCCTTATCTAAGTATGATGCGTCATTTTTTTCTGACCATAATCTTATTCTGTATAGATTATTTCCTAGAATTATTCCAATTTTACTATCGTCAATGTATTTTTCCCATTTTTTAACACATTCTAATTTTTCATTTTCAGATTCATTTTCCATTTCCCGCAAGTGGAACGCCTTCAATAAATCATAAGATTCTAATGCTTTTCCTCTAGCATTTTGCGAGTCAAAAAGTTGAAAAGCCTCACTTAAGTTGTATAATTCTATATATACAAATTCACAATTTTCAAGGATAAAAGTTTTTAGTTTTTCTTTTCTTAAACTATCATATTTTTTTAATTTTTCAGAAATAATATCCTTGTTTTCAATTATTTTGTTTATCGATAAATCTGAGTCAAACTTCGATTTTAGTAATGAATTATTTTCTAAACTGTCTAATAAATATAAAATAATACTTAGAGTTGTTAATCGCTGTTGTCCATCAACAATATTTAATACATCAAGATCTCGATCATTATCTCGATCATTATGAATAATTAAATTACCTAAACGATATTCTTTATTTCCCTGCTCCATAAAAAATGATAAATCGTCAAGTAATTGAATTACATTTTTTTTATTCCAAGAATATGGTCTTTGATAGTACGGTATTACTAAATTATTTTTTTGTAAAATGCTTCTGACTTTTAATATTTTGATTACTGGATGGGACATTGTTTTCTGGTTTAATATTATTTATTATAAAATCTATTCTCCAGATTGGTTTATTATAAGAAAATGATTTTAACAAATATAAATTAAAAGCTCAGACCCAAGCTTTGACAATGAATTTTAATAGTAATTATTTTTCAAAAGGACTTTGACATCTTTTAGAAATCTTATAATGCATTGAAAAACTGCACTACAAGCTTCATAGCTTAAAACTGATAAGTATTTGATGGGTTATTTCATGGAAATGGATGAGGTTGAAGTAATACTCCTTTAAAGAAACTTTTTAACTTTATAGAATTCATATTTTACTAACTAAAGACCTTTCAAAACCAAAATGATTTTAATGATGAGAAAAATGATAATGCTATGTTGTGCTTTTCTTTTGTTTGGAAAAACAATAGCGCAGGAAATCCCATTAGTGACTAATATTTCAGCTAGAAACAATCTTACTTTAAACGGAAAATGGAGATATATTGTAGATCCGTTAGAAAACGGATATTACAATTATCGTTTAGAACCTTTTAAAACCAACGGATTTTTCGAAAATAAAAAATGGAATACCACAGAATTGAGCGAATACAATTTTGCAACCTCAGCAGTTATGGATATTCCGTCAGATTGGAATTCTAAAGATCAGAGATTGTTTTTTTACGAAGGAACGGTTTGGTTTCAGAAAGATTTCAATTATAAAAAAGACGCTAAAACCAAAGGGATTCTACATTTTGGAGCTGTCAATTATGATGCGAAAGTCTATGTAAACGGAAAAATGGCAGGAACTCATATCGGCGGTTATACGCCTTTCAACTTTGATGTAACCGATTTATTAGTTGACGGAAATAACTTCGTAGTAGTAAAAGTCGACAACAAACGCCATAAAGACAACGTACCAACGGTAAACATGGATTGGTGGAATTATGGCGGAATCACAAGAGATGTAACTTTAGCTCAAGTTCCGAATACGTATATCGAAGATTATTTGGTTCAATTGGATAAAAAAGAAAAAGGGAAAATTTCGGGTTGGATTAAACTAAATAGTGAAAGTGGAAATCAATCGGTTTCAGTTTCTATTCCAGAATTAAAAATCAAAAAGAACGTTACAACAGATGCTAAAGGAATGGCTTATTTTGAAATTAAAGCCAATCCCGTTTTATGGACTCCTGAAAAACCAAAATTATATGACGTAACGATTAGCAAAACAGATGAAAATATTGTAGATCAAATTGGGTTTAGAACTATTGAAACCAAAGGCAAAGAAATTCTATTAAACGGAAAAAAAGTCTTTTTACGCGGAATCAGTATTCACGAAGAAGCGCCTTTTAGATCTGGAAGAGCTTGGTCTGAAAATGATGCGATAACGCTTTTGACTTGGGCAAAAGAATTAGGCTGTAATTATGTTCGTTTGGCGCATTATCCGCACAACGAAAATATGGTCAGACAAGCCGAAAAAATGGGGTTAATGGTTTGGTCTGAAGTTCCTGTTTATTGGACGATTTCTTGGACAAATCCCGACACGTATGCCAATGCAGAACACCAATTGCACGATATGATTTACAGAGATAAAAACCGTTGCGGAATTGTAATTTGGTCAATTGCAAACGAAACTCCGCATGGAGATGATCGTGATATTTTCTTAAGCAAATTGGCAAAATATGCTCGCACGCAAGACAATTCTCGTTTAATAAGTATGGCGATGGAAGTAACTTCGAGTTCGAATAATATCAATACGCTTCATGATAATATGAACGAATATGTAGATATTGTAAGTTTCAACCAATATTTGGGTTGGTATAGAGGAACTAACGAATCTTGTAAAGATATGCAATGGGTAATTCCGTACAACAAACCCGTTATTATTAGTGAGTTTGGAGGTGAAGCTTTACAAGGCCTTCACGGAGATAAAAAAGAACGTTGGAACGAAGAATATCAAGAAGAATTGTATATTCAAAACACACAGATGTTCAATAGAATTGAAGGTTTAGCAGGAGTTTCTCCTTGGATTTTAGTAGACTTTAGATCACCAAGAAGACAATTACCAAACATTCAAGATTTTTTCAATCGTAAAGGTTTAGTTTCAGATCAAGGAATTAAAAAGAAAGCTTTTTATGTGATGAAAGATTGGTACGCGCAGAAAGAAAAAGAATATAAGTAAATTATAAGTTTTAGATAAAACAGAAAAGCCTTCAAAGTCAATTTTGATTTTGGAGGTTTTTTTGTGTTTTTTCCGTAATTTTATTTCAAAAATAGCAGATTTAAATGGAGATAGAAATTATCATAAGATTGCTTTTGGTAACATTTTGGGGAGCTTTGATTGGTGCCGAAAGAGAATACAAAGGAAAAGCCGCTGGACTTCGCACCACAATAATGATTTCTGTCGGAGCTTGTTTTTTTACTCTAATGTCTCAATGGATTGGAGGAGCAGGAAATCCAGATCGTATAGCTTCTAATATCGTAACTGGTTTAGGTTTTCTTTGCGCAGGAGTAATTTTTAGATCAGATAGTCATGTTTCGGGCATTACAACGGCGGCAACAATTTGGTCGGTTGCGGCTGTTAGTATGGGCGTAGGAGCGGGATATTACTTTGCGTCGGCTTGTGCAGCACTTATGATTCTTATAATTCTAACCATGCTAAATGTTCTTCAAGATAAAATTGACCTCATCAATGAACATAAGATTCTTCGAATAACCTTTAAACGTTCAGATAATGGTCACGAAAGATGCAAAGAACTTTTCTCAACTTTTAAAGTAAAATCAAAATTAATTACACAGCGCCGTAATTCAGATCATATTGTTTTAGAATGGCAGATACATGGTTCTAAACAGGCTATAGAATCTTTGTATGCATCGCTTTTAGTAGATCCAATTTTTGAGGAATTGGTGTTGTAAATGTTTAAAAGCTCTTATTCTTTAATTATTGTTTTTATATACTCCCAATTACAGTCGTATATCGCAATTTCTAAATCTGAATTCACATTTATTAAATCGTAAGCTTTATTCTCGGCTTCTAACAGATTATCAAAAGAAAAGGACGGGCGTTTATTATTTTCACCCGCATGATATCTTGTTTTACCATCAAGCTCTAATACAATACCTGTTGCTTTTTCACATAGTATAAGTTGATACATAAGTTAGGTAAAATGTATATTTCTAATTATTTCTTTAATTGATTTTAAAGCTTCTGTTGCAGTTTGACGGATAATAATTTTATTCTTTTTGTCTTTAATTAAAGCCGTAAACTGATTGTCTTCGGTATTAATATCAACGATAGTCCCTCCATATTTTAAAGTGGTTTCAGTAATAGCAATAGGAAGACTAGTAGCACCCGAAGTTCCAATAATAAATAGCACTCCTGAGTTTTTAGCTATTTTTAAAGAACTAAATTTTTTATGAGTTTGTTCATTATAATATTCGTCAAACCATAAAATATTAGGTCGCATCCAGCTACCACAACTTTGGCATTTTAAAAGTTCAATATCTCGTTCAGTTAAATCTTCATCAATATCTTTTCCTTTTATTTCTTCAGGAAGATTTACTATTTCTTTACAGCCGTTAGAGCATTTTATTTCTCTGTTATTTCCATGAATTTCAAAAATTCTCTCAGTTCCGCTGCGTCTATGTAAATTATCAATGTTTTGTGTAATTAAATGAAATCGATCTTTCAGAATGTTTTCAATTTCAACCAATTCAGAATGAGCTGTATTTGGTTGAGCGTTTTCAAACATTTTTTTTCTAAACAAAGAATATTGCCAAACTTCTTCTGGATTTTCTTTAAAATATCTAAAAGTTCCAAATTCTTCTGGTTTATGAAACTGAGTGCCTTTTATCCAAATACCATCAGAACCTCGGTAAGTAGGAATGCCACTTTCTGAAGAAATTCCTGCACCAGTCAAAAATGTAAAAAGGTTTCTTTTATTTTTATTCGATACTTGTTTTATGATTTCTTCTAATTGTTCCATTTTATATTTGTCGTAATTATTGGACAAAAATACTAATTTGGATTTTATTGTCTTTGCTATTGGCAAAATATAAAAGTTGATTAATTTTAGAATTGAAAAAATCAGATTATGAATTTTAATTTACAACCCGTTTTAGAAAATGATCTTTGCATTCTATCTCCTTTAGAAGAAAAAGATTTTGATGCATTATATAAGGTGGCTTCCGATCCTAAAATCTGGGAGCAGCATCCAAACAAAGACCGATGGAAAAAAGAAGTCTTTGAAACGTTTTTTGAAGGAGCAATTAAAAGTAAAGGCGCTTTTAAAATTATAAACAAAGAAACCGGAGAAGTTGTTGGCAGTACAAGATTTTATGACTTTAATCAAGAAGAAGATTATATCCTTATTGGTTATACGTTTTATGCGGTTTCCTGTTGGGGAAAAGGTTTTAATCTAAGTGTAAAAAAGACAATGTTGGATTATCTTTTTAAATATGTTTCTAAAGTTAGATTTCATATTGGTGCCGATAATATCCGTTCGCAAATCGCGATTTCAAGAGTTGGAGCTAAAAAAATAGCAGAGGAAGAAGTCGCTTATTTTGGAGAAAAACCAAAATTGAATTTCGTTTATGAAATTGAAAAACCGAATTGAATTAACTAAATTATTTTCTAAGTTTTGGCTTTTCTTGAATGACAGCAAAATAAGAAGTACTAAAAGCTGAAAGACTTTTGTAACCGACCAAATGAGCAATTTGACTTAAAGTATATTGTTTGGTATCTAAAAGTTCAATGCTTTTTAGAATACGAATTAACTGCAAATATTTTTGAAGCGTAATATTCGTTTTCTGTTTAAAAATCCTTTGCAAACTTCGAACTGACATTTGGGCTAGATTAGCCAATTCGTCAATTTCAAAAGCATATTGGTAATTTTTATTGATGTAATCGCAAACAGGAATCAAACGATCATCAGCAGGAACTGGAATTTGCAATGAATTGTTTTCGTGACAAAAATTTGGAAGACTCGTTAAAATTGCCTTTAAGAAATTTGCTTGTTCTTCGTTTTCAGTTAAAAGTTTGTCCCATTTTTGAGCATAAAGAATCATTTCTTTTAAAACATTGGGAGCCGAAAAAACATGTACATTTTGAAAAAACTCTTGTTCTGGAACATATTTGAATAAAGCAATTATCAAGTTTACCGTTTTAGATTCAGAGGAAATGCGATGTTCTTTCTTGGTCGGAATCCAGATTACATGGTTTTGCGGAACGAGATAAGTCTTTTCTTCAATATGAAAATATTGATAACCTTCTTCCACATAAGTTAATTGGTAACGTTCGTGTGTATGAACGTAATTGTCATGCTGCCAGTTTTTATCATACCAAACATAAGCGTTCGTTGCTATATTATCTTGAAACTGACCTTCTGTTGGTTCGTATAAACCGCATTTTAAGTTGGCGTTCTGCATGTACTTTTTGGCAAAGTTAATAAAAACGTCATGGTTAATTTTGTAAATGAATATAATTTACAATAAACATGAAGAAACTACATCTCCTTTGGATCGGTATTTTGACAGTATTAGCAATCAACACAATTGAAGCGCAAAATAAAAAAGCGAACATTTTGGTACTTATATATTCTGACAATGGCGGAACTTACGAATTAGCAAAAGAAATTGCTAAAGGAATCGAAAGCGATCAGAACGCTACAGCAATTATCAAACAAGTAAAATCATCCACAAACCCGAAGTTGAAAGATATTCCAGTTGCAACGGTTGAAGAATTAACATCGTATGACGGAATTGCATTTGGTTCGCCTGTTTATTTTGGAAATATCAGCACAGCAATGAGTGAGTTCCTTTCTAAAACAGTAAACTTATGGTCAAATCACGCTTTGGAAGGAATGCCAGCAACGGTTTTTATGTCGGCAGGAAGTGGCGCTGGAAAAGAATTGGCTTTACAATCTTTTTGGAATAGTCTAGCAGTTCACGGAATGGTTTTAGTTTCAAACGGAATTAGAGGTAACGAAAAAATCGACAAGAAAATTCCGCAGGGAAATTCTGTCTTAGGAACAACAAGTTTGGCTTCTTTAAAAGATGTTGAAAGACCAACAAAAGACGAACGTTATTTAGCAGAATTGCAAGGGAAAAACTTTGCTAAAGTTGCATTTGCTTTAAAAGGAACTTTTTCTAAAAAAGAAATTACGGTAAAAGAAGAACCTTCAATTAATGCGATTTTAAAATCAAAGAATATTGTATTGCCTCAAGTGCCAAAACCAGCAGGAAATTATCAGCCTTATGTTCGTACTGGAAATTTGATATTTATTAATCAGGTAGCTTTGAAAGATGGAAAAATCTTGAATCCGGGAAAATTAGGATTGAATCTTGATGAACAGCAAGTAAAAGAGGCAACCGAACAGACCATGTTAAACGTAATTTCTGTTTTGAATGAAGCTGTTGCCGGAGATTTAAATCGTGTAAAACGTTGTGTTCAATTGACAGGAATTTTCAATACCAAAGATGATTATACCAAACACGCCGATTTAATGAATATTGCTTCAAATCTTACTGTTGAGGTTTTTGGTGAAAAAGGAAAACATGCAAGAGCAACTTTTGGAGCTTCGTCAATTCCAGTAAATTCTTCGGTAGAAATACAAGCTGTTTTTGAAGTAGAATAATTAAAAAAAGAAAAACTCCTTAAATGTTTTATTTAAGGAGTTTTTGCATTTATGAAATGATTGTTTTTATTTTACTAAATAAGCAACCTGATCAGCTTCGCAAAGTCTAAAATAACCAAATGCATAATTATTAGCATCTGTAGTATTGACAATGTTTCCTCTAATATTTCCAGGAGGAACAGAAAACGGATTTGAGTTTGAAGCATCTAGAATTAATTTCCAATAATTAAAGAAATTCTTAGAAACGCCTCTATGAGTAATTGTTACCGTGTTTCCAGGTTTTATGTCTTCATTATGAGAATATCTTGTACTGATTTCATTTCCGTTATAAAATTCATCATTTGTGATTTCGTATTCTGGATAAATCAAAAATGAAGCTTGATAATCGGTTACATAATAATTGACCTGATCTGCGGGATCGTTGTAATAAAAAGTCAATTCAATGATATCTTTTCCGTCAAAATCAGGAACAATATTTTGCTCCACTTTATTGATTGGAGTTACAGAAGTCAATTTTTCAACCGCAGTAAAACTTTGTCCTTCGGCATCAATAAATAATTTATAATCTGCGTTAAGTACAGGAACAAAATTAGTGCATTTGTAAACTCCCGCTTCGGTTTCATTAAAGGTAAAAACATCACCAGCACTATTTTCTACTCGAACTTGCGCACCCGAAACTTTTGGTGTAGAATTGTTGTAATAAGGAGCAGTTTTACTGATTTTTATGGTTTGTTCTTTTCCATCAGTTCCTTTTTTCCAGATAATTTCAGCATCGATTACTAGTTTGGTTTCGCCAGTTGGCAAATCAAGATTGACTACATCTTCGCATGAAGCGAAAGAAAAAACAAAAAGTAAAGTTATTAATGCCAGTGCTCGGTTCATCATATATTTTTTCAATTTATTCATAGCATTAAAATTTAAAATTATAAGTAATTCCAGGAACGATTCCGAAAATAGAAAGTCTTCTGGTTTCATTTGCTCCTGTATCTTCATTAGTTGTAAAACTCATAGAAGCTGCATTTTTTCTGTTGTAAACATTGTAAAGGCTAAATACCCAATAGCTTTGCCATCCTTTCTTTTTGTCTGGTTTTGGTGTATAAGTCGCCGCAAGATCAAGATGGTGGAAAAGTGGCAATCTGTTTTCATTTCTTAAAGAATAGTTTGGAACATGAATGCCGCCCATTTCATAATACCCATTGGCATACGTTACAGGTTGACCAGATTGTAAAGTGAAATTACCGTTGAAAGACCATTTCGGATTCAATTCATAACTTCCCACAACGCTTAAATTATGTAATTTGTCATAACCAGATAAATACCAATCGCCGTTTGCAATTCCTGGTTCTTCTGGAGTTCTTCCTGGTGTTTTTTGTTCGGCTCTAGATAAAGTATATGAAACCCATCCGGTGAAAACGCCAGTATTTTTTCTAAACAATAACTCCATTCCATAAGATCGGGCTTTCCCGTTTAGAATAACTTGCTCAATGTTGTTATTAGCCAAAACATCAGCACCGTCAATATAGTCAATACGATTTTGAACATTTTTATAGAATAATTCGGTTTCTAAAGAGTAATCTCCATCTCTGAAATTTCTGAAATAACCCATCGCATACTGATCCAAAAGTTGAGGTTTTGTAAAAGGTCCGCTAGGCGTCCAGATGCTCATTGGCAAAGGAGATTGTGTGTTTGATAAAATATGAATGTACTGCGCCATTCTGTTGTAACTCGCTTTTATAGAAGTTTCGTCATTAAAAGCATAAGACAAGGCAGCTCTTGGCTCAAAATTATTGAATTTGCTGATAGTCTTTCCTTTTCCATAAGTGATGCTTCCGTTTGGCGTTCCTTCTTCGTAAATATTATACAACGGATTATATACTACAGCTTGACCATTTTCGTAAGTACTGATTGTTTCATCTCCTAAACGGTAAAACATGCTGTAACGAAGTCCGTAACGGAAATTTAGTTTCTCTGTAATCTGATTTTCAAAATCAACAAAAGCAGAAGCTTCTAAAGCATACTTTTTATCCAATTGCATATAATTGAACTGCGAATCTGAACTGGTTGGCTTTACAACTCCAGGATTGAAATTATAATACAAACCATCAATACCATAATTGATTTTGAATTTCTCAGACTGCTGTAAATTCCAATTGTATTTCAATCCGTAACTCTGAATGTTGCTGTCCCATTTAAAACTCTCAATCGGAATTTCTAAATTAAATCGGTAATCACTATAGTACGTTGATAAATTACTGTTTAAGCGATCAGAAAATTTATGTTTCCAGCTTAAAATTCCCATTGTGCTTCCGTAAGTACTTGCAAAACGATCATTAATATCGAATATATCATTTCCGAAATAACCAGAAAAGGAAAGCGTGTTTTTGGCATTAAAACGATAATTCAACTTAGTATTTAAATCATAAAACATTGCTGAATTATTATTGTCAGCCAGTTTCATAAATAAATGCGCATAAGAAGCACGTCCAGAAACAATAAAAGAACCTTTTTCTTTTTGTAACGGACCTTGAACCAAAAGACGGCTCGAAATAATTCCGATTCCTCCATTTACTTTGTATTCTTCAAAATCTCCCGTTTGCTGCGTCACATCTAAAACAGAAGAAACACGTCCTCCAAATTTTGACGGAATTCCTCCTTTATATAAATCTAAACCATTTACAATATCAGCATTGAAAATAGAAAAGAATCCAAACATATGAGAATCTGCATAAACAGGAGCGCCATCTAAAAGAATCAAATTCTGATCGGCTGCACCACCACGAACATTAAAACCAGAAGAAGCTTCTCCGGCATTGGTAACTCCAGGAAGAGTTAAAATAGATTTTAAAGGATCGGCTTCTCCCATTGCAACCGGAATTTTCTTGATTTCTTGCATCGAAAGCCTGTTTACACTCATTTGTGTTGTTTTAATGTCAACCGCTTTATTGTTCATTACAATAACTTCTCCCAATTGCTGGCTGTCAGCATCGATATTGAAATTAACTTTAGTATCGTCAGAAACAGAAACTCTTTTCTCTTCGTTTTTAAATCCAACATAACTTACCTGAACCGTATAATTTCCGTTTGGAACATCAATGCTATATTTTCCGTTGACATCTGTTACAACACCAGTTTCCAATTCTTTAATATAAACATTAGCGCCAATAACAGGTTGTCTTTCGTCATCAAGAACGTGACCGGTCAGCTTGCTTTTTTTTTTGGCTGGCTTCTGAGTTTGTTGAGGTTTTTGTTTAACAAAAATATTATTGCCAACTATAGAAAATTGTACAGACGAAATTTTGTTCAATTCTGTAATAAGATTGCTAATTTCAATATTCTTAAACGTGTTTTTCTGTGTAAAATACTTCTTATTAGTATCAATTTGATCTGTAAAAGCAAATTTTAAATCGGTTTGAGTTTCAATTTGTTTAAAGAACTCTTTTAAAGTTACATTTTGATCTACAGTTATGGTAACGCTTTGAGCGGACATACACAAACTGAATAAAAAAAAGCATGCGGAAATTATATGCTTCATGAAATTTTGTATTTTTGAATATTATTAAATGGATAACTTAATGTTATCCCGAACATTAGGAGGATGTGGAGTTTCGCGGCTTACATCCTTTTTTGTCTTCATTGAAAAGTGATCTGCTTTAAATCTTCATTTATTTCAAAGTTTAGGTTATACATTTCTGATAGTAATTGTAGAATTGTTTTTAAATCTTCTTTTTTATTGATTCGAATCGTGATCTTCTGATTCTGATTTTCTTTCGGAAGAACCACTTTATACCCATAATTTTCTTCGATATATTGACTTATAACAGAAAGATTTTCGTTGTCAAAATCTATAAATCGGCTGAATTCGGTAATAGAAACAGTGCGTTTAGTGTTGTAAGTGAATTTTTCGCCAGGCTTCAAAATCCATTTTTGGTCTTGACCTTTTACATTCATCTGAACACTTCCTTCAAAAAGTTCTACCGTTATTTCTTCGTTTTCAGATTCATTTACAGTAAAAGAAGTTCCTAAAACAGTAGTGGTAGTTTCATCACAATAAACCTGAAAAGGATGTTGCTTATCTTTTTTTACTTTAAAATAAACCTTCCCGTCAATTTCAATTTTTCTGTTTAAAGCAAAATTAGCTCCGTACATAATCTTAGAATTTGGGCTCAATTCTACTTTTGAACTATCTGGTAAAACAAAATGTTTTATTGTTGAGGTCGTATTTTCGATTACTGTTTCGGCAATAACAGTATTTTCAGCTGAAGGTTTTCCAGTAAAATAAAATCCAGTTCCAATAAGTGCAAAAATTGCAACCGAAGCCGCTGCATAAAGATGCCAAGGTTTGAATTTTCTTTTCTTTTCTGAAAATGTTTTAGCATGAAATTCTTCCCACGAAGCTTCTTTTTCGTCTTCGGAATGAGAAAGGGGAGACTCTTCCCATAATTTTTTAAATTCCTCGTCAAATTTCTCCTGATCCATCTTTTCTCGATATTAAATGATTTGACAATGAAATCCTTGTTTGTTAAAAACACGATAGACCATTTCTTCGATATCACGATTGGTTTCGATTTTAAGGATGTTTTCGCGTCCTTGACGATCAAAATTTATGATACAATCAGAAATGACAAACTGCAAAAGCGCTACAAGCAAACTTGCATCTTTCTTTGTTTTAACATTGGTTTTATAAGCTTCAATGTGCATTTTTAGTTCTTGTTTTTTAGTATAACAAACGAGAACTAAAAAGTTCCTAATGGTTTTCGATTTTTTTTCGAATAAATTTACTGGCGAGATAAATATGATTGGCAATGGTCTTTTCAGAAAGATCCGTTATTTCTGCAATCTCCTTATAGCTAAGGTTTTCCAGCTTGTGTAAAGTGAAGATTTTTTGTTGCTGTTCTGGAAGCTGATTAATGAAATTTTGAAGTTTTTCTTGTCTTTCTTCAAAAATTCCAGAATCTGATTCTTCCTGTGGTATGTCAACTTGATTAGGATCAAGCTGAATTATTTTGTTTTCTCTGTTAACGTGATTGATAATAATGTTTTTGCAGATCACAAATATCTGTTTGTCAAACAAAACCTCTTCGTTAAGCAGTTCTCTTTTATTGTATAATCGGATGAAAGTTTCCTGAACAAAGTCTTCTGGAGTAAAAACAGAAGAGTTAAATCGTTTGGCAATATTTATTAGTTTATCGTAGTAATTGAAGTAGACTTCTTTGAAAGCTGCTTCATTACCTTTTTTTAAACTTAAAATAAATTTTTTATTGTCCATAACGAAAATATCGTAACTAGCTTCCTAGTCTAAACTCATTGGTATCAATATTATTGCATTCAGAAATTTAAGCTATCTCAAACTAGAAATGTAATAAGTTGCAAAGAACCGTAATTAAATTTAAGATTGGACGCTTTTGTTGGAGAAATGTTACAAATTTTGTGCGTATAAATAGTACCAAAAGATTCATTTTTCTAGATTTTACCGAGATAAAAGGATTTTTATGCTTAAATTGTAAAAGAACAAAATTCAAATAATTATGACTCTACAAAGACTTTTGGTTTTAATCCTAATCCTTTTTTCGATTTCTTGCAGTAATAAAAAAGAGCAAGAACTTACAGAAAGAGAAAATATTCTCTTGCAACGCGAAAAGAAATTTGCCGACAAAGAAGCTGAGTATGAATTGTTACTGCGAATGAAAGACAGTATTCAATCTACGCTTCAGGTAAAAGATACGGTTCCAAAAGTGCAAGTCTGGCCCGATTCTCTTAAAACGAAATGGAATAGTAAAATGGTCTGCCGAGAATCAAATTGTAGCAATTATGTTATTGGCGACCAACGTACAGAAGTTTGGGATTTTGTATCTGATTCTGTCGGAATCTATATAAATGTTTTAAACAACAACGAGCTTAAAAGGGTATTTAGAGGACAATATTTGGTTAATAAAATAGTGCTAGATTCTGCAATAGAAAGTTCTTCTAAAAACAATATAAAGATAAATGTTGTTCTAGATGACATTAAAAAAAATGTCATAAAAGGTACACAGACCATTACAGGACAAAACAATTGCACGGCAAAATTCTCTGTTGAACTTACGCCATCAAAAAAATAATTTATGTTTTTAAGTATACATCACATTACTCTTCCAATAGAAGATCCCCTTTTAAAATTCCTAATAGAACTTATTATAATATTATGCATTCCGCTTTTATTAAATAAGATTAAAGTTCCGCATTTGCTTGGGCTTATTATTGCTGGAGCCGTTATTGGTCCAAATGGTTTTGGAGTGCTTTCCAGAGACAGCAGTGTAGTGGTTACAGGAACTACGGGACTTTTGTACATTATGTTCTTGGCCGGATTGGAAATTGATATGGCCGATTTCAAAAAAAATAAATGGAAAAGTATTCTGTTTTCTTTTTACACTTTTGCCGTTCCTTTTATTCTGGGACTTGTCGGAGGATATTATTTATTAGGTTTTTCGTTACTGACTTCAGTACTTTTTGCTAGTTTGTTTTCGTCGCATACGCTAATTGTTTATCCAATGGTGAGCGGTTTGGGTATTGCTAAAAACCTTTCGGTAAACATAACCGTCGGCGGAACGATGATTACCGATGTTCTCTCGTTACTTGTTCTAGCTGTTGTAGTAGGAATGTCGCAGGGAGAAGTAGGAACTGCTTTTTGGGTAAAACTTTCTGTTTCGATGGTGGTTTTTACGCTAATAGTTTTATTGGTTTTTCCGATTATTGCAAGATGGTTTTTCAAAAATGTAGAAGATAAAATCTCTCAGTACCTTTTTGTTATTGTTATGATTTATCTGGCTGCGCTTCTTGCTGAACTTGCCGGAATAGAATCTATTATTGGAGCCTTTTTTGCTGGACTTGCCTTAAACCGATTAATTCCGCATACCTCATCTTTAATGAATAGAGTAGAGTTTGTTGGGAATGCTATTTTTATTCCTTTCTTTCTAATAAGTGTCGGAATGCTGATTGATTTTAGCGCTTTTATTCAAAGTTGGGAAACATTGTGGGTAGCAGCAATTATGCTTGTGGCTTCAATTGGAGGAAAATATTTTGCCGCAATGCTGACCAAAAAAACGTTTAAACTTACTAATGACGAAGGACAACTTATTTTTGGTATGAGTTCTGCTTCTGCCGCTGCAACTTTGGCTTCTGTTATGGTTGGTTATAATATTATTATTGGCGAAAATGACGCAGGCGAACCCATAAGACTTTTGAATGAACATGTTCTTAACGGCAGTATTCTTTTAATATTAATTTCTTGTACCGTTTCTTCATTTGTATCAATGGCAAGCGCACAGCGAATAGCAGATGCAGATAAAGACGATAAAGTGTCGGGTAAAAGTGAAGAAAAAGAAAATATTCTTCTGGCACTTAATCATGAAGAAACTGTAGAAAAAATGGTCAATCTCGGACTAATTGTAAAAACATCGACCAATAAAGATCGCGTTTTTGCTGTCAATGTGGTTAATGAAGAAGAAAACGAATCGTCGGTAAAAAATGCAGAAAAGATTTTAGGATCGGCTGTAAAAGCGGCTTCTGCTGCCGATGTCAAACTGAATCCGATTACGCGCCATGATAACGATACAGCAAGTGGAATTAGTAATGTTATTAAAGAAAAAGAAATAACAGATCTGATTGTTGGATTAGAAGGAGGAAAAGGATTTTCGGCTTCTTTCGTTTACAATCTGTACAACGGCTATCTTAAAAATAAGAATGTAAATTTGATGGTTTATCATGCTGTACAGCCTGTTTCGACTATTAAAAAATATATAGTTCTTATTCCTGAAAATGCCGAAAAAGATGCTGGATTTTTTCATTCAATGCTTCGAATTTGGAATATTGGGCGTAATTCCGGAGCAAAAATGAGCTTTTATGGAAAAGATAAAACCATGCAGCTTTTAAAAAGAATTGTAAAAAAAGCAACCATAGAGGCATCATTTCATATAATTGGTTCTTGGCAAGAAGCGCAAGAAACTGCTTTTAATTTAGGAGAAGATGAAGGCTTAATTATTATGATGGCCGATATAGGAATGTATTCTTATTTTTCGCAAATGCGAGATGTGCCAGATTTACTCAACAAACGAGTTGTCAATAATAATTACATGCTGATTTATCCTTTTTCGAAAACTGAAAAAAATACTACCGAGAAAAGAGCGGTTAGCAGTCACGACGATTTTGTTGAAATTGGTAAAATAATTCGAAATATCTTTAAATAAAACAAAAGCCCTTAGACAGAAAATAAGTCTAAGGGCTTTTTTATATTCCTTTAGAAGATTTTAAAATATCAGAAGGCGAGAAGCCATATTTCTTTTTGAAAGCAAATGAGAAATGAGATAAATCTTCAAAACCAAGATCAAGATAAATATCTGAAGGTTTTTTCTGTTTTTTATCGATTAAGAAATAACCTTCTTGCAATCTTCGCTGAACAAGCCATCGACTTGGAGTGTTTAAAAAGATGGAAGCAAAATCACGTTTGAAAGCCGAAATGCTTCTGCCAGTCAAATAAGCAAAACGCTCTAAACTGATATTGAATTTATAATTTCGATTCATGTAAGCTTCTAAATCTATTTTTTCGGGCGGAGCAAAATCAAAAAGAATGTTTTTGAGTTCAGGATTTTCTTTTAATAAAATTAAAAGCAATTCTTCTCTTTTTATTTCCGAAAATGTATCGTCAATTTCACCGCCTTCATTATAATAAGGCATTAGTGAAAGAATAAAATTAGGAATTAGTTCTGTTTGCTTTAAAGCAAAAAAAGAAGCTTCATTGTTACTTTTTTGTACAGATGTGCGATGTTTTTCAAAAAAGGCTTTTAGAAATTTAGTGTCTAAAATCATAACTACTTTTTCAAACTTGCCATTTTCTTGCTGTTTATTATAACGTGCCAAATGGTTTTTTCTAACAATGCAATATTCGCCAGCTTTTAAATGGTATTTATTAATGCCGTCGTAACCTTCGATTGTTCCTTTTGCCAAATACAAAAAGAAATGTTCGGCAATAAATTGTTCAGGAGAAATCTCTGGACCGATATAGCAACTTTTAATTTCTGTATATTTCATGAAACTTAAGCTTTTTTTTCAAGATTATTGCACTATTCTTTTGAAGATCTTACTATTATAAAAGTAGTGATTTCTCCAATTATTAAAATGATTTGTACAGCCGTTTTTTATTTGAGCTCAGCAGCTTTTTTGATGTCTTTGGCTTCTAGAATTTTTATTGGAAAACCTGATTTTACAACATTAATCATAGCGTGACCAATTTCTGTAGTTTTGCATCCTGTGTAAAATAATCCCATAATAGGATAAAGAAATTTCAGGTATTTATTATATCCTTTAATATGAACTTGCGATGCATCTGGTTTCATCAATCCAGGACGGAAATTATATTGCCCTTTAAAAGGTAAAGTTTGCAATGCGTTTTCGGTTTTTCCTTTCACGCGTGCCCACATTACTTTTCCTTTTTCGGTACTATCGGTGTGTAATCCCGAAATAAAATTGAAAGTCAGATTTTCGTTTTGACTTAATAACACCTTTGCAAAATGCATTGTAGTATCGTATGTAATATGAGTATATTGAGCTTCATCCATTCCTACGCTGCTTATTCCTGCGCAATAAAAACAAGCATCATAACCTGCGAGATTGCTATCGTCATTTTTTAGCAAAAGAAAATCAGAAATTAGATATTCGGTTAATTTAGGATGTGATTTTCCACTAGATTTTCTTCCAACATACAAAACCGATTCTACTTCCTTATTGTTAAGACATTCTATTAAAACTCCTTCGCCAACCATTCCGGTAGCGCCTGTTACAATTACTTTCATCTTTTTAAATATTAAGAGATTTCCATTTGATTAAGCTAATAACTGTTGCTGTTATAGCCTCTTCGTTACTACGAGGATTCCAGCCTAACATTGTTCTCGCTTTTTCGTTGCTTGCATTGCGATAAATGCCCACCAATGGCAAAATAGCTTTGGCTTGCTTGTTAAATAATGCAGTTAAACGAATAATAAAGGTAGGTAAAGATTTTGAAGGAGCTTTAGCGGTTACATACGGCATTTTTTCTTTTAAGAAATTTACGATTTCCATTAATGACATTGTTCCGCCAGCTAAAGCTAAAAAGCGCTGTCCTTTTGCAGCAGGATTTTCCATAGCTAAAATGTGTAATAAAGCGACGTCTCTTACGTCAACGATTCCTAATCTAATGTCAGGAATTGCTTTCATAGAACCATCAAGCAATTTTTTAAGCATTTCGAATCCACTTGATAAATCGGGAGTTAAAGAAGGTCCAAAAATTCCCATCGGATTGATAACTGAAAGTTCTAATGAACCGCCTTCGGTTTTTATGAAATTCCAAGCAGCTTGTTCAGCAAGAACTTTAGATTTATTGTAAGTTGAAAGTCCTTTTTCATTTGGATCAGTCCAGCTTTCTTCGGTTATAACGGTAGATTTATCTTTGTGACTATAGCCAACAGCACCAAAATTTGAAGTCATAACCACGCGTTTAACGCCAGAATCTCTCGCTGCTTTAAGAACGCGCAAAGTTCCGTCAACTGCAGGACGAATCATTTCGTCTTCGTTTTTGGGTAACCTTAAGAAAATTGGAGAAGCAATATGGAGTACATATTGACAATCGGTCATGGCGTTTGCCCAGTTTTTGTCGTCTGTTAGATCTGCTTCGATAAGATCTAAATTGCTGAAATCTGTTATGCCGCCGTTTTTAAGCATTTCAAGAACTTTGTCTTTGCTTTTTAACGAGCGAATCGTAGTTCGAACTTGATAACCACAATTTAATAACTGTAAAATACTGTGTATTGCTACAAAACCTGTTCCCCCAGTAACTAATACTTTTTGATTTGTATGTATCATTGTTTGTACTTTTATAAGACAAAGTTCTGAATTAAGTTGTCAGACAGCTTTGTTGAAAAGTCCAAATTTACTTTGTTGAAAGGTTCAGCTTTAAAGCGTACTTACTGTTGCTTATAAAGCACTTTTATAAGCAACAGTAAGTTTATCTAAAAATTGAAAAAGTTTTTCGTTCATTTCAGTAAAATCATGAGAAAGAATTTCTTCTGGATTTTGAACAAATGGATGTTTTTTGCTTTTCGCTAATAAATCAGTTTCGCTTTCTATTAAAAGAGAAACGACTTCTTTGGTTAATTCCATGTGGCATTGAAAACCATAAACAAGATAAGAATAGGAAACAATCTGAATTGGGCAGCCTTCGCTAAAAGCCAACACTTTACTTTCTTTGGTTAAACCTGGCATGTCGTTGTGCCAATGACCAACATTTAATGTTTTTCCAAAATGATTTATTTTTTCGTCTTTTAATCCTTCTTCGGTCAAAGTAATCGGAAAAACTCCAATTTCTTTTTCTGGACTATGACCGAAATTTGAATTTAAAGCTTCACCAATAAGTTGCGAACCCAAACAAACTCCCACAACTGCTTTTCCTGCAGAAATGCATTTTCGAATTAAAGCAATTTCAGCTTTTGCATTAAAATGCGGACATTCTTCAAGAGTTGTGTTTGGGCTTTGAGGTCCGCCCATTACAATTAGCATGTCTATAGAATCAGCTGAATCTGGCAAAGCGTCATTTTCATAAACTTTAGAAAAAGTTGTTTTGTAATTTCTGCTTTCTGCCCAATTCAAATACGCGCCTGGAGCTTCGTATGTTTCGTGTTGTATAAAGTGTATGTTCATTCGATCTAAAAATTATAGCAAATGTATTAGGATAAAGAACATTTTTTGATAGTCCACTTTTTCTTTTACTGAAATAGTCCAGATTTAAGAATTCAAAATAAGCATCATTTGAATATCAACTCTATCATAAGTTGAAGAAATGCCTGTTATTTCTTTAAAGCCTAATTTTTCATACAATTTAATAGCTGGTTGCAATTTGGTATTACTTTCTAAATAAATTTTAGAAGCTCCTTTTTCTGTAGCCCATTTTATTGCCGATTTTGCCAATAATAATCCAACACCTTTTCCTTGCGCTTTCGGACTAACAGCCATTTTTGCTAATTCGTAATCATAATCTTTTCCGTCACTTTTTATTAAAGCGCAAACGCCTAAAACTTCATCATTTAAAACAGCAGCAAAAATTTCTCCGCCTTTGTTTATAATATAATCTTCGGCGTGATCTAGTGCTTTTACATCATTTGGTTCAACTACAAAATAATTTGAAATCCATTCTATATTTAAGTCCTTAAAGCTTTTTTTATACTTTGGGTTATAAGTTGCTATTTCTATTTGTTCGTTATTTTTCATAATTCTATTAAATACTATTTTTTATTATTTTGCCCAATTTTTCTAAATCAGATTCTACGCGTTCATTCCATTCTAAAGCATAATTAAGTCGCATGCAATTGTTGTATTGATTGTACTGCGAAAAGATTCTCCCAGGCGCAAAATTGACTTTTTGACTTAAGGCTATATTAAATAATTCTGTTGTTGATATTCTTTGATCTAATTCTAACCATAACATAAAACCTCCTTTTGGCTGTGCAATTTTGGTATTGTCTGGAAAATAAGCTTCAACACAACGATTCATTTGAAGATAATTGGCATAAAGCTTATTTCTAAATGTTCTCAAATGATGGTCGTAACGCCCATGTTCTAAGAAATCGGTAATGACATCAGAATATAGAGAAGAATTGCAAACCGTTTGAACCAATTTTTGGCGGATGATTTTATCTTTAAATTTTCCTGGAGCAATCCATCCAACGCGATAACCTGGCGCAAGAGTTTTAGAAACCGATCCGATCCATAAAACCAAACCAGCTTCATCGTAAAATTTGCAAGGTTTAGGACGTTCTGAACCAAAATAAAGATTGCCATAAATATCGTCTTCAATCAATGGAACGTTGTATTCTGTAATCAGTCTGACTAATTCTTGTTTGTTTTCATCAGGCATTTGAAATCCCATCGGATTATTGAAATTGGTAATAAAACAGCAAGCCTTAATTTCTGGAAGTACTTTTTTCAAAGCTTCAAGATCTAAGCCATACAAAGGATGAGTCGGAATTTCAACTGCTTTTAAACCTAATGTTTTAATGGCTTGCAAGATTCCAAAATAAGCGGGACTTTCTACGGCGACACTGTCACCTGGAGAAGTAACCGCCATAAGCGCATTGTAAATGGCATGCATTGCGCCAGAAGTAATCACAATGTCATCTTCAGTAATTTTTCCTTCCATAACCAATGCCCATTTCGCAATAGCACGACGGAGCTCTTCTTGTCCTTGAACCGACTCATAAGCTGTTCCAGCATCGTTTCTTTTTCGAACAGCATTAATAATTCCTTTATTCAATTTCGCAACAGGCAAGAAATTTTTTCCTGGTAATCCCAGTGCAAATTGCGTTACATCAGTTTGATTAATGGTGCCAAATACTTTATCAGTAAGTTCTTCGGGTGTATTTTCTGTTTCTTGATTGTTTATGCTTGCAATTGTAGGAAGTGCTGTTGTGCGCTGCGAACTTTTACTCACATAATATCCTGTCTTTGGGCGAGATTCAATTAGTGAACGACTTTCGAGTTCTAAATACGCTTGTTTAATGGTATTCAAACTAACATTATATAGTTTCTGCGCACTTCGTACAGAAGGCAACTTATCGCCAAGCATTAAAGTTTCATTGTGAATTTGATCTTCAATGATTTTGGCAATTTTTAAATATAATGTTTCTCGATTTTTCATTGTGCTTTTTCTTAAGCGTTTAAAGGTTTAGATAATGAATAAAATGTTCGGTGCTTTTTTTTAGTTGCTCAGCATTATTAAAATTGGCACTTCTTTCTTTCGTTAGAAATTTTTTGATGTATTCGCTAAATGAAGCTTTGTCTTCATTTGTCAAACTTCCGTTGTCATAAATTTTAAATCCGATTTCATTATTTTCATTCAATACCAAACTCGCAAACGATTTGATTTCATTGTCTTTTTCGCAGAGAAGAAAAGGCATTCCAAAAAGCATTTTGTCTTCAGCTTTCTCACGCATATTCTGAATGAAGATGTTTTGCAAAATCTCCATATCAAATACATAAACTTCTCTAAACGTTGTTTTTTCCTGTGTTACTGCTTTAGATTCCATATCTTTTTTCAGCAAAATTATTGCTATTGAATATTTGGGTACAGATACAGAAAAATCTTTTTTTAAGGGTACAGATTAAAATTACTGTTTTTTGTTGAGAGGAAGAAATATTTGTAAAAAAGAAAGTCCCTGAATATTATTCAAGGACTTTAAATATGTAGAAGAAAGGAAATTAATTATTGATTTTCCTTTTCTAAATCGGCAGCAGAAATCTGATCTAATATATTAGTCTGATTTGGCGAAATGTAGTTTTTATTTTCGATCGAAGCTTCTTTCTTAAAAAGAAGATCTAAGGCATTATATAGTTTTAATAAAACATCTCGATCTGCTTTATCTATTTCCAAAGCAGTATTAAAGTTAAAAACATAATTATTCGAATTGCGCACTTCGACTTTTATTGTTTTTGATGTGATCTTAAATTTAACTATATCCATATGTTCATAAATTACCTTTGCAAAATAACTATTTTAATGGCAGTTATCGCGGATATTTTTTGATTTTTTAATTAGAAAGAATTTTTATTTTCTTCTTTTAATTTTAGCAACACATCCATTGCTTTCTTAGCGTCATTTTCATCAACAAATATGTGATCGTGTAAATAGGCGGCAACTACATTGCAGCTGATATTGGCTTTTCCTAAAGCTTGAGAAAAAGTAGCAGTTAAACCTACTGCGGCCAAAGAAGAATGAACTTCTAAAGTAATCCAAGAAGCGACATAAGAGAAGTTAAGATTAAGTTCTTCTGCAAAACGCTTTTCTAGCACTACAGTAATTCCTTCTTGTTCTTTAAATAGAAATAAAATTTTTGAAAAAGGAATCAAGTCTATAGAATCTACTTTTGTGAAAACAAATTTTCCGTCATTAAGAACAGGATTAAGATTCTTCAAAATAGTGCTTAAGTTTATTTCGCCTTCCATAAAAATTAGATTGATTTTTATTTAAAAATAATAAAAAACCCTTAAACATTTCTGCTTAAGGGTTTTACCTTCTAAGTAGCGAGGACGGGAGTTGAACCCGTGACCTCAGGGTTATGAATCCTGCGCTCTAACCAACTGAGCTACCTCGCCTGGACTGCTATCATGAATTCCTGATTGCGGGTGCAAAGATAGAAATAATATTAAAGCGTGCAAGCATAAAATGAAGAAAAAAAAATATTTTTAAAAATGCATTGTTTTTGGACATATATTCTTATATTTCGAAAAAAATTAAAGTAGCACATGGATTCAAAAATACGTTACGAAATCGAGTTTCCGATCAATTCTTCGCCACAATTATTGTATCAATATATATCAACGCCGTCAGGTTTACAAGAATGGTTTGCTGACAATGTTAATTCAAGAGGTGAAATTTTTACTTTCATCTGGAATGATTCGCAAGAAAAAGCACGCTTGGCTTCAAAAAAATCTGGAGAAAAAGTAAAATTCAAATGGGTTGATGATAGCAGTAAGGATACAGAGTACTTTTTTGAACTTCATATTTTAGTCGACGAGTTGACTAAAGACGTATCGCTTATGGTGGTCGATTTTGCTGATAAAGAAGAATTAGGCGAGGCTAAACAATTGTGGGAGAATCAAATCTCAGATCTAAAACATCTTATAGGATCTGTTTAGTAAAAGTCTATTTTATACCTTATATTTGCCCTGAACAAAATTCAGGGTTTTTTTATGATTAATTTTAACGGAAACATAGCGCAAGAAGATACTATATTAACTCAAAACCGCGCTTTTTTATACGGTGACGGTATCTTTGAAACAGTAAAAATTATCAACGGAAAAATCTTGTTTCTTGAGGATCATTATTTTAGACTAATGGCTTCTATGCGTGTGGTAAGAATGATGATTCCGATGAATTTTACAATGGAATATTTTGAAGAACAAATTCTAAACTTGGTAAAAGAACAAGGAATTGCTTCTTCAGCACGAGCAAGAATTACTGTTTTTAGAAATGATGGCGGTTTGTATCTTCCGAAAACCAACGATATTTCATTTTTAATTAATGCAACTCCACTTGAAAATACTTCTTACAGCATAAATTCAAACGAATACGAAGTAGATTTGTATAAAGACTTCTACGTGACAAAACAATTATTATCGTCTCTTAAAACGACTAATAAAATGATTAATGTTACGGGAAGTATCTATGCGCATGAAAATGATCTTGCTAATTGTATCTTATTGAATGACAGTAAGAATGTTGTAGAAGCACTTCAGGGAAATATTTTCATGCTAACAGGTAAAAAGCTTATTACACCTCCAGTTTCAGAAGGTGCTTTAAACGGAATTATGCGTAAACAGATTTTAACGATTGCTAAAAAAGTAGAAGGCATAGAAGTGCTAGAAGAAATAATTTCGCCGTTTGATCTTCAAAAAGCAGACGAATTATTTCTGACCAATGTAATCATGGGAATACAGCCGATAACTAAATACCGAAAAAAGGAGTTTGCAACAAATCTGGCTCATTTATTAGTGCAGAAACTAAATGAATCCATAGCTGAAAATTAATTCAGATATGGATTTTCTGGTGCGTTAGACCAAATAAGATAATCACCGCCAAGCTCTATAATTTGCTCTTTCCAAAAGTGAGTGGTAGATTTTCCGATAATTTTATTTTTGTAATTATTATCAGCAATAATCCAAGAGTTTCCTTGCATCTCATTCTCAAGTTGATTTTCTTCCCAACCGGTATAGCCTAAGAAAAAACGAATGTTGTTTTTACTAATCGATCCGTTGTTTATTAGGTCTTTGGTTGACTCAAAATCGCCTCCCCAATAAATCCCGTTTGAAATTTCCACACTGTTTGGAATTAACTCAGGAATATTGTGAATAAAATAAAGGTTGTCTTGTTCTACAGGGCCTCCGTTATATATCTTAAAGTTAGCATCAATCTCAGGTATTAAGTCATTAATGGTATATTTTAATGGCTTATTAATTATAAAACCTATTGATCCTTCCTTGTTATGGTCTGCTAATAAAATTACCGATCTGTTAAAAGATAAATCTCCAATTATTGAAGGCTCGGCAATAAGCAGGTGTCCTTTTTTTAATTTTTCTGAAATCATACGGTTACAATTTTTATTAAATTTAATCATAAAAAAATTAAAATCACAAAAAAAATCGTTAAACCGCATAAAAAAACCTCCCATATGGAAGGTTTTAATTATATTATAAGTTTAGAGAACTTTCTTACTTAGTTCACTGCACCTTCTAATTCAGCTCCAGCTTTGAATTTTACAACGTTTTTAGCTGCAATTTTAATAGTTTTTCCTGTTTGAGGGTTTCTACCGTCTCTAGCAGCTCTTGAAGAAACTGACCAAGATCCGAAACCTACTAATGAAACTCTTCCACCTTTTTTCAAAGTAGTTCCTACATTACCTAAAAAAGACTCTAAAGCTAATTTCGCCGCAGCTTTTGTAATTCCTGCATCAGCAGCGATAGCATCGATTAATTCTGATTTGTTCATAATAATTAGTTATTAATTGTTGGTTAAAAAAAATTGTTAATACACAAATTTAGTAGGAAATCCGTTGCGTGCAAGTGTTTTCTTTATTTTTAGCAAAAATTGTTAATAACTTGCTTTTTTTGTTCATAAAGGGTGTTGTTCATCGATAAAAAGTAGGTACAAACCCCTGTTTTACTGACCTTAATACACTTTTGCAGCCTCCGAAAAACTCACTCCATTTAATAATTCTGAAGCAAGCATTCTCTTTTTTCCTGGAAATTGTAGACTTAATAACTGAATAAAGCCGTCTTTTATTGCAATCTTGATTTCTTTTTTAGTGCTAATTAGCTTTCCAATCTCATAAGAGTGTGATTCTGAGACTAGTTTGGCTTCGTAAATTTTAATATTTAATTCTTCATTTTGGTCTTTCAAAAAGCACCAAGAAGCAGGATACGGACTTAAACCTCGAATCAGGTTATTGATTTCTGCTCCAGATTTTGTCCAATCAATTTTGCAGTTTTCTTTGTTTAGTTTGTAAGCTGTTTTAATATCGTCGTTGTCTTCTTGAATTGTTGTCGTAACATTTCCAGTTTCAATAACTTTCAAAGTATCAATTACTGTTGTGCTTCCTAAATGCATCAAACGATCGTGCAATTGTCCTGCCGTTTCTTCTGGCTCAATATTGATTTCCGAATTTAAAATCATTGCTCCAGTATCAATTTTATCATCAATAAAGAAAGTAGTAACTCCGGTTTTAGTCTCTCCATTAATAATTGCCCAGTTAATAGGAGCAGCACCACGATAATTTGGAAGTAATGAAGCATGAAGGTTAAAAGTTCCTAAACTTGGCATTTCCCAAACTACTTTTGGCAACATTCTAAACGCAACTACGATTTGTAAATTGGCATTTAGAGCTTTTAATTCTGCTAAGAAACTTTCGTCTTTTAAATTGGTAGGCTGTAATAAAGTAAGGTTGTTAGCAAGCGCATATTCTTTTACTGCCGAATATTTTATTTTTTGTCCGCGTCCTGCCGGTTTATCTGCAGCAGTAATTACGCCCACAACTTCGTAGTTATTTTTAATAATGGTATCCAAAATGCCAACAGCAAATTCTGGCGTTCCCATAAATATAATTCTCAATTTCTCCATTATGATTTTAAAGTGTATTTATTATTCGCTTGTATAGTAATATGATTGTTTTCAAGTAATTCCTGAAGAACCGATAAAATATCTTTGGTGTCCATTTTAATCTGATTCTCGATTTCTCTCGAAGTCAATGAAGCATTTTTTAGTAGAGATAAAATTTTATCTGCAATCGAATCGGCTTCGGTAATTTTTCCTTTTTGTGTAATGCAGTACGAACAGATGCCGCAATTTTCTTTGGTTTCTTCTCCAAAGTAACTTAAGACCAATCTGTTTTTGCAGGTTTTGTTGTCTTTTATATAGCTTAGAACAGATAAAAGCTGCTCTTTTTTTACTTCATTTTGTTTTTCTAAATATTTCGAAACCCTATTTATGGTGAGATCGTCTTCGCGAACTTCATTAAATAAAATAGTAGCGTCGTTGTTTTTAGATTTGTATTCTATAATATCTTTTTCTTTCAGTTTTTCTAAAACCGCTATAATTTGTTCTTCGGAACGATTTGATTTTTTTGCAAGTAATCCCAGATTTAAATTAGCTTTTACATCATAAATGCCTGGATAAGTTCTCAAAATTGCTAAAATAATTTCTTCATCATTCGGATTCAAACTCATGTATCGAATTACTTCTTTAGATTCGATCAAGAATTGAGCGTTTATTTTTTCTGAAAATTCCTGAGATAAAGTAATAATTCCTTGCTGGCTCAAAAATTGTAAAGCATTGTATGTTTTGAGCGTAGGGAAATCGTATTTATTGCAAAAATGATTCAATTTGAACGAGAAAGTTTCATCTAAACCCTCACCATATGCAATCTGAAAGTAATTGCATAATTTGATATACATCGTTTTCAGAAATTTTTTGTCAGGAAGAACATTTAAAAACTGCTGTTCGGTTTGAATGGCGTCTGAATTATTATAAAGTAAAACCGAAAAAGCTTTTGCGCCATTTCGTCCCGCGCGCCCAGACTCTTGATAATAATTTTCTAAGTTTTCTGGAAGCTGTGTGTGAATGACTGTTTTTACATTGTCTTTGTCAATTCCCATTCCGAAGGCATTCGTAGCGACAATGACTTGAGCTTGTTCCGACATCCACAACTGCATGTTTTTATCTTTTTCTTTTGCTGAAAGTCCGCCATGATAATACGTAGATGTGAAACCTAAAGATTGCAATTGCGAAGACATGTTTAAACACGCTTTGCGATTTCGCACATATATAATAGATGGTTGCGGATTCTTTTTAAGAATTTGTTCGGTGCGGTATAATTTATCTTCGACTTCAAAAACCATGTAAGCAATATTTTTTCGCTCAAACGATTGTTGAAAATGATTCGGATTTTTTAATTCTAATTGCGTTCTAATATCTTCAATAACTCTCGGAGTTGCCGTTGCAGTCAAAGCCAAAAACGGAATTTTCGGAAAATGCTTTTTAAGTTCCGAAATTTTAAGATAAGCAGGTCTAAAATCGTGACCCCACTGCGAAACGCAATGCGCTTCGTCTATAGCAATTAAATTTATGGGTAAGTTTTTAATACGTTCCAAGATCCAATCCGACTGTAATCTTTCTGGAGATAAGTATAGAAATTTGTAATTTCCGTATTGGCAGTTGTCGAGAAGATCGATCAATTCTTCGGTATGAATTCCGCCAGTAAGAGCAATCGCTTTGATGTCTCTTTTCTGCAAATTCATCACTTGATCTTTCATTAAAGCAATCAGTGGCGAAATTACGAGACAGATTCCTTCTTTCATCATCGCGGGAACCTGAAAACAAATAGATTTTCCGCCGCCCGTAGGAAGTACGGCAAAAGTATCCTGTCCTTCAAGAACAGAATCGATAATTTCTTTTTGCAACGGTCTAAAACTGTCGTGTTTCCAGTATTTTAGAAGAATATCCTGCGCTCCGAGCATTGCGTTTGTTTTAAAGTTAAAAATTTAGAAAAACAGTTTCTAGTTTTGCAACTTTAAACCATACCGCTAAATTTTGTCTAAGATATAAAGAATTCTGTTTTCAACTGTATCTTTTGGAACCTCAATCAGTTCGTAACCGTATTTTTTATAAGTTTCAATAAGATGATCTTGAATTTTTACTGCCTGATCAAAATTTTCATAACGCTCAGAATCACTTTGGTAAATCTCTTCCCAAGGCGGTAAAATAAAGGTTTTAGAATATTTGAAATCTTCACAGGCTTTTGTAAAATGCTCCGGATATTCGTCGCCAATATAATCCATATAAGCTACAACATCAGGAATTCCTCTGTCGATAAAAACTACATTATCAGGTTCTTCAAGAGCATTTTTGTATTGTTCAATACGTCCTTCCAATAACATTTCGCTAAACAAAAGCGGTTGTTCTAGAAACAACTGTTCGATGCCTTGTTCTTGCGCTTTCATGGTAACCTGTCTAGAGATTTCAGGATAGCAGCAAAAGCCACGAGCTACCAATTCGTTAATAAGTGTTGATTTTCCAGTACCAGGTCCGCCAAGCAAGACAATAATTTCTTTTTGCACTATTCTAAAAATAAAGCGCAAATTTACCTAAACTTATTTATAATTAAAAAGAATATTTATCAGAAACGAAAGATTTGATATTTTGATAAACAAAAATTCCAGTTTTAAAGTCCCAGAGAGACGAGATATTTATAGAAAAATAGATGCAATAAATGTAAAGCTCCAGCGGAGCGACATATAAACTTTTTAGATTATGTCACTGCGCTGGAGCTTTTGATTGGGTTAAATTGAATTTTGCTATAAATATTTTGCTCCGCTGGAGTATTTTCTAAAATGGAAAAAACCAAAAAATGTTTCTTGTTTATTTGAATTGTCGTTGGTTTTTAGCCAACGGAATTTTTGGAAATTTAGAATTTCAGCTTTTGCCAAATAAACTATTTGTTCTTGTTGAATATCATTTTTAAATCAGAATATAAATAAACACCAACAATTGCCATTAGAGGGATAGCTAAGACAAATTTTCCGTCTGGAATCATACCAAATATGGTTACTAGGATTAAAGCTAAACAAAAAGGATATGTAAATAATCGGGTGAATATTTTAGAAGTGCTCCATTCGTTTTCTGGTTTTTCTTCTGTCTCTAAGTCAAGTACTCGGCTGTTGTGCTGTTTGGATGATTGTTTACTATTTGATTTAGCGTTTAGTAGTTGATAAAAATCTGTCAACTGATCTTTTTTATTATATAAATATATTTTGCGACTCATTAAATAACAAGCGAATGTCAGAATTAAAAAAATACTTATACAAGCTAGGAATTTTTTAATTTGAAAATCCATAATTGCTGTTGAAAGCAAAGGGAAGAACATGAGTATTGGGAACAAAAAATGTAAAAATCTAGCAAAGGAATTTAATTGATCTTTTGTTTTAACAAGTTCATTTTCGGAATTAAATTCAAAAGTATAAACGGGATAGAATACTCCTGTGAAAGATGAGATTTCCCAAATTTTGATTTTGTTTTTTTGAATCTCTCCATATATTTTGTAGTCTTTTTTAAAACTACACACCAAATGATTCCAAAATGAATCGGTATTTTTTACTTTAACTAATTTTTGAATATCTGATTTTGTTACTTCCATTTTTTTTAAAATAAAATATTTTAAAATGTAGCAATTATTTCTTTTTTACTCACAAAACAAATACTTCCCAGAATCCTTTCCTTTTTTATTAGAAGGAATAATCAAATGCGATTGGAATTTTTTACCATCCAAAACATTATTCACAAAATCTAAAACATATTGCTGTCCTTGGTGGAAAAGATAGCCAGAGAATTCATGTCCGCCGCCGCAGAAAGTAATTAATTCGGCATCTTTATGTAAGTCAATCATTTGATTGTAAACGGCATAAGAACCAAAAAGAATCAGCCAGCCAGAAGCATTTGTTGGGCAAGAACGATGCGAACCTGCAGCATATGGAACGGTATCGTCATTATTTCCGTGAGCCATTAACATCGGAATTGCTTTTTCTTTCGTAATCAAATTAATATCCTGAATTGCTCCCGAACCAGCAATTAAACCTTTGTATTTGAAGTTTTCTGGAAGATTGTTTTTGTATAAATTCATCAATTTATAATCCCAAAAAGTAGCTTGGTAGCTAATTTCTGCACCAGCGCTAATTCCAGAAATAAAGATTTTTGAAGTATCAAGATTGTATTTGTCGGCATTCTCAATCATGAAAGCTGTTGCTTGCCACATGTCGCTAACGCCAATTTGAATTGCTTTTATTTTTTCAGTTAAAGTTCCTTTACAGCCAAAATCTTTTCCTTTCATATATAAACTATACGAAATACTCGCCACGGCATAACCATTTTTCGCCATGAATAAACCGAAATCTTTTTCGCTTGTTCGCTCTCCACCAGAAAAACCACCGCCAAAAGCAAACATGATTAATGGGATTTTTTCTCCTGCTTTTTTCTTCGGCAAGTATAAATCTAAATCAAGTTTTAGAGTGTCATTTTGGAAATAAGTTAGGGTTTTGACTTCTTGTGCATTGCTACTATAAAAAGTGAAAAAGGTAAAAAGTAAGAAGAGGATTTTTTTCATTGTATTTTTTTTTAATCTCGCAAAGTCGCTAAGACGCAAAGGTTTTCAGCCACGAATTCACGAATTTTTATTTTTTTTGATTTGCCAAGTTAACTAAAATTCGTGAAATTGAAATTTCAGAAAAAAGAATAGATGAAAATTCGTGAATTCGTGGCTGAAAAAATACTAGTTTTTTAGAGTCAAAAAATCTAAAATCTAAAATCTGAAATCTGAAATCAAAACCGTATATTTGCGTTTATTTTTAATTACGAATGGAGAACGATAAAGAAAAAAATACAGCCGAATTTTACGAAAGATTGAAAGTAGAGCTTGATAACGCAAATACTTGGCCAGCAGAATACTTGTATAAATTCATTGTGCCTTCTGTAGCAGATAATGTAGCGCGTGTTGAAAAAGCTTTCGATAGAATGGGAGCAGTGATTAAAACAACAAAATCGAAAACTGGTAAATTTACTAGTGTTTCTGTTGATGTTACGATGCACAGCTCAGATGATGTAATCAGTAAATACAAAGAAGTTTCTACAATAGAAGGTATAGTTTCATTATAAACTTATGATCGAAAAATATAAAAGAGAAGCCGCAAGCGATGTTGTCTACAATTTAGAATACAATTCTGAAAGACAGCGTTTAATTATTCCAGAATATGGTCGTCATTTACAAAAATTGATTGATCAGGCAACTGCCATAGAAGATGATGAAACGCGCAACAAAGCTGCAAAATATATCATTCAGGTTATGGGAAGTCTAAATCCGCATTTGCGCGATGTTCCAGATTTCCAGCATAAACTTTGGGATCAGCTTTTTATTATGTCTGATTTCAAATTGAATGTAGAATCGCCATATCCAATTCCGTCTAGAGATGTTTTGCAGTTAAAGCCAGAAACTTTGCAATATCCGCAGAACTTTCCAAAATACAGATTTTATGGCAACAACATCAAATACATGATTGAAGTTGCTAATAAATGGGAAGAAGGCGAAATGAAAAATGCGCTGATAATGGTAATTGCAAATCACATGAAAAAATCGTTCTTAAGCTGGAATAAAGACACAGTAAAAGACGATGTGATTTTTGAGCATTTATATGAATTGTCTGGAGGCAAAATCAATTTATTGCACAGTACAGAAGAATTGTTGAATACGACAGATTTAATGCGTACCAACAAACGCATGTCTAACAAAACAGCTTCTGGTGCACAGCCAAAAACTCAGAATAACAAGAACAACAATAACAAAGGCGGTCAAAAAAAGACATTTCAAAAAAACAATAATCAGAAATAAAAAAGGAGCTAAGATGCTAAGGGACTAAGATGCTAAGATTTTTAGCTTAGAACCTCAGAACCTCAGAATCTCAGAACCTTAGAACCTAAAAACAATCTATGGGAATTTTTAAAATCGAAGGAGGAACTCCTTTAAAAGGAGAAATCACTCCGCAAGGAGCAAAAAATGAGGCACTACAAATTTTATGTGCCGTGCTTCTAACAGGAGAGAAAGTGAAAATTAATAACATTCCTGATATTATAGACATCAATAAATTAATCACTTTGTTGGGTAATTTAGGGGTTAAAATTCAACGTAACGAACCAGGTTCGATTACTTTTCAAGCTGATGAAGTTAATGTTGGATATTTAGAAACTGAAGCTTTCAAGAAAGAAGGAGGAGCGCTTCGTGGTTCTATTATGATTGTTGGTCCGCTTTTGGCTCGTTTCGGAAAAGGATATATTCCAAAACCAGGAGGAGATAAAATCGGTCGCCGTAGATTAGATACGCACTTTGAAGGTTTTATTAACCTTGGTGCAAAATTCAGATATAACAGAGAAGATCACTTTTATGGAGTAGAATCTCCAAAAGAAGGATTAACAGGAACAGATATGCTTTTAGACGAAGCTTCTGTAACTGGAACTGCAAACATTGTAATGGCTGCTGTTTTAGCAAAAGGAACAACAACAGTTTATAATGCTGCTTGTGAGCCATACTTGCAACAGTTATGTAAGATGTTGAACTCTATGGGAGCAAAAATCACTGGAGTTGGTTCAAACTTATTGACTATCGAAGGTGTTGAAAGCCTTGGAGGATGCGAGCACAGAATTTTACCAGATATGATCGAAATCGGTTCTTGGATTGGTCTTGCGGCTATGACAAAAAGCGAAATTACAATCAAAAATGTAAGCTGGGAGAATTTAGGTTTGATTCCGAATACTTTCAGAAAATTGGGTATTACAATCGAAAAACGCAACGACGATATTTACATTCCGGCTCACAAAAATGGATATGAAGTAAAAACAGATATCGACGGTTCTATCTTAACAATTGCCGATGCGCCATGGCCAGGATTTACGCCTGACTTGTTAAGTATCGTTTTGGTTGTAGCAACACAAGCAAAAGGAGACGTTTTGATTCACCAAAAAATGTTCGAAAGCCGTTTATTCTTCGTGGATAAACTAATCGATATGGGAGCAAAAATTATGTTATGTGATCCGCATAGAGCTGTGGTTATGGGACATAATTTCGAATCTCAATTGAAAGCAACTACAATGTCTTCTCCTGATATTCGTGCGGGAATCTCATTATTGATTGCTGCGCTTTCTGCAAAAGGAACTAGTACAATCCAAAATATTGAGCAAATCGATCGTGGTTATGAGCGTATCGATGAGCGTTTAAGAGCAATTGGAGCTAAAATCGTAAGAGCATAAAGTTATTAGCCACAAATTCACGAATTAAATCTTTTAAAGATTGTAAAAATAATTCGTGAATTCGTGGCGAAAAAAAATAGTCTAAATGACAAACGAACAAAAAGCTATAAAAGCTACATACTTTAGTATAGCTGGAAACACCTGCTTGGCCTTAATAAAAGGGCTAGCAGGTTTTTTTGGCAATTCATACGCCTTGATTGCAGATGCAATCGAATCAACGACAGACATATTTGCGTCGTTTTTTGTGTTGTTCGGAATCAAATATTCGAATAAACCTGCAGATGAAAATCACCCTTATGGACACGGTCGTGCAGAACCTTTAATTACATTTTTAGTTGTTGGTTTTTTGATTACTTCAGCAACAGTTATTGGATACGAAAGTATCGCTAATATTGGAACAGACCATGATTTGCCTAAATCTTGGACACTTTATGTTTTAGGAGCTATAATTATCTGGAAAGAATACTCGTTCCGTTTAGTTATGAAACGAAGCAAACAGACCAATAGCACATCTCTTGCTGCTGATGCTTGGCATCATCGTAGTGACGCGATAACTTCTGTTGCGGCTTTTATCGGAATTTCGATTGCGCTGATTATGGGAAAAGGTTATGAATCTGCAGATGATTGGGCAGCGCTTTTTGCTGCGTTTTTTATTTTGTACAATAGCTATAAAATTTTCAGACCTGCACTTGGAGAAATTATGGATGAAAATCTTCATGAAGATTTGGTTGAAGTAATTCGTGTTGTAGCATTGAAAGTTCCAGGGATTTTAGGTACTGAAAAATGTTATATCAGAAAAGCAGGAATGCGTTACCACGTTGATCTTCATGCAATAGTTTCGGCTAAAATTTCTGTGAAAGAAGGACATGATTTGTCACATAAACTACAAGATAAATTGAAAGAAGAAATTCCGCAATTAGGAAATGTTTTGATTCATATTGAGCCAGATGACTATCATTCTTAAAGGTTCAAAGGGACAAAGGTTCTGAGGTGCTAAGAAACTAAGGTTTCTTTCTATTGAAAATCATATTTTTGTCAGGCTGAGCGAAGTCGAAGCCCACACAAAGAAATTCAAACAAAAAATCCGTTTAAATCTAAAATCTGTGTAAAACAGACTACGATTTAAACGGATTTTTTGATTTTTATTTAAGTCTTAACTTTTGGTTTTAACCAAAAGAAACATTTAGTCAAGAACTTTGAACCTTTGCGCCTTTGTTCCTCTGAACCTTAGTCTAACGCATTCAAAATCTTCAACCCAAATACGACGCCATTTTGTTGAATTCCGCTTTGGTAAGAATGAACATAATCAACTCTGAATAATTTGAATTTTCCGAAACCTAAATTGTCTAAACCAATTGTAAATTCAGAATATGGTTTTTTGTCTGGAATTGCTAAAGCATGAAAACCAATGTTCATTGTAGATTTTAAAAGATTTAGCAACGGAATTTTATTCATAATAAAACCAGTATCATTGTATTCGGTATGCATTTCAAAATAACTGTCGTTTGTGCTATTTGAATAATACGGCATCAAATTAAAAACATTCAAATAACGTTCGCTTGTGCCAATATGAGTTTGGTTTCCGTTAAAATGTCTGTAATCGATAAACGAAATATTCTCGGCATTAAAGAATTTTCCACCTCTAAAATTGGTTCCTAAAAGTCCTTTATTCCCTAGAGATAAATCGTATTGAACAGAAGCGCCGATTCTTTCATATTCGTACTTTTTCTCGCTTGCCGCGAATGTTTTTTCGAATGCTAAATAGATCGTTGGATATTTATCGTCTTTAAAATTAAATCTTCCGTCAGGTCTTGAAATATATTTGTTTCCAAAATTGATTCTCGTTGTCACAAGTGCTTTAAACAAATGATGCTGATCAAAAGCCGGAGTTGTAAAATCATTAGGAGCTAACGGATTATTTGATGAATAAACATCATCTTTTTTAAAGAACGAATAATCGGTTGTATTAAAAAGTGGTTTTCGTTGTTCGTAACCAATCTTTCCAGTAAGATTTATTCCATTAGCAATATCCTGTCCGTAGTTAATTTCAGCAAATTCTAAGTTATAAAGCTTCATGTAGTTGTCTTTAAAAAACAAAGAGCTAATAGAATTGATAAATTTAGAAATTGGCTCGGCACCATTAAATTGAGCTGTTTTTGTTCCTCCAGAACCCCAAATCGTAGCATAATTAATAGTGTTGAATCGATGGCTGAATTCTCCAATTGCGCGAAAGCGTTCGTCTGAAAATCCATAATTAAAAGTCGTACTTATTGAAGTACTTTTTCCCTCTTCTTCATTCCATTTTTTAAAAGAAAAACCAGAATCTAGATTAAAACCTTGAACAGTATTAAAGCTTAAAGAAGTAATATTCAGCAAGCCTTTATAATCAAAAGAATATTTCTTGAAGGTGTTTTTATAATCATAGCCCATTAAAACATCCCAAACCTTAAATTTATTGTTTTTCGCGTCAATAGAATCGATATATTTTTTTGATTTTCTAATGGTTTGTAAACTATCTTTTTTAGCATAATCACTGCTTTCTTCAATCGTTAACGGAATCGGACGGATTTCATTCCAAAAAGCATCATCTTTTTTATTAGCATTAAGATCAAAAGCTACAAGTTCGTTTCCGAAAGTTTTCTTTTCGAAAGAACTAGGAAATTCATAATTCGAATAAACATAATTGAAGTTTCCTGAGAACTTTACGCCAAAAATGCCAGCATTAAAAGAAAGCGTCTGTGCGTTTTTTGACCAGATTTTATTCTTGGTGTTATAGCTGAAACTCTGTTTTAAAGTCATTATTTCTGTAAACTCATTTTTCATTCTGTAACCTTTTATGTTTAAATCGATGGCATAAATGGCAAAACTATCATCTACAATATAAATGTAGCCTTCAAAAACAGGTTCTTTATCTCGTTTCGGAATCACTTTTATTTTATAAATCTGATGATTGTTGTCATCGTAAAAACTGCTTTCCAATTTGTATTTATAATAATTGAAAGCATTGTCGGCAATAGGAGAGATGAGTTTGACATCAAAATCTAAAGTATTATCATAAAAGTCATAATTAGATAATGCTGCCGTGTTGTAACTGTAGCCGCGATTGTTTCCAGAAACTTTAGAAGCGATAATATTTTCTTTAAACTTGTTTGGCTTTTCAAGGCTAACTTTAGAAATGGTTTCAGACAAATATAAAATTCCCGTTCCTGTCGAATCTAAATTGGATGCCATATCATCGCCCAATTCTACTTTTTTACCAAGGATTTTTTTAGGAAGATCTTTTACTTTAAACATTCCTTTTGAATAAAAATCGGCAGTATATCTTTCAGTTTTAGCTGAGTTTTCCTTTTTATTGGCAATGGCACTTTTTATAATAGCATTTGCAGGATTGTTTTTAGGGTCGATAACGACTTCATTTAATGCAAAACTTTCTTCTTGAAGTTGAACATCTAAAGTGACGGTTTTGCTTCCTGCAGCAACAGCTATTTTTTGAGTTTTAAAACCTAAATATTGAAAAGTGATTTTGTTTTTTCCAATTTCTTTTACATTCAATTGGTATTTTCCCTGCTCATTTGAGGTAGTTCCAGCATAAGTGTTTTCTTCAAAAACCGATACAAAAGGAAGTGGGTTACCTTTGTCATCTGTTATGGTTCCTTTAATTTGTGAAAAGGTCGTGATGGAAAAAAATAGGAGGGCAAATAAAGTAAAGTTTCTCATGTAGTGTGGCTTATCTTACAAAAATAGAATAAGTTAAATCTGAGCTTACTAATAAATTGTTAAATTATAGCTGATTGTTAAAAGCTTAACTACATGTTTTTTATCTCTCGCAGATTTTTTAAATGATCTGCCTGATCTGTAAAATCTGCGAGAGATTATAATTTTTATTTAAATCAAAATATTACAAAAAAGACTGAATTGCCAATTCATAACTTTTAAGTCCGAAACCTAGAATAACACCTTTAGCATTTCCAGATAAATAAGATTGGTGTCTGAAGCTTTCTCTAGCGTAAGTATTAGAAATATGAACTTCGATTACCGGAGTTGTAACCGCTTTCATAGCATCTCCTAAACCAATAGAAGTATGCGTATAAGCACCTGCATTCAAAATGATTCCGTCAAAAGTAAAACCACATTCTTGAATTTTTCCAATCAGTTCGCCTTCAATATTACTTTGATAATAGGAAAGCTCAATGTTTGGAAATTTTTGTTTCAACGTTTCAAAATAATCTTCGAAAGTTTGGCTTCCATAAACTTCAGGTTCTCTTTTTCCTAAAAGATTCAAATTTGGTCCGTTGATAATGCAGATTTTCATAAGGTAATTTAGTTTTAATTAAGTTGATGTGAAGCATTTTTCATTTCACAATAAACATTTTACTCATTAAGTGTAAAAATAAAAAAAACCGCACTAATAAATAGAGCGGTTTTTGTAAAAGTATGTGATATATTTTTAGAACATGTATCCAGCTGAAAGTTGGAATACAGAGTTTTTAAAGTCAGCTTTATCTGAAATCTCTGTTAAACCAATACCGTAACGAGCTTGAACAAAAAGACCTCCAACAACTTTTAATCCTAAACCTGCGTTAAGAGAAAAGTCAAATGTTTTTGGATCTGCAACATCAAATTCTTTTTTATTACTAACAAGGAATGATGCCTGTGGACCAAGTTCTAAGCTAAGAGATTTATCATATAGATTTTTGCCATTACTGGAATAGCGATATAACCCATTTCGTTTTTAAATTCTGAAACAGCATTTTTGTATTCTGCTCCTTGTGTTGTATACAAAAGCTCTGGCTGAATTGAGAATTTTTCTAATAATTTAAGTTCTGCTACAAGACCTGCATGGTAGCTTGTAATTCCTTCTTTATCAACAGAAATTCCATTAAAGTCAGAACCTCCAGTTTGATTAGCAAAGTTAACCCCCGCTTTTACCCCGATCTGTACAAATTGTGCGTGTACTGCAGCTGATGTTGCAATAAACATAACAGCTACTAAAAATATTTTCTTCATAAAAAGGTTTTTAAAAATTGGTATTTTAAATGTTATTTATAAACCAAAACTACATATTTAGCATTTTATTGCATTATATTTTTGATTAAATAATTAATAAAATTCCCACCGAAAAGTAAAATTTAGGGTTTTCAAATCGTTTCAAATCTTTTATTAATCTGAGAATCAGTCCTTTTTTTGGTAATTTTTTTCTGTCTTATTTTAATACTTTTTAAACTTCTTGGGTGATTTGTTTTGTAAGTCTAATCCTATTTTTGTTGAATATTAATCAAGTAATATTTGAAAAAAATTATGAAAAAAATTGTTTTAACTGCTATTGCAGTATTAGGTTTTGCATTTGCTAATGCACAGACAGGAGGATTTTCAAAAGGAGATACTTTTATTTCTGGAGCTTTAAATGTAACTTCAGAAAAAACAGGAGATGCTAAGAGCAATGGTTTTGAAATTGAGCCAAAAGTTGGATATTTTGTTACTGAAAATATTGCAATTGGAGCAAAATTAGGTTTTGGTACAGATAAAGTAGGTGATAACAAAACAAATTCATTTACAGCTGGAGCATTTGGTAGATACTATTTTACTCCTGCTTCTCAATTTTCAGTTTATGGACAAGCTGGTCTTGATTTTACAAACTATAAGTATAAACCAAGCGATGCTAAATCAAACGAAATTGGTGCAAACATTGGCTTAGGTTTGAGCTATTTCTTGTCTAATCATTTTGCTATTGAAGCTACTTGGTTAGGTTTAGGATATAGTGTAAATAATAACGGAGGTCATGGAGCTGATAAAACAAATACATTTGGTTTTGGTACTGACTTAAGAGACGTAAGTTTTGGAGTTATTTACAAATTCTAAGAAAAAAACAGTTAGTTAATTTTAAAAGGTCTTCCTCAATTTTTAGGAAGGCCTTTTTTTATGCTGAATATTCTATTTTTTAAATTGGCTTAATTTAAAATTAACAAATAGCGTGATAGTTACTATTTTATTTGTTAAATTCCTAATGTAGATTTATGAAGAATATTTTTATATTTGACTAAATTAAATTTAACCCAAAACAAATTTAGAATGAAAAAAATTATTTTATCTGCCATTGCAATTATGGCTTTTGCATTCTCAAATGCTCAGGAAACAAGATTTGGAGTAAAAGGAGGTCTTAATATAACAAGTTTTTCTGGCGGTAATTATTATGATGCAAAATCTTTAGTAGGTTTTCAAGTAGGTGGTTTTGCTGAGATTAAAGTTATTGACAGATTAGCAATCCAACCTGAACTTTTGTTTTCTACTCAAGGAGCTAGACTTGAATTCGGAAATACTGATTTCGACACTAAACTAAATTATATTAACGTTCCTGTTTTAGCAAAATTTTATGTTACTAAACAATTTACTGTTGAAGCTGGTCCACAGTTAGGTTTTTTAGTTTCTGCTAAAAGTGAAGGAGAAGATGTTAAAGATGGTTTCAAATCTGTTGATACAGGATTTAATTTCGGAGTTGGATACAACTTTACAGATAATTTTTCAGTTGGCGCTCGTTACACTGTAGGTTTGGCTAATATTGCTGACCGTGATGCAGACACTTGGGATGAATATTATGATAGTCCAAAAAACAGTGTTTTTGCTATAACTCTAGCTTATAAATTTAATAAGTAACAGAAAATTTTTAAAGCCTCTTTTTTAAAGAGGCTTTTTTTTGAGTATAATAAATCTTCATTTACTTATTAAAAAGAATAATTTTTTAATAAGTAAATTTTTATTTTTGATTGATTGAATTTAACCAAAAAAATAAATTTAAAATGAAAAAACTTATTTTATCTGCCATCGCACTTATGGCTTTTACATTTGCAAACGCTCAAGAAACAAGATTCGGAGTAAAAGGAGGTCTTAACCTAAGCAATTTTACTGGAGCAAGTACTGATCTTAGAGCCAGTTTTCATGTTGGCGGTTTCGCAGAAATTAAAGTCATTGAGAGATTAGCGATTCAGCCAGAACTTTTGTATTCTTCTCAAGGAGCGAGATATCATGTAGATGGTTCTTCAGATAGTGGCAGAGCATATAAATTGGATTATATTAATATTCCTGTTTTAGCTAAATTTTATGTTACTAAAGAGTTTACAGTAGAGGCAGGTCCTCAAATTGGTTTCTTGATTTCTGCTAAAAATGAAGATCGCGACATTAAAGATGCTTTCAAAGGCACAGATTTCGGATTCAATTTTGGTGCAGGCTATAATTTTACAGACAATTTTTCTGTAGGTTTGCGTTATACAGTAGGAGTTTCTGGTTTGTTTGATAGAGATTATAATGATTTTGGAAGTTATTACGATAGTTCAAAAAACAGTAATTTACAGCTTTCTTTAGCTTATAAGTTTTAATACTGAATTTTAAAATATTTCAAAAACCTTCCCTAAAAAAAGGAAGGTTTTTTTATGCTAAAAAATTACTTACTTTGTACATATGAATTGGAGCAGATATATTAAAGATTATCAGTCGTACTTGAGGATTGAGAGAGGATTGTCTAAAAATACAATCGAAAATTACGGCTATGATATCGAACGTTTATGTCTCTTTTTAGAAACCAATCAAATTGATGTTTCACCAATAAAGATTTCTGACGAAACACTGCAGCAATTTATTTACTCGGTTGCTAAAGAAGTGAATCCAAGATCTCAGGCAAGGATTATTTCTGGACTTAAAAGTTTTTTTAATTATTTGGTTTTTGAAGATTATAGAAATGATAATCCGTTAGAATTAATTGAAGCGCCAAAAACTGGTCGCAAATTGCCCGATACTTTATCGCTTCAGGAAATTGATGTTTTGATTGAAACCATTGACTTAAGCACTAATGAGGGCGAACGAAATAGAGCAATGCTTGAAACGTTATATGGCTGCGGTTTGCGTGTTTCTGAATTGATTTCGCTTAAAATTTCAGATCTTTTTTTTGATGAAGGATTTATTAAAATTACCGGAAAAGGGAACAAGGAAAGATTTGTTCCAATAGGACCTTTGACCCAAAAATATATTGATATTTATAGAAATGCAATTCGTTGTAATCTCATTATAAAAAAAGGAGCGGAAGATACTTTGTTCTTAAATCGAAGAGGAAATCAGTTAACGCGCGCAATGGTTTTTACTATAATAAAAGATCTTGCGCAAAAAATGGGACTCAAAAAGAGTATAAGCCCGCACACTTTAAGGCATTCTTTTGCTACTCACTTGCTTGAAAATGGTGCAGATTTACGATCAATTCAATTAATGTTGGGACATGAATCTATTACAACAACAGAAATTTATGTGCATTTGGATCGTAGTTTTCTGAAAGAAGTAATGCATAGTTTTCATCCTAGAAAATAATTTTTCACTGTACTTTGCATTTTTTATTTTGGAAATTTATATATTGTGTTAAAATTTTTATTTTTAAGGGAACTAAAAGCGCTAAAATATAATGGTTAGCTTTGCTATTTCCGAGTAAGTTCTGAATATCTTATTTACATAAAAAAGTAGCATATGGTTTTTGATTTGTATGGAAATGACGATTGCTTAGAGGTAAATAATTTTTATAAAAAATTGTTGGCCGAAATGCCCGACCTGCTTTTTCAATTTATTATTGATCCCGATAATAATTACACTTTCCCCCTCGTAAGTAAATCGGCTGATGAAATATTTGAACTTTCTGCAGCGGATTTTAATAATGAAATAAAGTTTACTGTTTACGATCGTATTCTTCCGCAAGATCGCGAGCTTTTTTTTCAGTCACTAGTCAAAGCTAGAAAAGAAATAAAACCTTGGGAGGTTGAGTTTAGAGCTATGTTGCCCAAGAAAGGAATTCGATGGTTTAAAGTTACTTCTAAAACTGAATCTTCTGGAAATGGAAATGTAGTTTTTTATGGACATCTTTCGGATATTACCGAATTGAAAGATAAAGAAGAAAAACTTAGAATTTCTGAAGAACGTTTTCAGTTTGCTTTAGATGCTTCGACAGTTGGAATTTGGGACTGGGATATGGTTACAAACAATGTTTTTTATTCTTCTTTGTCTCTCAAAATTTTAGAACTAGAATCAACTGATATTTTTGATGATCCTGAGCGTTGGGATAAAATTGTGCATCCTGATGATCTTCCTAAATATTACTCAGATATTCATGAACATTTTGATAATAAGATTCCGTTTTACGAAAATTATCATCGTGTAATGACTTCTAGCGGAAATTATAAATGGATTTTAGACCGTGGGAAAGTTATTAAACGTGATGAAAACGGAAGACCTTTGCGTGTAATTGGAACGCATACTGACGTTTCGGCTCAAAAAGAAAAAGAGCTTGAACTTATGAAAACGATGAAATTGTATAGTGATCAAAATAGTCGTTTATTGAATTTTTCGCATATAGTTTCACACAACTTAAATACGCAGGCGGGAAATATAAAATCAATTTTAGATCTTATTGATGCGGATGTTAATAAACAGACGGTGACAGAAATGCTGGAATATTTGCGTGCCGTTTCAAACGATTTGAATGAAACGATTTCAAATCTTACTCAAATTGTAAAAACACAAAGCAATATTAATATTGCAGTTGTTCCGCTAAAACTTTGCGAGTATATCGAAAAGACGATTTCGACTATTAAAGGTTATGATAAGCAGCGAAAAGTCACCATTATAAACAATGTTCCGAAGTATCTCACGATTAATTTTAATCCGGCATATATGGAAAGCGTTTTGCTGAATTTTACAACCAATGCTATTAAATATGCACATCCAGATCGTGATCCCGTAATTACTTTTGATTTTGCTATAGAGCCAGAGGGTTTTAAATCGCTTAAAATTACAGATAATGGTCTCGGAATCGATTTGAAGGTTTATGGCGATTTAATATTCGGAATGTATAAAACCTTTCACAAACACGAAGAAGCTCGCGGAATAGGATTGTATATTACCAGAAATCAAATTGAAGCGATGAAAGGAACAGTTGAAGTAGAAAGTGAAGTAGGAGTTGGGACAAGTTTTAAAATCATTTTTAATGACATGTAAAATTTAAATAGAAATAAAAACAAAAGGCTGTCAATTGACAGCCTTTTGTTTTATTTATGTTCCTTAGATTATTTAGCAATATTTACAGCTCTAGTTTCTCTAATAACTGTAACTTTTACTTGTCCAGGATAAGTCATTTCTGTTTGAATTTTTTGTGAAATTTCGAAAGATAAGTTTGCTGCATTATCATCAGAAACTTTTTCGCTTTCTACAATTACACGAAGTTCTCTACCAGCTTGAATTGCATAAGCATTTTTAACACCGCTGAATCCGTAAGCAACATCTTCAAGATCTTTCAAACGTTGGATGTAAGAATCTAGAACTTGGCGTCTCGCACCTGGTCTCGCACCAGAAATAGCATCACAAACTTGAATAATTGGAGATAATAAAGATTTCATTTCAATCTCATCGTGGTGCGCTCCAATCGCGTTACAAACTTCTTCTTTTTCGCCGTATTTCTCAGCCCACTGCATACCTAAAAGTGCGTGAGGTAAATCACTTTCTGTATCTGGCACTTTTCCGATATCGTGCAGTAAACCTGCTCTTTTAGCCAGTTTTACATTTAATCCTAATTCTGCAGCCATGATACCGCAAAGTTTAGAAACCTCTCTCGAGTGTTGTAATAAGTTTTGTCCGTAAGAAGAACGGTATTTCATTCTACCAACTACTTTAATTAATTCTGGGTGTAAACCGTGAATTCCTAAGTCGATAACAGTACGCTTTCCAACTTCAATAATTTCGTCGTCGATTTGTTTTGCAGTTTTAGCCACAACTTCTTCGATTCTCGCTGGGTGAATACGTCCGTCAGTTACTAATTTGTGTAAAGACAAACGAGCAATTTCTCTACGAACAGGATCAAAACAAGAAAGAATGATCGCTTCTGGTGTATCGTCTACAATGATTTCAACTCCAGTTGCAGCTTCAAGTGCTCTAATATTACGTCCTTCACGACCAATAATTCTACCTTTTACATCATCAGATTCAATGTTGAAAACAGAAACGCAGTTTTCAACTGCTTCTTCAGTTCCAACTCTTTGAATTGTATTAATGATGATTTTTTTAGCTTCTTGTTGAGCTGTTAATTTTGCCTCTTCAATTGTATCTTGAATATGAGACATTGCTTTGGTTTTTGCCTCAGATTTTAAACCTTCTACCAATTGCTCTTTTGCTTCTTCAGCAGAAAGACCAGAAATTACCTCTAATTGTTGTAATTGGCTTTTGTGAAGTTTATCAACTTCAGCTTGTTTTTTGTCTAAAACCTCAATTTTATTATTGTATTCAGCGGTTTTAGCTTCAAATTCGTCGTTTACTTTTTTAGCTTTAGAAAGTTCGTTAGAAACTTGAGATTCTTTATCGCGCACGCGTTTTTCTACTTCAGCAACTTTTTTATCACGTGCTAAAATAACTTGTTCGTGCTCTGATTTAAGTTCGATAAAACGCTCTTTTGCTTGAAGAATTTTATCCTTTTTAATATTTTCTGCCTCTAAATTAGCGTCTTTTAAGATAGAAGCTGCTTCTTTTTTAGCGTTTTTGATTAGGTTTGAAATATTACTTTTCTCGATAATTTTAGCTATCGCAAATCCTGCCGCAATACCTACAATACCAATAATGATCGTTATGATGTCCATGTTTGTTAGGGTTTATATATAAAAAAAGCCTACATTAATTGCTTGTATAAACTCGTAAAGACAAGTTTTGAGCTAACTCACTGTTCAAGTTTCCCAGCCAAAAGGAGGGCGTACTATAGTAGCGACGATTTGCTCATTCTAAATTGTTAGTGTTGAGTTTACCAATTGTGAACTAATGTAGGCAGTATCTTAGTTTCTGTAAAGAACGTTTATTTTTCGAGATATTGATCTAAAAGCGTATTTAATCTTTTAATTCTTTCGATAGTCTCTTCTCCATCGATTGCGTTATCAATTTGTTTTTGTTCTACTTGCGATGCAAACTGTAATGCACACATTGCTAGAACATCTTGTTTGTCACGAACCGCGTAATTTTCTTCGAATTGCTTGATCATGGCATCAATTTTTTTAGAAGCACTTCTAAGTCCTTCTTCTTGAGCGGGTTCAACCGTAAGTGGGTAAACGCGGTCGGCAATTGATATTTTAATTCTAAGCTTTCCGTCCATACTGTTAATCTGATAGTTGTGCTATACAGTAATCAATTTCGCGAATTAATGAATTTATTTTAAGCTTTGTCTCTCTCTTGTTATTGTCGCTGCCAAGCAACGAATTGGCTATCTTAAGTGTTTCATTTTGCTTTTTCAAAGCCTCCATTTCCTCAGATTGTTTCTGGATAATTTGCGCAGCTTTGGCTAATTCTAATCGTAATACTTGATTGTTTTGCTCCAAACCTTTTGACTTCTCAAAAAGCTTTTCGACTTTATATTCAAGAGTATCAATTATTTCTGCAATTACACTCATTATACATCCTATTCATTACTTAATCATACAAAGTTAATATTCCTTTTTATTAATGCAATTTTTTATCGATTTTTTTACATTAAAATAGATAAATATATGTATTTCAATTAATTGTAAAATTATATGTTTTTTCTTACTTTTATTGGTTTATTTTTGCTTATCTTAGCAAAAATGTTGTTTATGAGATTATATGTACTTGCCCTTTTAATTTGTTATTCTGTGTTTGCTCAAACACAATATCCTAAAGATTCTTTTCGTCCTCCACTAGATATTCCAATGCAACTTTCTGGTAATTTTGGTGAGTTAAGACCAAATCACTTTCATGCTGGTTTTGATTTAAAAACCAATCAGAGAGAAGGATTAAGTGTGCATGCAATTGCAGATGGATATGTTTCGAGAATCAAAATTTCGACTTTTGGAAACGGAAAATGTATTTACATTACACATGCAAATGGTTATACGTCTGTTTACGGGCATTTGCAAACTCCAGTTGGTCCAATTTTAGATTATGTTAAAGCTACTCATTACAAAGAAAAGGCATACGAAATCGAAATGTTTCCAAAACCAGGAGAACTTCCTGTTACAAAAGGAGAAATAATTGGTCTTTCAGGTAACACAGGTTCTTCAGAAGGTCCACATCTTCATTTTGAAATAAGAGATACTAAAACGGAGTTTGTCATCAATCCAATTTTCTTTGGCTTTGACCAAAATATAAAAGATACCAAAAAACCTACTCTGTCTAGTTTGTATGTTTATCCTTTAGATAATTCGACTGTAAATCTGTCAAAACAACCTTTATTGGTTAATATGACACTTCAAAAAGACGGAACTTATTTGGCTTCTAAAGTAAAAGCTAACGGAAAAATTGGTTTCGGAATTAATGCGGTAGATACAGATGATGTTTCGCACAACAAAAATGGAGTTTTTAATGTTTCGACTTTTTTAAACGGAAATCAGAATTATAATTATCAGTTTAACACGTACTCTTTTGATGAAATGCGTTATGTAAATGCTTTGATCGATTATCCTAGATATAAAAAATCTGGACAGCGCGTGCAGAAACTTTTTATGAAAACGCCTTTTGCTTTAAGCATTATCAAAACAGATTCTCTTCGTGGTATTGTAAAAGCAGAACCTAATTTAGCTTCAAATTATAAAATCGAAGTTTCAGATTATTTTGGGAATACGAATTCTATTACTGTTCCAATTGAGTATGATGCTGCGACGCCGCTTGTAGAAGCAGAACCTGTTAATGGGAAATATTTTATCAAGTATAACAGAGATTCTAATTTCGAAAAAGATAATATGTCAGTTTTCTTTCCGGCTGGAACTTTCTACGATGATTTCAATATGAATTTTGATGTTAGAAATAATAAGGTTTTCATTCATGACGACACAGTTCCAGTGCATTCTAACTTTACGATTACGATAAAAGACGACACTTATCCAGAATCTTTAAGAGACAAACTTTATATTGGTAAAGGAACAAGTTATAACGGAACAATTAGAAAAGGAGATGTTTTTACTGCTAAGGCAAAAATATTAGGAACATACGGTTTGGTTCTGGATACAATTCCGCCAGTTATAAAAATTGCAAAACCTATTGAAGGAAAATGGATTAGTGAACAAAAGAAAATTGACTTAACGATAGGCGATTCTTTGTCTGGAATAAAATCTTATAATGGTTATTTAAACGGAAGTTGGGTTTTGTTTGAATACGAAAATAAAGCGAGAAGAATTACTCATACCTTTGATGATCAGTATTTGGCAGAAGGAGAAAACGTTTTAAAAGTGGAGGTAGTTGATAATGTAGGAAATACTGCTATCTTTGAAACTCGTTTTTTTAGAAGTCAAAAAAAATAAAACCCAAAATCTTTGAGTCAAAATAGGTTTACATTCGCTTTTCTCTTTTTATTTATCAGCTGTATTGCATTGGCTCAAAACGCTCGTATTAAGGGGCTGATTTTAGATGCGGAAAAACATCCTGTTTCTGGTGTGAATGTTTCTTCGCAAGATACTTTTGTCCAGTCTGATTTAAATGGTTTTTATGAAATTGTAATTCCTTCAAACAAAAAGGTTTCTTTGATTTTTACTCACGTTTCGTTGAAAATGATGAGTTTGACTGTTAGTTTGAAAACAAATGAAGTTTTTGTTTTCAATCCGATTATGAGTAATTCTGAAGAACAAATGGGGGAAGTTTTTGTTTCTTCTGGAAATAGAAAAAGAGTTCAGGGAATTACATCTGTAGATACTGAAACCATTAAGAAAATTCCAGGTGCAAATGCTGGAATCGAGAATATCCTAAAAACACTTCCTGGCGTTAACTCAAATAACGAATTAAGCACGCAATACATGGTGCGAGGTGGAAATTATGACGAAAACTTAGTTTATGTAAACGAAGTAGAAGTGTATCGTCCTTTTTTAATTCGCTCGGGACAACAGGAAGGCTTAAGTTTTACCAATACAGATTTAGTGCAAAATGTGGAATTTTCTGCGGGAGGATTTCAAGCAAAATTTGGAGATAAATTGTCTTCTGTTTTAGATATTACTTATCGCAAACCAAAAGAATTTGGAGCTGCTTTTGAAGCTAGTTTTCTTGGCGGAAGCGCTGCGGTTGATTTGGTTTCGAAAAACAAAAAATGGTCTGCTGTAACTGGAGTCCGTTATAGAAATAATAGCCTTTTAGTAAATAGTCAAGACACACAGACCAATTATAAGCCAACTTTTGCCGATATTCAGACTAATATTAATTATGATATTTCTGAAAAATGGCAGATGAGCTTTTTAGGAAATATTTCTCAGAATAAATATTCGTATCAGCCTTTGGTGCGCCAAACTAATTTTGGAACAATCGATCAGCCAATGGCACTTTCCGTTTATTATGATGGACAAGAAAAAGATCAATACGATACTTATTTCGGAGCTTTAAAAACGACTTATAAAGCATCGCCAACACTTACCTTAAAATTAATTGGTTCTTTATTTCATACCACAGAAAAAGAGCATTTTGATATTTTGGCTCAATATCGTTTAGGAAATGTAAATGCTGAAAATTCAGAAGATACTTCGGGAATTGATTTTACACGCGGAATTGGTTCTCAGTTAAATCATGCTCGTAACGATTTGGATGCTTTAATTGCAAACATTGAATTAAAAGGAATTAAAGATTGGAAAGAAAGCCAATTGGAATTTGGTTTAAAATATACAAGAGAGTCTATTCGAGATCGAGTAGTGGAATGGGAAGTGATTGATTCTGCAGGATTTTCTATTAACCCGCCTTTGGTAATTCTTCCGAAAAACAATCAGCCTTATACACCTTATACAGGTCCGCTTGTGCCTTATCAAAATATTCGTGCTACAAACTTTAATACGATAAATAGATTTTCTGGTTATGCGCAATGGAATAAACAATCAGAAATTGGTTCAAGTCAAATCTGGTATCATTTGGGAGCGCGTTTTCAAGGATGGAATGTTGCAGGAGCTATAGAAGAAGGGAAAACACAATTTGTGGTAAGTCCGCGTGCGCAGTTTGCAATAAAACCAGATTGGGATCGTGATATGGTTTTCAGGATTTCTGGCGGATTGTATCATCAGCCACCATTTTATAGAGAGTTGCGTGATCTGGACGGAGTGGTGAACCCGAATGTGAAAGCTCAGGAAGCTGTTCATGTCGTTTTGGGTAACGATTATAATTTTAAAATGTGGAATCGTCCTTTTAAATGGGTGACGGAACTTTATTATAAATCGCTTTCAGATGTAAATGTGTATTCGATAGATAATGTTCGAATTCGCTATGTTGCCAATAACAATGCAAAAGCATACGCGCAAGGTCTGGATTTTAGATTAAATGGTGAATTTGTTCCTGGAACCGAATCTTGGATAAGTTTTGGGTATATGAAAACCGAAGAGAATTACGAAAACAAAGGTTACATAGCACGTCCGACAGATCAGCGTTTGAAATTTGCAATGCTGTTTCAGGATTATATGCCGAACATTCCGAGTGTAAAGGTTTATTTGAATTTGGTTTATAATACAGGTTTGCCAGGCGGTGCGCCAGCATATTCAGATCCTTATTTATATCAAAATAGATTGAATGATTACAGAAGAGCCGATATAGGTTTTGCAAAAGTTTTTGTTGATAGCAGTACGCAAAATACAAAAACAGGCTGGTTGAAAAAATTTAAAGAGTTGTCTCTTGGCTTAGAAATTTTTAATCTTTTTAATAACCAAAATGCCATTACAAATACTTGGGTTCGTGATGTGTATTCAAAAAATCAATATGCAATTCCAAATTATATGACTTCGAGGGTTTTTAACATTAAGTTAAATGCGAGATTATGATAGAAAAACGTAAAAAAAGAAAAAAGATTTTTTACGTTCCAGGAATGATTTCCTTGGTTTTTATTCCTTTGTTTTGTTTATATCATTTTCATAAAGTGGATGCTTTTAAGGTCGAAGGCATGATGAGTTTTTACATTCCTACGGACTCTGTTATGATTGAAAATTTTTTAGCTTTAAAAAGAAATTATAGAATTGTTTCCTTTAATAATTCTTTAGATTTAGAGCGTAAAAAAATAAATGAACTTGAACTTGCGTTAAGAAAATTAAGGAAGGAAAATGATACTGTTAATGGAATTAAGATTCATTTGGGTAAAAAACTGAAATATGAAATGTATGTCCGTATTTTGGAAATTTTGCAAGTTGAAGATATGCCTTATTATTTGCAGGACAAAGATGATTTTTTGGTTATGATGATGCCTAAACCTAAGCTGAAAAATAAACCTGAACTACCAATTTTTGTATGTGGGTATGAGCCTTTGTATAGAAGTGAAGAAGAGCTTTTAAAAGAAGAAAGAAAAAGACAAATTGAATATCTAATAACGTTTTTTAAAAAGAATTGGATTTTGTTTACGGGCTATCTTGGTTTGGTAGGAGTAAATATCCTTACACTAGTAAAATTCAATAAAAGTCAAAAATACAATCAAAAATAGTATATTTGATAATCGTATATAATCATTGTAGATGAAAAAGTATTTTAAATATATCGCCCTAATACTTGTCGGGACAGTTATAAGTTGCCGAGAAGAAGTTCAAAAACCAAAAGTAACTTATGGTGCTTCTAATAAAGTAAGTACAGGTGTAGTAAAAACAGACTCAACACAAATTGAAATTGCAGATCTTCCTATTCAAATGGAAGGGACTAATTATTTAATTCACCCAGTTGGAGATTTGAGAGTTTATGAAAGAGGTTCTAAAGCGAGATTTGGTTCTTCGAGCGTGAATGATGTAAGTTTTACGATTTCTAATTTAGGCGAATATGAAATTACAGGATATTTGCAGAATTTAAAATTTCAAAAAATAGATTCAGATTCTATAAGACCTTTATCTGATAAACCAGTTTTGATTTTAACGGCTACTTATTTGAAAACCGTTGCAGATAAAACGCATAACAATGTTATGGTTTATACGCTAACAGATTCAGATACCAATAAAGACGGAAAAATTGATACGAGCGATATCAAGACTCTATATTTAAGTGATATCAGCGGAGAAAACTTCACAAAAGTTTCGGCAGAATTGGAAGAATTGGTAGATTGGAGTTTAATTGAATCTAAAAACCGTTTGTATTTTAGAACCATCGAAGATACCAATCAAAATGGTCAATTCGATAAAAACGATGTTCTGCATTATAATTACATAGATTTGGCTTCTAAAAAATGGGAGGTTAAAAGTTATAAACCTATTTAAGATTCTAAGATCTTTCTGCAAATAGAAAATATAAAAACCCTCGTAGAAATTTTGTTCTACGAGGGTTTTTCTTTTAGATCACAATAAAGAAAACTCAGAGTCTTAGTATCTTAGAACCTTAGAATCTTAAATTAATATATCACTTTCGAGATCCGATTTTTCAATTTCAAAACCAAAATCCAAACGCTCAACTAATTCTATCACGAGTTTTTTATACCAGTTTTCAGATTTTGGATGAATATATATTTTTTCTATCAGTTGATTAATGTCTACGTTTATTTTTAATCCATCGTTTAGTTTGATGTCACTTTTAGAAGTGTCTGTAATAATGCGGACTTCGCGCTCGTATTGAAAGCTTTTTCGTTTAAATAAAAATGGAAAGAACAAATCATCAAACGGAATATATTCTTTTTTATAATCGATGTAATTTACTTCTCCAATATATTGGTTAAAATTATTTTCGGGTTTTAAGGCTTTCTGTAATCTTCCAATTGTCGATTGAATAGCTAATCCTTCGCTGTTCTGAGTGAAAATCTGCCACATGGCAAAAGATTCATATTCGTTAATATGCCAGCTACTTATGGCAACTTGTTCGCGTTGGGTTTTGTAGTATTTTAAAAAGTCGGGATTATCAATGGCGAGTTTTTTAATCTCCTCGTAAGTTGGTTCGCTGAAAGTGCCTTCATATTGATCTTCAAATTTGTCTGAACGCGACATGAAAAGCTTTTTTGAAAGTAGTAAATCTAGAAATTTAGATAAGTCCAGATATTTCCAAACTACGGTGTTAGGATCTTCAGGAAGTGTAATGTTTGGGTTGTTAAGATACATTTTCTTGAGATTAAATGATTTATTCTTTAACTAACCTAAAGTTATAAAAATAAACACAGATTAAAGAAATTAAACTGAGTTTTAATGTTTCCTTAATCTGTGTAGAATTATTTGGCTTGATGTGTTTCTTACGATTCGAAAGATTGCATGGTTACCAATTTATTATAAGTTCCGTTGTGTGCGATTAACTCTTCATGAGTTCCTTGTTCAACGATTTTTCCTTTTTGCATTACGACGATCACATCTGCTTTTTGAATTGTAGAAAGACGGTGCGCAATTACAATTGAAGTTCTGTTTTGCATCATGTTTTCAAGTGCAACTTGAACAAATTTTTCGCTTTCTGTATCTAATGCCGATGTTGCTTCATCCAAAATCATAATCGGTGGATTTTTTAATACCGCACGAGCAATCGATAAACGTTGTTTTTGTCCTCCAGAAAGCTTGTTTCCGCTATCTCCGATGTTGGTGTAAATTCCTTGTGGAAGATCTTTTACAAACTCATAAGCATTTGCGATTTTAAGCGCTTCGATAATTTCATCATCAGTAGCATCTAACTTTCCTAAAGCGATATTTGCTTTAATAGTATCATTAAATAAAATACTGTCTTGCGTTACTAATCCCATCAAGCTTCTAAGCGATTGTAGATTCATGTCTTTAATGTTGATTCCGTCAATAGAAATAGAGCCATCGTTAACATCGTAAAAACGTGTCAATAAATTCGCGATGGTACTTTTTCCACTTCCAGATTGTCCAACCAAAGCAACAGTTTGCCCTTTTTTTATTTGAAGAGAAAAGTCTTTTAAAACAGTTTCTTCTTCGTATTTAAAGTTTACATTTTGAACGCTAATGTTGTCGTCAAAAGATGTTTTCTCAATAGCATTTTCTTTAGAAGTAATCGTGTTTTCTTGTTCTAAGATTTCAAGAACACGTTCTGCAGCGGCATTTCCTCTTTTTACTCCGTAAGAAGCTTTAGAAATTGCTTTTGCAGGAGTAAGAATGTTATACGCTAATCCCATATAGGCAATAAATGCAGCGCCTTGTAAAGTTTTGTCAATTAAAACCATCTGTCCTCCGTACCAAAGTAAAATGGCAATTACAGTAATTCCCATAAATTCACTTGCTGGCGAAGCTAAATTTTGGCGGTTTCCGATGCTGTTTGATAAAGTGAAAAAACGTTCTGTCGAATTTTGAAAAACTTTATTAAAGTAATTTTCAGAATTATATCCTTTTACGACTTTCAATCCGCCAATTGTTTCTTCTATAGTAGAAAGAAATCTCCCTTGTTCTTCTTGAGCTTTAGTAGATTGTTTTTTAAGCTGTTTTCCGATCAATGAAATGATATATCCAGAAACAGGAATAAAAATGAATACAAACAAGGTTAGCTTAGCGCTAATGATAAGCATAGTAGTGATCGTAAAAATAATCGTTAAAGGTTCTTTTACGATAAGCTCTAAGATTGCTAAAAAGGAGTTTTGAACCTCATTTACGTCAGCTGAAATTCTAGAAATCACATCTCCTTTTCTTTTTTCAGAATAAAAAGCCAAAGGAAGTTCTAATGTTTTTTTGTACAATGCATTTCGCATATCTTTTAAAACTCCATTTCGAAGGAAATTGATGAAAAACATTGCCAAATAATCGGCTAAGTTTTTAAGTAAAAAGATCGAAATGATGATAGCAACCATTACTGATAGAACATAACCAGGTTCGTGGTTTTTTTGTGCGGTTGTAATGTAATAAGCCAAATAGTCTTCGGCATATTCTTTTATCTTAAAAATACCTTGATAAATTGGTTCTATTTCGACAGTCTTTCCTTTTTCGAATAATACCTGAAGCATAGGTATTAAAGCAACAAACGAAAGTGTGCTGAAAAGCGCATACAAAATATTGAAAAAGATATTTAAGAATGCGTATTTTTTATATGGGTATATAAAAGGAACTATTTTTTTGAAATTACTCATTTATTTTTTTTGATATTGTTTTCTTTTAATGTGATAACTCATCTCAAGATTGAAATTGTTTTGAGCATGTAATTTTTACTGCACAAAATTAATCCAATTGAGGTGTTTTCAATTTCTTTTTAGTTTTTTTTATAAAAGAAACTCTGATTTACTTTTGAGATTGTAAATCAGAGTTCAAAGATGTCTAACTTGTTAGCTTTGCACATATAGGTGCAAAATTGTACAATTGAGAAATGCAGATTTAATTTAAATGCATGTCTGCAATGATATTTTGTATTTTGTTGTCTAAGAATTTCTCTGCTTCATCAAAATCTAAAACTGATTCGATTTCAGCATTTACGCTGATATAGAATTTAATTTTAGGTTCAGTTCCGCTAGGTCTTGCACAAATTTTTGATCCGTCTTCTGTATAATAAATCAATACGTTTGATTTCGGAATATCCATTGTTGATTCTGAACCGTCTAATAAGTTTAATGCGATCGATGATTGGTAATCCTCAACCATGATAACTCTTTGTCCGTTGATTTCTTTTAAAGGATTTTTACGTAAATCAATCATCATTTGGTTGATTTCTTCTAAACCTTCCATTCCTTTTTTAGTCAACGAAACTAAATGTTCTTTGTAAAAGCCATTTTCAACATAAAGCTGTAAAAGTTCTTTGTAAACAGAGCTTCCAGCAGCTTTCGCTTGAGCGGCAACTTCGCAAATTAATAAAGTAGCGGCAACAGCATCTTTATCTCTAACGGCATCTCCAACCATAAATCCGAAACTTTCTTCACCACCACCGATGAATTCTAATTCAGGGAAATCTTTAATCATTTTAGCGATCCACTTAAAGCCAGTTAATCCAACTTTGCATTCAACGCCATAACTTGTCGCCAATTCCATAATCATTGGAGTAGAAACGATTGTTGAACCCACGAATTGTTTTCCGTTTAGTTTGCCTGCTTTTTTCCATTGCTTCAATAAGAAAGAAGTCATTAAAACCATAGTTTGGTTTCCGTTCAACAAAATCATTTTGCCATCATTGTCACGAACAGCAACTCCTAAGCGGTCGCAATCAGGATCTGTTCCAACTACAATGTCAGAATTTGTTTTATCTGCCAAGGCTAAAGCCATTGTTAAAGCTTCTGGTTCTTCTGGATTTGGAGATTTTACTGTTGGAAAATTTCCATCTGGAATAGCCTGCTCAGGAACAATGTGAACATTTTTGTATCCAGCTTGAGATAAAGTATCTGGAATTGATTTTATAGAAGTTCCGTGCAATGAAGTGAAAACAATTTGAAGATTGTCTTTAGCTTCAGCTGGAGTATTAAAACTTGCGTTTTCGATAGACGATTTTATAAAAGCTTTGTCTATTTCTGTATCAATGTACTGAATCAAATCTTCGTTTGCACTAAATTTGATTTTGTCATAACTTAAGTTTTCAATTACATTGACAATTTCTTTGTCTTGCGGAGGAACAATTTGTCCGCCATCTTGCCAATATACTTTGTAACCGTTGTATTCTGGTGGATTGTGAGAAGCTGTTAAAACAATTCCACACTGACATTTTAAATATTTAAGAGCAAAAGATAATTCTGGAGTTGGTCTTAAATCAGAAAACAAATAAACCTGGATTCCGTTTGCAGAGAAAACATCAGCAACTACTTTAGCCAAAGTGTTACTGTTGTGACGACAATCGTAAGCAATAACTACTTTTAAAGGTTCGTTTGGAAAAACTTTATGCATATAGTCAGATATTCCCTGAGTGTTTTTTCCAAGTGTATATTTATTGATTCGATTGTTTCCAATACCCATCACACCACGCATTCCTCCAGTTCCAAATTCTAAGTTTTTGTAAAAACTCTCTTCAAGTTCTTTTGGCGAAGTAGTCATTAATTCTTTAACAGCAGCTTGCGTTTCTTGATCAAAGGTTGGTGTCAACCATTCATTTACAGCGTCTAATATATTTGGTGCTATGTTCATTTAAGTTTTGTTTTTTGTTTAGTTAAAAGGTTTTAAAGTTGATATCTATTTAGAAATTAACTTCTCTAGCTACTTTATAACGAGCTTCATTGTTTTTAGTTCTTAGAATAATTTCGCCTAAGAAACCTGCTAAAAATAATTGAGTACCAAGAATCATTGTAGTTAAAGCGATATAAAACCACGGATTATTGGTAACCAAACTATATTTCATTCCAGTATACATATGGTATAGTTTTGAAACTCCAATGTATCCTGCAGATAAAAATCCGATGATAAACATTAAAGAACCCATCGCGCCAAATAAGTGCATAGGTCTTTTTCCGAATCTTGATAAAAACCAAATCGTAATTAAATCTAGGAAACCGTTTATAAAACGCTCCATTCCGAATTTAGTTTCACCATATTTTCTAGCTTGGTGAATTACCACTTTTTCGCCAATTTTTCCAAATCCAGCATTTTTAGCTAAAACCGGAATATAGCGGTGCATTTCGCCAGAAACTTCAATATTTTTTACTACAACATTTTTGTAGGCTTTCAATCCGCAGTTAAAATCGTTTAACTCAACACCAGAAGTTTTTCTGGCTGCCCAGTTAAATAATTTTGAAGGAAGATTTTTTGCTACAACAGAGTCGTAACGTTTCTTTTTCCATCCAGAAACTAAATCGTACTTCTGATTTGTAATCATTTCATACAATTCAGGAATTTCGTCTGGGCTGTCTTGCAAGTCGGCATCCATAGTAATAATGACATCGCCCTTTGCTTTTGCAAAACCAGCATGTAAAGCTTGAGATTTTCCGAAGTTTTTCATGAAACGAATCCCTTTTACATTTGGGTTTTCGTTAGAAAAGCCTTCAATAATCTGCCAAGAATTATCTGTACTACCATCATCTACAAAAATGATTTCATAAGAGTAATTGTTAGACTGCATCACTTTAATGATCCATGTGTAGAGTTCTTTAAGTGATTCCTCCTCGTTTAGAAGCGGTATAAGTATAGATAAATTCATTTATATTTTTATTCTTGTGTAGATTTGCTTTTGAAAAATGCGGCTAAAATTAGTCCTAAAATTGAGTAGCCAACAATACTAAAAATTAGAGCCTTTAATTGTTCAACAGTTGAGAAAGGATTGTTCTCTTTCATTTTAGCTAATGCTTCGTTGATTGCAGAAGCAGGAGTTCCAAATTTCTGTAAAGTTTCGGCCATATATTTAACCAATAATTCGCTTATAGTTGTTTTTGCTTCAGGATCAATTACATTAAATAATACGATGCTGAACAAAGTAGAAATTGCAAGAGCAATTATTGTAGTTATAAAGAAGGTTGTAAAAGCGTCTTTAAAAGAGAAAAAACCGTTGATTTCTTTCTTTGTTTTGGTAAGCAGAATGATTCCGATTATTACATAAATAGCAAAAGTTACTCCGCCAATCCAGCCAGAAACAAATAATTTTAAATCTATGGCATACATGGTTGCGGTAATTAATGCTAGAATAACTCCCAAGATAATTCCGTAAGTAACGCCGTTCTTTTTTATAACTTCATTAATCATATTTTGATATGTTTAAAATTAATCCACAAATATAGTAATTCCCACTATAATCGAATATAAAAAAAGCTTTTCGAAATAAACTAAAAAAAAGTAAGCTAACTGTTTGTTTATTAAAAAAGAATTGTAAATTTGCACACTCAAAAATAATTAAATTTTTAAACAAAAAAGAGTAGTATTTGTTTATACCTTTTTCTAACCATGAAAAAGCCTCAAAATGAAAATGCTCTAAAACAATAAATAAAAGAAAAGATGAAAAAAGGAATTCACCCAGAAAATTACAGATTAGTTGCATTTAAAGACATGTCTAACGATGAGGTTTTTATCACTAAATCTACTGCAGATACAAGAGAAACAATTGAAGTTGACGGAGTTGAGTATCCAGTTGTAAAAATGGAGATTTCTAGAACATCTCACCCATTTTATACTGGTAAATCTAAACTTATCGATACTGCAGGACGTATTGATAAATTCAAAACTAAATACGCTAAACACGCTAAAAAATAATAGCTGTTTTACATTATACAAAAGCCTTCCAAATTCTGGAAGGCTTTTTTTATGCGTTAAATATTACTTTCCGTTAATGTGGTTTTTTAATTAAAACAGTAAAATATTTGTAACTTTGGGGCAGGTAACCAAACTAATTTTTAATAAACACTCAATTATTTATGAACTACATTCTTTTCGACGGTCCCGTTCGGAATGCTTTATTACCCTTTACTTTTACTAGACCTGTGGCTGATATTTTAGTCGGAATTATGACCATTCGTCAGAAATGGGAAAAATATCTGGGCTCTACAATCACTACCATTACTGAGGAATATTTATCGGAGAAATTCCCAATGGTCGAAATGGAAGAAAACGTAATGATCAATGCAGCGTATTTGCCAAATGATACTCTTGCAGAGATGGTTTCTAATTTGACAGAAAACCAAGCAATCTTTAAAGGCGAAGATGTAATTGCATTTTTTGCAAGCGAAAATCAGGAAGAAGTCGATTTTGATTCTTACGAAATTATTCCATACAACGAAGATTGTATAACTATTGAACATACTTGGGATATTTTTTCTAAAAACGATGCTGCAATCCGCCAAGATTTCAAATACTTGACTGAAGATCGTACATCACAGCCAATTCCAAAAAGCGTAAATGTTATTTCGCCAGAAAATATTTTTATCGAAGAAGGAGCAAAATTAGAGTTCGTAACTTTAAATGCTTCGACAGGTCCTATATATATAGGTAAGAATGCTGAAATTATGGAAGGAACTGTAATTCGCGGACCATTCGCTTTATGCGAAAATGCAATGGTAAAAATGTCGGCTAAAGTTTATGGTGCAACAACTGTTGGGCCTGGATCTAGAATAGGCGGAGAAGTTAAAAACTCTGTTCTTTTTGCTAATTCTAATAAAGGACACGAAGGATTTTTAGGAGATTCTGTTTTGGGAGAATGGTGCAATATCGGTGCAGATTCAAACAATTCGAACCTAAAAAACAATTACGAAGAAGTAAAATTATGGAGCTACGAAACAGAAGGTTTTGCTAAAACAGGACTTCAGTTTTGCGGTTTAATGATGGGAGATCACAGTAAATGCGGAATCAATACAATGTTTAATACAGGAACTGTTGTTGGTGTAAGCGCTAATATTTTCGGATCTGGTTTTCCTCGCAATTTTGTTCCAAGTTTTTCTTGGGGCGGCGCTGCAGGATTTACAACTTACGTAACTAAAAAAGCTTTTGAAACAGCGCGTTTGGTTTTATCAAGAAGAAATATCGATTTTGATGCAACGGAACAAGCTATTTTAGAACATGTTTTCGAAGAAACTAAAAAATGGAGAAAAGACTAAGTTTTTTAATGAGATAATTAGAAAATTAGTCAATTAGATAATTTTTTCAAACCCGATAGGCTTTTGTCTTTCGGGTTTTGTGTTTTTTCTGCCACAGATTATAGGATTAAAAAGGATTTTTCCTTTAAAAAATAATCAGTGAGAATCCTTTAATCTGTGGCTAAAATTTTCGCATAGCAAACCCGACAGATTTTATGTTTAAGGTTTTTTGAGCATTTTCTAATTGACTAATTTTCTAATTGCCACATTTTATTTACTCACTTTAACGAAATCTTCTTTTAAGTTGAATTTTAATTCTAAACCATTAGTAAGTTTTACTTCATAACCAGAAGTTTCGATTTCTATTTTGGTAACTTTTTCTTTTGGAAAATTTGTTTTTATATAAGAAGCGATTTTTTTAGGAACAATCGATTTTGGAATTTTAGCATTATTGCCGTCAACTTCCTTCCAATTTCCTTTTTTATCAAATTCAATTTCAATTTCATCGCTAAACTTAACTTTATATTCAGTAGAGAGAATTTCTTTATCTTCTAAAATATAGTTCGGTTTTTTTGATCCAAAATGCGTCTTTAAAAAAGTTTGGGCATTTGCTGGTAAAGCTTCTTTTTTAATTACCGTTTTTTGTGCATTTGCAGAAAGTCCGAATAGTAACCCTGCAATTGCGTAAATAGTCAGTTTTAATTTCGTTCTCATATTTTGCTGATTTTTAAAATTATAGTACAAGGTAAGATTAAAAAATTGAAATATTAAAAAACGATTTAGGTTTCGTTAGTTGCGATTAAGGCATTATTTAATTGGTTTGTTATCTAATTGACACATTTTCAAAATTATCTAATTTTCAAATTGCCTAATTATCTAATTAATTTATCTTTGCAGCACGAAAAAAATGGGTAGTCAACTAAACGATTAACCGATTAAACAAATTAACAAGAACAAATGATTACAGTTAACGATATTTCGGTTCAGTTTGGCGGAACTACACTTTTTAGCGATGTTTCTTTTGCTATTAATGAAAATGATAAAATTGCCCTTATGGGTAAAAATGGTGCGGGAAAATCGACACTTTTAAAGATAATTGCTGGTGTAAATAAACCTTCTACAGGAAGTATTTCGGCTCCAAAAGAAGCTGTAATTGCTTACTTGCCACAGCATTTATTGACTGAAGACGGAGCAACGGTTATGGAAGAAGCGTCTAAAGCCTTCAGTGAAATTTTTACAATGAAAGCTGAAATCGACGATATCAATGAGCAATTGACAGTTCGTACAGATTATGAAAGTGACGAATACATGAAATTGATCGAAAGAGTTTCTGACTTGAGCGAGAAATTTTATGCTATTGAAGAAGTAAATTACGAAGCTGAAGTTGAGAAAATTTTAGTTGGTTTAGGTTTCGAACGTGAAGATTTTAATCGTCAAACTTCTGAATTTTCTGGAGGATGGAGAATGCGTATCGAATTGGCTAAAATTCTATTAAGAAAACCAGATTTGATTTTACTAGATGAGCCAACGAACCATATGGATATTGAAAGTATTCAGTGGTTAGAAGAGTTTTTGCTGAATCAAGCAAAAGCGGTTGTAGTAATCTCGCACGATAGAGCGTTTGTGGATAATATTACAAACAGAACTATCGAAGTTACAATGGGAAGAATTTACGATTACAAAGCAAAATATACTCATTATTTAGAATTAAGAAAAGATCGTCGTATTCACCAACAAAAAGCATACGATGAGCAACAAAAAATGATTGCAGAAAATCGTGCTTTTATTGAACGTTTCAAAGGAACATTCTCTAAAACAGATGCGGTTCAGTCTCGTGTAAAAATGCTTGAAAAATTAGAAATTGTTCAGGTTGATGAAGTGGATACTTCTGCATTACGATTAAAATTCCCACCTGCGGCGCGTTCTGGGCAATATCCTGTTATTGTAAAAGAAATGTCTAAAGCTTATGGAGATCATGTTGTATTTAAAGATGCAAACATAGTAATCGAACGTGGACAAAAAGTAGCTTTCGTTGGAAAAAATGGTGAAGGAAAATCAACTATGATTAAAGCGATTATGAAAGAAATCGGCGTTGATTCAGGAAGCGTTGAAATTGGTCATAATGCACAAATCGGATATTTTGCTCAAAATCAAGCGGCTTTATTAGATGAAAATGCTACAATTTTCGAAACTATTGATAGTATTGCGGTTGGAGACATTAGAACTCAAATCAAAAATATTTTAGGAGCTTTTATGTTCCAAGGAGATGATATTACGAAGAAAGTAAAAGTGCTTTCTGGAGGAGAGAAAACTCGTTTGGCAATGATCAAATTATTGTTGGAGCCAGTAAACTTGTTGATTCTGGATGAGCCTTCAAATCACTTGGATATGAAAACTAAAGATATCATTAAAGATGCATTGAGAGATTTTGACGGAACTTTGATCTTAGTTTCTCACGACCGTGATTTCCTTGACGGATTAGCGACTAAAGTTTTCGAATTCGGAAACAAAAGAGTAAAAGAACATTTTGAAGATGTTGCAGGTTTCTTAGCGCATAAGAAAATGGACTCTATGAGAGAAATAGAGAAATAATATTTTTCAATATAAATTTTAAAGGGCGTAAGTTTTATTCTTACGCCCTTTTTTATTGTTGTAATATTCATAACAGTATTTTAATGCAATTTTTTTTACATAAAATATCTTTTTTTGTTATTTTAGTATTCCCATTTCGCGTTGACTATAAGCAGTTAAGTTTTTGATCTCGAAGATAAAAAGCTGATTTTCTAATTACCCTATAAGCATTATTGTTTCATTTATTTTAAGCCTATGAGTAAAAGTCTACTAATGCCATTTTTTTTCCTTTTGTTTATAACGCCATTTTTTTTACATGCCCAAGGTGATTTGAATCAAGGAGCGGATACTGATAAAAAAGAAACAGGAGAAGTAAAATACCCGCAATTTCAATTAAAAGGTCTTCTTCAGGCCAGATATCTAGAAAGTTTTGGAGATAATGTTGATGTTTTAGGAGTTCATCATTCAACAGGAGATGCAGTCCAGAGTTCTTTCGATATAAAAAGAATGCGTGTTGGATTAAATACCAAATTAAGCGAAACTACAGAAATCGTAATTCTGGTCAATTTAGCCGATTTTAAATCAGATCCTAAAGGTAAAGTTCTGGAGAATGCTTACGGGAAATATACTTTTAATAAATATATAGCCTTAACAGGAGGGCAATTTCGACCAGCATTTGGTATTGAAGAGCTTGTTCCGGTTGATATTATTAAATCTTTTGATTTTTCAAATCAGTATTATGAGTTCGGAAAAAATGGATGGACAAGTTTTCAGATTGGTGCTTCGGCAACTGGAGCTTTTGATGTTGGAAAAATTCCTGTGAATTATGCGGTTTCAGTTTTAAATGGAAATGGAAAAAATGCGGAAATGGATAAAGACAACGGAAAACAATTTTCTTCAAGGTGGGTTTTGGGTTTGTCAAAAGAGCATAAGATTAATTTAGGTTTAAATGGCGGTTTTGGTAAAGTCTTTAAAAAAGATGTTTTTGCATTAGGAGCAGATATTACCAGCGATTTCAAAATGACGGATAAACTTAGTTTTGATTTGCAGATAGAATACAAGCAAGGAACAAACCATAATTTGTATTATTCTTTGCCAGCTGATGCCCGAACAGATAATGTAGCCGATTATCAAATGCGAGGAATTTATTTTCTGCCAAATTTTAGATATGTAGTAAATTATAATAAACTTACAGCACTTGAAATTTCTTGCCGATACGAAACTTTTGATCCGAGTTATAAAATCGATTCAAATGTTCGAAAAACTTATACGCCAATGGTTAGTTTAGAATTTGGAAAATCGTATACAGGCCGTATCGAGATGGGATTTGAAATTGACAGATTTGATAAAAGTATTCCAGATACATCAACCTATAATGATAACCTGTTTTTAATTCAGTTACAGCTTAGAATTTAATTCACTTAATTTTTGTTTTTTATGAAAGAAGTAAAGATTCCTCAGACTTTAATTACGCTGGCAGTTTTAGTTGCCATTTGGTTTATTCCAGCACCAGAAGGTGTTGTTCCAGAGGCGTGGCATTTATTTGCCATTTTCGTAGCTACTATTTTAGGAATCATCTTAAAAGCGGCTCCAATGGGAACGATGTGTATGATAGCGATTGCTTTAACGGCAATGTCTCAGGTTTTGGCGCCAGGAGATCCTGGAAAGTCTATAACGTTGGCATTAAGAGGATTTGGCGATAAAGTGATCTGGCTAATCGGAATTTCATTTTTCATTGCAAGAGGATTCATAAAAACAGGTCTCGGAAATAGAATTGCCTTTTTATTCATAAAAATATTCGGAAAAAGTTCTCTAGGACTAGCGTACGGTTTAGGATTGGCAGATTTGGTTTTAGCGCCAGCTGTTCCAAGTAATACCGCTAGAGGAGGAGGAATTGTTTATCCGATTATGAAATCAATGTCAATGAGTTTTGGATCAATGCCTGATAAACCTGAAACGCATAGAAAATTAGGAGCCTATTTAACGTTGAATAGTTATAATATGAATTTGATTGCTTCTTCTATGTTTTTAACAGGGACGGCAAGTAACCCAATGTGTCAGAAGTTTGCGCTTAATTTAGGAATAAAAATAAGTTGGATGTCTTGGGCAGCAGCAGCGATTGTTCCTGGTTTGTGTGCTTTTTTTGTAATTCCTTTTGTCCTTTATAAAATTTATCCGCCAGAATTAAAGAAAACTGGTGACGCACCACAACTTGCTATGCAAAAGTTAAAAGAAATGGGAGCTATCACAAGAAATGAATGGATGATGTTGCTAACGTTTTTTATTCTTCTTTTTCTTTGGATGACAGGAGATTTGTTTTCTATTGATGCTACGACAACAGCTTTTATCGGATTAGTGATTTTGCTCTTAACTTCAGTTTTAACTTGGGAAGATGTCAAAGCTGAAAAAGGAGCTTGGGATACCATTGTTTGGTTTTCTGTTTTGGTAATGATGGCAAGTTCGCTGAATGAATTAGGTTTTATAGCGTGGTTCAGCGATTTGGTAAAAGCACAAATTGGCGGATTAAGCTGGCAAATGGCTTTTCCGATTATTATACTAGTGTATTTCTTCAGTCATTATCTTTTCGCAAGTGCCACTGCGCACGTTGCAGCAATGTACGCAGCTTTACTTGGTGTTGGTGTTTCGCTTGGAATTCCAGGACTATTACTAGCGTTTATGCTTGGTTTTGTTGGATCTCTTTACGGAACTTTAACGCATTACGGTCACGGTCCGGCACCCGTATTTTTCGGGAGCGGCTACGTTGACCTAAAGAGCTGGTGGGTCAAAGGGCTTATAACTGGTTTAGTTATGCTCTTAATCTATATGGTAATTGGAGGATTGTGGCTCCGAGTTATTGGATATTTTTAGATTCTAATTCCTGGAGGAAGTAATTCTTTATATCTAGGATTTTTTTTGAAAAATGAAACAATCTTTGGGTGAATAGGAACTACTCTGTAATTTTTTTCAGAACTTAATTCTAAAACATTTTTAAGCAAAGTGTTAATTGTTTCTTCGTTTTCGAACGAATCAGGCTTGTTGATTTTGGTTAAAAAGATTTTTTTCTCTTGAAATTGATACTCAACTGCTAACATACCTTCAGGGATGACAGTTTCGAATTGGCGTGCAAAAGTGTTGTCTTTGATTTCCATAGTTACAGAAGTTTCCATAGTAATTTCTTGTTAGGTTATTGGTAAATAGTGAATTCGGGACTCAAAATAGTATTGAAAGAAAATTCTTTATAAGATTTAAAATCAAAAAATATTCCGAAATGCAAAGGTAATCATTTGATTTTCAATATCGAATTATTTTTTGCAGCTATAAACTTTAAGTTTTTGTTTCGGAGCTCAATTTTTTTTGAATCGCTTTAAAATAGGTCTGAAATTTGATTGTCATGATATTAAAAAAAGTAACTTTATTTTTTAGAATAATATCCTAATGGTAATTTCATTTTAATGTTATGAGTAAAATTCCAGTTTATTTTATGCCAGGTTTGGCAGCAAGTTCATCTATTTTTGAAAGAATAAAATTGGATGAAACTGTTTTTGAAATGCATCTTTTGGAATGGGAAATTCCAACTCCGAAAGAATCTTTGTCTGATTATGCGCTTCGAATTAGTAAAAATATAAAAGACGAAAATCCTGTTTTAATCGGAGTTTCTTTTGGCGGAATTCTAGTGCAGGAAATTTCTAAACATATAAAAGCTAGAAAAATCATTATTATTTCGAGTGTTAGAAGCAATCTAGAATTTCCTAGAAGAATGAAAATAGGGAAGACCACAAAAGCTTACAAGCTAATTCCGATGCAATTAATTCTTAATGTTGAGAAATTGGCTAAATTTTCTTTTGGAGAAAAAGTCAATAAAAGAATTAAGTTGTATGAGAAGTTTCTATCTGTTCGTGATTTGGGTTATCTGCAATGGGCGGTTGAAAGTGTAATTCTATGGGATAGAAATCAAATTGATGAAAATGTAGTGCATATTCACGGAGATCATGATGATGTTTTTCCTATAAAATACATTCACAAATGTATAATAGTAAAAGGAGGAACTCATATTATGATCTTAAATAAGTATAAATGGCTGAATGAGAATTTGCCTTCTATTATATTGGAAGATTAAAAAGATTTAAATTCCAATTTTTTGAAATTCCAAATTCCAAGCTTAATGCTTAAAGTTTTAAGTTTTCGATCTTTGTCAAAGTTTTAAAACTTTGACAAAGATTCGCATAAAGTAACCTCAAAGTTTGTCATTCTGAGCGAAGTCGAAGGATATACGCAAAAGTTCCATAAAGAAATTCAATAAAAAAGGATGAGAATCTGTATAGTAGCTTTGTTTTTAATTTTAGTTGGATGTAAATCTCCAAAGAAAGATTATGATTTTACTTTTTTTAAATGGAATATTCATGAATCGTATTATTTAAAATTCAATTCGTCTGATACGCTTTATTATGTAGATGTTTATGCATTTAAAGAAGAAACATCTTTTGCGATTTTGAGTAAAGAGGAGAAGGAAAGAATTCAAAATACATTAGATACCATAACTTTTCCAAAAAATGAAGCTTTTGCAGGTGGAGGTGATGATGGAGAAACTAATGCATTTGTTTTAAAAGGTGACGGACGATCAGGAAAACTTAAAATTCATGAAGCTGGTCCTAGACAATTTTGGTTATTTGGAAAAGCATTGGAAAAAACTAAGCTAAATCACCAATTTATTAAAATAAATAAAAAGGTTGATTTAAAAGAAATTAACGATATGGTTTTAATGAAAGTGCCACCTACATTTGTTGTTGATACTTTACAATAAAAACAAGCTTGAAATTTTAAATGTAATAAGTTAGGTACTCGATCAAAAATCTCAACTCTACAATCTAAAATTAAAAAATCCCAAACTCTTTTGGAATTTGGGATTTTAAAAAATTGAAAATTAAAAATCGTTTAGATTTTCTTCATTTGTTCTTTCATCATTGTGATTTGCTCTTTCAGCATTCCTTGTTTGTCTAATTTCTTAGCTTCGTTTAATAAATTAGTCGCTTCAAGTTTTCTTCTGCGTGACATTGCAACTCCAGCAAGGTTTAATTTAGCTACAGCTAAATCCATATCCATAGATAATCCAAGTTCGATTGCTTTTTTGAAATGCTTCTCTGCTTGGTTGATATTTGTTTGAGATAACATGATACCTTGTAAATAATTTAAGTATCCTTGTTGTTTTCTTACTAATGCCCCTTCTGGATTTTTGATATATGATAGCCATTTATTAGCTCCTTCGAAGTCTTGTTTTCTTAATTTTAGGAAAGCTAAAAGGATAAATTCGTTTTTAAAATAAAGAAAAATTGGAATCGCAGTCAATAAAATCAAAAATATACCATTTCCGATATTACTCTCTGTAAATTGCCAAATGCCCGCCACTACTAGAAGTCCGGCCAAAATAAGTTTAATATTTTTGTTAAACATAATAGATGTATATTTGTGATTGCAAATATAGTAAAAGGAATTAAAAATATTTTTATAAAAGTGCTTGCCAGAGAAAAAAGTCTTTGTATATTTGCACTCGGTTTTTGAACAACGATATCCAAAACCAAAATAAAGAGTTAATAGATACCATTTTTAAAGATACAAAGCAATGAGCAAAAGAACATTTCAACCATCGAAAAGAAAAAGAAGAAATAAGCACGGATTTATGGACAGAATGGCTTCTGCGAATGGAAGAAAAGTTCTAGCGCGTAGAAGAGCAAAAGGAAGACATAAATTAACTGTTTCTAGCGAGCCTAGACACAAAAAATAATGTTTGTATAAACATACATAAGGCGATTACTTTTTTAGTATCGCCTTTTTTTATACCTTGTCGGTAAAAATTTTTCCAACTTTCTAGTTTTTAACACACTAGAAAAGTTTTTTAAAATCTTAAATAACTACACAATACATACAAAATGCCTAAAGACACATCAATAAAATCAGTTTTAATTATAGGTTCAGGACCTATTGTTATTGGCCAAGCTTGCGAATTCGATTATGCAGGATCTCAATCTGCTCGTTCGATTCGTGAAGAAGGAATTGAGGTTATCTTGATTAACTCGAATCCAGCGACGATTATGACCGACCCATCTATGGCCGATCATGTTTATTTGAAACCTTTAACGACAAAATCGATTATTGAAATTCTGAAGGAACATCCACAAATTGATGCTGTTTTACCAACAATGGGAGGGCAAACTGCTTTGAACTTGTGTTTGGAAGCTGAAGAAAAAGGAATCTGGCAAGATTTCGGAGTAAAATTAATCGGTGTTGATGTTAACGCAATTAATATTACTGAAGACAGAGAACAGTTTAAACAGCTTTTAGAAAGAATAAATGTACCAACTGCACCAGCAAAAACAGCTACTTCTTACTTAGAAGGAAAAGAAATTGCTCAAGAGTTTGGTTTCCCGCTTGTAATTCGTCCTTCGTTTACACTTGGAGGAACTGGAGCAGCGGTAGTTTACAAAAAAGAAGATTTTGATGAGCTTTTAACTCGCGGACTTGAAGCTTCTCCAATTCACGAAGTTTTAATTGACAAAGCTTTGATGGGATGGAAAGAATACGAGTTAGAGCTTTTAAGAGATAAAAATGACAATGTTGTAATTATCTGTTCGATCGAAAACATGGACCCAATGGGAATCCACACTGGAGATTCGATTACAGTGGCGCCAGCGATGACATTATCAGATACAACTTTCCAAAAATTACGTGACTATGCTATCTTAATGATGAGAAGCATCGGAAACTTTGCGGGAGGATGTAACGTACAATTCGCAGTTTCGCCAGACGAAAAAGAAGATATCGTAGCAATCGAAATCAATCCTCGTGTATCTCGTTCTTCTGCTTTAGCATCAAAAGCAACTGGATACCCAATTGCAAAAATTGCTTCTAAATTAGCTTTAGGATACAACTTAGATGAATTGCAAAACCAAATTACAAAATCTACTTCGGCTCTTTTCGAACCAACTTTAGATTACGTAATCGTAAAAATACCACGTTGGAACTTTGACAAATTTGAAGGTTCAGACAGAACTTTAGGTCTTCAGATGAAATCTGTAGGTGAGGTTATGGGAATCGGACGTTCTTTCCAAGAAGCGCTTCATAAAGCAACTCAATCTTTAGAGATTAAGAGAAATGGTTTAGGGGCTGACGGAAAAGGATACAAAGATTACGAAACGATTATCGAAAAACTGACTTACGCAAGCTGGGATCGTGTTTTCGTAATTTACGATGCAATTGCAATGGGAATTCCGTTGAGCACAATTCACGAAATTACAAGAATCGATATGTGGTTCTTAAAACAATACGAAGAGCTTTATACTTTAGAAAAAGAAATCTCAAACTACAAAGTTTCTGATCTTCCTAAAGAATTATTGCTAGAAGCGAAACAAAAAGGTTTTGCTGACAGACAATTGGCTCACATGATGAACTGTCTAGAAAGTGAAGTTCACACTTTACGTATGGACATGAACATCAACCGTGTTTTCAAATTGGTTGATACGTGTGCGGCTGAGTTTAAAGCTAAGACACCTTATTACTACTCAACTTTTGAGGCAGAAATTGAAAAAGCAAACGGAGAACGTTATGTAGATAACGAAAGTATCCTTACTGATAGAAAGAAAGTGATCGTTTTAGGTTCTGGACCAAATAGAATTGGGCAAGGAATCGAATTTGATTACTCTTGTGTGCACGGAGTTTTAGCTGCAAAAGAATGCGGTTACGAAACGATCATGATTAACTGTAATCCTGAAACGGTTTCTACTGACTTTGATACAGCTGATAAATTATACTTCGAGCCAGTTTTCTGGGAGCATATTTATGATATCATCCAACACGAAAAACCAGAAGGTGTTATCGTTCAGTTAGGTGGACAAACAGCTCTTAAATTAGCTGATAAACTTTCTAAATATGGAGTGAAAATCATCGGAACTAGTTTTGACGCACTTGATTTAGCGGAAGACAGAGGACGTTTCTCTGACTTGTTGACTGAGTTACATATTCCTTTCCCAAGATTCGGAATCGCTGAAACTGCTGATGAAGCTTCTAAATTAGCGGATACTTTAGATTTTCCACTTTTAATTCGTCCTTCTTATGTATTAGGAGGTCAGGGAATGAAAATTGTAATCAACAAAAAAGAGCTTGAAGAGCACGTTATCGATTTGTTGAAAGCAATTCCAGGAAACAAATTATTACTAGATCACTATTTAGCTGGAGCAATCGAAGCAGAAGCTGATGCAATTTGTGATGCTGATGGAAATGTTTACATCATCGGAATTATGGAGCACATCGAGCCTTGTGGAGTTCACTCTGGAGATAGTAACGCAACATTGCCTCCTTTCAACTTAGGAGAATTTGTAATGCAGCAAATTAAAGATCACACGCATAAAATTGCTAGAGCTTTAAAAACAGTTGGATTAATCAACATCCAATTTGCAATTAAAGATGATACAGTTTACATTATCGAGGCAAACCCGAGAGCTTCTAGAACGGTTCCGTTCATTGCAAAAGCTTACGGAGAACCTTATGTAAACTACGCTACAAAAGTAATGTTAGGTCATAATAAAGTAACAGATTTTGATTTCAACCCACAATTAAACGGTTACGCAATCAAACAACCAGTTTTCTCTTTCAGCAAATTCCCGAATGTAAACAAAGCATTAGGGCCAGAAATGAAATCAACAGGAGAAAGCATCTTGTTTATCGACGATTTAAAAGACGATCAATTCTATGAATTGTACTCTAGAAGAAAAATGTATTTGAGTAAATAATCTCAAATTCTATTATAAAAGAAAAGCTCCAATGTAAATTGGAGCTTTTTTGTTTTTAAATCAATTCGATGTTATTCGCCTTGACCAAAATTCATATTATCTCTAGTATTTTTTTGCACCGAAATAGCACCAAATAATGCTAGTAAAAAAGCAAATGCATAGAATCCTTTTTCGCTAGGAAGAATAGTTGCATTCCATAATCCAACAACTAAAAGAACAATTGAAAGTAATGTTCCGAACCAGCAGATTCCGTAATAAATATCGGTAACAGGAAGTTTTTCAAGCCTGTCTCTTACACTTTTTTGCAAAGAAACAACAGCAAAAAGTCCGAACATTAAAACTGTAAAATAGTATCCTTTTTCATTTAATAACATTTCTGCTCTTGCTAGTCCAACGATAAATCCGACGGTTCCTGCTCCAAGAGCTACCCAAGATGCCGCAATAAAGGCATTTGATGTTTTTTGTATCATATTAATTCTGGTTTAATTAGGTTTTTGAGAGCTTTTTTGGTGATCTCAGTTGGTAAATGTAATTAAATTTGATTAATGACAAAATGAAAACTTGGATAAATTAATAAGTGTAATCTTGCGTGTTGTTATAAAAAAAGCTCCAATATATATTGGAGCTTTCTTGCTTTTAAAAGTAAGATGTTATTATTTTTTAAGTAATTGTTCTAAAGGTTTTAGTTGTTCCATGTCTATTTTAGATTTTTGTAAAACAGACATCAAAGTCATAATATTATTTGGGTTCATGTTTTCGCCTAAAACTCTAACTACTGCAAACCCATTTTCTTTTCTATTGGCAAAAATGACAAACTCTTTAATATTATCATCACTTCCAACATAGCTCACAGAAGCGCCGTCTTTACCAGAACCAATTTTCATTAATTCTTGATATTTTGGGTCTTTTAATATGGCTTTTACTTTGTTTCTTTCCGTTTCAAACTGTGTCTGATTGTTTTGATCGGCTTTAAAAGCAAGAATATTCATTTTGTCAAATGAGTTTAAAGCTTCGCTTTGTTCTGCCGACAAATTTGCTTTGTCAACATTTAAAATAGTGGGCGAAACGTCTAAAGCTATAAAATCTTTTTTCTCCGAATTCTCAACAAAATATTTTTGCAATGTTGGTTCAGAATTACAGCTTCCTAATGTTAGGAGAGCTGTAAGTGCTATGATGAAAATAGTTGTTCTCATTATTATTTTTTGCCTTTAGAAGCTTTCTTTAAGTCTGTTCCTCCAGGAAGCTGCATTTTATCTGTTAATACTGAAATCTCGTTTAAATCAAAGTTACCAGTTAAAGATAATAAAACAGTTTCGTCGTTTTTAGCACCGTCAACATACATTAAAAGCTCTTTTATTTGAGTGTCTGTAGCGCCAGATTTTACCATTATTCTAACGTTTTTTCCGCTATCATTTACACGCATTAATTCTTCTAATCCGGCTGTTTTTACATATTTGTCGGCAGTTGCCTTCATGTCGGCTTCGATTTTTGGATTTTTAGTGGTAAACACTTTTAAGTAATCTAACTTTTTGATTAGAGCAATATACTGTTGTGTTTCTTTATCAGAAGCATCAACTTTTACTTTGCTCATTAAATCAAACATTTTTTTGTTTACAATTACTGAAGTCACATCATCCTGGCCATCAAATTTGTCAAATGCGCCTTGCGCGTAAAAAGTTGTGGTAACGAATGCGAATGCTAAAGTTATAATGAAATTTTTCATGATTTTTTTGTTTAATTACTGTTTAAAAATTTTGTTTTTTGATTGTTCATATTCGTTAATGTATTGCACACTTTCAATACCTACATTAACATGCGTCGATAATAATGCTAAAGCTTTTTGCGTAGCTTTCAACGCTTCTTCAGGATTATCATAGGTTCCTAATTCTGTTTGCGAAGCTACTGCAGTTGTAGCTTTTTGCTCGCTTATAAAAAAGTAGGTTCCAATTCCTAGCAAAACAACAACTGATGCTGCAATCGATAACCACGCTACATTACGTTTCTTAGATTGTAGTGGAATTTCATACGTTGATTTTTGTTCTTTTGCTTGAGAGAAATATCCAAACATAGGTTTGTATTGCTCCAAATGCTGCGCAACATTGGGTGAAGAAAAATATTCTTTTAATTGATTTTCTTCGGCAATAGAAGTTTCTCCCTGAAAGTATTTTTCTAATATCTCTTCTATTTTATTTAGTTCCATAAAGGTGTGTATTTGTCATTGATTCTCTAATTTTTTTTCTCGCTCTCGAAAGCGCCACTCGTATTGCCGTTTCGTTCATATTTACGATTTTGGCTATTTCTTCAAATTCATATTGTTCAACATCCCGAAGCTGAATTAATAATTGCAGTTGTTCAGGCATTTCATTTATAATTTTTTCGACCCATTCTAAACTGTCTTGATCTTCTAGTTTTTTATCCAATTGCGGTTGCCGATCGGTAAAATTATTATGGACAATCTGTAGGTTGCTGGCTCTTTTAGATTTTAATTGGTCAAGACAATAATTTTTGGTCATCGTCATTGCCAATGCTTCTACACTATTATAGCTTTCTAAATTGTCTTTTTTGTTCCATAATTTCACTATTACTTCCTGAGTTGCATCTTCTGCCTCTTCAGTACTTGTAAGCAATCTTTTTGCCAGACGAAAAACTTTGTCTTTAAAAGGATTTATTAATTCTATAAATACAACTTGGTTCATTAATCTGATGGTTAATCGTTAGCTTATATATTCAAGACGAGGTGCAATTATATTTGTTACAACAAAAAAGAAAATATTTTTTTATGTAAAAAAATACTGCTTAATCGATGAAGCTAAAACTAAAGATACTACTTTTACGTTATTCAGAACATAGATAACCTACACGATATGAAAACAACTTTAAAGAGCGTTCTTTTTCTCTTTTTATTCGCATTTTCTTTGCAATCTTGTGAAGATCAGGATGATGTTGCAGCTCCAGCAGACTTGCAGATTAATAATTTTATCTGGAGAGGATTAAATGAAGTTTACTTATGGCAGCAAGATGTGCCAAATCTAGCCGATGGCCGTAATCTCCAGCCTGATTTTGATCAGTTCTTAAGAGGGTATTCTAAACCCGAAGATTTATTTGAAGATTTATTGAACAAACCGGTAAGTAAATATCCAAATGGAGACGCGATTGATCGTTTCAGTTGGATTGTTGAAGATTATACGGTCTTAGAACAGGAACTAAGTGGTGTTACCAAAAATAATGGTGTCGATTTTAGATTGAGCCGAGTAGCTTCAGGCTCTAATGATGTGGTAGGTTATGTACGATATATTATTCCAAATTCAGATGCTTCGACTAAAGCAATTAAACGTGGTGATTTATTTACAAGCGTAAATGGAGTAAAACTTACGGTTTCGAATTATCAAGATTTATTGTTTAATAAGGATAGCTATACGCTAAACTTGGCTGATTATAATGGCAGTGGTTATGTTTTGAATGGAAAATCGGTTGATTTGACAAAAACGGTTTTAGAAGAAAACCCAATTTTAATTAGTAAAGTGATTCCTTCTGGAGGTCATAAAATTGGCTATTTAATGTATAATGGTTTTTATTCAAGTTATGACAATAAATTAAATCAGGCTTTTGGTGAATTGAAAACACAAGGAGTTACCGATTTAATTCTGGATCTTCGATATAATGGAGGAGGAGCAGTGCCTTCAGCAATTAGACTTGCTAGTTTGATTACAGGACAATTTGATAATCAGGTTTTTGCTAAAACGGAGTTTAATACAAAGTGGATGAAAGAGATGACTGCTGAGGATTTAGAAAGTTTGAATTACAGATTTGTAAATAATATTGATGGTATAGCCTTAAACAGTTTAAATTTAAGTACGGTTTATATTATTGCAACTGGAAGTACAGCATCTGCAAGCGAATTGGTTATTAATGGTTTAACACCATATATTAATGTAGTTCAGATTGGAGAAACTACAACAGGTAAAAATGTTGGTTCGTATACTATTTATGATTCTGAAACTTTGTTTACTAAAAAAGGAATCAATGCAAATCATAAATATGCCATGCAACCTTTAGTTTTTAAAATCTCAAATTCTGCAGGTTTTGGAGATTATACTCAAGGTTTACAGCCTACTTATGCTCAGAAAGAATATTTGGATACTTATGGTGTTTTAGGAGAAACATCTGAGCCTTTGCTTAATTTGGCTATTTCAAAAATTACAGGTTCGACGGCTAAAAGAACTTATAACGATTCTGGACTGGATTTGCCTTATTTAACAGATTCAAAAATCATAAACGGATTAAGACACGGAATGTATTTTCAAAATGCTCCAAAAGGTTTTTAACTTTAAAAATGCAAAAATAGAAAAGGCTTTCAGAAATGAAAGCCTTTTCCATAAAAAAAACAAAAACTAATTCTAAGGTAAAATTAATCGTTAAAGTAGAATCCGTTTGATCCAGCTCCAGTTGTTAATTCTTTTTGTAAAGCTCCAGATAAGTTATAGATAAACGCTTTACTGTCTGCTCCGAATTTTGCATCTGCAATATAAATGCGGTTATCTTTAACAGTAAAACCATATACATAACTTGCATCCGAAGTAAATAACGGCGCTGTTGCAGCTGTTGTCGCGCTTGGAGTAATAGAATAAACTGCATTTGAAGCTGTATAATAAACTGTATGATTTTCGATATCCATAAAACCAGCGTCTCCAATACTAGCAGGAAGAGCAATACGAGAAATAGATTTATCAGAGATTTTAACTTTTACAATTTCGCCAGCAGCTTTATAAGGTTTTCTTAAAATGAAGATTTCTCCATTTTCTTCTTCAATAGAATCTCCATCCTTACCAATTGTTACAGGAGTTTCAAGTGCTTTTGTTGCAATGTTGTAAATTAACATTTTATCATTGTATGTGTCTGTAATATAAAGTTTTCCATTTTCTTCAATAACTCTGTTTGCAGTTGAGTTTAAAGCTACTTTAGATTCTACAGTGTTTGTTGACAAGTTGATAACTGCAATATAGTCATCTGTATCTCCGTTTGTTGGATTTTCATAAGAATAGGTGTTAGCGTTAATTACATAAGCTTTTCCGTCTTTTACAACACCATATCTTGGAGCAACAAGATCAGAATCAATTTTTGCAATTAATTTGAATGTATAACGATTTACTACGTTGATTACATTAGATCCACCAGCAATGATATAAGCTCTGTCTCCGCTAAAAAAGATGTTTTGTAAATATCCTCCAACTGCATCAGTTCCATTTTCTGTTTTGTAAACATCTTTAGTGAAAGCTGTGAAATCATTGCTTGAGAAAGAAATAGTTCCAAGGCTTTTGCTTCCTTCATTTAAAACAAAAAAACCATTGTCGTAAGCGCCTTTCGGACCGTCGTTATCATCATTTGAACAAGAAGCGAATAACGAAATGCTTAAAGCTATTAAAAGTAATTTGCTAAACTTCATATATTAAAATTTTAAGGTTATATACATATTAAAATTGCGACCCGGCATTGGTCTGTTTTCTAAGCTTTCGTAATTTTTGTTTAAGAGGTTTAAAACCTGAAAACCTAGTTTGAAAGAATCTAAGAACTTAAAATCATAATCGATTCCAATGTTTGAAACCGTATAATCTTTTATGGTATCAGCAGAATTATTATCTGCAGTTGTATAAACAAAACCATTGTAAAGAATTTGATAATAAGCACTTATTTTATTTCTAGAATAAGAAACAGCTCCTGTGGCTTTATGAAATGGCACGTAGAAAATCTGATTTTTAGTCTTATCATCTTCAGAAATTGTATAAGCATAAGTCGCATTTACAGCGAAAATATTTTTTCCAAAGCTCTTTTTCCAGTTTACTAAAGTTTCTGTTCCGTAGCTGTTTACTTTATCTTGGTTTATTGGAGCCCAAATACCGCTTGGCCCTGGAACCCATTGCAGCATATCTTTTACCTTTATATAATAAAAATTCTGTGTCCAAGTAATGTTTCTAAATTTGAAAACATTCCCAATTTCTCCCTGATAAGAACTTTCAGGTTTTAAGTCAGGATTTCCTCCCGTTTCCCAATATAAATCGTTGTATGTTGGAATTCTGAAATTTCTGGAAACATTTAGTTTTAAAGTGTACCAATCAGAAAGTTTAGCTGAAGAACCAAAATTGAATAAAAGTGGCGATTTGTAATTATTTGTAAATTCTTTTCTAATGCCAAATTCTGTTTTCCAGTCGCTTCCAATATCTTGTCTTACTAATAGAGAAGCGGAACTGATTTCGCGGATATGGTCTCCAAAACTAGTTCCGTAACCGTTTGTTCTGCTGTAATCTACAATTCCATTAATTTGAGTAGATTTAAACAAAGCATAATCTAAATCTAGTTTTGTAATTAGATTTTCGGTTTTTCCGTAAGTGAAATTTTTAGAGTTGATATTTGCGAAATATTGATAGTTTTCGAAAATGTAAGCCGTTTTAAAATTGGTTTTCAATTTCCCGAAATTTCCATCGTATTCAAGCAGATTTCTATTGAAACCGTTAACGTATTTGCTTTTGGTATCTGTTTCGGTAATTAAAGAAGTATTACGATCTGTATTTGAAGTCTGGCTGTACAGTTTTAAAACATGATTTTCGTTGAACTTATAACCAACATTAGCATTCAAAGTGATAATATCATATTGTCCATTTTGATTCCAACGTTGTTCGCCTCTCCAAGTGTATCGGTCTAAATATTTATAATCGTTTGTTGAGCTGTTTTTAGAGAAACCAATTTGCGTACTCCATTTTTTGTTAGAAATAGAAGTTTTATAATTAATCCCAATTGTATTAAAACTACCGTAATCAAGTCTTAAGTTATTCTGAAAACGATTAAAAAATAACAAATCGTTATTTAGATGGACGGTTCCTCCAATTGCGCCACTTCCATAAATCACACTTCCTCCTCCGGCTTTTACACTAATAGAATTATAATCGGAACCTGAAATGGTGTTGAAATCGGTACTTCCATTCATTTGTGAATTGATATTAATTCCGTTCCAAATTACTGCGGTTTGTGAAGAAGTTGTACCTCTAAAAGAAACGGTAGAAAGCATGCCACGACCATATTCTTTGAAATATAAAGAGGAATTAAAGTTTAATAAGTCAGTCAGTAAAGCTTCGTTTTTATTGATGATGGAATCATTCAGTTGTAAAACAGATTGAGAAGTCGAATACTTTTTTAAGTTTTTGTCTGAAACGTAAACTTCTTTTAAACTCGTAATAGAATCTTTTTGCGCCAAAGAAATCTGGCACAACAATAGGAAACAAAAAGCAAACCTTAATTTTATAGTCATAATTTCTACACTCTTTTTCCCGAGAGCTCGATATTTGTTACAAAGGCAGGTCTCCTGGCTTGCGTCTTGCTGTTTACCTTCCCATTCGCCGCGGCGAGCAGTGGTTTGTAGTTTACAGCAAGCATTCGGTTTGTTGAACTTAGCTTACAGTTGCGGGTACAGCTCAAGAATTATACTTGATTCCCTTTTAATGTATTTTTAAAATTAAAAACACAACCTTAATTTGCTGCAAAGATAAAGTTAAAAATATTGATTATTCAAATTTGTTTTATGTTTCATGAAAAATTATAAATAATTTGCATTAAAAATCGATTTTTATAACTTCTCCGAAATCAACTTTATTATTGAAAGCTTCTTTTAATGGAAGTGAACTCTGATGGCATAAAATGCTTCTGATGATTCCTGCGTGTGCAACAATTACGATGGGCTCATTTATTTTTGAAAGCACTTCAGACAAAAAATGGCCAACTCTTTCATGTAATTCGACAAAAGATTCTCCATTTGAAACTTTAATATTCACGAAATCTTCCATCCACGGATTGAGTTCTTCTGACGGAATTTCATTCCAAGCTTTTAATTCCCAATCGCCAAAATTCATCTCTTTCAAACGTTCGTCTTCCTGATAAGAAATGGTTTTAATATTTTCTTGAATATGTTTGGCTAAAATGACACAACGCTTTAATGGGCTTGAAAAGATTCTCGCTTCTGAAGGTAATTCTGAAATGATTCTACTGAAAATTTCATCGAAAGGTTGTGCAATATCTACATCAGATTGTCCGTAACAGATTCCTTTTTCGCAAATCGTTTCGGTATGGCGAATTAGATAAATTTCCATAAAAATAATATGCTTAAGTAAAATATAACTTCACAAACTTGCTGTGTTGCGCCAAGACAGTCTCCCGTATAACCGTCAATCCATTTTTGAAAATAACGAGCTAAAAAATATCTTGTGATGAAAACAGGAATAATAGTAAGAAGAAATTTCAAATTGAAATAAGAAAAGACAATTAATGGAATTAATCCAAAAAAGAAAGATCCAAAAACTTCTTTCCAAGTATATTGTTTTGCAATTGGCTTGCTTTTGCTCGAAGCATCATCACGAGAATATTGATGAGTGAAAATAATGCTGATCGCTGCCAAACGACTTAAAGAATGAGCAGAAATAAACAAGAGAAAAACCAGAAGAATATTGTTTGTAAAAAGGGAAACAGATTCTGAAAGCAATTTAAATTTTAGTAAAAAAAGTAAAACCAATCCGAGTGCTCCGTAAGCTCCGATTGCGCTATCTTTCATAATTATTAAGATTTTTTCTTTGGTCCAGCCTCCGCCAAAACCATCACAAACATCTGCAAATCCGTCTTCATGAAAAGCTCCTGTGGTTAAAATAGAAGCAATGATTGCTAAGATTACAGCAATTTCTGTAGAAAGAAATTGGGCAAATAGAAAATAAGCTAAAAAAGAAATACTCCCAACAATCCATCCTATAAAAGGAAAATATCTTGTGGCTTTATTTAAATAATCAGGATGATGCGTAATGTTTTTAGGACATGGAATTCTGGTGTAAAACATTAAACAGGTAAAGAAAATATGTAGTTCTTTTTTCATTTAAAATATTGATAATTGATTTTATCGAATTAGACTGTCAACTGAGACCGAGACTGAAAACTATTTACGACTCACTCCCGCGCTTTCAAAACTAGCCATTTCATTCAGAAAAACTTCAGCCGATTTTAAAATAGGGAAAGCTACAGCACAGCCAGTTCCTTCTCCCAAACGTAAATCTAGATTTAAAATAGGTTTTGCACCAAGATATTTTAGCAATTCTGAATGTGCTTTTTCAGCAGAACAATGACAGAAAACAGCATTTTCTTTGATGTTTGGATTTATTTTAAAAGCAATTAAATAAGCAACCGTACAAATGAAACCATCAACAAGAATTAGCATTTTATTTTCGAAAGCTTCAAGCATTGCACCAGACATTTGAAGAATTTCAAAACCTCCGAAATAAGAAAGTTGCGACATTAATTCGGCTTGACCGGAATAATTTTCGATTGCTTTTTTGAGTAAGTTTTGTTTTAGAAGCAGTTTTTCATTTTCAACTCCAGTTCCTTTTCCGATACATTCTTCAATAGGAAAATCAGTTAGAATACTCATTAAAACTGAAGCAGTTGAAGTATTTCCGATTCCCATTTCACCAAATCCAATACAGTTTGAACCCGATTTTACAATATTTTCGACAATCGATTTTCCTTTGTCTAAACATAACTGAACTTCAGATTCGCTCATTGCTGGAACGTGAAGAAATGACTGCGTTCCTTTGGCAATTTTAGCATCGATTAATTTGGCATTTGTCGGGAAATCGTAATTAACACCAGCATCTACAATTGACAATTCAATATTATTCTGTTTGCAGAAAACGTTGATTGCCGCACCGCCATCTAGAAAATTACTAACCATTTGTCGTGTTACGTCTTGAGGGTAATCGCTTACGCCGTGATTTGCAATTCCGTGATCGGCAGCAAAAACAATGATATTAGGTTTTGTAATTTTCGGATTCAACGTTTCAAAAACCGTTGCCATCTGGAAAGCCAAAGATTCTAAAGTTCCCAAAGAACCGACAGGTTTTGTTTTTGAATCTATTTTTTCTTGTAAAAGTCTATCGAAATCAGATTTGTTATCGATTTTGTTTTCTGATTTCAAATCAAAATCTGGAATCTTTATTTGATGAATTTCCTTGATTTCATTACAAACTGGAGCTTCCGATTTTTGTTTCCAATGCAATTGCTGTAACATTGGCTGATTGTTATAATTAGTAGCTGGTTTTCCGATGCAGAAATAACCAAGCGGTTCTATATTTTCGGGTAAATCGAGGATTTTTTTAAACTGATAATAATTTAAAATCGAAACCCAGCCCATTCCGTAACCTTGTTCTGTAAGCGAAAGCCAGATATTCTGAGCCGCACAAACCGTACTGAATTTTACTGCTTCGTTACTGCCAATTGTCCCAATAGTAAACTGATTCAGAACCGAACGATCATAAGCAATTATTAATCCGATTGGCGCTTCTTCGATCGCTTCAAGTTTAAGCGATCTATAAAGTTCTTTCTGTTCAGGATTATCGGTAAGTTCCTCAGCTTTTTTATTGTAATCTAAAAACAGTTTTTTTATAGACGTTTTTACTTCATCCGATTTAATGAGATAATATCTGGTTGCATCAGTCAATCCAACAGATGGCGCCCAATGTCCAGCCTGTAAAGCTTTTTGAATTACTTCATCTGGAACTTCATCGGGTGTAAAATGTCGTGTGTCTCGGCGTGATTTTAATAGATCGTCTAAGTTGCTCATTTTTTAAATTCCAATTTTTTAAACTCCAAATTCCAAATCCGAAAATGGAAAGATTCTAGTAAAGATAAAGCATAGCTTTGGAATTTGGAATTTTTATATTGGAATTTAACCTTTGATTTTAACTGGGATTCCAGAAACCATAAGTACAACTTGGTCGGCATTAGCAGCAAGAAATTGATTCATCCAACCTTGAAGTTCAACAAATTTTCTGCCTATATGAGTTTCAGCATGAACTCCCATTCCAATTTCATTTGTTACGATAATTATATTGGCATTTTCATGTTTAGCGATGGCAAGAAATTCTTTTTTAGCTTCTTCCAGACTTAGTTCTACCTTGTTTTTAGTATCAATAAAAAAGTTAGTCAGCCAAAGCGTTACACAGTCAATTAAGGCCGTTTTTCCAGAAAAATCAATTTCACTTAAATATTTTTCTTTTTCGATATTGGTCCAATGTTGATCTCTTTCTTTTTGATGACGATCAATACGATTTTGAAAATCAGCATCCCATTTTCGGGCAGTTGCTACATATAAAGGAGAATCGGAAAGTTCTAAAGCTAGTTTCTGGGCATATCCGCTTTTTCCAGAACGCTCGCCACCTGTTACCAAGTAAATCATTCTAATAATGGTTAATTGTTAGTTATTAATGGTTAATTTTTTTACGTCTAATTGCTTCTTGGAAGTTTTAAGTATACTAGTTATTAATTTTAGTATTGCAATTGCATCATTATGAATGTTTTCAAACTCTTTTTCGTTCAGATAATCAGTTGCTTTTAATAATTCTAGCCAATATACAGTTTCATTAGCTTCTTTTTGTGCAATTGCAAACTTATGAATAAAATCGCTTTTACTTTCAGCATGCTCAGCTTCGCGTATCATTGCGCCAACACTAGTGCCAGATCTTAAAAGTTGTTTTGCGAGAATAAATTCTTTTTTATTACTGTTTAAATATTGAGATAGTTTGACAATTCTTATAGCAAAATCAAAACTTTTATTTCTAACAATGTTGTTTTTCATAATTAACAATTAATAATTTATAATTAACAATTAATAAGGGCAATGTCGGCAGTTGTTTCCGCAGCAAACTCCTCTTTTTAGATGGAACCAAGCTTTAAAAACGTAGTTGCCATTTTCGATATAATAATCGATTCCTTCAATTAAATTATCGTTTTTTGGTAAATACATCGCCTTATTATTAAGAGCTTTTTTTGGAGTTACAGTTTCTACGTAAGCATCAATTTTATCTTCGCAGGCTTCCTTAAAGCACGCAGGACAAAGGCAATCGCCTCCCTCTGAAAGATTGAAAATAGGTGGGTAATCATTACACCAGCATTTATTTTCGGATGAAGTGTCACCGCATGAAAAAGCGGTTTCGCAACTGGAGCAGATTTTTGTTTTTGGTACATTCATCAAATAAAAAGCGATTTGTTTAAATTTGTACGAATAAAGGTAAACAAAAAAAATAGAAATTGGTTTACCTTTGTGGCTACACAAAACATAAAATATGAAATATTTTTTCCATAAATTACCAGTCGTTTTTGTACTACTTATCCTAATCGGATGTAAAAAGAATGAAGCGCAAGATGTTGTAAAATCTAACACTTCCAAAGAAAGCATCGAATTTGCTTCTGGACTTTCAATCGTGAAAAACGAAGGCTATTCAATTGTAAATGTGAGCAATCCGTGGCCAAATGCTAAGGGAAAATTTACTTACATTTTAAAAGAAAAAGACGCACAAATTCCTGATAGTTTAAATAAATATATTTCTATAAAAGTTCCTCTAGAAAGCATTGTTGTAACTTCAACAACCAATATTCCTTTCTTAGAAATGTTAGAAGTGGAGAGTAAATTAGTCGGATTTCCGCATACAGATTACATTTCTTCAGAAAAAACCAGAGCATTAATTGATAAAGGTTCTGTGAAAAACGTTGGACAAAATGAAAAACTGAACATCGAACAATTAATAGAATTATCTCCAGATTTGATTGTAACATTTGGTGTAGATAATAATAATCCGATGTTGGATAATCTTAAGAAAAGTGGTTTAAATGTTTTAATTCAAGGTGATTGGATGGAACAATCTCCACTTGGAAAAGCAGAATGGATTAAACTTTATGGCGCTTTGTTCGGAAAAGAAGAAAGAGCAAAAGAGTTGTTTGATAAAATCGTAGAAAGTTACAATCAGGCTAAAAAATTAGTTAGTGATAAACCAGCCACTTCAAAAGTTCTATATGGTTCTATGTACGAAGATGTTTGGTATGTTGCCAAAGGAAATAGCTGGGTTGCAGAGTTTATGAAAGATGCGAAAGCTAATTATTTATGGTCTGATTTGAAAGGAACTGGAAGTGAAGGTTTGTCTTTTGAAAAAGTCTTAGATAAAGCAAAAGATGCAAATGTTTGGATTGCTTCGGGATCTTTTAAAAGTTTGGACGAATTGCAAAAAGCAAATCCACATTATGCTGAATTTGATGCTTTTAAAAATAAAAATATTTACAATTTTGAGGGCAAAGTGGGCGCGACAGGCGGAACAGTTTATTACGAATTAGCACCAAGCCGTCCAGATTTGGTATTGAAAGATTATATCAAGATCTTTCATCCTGATTTATTGGCGAGCTACGAATTTACTTTTGCTTCTAAATTGAATTAATTTTGGTAAGTAAAACACGAAATACCATTTTATTTACCATTTTGGCTATAGGTCTTTTGCTGATGTTTTTTGCTAGCATTAGTTTGGGATCAGTTACTATTCCGTTAAAAGATGTTTTTACAAGTCTAACTGGCGGTCATGCGACAAAATCAACTTGGGAATATATTATCATTAATTATCGTTTGCCAAAAGCAATTACAGCAGTTTTAGTTGGAACTGGACTTTCAATAAGCGGACTTTTAATGCAGACTTTATTTCGAAATCCGCTTGCGGGACCTTATGTTTTAGGTTTAAGTTCTGGTGCAAGTTTAGGTGTTGCTTTTGTAATTTTAGGAGCAGGATTTCTGCCTTCTTTTTTAAGTGTCATTGCATTGTCTTCTTATGGAATTGTTTTGGCATCTACTTTAGGAAGCACGTTGGTTCTTTTTTTAGTTTTAGTTGTTTCACAACGATTACGAGATACAATGGCAATTTTGATTGTTGGTTTAATGTTCGGAAGTTTTACAACTGCAATTGTGAGTGTACTAACTTATTTTAGTACAGCAGAACAATTACAGAAATTTACTTTTTGGTCGATGGGAAATCTAGGAAGTCTTTCTTGGACAACTATCGGAATTTTGACGTTTTGCGTTGTAAGTGGATTGCTTTTAAGTGCTAAAAGTATAAAACCTTTAAATGCTTTGCTTCTTGGTGAAAATTACGCCAAAAGTATGGGACTGAATTTTAAGCAAGCAAGATTAGTCATCATTTTTGCCACGAGTATTTTGTCTGGAGCGATTACAGCATTTGCTGGCCCAATTGCTTTTGTGGGTTTAGCAGTTCCTCATATTGCAAAACTGACTTTTCAGACGAGCAATCATACGATTTTATTTTGGAGCACTTTATTTTTCGGATCCATCATAATGTTGTTTTGCGATATTGTTTCTCAAATGCCAGGTTTTGATGTAACGCTCCCAATAAATGCTGTTACTTCTATAATTGGTGCGCCGGTTGTTATTTGGCTTTTAGTTAGAAAAAGGAATTTTCAATAAATTGTTTTGCCACAGATTAATAGATTAAAAAGATTTTTCCTCAATCTAAAAAAAACTTAGAACCTTAGCATCTCAGTAACTTAGAATCTTTAAAAAATGAAAAACATTTTAACAACTTCAAATTTAAATATCGGATATAAATCCAAGAAAGGTGTTACGACAATTGCTGAGAATTTAAATTTAAATTTAGCTTTGGGAAAACTCATCACTTTAATTGGAGCAAACGGAATAGGGAAGTCTACTTTATTGAGAACCATTACAGGAATTCAAAAACCATTGTCGGGAGATGTTTATTTGAATGAAAAAAAGATTTCAGATTACCAGCCTTTAGAATTGGCACAAAACCTAAGTTTAGTTTTAACCGAAAAACTGCCACCAAGTAATCTCTCTGTTTTTGAATTAGTGGCGCTAGGACGTCAGCCTTACACCAATTGGGTTGATAAATTATCTGATGAAGATATAGCTAAGGTTCATGAAGCAATGAGTTTAACTCAAATCGAACATTTAGCTTCAAAAAAGCATTTTCAAATTAGTGATGGACAATTGCAGAAAGTGCTAATTGCAAGAGCTTTGGCACAAGATACGCCATTAATTATTTTGGATGAACCTACAACACATCTTGATTTGCTTCATAAAGTTTCTTTATTCAAATTATTGAAAAAGCTTACACAAGAAACTCAAAAATGCATTTTGTTTTCAACACACGATATCGATTTGGCAATTCAGTTAAGTGATGAAATGATTATGATGACGCCAGAAAATATAGTGCAAGATCAACCTTGTAATTTAATCTCCAACGGAAGTTTCAGCAATTTGTTCAAAGACGAACATATTGTTTTTGATGCTGAAAAAGGGAAATTTATTGTGAGCTAAGAATTATTGTTTTCAAAGCGAACACGATATACATGAAGTAAATTTTCTAAATTATCAAAATGTATATCTAATTCTCCAATTTCAATGTGTTTATCATTGAATCCAAAATAGTTTGTTGAAGAATATCTTCTGAACTTTGTAAAAATTCTTTCGTTTTTAATATTTTTCCAACTGACAAGGTTTTCATCTTTTAATTTTATTCCTTCGGCATTAATGATAATTTGAGGACTTTTATCTCGTAATTTTTTAATTTGGATATAAATTGAATAAATTCCAAGCCCTAAAAATAATAGTCCAAAATAGTTTTCATTATATATAAAATAAATACCCAAAAGAATTATTCCCACATAAAATGCTAATGAGAAAAGTAAAGCCGTTTTTGAATAATAAATTATGGTTTCTCTGGGAATTGAAATATCGTCTTTGTAAGTGTTTTTTTCTTTCATATGAAAAGAAGGAATGTAATTGCTTATCTTCAAAATAGATTGTAAATATAAGATTAATCTTTCTTTTTTAAAAATATGCGTTTTGATTTTCTACTACAAGTACGATAGAAAGTTTTTAGATTTCAAACGGAAGTTTATTGTGGACTAAATATTATTTTCTCTTAAATATCGGTTTCGATGTATCTTTAGAGTATGACGTAACTCTTCTGCATCAGTATTTAAATCATTTATATTGCAGTTTATGACTTTATCTTGGTCAATAATGTAATAAATTAGAAAATCGGTAGTGCTTTTTCCAGCTTTTACAGTATGAACCCTTTCGTTTTCAATATTTCTCCATGAGACAAGTTTCTCATTTCTATATTGAATTCCTTCAGAGTTAATACGAAATTGGATTTCATTGATTTTCTTTATTAATTTGATTGGACGATATACCAGCAATATAATTAATGGTACAATCAAAAGTAACCCAATATGACCATCTTTAAGCGTGAGTAGATAAAATGCATAAATTAAAAAAAGAAGAGCAATTAAGAATCTAGTGTAAATAATAGTCTGAGAATAATAAATTAATTTCTCTTTTGAATAACTTAGATTATCTACATCGATTAAAGGTCTCATAACTATTATTTCAATCCAATTTGTCTCTTAGCTTCACCAACTACAAAAGCAACAGAATTGGCAATATTAAAACTACGGATAAGCGGTGACATCGGAATCGTTAAATGATTTTCGAATCTTGCCATAAACTCTTTGCTTAAACCTACGCTTTCTTTTCCGAAAACCAGCCAATCACCATCTTGAAATTCATTTTCCAAATATGATTTGTCAGAATGAGAACTCATTAAAAATACACGAGAATGATCTGGAATTTGTGCAATCCATTCTTCTACATTTTGATATTCGGTAACATCAAGATGAACCCAATAATCCAATCCTGAACGTTTTAGGTTTTTGTCGTTTATTACAAATCCGAAAGGGTGAATTAAATGAAGACGGCTTTCTGTGCCAACGCACAATCTGCCAATATTTCCGGTATTATTTGGTATTTCTGGTTCTACAAGAACAACGTTTAACATCTTTTTGAGTTATGAATTATAAGTTATGAGTTTTTCAGAAATTATCTAATTGACACATTATCTAATTATCAAATTGATCAACTTCGAGAACTTCACCCGCTTTTAGGTTTTGCAAATATACGTTTCCTATTCGAACACGAACGAGACGCAGAGTCGGAAAACCAACTGCAGCTGTCATTTTTCGAACCTGACGAAACTTTCCTTCATTTACAGTAATAGAAGCCCAAGAAGTTGGGCCGTGGCGTTCGTCTCTAATTTTTTTTGCTCTTGGACCAAAATCAGGAATTTCGGTAACAATAAAAGCAGTACAAGGTTTTGTTTTGTATTTTCCGCCATCAAAACCAATTTCGACACCTTTTTGCAATTGTTCGATGGCCTCTGGAGTGATTACTCCGTCAACTTGAACGTAATATTCTTTGTCGACTTTTTTGCTTCTTATATGTTCACTCACCATTCCATCAGTTGTCAGTAGAAGCAAACCTTCAGAATCTTCGTCGAGTCTTCCAATTGCCATTGTTCCTTCAGGAAAATCGTGTAATTCGCCCAAAAGCTTTTTCTTTCTTTTTAATTCATAAATAAATTGGCTTAAGTAGCCGTAAGGTTTAAAAAGAATGAAGTGTCGGTGCATTTTTAATTTTTTGCAAAGATAGTTCTTTCGTAAAATTAAAACCTAATTATGGGTTTTGCGATTTCATTTTTTTGAACCATTGATAAACAAACCAAATTGCAGTAACAATAAAAATACCTATTAAAATGGAATAATAGTTCTGAAAAAATTCATGAAAATAACTTCCGACTAAAATATAAACAGAAGCCATACAAAGTTTAATCAAGATAAATTCGGAATTGGACCAGCTGGTTTTCATTTTGAAGAAATTCATAATAATTAGGTTGTTAAGTTGCTTTGAATAAAGGTAATAAAATAAAAAACAGGTGGCAATTATAAAAGAAAGCAATCTTAATTCATAATTTTTTGATGGTTAGAATTCGTAATATTATAAATTAAAAGATGATGTTATGGAAACGAATAATTTAGGAACGAAAAAGATAAACGGAACGCAGAAAAATATAGATGAGTCTAAAGGAAAAAACGTTTCGCACGATGAAGAATTGAAAGATGCCAAACTGAATAAAGAATTGGTTACAGATGCAGATGGTGATAAAAAGATCGTTGAAAGAGCCAGAAATGAAAATGAAGATATTAATAAAGCTCTGCATCAAATAAATCAAAATAATCCAAATGCAAATCGCGGAGTAGAAACAGAGGAAGAGGCCAATAAAACGGTAGAAAATAAAGATCGTAACTCTGACATAACTCCAAATCGATACCCGAACTCACATCCAGATAATCATAAGGATCGCGGAAATATGAAACTGGACGAAGAACAATAAATTATACGAAATTTTAAGCAAAATCTCGTCAATTTAATGTCAAATAACATAACATTAGCGCTTAACGTTAATGTTGTTTTAAACTCTTTTGAAAGCTTCGCCAATGCTCAAGTTCTTCGTAAATTAGAAGAATCAATTTAAAAACATATATAAAATGGCACTTTTAGAAAATAAAGTAGCTTTTGTATCTGGTGGCGGTTCGGGAATCGGACGTGCAGTAGCAGAAGCATACGCTCGAGAAGGAGCAAAAGTAGTAGTATCTGATATAAACGTAGAGCACGGTGAAGAAACCGTAAAAAATATAAAAGACAAAGGCGGAGAAGCTTTTTTTGTAAAAGGTGACTCGTCGAGTGCCAGTGACAATAAGCATATGGTTGAGGTTACGGTTTCTAAATATGGACGTTTGGATATTGCCTGTAATAATGCCGGAATGGGAGGCCCAGCCAAACCAACAGGAGAATATGACCCAGAAGCTTGGGATAGAGTAATAGGGCTAAACTTAAATGGTGTTTTTTATGCCTGCCGTTACCAATTGGAACAAATGGAAAAAAATGGAGGAGGAAGCATTGTAAATATCGCCTCTATTCATGGACAAGTTGCAGCTCCACTTAGTCCGGCTTATACTGCTTCTAAGCATGGAGTGGTTGGTTTGACAAAAAATATTGCGGTAGAATATGCACAGAAAAATATTCGATGCAATGCTGTTGGACCAGGTTATATTGAAACAGCACTTTTAAAAGATAATTTGAATAAGGAAATGATGCAGGCTGTTGCGGCAAAATCTGCAATGAATCGTTTAGGAACAGCAGAGGAAATTGCCGAATTGGTAACATTTTTAAGTTCCGAAAAATCTTCTTTCACTACAGGAAGTTATATTATAGCCGATGGTGGTTATACAGCAGTCTAATTATTTTTTAGAGTAAATAACATGACTATTAAAAAAAGCAGTAAGCGAAAGTTTACTGCTTTTTTTGTGCTGAAAGCGCTGTATTTGTAGGAAACTTGGAGTTTTTAAGGGTGTTCTTAGAGTGTGTATTGTTTGAATAATGTTTTGTTTTAAGCTTTTTTTGTTGATTTTATTTTATTAACTTTAAGTATGTGTTAAGTTTTATTGAATAATATTGATAAATAAGCAAACATTAAGTTGATGGTTTTGTAACATTCGCTTAATTTTAAAGAAGATAAATTTGAACTCTAAAAACTCTATTCTTTAACATATGAAAAAACTTTACTTTTCGCGCCTACTTTTGGCTCTTTTATGTTTTTTTGCTTGCTTTTCTGGAGATCTCTTGGCTCAAACGAATCCAGCGGTGCAAGAACCATTACCTTACGAAAAAAAATTTGAATCATGGCTTGCTACTGATGCACAGTTTCCAGCAGGATTTCAAGGTTGGACTCTTGGCGGTAATGACGGTGGGGTAACTCAATATTTAACTTCTCCAACTTTTACAGATTATAATACCATATTTATTGCCAAAGGTGCAAATACTAATTCAGGAGGTTTTTATAATTATGTTGGTAAACTAGGATTTTTAAACACGGGAAGTGTTAATCTTGCAATTGGTTTTGCTTTTTCAAGCGTTGGAACAACAAATGTACAGGTTCAATATAATGTAATGACAATAAGAAATCCTTCCGATGCTACAAATACAAGAGTTAATGAAGTGATTTTGCAATATAGAGTTGGTACTACAGGAGAATTTACTTCACTTTTAGGAACGGCATACAGAAATAATTCTAGCAATCAAACTGCTAATACTACTGCAGCACAAAATCTACAAGTAAGAAAAATTACTTTGCCTGCAGAATGTAATAATCAACCTGTAGTTCAAATAAGGTGGACCTCTAGGCAACTTTCAGGAGGTGGCGGGCGCCCATCTTTTGCAATTGATTATCTAAAAATTGAAAAAGATGTTTATGCTCCTGCTAATGTTTTAAGCTATCCTAAAGTTGCTAATGTTTTAGGCGAAAGTTTCGATTTTATGAGTAAAATTGATGAGGCCGGAAAAACATATTATGTCTTACTGCCAGGCGGTAGCACAGAACCAACAGTAGCACAAATAAAAGCAGGACAGGATTCAAATAGCGATACAGCACTAGAATCAGGGATTTTTGATGTAACAAATTCTGATCAGGAGTTTGTGAAAAGTTTTACAGGATTACCGTTAAATACAGCATACTCTATTTTTTCTATTTCAGAAGACATCGCTGGAAATGTTCAAGCAACGGTTAATAAAGTAGATGTAACAACACTAAGCGTTAGGCCTCCTACTATATCTCCATCTGTTGCGGTATTGAATTTGGGTGGTACAGAACCAAATTTTAAATCTTTAATTAAAAGTTACCAAATAGGAGCTTCAGATCTTACTGCAAATGTAGTGGTTACTTCTTCAGGAGATTTTGAAATTTCAAAAGATAATGCAACATTTTCATCATCTTTAACTTTTGTTCCGACTGATTTTGATTCTAATGCAACACCAACAGTTTATGTGAAATTTACTCCAACTTCAGTTAGTAGTTTTACAGGTACAATAACGCATGAAACAATAGGAGGTACAACTAAGACAGTTAATTTGACAGCTCTTGGAGTAAATCCTTTGGTGCAAAATTTTGATGATGCAAATGTTTTTGTAAATAGCGATTGGATGCAATATAATGAAGCAGGACCTATAAACAAATGGGCTTATACGAACCAATCTCGTAATGTGAACTCTGGAACTGGAGCGGTTTTAATGAACGGATATTCAGATGCAGGACCTAGTAAAGACTGGTTAATTTCTCCAAGATTACGTTTAGATGGTTTTAGCCACATTCCATTATTATCTTTTTATTCTCGTCAATATTATGATGGACCATCTTTACAATTGGTGGTTTCTACAGATTACGATGGAGTAAGCGATCCAAATACGGCAACATGGACACCACTAGATGGTAAATTTCCTGGAAATACTGCGACTTACGAAAAATCGGAGTTTATAAATTTAACAGCTTACAAAACAGATCATACTTACTTAGCTTGGATTTACGAAACTACTTCTGGCGGATCTGATAACGCTGCAGAATGGTCTTTTGATGACTTCGCTATTATCGATGAATCAAAATATGTAGATTCGAACCCGTTTTTAGACTTTGCAGATGTAAGTCCAAATTCGGTTTCTGCTAGTCAGTCTTTTGTCTTTAATGCTTCAGGCTATGACGATATTACTATTACTGCTCCAGCTTCTTACGAATTATCATTAGATAATGTTTCATTTGCATCGAGTGTTATTGTTACTTCTGCTGAATCAGAAGCGGGAAAAACAGTTTATGCGAGATTTGTTCCAACCACAAAAGTACCAACAATTTCTGGTGCTTTAACTCTTACAGGAACATCTTTAAGCAAAGAAATAGGTTCGTTTTCAGGAACTTCTATATTAAAAGCAGATACTTACGATGTTGTATCTTATAATTTAGAGTTTTTTGGAACTGATGTTAGAGACGCTACAGGAAAAGAATTTGGACCAACAAATGATGCGCTGCAAATAGAAAACGCTGCTAAAGTAATGAACACATTAAATGCAGATGTTTATGTTGTTCAGGAAGTTTCTGATGATCTGGCACTAGAAGAATTAATTAAAAAAATTAGCATCAACGGAAAAACATTCGATAAGACAATCTCAACTTCTTGGTCTTATTCATTTCAACCTTTAGATCCATATTATCCGCCACAAAAACTAGTTGTGATTTATAATACACAAACCACTACTGTAAAAAGTACAAAAGTATTGTTTAAAGATTTATTCGATCAAATTCTTGCAAATACGGTGGTTTTACCAAATTATCCGGGAACAAAAACTCCAGAACTAAACGATGATAGTTTTTTCTCATCAGGACGTCTTCCTTATTTGGTTCAAGTTGAGGCTAATATTGGCGGAATTAAAAAAGAAATTAATTTGATTGATCTTCACGCACGTGCAAACAGCGGAACTGATGTTTCGAAATACAATCAGCGTAAATATGATATTGACTATTTAAAAGATGCATTAGATGCAGAATATCCAAATTCAAATTTAATTCTTTTAGGAGATTTTAATGACGATGTAAAAGCTTGGGTTGGAAATGCAAATACACCATCATCGTATCAAAAATTTGTAGAAGATACTGCTGGTTACAATGCTTTAACATTAGGCATTAGTCAGGCTGGAGCTTATAGTTTTTTAAGTTCAAAAGGATTTTTAGATCATATTTTAATTTCAGATGAATTGAATGAAGATTACATAGACAACTCAATTGCGGTTTATGATCCGAGAAATTTCATTAAAAATTATACCATAACAACTTCAGACCACGGACCAGTAATTGCTCGTTTCTATTTGAAAGAAGACGTACTTTCTACACCTGATTTTGGAACGAAAAACAAATATTTCGTAAAAGCATATCCAAATCCTGCAACAGATATTTTGAATTTTGACATCAAAACAACACAAGGAAGAGATTTGAAAATTAGATTATATGATGTTAACGGTCGTGCAATTGGAAACCCAATAAGCGTTAAAAACGAATCTGAAATTAGTACAGCAGTTGTTGCTGTTAATAATCTAGTTTCTGGGGTTTATTTTTACACGGTTAGCGAAAACAATAAAGTTATTTTTAAAGATAAGGTGATTAAAAAATAAGTGCTTACTATTAATTGGAAAAGGCAGTCATTTTAAGACTGCCTTTTTTTATATAAATATTTTTCTGATTTCATTAAAATCGATTTGATCTTGATCGGTAAAAGGAAAGAAATAATCTAATTGCCATTTCTGACTTCTTTGAGCTTGCTTACTTGTAGTTTCATCCCAAGGCGGATATACTCTTGTTGCTCTTATTCCTTCTTTGTTTGGAGTAGAAAAAATACCTTTTTCTAATGCTATTTTTTTAGAAAAAATAAATTGTCCCCAATTCAAATCTTTTCGAACACTGATAATTACAAAATCAATATCGTCAGAATAGTCAAAAGGTTCAATAGTTCCCGATTGATTACGTTTCCATAAAGTAACAAATTGCCCAGTTTTGGTTGGAGTAATTTTTGCTTCTCGATAACAAATTTTCTTGTTGTTGAGCAGAAAACGATACGCTTTGTATTCATCACTTTCGCTTTCTTTTTCCAAAGAAGCTAATAACAATTCCGCTTTATCGTAAACGACTTCCTTGCTTAACGACAAATCGGCTGGAGCAGTAGTAAAATTCATAAAAATCAATTCTCATGTATTCTTGAAAATTACTACAAATTCTCGTTAGAAAGCAACATTAAGACCAAAATTTAATCCCCATTGGAATTGGTTGAAAGACTGACTGTTTAACGGATTAACATAATAATTCATAGCAGGTTCCACAAAAACATTGGTTTTTTTGTACACACGATATTGAACCGTACTGCTTAAAGTAGAACCATAAACATAATCGTTAGCATTCATGTTTTCTCCAATAGAATGTCCATCCAAATTCACATTGTTAGAAATTAGTTTACCCACAAAACCTCCTGTGTTTAAATTAATGCTGGCTTTATTTTTATTAAAAATAGAATAAGAAACCTCAAGTGGCATCTCAATATATCTTAAGTTTTGATCTAATTTACCCGTTTGCACGTTTTCATTCTTCAGCGCTTCTTTTGTACTATTAGAAATCAAAAGATAATCCTGACTTGGCTGATTGCCAGCAGCAGCAACTGGATAAGAATCTGGAGCAAAAAAGGCATTGTTTTTAGCACTTAAATACGATACATTGGCAACGCTTTGTCCTAATTCATTAATTTTTAAACCAGATCCAACAGCCCATTTTTTATTAATGCTGTATTTTGTTTTTACTCCATAAGAATTAGATTGTTTAGAATCGTTTACGTTGCCCAGCGTTTTTTCATTTTTAGTGTTTTCAGAACTTGCAACACCTGCAAAAACGGCAACGGCCCATCTTTCTTTTTTGTCAATCAAATTGTCTTTTTTCTCTTTTTCTTCTTTTGTCTTTTCAGGAGATAAAATTCCTTTTTCCAAATTCTGAAGTTCAGCCAATTGAATAGAGTCTGTTTTGCTTAAACTGTTATTAAGTTTTAAATCATCTTTTATAATAACAGCCTTATCAGTTCGAGTACTTTCATTTTTTCCTGAAATAAGAGTATTCGATTTATAGGCATTGTTGTTTGCAGAAGAACTGTTATTTACAGAAGAACTTTGGCTATTGAAAGCAAGATTTTTGTTGTTCTTAGCAGTCAATTTTTCGTCGAAAATAGAATTTGAAAGTGGTTTGTTTGCTGTCGAATTAAATTTGCTTTGTTTGCCAAATGCGATGCGTTCTTCAGAAATTCCTTTATTAGAAGTTTTTGAATTATTTCCTAAAATAGATTTGCTAGAAGATTTTACAGCAGATTTATCTTCTGATGAATTAGTATTCTGAAAAGCAATAGATTCGTTTGGAGTATTGGCAACATTTGGAGTGCTATATTTAGAATCTTTTTTATTCGTTTTGTTTTTAGAATTTGTTTGTGCTACAGAAGTCTCTTCAACTTGAATTCTAGATCCAGTATTAAATTGATTTTTTCTTGTTGCATTTTCATTCAAAGAATCTGCCGTTTTACCAATATTTTTATTCTGATCTAAATTTCTATTATTAGAATTGTCATTTGTTTTTTTGTCTAAAACAACACTATTGTTGCCGTTTTCTGAACCGCCTTTGTTGAGGTTGATATTTTCAGGCGAAGCAGTAAAATGTAATATTGAAGGCAGAAGCAACCCTAATAATAAGCATGCAGCAGCCGACCACCAAAGAACAACTCTCTTCTTCTTTTTAGGTTTGTCTAATTTTTCTTCAATCTGACTCCATAATTCTGGAGGCGGAACACTCGAAAAGTCTTCCATTGATGAAAAAATATCTTCTATTTTATGCTTCTTCATGCTATTTTAAAATTTTTTATGCTCAAAATTCGCTTTTGTAATATATGTTTGGCGCGATTTAGATTTGATTTTGATGTCCCTTCGGAGATCTTTAGGAGTTCGGCGATTTCTCGGTGTTTCATTTTTTCAAATACATACAAGTTAAAAACCGTCCGATATTGATCTGGTAAATCCCGAATGTATTCCAGCAGTTTTTCCTGCTCTATCGGAATAACTTCTAATTCCTCTTCTTCTATAAAATCGGTATCAGGATCAAAAACATCTAAAAAGAAACTCTCTTTTTTCTTCTTGTTTAAAGTCTCGATGAGTTTGTTTATGAAAATCCGTTTTAGCCATCCCTCAAAACTTCCTTCAAACTTATATTGGCTTATTTTCTGAAAAGCAATTACAAAAGCTTCTTGAAAAACATCTTTCGCATCATCTTCGTTCTTCATATATTTCAAACAGATGCCATATAAAACAGGAGAGAACAACTGATAAATTTTCAGTTGTCCCTCTCTGTCATTTTTAATGCACAGTTTGATATATTTTTCTAACTCGTCTTTCAAGAAATGGTTCAAATTTGATTTTGCAAAAATAGTTTTAAATAGCTTACAAAACTATCTTTTAAAAATAGTTCGAGTACCATCTTGATGGTTACTTACTATTGTTAAGTTTTGATTGTCAAGGTTTTCTATCACGTAAGTTTTGCCTTCAAACGTAATTAGATCACGTTCTGATTGGTCAAAATATGCTTTCCCCTTTTCCATCTGATACGTACTGTTTCTTATCTCTACATTGTTTTTATAAGTAATAACTCTTCCGTTTTTGGTAAAGATAATTTTCTTAGTAAACCCAATTGATTTTGGAGTAGCTACGTAAGGATTGCTTGAACCTCCGATAGATTTTTCCCAAATCCAAGTATTGATTATTGATCCTGTAGTTTTTTCTTTAGAAGAATGTACAGAAATCATCGATGTGAAAAGAAAGCAGGCAATAAAAGATAAAAAGAGTTGCTTCATGATTAAATTATTTTAGGCTTGTAATTTTATCTTGAATCTTTTTCTTGAATTCTTTTACTTCGGCACTTTGATCTGCAGTGTCGTTATTGTCTATGTAAATTTTAGTAATGCTTCCTGCTTGGCGCAATTGAAAATAAACTCCACCTTGATCTCCTGCATCTGGAGTACCATATGTTTTAGTTTGTCCTTTTAAAGCTAAAATCTCAGCAGGAACATCTTTTAACAATAAAGTATATTCGCCTCTTTTAATTGTTGGAGTATATCTATATTGTCCAAAATCATATTGTTTTGCACCAACATTTAAGAACTTTAAAGTATTGTAATCGTTAATTTGGAAGAATTTTTGGCAGTCTGAACTAGCGCATTGGTTATTAAAACTTCCAATAACAATATTATCTGAGTTCTCTGATGTTTTGTTGAAAATCATCCCTTTTGATGTTTTCGGAATCAAAACAAAATTAGTAGGGTAAGTTGGAGTTGGAGTTACGCTTTCGCCAACAGCTGGAGATTTTTCGTAATAGTTCACAACAATTTCGCAATTATTTTCTACAATAGAGCTAATTACAATTTCATAACCGCTTGTAGGTTTTGCACCAGCAAAAATTCCAACTAAATATTCTTTTGTAAAATCAATATTTGGATCACTTGCAACAGGACAATTGTTATCATGTTTTGTAAAATATTGATTCATTTTTTCCTGAGATCCAACAACAATTGCTGCAGGATCATTTTGCAATGTTTTTTCGCTATAATTACATGAGAATGGAAAACCAGTAAAATTTACAGCAGTATTAGAACCACAATCTACATAGCTATTATTTCCATCATTAAGAGAACAGGCGCTGAATCCGAAGGCTACAAATAAGCCAAGCATTATTTTTTTCATAATTATTTTGATAGGTTTATATTTTAGTAGATAGTGGTTTCAAAAAAAGGTTGCGTTGAGGTTTAATTTTTTTTCAAATAAAATGTTGGTTTAGTTTGAATTGAGAATGAATTAGTGAAATTTCTATTTTAAAAACTAAGCACTACGTATTATTGCGTACTTTTACGTAAAATAAACTTAGATATGTCTGATTATATACCGTTTTTATTAGGGTTTGGTGTTGCGCTTTTTATGGGCATATACGTAGGCAGAATGCTTTCTGCGTCAAAATTTCAGTCAGAAAAAGTCATTTCTGAGGAAAGATTAAATGCTTTAAACGGTCAATTGCAAATGCAGAAAGAGCAGTTTGAAAACGAAAAAAATAATTTTCAGAAACAATTGCAGTTGAATATTGCCGAGAAAGAAAACATTCGAACAGAAAAAGACAGTTTGGCAATTCAGCTTTCAAAAAAAGAAGTTGACTTCGAAAATTTATGGGAACGTCATAAAGAACAAAAAAGCGAAATCAACGAACTTCAGGAAAAATTCACTAAAGAATTTGAAAACCTTGCCAATAAAATCTTAGAAGAAAAGTCGGCTAAGTTTACCGAACAAAATACTGTAAACATGAAAAATATCCTGACGCCTTTGCAGGATAAAATTCTGGTTTTTGAACAGAAAGTAGAACAGACACATAAAGAAAGTATCGATTACCATGCGGCGCTTCGTCAGCAGATTATTGGTCTGAGCGAAATGAACGCGCAAATGAGCAAAGAAACCTTAAATCTGACCAAAGCTTTAAAAGGTGACAGTAAGATGCAAGGAAATTGGGGAGAATTGGTGCTAGAACGTGTTTTAGAAAAATCAGGCTTAGAAAAAGGAAGAGAATATGAAGTGCAGCAGAGTTTTACCAACGCAGAAGGAAATCGTGTTTTACCAGATGTTGTAATTAATCTTCCTGACGGTAAAAAAATGATCGTCGATTCTAAAGTTTCGCTTTCAGCTTATGAAAAGTGGGTAAACGAAGAATCAGAACTTTTGAAAATAGAATTTCTTAAAGAACATGTTATTTCTATAAAAAGGCACGTCGATCAATTGGGAAGTAAAAACTATCATGATTTGTACCATATGGAAAGTCCAGATTTCGTATTGCTTTTCATTCCGATGGAACCTGCTTTTGCAATTGCCTTAAACGAAGATCCTTCTCTATACACAAAAGCATTTGACCGAAATATTGTAATCGTTACACCAAGTACGCTTTTGGCAACGTTAAGAACAATTGACAGTATGTGGACTAATCAAAAACAGCAAGAAAATGCGTTGGAGATTGCAAGACAAGCTGGAGCTTTGTATGATAAATTTGAAGGTTTTGTTTCTGATTTAGTCAGAATTGGAAATAAAATTAAAGATACCAAAACAGAATATGAAAGCGCTATGAACAAATTGGTTGACGGAAAAGGAAATCTCATTACAAGCGTAGAAAGATTGAAGAAAATGGGAGCAAAGGCCAAAAAGTCGCTTCCAGAAAATATTGTTGCAAGAGCAGCAAGTTCTGATGAAAATGAACTATTGAATTAAGAGGAGAAAGTAAGAAAGAGAAAAGAGGCAAGAAGAAAGATTTAGATAAGCATATTTCACTCGCATAAATAAACAAACTATGTTTTGAGGAAAAAGCCACAGATTTCAAAGATTAACACAGATTGAAATCTTTTATAATCCTTTAATCAGTGGCAAAAAAAATATAGATTTTCGCAGAACTATGTGTTAGAAGCTAGTTTCTTTCTTTTCAACTTTTCTTAGAAAACTAAAACCTATGTTTCTATGTATTAGAAAAAAAAAGAATACAACTAATCAAAAAATACCAAAAACAAAAACATGAGTACAGATTTTAAGCCCGTTTCATCATCAAAAGTTAGTATATCAGAATTAATGTTGCCTTCGCATACCAACTTTAGCGGGAAAATTCACGGAGGATATATTTTACAATTATTAGATCAAATCGCTTTTGCATCGGCATCAAAATTCAGCGGAAATTATTGTGTGACTGCTTCTGTAGATACGGTAAACTTTCTAAAACCAATTGAAGTTGGAGAATTAGTAACGATGAAAGCTTCTGTAAATTATGTTGGAAGAAGTTCTATGATTGTTGGAATTCGTGTAGAAGCAGAAAACATTCAGACAGGAGCAATCAAACATTGTAATTCGTCTTATTTTACAATGGTTGCCAAAGATAAGGAAGGAAAAAGCGTTCAAGTTCCAGGATTAATTTTATCCAACTTAGAAGAAGTTCGCCGTTTCAGAAAAGCAATAAAACATATTGAAGTTCGAAAAGAAGTCGAAGAACACGAAAAATTGACTAATATCAATTCTATAGAAGATTTGGCAAGCCTAGAAAAATATAATGTTCTTTTAGAAATTAGCTAAATTTTCCTATATTTATTTAAAACATTAAATATTTAGAAAACATGGTCAAATTTGGATATACAATTTTATACGTTGAAAATGTTGAAGAAACTATTTCGTTTTACGAAAACGCATTTGGTTTCTCAAGAAAATTTGTCACGCCAGATAATGATTATGGCGAATTAATTACGGGAGAAACAACACTTTCATTTGCTTCAAAAAAATTAGCTTCAAAAAACTTGCCTGATGGTTTTATAGAAAGCAGTTTAGAAGACAAACCTTTTGCCATAGAAATTGGTTTTATTGCAGAAAACGTTCCCGAAGTTTTGCAAAAAGCAACTTCTTTTGGAGCCGTTATCGTTTCAGAACCTGTAGAAAAACCTTGGGGACAAGTTGTAGCATACGCAAGAGATTTAAATGGGTTTTTAATTGAGATTTGTACAGAAGTAAAAAGTTAAGTTTTGACACTATTTTACAACAGATATTACTCATTTTACAACAAAAAAATTCACAAATATTTAGCATTAGTTCTAAAACTTCGCAAACAAAAATTCCGTAACTTTAAGTGTAATTATTGGGTTACGGAAATTTTTCACTGAGTATTGCCGTTCGATTTTTTCAGATTAATTAGAATCTGATTTTTTATTTTCTCTTAGTCAGAATAAATGGAATGACATAATTGTTTAAATGAAGACGATTATGAAAACAACTACTTTATTATTTTTATTTTTTACTGCTTTTTCTGTCATTGCCCAAGACAAATTTTTCACAAATACGGGGACAATAAATTTTGAGGCGTCTGTTCCTTTGTTTGAAGAAGTGAGAGCTGTAAATAGACAAGTTGCTATACTTTTAGAACCTAAAACAAGTACTTTTATTTGTACTGTTATTATCAAAGATTTTCGTTTTAAATTAGATTTAATGCAAGAGCATTTTAATGAAAATTATATGCAAAGCAATCGTTATCCTAAAGCTGTCTTTAAAGGAAAGATTGAAAAATTTGATTTGAAAGATATTAATGAAGTTGAAAAACAATACCAAATAAAAGGCAAACTTAATTTACGCGGAAAGTCGAAGGAGATTATTGTAAATGCTTTGATAAAAAGAGTTCCAGAAGGAATTCAGGTTATTTCCGATTTTCCAATTGCAGTATCTGATTTTAATATTAGTATTCCAGCTACTATTGCCTCTAAAATTGCAAAAACAGCCAATACAGAACTGACGGGCGTTGTGCGAAGCGATGACACGATGCTAACATTGAAGTAAAAACTACTTAATGCAGTTTATAAGTGTCTTTTCTAAATCGGTAAACTGAAACTCAAAACCTGTTTTCTGAATTTTCTCCGACGAAACACGTTGCCCTGTTAAGACAGCTACACTCATTTGTCCAAGTAAAATCTTTAAGACAAAAGGTGGCACCTTTGGCAACCATATACTATAATCGTACAGCTTAGCCATAATTTTAGAAAATCGGGCATTTGTGGTATTGTCAGTAATACAAGCATTGTAGGCGCCTTCAAGTTGGGTGTCTTCAATGCTTTTTAAATAAATCTGACATAAATCTTCAACATGAATCCAAGGAAGGTATTGTTTGCCTGAACCTAATACTGCGCCAAAACCAGACTTAAAAGTTGGAATCATTTTTTTTAAGAAACCTTCGTTTTTACCCAAAACAATTCCAGTTCTAATTTTCACTGTTCGAATACCCAAAGAACCAATTTTATCTGCGGCATTTTCCCATTTTTGACAAGTTATGCCCAAGAAATCATCAGCTGGCGGAGTGTTTTCAGTACAGATTTTATGACTTGTAATAGCACCGTAGATTCCAATGCCCGAAGCAGAAATAAATGCTTCCAATTTTTTGTTATTCATTTCCAAAATAGAATGGATCATTTCTATTGGACGAACTCGGCTTTCGATAATAGCCTTTTTGCGTCTTTTGGTCCATCTTTTCTCGACTATTCCTTCTCCTGCAAGATGAATGATATAATCGGCATTTAGAACTGCATTTTTATCAATGTAGTTTTTCTTTATGTCCCATTTGTAATAACTAACCCTTGCACTGTCTTTTCTATTAGAACGACTTAAAACGGATACAGAAAAACCTGCTTCGATCAGAACATCTGTCAAATATTTTCCAATGAAACCGCTTCCGCCTGTTAACAGAACATTTTGAGCCATAATAGTTTATAATATATTTAACAGTGTCTATTGTTTAAGGATTAGTAAAGGTACTTAAACAATGTTTACCTTTATGGCAAATTCTAAATTTTAATAAAATGGCGACTAAAAAAAAGGTAATTACCAAGGATGATATCGTTTCAAAATATATGGAAGAAGTTCTGGAAAAAGGACAAAAACCAAAATCGGTTTATCATTTTGCCAAAGAAAATGATTTTACTGAAGCTGAGTTTTACACTTTCTTCGGAACATTAGAAGGTTTAGAAAAAGAAATATTCCGACTGTTTTTTGAAAACACAGTCAATCTTCTTCATAAAAACGAAGAGTATCAGGGATATGATATGAAAAACAAAATGCTTAGTTTTTATTTTACTTTCTTCGAAATCCTGACAGCGAACAGAAGTTACGTTTTGCAATCGCTTAAAATAGATAGAAACCCAATCAAAAATTTAGTTCAGTTAACGACGCTTCGAAATAGTTTTAAAGAATATGTTGCTGAAATTTTAACCGACGATTATAGATTAGAACAAGAAAGATTTCAGAAGTTTCAAGAAAAAGCCATTCAAGAATCTTCTTGGTTGCAATTAATGATGATCATTAAATTCTGGATAGAAGATGAATCTCCTGCTTTTGAGAAGACTGATATTTTTATAGAAAAATCGGTTAACGCTTCATTCGAGTTAATGAATGTTGCGCCAATGAATCATCTGATTGATTTTGGAAAATTTTTGTTTAAAGAAAAAGTGCACAGCAGATAATGAAAACAATTGACTATATCCCAACTTCAAAAATAGAAAGAGCGGGAAAATTGGTTCAGACTGGTGCTAAAATCGGTGTAAACTACGTAAAGCATTATGCTGAGAAAATGGTGAACCCAGATTTAACGCGTGATAAGCTGAACGAAAACAATGCAGAAGATATTTACGACGGACTAAAAAGCTTAAAGGGAAGTGCTCTTAAAGTGGCTCAAATGCTGAGTATGGACAAGAACTTTTTGCCTCAAGCTTATGTTGAGAAGTTTTCTTTATCGCAGTTTTCTGTTCCGCCACTTTCGGCTCCGTTGGTTTTAAAAACCTTCAAAAGTAATTTTGGTAAAACTCCGTATGAAATTTTCGATGAGTTTAATCCAAACTCTGTAAATGCGGCAAGTATTGGTCAAGTGCATTTGGCAAAGAAAAATGACAAAAAACTAGCGGTTAAAATTCAATACCCTGGAGTTGCCAACAGCATTTCGTCAGATTTAGCTTTGGTAAAACCAATTGCGATTAGAATGTTCAATCTTCAAGGAAAAGATTCTGATAAATACTTCAAAGAAGTCGAAGACAAACTGATTGAAGAAACGAACTATTTGTTAGAATTAAAACAAAGCCAAGAAGTTGTTGAGGCTTGTAGTAAAATAGAAAATATAACTTTCCCAAATTACTATCCAGAATTTTCATCAGAGAAAATCATCACAATGGATTGGATGACGGGAATTCACCTTTCTGAGTTTACAGCAAAAAATAACAATCAAGAAGCTGGCGATAAATTAGGTCAGGCACTTTGGGATTTCTACATGTATCAAATTCATGTTTTAAGAAAAGTTCACGCAGATCCGCATCCAGGAAACTTTTTGGTAGATGATCAAAACCAATTGATTGCTTTAGATTTTGGCTGTATGAAACAAATTCCAGATGATTTTTATACACCATATTTTGAACTAATCAATAAAAATGTGATTACTGACGAAAAGCTTTTTAATGAGAAATTATTCGAATTAGAAATCCTTCGTCAAGACGATACGCCAGCAGAAATTGAATATTTCACCGAAATGTTTCATGATTTGTTGTCGCTTTTCACTAAACCTTTCCAAAACGAAACTTTCGATTTTGCCGATGAAAAATTCTTCAACGCGATTGCCGAATTAGGAAAACGTTTCTCAGAAGATACAAACCTGAAAAAAATGAACGGAAATCGCGGTTCTAAGCACTTTATTTACATGAATCGTACTTTCTTTGGTTTGTACAATTTAATGTTCGATTTGAAAGCGAAAATTGTTGTAGATAATTATTTGAAATATTAAAGTTTAGTTTCTTTGTTTCAGATTTAAAGTTTCAAGTTAATTAGATTGAACTCAATCTTTGTCTTCCTGAGCGAAGTCGAAGGACCGCAAAGTGAGGACACAGAATGCGTAACTTGAAACTTTAAACCTGAAACAAAAAAAAACTCATTTAGCAACAATTCCCTTCTTATAAGTCGCAATCGCACGATCTCTTGCAAACGCGTGATCCACCATTGGTTCATTATAACCAAAATCAAATTCAGGAATCCATTTGCGGATGTATTCTCCTTTTTCGTCAAACTTCTTTTGTTGAATTTCTGGATTGAAAACTCTGAAATAAGGTGCAGCATCACAACCCGTTCCCGCAGCCCATTGCCAGTTTCCTACGTTGGATGCTAATTCGAAATCTAAAAGTTTTTCTGCGAAATACGCTTCGCCCCATTGCCAATTGATTAATAAATGTTTGCAAAGAAAACTTGCCACAACCATACGCACGCGATTGTGCATATAACCAGTTTCGTTTAATTGGCGCATTCCAGCATCGACCATCGGATATCCGGTTGTTCCAGAACACCAGCGTTTAAAATCTTCTTCGTTATTTCGCCATTGAATTCCGTCATAATTAGACTTGAAATTATGATTCACACAATTCGGAAAACTAAACAGAATCTGAATAAAGAATTCTCTCCAGATTAATTCGCTTAAAAAAGTCTGATTTTTTCTGTTCGCCCAGTTTACTAATTTGCGAATGCTCACGGTTCCGAAACGTAAATGTGGAGAAAGGTAAGAAGTGCTGTCTAAAGCTGGAAAATCTCGAGTTTCTTTGTAATTGGCTATTTGTGTTAAGTTGTGCGGAAGAACTTTTATAGCACTTCTTTCAAAACCGATTTCGGCTAAATCTGGAAATTTGAATTTATTCTTCGCAAAATTAGATTGAAATGAAGTTGAATCATATTCTGGAGCTGAGCCTAAAAAATGATATTTTTCTAGCCATTTGTTTTTATAAGGCGTGTAAACCGTATAAGGAAGTCCGTCTGCTTTTGTGATTTCTTTTTCTTCGAAGATTACGTGATCTTTAAAAGAGAAAGATTCGATATTATTTTCTTTTAATAAAGATGAAATTGCAATATCTCGTTTTATGGCAAATGGTTCATAATCTTTATTGAAGAAAATGTTTTGAATGTCAAATTCTTCAATCAATGATTTCCAAACGTCTTTTGTTTTTCCTTTTTTGATTAAAATGGAAGAATCTATTTTGCTTAATTCTGAATTTATTTTTTCTAATGAATCATAAATGAAAGTTACTCTTGCATCGTTTTTTGGAAGATGTTCTAAAATATCATCATCGAAAATGAAAAGTGGAATAACAGGAAAATCAGATTGTAAGGCGTGAAATAATCCTGTGTTGTCTTCTAAACGCAGATCACGTCTAAACCAGAATAAAGTAACTTTTTGTTTTGTCATTGTTTTTATTTTTTGCCACAGATTTAAAAGGATTATAAAGGATTTTTTATTCTGTATCTATTTTTTTTAAACACATAGAAACATAGATTTTATTTTTCTTTTGAAGAGTGTAGAAAGAAACTAGTTTCTAACACATAGCTATGTGTGTATTCTGCTATGTGTATTTATGTGAGTGAAACGCCTTTTTTCTCAATCTAAATTCTGTGTTTCTATGTGTTTAAATTTATATTTTTTTGCCACAGATTAAAGGATTAAAAAGGATTTTAATCTGTGTTAATCTGTGAAATCTGTGGCTTATTTTTTAGAATTAAATAATTCTTCGATTTTATTAAATCTGTAATCGAAAATGCTTTTCAGTTTATTTTTTACGACTAAATGGTTCATGATTCTTCCGAGTATTCCAAAAGGTAAAGCGTAGTGAACAATGTCGGTCATTTTGGTTCCACCATCTGGTGTTGGTTCGAAAAAATGTTTATGATGCCATAATTTATAAGGGCCAAATTGTTGAATGTCTACAAAATACTCATTTTCTTGACAAGCTGTAATTTCGGTTACCCAAGAAACTTTGATTCCGAAAAGAGGTTTTAAGGTATAAGTAATAATTTGTCCTTGATACATACGCTTGCCGTCGTAATCTTGAATTTGGAAATTCATATTATCCAGCGTGATGGTTTGCAGGTTTTTCGGACTTGAGAAAAAATCCCAGCATTCTTCTACGCTTGCATTGATGTGTTGTACGGTAACTATCTTATATAATTTCATAATCACAAATCTTTCTTGAAATACGTGAGCGTTAGGGATTGAAGTGGAGCTCTTTTTGTGGCAGGCTTTTTGCCTGACATAAAAAAGCGGGAACGAAAAGCCCGATCCGCCGCGGCGGAAACGCCCAAATAATGCTACATTTTATAATATTTGAATGGTACGAACAACATTCCGAAACATTCTCCTTTTTCTTTGTTGAGGTGTTTGTGGTGAATTTTATGCGCTTTTCGTAGTCCGATGAGGTATTTGTTTTTGGTGTTTTTAAACCATTTAAAACGCTGATGAATCAATACATCGTGAATTAAAAAATAACAAGCGCCATAAAGTGTGATTCCACAGGCAATGAAAAACAAATAATTGAATCCGCCTTGAACGCCAAAATAGAATAAAATTATACTCGGAGTGGCAAAAATGACGAAGAATATATCGTTGCGCTCAAAAGTGTTTTCGTATTTCGGCTGATGATGATCGGCATGAAAATACCACATAAATCCGTGCATGACATATTTGTGTGTCAGCCACGTAACACATTCCATGAAAAGAAAAACGCCTAAAAAGATTAAAAAAGAAATCATTTTATAAATGTTGAGGTTTTAAAATTATCGTTTTATTGGTTTTGAGTTTAGCTTTAAATTATAAAAGGTTGACTCAAAAGGTTTTTGTTTTGTCATTCTGAGGAACGAAGAATCGCACTAGTTGATCGACAAAGATTACGGAGCTTCTAGTGTGATTCTTCGTTCCTCAGAATGACAAACTTATACCAACTTCAATTTATAAGTCACAAAAGACTGCGCCAAAAGTCCCGCCTTTGTATAATTAGAAACTCGAATTCTTGAATTTCCAATTTCGTAATACGGTGTATTTTTTAGCTTTTGAAGCAGTTTTCTATAATAAACATAAGCAGTATAAACTCCAAATTTGGCTTCGATTGGTAATTTTACAATTCCTTGATAAGCAATTCTAAAATCTTCTTCGATCTCTTTGATGATTTGGTTTTTAGAATCTTCGTTGAAATTATTCAAGTTTATACCTGGAAAATAAGCACGGTTCAAAATCGTATTGTCATCTTTTAAATCTCTCAAGAAATTTACTTTCTGAAAAGCAGATCCCAAACGCATCGCTTCGTTTTTCAGTTGTTCATATTTATGCTCTTTTCCAGAAACAAAAACTTTCAAACACATTAATCCGACAACATCGGCAGAACCATAGATGTAATCGATATACTCGGTTTGTGTTTGATAATTCGATTTTATCAAATCCATTTTCATGCTTTTTAGAAAAGCCTGAACAAGATCGTCTGTAATATTATATTCTTTGACAGTTTGCTGAAATGAATTCAAAATCGGATTTAAGCTAATGCCCAATTGCATTGCTTTGTAATATTCTTTTTCGAAATCTTCGATAAGATATTCTTTTTCGTAATCGTGAAATGAATCTACAATTTCGTCAGCAACACGAACAAATCCGTAAATGCTGTAAATGGCATCGCGAATGCTTGGCGAAAGCATTTTTACGGCGAACGAAAATGAGGTGCTGTAATTTTTGGTTACCAGTTTGCTGCATTTGAAAGAAACGGCGTCAAATAGTGATTTCATTTTTTAAGATCTAAAAGATTTTTGAATTAATTCAGCTGCGAGTTTTCCTGAAATTAAAGCAGGCGGAACACCTGGGCCAGGAACAGTTAATTGTCCTGTAAAATATAGATTCTTGACTTTTTTGCTTTTTAATTTTGGTCTTAAAAAAGCCGTTTGCAATAGCGTATTGGCCATTCCGTAAGCATTTCCTTTGTAAGCGTTATAATCGGCTACAAAGTCATTTTTGCAGAATGATCTCTTAAAGATAATGCTATTTTTTATCTTTTGCTGTGTAAGTTCTTCAAAACGAGTAATTATCTTTTCGAAGTATTCTTCGCGTAAATTTTCATTATCTTCAATTCCAGGTGCAAGCGGAATTAAGAAAAATCCAGATTCCATTCCGTCAGGCGCTGCGGTCGCATCTGTTTTGGATGGAAAATTGGCGTAAAATAAAGGAGCATTCGGCCATTTCGGATTATCGTAAATATCTGCCGCATGCTGATTAAAATCGACATCAAAAAATAAAGCGTGATGCGAAATGTTTTCTATTTTTTTATTGAAACCAACAAAAAATAGGAGAGAAGAAGGTGCAAAAACTCTGCTTTCCCAATATTTTTCAGAATACATTCTGTGCTCTTTTTCGAGCAAAGTTTCAGAATGATGATAATCGGCGCCACTTAAAACAATATCTGCTTTTAAGATTTCACCATTAATTACAATTCCTTTTGCCGTTTTGTTTTCGACAATTATTTTATCAATTACCGAATTGGTTTTTATGGTAACGCCAAGTTCTAACGCCAATTTTTCGATTCCTCGAATGACATCAAACATTCCTGTTTTAGGATGCCAAGTTCCTAAGCCGAAATCGGCATAATTCATAAAATTGTAAAATGAAGGTGTTTTAGTTGGCTTTGCTCCAAGAAATAAAACTGGAAATTCTAGAATCTGAATTAGTCTTTCATTCTTGAAATTTTTTCGAATATCAGTGCTTACGATCTTAAAAAACTGATTGAGTTTTAAAGCAGTTTCTTTTGTGATTAATTCTAGCGGAGAAACACCAGGACGATAAACCAAATCTTTAATGGCAATATCATAATTGCTTTTGGCTTGATCAATAAAATTTTGCAGTTTTTGACTGCTTCCTTTTTCTATAGTTTCAAAAGTGTATTTTATTTCTTCAAGATTATCGTAAATACTGATGAAATCATCCATTCCAAAATAAACCCGATAGGCTGGATTTAATTTTATCAGTTCGTAATAATCGGAAGGTTTTTTATTGAAATCTTGAAAAAAGCGTTCAAAAACATCTGGCATCCAATACCAACTTGGACCCATGTCAAAAGTGAAACCATCTTCTTTAAATTGTCTGGCACGTCCGCCAATTGTACTGTTTTTTTCGTAAACAGTAACTGTATTTCCTTGCTGTGCAAGGTAACATGCGGCCGCCAAAGAAGAGAAGCCTGAGCCTATTATTTGGATAGTTTTTCTCATTTGTTTAACAAATATAAGAAAAACTTAAACAAAAATAAATTATAGCATATTAATAGTTTCTTCCATCGAATCAAAAACTCGAATTCTGTCTGTTAGAACCTTCTCATCTATGTATTCAACCATTTTGCCCATAAGCCAGATTTCGTTATTTTTCTGTAATAATTTCTGTCCCATAGATTTTACATATTGATTAATTACGCTTCTGTCTGGCTGAACAGTCATGAAAGAAATAAATGTAATGTTCTCAAAATGCTTGGTCAAATCCTGTAAGTTTTCAATAGGCATACTTTCTCCCAGATAAATGGTTTTGTAGCCTTTATCAAGAATTTCGTATTGTAGGTATAATAATCCAATCTGGTGAATTTCGTTTAGCGGAAGTGATAAAACAAAAATTCGATCGGTTTTGATTGGTTTTCTAATTTGAAGACTTTCTGTATAAATCAATATTTTCTGCTTAATTAAATGACTCATAAAATGTTCATTTGCAGGAGTAATGGTTTCAGATTGCCATAATAATCCCAATTCTTTTAAAAGAGGTAGGAAATGATCTTTAAAAACTTCTTTAAACGTTTTCTCAGTAATAAGCCAATCAAACGTATTGAAGAATAACTCTTGGTCAAAGTTCATCATGGCCATTTTGAAAGAAGTAATGGCATAGTTTTGAGAGTTTTTCTTCGAAATTATTTCGCGTACCAGTTGCGGTATTTTTTCTTCAGGATATGTTGCGATTTTAGAAATCTTATAACCGTATTCATGCAGTAACGTAATATTTAATAGTTTCTGCAGATTATGAAGATTGTAAAATCTAATATTAGTATCGGTTCGCATAGGTTCAAGGATGTTGTATCTCTTTTCCCAGATGCGTATGGTATGCGCTTTAATTCCAGATAAGTTCTCAAGATCTTTAATGCTGAAAACAGTTTTAATATTGTTTATCATTTTTCGCGATTAAGTCAACAAATGTAAAATAAAATCTTAGATTCGGCATTAAAACTAGATTAAAAAGATAGAGAATTAGCGGTTTACGTATTGATAATATATTTTTTACCTAAAATCAGGTATTTTTTTCTTAAGAAATATATTACTTTGATAAAAATAAAAACAGCCTGCTAGATTAAGAATCTTAACAGGCTGTCTATTTTTTTAGTTTTTTTATTATTTGCAGAAAGTTGCTCTGTTTTTTACAGCGCTTTGACTTCCTAATTCAATAGCTTTTGTAAAATCTTCGCAGCTTTTTTTCTTGTCTCCAATATTGTTGTAAGCCAATCCTCTTAAATTGTAAGCAATGTAATCTTTTGGGTTTAAGCCTAATGAAGAAGTGCAGTCATTAATTGCTTCCTGATATTTTTGCAGTTTGTAGTTGACATTGGCTCTTCCTGTAAAAGCGTCTGCATTCATGTTGTCCAACTCGATTGTTTTGCTAAAATCGGCTTGAGCTCCTTTCAAATCATTCAGTTTGTATTTTGCAACACCGCGATTCTGGTAAGCTTCAACAAATTTAGGGCTCATTTGAATTGCTTTGTTGTAATCGGCGATTGCGCCTTTTGTGTTGCCGGCTTCGGCTTTTTTCATGGCTTTATCAAAATAGCCTGTCGCAGATTGTGCCCAGATAGAGCAAGTCATCATCATAAATGATGCGAATAGTAGGTTTTTCATAAAAACTAATTTGGGATTAGTGATTTAATTATTTGTCAACGAATTTAAGAAAGTTTTGTTTTTGTAGGAAGATTTCTTTTCTAAATATGAGGCTAAAAAATAAAGTTTTTAAAGTCTGCTTTTAATGGACAGAAAAATACGAAAAACAAAAAAGGCCAAGTAAAATAATTACTTGACCTTTTGTGACCCGACTGGGGCTCGAACCCAGGACCCCATCATTAAAAGTGATGTGCTCTACCGACTGAGCTATCGAGTCTTCATTTCTTCAATGAGGGTGCAAATATAAGGACTTATTTTAGGTTGACAAGCCTTTTTTGAATGAATTTTGAAATAAAATTTAGCGATAGCAGGTAAGGTGTTGTTTTATAGTGGAATAAAAGTTATTATTTTTTAATTAATAAAAATCATGATAGATTTTAATCATATTTGTCTTGTAATCTAAATTTTGTGGTGAAATTATTTACTGTCAAGAAGTTGTATCCAATATCAACAGTTTTGTTTTTAAATTTAAAATATCTGCCGTCAGTGTAAACTATTTCTTTTTTGTCTTGATCGTCCCAGAATTCTATATAGTATTTGTGTTCAAATGCATCAGTTGTTTCCTTGCCTTTGAAAATCTCTGAAAATAAATAATAGCTTTCAGATTTTGCCAAATCACAAATCTGGTTTCCTTTTTTGAAACTGATTTGCCATATCGGAGATAAAAGTTCTGTTTTTAGAGGAGACAGTTTTATTTGTTGGTATAAATATCGAACAGGAATAGATGCCCAAATTAGAGCTTCAGGAGATTGTCTTCCGTAATCGCTAATTGATTTTACAATTTTTTTGTTTTTAATGAATGTTATGGTGACTCTTTGATCATCTGTCCAGTTTGCTTCGTAATGGTCTTTAAGATTCATTATGTCAGCTTTCTTAAATCTATTTTGGATTTCTATATATTGAGCTTTAGTAATTTTGGATTCGAAAAAGCCATTTTGAGTATTGTAATTTTCGCCATAGTATAAGACTTTGCCATTGTTTTCAATGCTGATGTCTAAAACAGGGCAAGAGCCAAAACAACCTGACGATGAAACTATAATTTGATCGTAATTCTCATTTGGATTGATTTTGTATTTTGTTCTTGCATATTTTGCAAAGAGGCTATCAGCTACTTTTGTTGTTAATGTATCTCCAATAATAGATTCTATTTTTTGATTTTCCCAAGTTTTGCTTCGTAAATCAAAAATTTTCAAGCTATCATTTTCGATTTTATATTTAGTAGTGGTTCCTAAAAAATAGGTCTTTCTGTCGTCCCATTCTTTTGCTTCAGTCATTTTAAAATATCCAGATTTATATACCGCTATATTGTTTTCTGAAAATATATATCCTTGTTTAGGCGAGTCAAATGGAGGAGGAGGTGGTAAATTAGGGTTGTTTGTCTTTGGTTTTCGCTGATCATCTGTTTTGATGTAAATCCATTCACCAAGAATATTTTTTTCTAATTTTTTTTCGTTATTCGTTTGACAAGAGTGTAAAATGAAAAATAGTATAGCAGATAATGCGTGAGTTAACTTCATATATTTACTTTGGTTAGGATGGTTTTTTGGTTTATAGTAATGTAAATATAATCGATTTTGGAGGTAGTTTTAAAAGAAAGGTTTTAAAACTAAAAAAGCGGAAATCTTTATTATAAAGATTTCCGCTTTAAGTGACCATGGAGGGATTTGAACCCTCACGCCCTTGCGAGCACCACCCCCTCAAGATGGCGAGTCTACCGTTTCTCCACATGGCCTAAAAAGAAAAAAGGTCGAGTAAAATAAATTACCCGACCTTTTGTGACCCGACTGGGGCTCGAACCCAGGACCCCATCATTAAAAGTGATGTGCTCTACCGACTGAGCTATCGAGTCATTGCTTTCAAGAAATTTAATTTGTTAATCACAAAATTTGTGACCCGACTGGGGCTCGAACCCAGGACCCCATCATTAAAAGTGATGTGCTCTACCGACTGAGCTATCGAGTCATTTAATTTCTTGAATGCGGGTGCAAATATAAGGAGTTTTTTTTGAAGTTTCCAAGCTATTTTATCATAAATTTGTCTTTTTTTTGGAAAAGTTTCCAAATGCTTAGTTTATAAGGTTTTATTAATATGAAAAAAATTGTGTTGTTAGGTTATATGGGCTGCGGAAAGTCTACTATTGCCCAAAATTTGTCAAAAATTACAAATATTCCGTTCTTAGATTTAGATAAATGCATCGAAGAAAGAGCAAATTTATCCATAAATGAGATTTTTGAGAAGCATGGAGAAGTGCATTTTCGAAAATTAGAGCACCAAATGTTCGTCGAATTGCTAGAGTCTTCAGAAAATAATATTATTGGTTTAGGAGGAGGTACTCCATGTTATGCCAATAATCATGAATTGCTAAAAGGAGACGATGTTACCTCTATATATTTAAAAGCATCAATTGATACCTTATATAATAGATTAGTTCATAATAAAAGCAAACGTCCTTTGATTGCTAATATGAATGAAGAAGAAATGAAAGAGTTTATCGCGAAACATTTATTCGACAGAAGTTTTTATTACAATCAGGCAAAACATAAAGTTTCGGTAGATGATAAATCTGTCGAAGAAACGGTTCAGGATATTTTAGAAATATTAGCTTAAAGAAGCATAATCGCCGTTTTCTGAATTGAAAACTACTTGAACATGCTCTAATAAAGAAGTTGAAAGCGAGATTCCTTTAAAATCTGCTTTTACTGGATATTTTTTATGATTTCTATCAACAAGTACTGCTGTTTTGAATTTTTTAAGCGGAACGTCTAAGAAATGACGAACAGCATAGATTAATGTAGTTCCTGAGTTTAAAACATCATCAACTAGAACCAATCCTTTATTTTTATATTGTTCAGGGCTTAATGAAGTTTGTATCGCTTCTTGCGGATTTTGTTTGTTTATTTTTACTTCGCAGATCGAAACCTTTAAGGTTGAAATGTTGCTAAGCGCCGAAGCAACTTTTTCGGCAAAAACAAATCCGTTAGAAGCAATTCCTGCAATAATAACTTCTTCTTCGTCTACAAAAGTCTCGTAAATTTGATAAGCGATACGTTTTATTTTATGTTCGATTTCTTGATTGGTTAAGATTATATTGCTGCTCATAGTGTAATTTTTTGCTAAGATAAAGAATTTAAATTCCAATTTTAAAAAATCCAAATTCCAAACTTCATTAAATAAGAATGAAATTTAAATTTGCTGTATTTGGAATTTGAGATTTGGGATTTAATTTTGATCGTGATCTTCTTCTTCATCATCATAAAAATCATCTCCGTAATCGTCAATGTCTCTTCGGTCTTTTTTAGTCGGACGCCCAGCGCCAGTTCTTCTAGAATGTTCCTTAGATAGTTTTAACATTTCTAAATGAGCAAAAGCTTCTGGAGGAGTTTCGTTTTTTTGATAAAGATCTACCAGTTTTGCTCCAACACGATTCTGCGGAATATCTAAAACTGTTATAATTTGTGTAATTTGATCTTTTCTAAAGGTAATTCGGTCTGTAGGAAAAACTTCTTTTGAAGGTTTTGCAACTTGCCCATTTACAGTGATCTGATTCTTTTTGCAAGCTTCAGTAACCATGTTTCTGGTCTTGTAATAACGAACGCACCACAAGTATTTGTCTATTCTCATAATTTTTCTAAAATCCAAGTTAAATTCTTTACAAAAATAAATCAATATTGTATCTTGCGCACCTAAAAAAATCATAATAATGAATAGATTTAAATATTATTTTGTTTTGTTACTTGCTGGCCTTGCCATCGTTTCTTGTAATAAAAATGATGACGATAATGTAGTGGTTGTTCCTTTGAGGGATTATGCAGAGCAGTATAAGGCAGATAATGATTCGATTGAAAAATTTTTAAAGACTAATTATATTGTTGTAGATAAAACTACTTTTGATGTTAAAATAGAAAAAATTCCTGCTGGCGGAACTCAAGTTTCGATTTGGGACCAAAAAGAGTATCCTTTGCAGGTTAGGCCAGTTTACAGCCATGATGTAAATTATAAAGTTTATTATCTGTCTTTAAATAAAGGTTCTGGAGATGCTCCTTGTAATTTTGATGAGATTAAGGCAGCTTATGTTGGAACGCTTTTAGATAATACTCAATTTGATAGTTCTTATGGATTAGCTGCTGATTTAGATTTAAATATTTACGCTGCAAGACATGCAATAGACGGTTGGGGAGAGATTATGCCTCAATTTAAAGTTGGAATTAAAGATGCGCCTCATGATGACGGAACTATATCTTATAGTGGTTATGGTGCTGGTGTAATGTTTTTACCTTCTGGATTGGCTTATTATGGCGATTCTCAGGTAGGTATTCCTTCATATTCTCCTATCGTATTTAGTTTTAAATTATTTGCTTTAAAAAGATCTGATCTTGAGTATAGCTCTTCTTCACAACTTACAGTTGGTGATGGTGTACCATCTTATCTGGAAGATATTAATGGTGACGGATATTTATATGATCAAAGAGATACTGATAGATATCCTAATTTGCCAAAAGAATTAATAGATGATACAGATGGAGATGGAATTCCTGATTTCATGGATTTTGATGACGATGGAGACGGTTACACGACAAGATATGAGATTACAAAACCAGATGGTGCTCCGGTAACAGGAATTAGTTTGTATTATCCTTTTAACCCAATTGGAGATAATCCTGATACGCCAAATATAGATGAAACTGAAATTTGGGGTATTCCAAGAAGACCAACAGGAGAGTTAACTGATCCGACTAAACCTGAGTCAATTACAAATCCTAAAAAATTTGTTCCTGAAGATTATACAGATCCAAAACGTTTAAGAATTCATCTTGATAAAACATATCCTTATCAGAAAAATTAAAATAAGATTCACATTATATGGAAGGCCTCGAAATGTTAATTTCGAGGTCTTTTTTTATTTAATATCCAGTGCTATATAGGTTTGTTGTGATTGATGATATGTTAAAGTTTTTTCTCTTAAGTGCTGTTTATTAGTTAGTTGTATTTATTGTAAGAATTATCATTTTGTTTTGCGGAATCACGTAAGGAATTTATTTCTTTTGGTTTTAATTTTGAAAGAATAATATTAAAATTTACAAAATGAAAAAATTTATTACATTATTTTTAGGGCTTACTATTTTGTCATGTAGTAGCGAAGATCAGGTAAATCAAGATGTTGCTTCTTCAAAAGAAACTTCAGCTTCAGTTTTAGATGGTAAGATGTTATCATTTAAAAATGAAGAATCTTTCATTAAAGAATATTCCGATCTTGCTTTACTAGATAGTAAAGGCCTTCAAGAATGGATTACTTCGAAAGGAGTAAATTCATTATCAAAAGTTTCTGATGAATCAACTAGTATGGAAGAAGATGTTCTTTCAGAAACAAGAATTATTTATTCAGATGCATTAGAAGCAATTCTAAATACGGAATCAAAAGTTAAAATTGGTGGTAAGGTATTATGGCTTAATGAGCGTGATTTTTATCTTCTATCAGAAAATGACATTAATAAGAGTCCAGAGGAACTTATTAGTATCAAAGAAAATTTAGTAGTTTATGGCCAACTATTGAGTGTTTCAAAATCTACTAAAGATTTGACAAGCAGATATGTTATTCCAAACGAAAATAAAATTAAAACATTTGTTACAGACGAAGGTAGTTTTAATGTGCCAGGAATGAGATATAGACATGTATTAGATTTGTATAATGAAACAGTTCTTTTAAACAATGTTGTTTATTCAAGTAAAATGTTTTTAAGATCGTTAATGCAATATCGTTCATGTTCAACTTGGAGATGTACATGGAAAACAGAATCTACTCCTATGCAAGTAGATGGTAGCAATATATCTGCGAATTCTTTGTTTTGGACTGCATCATTAGTTATGGATAGTTCGGTTTCTGGAAGTAAAACGTTTCTATTGGCGACTTGGACTCCAAAAGCACCTTATAGTGAACAAGCTTGGTATCAAAACTTTGTGGTTTCAGGAAATTTCAAGATTTATGTAGTAAATGCTTGGCATGAAATTCCTCTTTCTTGGTATTAAGAAATAGAATTTGTTGATTAAAATAAAAAGCCTCGAAATGTAAATTTCGAGGCTTTTTTATAAAGTAAGAAAATGTAAAATTATTTTCTTTTGATTACTCTTTCTACAGCTTCAACAATCGCTTGATTGTTTAATTTGTATTTTTCCATTAATTGCTCTGGAGTTCCAGATTCTCCAAAACTATCTTTAACTGCTACAAATTCTTGTGGAGTTGGATTGTTTAAAGCTAATACTCCAGAAACACTTTCTCCAAGACCTCCAAGGTAGTTGTGCTCTTCTGCAGTAACTACACATTTTGTTTTAGCTACAGATTTTAAAATAGCTTCTTCATCAAGAGGTTTAATTGTATGAATGTTGATTACTTCAGCAGAAATTCCTTTTGCTTCAAGAGCTTCAGCAGCAATAAGAGCTTCCCAAACTAGGTGTCCTGTTGCGATGATAGTAACGTCTGTTCCTTCGTTTAACATAATTGCTTTTCCAATTACGAAAGGCTCGTCAGCAGGAGTGAAGTTTGGCACAACTGGACGTCCGAAACGTAAATAAGCAGGTCCGTGGTGATCTGCCAATGCTAAAGTTGCAGCTTTAGTTTGGTTGTAATCGCAAGTATTGATTACAGTCATTCCTGGCAACATTTTCATTAAACCAATATCTTCTAAGATTTGGTGCGTTGCTCCGTCTTCTCCTAAAGTTAAACCAGCGTGAGAAGCACAGATTTTTACGTTTTTATCTGAGTAAGCAACAGATTGACGAATTTGGTCGTAAACTCTACCTGTAGAGAAATTAGCGAAAGTTCCTGTAAAAGGAATTTTTCCTCCAATTGTTAAACCTGCAGCGATTCCGATCATGTTAGCTTCAGCAATTCCGATTTGGAAAAAACGCTCTGGGTGATTTTTTTTGAATTCATCAAATTTTAATGATCCAATTAAGTCAGCACATAATGCAACAACATTTTCGTTTTTTTGACCTAATTCAGTCATTCCCGCTCCAAAACCAGAACGAGTATCTTTACTTCCTGTATTTTCGTATTTTTTCATTTTTATTTGTGTGCTTTACGCAATAGGCTATACGCAATAGGCTTAAAGCTTACTGCTTATGGCTTAAAGCTTTTTAATAGTCTGCTAAAGTTGAAATGTTTTGAGCTAATGCATTTTCTAATTGCTCATTGTTTGGAGCTTTACCATGCCAAGCATGTGTGTGCATCATAAAGTCAACTCCGTTACCCATTTCAGTATGTAATAAAATACAAACTGGTTTTCCTTTTCCTGTTCTTGATTTAGCATCAGTTAAACCAGCGATGATAGCATCGATATTGTTTCCTTCTTTAATTTCTAAAACATCCCAATCAAAAGCTTCAAATTTTGCGCGAAGGCTTCCCATTGCTAAAACTTCGTCAGTTGTTCCGTCAATTTGTTTTCCGTTAACGTCAACTGTAGCAATAAGGTTGTCTACTTTCTTAGCAGAAGCATACATGATAGCTTCCCAGTTTTGACCTTCTTGTAATTCTCCGTCTCCGTGTAAAGTATAAATGATATGTTTATCTCCATTTAATTTTTTAGCTTGAGCTGCACCCAAAGCCACAGATAAACCTTGTCCTAATGAACCAGATGCCATACGAACTCCAGGTAAACCTTCGTGAGTTGTTGGGTGTCCTTGTAAACGAGAGTTTAATAATCTAAAAGTAGCAAGTTCTGAAACTGGAAAATATCCGCTACGTGCTAGAACGCTATAGAATACTGGTGAGATGTGTCCGTTAGAAAGGAAAAAGATATCCTCTCCAATTCCGTCCATATCAAAACCTTCTTTGCGGTCCATTATATTTTGATATAGTGTAACCAAAAATTCAGTACAACCTAAAGAACCACCTGGGTGTCCAGAGTTTACAGCATGTACCATTCTAAGAATATCTCTTCTTACTTGGATCGTTAAATCGCTTAATTGTTGTGTGTTAGGCTTCATTTTATATGTAAAAGTTAAACTGAAGCAAAAGTAAACGTTATTTTGTGGGCAGACAAATGATTTTTTGCTTTAGTTTTATGGCAATTGTTAAATTTTGCTGTTTTTTTTACATTATGAAAAAAAATATCACGGAAGTTTTGCTTTCTGAATTTTTATAAGTGTGTTTTTTACAGTTTTAATTTGATAAATAAAAAAATCCTGCATTTGGCAAGATTTTTATTTTTTTTGATTTTAGAGAAGATTACTCTGTATCACCTTCGCTATAATAATTGTTTTCTTCGTCTTCAGATCCTATTTCTTCTTGTTCATCATCCAATTCAGCTCCTGGAATGTCTAGATCATTTCCAAGTTTATCGCTGTTTTGTTTCCATTCATTATTGTTTTGAGTAATGGTTTTGTCACTCGAAATGTCTTCTGGGTCTATCTCTTCTTTATTTTCTCGATTGTAAATATCTTCGTTTGCTGGATAATTTAGATTTTCTAGGTTTTTTTCTATTTCATTTTCTTTTGCTGAGTTTTTGTTTTCTGAATTTATCATAATGCATTGTATTAAAGATTATTAAATAGATGTTTTATTGTTTTATAAAGTTATGAAATTCTGACAATTCAAATCTTATATTTTGATTGCTCAAAAGTTTTAGCATTTGCATTTTTTCAATCAGCAGAAATTCTTTGGGTGTTAAATGGATTTCAAATTCTAGAGTTTAGAATCTAAAATCAAAAATTAAGAAAACATTATCTAAATTTCTAATTGACAAATTTTCTAATTCATAAAATTTCCCTGAAATTAAACTATCTTTGCCGACTGAAAAACGAATTTATGAAGTTTGATTTATTACAAAAAGATCCGCAATCTAAAGCAAGAGCGGGTAGTATTACTACAGATCACGGAGTTATAGAAACTCCTATTTTTATGCCAGTTGGTACTGTTGCATCTGTAAAAGGAGTGCATCAGCGTGAGCTTAAAGAAGAGATTAATCCGGATATTATCCTTGGAAATACCTATCATTTATATTTACGTCCGCAAACTGAAATTCTTGAAAAAGCAGGTGGATTGCATAAATTCATGAACTGGGATCGTAATATTTTGACTGATTCTGGAGGATATCAAGTGTATTCTCTTTCTTCAAATAGAAAAATTAAGGAAGAAGGGGTAAAGTTTAAGTCGCATATTGACGGTTCTTACCACTTTTTTACACCAGAAAATGTAATGGAAATTCAGCGTACAATTGGTGCTGATATTATCATGGCTTTTGACGAGTGTACACCTTATCCTTGCGATTATCGTTATGCACAGCGTTCTATGCACATGACACACCGTTGGTTGGATCGTTGTATTAATCATTTAGAAAAAGTACCTTATAAATACGGTTACGAACAAACGTTTTTCCCGATTGTTCAAGGAAGTACTTACAAAGATTTGCGTCGCCAATCTGCTGAATATATTGCAAATGCTGGACAGCAAGGTAATGCAATTGGTGGACTTTCTGTTGGTGAGCCTGCTGAAGAAATGTATGCAATGACAGAAGTAGTTTGCGAAATTCTTCCAGAAGACAAACCTCGCTACTTAATGGGAGTTGGAACACCAATTAATATTCTAGAAAATATTGCGTTAGGAATTGATATGTTCGACTGCGTTATGCCAACGCGTAATGCAAGAAACGGAATGTTGTTTACAGCAAATGGAACAATCAATATCAAAAACAAAAAGTGGGAAGCTGATTTCTCTCCAATTGATGAAATGGGACACACTTTTGTAGATACAGAATATTCTAAAGCTTATTTACGTCACTTATTTGCTGCCAACGAATATTTAGGAAAGCAAATTGCAACTATTCATAATCTTGGATTTTATATGTGGTTGGTTCGTGAAGCTAGAAAACATATCTTAGCCGGAGATTTTAGACCATGGAAAGAAATGATGGTTAAAAATATGAGTCAAAGACTGTAAAAGTTTTAAATTTCAAGTTTCAGGTTTCAAGTTCTCTGTAGAACCGAATCAAAAACTTGAAGCCTGAAACTTGAAACAAGAAAAACAAAAAAAATCTATGCTGACAATAATAGATAAATACATTTTAAAAAGATACCTCGGAACTTTTTCTGTGATGCTTCTTTTATTTGCGCCAATCGGAATCGTAATTGACGTTTCTGAAAAAGTAAATAAAATGCTTGAAAACAAGATTCCGTTTGGAGATATTGCTTTCTATTATTACAATTTCACGATTTACTTTATTAATTCGCTGTTTCCGATATTCTTGTTTTTATCGGTAATTTGGTTTACTTCAAAACTGGCAAACAATACAGAAATTATCGCGATTTTAAGTTCAGGAATTTCATTTACGCGTTTTTTACGTCCTTACATTATAGGCGCGACTATAGTTTCTCTTTTTGTATTGTTAATGGGATTTTTTATTGTTCCAGCAGCGAGTGAAGGTTATAATAATTTTAGATATACGTATCTAAAAGGAAACGGAAAAGCCGAAATGCGTGGCGAAAATACCAATGTTTACAGACAAATTAATGACCACGATTTTATTTTTGTAAATAGTTTTAATGAAGAGTCTAAAACAGCTTTTAATTTTTCTTTAGAGCATTTTGAAAAAGAAAAGCTGACGTATAAAATTACTGCAAGCCGTATTAAATGGGATCCTAAAAAGAAGGTTTACGTTCTATACGATTATACTAAAAGAACTGTTGGAGAATTAAATGACGTAATTGAAAAATCTCCAGAAAAAAATGTTCCTTTTAAATTTGAATTGGCCGATTTAACTCCAGTAGTTTATATTGCCGAAACGCTCACTTTGGGCAAACTGATTGATTTTATAGAAAAAGAAAGAAAAAGAGGTTCAGGAAATATAAATACCTATTTGGTTGTTCTTTATAAAAAATACAGTATTCCTGTTTCAGCATTTATCTTGACGATTATTGCGGTTTCTGTTTCTGCTATGAAACGCCGTGGCGGAATGGGAATGAACCTTGCAATTGGTATTGCAATTGCGTTCTCTTTTGTATTCTTTGATAAAATCTTTGGTACACTTGCCGAAAAATCTACTTTCTCACCTTTATTGGCTGTTTGGTTCCCGAATATTGTTTTCGGAATCTTAGCAGTTTATTTATTACGTAATGCGAAACGATAATTTAAAAAGCTATCTAAATCTTCACTTAATTGTTTTTATCTGGGGTTTTACAGCCATTTTGGGCGCTTTAATTACAATCGATGCCGAAAATTTGGTTTGGTATAGAATGCTAATTGCCATGGTTTTTCTTGGCGGATTTATTGCTTTTAAAAAACAATCTTTTCAAGTCCCTATAAAGGAATTTTTTAAACTAATTTTTGTTGGATTATTGATTGCATTGCACTGGATTTTCTTTTTTAAGGCAATTCACGTTTCTAATGTTTCAATTACACTTTCGATATTTTCTCTGGGAGCATTTTTTGCTTCTTTATTAGAGCCCTTATTTTACGGAAGAAAAGTCCTTTGGTACGAAGTTTTATTCGGACTTGTTATTATTGCAGGTTTAGGATTGATTCTTCAAGTAGAAATAAAATATCTTGCAGGAGTTTACTATGCCTTGGCAGCAATCATTTTAGGCGTTTTATTTACTTTAATGAACGGAAAATTGATTTCAGATCACGAACCTTCAGTAATTACATTTTACGAATTTGGTGCAGGCGTTTTCTTTATCACGATTTATTTTTTATTTCAAGGAAAATTTACGGCAGATTTCTTCGAATTGTCTTTAAATAATTGGATTTTATTATTGATTTTGGCATCAATTTGTACGGCTTACGCCTTTACAGCATCTGTAAAAGTAATGCAGCGATTAACGCCATATACAGTAATGTTAACCACTAATTTAGAGCCAGTTTACGGAATCGTTTTGGCTTATTTTATCTTAGGAGGAAAAGAAAAAATGAGTGTCGAATTTTACATCGGAGCAGTTATAATTATCATAACAGTTATACTAAACGGTGTATTCAAACATTATCAGAACAAGAAAGAAAACTTGTAATAGTTTCCTTATTTTTAAATTGCATTTTATACTTTAAATAACAAATTAACTTCGCCAATGATATAATATTTTTATATTTGCGGTTCGATTTACAAACAAAATTCAAAAATCCATGGAATATTTAGATTTTGAGCTTCCAATTAAAGAACTTGAAGAACAGTTAGAAAAGTGCGTTATTATTGGAAAAGAATCTGACGTTGACGTAACACCAACGTGCAAGGAAATCAACAAGAAATTAGAGCAGACTAAGAAAGATATATACAAAAACCTTACAGCTTGGCAGAGGGTACAATTGTCAAGACACCCAAACAGACCTTATACATTAGATTATATTAAGGCAATCTGTGGAGATACATTCTTAGAACTTCATGGAGATAGAGGCTTTAAAGATGATAAAGCTATGGTTGGTGGTTTAGGTAAAATCAACGGGCAATCGTTTATGATTGTTGGTCAGCAAAAAGGATATAATACTAAAACACGTCAATACCGTAATTTTGGTATGGCTAATCCAGAAGGATACCGTAAAGCACTACGTTTAATGAAAATGGCAGAGAAATTCGGAATTCCAGTTCTTACTTTAGTAGATACTCCGGGTGCATATCCAGGACTTGAAGCAGAAGAAAGAGGACAGGGAGAAGCTATTGCTAGAAATATCTTCGAAATGGTTCGTTTGCAAGTGCCAATTATCACAATTATTGTTGGTGAAGGTGCTTCTGGTGGAGCTTTAGGAATTGGTGTGGGTGACCGTGTTTACATGTTAGAAAACACATGGTACTCTGTAATTTCTCCAGAATCTTGCTCTTCTATTTTATGGAAAAGCTGGGAGTACAAAGAGCGTGCAGCAGAAGCGTTAAAATTAACTTCTTCTGACATGAAAAAACAAAAATTAGTTGATGATGTAATTCCAGAACCACTAGGTGGAGCGCATTATGACAGAGATACTACTTTTAAAACAGTAGCGGAATATATTACAAAAGGATATAACGAATTGAAAGACTTATCAACAGCCGATTTAATTGCCCAGAGAATGGACAAATACAGTAATATGGGCGAGTATAAAGAATAAATTCATATTTAATGATTAAAAATCCGAAGCCCTACGGTTTCGGATTTTTTTTTGGTTATGAACAAAAAAACAAAATTTATAAACAACTAATAGTTATAACTAGATAGTAGAATTTTTTTAAATTTTGCTACTTTCGCTATATGGAAAATTTCAAAAATTTAAACCCTGTAAAGGTCGACAAAACTACAATTATCAATTTAGAAAAAGGAAAATTGCCACCGCAAGCTCTTGATTTGGAGGAGGCAGTGCTGGGTGCAATGATGATTGATAAAAAGGGGGTAGATGACGTAATTGATATTTTGCAGGCAGAAGCTTTTTACAAAGACGCACACAAACATATTTTTGAAGCGATTTTGCAACTTTTTACCGAAACTCAGCCAATCGATATCTTAACAGTTTCAACTCAGTTAAAGAAAAACGGAAAGCTGGATTTAGCGGGCGGAGATTTTTATTTGATTCAGCTTACGCAGAAAATTGCTTCTTCGGCGCATATTGAATTTCACTCGCGTATTATTCTTCAGAAATTTATTCAAAGAAGTTTGATTAGAATTTCTTCAGAAATTATTGAAGCATCATACGATGAAAGTGCAGACGTTTTTGATTTATTGGATCAAGCTGAATCTAAATTATACGAAGTTACACAAGGAAATATCAAGCGTAGTTCTGAAACTGCACAAAGTTTAGTTTTACAAGCTAAAAAGAAAATTGAAGAGATCTCTAAAAAAGAGGGATTAAGTGGTGTGGAAACTGGTTTTCATAATCTGGATAAGTTAACTTCTGGATGGCAGCCAAGTGATTTAATTATTATTGCAGCCAGACCTGCGATGGGAAAAACAGCATTTGTCCTTTCTATGGCTAGAAATATTGCCATTCAATACGGACATGGAGTAGCTCTATTCTCTCTTGAGATGGCATCTGTTCAGTTAATTACTAGGTTAATTTCTTCTGAAACAGGATTGTCTTCAGAAAAATTGCGTACTGGTAAATTAGAAGCGCATGAATGGACAATGTTGAGTACTAAAGTAAAAGATTTAGAAAAAGCACCTTTGTTTATTGATGATACACCTTCGCTTTCTATTTTCGATTTAAGAGCAAAATGCCGTCGTTTAGCTTCGCAACATGGTATTAAAATTATTATTATTGATTATTTGCAGCTGATGACTGCAGGTGGAAATGCTAAAGGTGGAGGAAACCGTGAGCAGGAGATTTCGACAATTTCCCGAAACTTAAAAGCTTTGGCAAAAGAGCTTAACGTTCCGGTTATTGCACTTTCTCAGTTATCGCGTGCCGTTGAGACGCGTGGTTCTAGTAAAAGACCTTTACTTTCGGATCTTCGTGAATCTGGAGCGATTGAGCAGGATGCCGATATCGTTTCGTTTTTATACCGACCAGAATATTATAAAATTGAAGAATGGGACGATGAAGAAGCTTCGCCAACCGCTGGACAGGCTGAAATTATGATCGCAAAACACCGTAATGGTGGTATTGAGAACATTCGTTTGAAATTCTTAGGACATTTAGGAAAATTTGACAACCTCGATGAATTTTCAGGTAGTTATGATGATTTGCCGTCAAAAATGAATCATGATGATAATTCATTTATTACTAATAATTTGCCTTCAGCCAACGAAGCCTTCGGAAGTAATTTAAATGATGACGATGACGACAGCGATGTTCCGTTTTAATAAAACAAAAAAGCCTTATTATTAAGGCTTTTTTTATGTTTTTATGTTAATCGTAGAATAAAAATCAGTAGTTTAGCTAAACCAATTATAAACTATTATTTTTTTTAATTATTAACCAATTAACAAATTTAAAATTATGAATGAAGAAACTTTTCCAGGACCTATTCAGATTCCTGTAGCTACTGCAAACGAGTGGGAGCAAAGATATCAAGATGATAAAACAGTCGAGGATGCTAAGACAAAAGTAAAAGCTTTCTTAGTACCTAGAGAAAGTTTGAAAAAAGTACTAGAGCTTGATACAGAAGCTGTTTGGGCTTATATTGGGATCAACGATCAAAAAGAAAAAACATTACTTTTTGTAGGAGCCGAATATGATGAAAAAACTGGTAAATACATAAATGTTTATGGTAAGGCTGACAAAGTAAATGGCGAAGAAGCTGCTGAAGAAGTAGTATACGATGGTTCACGTCCAAGTCCTCCTTTTTAATTTTTTAGATAGTATAAAATAATGATTGATTTTTTAATATATTCAGGTTATTTGATTTTATTAATTGATCTAGTACTATATTCAATTAGCTTTTTCCGCAAGGAAAAAGCTAATGTTTTTTTAGTTTCTTACTTAGCATTTATATTTTTAATACAAATTTCTATGGAAATATTGTATTCGCTAAAAATGAATAACTTGTTTTTGGTCAATAGCTTTTTTATTGGTCAAATGATATTACTGGGTTTGTTTTACAATTCAATTCTACATATTAAAGTTCAAAAACAATTTGTAAAAATTAGTCTTGTACTTGCCTTGCTTGTGCTGACAATGCAATTTATTAAAATGCCCGAGGAATTCTTAAAATTTAATTTGTTTGAAATTACTTTAACATCGCTGTTAATTGTTGTCTTTGCATTGATACATTTCTACAATATGCTCACAGAAAACAAGACATATTATTATGTAAATATGGGCATAATGATATACTTGCTTTCAAGTACAGTATTGTATATAATAGGTAATTTAACTTCGGTCTTAAATAATGATGTAAAATATTTGAGTTGGCAGTTAAATGCATTTTTAAATATCGTCTATTATTTGTTTATTTTGTATGAATGGAAAGTTAGTTTTTCAAAAAAAGAAAGTTTGCAAAGCTAGTTTGTAATTGTATAATTTAAATAAACAGATATGAATACTAGTCATATTCCTGAGAAAGAACTCGTAGCTATAATATTATACATCTCTCTATTTTTTATAATTGTCGCAGTGGCATTAATTATATTCTTTTACTTTTCTAGAAAAAAAATCATTCAGAAAGAATTAGAGAAAATAGATTTAATACTTCGCTACCAAAGAGAGCAATTGCATGCAATTATCGTGACACAAGAAGAAGAGCGAAAAAGAATCGCACAAGATCTTCACGACGATATTAGCTCAAAATTAAATATTGTTTCCTTAAACAGTCATTTGCTTACAGCACCTAATCTTACTGAAGCTGAAACTGCAGAGATTACCGAGAATATTATCAATTTAACTACTAAAGCTTTAGATAATTCTAGAAAAATTGCCCATAATTTGTTACCGCCAGTTTTTGAAAAATTTGGTTTAAGTGCAGGTGTCGAAGAATTATGCGAAGAATTTGAAAGTAGTAAATCGGTAAAAACGCATTACAATAATGAAATAGATTTTGATGATAAAGACATAGATAGACATTTACATATTTTTAGAATTTTGCAAGAACTGATGAATAATTCAATTCGTCACGGGAAAGCTTCAGAAATTTGGATTTCGTTTACCAATAAAGATGGAATTAATAACTGCGATTATGAAGATAATGGAGTTGGTTTTGATAGTTCAAATGCCGAAAATCAAAAAGGTTTAGGTATGAAAAATATTGATAGCCGAATATCGTTTTTGAACGGAACAATAGAGATTAACTCTGAAATTAATAACGGAATTGCTGTAAATTTTACGTTCTAGACCTAAATTAGCCATTTTATTAAGGTTTTTAGTCAATAAAATAAGGTATTTAGACTTTTTCTAATTCATATTTTGTAATTTCGACAAACCAAATAAACGACCAAAAACAAATAAGATGAATCCTGCTATTAAAATTGCTCTTGTCGATGATGAAATTTTGTTTCGAAAAGGAATTTCTTTTTTATTACAGAGAGAAGAAAATATTGATGTTATTTTTGAGGCTTCAAATGGTGACGAGCTAATTTCTCAATTAAATGAGAGAGAAATTAAACCGGATATAATAATAATGGACTTAAAGATGCCAATCTTAAATGGTGTCGAAGCCACGAAAATTATTAGAAAGCTATTTCCTGATATTAAGATTATTGCATTGACTAGTTACGATACCAAATCTTTTATTGCTAATATGATTCAAGTTGGTGCCGTAGCGTACTTAATTAAAAATACGACTCCAAAAGATTTAATTCATACAATCAACGAGGTAGCAAAAAAAGGATTCTATTATAATGAAAATGTTTTAAAAACAATTCAAGAAACAATAGTTTCTCCTAAAAATACAAAAGGCGGTTTAGAAACGAATTTCCTTTCACCTCGTGAAATTGAAATTCTGCAATTAATCTGTCAGCAGAAAACTACTGCAGAAATTGCAGAACATCTTTTTTTAAGTCCAAGAACAATCGAAGGACACAGAAACAATTTATTGCTTAAAACAGAATCGCGAAATATTGCCGGTTTGGTTGTCTACGCTATTCAAAACGACTTGGCGGTTTTAACAATTTAAAAATATTATGCTGTCAAAAATTGAATTGACAGCACGTAATATAATATAATTGTTATTACAAGAACACATAGTCCTATTTTCTGAATTATATTCAGACCCTTTTGCTGGTTATTACTTTCATTAAACTTCATAGTTGGTTATTTTTTTACAGCGATTAGTTTTATGAACCTGGGATAGCAAATGTATAGAGAATATTCTTCCAAATTATAGGTGTTTTTACCTGTTTTTTTATTGTTTGAAAATCAATTTTTTTAAGTTTTTTTATTTAACATTCTAGAAACATCAGAAAAGATTCTAAGTTTTCTTTTTTTGCTGATGGCTTTTATATCTTTACTAAAATAATTTTCTGATGAATAAAAGTTTATTCTACTTTTTTATACTATTGATTACATTTAATGCTAAAGCTTCGTTTATCTTACTTCCGATGGACGAATCAACGCAGCAAAATCATTTAAAAGCTTACGGAATTACTTATTGGTGTTTGAGTAGGGATTACAAAGCAAGCTGGCTTTTAAATTACCGAGGCGGTTCTTTTTTACTTCCTGATGCTGACGAAATTAGAAAAGAATGCAAGATAAGAGGAGTTAGTTTTGAAGTGATTTCAGATAGCGAACAAGCATCGATTTTAAATGAAATTTCGAGCCCTTCTCAAAACATGGAATCTGTAATTTTAGAAAAAGCACCTAAAATTGCCGTTTATACTCCAAAAGGAAAACAACCTTGGGATGATGCTGTAACATTAGTTTTAACTTATGCCGAAATTCCTTTTACTCCAATTTATGATGAAGAAGTTTTAAGCGATCAATTATTAATGTACGATTGGCTTCATTTGCATCATGAAGATTTTACTGGACAATACGGAAAATTTTATGCTGCTTACAAAAATACACCTTGGTATATCGATCAAAAAAGAGATGCCGAAGCTTTGGCAGCAAAACTAGGATATGCAAAAGTATCTCAGGAAAAAGGAGCAGTTGCTAAAAAAATTAGAGACTTTGTAGTTGGAGGTGGTTTTATGTTTGCTATGTGTTCTGCAACAGATAGTTTTGATATTGCACTTGCTGCAGATGGAGTAGATATTTGCGAAGCGATGTTTGATGGAGATCCTAGTGAATCTAATTATCAGTCAAAATTGAATTATAATAATTCTTTTGCTTTTAAAAATTTCACTTTAGAAAGAAGACCAGAGGTTTATGAGTTTTCGGATATCGATATGACAACGAAAAGGCGAGTACCAATGGATAAGGATTATTTTACTTTAATGGAATTTTCGGCAAAATGGGATCCAATTCCGAGTATGTTGTGCCAAAACCATACACAATTGGTAAAAGGTTTTATGGGACAAACAACTTCGTTTGATACTTCATTAATAAAATCGAATATTTTGATTATGGGAACTTGCGAATTAAACGGTGAGTCAAGATATATTCATGGAGAAAAAGGCAAAGGAATGTTTACTTTTTTTGGAGGACATGATCCAGAAGATTTTCAGCATCAAGTTGGCGATCCTCCAACGGTTTTAGATTTGCATCCGAATTCGCCTGGATATAGATTGATTTTGAATAATGTTTTATTTCCTGCAGCTAGAAAGAAGAAGCTTAAAACATAATTAGTTTAAAGAAAACTCAACCCAGATCGGAATATGATCTGATACTTTTTTTGCAGTTTGTAAAGAATCAAAATCTTCGTAAAATTTAATAACTCCAGAATTAACCACTTTTAGATTCAATGTCTTATAAAAGATATTGTCAAATTCTGATGCAAGACATATACCGTTTTTGCATGTATGTTTCAAAGTTGTTTTTTGATTTTTTAATACAGAATCGTATCCCATTTTTTTCAACGGATTGAAAACAGAATGTTTTTCAGGGCAATTAAAATCACCTAAGAAAACGAGATTTAAATCAGGATACTCGTTTGGTAAGAATTTGAAATATTTGATTTCGGTTTCAGGTTGCTTATTTTTAGTTATCGCATGAAAATTAACAAGAGTGATTGTTTTTTTATTAATTTCAAATGTGGCAAAATAGGGCTCGCGATCAATTTCTAAGCTAAATTTTTTCTCTAGCCAAGGTTTATTTTTCAATTTAGCTTTGTTAGTTTTCCAAATAAAAGCGTAGCGTTCGGTTTTGTAACTGCTACTAGAAGTTGGGTCGCTTATTTTGTAGTCCCATTTACTTCCTTTTTGATTTAGTATTCCCGCTAATTTTGCTACAGTTTGTGCACCTCCATTTCCAGCCACAACTTCTTGAATTGCAATTATATCGTAAGTAGAGATTGTTTTGGCAATATAATCTAGATGAACATCAGATTTCGATTTTCCAAAGTTTTGGATATTCCATGATAAAACTTTGGTTTGTGCAAAAGATAAAAATGTGAGTAATAGTAAGAAGAGGCAGAGAATTCTTTTCATGAAAAATTTAACGGAACTAAGATTAAAAACATCTCTTCCTGCAATAATTAAGCCTATCTTAAAATAAATTAATGTTTTTTATATCGATTTTTTAAAGCAGTTCCAATAATTATAATTTGCAAAACTAATAATGCCGGAATAAAAATCATTTTCCAGTCAATTTCTAGCCAGCCAGTTTTTTCAGAAACAAAGGCAAAGCTTATCGATAAAAAAAGGCAAAGTAACATTGTTTTCATAACTATTTTATTTTGTGTAGTATTAATTCTGGAGAATATAATACTCGCTTTACTTTTTGGTTTCATGGTCGGTTAATAGATTATCACAAAATTAACAGTATAAACAGTGTAATCCTTACGGGAATCCGTAAAGCGCCATAAAAATTACACCAACCCGAAATCTTTTGCAATTGCAATTAAATGCACATTATTATTAGCCTTAAAGTAAATTTTTAGTTTATTGATTCTTTTTTCTATACTGCTTGTTCCGTTAGGAGTAATCGATAAATCTTTGAATTCTCTAGAAATGCTTTCTAAAATATATCCTTGAGACAAAAGTTTTAAAATCGAAATGTCATACGATTCAATCTCAATTAAAGCTTTATCATTAAAATTGAATGACAAATCTGAAGAAAGTATTTTTTCTTCATTGTTAAATGTACTCTCAATGGCATTTCTTAGTTCTAAAATGCTATTTCTGCCTTTAGTCACATAAGCATTAATTCCTAATTCATTAAAAAGCGTTTTTATTCTATAGCTTTTGTCTTCTATAGAAAAAACAATCTTTTTAAGTTTAGGTTGCACTTTGTTTATTGCTTCAATAAGTTCGTCGCCACTTGTTAAATCTACTTTTCTATGATCAGATTTAAAAGATAAATCTGTAATCAATAAATCGTAAGGTTCTTTATCAGCCAATGCCTTTTTTACTTTAAGTAAACCCTCGTCACAATATTTCACATGATGAATTACAGGAATTTGTAACTCTTCAAGTACTTGAACAACTGCGATACTGATACTGTCTAGATCTTCGGCAACTAAAACTTTTTTAAACATATGCTGTCTTATATTGGAAATTTGAAACTTATTTTAAAACCATTTTCTGATTCTTTGTCAAAATTAAGAGTTCCTTTTATTGTTTTAATACGGTTTTCCACATTTTGTAGTCTTTTTTCTAAAATAAGATATTCAGAGCTTATTTTTTTGCCATTATCGACATACAAGATTTGGATGTTTCGTTCTTCTTTTTTGAACGTTATACTCGCTAGAGACGCGTCATTCAGCGTTTTCATGTGATCAAGAATTTCTTGAAGAACACGAGAAACCGTAATTTTTTTTACTCGATTAATTTTGTCCCATGAAAAAGTATTTAAACCATTTACAATGATATTAAGCTTTTGATCAGTATATCCAGAAATCATTTCTTTAAGACTTATTTCAAAATTTTCATCAGTAACTATTACACTGTTTTCTCTTGAGATATTTCTGGTTTTTGAGTAAATGTTGTTTAAATAGTATAAAAACTTTTCTTTGTTTTCTTCTTCTTCCAGATTGTAATTTTCTGTAAATGATAAAATTTTATCAATATCCTTTTCAAGTTCAAATTGTAATTTTTCAGAAATACGCATTTCATTCTTAAAGACTTCATTATTGCTTTCTTTTCTTCCTTTGGTAATTACATAAAAAATGATGAAAACCAGACTTCCTAGACTAACAAAAATTACGACATAAGAAATGTAGCTTCTGTTTTTTTGTCTTTGTAGCTCTAATTCTCTTTCAGCTTTTTGATTTTTGAGTTCTAAATTTTCGTCTCTATCTTTTTTGGAATTATATATGGCATCGGCAAATTGATTTTTTGCTTTTTTTCTGCTTACAATAAGACTGTCTATCATTCTGCTATAGACTTTCCAATGTTTTTTTGAATTCTTAGCATCATCAGCTTCAATAAGCCCAGTTAGCATATTGATTTCATTTGTTATCGATTTTGCTTTTTTTGCACAATCGTAAGCTTTTATTGCGTTGATTTTTTTTAATTCAGGATTGTTGTATTTTGAATAGTAGAGATAAAAAGCATAATAGTTGCCAATTAGTTCATAATCGTCGTTTAAGGTAAGCGTTATTTTTAAGCTTTCGTTAAGACACTTAAAAGCTTGCTCTTTGTGATTTCCAAGTCTTAGATAAGAAAGTCCTAAATTATATAATATAGAAGCACGTTGAATGTTTGTATTCGAAGGAGTTACTTTATCTTCAATCTTATATTTTACAAGTGGTTCTAATAAATTTACAGCCTCTTGGTATCTTTTTTGTTGCATGTAGACAAAAGCAATTTCAGATAATATTCTTGATTTTCTAAAGGTAGATATCGCTTTTTTTAGTGCTTTTTTATGATAATGTAATGCTTTGTCGTTGTCATAAGTATAATAGTAATGATAAGCCATGAATGTATACGCATTAACAGCATACTTTACATCAGTTGTCTTATCTAAGTAAGGAAAAGCTTTTATGAGTTTGGTTTCGGCTTCATAATAATCACCATTTCGTTGCAAGATTTCTACACTATTATTTAATGAGCCAACGTAATCATCTGCATAATCTTCTATCGGAATACATAATGATTGTGTTTTGTTGAAATAAAAAATGGCACTGTCGGTTTTTCCAGAATCCCAAAAAGCATTTGCTTTGTCCATCGTTTGCTTAATTTCAGCAGAATGATCAATTTTGGTTTGATTTATTTTAAGGCTTTTTGACCAAGAAATAGGCGTAGCAAAATATAATGTTAAACCTATAATAGTGATTAGCAAACAAAAAAGAATGATTTTTTTTTGAAAAAGGCGAAGTAGGTTTTTAATCATTACACAGGAAATTTAATTAAAACTTTAAAACCTTTTCCTAAATTTGAATATATATTTATCTCACCTTTGATAGCGTGAATTCTATTTTCAATATTATGCAAACCATTTTTTAAGACTATTTTGTTTATATCAATTCCTTTTCCGTTATCGGTATAATTGATTATTATGCTATTGTCGAGTTCTTTAAAAGTTAACGCAACTAAACTTGCATCACTATGTTTTTTCATATTTACAAGCAATTCCTGTATAGAACGGTAAACAGCGATCTTTTTAGTTCTTTCAATAGAATCCCATGAAATTGTATCCAAACCATTTATCAAAAGATTTATGGTAGGCGTATTAAATCCTGAAATCATTTCTTTGATCAAAATTATATAATTCTGATTGCTTATAGTTGGAGTATTTTCCTTTGAAATATTTCTTGTTCTAGAATAAATATCTTCTAATTTTTTTAATAGATGATTTTTGTTCTCTTCAGTAGAAATGTTTCTGTTTTCGACAAATGCCATTGTTTGATAAATTTCATTGGCAAGTTCGTCATGTAATTTTTTTGAGATCCTAGTTTCGCTTTGATAGGTTGCCTCAATTTTTTGACGATTCGCTCGAGACGTTAGAAAAGAGTAAAGAAAAATAATTAGAGCAGATGCGAATATGATGATAATATAGGAAATAATATTGCTGTTTTCTTGTTTCGCTAACTGAAGTTCATTTTTAATTTTTTGAGCTTTTAATTTTAGATTTTCCTCTTTTTCTTTTTTAGTGTCGTATTTAATTTTTGCGAATTGATTTTTTGCTTGTTGCCTTACCTCAAAAATGCTGTCTATCGCACTAGTATAAATAAGTATGTCTTTTTTTGCCTCTGTAGCAGGGCTGTTTTCTATTATAAATTTTAAAGCAAGTAATCGCTCATCTACATTGCCTGATAATGTATAATTTTTATAGCTTAATCTGGCATACTTCATGGCTAAATCAAGTTTGCTTTTTTGATAGAATTGACAAAGATTATAATAGGTTTTACCTAAGCCCTCAAGATAATTCGCTTTAGATTTTATTTTTAAGCTCGTTTCAAAAAACGACAATGCTCTTGGATCTTCTAGCTTATAATAGCAGTATCCTATGTAATCTAATATTTTGGAATAATTTTCTGGACTGTCTTTTAAGATCTTCTCTTTGCTTATTGAAAGAAAAATGGGTAACGCTTTGTCAAACTTATGCTGCTTTATATAAATGACAGCGATATTGTTTTTTGCTTCAAGTTTATTTATCCTGTCAATTTTTAAGGTAAATGCCTTAGAGTAATAATAAATTGCAGTTGGATAATCGTAGGTATAAAAATAATTTCTTCCTAAAACACTATAGATATTCCAGATATAATTGGAATCTTTTATTTGATTTAGAAACGGAATTGTTTCTATTGCTGTTTTTGTGCTTCCAACAAAATCTTCATGTTTTTGTTGAATCTCGGCCATGTAATACATGCAATAAACATAATCTTTGGCATTGTCTGTAAGATTGCAGTTTGCTCTTGCTTTATTGTATAGATAAAATGCACTATCTAACTGTTTGTTTTTATAGAATAAGTCAGCAGAACGAATCGTTTTTTCCGTTTGGATTTTATTGTTTGTAATTTTTTCTGCCGGTTTTTTCTTGTTCTGGCACGCAAAAAAAAATACAAAAATGAAAATTGTATATAAGATAATTTGTATTTTTTTTGGAATCATGCGCCAAAAATAAATAATTTTATTTCTTACAAAAGCGTATAAATACCTGTTTTTAAAAAATCTCAAAAAAAATAAAAATCACGTTTTGATTTTCAGTAATATACAAAAAGACCCTCTTCTAGGAGGGCCTGTAGTGCCAAAATTGTTGTAAATTTTATCCTTATAAATTATTCCGCACGCATACCAGTTGCAATTCCAATTCTATTCCATGCATTAATAGTAATAATTGCCATAATGATTTCTGCCAAGTATTTTTTATCGAATAATTTCTCGGCATTTTGATATACTTTCTCAGAAACATGATTGCTTATTAATGTTATTTCTTCTGTCAAAGCTAATATTGCCTTTTCTTCATCACTATAAAAATCAGCTTCACGCCAAGCACTAAGTAGATAGATACGTTGTTCGGTTATACCTAATTTTCTTGCGTCGGCAGTATGCATATTTATGCAATATGCACAGCCATTTATTTGTGATGCTCTGATTTTAATTAACTCCTTATGTACAGGAGATAGAGAAGTAGAAGCAATATATTTTTCTAAACCTAGCATAGCTTGATAAGCTTCTGGAGCAACTTGTGGGATAACGATTCTTGAGTTCATCTTTATATGTTTTAAAAGTTCATTACAAAGGTCAGTAATGAATGTTTTTAAAAACTTGAACTACTTCAAGAAATTCAAATCAGATTTTTCCAGCTCTAATTTTACTCATAAATTCTGCAGAAAAATCTAAATAGGAAGCAAGCATATATTGAGGAACGCGTTGTACAAATTCGGGGAAATGGTCATTAAAATGATGATATCGTTCTTCTGCCGACATTGTAAATAAGAATTTAATGCGCATTTGCATAGCGCCAAAAGACTTTTGGGTGACAATCCTGAAATACCTTTCTAAGTTTGGTATTTCAATCAGTAGCGATTCTAGAACAGTTTTGTCAATTGCGATAACTTCTGAATTTTCTACAGCCTGTAAATAAAAGCTAGAGGGTATATGATTATGATAACTCAAATAATCTGTGATCCACCAATTTTCAATGCCAAACTGTAATGTTTGTTCAGCTCCTTTCGGATTGATGATATATTGTCTCAGACAGCCTTTAACCACAAAATACATAGTATTGCAGATTTGGCCTTCTTTTAAAACATGCTCTTTCTTTTTAATTTCCGAAAGTTCCAGGCATGATTCTAATTTGTCAATATCCGAAGATTCTAGAGTAATGAATTTTTCAATATGAACAAAAAGAGGTTTAAGCATTATTAGTTGTTTTAAAATGAGATTAAAGGTAAAACAGATTGTCTTAAAAACAAAAAACCATCTGCCGCGGCAGATGGTTTTTTTATAATAAGTAAGTAATCTTAAATTGAGTTTATAAAACGTTTTATTTTACTTTATTAAGAATAGCTTTGAAAGCTTCTGGGTGGTTCATAGCTAAATCTGCAAGAACTTTACGGTTCAATTCGATTCCGTTAGCTTTAACTTTCCCCATGAATTGAGAATAAGACATTCCTTCTAATCTAGCTCCAGCGTTGATACGTTGAATCCATAATGAACGGAAATTTCTTTTATTCTGTTTTCTGTCACGGTAAGCGTAGCTCATCGCTTTCTCTACCGCGTTCTTAGCAACTGTCCAAACGTTTTTACGTCTACCAAAGAAACCTTTGGCTTGCTTCATTATTTTTTTTCTTCTTGCTCTTTTAGCAACTGAATTTACCGATCTTGGCATAATTTTAATGTTTTTTTGTAGCAGGCGTCCTGAATTGAATCAAAGGAACTTAAAGCCATACTCCAAGGTTATATAAATAATTTTTTAACCTAAAGAATTTAGTCAAAGTCAAAAGACTTTAGACTTTATAACTTTCGTCTTTCGACTTAAATTAGATAATTCTTAATTGTTGTTTGATGCTTCTCATATCTGTTTGGTGAACTAGCGCTGAGTGTGTCAAAGCTAATTTACGTTTTTTAGATTTTTTAGTCAAGATGTGACTTTTAAAAGCATGCTTTCTTTTAATCTTTCCAGAGCCAGTAACTTTAAAACGTTTCTTAGCGCTAGATTTTGTTTTCATTTTAGGCATTTTTCCTAGTTTTTTAATTTATTCTTACTTACTTATATTTTTGTTTCAAGTTTACAGTTTCAGGTTCAAAACTGAATACTGAAACTGCAAACTGAGACTATTTTTTCTTCTTAGGAGCAATGAACATGATCATTCTCTTTCCTTCCAAAACAGGCATAGCTTCAACTTTACCGTGTTCTTCTAAATCTTGAGCAAGACGTAATAATAGAATCTGACCTTGATCTTTGTAAATGATAGAACGTCCTTTAAAGAAAACGAAAGCTTTTAATTTAGCTCCTTCTTTTAAGAATTTTTCAGCGTTCTTTCTTTTAAATTCATAATCATGCTCGTCTGTTTGAGGACCAAATCGAATTTCCTTTACTACAACTTGAGAAGATTTAGCTTTTAAAGCTTTATCTCTTTTCTTTTGTTCGTAAACAAATTTCTTGTAATCCATGATTTTACAAACCGGTGGTTCTGCATTTGGCGAGATTTCAACTAAATCCAATTCAAATTGGTCAGCTAAACGTAACGCGTCAGCGATTTTAAAAACCCCAGGTTCAATGTTTTCACCTACAAGACGTACTTCAGGAACACGAATAAGATTGTTTATTCTGTGCGCATCTTTCTTCTCTACTCGAGGTTGAAAACCTCTGTTACTTTTTATTGCTATGACTTTCTAATTTAAGTTAAACTGTAAATACTTTTAATGTCTTTTTTATTTCTTCGTCTACAATCGCAGCAAATTCTTCGATTGAAACTGTGATATTGCCTTTTCCTTCCTGTCCGTGACGACGAATAGAAATTGTACCGTTTTTCTCTTCTTCCTCACCAACGATAAGCATAAATGGAATTTTCTGCATTTCTGCATCTCTAATTTTCTTACCGATAGTTTCATTTCGGTTGTCAATTAGGGCGCGAATTTCGTGATTTTCTAGCAAATCTAAAACTTTTTTAGCATAATTTTCGTATTTCTCGCTCAAAGACAAGATAATAGCCTGCTCAGGCATTAGCCAAAGTGGGAAATTTCCTGCTGTATGCTCTAGTAAAATTGCTATAAAACGTTCCATAGATCCAAAAGGAGCTCTGTGAATCATTACAGGGCGATGTAATTCATTATCAGCACCTTTGTAAGTCAATTCAAAACGCTCAGGCAAGTTGTAATCAACCTGAATTGTTCCTAATTGCCATTGTCTTCCCAAGGCATCTTTTACCATGAAATCAAGTTTCGGGCCGTAAAATGCTGCTTCGCCATACTCTACAACAGTATTAAGACCTTTGTCTTTTGCTGCGTTGATAATAGCGTTTTCTGCCTTTTCCCAGTTTTCATCTGTTCCAATGTATTTTTCTCTGTCTTCCTGATCTCTTAATGAAATCTGAGCAGTAAAGTTTTCAAAACCTAAAGAACCAAATACATATAATACAAGGTCGATTACTTTTTTGAACTCTTCATCCAATTGCTCTGGAGTACAGAAAATGTGTGCATCATCTTGAGTAAACCCTCTTACACGAGTTAAGCCATGTAATTCTCCAGACTGCTCATATCTATAAACAGTACCAAATTCAGCATAACGCTTAGGTAAATCTTTATATGACCAAGGTCTTACATTGTAAATCTCGCAGTGGTGAGGACAGTTCATTGGTTTCAATAAAAACTCTTCACCTTCAGCTGGCGTATGAATTGGTTGGAAACTATCTGCTCCATATTTTGCATAGTGACCAGAAGTAACGTAAAGTTCCTTTTGACCAATATGTGGACTAACAACTTGCTCGTAACCTGCTTTCTTTTGTGCTCTTTTCAAGAATTGTTCCAAACGATCTCTTAAAGCAGCTCCTTTTGGCAACCATAATGGTAAACCTTGACCTACTTTCTGAGAAAAAGCAAACAATTCAAGTTCTTTTCCTAATTTACGGTGATCACGGCGTTTTGCCTCCTCAAGAAGTTCAAGATATTCAGTTAAATCTTTTTGTTTAGGGAAAGAAGTTCCGTAAACGCGAGTCAACTGTTTGTTTTTCTCGTCACCTCTCCAGTAAGCTCCAGCAACACTCATGATTTTTACAGCCTTGATGATTCCAGTATTCGGAATATGTCCACCACGACATAAATCAGTAAAAGTAGCATGATCGCAGAAAGTAATAGTTCCGTCTTCAAGATTCGAAATCAATTCAGTCTTGTAAACGTTGTCTTTATACATTTCTAATGCTTCCGCTTTACTTACCGGACGCATTTTGAAATCATATTTTCCTCTTGAGATTTCAAGAATACGATCCTCAATCTTTTTGAAATCAGCTTCAGAAATTTTCTGATCTTCAAAATCAACATCATAATAGAAACCATTAGCAATTGCAGGTCCAAGAGTCAATTTGATTCCAGGATACAACTCTTCAAGAGCTTGAGCCATTACGTGCGAAGTCGAGTGCCAGAAAGCTTTTTTACCTTCAGCATCATTCCAAGTATATAATATAAGATTACCGTCGGTCGTCAATGGAGTTTCGGTTTCAATAGTTGTACCATTAAAAGATGCTGAAATCACGTTTCTAGCAAAACCTTCGCTAATGTTTTTAGCGACCTCCATTGGAGTTACGCCTGAAGCGAACTCTCTAATTGACCCATCGGGTAAAGTAATCTTGATCATTGTTTATAATTTTGTGAATGCAAATATACATGATTACTAAAATACATACAATATATGTGTATAAGTTTACTCTATTATATATAAGTAAGCTTTTTGATGCCGTGATATTAGATGTGATTCTATTTTAGGTATAATAGTTTTCTAATGCTGGTCGGGTTTCTTTTGATGTTCTGTTTAATAAGCATAGAATGCAGGCTGAGCGTAGCGGACTTAAATGCATAATCTGATGCAAAGCGTGAAACCCGACAGTTTTTCAAAACCTGTCGGGTTTGTTTTATATATATATATATATATATATTAAGTATAGATTGTCGGGTTAAGCGGAGTTGAAGCCAGGCATTTTGGAATTTGGAATTTAAAAATTGGAATTTCGGATTTGATTTGGAGCTGTTTCCCGCTATGCGCTGCAATCTTTTCATGGCGAACCCCGCCATAAAAAGGATTTCCGCTCCTATCGGGGCTAGGGGGAGG